>Ga0265332_10000026_pt1 | contig 193153 bp, 163 predicted proteins | sample 41926metaG_FD_202084 | JGI IMG/M metagenome (GOLD analysis project Ga0265332, IMG submission 202084) | Rhizosphere microbial communities from Carex aquatilis grown in University of Washington, Seatle, WA, United States - 4-19-26 metaG | ecosystem: Host-associated > Plants > Roots >...
GCCCGGTCCAGGGCCACGCCCTTGAGATTGCCGCCCAGGTCGATGGCCACCGAGGGATTGCTGCAGGCCACCCGCTCGCCCTTGAAGCTCAGGTCCCGCAGGGAAGGGCGGGCGGCGGCGAGGAAGGAGGCCCGGTTGGGATCGGGCAGGGCCGGCTTGAACTCGTCGGCGTGGAAACCCCACAGCTCCACCAGGCGGCCGATGGCCGGGTCGAACAGCCACTGGCCCCGGGCGGCGATGGCCTGGGAATCCTGCAGCAGCTGGCGCAGTTCGGCCGAGACCTTGAGGCTCTTGCCGGCGGCGATGGCATCGTTGAGGGCGGTCAGCTCGGACGGCTGCCAGGCGTGGTAGGCCCGGTGCAGGCGGTCGAATTCCTGCAGCACTTCACCCACCGCCGTCCGCGCCTGGGGCTCCGGGGTGCCGGCCACCAGCACCTCGACCCGGGTGCCGAAGACGTAGGATTCCTGCTGGGTCAGGGGGGCCTTGCTGCAGGCGGAAAGAAGGGAAAGCAGGACGGCGACGAACAGGGGTGCTACGAACCGCATGCGTGCTCCAGGGCGGTGATGAAGGCGCCGGCCACATCGAAGCCGGTCTGCTGTTGGATCTCCACCATGCAGGTGGGGCTGGTGACGTTGATTTCCGTGAGCCAGTCGCCGATCACGTCCAGGCCCACCAGGAACAGGCCCCGGGCCGCCAGGACGGGGCCCAGGCTCTCGGCGATCTGCCGGTCCCGGGGCGACAGCTCCTGGGCCACGCCGGTGCCGCCCACGGCCAGGTTGCCGCGGGTCTCGCCGGCCTTGGGAATGCGGGCCAGGGCGTAGGGCACGGGCTTGCCGTTGATCAGCAGGATGCGCTTGTCGCCATGGCTGATCTCGGGAATGAAGCGCTGGGCCATGACCGTGCGCTGACCCAGCTGGGTCAGCACCTCGATGATGACGTTGCGGTTGGGCTCGTTGCGATGGACGCGGAAGATGGAGCTGCCGCCCATGCCGTCCAGGGGCTTCATCACCACGTCCCGCTGGGTGTCGATGAAGGCCTGCAGGGCATGGCTGTCCCGGGTCACCAGGGCCGGCACGGTGAACTGGGGGAATTCGGCGGTGGCGAATTTCTCCGAATGGTCCCGCAGGGCCCGGGGCTTGTTGAAAATGCGCGCCCCTTCCGCCTCGGCCCGCTCCAACAGCCAGGTGGCGGTAACGTATTCGACATCGAAGGGCGGGTCCTTGCGCATCACCACCGCATCGAAATCCTTCAGGGCCAGACTCTCCCGACCCGTCTCCCGGTACCAGTCGTGGTCGTCGGGCCGGGTATGCACGCGCAGGGCCTGGCCCCGCACGCCGCCCTCCTGGCTCCAGGCCAAGCTGTCCACCTGCAGGGCCCAGGCCTCGTGGCCGTGGCGCTCTGCGGCCCGCATCATGGCCACGGATGAGTCCTTGTAGGCCTTGAGCTGGTCCAGGGGATCGACGATGAAGGCAATGCGCATGGAAAGTCCTGAAAGAGGTGGGCGGCAGGAGCGAGCCCTGTCACAGAGGCGAAAACGCCGGGATGGTTCCCGGCCGTCGCCCCGGACAAGGACATCAGGCCGCCGGCGCGGTGTTTTCCAGTTCCACGGACGCTGCCAGCAGGGCCAGGCGGGCCACCACTCCGTAGGCGTAGAAGCGGTTGGGCGGGGCATCCGGGGCCAGGGCGTGCTCGGGCTGGTTGCAGCAGGTCTCAAAGGCCAGGGGCTCGAAGTGCATGCCCGGGGCGTTGAGGTTTTCGTCCTTGGCGCGACCGCTGTGCACCCGGTAGAAGCCGCCGACCACATAGCGGTCGATCATGTACACCACCGGCTCGGCGACGCCGTCGTTGATGCTCTCGAAGGTATGCACCCCTTCCTGGATGATCACCTCGGACACTTCCAGGCCTTCCTTGACCACGCTCATCTTGTTGCGCTGCTTGCGGTTGAGGCCGGTGACCTCGGAGGCGTCCTTCACCGTCATGACGCCCATGCCGTAGGTGCCGGCATCGGCCTTGACCACCACGTAGGGCGTCTCGGTGACGCCGTATTCCTTGTACTTCTCGCGGATGCGGGCCAGCAGCATGTCCACCTGGGCGGCCAGACAGTCCTCGCCCTGGCGCTCATGGAAGTTGATCTGGTTGCACACGGCGAAATAGGGATTGATGCGCCAGGGGTCCAGCCCCAAATGGGCGGCGAAGTCGGTGGCCACCTGGTCGTAGGCGGCGAAGTGGTGGGACTTGCGGCGCACCGCCCAGCCGGCGTGCAGGGGCGGCAGCAGGAACTGCTCGTTGAGGTTCTGCAGGATGGCAGGGGCGCCGGCGGAAAGGTCGTTGTTGAGCAGGATGGCGCAGGGATCGAAGTCCTTCAGGCCGAGCCGGTACTGGGTCCGCACCAGGGGCTCCAGCACCAGGCTGTGGCCGTTGGGCAGTTCCAGGGTGGTGGGCTCGGTGATCTCCGGCAGCAGGGTGCCGATGCGCACGTTGAGGCCGGTCTGGCGCAGGATGGTGGCCAGCTGGGCCACGTTCATCAGGTAGAACTGGTTGCGCGTGTGGTTCTCGGGGATGAGCAGCAGGTTGCGGGCATCGGGACAGATTTTCTCGATGGCCGACATGGTGGCATGCACGCACAGGGGCAGGAAGGCCGGATTCAGGTTGTTGAAGCCGCCGGGGAAGAGATTGGTATCCACCGGGGCCAGCTTGAAGCCGTTGTTGCGCAGGTCCACCGAGCCGTAGAAGGGCGGGGTGTGCTCCTGCCACTGGCTGCGCAGCCATTGTTCGATGCGGGTACTGTCGTCGAGGAAGCGTTTTTCCAGGTCCAGCAGGGGGCCGGTGAGGGCGGTGGTGAGATGGGGAACCATGGGGAGCTGTCTCCGGGTCGGCGGAACGCCGTTGTGGTTGAGACGGCCTATGTTACCAAAACGGGGCGTCCCGCCGCCCCGACGGCTTTCCCTTAGTCCCCCGGCCGCCTCACCGTCCCGGGAACGCCTGGTATTTCATGAGATAATGAAATGGTAATTTTCCGGCCCCACCCATGTCCTCCGCCAGCGCCCATGCCAGCCTCTTGCCCCACCTCACCCGCCGCCGCCTGTTGCTGGCCGCCGGTGCGGCGCTGCTCGCCGGTTGCGGACGCCGGCAACAGCTGGCGCCCCTGCGCCTGGGCAGCAACGAATGGCCCGGCTACGAGCCCCTGCACCTGGCCCGGGAACGGGGCTACTGGGGCGATGCACCGCTCCGCCTGTACGAGCTGACCTCCTCCTCCGAAGTCCTGCGGGCCCTGCGCAACGGTGCCCTGGACGGCGCCGCCCTCACCGGCGACGAGGCCCTCAGCCTGCTGGCGGACAAGGTGGAGGTGCGCGTCGCCCTGGTGCTGGACATCTCCCACGGCGGCGACGCCCTGGTGGCCCGCCCCGACATCCGCCGCCTGGCGGACCTCAAGGGACGTCGCATCGGCGTGGAAAACCAGGCCCTGGGCGCCTACATGCTGACCCGGGCCCTGGCCCAGGGCGGCCTGGCCCCGGCCGACGTCTCGGTGGTGCCCCTGACGGTGGACACCCACATCAATGCCTACATCGCCGGCGCCGTGGATGCGGTGGTGACCTTCGAACCGGTGCTCTCCCGCCTGCAGGCCATGGGCGCGCACCAGCTCTTCTCCAGCCGTCAGACCCCGGGCGAGATCTTCGACCTGCTGGTGGTGCGGGAAGAGGCCTACCGGCAGCACCGGGCGACCCTGAAGACCCTCAGCCAGGCCTGGTTCCGCGTCCTCGACGAGTTCAAGGCGGCGCCGGCCGAGGTCGCCGCCGCCCTGGGGCGCCGCACCCAGAGCAGCGGCCCCGAACTGCTCAAGGCCCTGGACGGCCTGGTCCTGCCCGACCGCCAGGAAAACCTCAACCTGCTCACCGGCGCCACCCCGGCCATCGCCGCCCCCCTGCAACGGCTGGCCACCCTGATGCAGGAACGCCAGCTGCTCAGCCACGGGGTCGCCCCCCTGCGCCTGCTGCCGGCGGATCTGGCGGAGGTGCTGGCGCCATGAAGTCCGTACCCCCCATCCACCAGCTGCCGGCCCCTTTCCGCCTGAAGCGGCTGCTGCCGGTGGTGCTGCTGTTGTCCGCCATCCTGGCCTCCCTCTACGTCGCCCAGCACTGGTACCAGCACGCCAGCCAGCGCATCGAGCAGGAAAGCCGGGAAACCGTGGGCGTCCTCATGCGCCAGCTGCAGGACATCCTCTCCGAGCGCCTGGTGCTGGACAACCTGTCCCAGGCCAAGGCCCGCCTCTCGGCCACCGCCCTGCACCCCCGCATCAACACCCTGATCCTGGCCGACGAACAGCACCAGGTCATCTTCGCCAACCGCTACCTGTGGCAGGGCCAGGACGCGGCCCGGGTCAGCGGCTACCGGCCCCGGGAGGCGGACGAGGCCATGGGCCGGGACCAGCACCGCATCGAGCTGAACGAGGCGGGGACCGTGCTCAGCGGCTACTTCCCCCTGGTGCTCGACCTCACCCACGGCTCCCTGCGCGGCCTCAAGCGCGGCACCCTGTACGTCGAATTCGACATGACGGCGCCCCTGGCCGCCGCCCGCAGCGAAGCGGTGGAGGAATCCCTGAAGACCGGCGCCCTGGCCGTGCTCGGCGCCCTGCTGCTGTCCCTGCTGCTGGACCTGTGGGTGACCCGCCGCCTGCAGCGCATCTCCGCCGCCGCCCGGCGCCTGGGCGAGGGCCATCTGAATGAACGCATCGGCATGGCCGGTGACGACGAAATCGCCACCCTGGCGCGCCAGTTCGACGAAACCGCCGCCAGCCTGGCGCGCAAGCAGGACGCCCTGCAACAGGCCGACGCCCAGCTGCAGGAACACGTGCAGTTCATGCACACCCTGATCGAGGCCATTCCCAGCCCCCTTTTCTACAAGGATGCCCAGGGCCGCTACGTGGGTTGCAACGAAGCCTTCCTCACCTACCTCGGCAAGGAACGCCACGAGCTGCTGGGCAAGAGCGTCTACGACCTGGCGCCGAAGGAGCTGGCCGACATCTACGCCGCCGCCGACCGCCAGCTGTTCGACAACCCGGGCAAGCAGGTCTACGAAAGCCAGGCCTGCTACGCCGACGGCAGCAAGCACGACGTGATCTACAACAAGGCCACCTTCATGGACGCCGAAGGGCGGGTTGCCGGCCTGGTGGGGGTGATGGTGGACATCACCGAGCGCAAGCGCCAGGAAGAGGAGCTGCGCCTGGCGGCCAAGGTGTTCGACACCTCCAACGAAGCCTTCCTCGTCACCGACGCCGACAACAACATCCGCTCGGTGAACCGGGCCTTCTGCGAAACCACCGGCTACAGCGCCGAAGAGGTGCTGGGGCGCAATCCCCGCCTGCTCTCCTCGGGCCACCACGACAAGACCTTCTACCGCCAGATGTGGGAGGCCCTCAACAGCCAGGGCTACTGGCAGGGCGAAATCTACGACCGGCGCAAGAGCGGCGAGATCTACCCGAAGTGGACCCGCATCAACGTGGTCAAAGACGACCAGGGCCGGGTGGTGAACCACGTCGCCGTCTTCTCCGACATCTCGGACCGCAAGGCCCTGGAGGAGCGCCTGCAGTTCCTCGCCCAGCACGACCACCTGACCGGCCTGCCCAACCGCAACCTGCTGCGCCTGCGCCTGGAACAGGCGGTGGAATCGGCCATGGAGCGGGGCGCCGGCGGCATCAACCCGGTGGCCTTGCTGCTGCTGGACCTGGACCACTTCAAGACCATCAACGACTCCCTCGGCCACCACGCCGGCGACCAGCTGCTGCGCACCGTGGTCAAGCGCCTGAAGAACATCCTGCGGGAAAGCAGCACCCTGTGCCGCCAGGGCGGTGACGAGTTCCTCATCGTTCTGCCCCAGGCCCAGGACCTGGCCCGGGTCTCCCGGGCCGCCGAGACGGTGCTGGCCGCCCTGGCCACCCCCTTCGAGGTGGACGGCCACCCCCTGAGCATCACCGGCAGCATCGGCATCAGCCTGGCCCCGGACGACGGCAGCGATTTCGACACCCTGCTGAAGAAGGCCGACACGGCCCTGGTGCATGCCAAGCAGAGCGGCCGCAACGCCTACCGCTTCTTCACCGAGGCCATGAACGTCAGCACCCTGGAACGACTGACCCTGCAACAACGCCTGCACCAGGCCCTGGAGCGGCAGGAGCTGGTGCTCTACTACCAGCCCCAGCTGGACCTGGCCAGCGGCCGGGTGGTGGGGGTGGAGGCCCTGCTGCGCTGGCGCACGCCGGAAGGTCTGGTGCCCCCGGGCAAGTTCATCCCCCTGGCGGAAGAGACGGGCCTGATCGTGCCCATGGGCGCCTGGGTGATCCAGGAAGCCTGTCGCCAGGCCCGGACCTGGCTCGATGCCGGTCTGCCGCCCATGACCATGGCGGTGAACCTGTCGGCCCTGCAGTTCCACCGGGACAACCTGCTGATCACCGTCGGCGACGCCCTCAGCGCCGCCAGCCTGCCCGCCGCCAGCCTGGAGCTGGAACTGACCGAATCCATCCTGATCCAGGATGCGGAAGCCACCCTGGCCACCCTCAAGGCCATGAACGCCATGGGCGTGCTGCTTTCCATCGACGATTTCGGCACCGGCTATTCCAGCCTGGCCTACCTGAAGCGCTTCACGGTGGACAAGCTGAAGATCGACCAGAGCTTCGTGCGCGACATCACCAGCGACGGCGACAGCGCCGCCATCGTCCGCGCCGTGGTGCAGATGGCCTCCAGCCTGAAGCCGAAGACCATCGCCGAAGGGGTCGAAACCGAATCCCAGGCCGCCGCCCTGCGCGCCACCGGCTGCGACGAAGTCCAGGGCTACCTCTATGCCCGCCCCATGCCGGCGGCGGAATGCGAGGCCTACCTGCGCGGCAAGGCCTGACACCCTGGCCGCGGCCTAACGGCTCAGGCGGAGTGGTAGGCCAGCCAGAAGGATTCCCGGCAGGCGTTCTCGAAGACCTGGCGGGCGGGATGGATGGGGGTTTCAGGGGTGCTGGCCAGCACTTCGTAGGTAATCCAGCATTCGGCGCAGGCCAGGGCGGCGGGGAAATCGTCTTCCTCCACCGTGCGGCGGATCACGGTGCCGTCGGCGAACTGCCAGGTCGCCACCTCCCGGCGCACCTCGACGCCCTGGTCCAGCCATTGCGTGCGTTCGACGTTGCACTGGCCCGCCGGCTCCCCGGCCTGGCCCAGCATGACCCGCACGTAGGGCGCCAGGGCCCGCCCCGGCGATGCCATCTCAGGCGGCCCCGGGCCGCCGCGCGAAGGGGGCGAAGGCCTGGGGCAGCAGGGCCTGCTCCAGGGCCCGCTGGGCGAAGAGGAAGCGGCCGTCGCAGACGAAACCCTGGGCTTCCCAGTCCACGGCGTTGAGCATGTCGCACAACACCTGCACATCCACCGTCGGGTCGTGGGGGAAGAGGGCCAGCACGGCGCCGTCGTAATAGCGGCAGGGGTGGAGGAAGAAGGGCCGGTCCACCCGGGTCTTGCCGTTCACATAGATGCGCGGGCCGTCGCTGAGGTGGCAGCTGCGCCCCCATTTCCACCAGTTGCTCTCGTCGAAGCGGCGGATGCGGCGCTGGATCAGGCGTTCCCGGTGGGGTTCGAGCAGGGGATGGCGCACGTCGTAGATCATGCGGCGGGTCTGGCCGGTGCGGGCGGTGCGGGCGCAGACGAAATCCTGGTTGCCGTGCTCGGCCGAGGCGTACAGGTCGTCGGCCCCGGAAACGGCGCCCACCTTGACGTAGAACACGTCCCGCAGGCGCACCGGGCAAGGCTCCCGGGTGAAGGCCAGGTGGCCGCCGCTGCACTGGAAATGGCGCTCCTCCACCTGCCCCCCCGCCTCGTAGCGGGTGCGGCGGGAAAAGTCGCCTTTCTCGAAGCGCCAGATGACGCAGTTGGGCGTGGCCCCGGGGAAGACCCGGGCATCGCCCAGGTCGATGAAGTCGGTGATGCTGCCGGCGGCGTGGAGCAGCCGGTTCATGCCGACGGCGGAGGTGGCCTTGAGGAAATCCCGGGGCGTGATGAAGATCAGTTCACCGCCGGGCGCCAGGTGGCGCAGGCACTTTTCGATGAAAAACAGGTAGAGGTTGGAGCGGCCGTCGAAATGATCCAGGCTGAGGCGGGCCCGGGTCGGGGCCGGAATGTCCTGGAAGCGGACGTAGGGCGGATTGCCGATGATGGTGTGGAACTGCTCGCTCACCGGGTAGGCGAAGAAATCCATGACCGTGGCCCCGGCCGGCGCATGGCGCCCATCCACCTCGATGCCGACGGCCCCCGGCAGGCGGGCCAGGAAGGCGCCGTCGCCGCAGGCCGGCTCCAGCACCCGTCCCGCATTGCGGCGCAAGGCCAGCATGCGGGTGACGATGTCGGGCGGGGTGAAGACCTGGCCCAGACGGATGATGTCGTGGGCAAGGGCGACGGGAGGGGCAACGGGTTCTGCGCATTCGGCCATGGGCGCCAGTTTACCCTATGGCAGGGGCCCCATTCGCTGCCTTCGCCGGGTAAAAGCTGCCCAAAACGGGAAAAAACCTTTAAAATTCACGCCCCTGATCTTGATCATTAGGTCGGACTGGATTTCAGACCCGTTTTTTCGAGGCTGGCCTGAGCCGGTTTAACCTTGTTTTTCCAACCATTTGAGTCAAGCCTGCTTGACCGGAGAAAACCATGGCCGCTACCGCCAACCGTACCCGCCGTTCCACCCTGGAACGCCGCTGCCTGTCCAAGGCCGCCAAGCGCCTGTTCCGCAACAGCCCCAAGGCTGTGCGCAAGGCCGTCTACGCCGCTGAAGGCCACGCCCGTAACAAGCCGATCCTCGGCGCCAAGTAAGTCCCCGCGACTTACCTGACGAGGGCGGCGACAAGCCGCCCTCTGTCTTTCCGTCGTCCGCTTTCGTCGCGCTTTACGCCGCTATCGCCGTTCCCGCTTTTCGTCGCAGTTCGTTTTTCCAGGATCGTCCATGCTCGTCGCCGCCAATATCACCATGCAGTTCGGGGCCAAACCCCTGTTCGAGAACGTCAACGTCAAGTTCGGCGAAGGCTTCCGCTACGGCCTCATCGGCGCCAACGGGGCGGGCAAGTCCACCTTCATGAAGATCCTCTGCGGCGCCCTGGAAGCTTCCGGCGGCAATGTCTCCAAGGACAAGCATGAGCGCATGGCCTACCTGAAGCAGGACCAGTTCGCCTATGAGGACATGCGGGTGCTGGACGTGGTGCTGATGGGCCACGAGGAAATGTGGGCCTGCATGAGCGAGAAGGACGCCATCTACGCCAATCCGGAAGCGACGGAAGAGGACTACATGAAGGCGGCCGAGCTGGAAGGCAAGTTCGCCGAGTACGACGGATACACCGCCGAATCCCGGGCCGGCGAACTGCTGCTGGGCGTCGGCATCCCGGTGGACAAGCACAACGGCCCCATGCGCGAAGTCGCCCCGGGCTGGAAGCTGCGGGTACTGCTGGCCCAGGCCCTGTTCGCCAACCCGGACATCCTGCTGCTGGACGAGCCCACCAACAACCTGGACATCAACACCATCCGCTGGCTGGAAGACGTGCTCAACGAGCGCAACTCCACCATGGTGATCATCTCCCACGACCGCCACTTCCTGAACCAGGTGTGCACCCACATGGCGGATCTGGACTACGGCAAGATCACCATCTACCCGGGCAACTACGACGACTTCATGGAGGCCTCCAGCCAGGCCCGCGAGCGCCAGCAGAACGCCAATGCCAAGGCCAAGGAACGGGTCGCCGAGCTGCAGGAATTCGTGCGCCGCTTCTCCGCCAACAAGTCCAAGGCCAAGCAGGCCACCTCCCGCCTGAAGCTGATCGACAAGATCAAGCCGGAAGACGTGAAGCCCTCTTCCCGCCAGTACCCGTGGATCCGCTTCGACTTCGACGAGAAGGACAAGCTGCACCGTCTGGCGGTGGAGATCGAGAACCTCAACTTCGGCTACGACCCGGCCAAGCCCCTGTTCAAGAACTTCACCTGCAACATCGAAGCCGGCGACAAGATCGCCGTCATCGGTGAAAACGGCGTCGGTAAGACCACCTTCCTCAAGCTGCTGATGGGCCAGCTGCAGCCCTCCTACGGCACCATCAAGTGGGCCGAGAAGGCCAAGCCCGGCTACTACGCCCAGGACCACGCCAGCGACTTCGCCGAGGACAAGAGCCTGACCGACTGGATCACCGAATTCGTGCGCCAGGGCGGCTACGAGGGCGGCGACGTGGAGACCCTGATCCGCGGCACCCTGGGCCGGCTGCTGTTCTCCGGCGACGAGGTTAAGAAGTCGGTGAAGGTGATTTCCGGCGGCGAACAGGGCCGCATGCTGTTCGGCAAGCTGATGCTGCTACACTCCAACGTGCTGCTGCTGGACGAGCCCACCAACCACCTGGACATGGAATCCATCGAATCCCTCAACACCGCCCTGGACCTCTTCAAGGGCACCCTGGTGTTCGTCTCCCACGACCGGGAATTCGTCTCCTCCCTGGCCACCCGCATCATCGAAATCAAGGCAGACGGCATCGTGGACTACAAGGGCACCTACGAGGAATACCTCTCCAGCCAGGGCATCGAGTAAAGGCACCACCGCCGCCCACAAGGGCCGCCCCAAACCCAAGAAGGGACGGGCATCTCCGGCACACCATGCCGGGGATGCCCGTCCCTTCTGCCATTTCGGCTTCCGGTAGTCTCACCACATGTTATGACGTATGATTTTGCCCCGGATATATATCCTGAACGCGCACGCCATGAACACCTCCTATACCCCTAACCACATCCCGGCAAAAGAACGGATCAGCAACACCCTGTTCTCCCTGGCGCTGTTGGCCTATGGAAGCTACGGCGTCTGGGTCAACGACCTTTATGTTCCGGGAAAACGCAGCAAGGGCATCCACCTTCACGACACCCCCGCCTGGGTCATGTATGGCGCTATCGTTTGTTCCTGTCTCGTCATGCTCTCGGTAGTGGTGGATCACTACGACAAACGCAACAACGAAACGAACTACAAGAGGTTCGCCGACACTTTCCGCATGCTTGGCTGGGGATTCTTCGGACTCTCCCTGGTGCTGGCTATCATCCGCTGAAGCGCCGGTCTTCCCCACGGCACTTTCCTTTTTTCACCTCTGATTCGGTTAAGGCCACCATGCCAGTCCCCCATTGTCCAAGCTGCATTGAACCCATGTCTTCGGTGGAACTTGAGACGCCGGGATTCTGGTCATGCCTTTACTGCGAGGGAAACTGGATTCCCGGCCCCGAGGTGGCAGCCCTGATATCTCAAGCCAAGGGGGTGTCGACACCAATCACATGGACACCTCAGCAGACGGGAAAAACGGTCCGGCTGGCTTGCCCCAGTTGCGGCCCCGCCGCATTTGCTCAGGTAGCGGCACAGGGCACATTGGCCCACAGTTGCCCGACCTGCCACGGCATCTATCTACCCAAGGGCGCCTTGCAGACTCTCTTGCCGTCCCGACCGGCTGGCGAAGACCGCAGCGTCGAAGCAGCGCTCACTCTGGTAACCATTGCAGCAGCGTTTCTATCCCAATGAGAGAACCATGGGGAGCTACAAGCCTGGGGCGATTTACACGCGCCACAGCCCCCTTTGCCAAAGCTGCTGCCTTTGCCACCATCACCTTCATTATCCTGACGCTGGCCATCGGCTCACTGCACCTGAGCCTGTATGAGGGCCTTCCGCAGGACGGCCCTCCTGCGCTCCTCACCGAGTTAGGACTTCTGGCCCTTTCCCTCACGCCGGCTATCTGGCACGAGCCAATGGCATCGCTACCGGGGCGCTGGCTGCGGCCATCGCTGCTGTCATCCTGTGTGGCAGCCTAGGCGTGGACAGCTGGTCCCAGTATTTCATATCCATCGTTCTGGCCGCCCTCTCTGGCGGTTGCGGCGAACTGCTCGCCCTGAAGCGTACTGACCACGCACCCCGCTAAGGTGGTCGGCAATTCAACCACTGTCCGCCACGGAGTTACTTGCCCTGCAACTGCTTCTGCCGGGCCTCCCAGGCGGCGCGCTCGGCGGCCCGCTGCTTTTCCTTGGCTTCCCGCTCCGCCTTCTTCTCCGCCACCCGCTTGTCCCGCTCGGCGACGCGCTGGGCCACTTCCTCTTCCGGGGTCGCCGTGCTGCGGGGGGGACGGTCCTGTTGCTTGGCGTTGAGGCGCTCGGCCCGGGCCTTGGCTTCGGCGGCACTCTGGGCGCGGCCGGCGGCTTCTTCCTGGACCTTGGCCTGCTGCCGCTTCTGCCGGTCGGCGGCGGCCTTGGCCTGCTCGGCCCGGTAGCGCTCGGCCTCGGCCTGCTGCTCCGCCGCCCGGGTCGGGGCTTCGGCGGCACGACGGGCTTCCCGGGTGGCCAGCACCCGGTTGTTCACCTCGCGCTGCAGGGTGTTGGCCTGGACGTCTATGGCGCGGGCCTTCCGGATCGGAACCAGCCGGCGGGCCTTGGCCTCGTCGATGCAGGCGGTGACCAGTACCTTCTGCCAGCACACCTTTTCGTCGGCGATGAACTGCTGCTCGGCCCCGGCCCGAATGTCCTCGGCCTCGGCCTTCATGGCCTTGACCTGGGCTTCCAGGCGGGTCTTTTCGGCATCGTCGATGGGCGCCAGGGTCTGGGCCCAGAGGGGGGCGGCAACGGCGGCGGCGAGGAGGAAAAAGGCGGAACGGCGCATGGCAAAGGCTGGGGAAACGCGGGGGAGGGCAGTATAACCGGCTTCAGGCCGGCATCCAGGCACGCATGTCGATGCCCCACTGCTCCGGGTTTTCGTGGCCGAGGATGCGGTCCTGGCTGAGGCTCAGGTCCACCTCCTCGGGCGGCAGGTAGTAGCGCTTCTCGGCATGGTAGAAAACCTTGACCCGGGGCAGCAGCAGCTTTTCCGCGTTCTGCTCCAGCACCACCCCCAGGCGGCCGCTCTCCAGGCGCACCAGGGAACCGGTGGGGTAGATGCCGATGCTGCGGATGAAGGCCTGCACCAGCTCCGGGTTGAAGTGGAACTGGCTCCATTCCAGCAGGCGGCGCAGGGCCTCGGTGGCGGGCATGCCCTTGTGGTACACCCGGTTGGAGGTGATGGCGTCGTACACGTCCACCACCGCCCCCATCTGGCCGTAGAGGCTGATCTGGTCGCCCTTGTACTTGTTCGGGTAGCCGGTGCCGTCGAAGCGCTCGTGGTGTTCGGCGGCCACGTCCAGGGCGATCTGGCTGATGCCCGGGGTGTGCAGCAGGATGATCTTGCTCTGCACCACGTGGTTCTTCATCTTGTCGAACTCGGCGTCGGTCAGCTTGGCCGGCTTGTTGAGGATGGACTCGGGCACCTGGGCCTTGCCCACGTCGTGCAGCAGACCGCCGATGGCGATTTCCTTGATGGTGTCCCTGGGCAGATTGAGGGTGCGGGCGAAGGCCACCAGCAGGGCGCATACCGACACCGAATGGAGGAAGGTGTAGTCGTCGTGGGTCTTCAGGCGGGAAAGGGGAATCAGGGCGTCCTGGTGGCGGAAGATGGAATCCACCATGTTCTCCACCATGGGCTCCACCTTTTCCATCTCGATCTGCTTGCCCAGGCGGATGTCGCCCATCATGTCGCGGACGATGCGGTGGGCCTCGTTGTGCAGCTTGCGGGCCCGGTGCATCTCCTCGGCCAGGGCCACGCTGCGCAGCGGCGCCGGCTCCTCCTCGGCGATGGCCTCCAGGCGCTGGTGCAGTTCCCGGGTGGTTTCCTCGCTGGTGGGGGCATGGGCCACGTCCAGGCCCTTGGCGGTGTCGATATAGACCTCGTGCACCCCGGTCTCCCGCACCTTGCGCAGGTCGGCCTCGTCGTGCACGGCAAAACTGTTGCGCAGGAAGTTGTGGTCCAGCCAGCCCATGTTGAGGTCGTGGATGAACATGCCTGGCTTCAGTTCGGCGATGGCGATTTTCTTGATCATCGAGGCAGGTCGGGCAGGGATTGATCGGACACCACAGGCCAATTATGCCTTCAAGCGGCAACGGCGGGCAGCGTACAATGCGGCCTTTCCTCCGTCCTGGGGCAATCCCTGCTGCCAGGCCGCTTTCACGCCAGTTTGCCCCATGATCAGTCTCCGCAACCTCACCTTCGCCCGCGCCGGCCAGCCCCTGGTCAGCGACGCCAGCCTGCAGCTCCATCCCGGATACAAGGTGGGCCTCACCGGCGGCAACGGCTGCGGCAAGTCCTCCTTCTTCGCCCTTTTCAGCGGCGCCCTGCACGCCGAAAGCGGCGACCTGGACCTGCCGGCCAGCTGGGTCATCGCCCACGTGGCCCAGGAGACGCCTTCCCTGCCGGACCCGGCCCTGGAATTCACCCTGGACGGGGACCGGGAGCTGCGTCAGGTGGAAGCCGACCTCAAGGTGGCCGAAGCGGCCCACGACGGCGAGCGCATCGCCGCCCTGCACGCCCGCTACGGCGAGATCGGCGGCTACGGCGCCAAGGCCCGGGCCGCCGAACTGCTGCACGGCCTGGGTTTCACCGATGCCGACTTCACCCGGCCGGTGAAGGAGTTTTCCGGCGGCTGGCGCGTGCGCCTCAACCTGGCCCGCGCCCTGATGTGCCGCTCCGACCTGCTGCTGCTGGACGAACCCACCAACCACCTGGACCTGGATGCGGTGCTGTGGCTGGAAGGCTGGCTGAAGAGCTACCGGGGCACCCTGCTGATGATTTCCCACGACCGGGACTTCCTCGACGCCGTGGTCAGCCACATCCTGCACATCGAGCAGGGCAGGATGAAGCTCTACAGCGGCCACTACTCCGCCTTCGAGCGCCAGCGGGCCGAGCAGCTGGCCCTGCAGCAGGGCATGTTCGAGAAGCAGCAACGGGAGCGGGCCCACCTGCAGCGCTTCATCGAGCGCTTCAAGGCCAAGGCCACCAAGGCCAAACAGGCCCAGAGCCGGGTCAAGGCCCTGGCCCGCATGGAGGAGGTGGCGGCGGCCCACGTCGATACGCCCTTCACCTTCCGCTTCCGCGACCCCGTGGCCAGCCCCGATCCCCTGCTGACCCTGACCCACGCCCGGGCCGGCTATGGCGACAAGGTCATCCTCGACCAGGTGGAACTGACTCTGCGCCCCGGCGAGCGCATCGCCCTGCTGGGCCGCAACGGCGCCGGCAAGTCCACCCTGGTCAAGCTCCTGGCCGGCCGCCTGGCACCCCTGGCCGGCGAGTACAAGGAAGGCAAGGGCCTGGCCATCGGCTACTTCGCCCAGCACCAGGTGGACGAACTGCGCCCCGAGGAATCCCCCCTGCAGCACATGGTGCGCCTGGCCCCCACCACCCGGGAGCAGGAGCTGCGCGACTACCTGGGCGGCTTCGACTTCCGCGGCGACATGGCCACCCGGCCCTGCGGCCCCTTCTCCGGCGGCGAGAAATCCCGCCTGGCCCTGGCCCTGCTGATCTGGCACCGGCCCAACCTGCTGCTGCTGGACGAGCCCACCAACCACCTGGACCTGGAGATGCGCGAGGCCCTCACCCTGGCCCTGCAGGAATACGAGGGCGGGGTGGTGCTGGTCTCCCACGACCGCCACCTGCTGCGCACCACCGCCGACAGCCTGTGGCTGGTGGCCGACGGCAAGGCCGCCCCCTTCGACGGCGACCTGGACGAATACGCCGCCTGGCTGGCCCAGCAGCAGAAGGAAGAAAAGGCGGACACGGTCAAGGAGGCCAGCAAGGAGGAACGGCGCCAGCAGCGGGAGGACGACAAGGCCGCCCGCCAGGCCCTGCTGGCCAGGCGCCGGCCTCTGGTCAAGGAAATCGACACCCTGGAGAAACGCCTGGCCGCCTGGCAGGGCGAACTGAAGCTGCTGGAGCAGCGCCTCTCCGACCCCAGCCTCTACGCCAACCCGGACCCGGCCCTGCTGGAACCCCTGGTCAAGCGCCAGGCCGAGCTGACCAGGGACATCGGCGCCGCCGAGGAGCGCTGGCTGGAAGCCCAGGACGAACTGGAACAATTGCCCGTTCCCGAGTGATGCCCTAACATCGGCCGTGGGCGCCGCCCGGGACAAAACAACCGATCAAGGGGAAGGAGGGGCATGGGACATCTGCTGCGACGCTGGTCGCTACTCCTGCTGCTCCTGCCCGCCACCCTGCTGCAGGCCCAGGAAGCCCGCCCCCTGCTGTTCGGGGTCCTGCCCTATCTCAGCACCCGCATCCTCATCACCACCTATTCGCCCCTCGCCGCCTACCTGGAGCAACGCCTGGGGCGGCCGGTGAGCCTGCAGACCGCCCCCGATTTCGACACCTTCACCAGCCGCGCCTTCGCCGGCGAGTACGACCTGCTGCTGATCGCCCCCCACTACGCCCGGCTGGCGGAAGTGGATTACGGCTACATCCCCCTGCTGCGCCACCGCAACGACATCCGCTGCTACCTGATGGTGCCCCGGGAGCAGCCCCTGGCCTCCCTGGAGCAGCTGCGGGGCCAGACCGTGGCCATCCACGAGCGCAGCGCCATGGTGCCCATGCTCGGCCTCAACTGGCTGGCGGAAAAGGGCCTGGTGGCGGAACGGGATTTCCGCGTGGTGGAAAACGTCACCCAGAGCAGCGCCCTGCAAAGCGTGGTCAGCGGCAAGGCCCGGGCCGCCATCGTCTCCCACTCCACCGTGGCCCAGGCCCCGGCCGACCTGCGGGAAGCCACCCGCATCGCCGGCGAATGCCCGTCCGCCCCGGGCCTGGCCCTGATGGCCCACAACCGGCTGCCGCCGGCCGAGCGCCAGCGCATCAAGGAAGTCCTCAACGCCTTCGAGCAGACGCCGGAGGGCAAGGTCTTTTTCGACATCAGCACCCACGGCGGCTACCGGGAGCCGACCCCGGCCGATGCCCGGCTGATGGACAAGGTGCTGCCGGAAACTCGCCGGCTGCTGAAGAAATAGGATGGGCATGGGCTGGCTGCATACGCTGCGGGGCAAGCTGATCGTGTCCACCATCCTGGTGGAGGCGGTCATCATCGGCGCCGTGCTGTGGAACGGCCTGCGCCTGACCGAGGCCCACCTGCTGGAGCAGTTCGACCTGCGGCGCAAGGAAACCACCCTGCTGCTCGACGCCGCCCTGGCACCGGCCATGGCCCAGCGGGACTACGCCGCCGTCAGCGACATCCTGCAGGCGACCCAGGCCATCAACAGCATCGACTACCTGGTCATGTTCGACAACGACGGCCAGATCATCGCCACCGCCAACTGGGACCGCCGCCGGCCCCTGCCGGCCACCGACAATCCGGCCCGCCTGCTGGACGGGAACGGGCTGCAGAATTTCGACCTGCGCATTCCCATGAGCATCGGCGGCCGCCAGTTCGGCGAGCTGCAATACGGCCTCGACCTCGGCTTCCTGCGCCAGGCCCGGGACGAACTGCAGCGCCAGACCATACTCATCGCCATCAGCGGGCTCCTGCTCTCGGCCCTGGTGCTGGCCTCCATCGGCCTCTGGCTGACCCGCCACCTGAACCGCCTGACCCAGGCCAGCCGCCGCCTGGCCCGGGGCGCCACCTTCCAGACCCTGCCCGACAGCGCCGACGACGACGTCGGCGCCCTGACCCGGGCCTTCAACCAGATGGGCGGCGCCCTGGCCGCCCGGGTGGGGGAGCTGCTGGCCTCGGAACGGGAACAGCGCCAGCTGGCCGCCACCCTTTCCGCCGAACAGGCCCGCCTGCACGCCCTGCTGTCCTCCATGCGCCTGGGCCTGCTGTTCGTCTCCCCCGAGGGGCGGGTGGTCTATGCCAACCCGGCCTTCCGCCAGCTGTGGCGCCTGGAGGAGGACGACACCCCGGCGGGCATGACCCTGGGCGACCTGGTGCAGCGCATCGCCAGCGACCCCCAGCGCCTGCCGGACCCCTACCAGCGGGAACACCTGTTCCTCGACGACGGCCTGCAATGGGAGCTGCGCCAGTCCGACGAACGCCTGCTGACCCAGACCAGCGTGGCGGTGCCGGCCGCCTCCGGACAGACCGAGGAAGGGGAGAGCCGGCTGTGGATTTTCGAGGACATCACCCATGAGCGGCAGACCGCCGACCGGCTGCTGTTCATGGCCGAGCGGGACCCCCTCACCGGCCTCTACAACCGCAGCCGCTTCGAGGGCGAGCTGCAGCGGCTGGCGGTGCAGCTCGAGCGGGATACCTCGGTGCGGGCGGCCCTGCTGTATTTCGACCTGGACGAATTCAAGACGGTGAACGACAGCTTCGGCCACCGGGCCGGGGACGCGGTGCTGCTGCGCATCGCCGGCGAGGTGGGGCAGCTGCTGCGGGGCAACGAGATGTTCGCCCGCCTCGGCGGGGACGAATTCGCCGTGGTGGCCCCGGGCGCCGACCTGGCGGCGGCCCAGACCCTGGCCCAGCGCATCATCAGCGCCGTCGCCGCCCTGGGCTTCGAGTTCGAGGGCACCAAGGTGCGCCTCACCTCCAGCCTGGGCATCGCCCTGCTGCCGGAGCACGCCCGGCGGCCCGAGGAGTGGGTGGCCCGGGCCGACATCGCCATGTACGCCGCCAAGCACGCCGGCAAGAACGGCTGGCGCGTCTTCCGCGAGGAACTGGGGCAGTCCGCCTACATGCTGGCCCAGCTGTCCTGGGCCGAGCGCATCCAGGCGGCCCTGGAGCAGGACCTGTTCGAGCTGCACTTCCAGGGCATCTACACCACCGGCACCCCGGTGCTCTCCCACCTGGAAGTGCTGCTGCGCATGAAGGACCCGGAACACCCGGGCCAGTACCTGATGCCGGGCGAATTCATCCCGGCGGCGGAACGCAACGGCCGCATCCTGGACATCGACCGCTGGGTGCTGGCCGCCGGCATCCGCACCCTGGCCCGGCGCACCGACCTGCCGGGCCTGGCCATCAACATCTCGGGCCGCTCCTTCGACGACCCGGGTCTGCCCGACTACATCACCGGCCTGCTGGAAACCCACCGGGTGGCGCCCCAGCGCCTGCTGGTGGAGCTGACGGAAACCGCCGCCCTCTCCAACATGGCCGACACCCAGCGCTTCATCAGCCACATCCGCAGCATGGGCGGCTCGGTCTGCCTGGATGACTTCGGCGTCGGCTTTTCCTCCTTCGCCTACCTCAAGCACCTGGACGCCGACGTCATCAAGATCGACGGCATGTTCATCCGCAACCTGGTGCAAAGCCGTGAGGACCAGGTATTCGTGCGGGCCATCATCGAAGTGGCCCGGGGCCTGGGCAAGAAGACGGTGGCCGAGTTCGTCGAGGACCGGGCCACCTACCTGCTGCTGGGCGAACTGGGGGTGGACCTGGCCCAGGGCTACCACCTCTCCCGGCCCCGCCCCGAACTGCCGGACCCGGCGGCCCCGCCGGCCGCTGCCTGAGCGCTCCGGCCCGTCATCCACGGCCGGTCGGCGGGGCGTCGGAACGGTGCCCCTTCTGCTAAAATCCTGGCTTTTGCGTCCTCAGCCAAGGAGTTTTCCGTGCAGATCGTTTGTCTTGACCTCGAAGGTGTGCTCGTTCCCGAAATCTGGATCGAATTCGCCGAACGCACGGGTATCCCCGAGCTGCGCCGCACCACCCGGGAAGAGCCGAACTACGACGTGCTGATGCAGTACCGCCTGGGCATCCTCAAGCAGCACGGCCTGGGCCTGCCGGACATCCAGAAGGTCATCGCCGAAATGGGCCCCCTGCCCGGCGCCAAGGAATTCGTCGAGTGGCTGCGCCCCCGCTTCCAGGTGGTGATCCTCTCCGACACCTTCTACGAATTCGCCATGCCCCTGATGCAGCAGCTGGGCTTCCCCACCCTGTTCTGCCACAAGCTGGAAGCGGACGCCCAGGGCTTCCTGGTGAACTACCACCTGCGCATGCCCAACCAGAAGCAGGAAGCGGTGAAGCGCTTCAAGGAACTGAACTTCAAGGTGATCGCCTCCGGCGACTCCTACAACGACACCACCATGCTCGGCGAAGCCCATGCCGGCATCCTCTTCTGCCCGCCGGAAAACGTCATCCGCGAGTTCCCCCAGTTCCCGGTGGTGAAGGATTACGAAGCCCTCAAGGGCGAGATCCTCAAGGCCAGCGAACGCATCTAAGGCCATCATGCATCGCCAGCGCTACTACACCCTGACCGCCTCCTGCCCCGACCGGGTGGGCATCGTCGCCAAGGTTTCCGGTTTCTTCGCCGCCCACCAGGGCTGGATTCTCGAAACCGCCCTCCACGCCGACGACACGGCGGGCCGCTACTTCATGCGCATCGAGGTGCGGGCCGACTCCCTGCCCTTCCACCTGGCCGAGCTGCGGGAGCGCTTCCGCCCCGTCGCCGAGGAACTGGGCATGGAGTGGAAGATCAGCGACAGCGCCGTGAAGAAGCGCGTGGTGGTGCTGGTTTCCAAGCAGGAGCACTGCCTCTACGACCTGCTCTCCCGCTGGCAGTCCAAGGAACTGGACATCGAGATTCCCTGCATCATCTCCAACCACGACACCTTCCGCGGTTTCGTCGAGTGGCACGGCATCCCCTTCCACCACATCCCGGTGACGGCGGACAACAAGGCCGCCGCCTACGCCGAAATCCAGCGCCTGTACGAGGAAGTGAAGGGCGACACCATGGTGCTGGCCCGCTACATGCAGATTCTCTCGCCCGAGCTGTGCGCCGCCTATCCGGGGCAGATCCTCAACATCCACCACAGCTTCCTGCCCAGCTTCGTCGGCGCCAAGCCCTACCACCAGGCCTATGAACGGGGCGTCAAGCTGATCGGCGCCACCTGCCACTACGTCACCGCCGACCTGGACCAGGGCCCCATCATCGACCAGGACGTGATCCGCATCGATCACTCCGACTCGGTGGAGGACATGGTGCGCTACGGCAAGGACATCGAAAAAACCGTGCTGGCCCGGGGCCTGCGCTACCACCTGGAAGACCGGGTGCTGGTGCACGGCAACAAGACGGTGGTGTTCCGCTGAACCGGGGCACTTCCCGGACATGAAAAGGGCGCCGCGGCGCCCTTTTTCTTTGCCGCCGGGGCCGCTGCAGGCAGATGGCCGGAAAGGCGCATGCTTCTTGGACGAGAGCCGTGGCATGACGCAAACACTGCATCCATGCGCTTTTCCAGGCATGCTTGAAAACATCCCGGCACCAAAAAAACAACGGGCACCCGCAGGTGCCCGTTGCATGGAGGCGGAAGATTCCGCGTCTTACAGGTGGTAGGCGCTTTCGCCGTGGGAGGCCACGTCCAGGCCTTCCCGTTCTTCCTCTTCGGAGACCCGCAGGCCGACGAACATGTCCACCAACTTGTAGGCCACCAGCGAGACCACGCCGGACCACACCACGGTGAAAAGCACGCTCTTGATCTGGATGACCACCTGGGCGCCCATACTGAAGGTGTCCGGGGTCAGGCCGCCGGTGCCGCCCAGGCTCTGGTCGGCGAAGACACCGGTGAGGATGGCACCGATGATGCCGCCCACGCCATGGACACCGAACACGTCGAAGGCGTCGTCCGCACCCAGCAGGCGCTTCAGGCCGCTGACGCCCCACAGGCAGACCAGGCCGGCGATGAGGCCGAGGATGATGGAGCCCATGGGACCGACGAAGCCGGCTGCCGGGGTCACTGCCACCAGGCCGGCGACGGCACCGGAAACGGCACCCAGCATGGAGGGCTTGCCCTTGAACAGCGCCTCGCCGAGGATCCAGGAGAGGGTGGCGGCACCCGTGGCGACTACGGTATTGACGAAGGCCAGGCCGGCGATGCCGTTGGCGGCGCCGGCGGAGCCGGCATTAAAGCCGAACCAGCCCACCCACAGCAGGGAAGCGCCGACCATGGTCAGGGTCAGGGAATGGGGCGCCAGGGATTCCTTGCCGAAGCCGATGCGCTTACCCAGCACGTATGCGCCTACCAGACCGGCCACACCGGCGTTGATGTGCACCACGGTACCGCCGGCAAAGTCCAGGGCGCCGTCGGCGCCCAGCAGGCCGCCGCCCCAGACGATGTGGGCCATGGGCACGTAGCTAAAGGTGAACCACAGCACGGAGAACAGCACCACAGCGGAGAACTTGATGCGCTCGGCGTAGGAGCCGACGATCAGGGCCGTGGTGATGGCGGCGAAGGTGGATTGGAAAATTAGGAAGACGTATTCCGGGATGGTGGGCAGGACGCCGGACAGGGTGTCGGGAGCGATACCCTTGAGGAAGGCCTTGCTCAGATCGCCGAAGAACTTGCCTTCACCGGAGAACGCCAGGCTGTAGCCGTAGATGCACCACAGCACGGTGATCAGGGAGAAGATGACGAAAATCTGCATCAGCACCGAGAGCATGTTCTTGGAGCGGGCCAGGCCGCCGTAGAACAGAGCCAGGCCGGGGATCGTCATAAGGATGACGAGCATGGTGGAGGTGAGCATCCAGGCGGTGTCGCCGGTATCCAGCTTGGGCTCGGCGGCGGGGGCAGCCGGGGCTTCCGCCGCGGGAGCGGCAGGGGCGGCGGCGGGAGCGGCCTCGGTGGCGGCAGCTACCGGAGCCTCGGGCTTGTCATCGGCAAAGGCCGGCGCGGCAGACAGGCCGACGACGCCGAACAGGGCCAGAACAGCAAGAAAGCGTTTCATTGTGTTCTCCCTCTTACAGAGCATCTTCACCGGTCTCACCGGTGCGGATGCGGATGACTTGTTCGACGTCGAAGACGAAGATCTTGCCGTCACCGATCTTGCCGGTGCTGGCAGACTTCTCGATGGCTTCGATGACCTGATCGAGCAGCTCGTTCTTCACGGCAGCCTCGATCTTCACCTTGGGCAGGAAATCCACAACGTACTCGGCACCGCGATACAGCTCGGTGTGCCCCTTTTGCCGACCGAACCCCTTGACCTCGGTGACGGTGATGCCCTGTACGCCGATGGCGGAAAGGGCTTCACGCACTTCGTCAAGCTTGAACGGCTTGATGATGGCGGTTACCAGTTTCATAGCTTTCTCCTGAAATGGCCCCGGGGATCGGGTCCCCGGGATGCCTAGGGAAGATGGAAGTTAGAAAGTCTTGGTGAAGGACAGCAGGGCACGGCCTTCGCCCAGATCCTTGTTGAAGGCGTTGCAGTACACCGGGGTGCTGTCGCCGCAGGCCTTGGCGTTGGTGGTCCAGTAGGACAGGCCGACGGTGCCGAAGCCCACATCCTTGGTCACGCCGACCTTGTAGTCGGTGTAGGAGGCGTCGTCGTTGTTCTTGATCTTCTGGTGACCGACGTGGCCCAGCACGCCCCAGCCGTCGCCCAGGTCGTAGGCAGCGTTCAGTTCCAGGTAGCCGGAACCGCGGGTGTTGTCGGCGCCGTTGGAGCTGGTGAAGCCGAAGATGTGGCTGGAGACCACGTGGGAGTACTTCAGGGTCAGCCACTTCCAGCCGATGGCGCCGTACAGTTCGGTGGTGTCGGCCTTGGTGTAGCCGTCCGGGTAGGTGCCGGGGTAGTTGTAGCGCAGCACGCCCACGTCGTAGTTCCAGTCGCCGCCGGCGAAGGTGTTCTTGTAGCCGCCGTAGAGGTCGATCTCCAGGGAGGAGCTGACATCGCTGCGGCCGTCGCTCAGCCAGGACACGTTGGAACCCCAGACGCCGGCATACAGGCCGCTGGCGTGGGAGTAGTCAAAGCCGCCTTGCAGGGCGGGCTTGCGGTTGGTCTGGCCGATACCGCGGTAGATGTACTCGGAAGCCAGGGTCACGTTGGCGGTGAAGGTGTGTTCGGCGGGAGCGGCTTCTTCGGCCATGACGGTGGAAGAGGCGGCCAGGGCAGCCAGAACGGCGGTGGCGATGAGCGTCTTGCGCATAATTTGGACTCCTGTTTCGTTCGATGAAAATAAAAGCTTGCACAGACCGTTAGCACATGCCGTGCCAACTTTATTTTTAAGATAAATCAACAAAATAGGCAGCACCCCTAGCCCTCTTCCGCAGGAGGCGCACCGGGCTGGCGCACCATGACGGGGAGTTGCACCAAAGCAGTGCCACCCCATGGGAAAGCCGCCGCACGCCATCAAATGTCGCTATCGGCCCATGCTAAACTCGCCCCCGCAAGCGGATCGGAACATCCGCGCCCCCTTTGCCGCCGCCGTGCCGGCCCGACTGAACCTGTTGCGGAGTGCTCGCCATGCTCGACCCCAAAGTGTTTGAAGAATTTTCCGGCCGCCTGGCCGGCCTCCTGGCCGCCTCCCCGGCCGCCGACATCGAAAAGAACGTGAAGGCCATGCTCGGCGCCTTCTTCAGCAAACTGGACCTGGTGACCCGGGAAGAGTTCGACGTCCAGGCCCAGGTACTGGCCCGCACCCGGGACAAGCTGAAGGACCTGGAAGCCCGCATCGCCGCCCTGGAACAACAGGGCCGCTGAGCGCCGCCGCCTCTAGTCAAACGTCATCATCCCACCTACACTGCCCGGACACCACCCACCCCGCTCCTGACTCCGGCCCCCACCATGCCCCTCGCCCTCGTCCATAGCCGCGCCCTGGCAGGCATGGAAGCGCCGCCGGTGGCCGTGGAGGTGCACCTGGCCAACGGCCTGCCGGGCTTCACCCTGGTGGGCCTGCCGGAAGCGGAGGTGAAGGAGGCCCGGGACCGGGTGCGGGCCGCCCTCATCACCAGCGGCTTCGAGTTCCCGGCGAAACGGGTCACGGTCAACCTGGCCCCGGCCGATCTGCCCAAGGAATCGGGCCGCTACGACCTGGCCATCGCCCTCGGCCTGCTCGCCGCCTCCGGCCAGATTCCCGCCGCCCGGCTGGACCAGTATGAATTCGTCGGCGAACTGTCCCTCTCCGGCGAACTGCGCCCCGTGCGCGGCGTCCTGCCCATGGCCCTGGCCGCCGCCCGGGCGGCACGGGCCTTCGTCCTGCCCCTGGCCGATGGCGCCGAGGCTGCCTGGGTCCGCCGCGCCCATCCAGACACCTCCATCCTCCCCGCTGCCAGCCTGCTGGCGGTGTGCGCCCACCTGCACGGCCAGGAGCTGCTGGCGGAACAGCCGGAACCGCCGCCCCCGGCGCCGGACACCTACCCGGACCTGCGCGACGTCAAGGGCCAGGCCCAGGCCAAGCGGGCCCTGGAGATCGCCGCCGCCGGCGGCCATTCGCTCCTTTTCAGCGGCCCGCCCGGCACCGGCAAGTCCATGCTGGCGGCGCGCCTGCCCGGCCTGCTGCCGCCCATGAGCGAGGCGGAAGCCCTGGAATCGGCCGCCATCCTCTCCCTGGGGCGCCAATTCCGCCCCGAGGCCTTCTCCCGCCGCGTCATGCGCAGCCCCCACCACACCTCCTCGGCCATCGCCCTGGTCGGCGGCGGGGCCCAGCCCCGGCCCGGGGAGATTTCCCTGGCCCACCACGGCGTGCTGTTCCTCGACGAACTGCCCGAATTCGACCGCCGGGTCCTGGAGGCCCTGCGCGAACCCCTGGAAAGCGGCCACATCCATGTTTCCCGGGCCGCCTCCCGGGCCGATTTCCCTGCCCGCTTCCAGAAGCTTGCCTAGTTAACATGAATCCCAGCGCTTACTCTGTACTAACCGCTCTGCTCCTTTGGTTTGCAATATCGGCACCAGTAGTTGCAGATAGCCTTTCTGGCCGTATCGTTGGCGTTAGCGACGGAGACACTGTCACGCTTCTAGATACAGCCAATGCAACTCATAAAGTGCGGCTTATGGGCATAGATGCACCAGAGAAGTCCCAAGCGTTTGGCACTCGCTCGAAGCAATCCTTGAGTGCGCTTGTTTTCGGTAAGCAGGTAGCTGTCGAGTTCTACAAGAAGGATCGTTACGGCAGATTGATTGCCAAGATTGCTACACCTAACACGCCAGACGCGAATCTAGAACAAGTCAAACGGGGCATGGCGTGGCATTACAAGGACTACCAAAGGGAGCAATCCCCTATAGACCGGGAAACCTATGCCAACGCTGAAGAGGAAGCCCGAGCATATCGCCGGGGTCTCTGGTCTGATACTGATCCGGTAGCACCTTGGGCCTTCAGGAAAGCTAAAAGAGCAGGAAACGCACTCCTAGCGCCCTCAGGGCGATAACTTGCGCAAGCCAAGGAAACGCCACACCGAAAGCCAAAGATGGCTCAGAAGCCTGAAAAATGCCTTTTATGGGCAAATAACAATCAGGGGCTTCTGCGCCTATGATGAATGCTAGTTCTAATTGCCCAAACAATGATTTACTGCCTTGATACTGATTTGTTCCGCTTTTGTTTTTGCATTGTTTGTTTTTAGCTGGTTTCGACTAGTCAGAATGGACTCAAATCGGCTTGCTTCTGCTCTTCTTCTGACAGATAACAACCTTCTGAGTGCAGCCAAAGCACAAAAGGGGAATGCTCGTCTAAAAGATTGATTGATGACTTGAGCCTGAAATAACTGATCAAACTTCTACCCTGATACTCAAGGCTGTATTCATCGCCATGCAAGTGCTTAAAGGCTTGTTCAAAGATGTACGATTGAATCTCTTTGATGTTCTCCTGCTGTACTAATCGGAAGTGATAAGACCAATAAGCATCAGAAGTATAGAAATCAACGAATAACTTAAAGGGCGACCATGGGGCAAGTCTGTTTGTCTCTTCCATCAGAACATACTGAATAGGCGTAGCCTCTCTGGAATATCCAATTTTGAAATCATTGCCAAACGCTTGACTATGGGCCTCTTGTAACTCTTCTAGGGTAGCTGATTTAGAGTAATGGATATTGTGCTTTGCTAGTTTTGCTTTAATTTTATTTCTGGAAGTCAAACCAAGTTTGGAAGCGTATTCCTTTAGAAAAGCGTTATAAACCGTTGCCCCAATAGCAGCCTTGATTTTCGCCAGAACCTCACTCTTTGTTGCACGCTTGCCAACGTTGAACTTTCGCTTTAGTGATTTGATCGGAATGCACTTACCAGCTCCTTCTTTTGGTAACTTATTCCCTCTCTTTTGATTAAATTCAGTGGAAGCGATAACTAAGTTTTCCGGGCAGAGTATTCCAATGCTCCCGGAGCGGGGATTAAAAGCCGGGAAAATATGAGAGATCGCGTACTGCCGGTACTCACCACCGTTGTAGGTAGTACGCTTAGCAACCAAGTCCCTTAATTGCTTCAGCCCTTCAAGACCAATACCTTCCAAAACCTGTGTTGTTCCTGCTCGCTTGCATTCACCTATCAGATAGCTAGCAAAGGTAGATTGATCGAACTTGTTTGACCTAGCAGCTTGGCGCTTAGCTGCGGTTGCCTCTCTGTTCTTCTTCTTGATGGCATTGTTGTATTGCGTTCTGCAATTATCGGTACAAAATTTAGCACTCTGGCGCTTATTGATTAGCTCAGCCTTGCAATGCTGGCACTTCCTTTCCTTGTTGTTCATATGTCTCCTTCTGGAGTTGTAGTTTTTGTTCCATTAGCCAAAAGGCAGTATTCAGAACCTCTGCAATGGTCATATTGCTATCAATGCAACTGAATAAAACTGATCTTTGATATTTATTTAAACTTACTTTCATTGATTTACCTTCATAGTTTATCTAGTCACCCACACAACAAAGCAGCAACTATCTCTAGTGCAATAGCTAGTATTACATACACTGAATTACTAGTTACCGTGTAATATTCTAGAGATAGTACTTTCGTTATTTTATGCTGGATTTAAGGCTGTTTAGCGGTACTTCAAACGTAATTTTCCCTCTAGATTTTCTACTTTTTTAGAGTCAGTTTCGCTCAGATATGGCAACACTTCCTCTTTAAACTTATCCATAAACCCACTTATTAACAGATCAGTTGCATAAGCGATTGCATCGCCCCTATCTTCAAATTCGCTTTTATCCCCTCGCGTAAGGACAAGCCATTTCTCACCAATATTTACGATTCCTTTAGGCTTATCGGTACTGAAAGAATCTAGAGACTCTTTTGTTTTAGTAAAACTTGTATTAACGCTATGGGGCAAAAGCAAACAAGTTTCTGCACTATAGGATTTAGGGGAATCCGTCAAAAAAGGAATTAAGTCACTATCGAGTGCAAGAGTTATGGATGCTGGATATTCCGATTGCCGCTCCAAGTACCATCTTTCAAAGACTTCAAAGCACTGAAAAGCATCACTAATCTGAACTTCTTTGTAGTTTTCTCGTTCCTTAACTCTTGAGAACATTGCTTTCCAAACTGGATACCCTGGCTTTATGTGACCATTCTGATAAGTACAGGTATTCCCAATGTGACCACCGCTAGCTTGTTCTAGGAACCTGTCTTTTACCCTACCATCTCTAATGTTTTGTGCTGTTGCCAGTGTCTCGTATTGAGTAGCTATGAAGCGAATCTTTACGTTATTTGCGTTTATGTACTCAACAACCTCTGCGTAACCGTTGCTTGTTTCTACAATTTCACCAGCTTGCAGGCGTGGGTGCTTCTTACGGCTTGCCTTTGTTGTCTCTGCTTCTACTTCATTTAGAGCTTGTTGCCAAAGGTCTAGGAGGCAACCTCCTTGGTTGTTTTCTTGTTGCATAGTATTTCCTTATTATTATTTTTAGAGTTTGTGCGTGTATTCTTATACATAAGTTTGCAAACCTCTGATTTAGAACGAAAAAAAGCCGCCTAAAAACATCAAGGCGGCCTCACTGGAAGAAGCTGGTATTCAATTAAAGAAAATATCAGCTTACATATATATTATACCACGGCATTCACCGTTTTGTCAAGTCAAATATCATATTTATTTGATTTAAGAATTTGAATTTATACTAACAATCATTCAAATAAATTTTATTGAATTACGGCAAATTGGTTTGATAGCAGATAACACCGCAAGGCTGATTCAAGGCACGATTTCAAAATATCAAAGAGGGGCTATCGCCCCCTCCTTTGCCTAGGCTGTCAGGTAGTTATAGATAGATGCCCTACTGACTCTGTAGCGCTTAGCTAGCGCTGCCTTCTTCTCGCCTGATGCAGCTAGCGCTTTGAGTTCTACTACCTGTTCTTCACTCAGCGAAGCCTTGCGGCCCTTATAGACACCTTTTTGCTTAGCAATGGCAATACCTTCCCGCTGACGCTCCTTGATGATTGAGCGCTCAAACTCAGCTACAGCGCCAAGCATCGAAAGAAGCAGGTTAGCCATTGGCGAATCATCGCCAGTAAATAGCAACCCTTCTTTATGTGCTCTCACAGCAACCCCACGACCTGTTAGACCTTTGATGATGCCTCGCAGGTCATCTAGGTTGCGCGCCAGCCGATCAAGACTGTGAATGTGGAGGGTGTCGCCTTCCCGCAGATAAGCTAGGCACTCTTTCAAAGCAGGGCGGTTTGTATCTTTACCGCTCAGCCTGTCGGTGAAAGTCTTGGTTAGCTCAACCCCTTCAAGTTGTCGCGCTGTGTTTTGGTCTTCGGTTGAGACCCTGATGTACCCGACTGCTTGCCCGTTCTGTTTCATGGCGACCGCCCCCAAAGAAAGTGTATAAATGAATTCTAAGAGGCATATTGGATTGTGTCAATCTAGGAAAAATTGGACCCTAGATAGACACAAACGACGGGGGGCAAGACTGTCTAGTATGGGTACAGGCTATATAACACGTACGAAGGCAGTTCTCCATGCTAAAGTCATTTCCGAGGAGGGGGGCGTTATGTATGTTCGGGAGGTACGGTTACGATTTGGTAGAAATCAGTCAGATTTCTGGAGAGCTTTGTCAGTTACACAAAGTGGCGGCTCACGCTATGAAGCAGGCAGGACGATTCCAGGGCCGTTAAAGCTATTGCTATCTATGGCGGTGACTGATGACGAAAATTCCGCGATAGAAGAGCTTAAGCGTATTCGTAAAATGATTCGCAACTTTGAACCTTGAATTTCATTCTAGGAATTTGCTTTCAAGCAGTAACTTTTTATTAACTACCAAGTTAACATATAAATATGTCTGATAATTTGATACGAAATATAGTTGAAGTTCGTAGCAAACTTTCAACTGAAAACAGCAACAAACTTTTACTTGCACTAGGAGATTTTGTAAATAATCTGAAATCTAAAATCGAGGGAAACAACTTAGGCTATATATACTGTCTCCGCGCTGCTTCAATCCCATTTGACGACATACCTGATGATACGACTGGGCTCGAGGAGCTAGCATGGGTCACAGCTGATTTTCTTATAAAACGGTTAAATTATGATCGGTACAAAACGATATATCACTTAAGTGACAATGCTGGTCACAACGAGCATATTGACTCATGCTTCGTTGTTTATTATCAGATGCTATCTAGTCAATTCTCGCAGCTTGTTTCCTTTGCAGACTTAAACATTAAAACCATTAACGAATATTTTGATGTTTTACTCAGAAAAAAAGTACTCGCAACAAAAACGAATAAATGGGGGGATATAGACTCGTCAGCATGGGATTCTTTATTACATGAATTTGCTTACGACAAACTCATGGGGGCATCGTTTATGTCTTTCACAGACGATATGCCTGATTATATTAAATCACACGCTAAATCATGCGACATCGACAACTTGTATGGCAGGTTTGTTGCAGCAGTATTAGACGAAGAAATAAAACAAAGGGGCGACTGCTCCCCACTTATTACAACTGGTGAAGACTTTGAAATTCACATTAAACGCCTAATCGAAGCGAATGTTCCTTTTGCTACTGTAGAAACAACACCCCGAACTGGGGATGATGGAGCCGATCTTTTAGTTTATGGCAACGGATATTCTATTGCAATACAAGCTAAATATTATTCAAGCCCTGTTGGAAACTCAGCAGTACAAGAGATATATTCGGCAAAGGCAATTTATCAAACAAATTTTGCCGTTGTAGTTACGAATATAAGTTACACGAAGGCAGCACAAGAAGCAGCAGAAACGCTCAAAGTCATTTTGGCAACTGAAGGCAATATTATCGAAATAATAAAGTATCTGCTTGAATAGCGTTTTGTCCTGCTATTGCGACCACATCAACGTCTCGCTTCAATTACTCTCGAATTCTCACCTTCAATAAAACCATAGTCGCCATTCGAGTATTCCTCTATATCTACTGGCCCAAAAAAGCGATTCTCAACAAGATAGCAGCCTAGTTTCTGGGAACGCTTTTGGATAATCCATTCCTCGCCTGGTTCGTCAGAATCTTTACAGGTTAGCCGAACACGCCCGTCTTTGGTTCTATCAACAACGATCCTATAGCCTGCATTTTTGAGGGCAAGCCGCATTAGAAAAGGGCTTGCTTCTATTCTCGCTATTTGTTGTTCCACTGCCTTTTTCAAATCCTCATTTTCTGCAAAACCCCAACCAAACACGGCATCAACTGCGTCCAGACGCTTTCCTTTGGCTAACAACTTCCGCATCTCCTGTATATGTTCCTTGTAACTTTCAAACTGCTGTTGCTTATCTAGGCTCGCACTAATCTCTTTATCGCACTCAGCAAGTTGCTGCTTCAACAATGCTAGTCTTGCTGCGTCATCTTCAGAATTCTTTATACCCTTGATATATAGCGATTCTCGATTATTATATTCGGTTTCCAGCCTTGCTCTTCTTTCCACTATCCCCGCTAAGTCCTCTCGACTTTTAACGTCCATTGCTGCGACATAGGCCAAGTCAAATAACAGCCTGTCGACCGTAGCGTTATAGACAAGCATGGCGACTTCTTCGGGAACAGTTGCACCATTGCTGCAAGACTTCTCATGCAGATAATTGCGGCAATTACCATACACAATCAATGGCTTTGCTGCGTAAGCTTCTGAGCCTTTGGGGGCGGCTATCGTTGCGGCTGGCTTCTGTATTCTGAAATTGAAGGAGCCACCACATTTGCCGCACACAACAAGCCCTGATAGAGGGCGGAAATTTGGCTGTTTAGGGGTTCTGGTTCTAGCCTTGCGTTGTCGCTGTAGCTCAAAGAATTCTTTCTCTGACAGCAAAGCTTCAAAGCATTCGATTCCCCGCCAATGGCCTAGCAACACTTCACTATCAAGCCAGCGTGTGAAAGTTCTGGCCGCTACCTTAAAGCTCAAGCTTTCTCTGGCAAAGTAACAGACCTCCCGTATTCCCTCGCCTTCAAGGTACAGGTCAATCAGTTGCTTGATAGCGGGGGCCAGATCATTCAGTTTTAATGTTTCTCGATCAACCCAACAAGGGATGTTCTGAAGCTTCTTCGGTTTATCCCCTGCTTTGGCTTTCTCTTCTTTCACTTTCCATGCTGCTTTGACGCGGGAACCTAGACGCTTGCTGTACTCATGCGCTCCTTGCACCTTTGCGGCAAGCAAAAATAGTTGAGGGCCGTTCAATGATTCTTCGGTGTAAGTCTGATTGTCTTCCAGCGTAAGGATTGGGATACCAGCCCTGACAATATCTCCTAGCAGCCTCAGTGCATCCATTGCTTGCGCTCTTGAAAGCCTATCAATGGCTTCCACCACTAAGACATCTCCACTTCTGACTAGACCTTGCTGGATCGCCTCTAGGATGGCACCTAATCCCCCCTCTTTGTTTTTCCCCTTGTAGGCTGACAAGCCTTCATCTTTTGCGCTTAGATTGCTTTCATAATAGCTACCTTGATTCCTTGCTAGCCATTCGTTGAACATCTCGCGTTGTCGCTCAATGGATGACCCTTTGCCTTGCTTTAGACTTGAGAAGCGACTGTAGCTAATTGCTTGATGCTTGATTTCTGGCGAATTCTCTAAAGACATGGCAGGCAGCGAGTTGCTAAGCAAAATGAGTAATGTAGATGATTAGTACAATTCATCATAGCTTCCAGCTGGTGGCGGCCATGAATCCCTGTCCCTGCGGCTATCGGGGCCATCCCCGGCGGCTCTGCCGCTGCACCCCGGACCAGGTGGCCCGCTACCGGGGACGCCTCTCCGGCCCCCTGCTGGACCGCATCGACCTGCTGCTGGAAGTGCCCGACCTGGGCGCCGAGGAACTGCAGGCCGCCCCGGACGGGGAAAGTTCGGCCCAGGTGCGGCAGCGGGTGGTCCTGGCCCGGGAGCGGCAGTTGCAGCGCCAGGGCGTCTGCAACGCCCGGCTCGAGGGCAGCGAACTGGAGTACCATTGCCGGCCGGACGCCGACGGGGCCGCCCTGCTGCAACAGGCGGTGCGCCGCCTCGACCTGTCGCCCCGGGCCTACCACCGGGTCCTGCGGGTGGCCCGCAGCATCGCCGACCTGGCCGCAGCGCCGCAGATCGGCGCCGCCCAGGTGGCCGAAGCCCTGCATTACCGCCGCAACGAAACTCCCGGCTGATTGCCTTGCCTGAAGGGCATGCCCCGGCGCCGGCCGGACCCGCCCCCTTGATTCCATTGAGCCGCCCTTGATTTCCTACCGCCTCCTCGCCGTCCTCCTGGCCACCCTGTCGGCCCTCGGCCCCTTTTCCATCGACACCTACCTGCCGGCCTTCCCGGAAATGGGCCAGAGCCTGGGGGCCACCCCGCTGCAGGTGCAGCAGACCCTCACCGCCTACCTGCTGCCCTTCGCCATCATGACCCTGTGGCACGGCGCCCTCTCCGACGCCCTCGGGCGCCGCCGGGTGATCCTGTGGGCCCTGGTGCTGTTCGGCCTGGCCTCCGTCGGCTGCACCCTGGCCACCAGCATCGAGCAGCTGTGGCTCTTCCGTGCCCTGCAGGGCATGACCGCCGGCGCCGGCATCGTGGTGGGCCGCGCCGTGGTGCGGGACGTCTTCCAGGGGGCCGAGGCCCAGCGCCTGATGGCCCACGTGGCCATCATGTTCGCCCTGGCGCCGGCCATCGCCCCCATCATCGGCGGCTGGCTGCACGTGGCCTTCGGCTGGCGCTCCATCTTCCTGTTCCTGGTCCTGGCCACGGCCCTGCTGCTGGCCGCCTGCTGGCGCTGGCTGCCCGAGACCCTGGCCCCGGAGAGCCGCCAGCCCCTGCATCCGGGCTACCTGATGGGCGCCTACCGGGCCGTGCTCACCTCCCCGGGCTTCCTCAGCGCCTCCCTGGCCATCTCCTTCAACTTCCTCGGCTTCTTCATCTACGTCATGTCGGCCCCGGTGTTCCTCATGCAGCATCTGGGCCGTTCGGAAACAGAGTTCTACTGGCTCTTCGGCCCGGCCATGGCCGGCCTCATGGGTGGTTCCTGGATCTCCGGCCACCTGGCCGGCCGCATCACGCCCCGGGTCACGGCCCTGGCCGGCTACGTCCTGATGGGCCTGGGCGCCGCCATCAACCTGGCGGTCAGCTTCGGCCTGCCGCCGGGCATTCCCTGGAGCGTGGTCCATCTGCTGGTGTACAACGTCGGCATGGCCATGGCCATGCCCTGCCTGACCCTGATGGCCCTGGACCTGTTCCCCCGGCAACGGGGCCTGGCCGCCTCCTGCCAGACCTTCCTGCAGGCCGGCATGAACACCGTGGCGGCGGCCCTGCTGGCGCCCCTGCTGTGGGACACCACCCGCCACCTGGCCCTGGGCTCGACCCTGCTGCTGGCCCTGGGCCTGGCCTGTACCCTGCTGCACCTGGGCCTGCCCCGCCGGACGCCAGCCACCTGACATTTTCCCGGGGGCCGCCGCTATACTGGAACTCCTTCACGGTCGGTTCCAATCATGGGTGCAGCCCCGTCCAGACAGAACGAATCCACCATCCGCCGCAGCCTGCTGATCCGGGTGGCGGCCCTGGTCTTCGTTTCCATCGCCCTTTTTTCCTTCGGCCTCTACGGCCTCATCATCCGGCCCACGGTGCACGACCTGGCCGCCCGGGAGATGCGGGGTGCCGTCGAAGCCATGCAGAGCCGCATCTCCCAGAAGGTGGGGCAGGTCGAGTACGTGGCCCGCATCGCCCGTACCTGGGGCGAAAACGGCGAGCTGGACCTGGACGACGTGCGCGCCTTCAACCAGCGCTTCATGCCCATGCTGCGCAATTCCCCGGTCATTTCCTCGGTCATCTTCGCCGACAACCAGGGCCGGGAAATCCTCCTGCTGCAACGCCCCGACGGCGCCTGGAACAACCGCATCACCGACGTGCAGCGGCACGGCAAGGAAGTGCGCTGGATGGCGTGGCAGGACGAACGCACCCTGCTTTCCGACGAGCGGGTCGTCAAGGACTACGATCCGCGCCAGCGCCCCTGGCATCGCGGCGCCCTGGCCCTGGAGCGGGACGATGACCTGCACTGGACCCAGCCCTACACCTTCTTCACCGCCCAGCAGCCCGGCATCACCCTGTCCACCCGCTGGCGCCGCGGCGGCGAGACCTATGTGATCGCCTTCGACGTGCTGCTGGCCGACCTTTCCCGCTTCACCGGCAGCCTCAGCGTCGGCGACCACGGCCACGCCGCCGTCCTCACCAACGACGGCCTGCTGCTGGCGCTGCCACGCCATCCCGGCTACAGCAGCGACGACCAGGTGCGCCAGGCCCTGCTGCAGCCGGCGGCCAAGTCCCCGGTGGAATCCCTGCGCCTGGCGGTGGAGCACTGGGAGCAGAACGGCCGCGGCGCCTTCTTCGCCACCCTGGGCAGGGAACAATGGATCACCAGCGTCCAGCCCCACCGGCTGCAGGACCAGCAACTCTGGCTGGTGGCCCAGGCGCCCCTGTGGGATTTCATTCCCGGCGCCCTGCGGGACGTGCTGCTGCTGGCGGTGCTGGCAGTGCTGGCCCTGGGCCTGGGCCTGGGGGTGGTGATGGCGGCCCGCCTGGCGCGCCGCGTCGCCGTGCCCCTGGACATCCTGGCCGGGGACAGCGAACGCATCGGCGCCCTGGATTTCTCGCCGCGCCAGTACCGGCGCACCGGCTGGCGCGAGATCGACCGTCTCGCCGCGGCCCAGGAGCACATGCGGGAAACCCTGCAGGACGCCACCCTGCGCCTGGAGGAACGGGTCGAGCAGCGCACCCGGGAACTGGCCGACGCCCGGGAGGAATCGTCGCGGCAGCTGGTGCTGCTGCAGGCCATCATGGACAGCATGCCCAACCCGGTCTTCTTCAAGGATGCGGAAGGCCGCTTCCTCGGCTGCAACCGGGCCTACGAGGACACCTTCGGCGTCGGCCGCGGCCAGATCGTCGGCAAGACGGTGCGGGAACTGCCCTTCCTTTCCGAGGAGGAAAAGCAGGAGCTGCAGGCCGTCTCCGAGGCCATCATCCGGGACGGCATCATGATGCACCGGGAACTGCAGCTGCCCTTCGCCGACGGCCTGCGCCACGACACCCTCTACTGGGCCAACGGCTTCAGCCGGGAAGACGGCACGCCCGGGGGCATGGTGGGCGTGGTGGTGGACATCTCCGAGCGCAAGCTGATGGAGGAGGAGCTGCGCCGGGCCCGGGCCACGGCCGAGGAGGCGACGGAGGCCAAGTCCCTGTTCCTGGCCAACATGAGCCACGAAATCCGCACCCCCATGAACGCCATCATCGGCATGGCCCACCTGGCCATGAAGACCGAGCTGACGCCGAAACAGCGGGACTACGTGGGCAAGATCCACAACGCCGCCATCTCCCTGCTGGGCATCATCAACGACATCCTGGACTTCTCCAAGATCGAGGCCGGCAAGCTGTCCCTGGAATACGTGCCCTTCAGCCTGGAGGACGTGCTCGACAACGTCTCCGGCCTGCTCGGGCTGAAGGCCAACGAAAAGGGCCTGGAGCTGCTTTTCAACGTCAATGCGGGCACCCCGGCCGGCCTGGTGGGGGACCCCCTGCGCCTGAACCAGATCCTCACCAACCTGGTCTCCAACGCCATCAAATTCACCGAGCGGGGCCAGATCACCCTCACCACCCGCCCGGTGGACCAGGCCGGCGACCGGGTCAAACTGCAGTTCTGGATCGAGGACATGGGCATCGGCATGAGCCGGGAGCAGCTGCTGCACCTGTTCCAGGCCTTCACCCAGGCCGACGGCTCCACCACCCGCAAGTACGGCGGCACCGGCCTCGGCCTTTCCATCTCCCGCCGCCTGGTGGAAATGATGGGCGGCACCATCTGGGCCGACTCGACCCTGGGGGAGGGCAGCACCTTCTGCTTCACCGCCTGGTTCGGCCGCGCCGAGGAACTGGCCCGGCCCCGCACCCTGCCCGCCTCCCTGGCCGGCCTGCGGGTGCTGGTGGCGGACGACAACGGCGCCGCCCGGGAAATCCTCGGCGAAGCCCTGCGCCACCTGGACCTGCGCCCCGACCTGGTGGCCTCCGGCGCCGAGGCCCTGGCTCAGCTGACCGAGATGCAGGGCGGCGCCGACCCCTACCGGGTGCTGTTCCTCGACTGGCAGATGCCCGACCTGGACGGTGTCAGCACCCTGCACAAGCTGCAGCAGGCCCTGCCCCAGGCCCAATGGCCCCGGGTGGTGATGGTGACGGCCTACGACCAGGAGGAACTGCGGCGCCAGACGGAAAACCTGGGCATCTGCGGCATCCTGGTGAAGCCGGTGAGCGCCTCCACCCTGTTCGACGTCCTGGTCAGCCTGGTGGACGCGGACAACGCCCCGGCCACGCCCCTGCACATCGCCGCCCCCCAGACCCGCATCGACGGCATGCGCATCCTGCTGGCCGAAGACAACGAGATCAACCAGCAGATCGCCGTGGAACTGCTGCAATCCATGGGCGCCCAGGTGACGGTGGCCGGCGACGGCCTGCAGGCGGTGGAACTGCTGGAACGCTCCCCGGACGACAGCTTCGACCTGGTCCTGATGGACCTGCAGATGCCCCACCTGGACGGCTACGACGCCACCGAGCGGCTGCGCTGCCAGCAGCGCTTCGCCCACCTGCCAATCCTGGCCATGACCGCCCACGCCATGCCGGAGGAGCGGGAGCGCTGCCTGGCCATCGGCATGAACGACCATCTGGCCAAACCCATCGACCCCACCGCCCTGGCCGCCACCCTGGCCCGCTGGTACGAGGAACGGCCGGGCGCCTCGGCGCCGGCGCCAACCCCCGCCAAGGATGGGACGGATGCGCTGCCCCCCATCCCCGGCGTGAACACGACCCAGGGCCTGGCCCGCATGGCCGGCAACCAGGCCCTCTACCGGCGTCTGCTGCTGCGCTTCGTGGACACCCAGACCGGCACGGGGGAGCACATCCGCCAGGCCCTGGCCGACGGCGACATCACGGCGGCCGAACACCTGGCCCACACCCTCAAGGGCGTCGCCGGCAACATCGGCGCCGAAGTGCTGCAGCAGAAGGCCACGGCCCTGGACCAGGCCCTGCGCCGCAACGACGGCCAGGGGCAGAAACTGGAGTCCCTGCGGCAACGCCTGGCGGAAGAGCTGGCGGCCGTCACCGGGGCCATCGCCGCCGCCCTGGCGGAAGAGGGCGGCCCGGCGCCGACCCAGGCTGCCCCCCTGGATGCAGATCAGCGCCACCGGGCCCGCCAGCTGCTGGCCGAACTGGCGGAACAGCTGGAAGCCAGCGAAATCCACGCCGGCCAGCTGTTCCGGGAAAGCCGCGCCCTCCTGGCCGGGCTGCTGCCGCCGGCGGACCTGACGGGTCTGGAAAAGGCCATTGCCGATTATGATTACGACCGGGCCCTCAACATCGCCCGGGCCCATCTCTAGGGAGAGATGCCATGAGCCTCAATCTGGACTTCACGACCCGGCCCGTGATCCTGGTGGTGGACGATACCCCGGACAACCTGACCCTGATGGCCGAGCTGCTGCAGGACCGCTACGCCATCAAGGTGGCCAACAACGGCGAGCGGGCCCTGCGGGTGGCCGCCGGCACGCCGCCGCCGGACCTGATCCTGCTCGACATCATGATGCCGGACATGGATGGCCTGGAAGTGGCCCGGCGCCTGCGGGCGGACCCGGCCACCCGGGACATTCCTTTCATCTTCCTCACCGCCCGCAGCCAGATCGAGGACGAGCGCCAGGGCTTCGAGCTGGGCGCGGTGGACTACATCACCAAGCCGGTAAGCCCGCCCATCCTCCTCGCCCGGGTGCACACCCACCTCACTCTGAAAGCCGCCAAGGATTTCCTCAAGGACCAGAACGCCTACCTGGAGAGCGAGGTGCAGCGCCGCACCCAGGAGGTCTCCATGATCCAGGACGTGACCATCATGGCCATGGCCTCCCTGGCGGAAACCCGGGACAACGAAACCGGCAACCACATCCGTCGCACCCAGAACTACGTGCGTATCCTGGCCCGGCAGCTGCAGGGCCATCCCCGCTTCGCCGCCTTCCTCAGCGACGCCAACATCGAGCTGCTGTACAAGTCCGCACCCCTGCACGACATCGGCAAGGTGGGCATTCCCGACCGCATCCTGCTCAAGCCGGGCAAGCTGACCCCGGAAGAGTTCGAGATCATGAAGACCCACACCACCCTGGGCCGGGACGCCATCCTCCACGCCGAAGTGCGGCTCAACTCGCCCAACACCTTCCTCCGCTTCGCCCGGGACATCGCCTATGCGCACCAGGAGAAATGGGACGGCAGCGGCTACCCCCTGGGCCTGCGGGGCGACGAGATTCCGGTGGCGGCCAGGCTCATGGCGGTGGCCGACGTCTACGACGCCCTCATCAGCCGCCGGGTGTACAAGCCCCCCTTCCCCCATGAGCAGGCGGTGCAGATCATCAGCGAAGGGCGCGGCAAGCACTTCGATCCGGACATGGTGGACGCCTTCCTCCAGGTGGCCGAGGATTTCCGCAGCATCGCCGCCACCTTCGCCGACACCGAAGGCGACGCCCAGCTGGAGGCGGAGCGGGTGCGCCTGCAATTCACCGAGGCCGCCCCGTGAAGGGCCGTCCCCTGGCCGTCCTGGCCCTGCTTTTGGGCCTCTCCCTGGCGGGCTGCGACTACCTGGCCCTGCAGGACCTGAAGCCCGGCACCTCCACCGACCTGGAAGTGCGGGACCGCTTCGGCACCCCCGCCATGGAATGGCACAACGCGGACGGCAGCCTGACCTGGGAATATCCCCGGGGCCCGGCCGGGGTGGACACCTACATGATCACCCTGGGCCCCGACCGCATCCTGCGCTCGGTGGAACAGGTGCTGACCGAGGCCAACTTCGCCCGCATCGAAAAGGGCATGAGCCAGGAGCAGGTGCGGCGCATCCTGGGCCGGCCGGGCAGCATCAACCACTTTCCCCTGAAGCCGGAAACCGTGTGGGACTGGCGCATCGCCGGCATCCCCGCCAGCGACGAAACCCACTTCCACGTGCACTTCGGTGCAGACGGCCGGGTCAGCGGCACCTCCCGGCGGGTGGAAGCGAAGGCCTGAAGTCGCCGATCGGCACGGAGCCCCCTGTTTTTTATCAAGTTTTGCTTGGCAGCGGGGGCCGCAAAAAGTAAACTTGCGACCCTGCCGAGGAGCGCTGCGACCCGACCGGTTTTTTCCGGACTCCGGGCCAGGCTCGGCAACGATCAACGGCGCTCGCAAACCCCCGAAATGGTTTGTGGCGCCGTTTGCTTTTCCAGCATGCAAAGTGGCGGCGCCCGGCCGGTGAATACTGAAACGCCGAGGTAATCCATGCAGCCCGACCGCAGCTCCGAACTCTCCGCCCTTCTCCAGCAGCGCCTCCTGATCCTGGACGGCGCCATGGGCACCATGATCCAGCGCCACGGGCTGACCGAGAAGGACTACCGCGGGACCCGCTTCGCCGACCACGCCCACGACCTGAAGGGCAACAACGACCTGCTGCTGCTGACCCGCCCCGAGGTCATCCGCGGCATCCACGCCGAATACCTGGCGGCCGGCGCCGATATCCTGGAAACCAACACCTTCAACGCCACCAAGGTGTCCCAGGCTGACTACAAGCTGGAAGCCATCGTCTACGAACTGAACGTGGCCGGCGCCAGGCTGGCCCGGGAAGTGTGCGACGAATTCACGGCAAAGAACCCGGCCAAGCCCCGCTTCGTCGCCGGGGTGCTCGGCCCCACCAGCCGCACCGCCTCCATCTCTCCGGACGTGAACGATCCCGGCTACCGCAACGTCACCTTCGACGAGCTGGTGGAAAACTACCTGGAAGCCATCCGCGGCCTCACCGACGGCGGCGCCGACATCCTGCTGGTGGAGACGGTGTTCGACACGCTGAATGCCAAGGCCGCCCTGTTCGCCATCGAGACCTTCTTCGACAAGGTGGGCCGCCGCTGGCCGGTGATGATCTCCGGCACCATCACCGACGCCTCCGGCCGCACCCTCTCGGGCCAGACCGCCGAGGCCTTCTGGAACTCGCTGAACCACATCAGGCCCCTCTCCTTCGGCCTCAACTGTGCCCTCGGCGCCAAGGAACTGCGCCAGTACGTGGAGGAGCTGTCCCGGGTGTGCGACTGCTTCGTCTCCGCCCACCCCAACGCCGGCCTGCCCAACGCCTTCGGCGGCTACGACGAGACCCCGGAGCAGCTGGCCGAGGAAATCGCCGACTGGGCCAGGCACGGCTTCGTGAACATCGTCGGCGGCTGCTGCGGCACCTCGCCGGACCACATCGCCGCCATCGCCAAGATGGTGGCCGGCATCGCCCCCCGGGCCATTCCGGCGATCGAGCCCCAGCTGCGCCTCTCCGGCCTGGAACCCTTCAACGTCGGCCCCGACAGCCTCTATGTGAACGTGGGCGAGCGCACCAACGTCACCGGCTCCAAGGCCTTCGCCCGCATGATCCTGGAAGGGCGCTACGACGACGCCCTGGCCGTGGCCCGACAGCAGGTGGAAAACGGTGCCCAGGTCATCGACATCAACATGGACGAGGCCATGCTGGATTCCGTGGCCGCCATGGAGAAGTTCCTCAAGCTGATCGCCTCGGAGCCGGATATTTCCCGGGTGCCCATCATGCTCGACTCCTCCAAGTGGGAGGTGATCGAGACCGGCCTCAAATGCATCCAGGGCAAGGGCATCGTGAACTCCATTTCCATGAAGGAAGGGGAGGCCAAGTTCCTGGAGCAGGCCAAGCTGGCCCGCCGCTACGGTGCCGCCGTCATCGTCATGGCCTTCGACGAGAAGGGCCAGGCCGACACCTACGCGCGCAAGACCGAGATCTGCAAGCGGGCCTACGACCTGCTGGTCGGTATCGGTTTCCCGGCCCAGGACATCATCTTCGACCCCAACATCTTCGCCATCGCCACGGGTATCGAGGAGCACGACAACTACGCGGTGGACTTCATCAACGCCACCCGCTGGATTCGTGAAAACCTGCCCCACGCCCAGATTTCCGGCGGCGTCTCCAACGTCTCCTTCTCCTTCCGCGGCAACGACCCGGTGCGGGAAGCCATCCACACCGTCTTCCTCTACCACGCCATCCAGGCCGGCATGACCATGGGCATCGTCAACGCCGGCATGCTCGGCGTGTACGACGACCTGGAACCGGAACTGCGGCAGAAGGTGGAAGACGTGGTGCTGAACCGCCACCCCGGCGCCGGCGAAGCATTGGTGGAGTTCGCCCAGACGGTGAAGGAAGGCAAGGCCAAGGACACGGGGCCGGACCTCACCTGGCGCACCCTGCCGGTGGAAAAGCGCCTGGAACACGCCCTGGTCAAGGGCATCACCGAATTCGTGGTGGCCGACACCGAGGAAGTGCGGGCCGCCCTGGCTGCCGCCGGCAAGCCGCCCCTGGCCGTCATCGAAGGCCCCCTGATGAACGGCATGAACACCGTGGGCGACCTCTTCGGCGCCGGCAAGATGTTCCTGCCCCAGGTGGTGAAGTCCGCCCGGGTGATGAAGCAGGCCGTGGCCCACCTCATTCCCTACATCGAGGAAGAGAAGGCCCGCACCGGCGCCTCCTCCAAGGGCAAGATCGTCATCGCCACGGTCAAGGGCGACGTGCACGACATCGGCAAGAACATCGTCGGCGTGGTGCTGGGCTGCAACGGCTACGACGTGGTGGACCTGGGGGTGATGGTGCCCACCGAGAAAATCCTGCACGCCGCCAAGGAACACGGCGCCCAGGCCATTGGCCTCTCCGGCCTGATCACGCCTTCCCTGGAGGAAATGAGCCACGTCGCTTCCGAAATGCAGCGCCAGGGCTTCAACGTGCCCCTGCTCATCGGCGGCGCCACCACCAGCCGGGCCCACACCGCCATCAAGATCGCCCCCAACTACCAGGCACCGGTGGTCTATGTGCCGGATGCCTCCCGGGCCGTGGGCGTGGTCACCAGCCTGCTCTCGGAAGGCCAGCGGGAGAGCTACGCCGCCGAGGTGGCCGCCGACTACGCCAACATCCGCCAGCAGCACGCCGGCAAGAAGGGCAGCGCCATGGTGACCCTGGCCGAAGCCCGGGCCAACCGCCTGCCCTGGGATGCCACCCTGGTGCCGACGGTGCCGCAGAAGCTGGGCCTGCAGGTGCTGCAGGACATCGACCTGGCCACCCTGGCCAAGTACATCGACTGGGGCCCCTTCTTCCAGACCTGGGACCTGGCCGGCCGCTTCCCCGCCATCCTCGACGATGCGGTGGTGGGCGAGACCGCCCGGGGCGTCTATGCCGACGCCCAGGCCATGCTCAAGCAGATCATCGAGGAGAAGTGGCTCCGGGCCGGTGCCGTCTTCGGCCTGTGGCCGGCCAATGCCGTCGGCGACGACATCGTCTTCTACGCCGACGAGCAGCGCAGCGCGCCGGTGCTGACCTGGCACGGCATCCGCCAGCAGCACAAGCGGCCCGAGGACAAGGCCAACCTGTGCCTCTCCGACTACGTGGCGCCCAAGGAAAGCGGCATCGCCGACTATGCCGGCGCCTTCGCCGTCACCGCCGGCCTGGGCATCGAGCAGAAGCTGGCGGAATTCGAGGCGGCCCACGACGACTACAAATCCATCATGCTCAAGTCCCTGGCCGACCGCCTGGCCGAAGCCTGCGCCGAGTGGCTGCACCAGAAGGTGCGCAAGGAGGACTGGGGTTATGCCGCCGACGAGCAGCTCTCCAACGAGCAGCTGATCAAGGAAGAGTACCGCGGTATCCGCCCGGCCCCCGGCTACCCGGCCTGTCCCGACCACACCGCCAAAGGCGGCCTGTTCCAGCTGCTGCAGCCGGAAGCCAACATCGGCATGGGCCTCACCGAGAGCTACGCCATGACGCCGGCTGCCGCCGTTTCCGGCTTCTTCCTGGCCCACCCCCAGGCCCAGTACTTCGCCATCCAGAAGATCGGCCAGGACCAGCTGGAAGACTGGGCCAGCCGGGCCGGCTTCACCCTGGAGCAGGCCAAGCGCTGGCTGGCGCCCAACCTGTAACGGCACCTGCCCCCAGGGGCAGGAGGGACGCCACTCTCCGGCATGGCATGGCCGGGAAGCCCGTCTTTTCTGCCTCCCGGACCACCCCCTTCCCAGCGCGGCCCGCCCTTCCCGGCGGGCCGTTCTGCTTTTGCTGCACCGCCAGACCACGGGCATTTTCTTGGTGCCATAATGAAATCGCCATGGCGTCTCCCCATGGGGTGCCGCCGGGCCAGATTGCCGGGGGCAGCGCACATTCCTTTAACAAGCCTCCCGGACTCCAACCAAAAATAACGAGGAGGTTCCAATGAATCAAAAACTGGCATACGTCACGGGGGGAATGGGCGGCATCGGCACCGCCATCTGCCAGCGCCTGCACAAGGACGGTTTCAAGGTCGTCGCCGGCTGCGGCCCCACCCGGGACTACAAGCAGTGGCTGGAGGAACAGAAAGCCCTGGGCTACACCTTCTACGCCAGCGCCGGCAATGTGGGCGACTGGGATTCCACGGTGGAGGCCTTCGCCAAGGTCAAGGCCGAACACGGCCCGGTGGCGGTGCTGGTGAACAACGCCGGCATCACCAAGGACGGCCAGTTCCGCAAGATGAGCAAGGCCGACTGGGATGCGGTGCTGTCCACCAACCTGGACAGCCTGTTCAACGTCACCAAGCAGGTCATCGAGGACATGATCGAGGCCAATTTCGGCCGCATCATCAACATCTCCTCGGTGAACGGCCAGAAGGGCCAGTTCGGCCAGGTTAACTACTCCACCGCCAAGGCCGGCATCCACGGTTTCACCATGGCCCTGGCCCAGGAGGTGGCGGGCAAGGGCGTCACGGTTAACACCGTCAGCCCCGGCTACATCGGCACCGACATGGTCCGCGCCATCCGCCCCGAGGTGCTGGAGAAGATCGTCGCCACGGTGCCGGTGAAGCGCCTGGGCGAACCGTCCGAGATCGCCTCCATGGTGGCCTGGCTGGCTTCCGACGAGGGCGGCTACGCCACCGGCGCCGACTTCTCGGTGAACGGCGGCCTGCACATGGGCTAAGGCCGGCATCGTTGCGGCCCAAGGCCGGTCCGTCCCTCCGGGGGCAGGCCGGTTTTTTTTTCGCCCGGCAATAAGTTGTTACCTGAATTTACCGGATACGGCATGGACGCCCCCGGCTCATGGTGGTTTCATATCAAGAAACAAAGCCGCTCGAGATCGTCATGAAAAACATCAAGCTCACCCTGTGGGGCCTGTTCCTGGGCCTGTCCGCCCTCTGGCTGCTGGCCGACAGCCTGCTGCCTTCCCCCTTCACCTACTTTTCCTTTCGCGGCGTCTTCGTCCAGTACACCGGCCTCCTGCTCATGGGCGCCATGAGCCTGGCCATGATCCTGGCGGCCCGGCCCAAATGGCTGGAGCCCCGCCTCAACGGCCTGGACAAGATGTACCGCCTGCACAAATGGCTGGGCATCAGCACCCTGGTGCTGGGCCTCATCCACTGGTGGTGGGCCCAGGGCACCAAGTGGATGGTGGGCTGGGGCTGGCTGGTCAAGCCGGCGCGCAAGGGCGCCGGCCCGGGTGGTCCCGGCGGCCCTGGCGGCCCCGGCATGGGCGCGGACACCCTGGCCGAATGGCTGCGCAGCCAGCGGGGCCTGGCGGAGAACATCGGCGAATGGGCCTTCTACGCCGCCGTGGTGCTGCTGGTGCTGGCCCTGGTCAAGCGCTTCCCCTACCACCGCTTCGTGCAGACCCACAAATGGCTGGCAGCCCTCTACCTGCTGCTGGTGTACCACGCCCTGATCCTGTTCAAGGCCGAATACTGGAGCCAGCCGGTGGGCTGGGCCCTGGCCCTGCTGCTGCTCGGCGGCACGGTGGCGGCCTGGCTGGTGCTGTCCCGCCGGGTCGGCGCCGGGCGCAAGGTTGCGGGACGCATCGAAAGCCTCACCTACTACCCGGAACTGCAGGTGCTGGAAACGGCGATCCAACTGGAGCCCGGCTGGGCCGGCCACACCGCCGGCCAGTTCGCCTTCGCCACCTCGGACCAGGGGGAGGGCGCCCATCCCTACACCATCGCCTCGGCCTGGGAGCCGGAAAACCGGCGCATCGTCTTCATCACCAAGGCCCTGGGCGACCACACCAGCCGCCTCCGGGAAAAGCTCAAGGTGGGCGCCGGCGTGGTCGTCGAAGGTCCCTACGGCTGCTTCGACTTCAACGACCGGCAGCCCCTGCAGATCTGGATCGGCGCCGGCATCGGCATCACTCCCTTCATCGCCCGCATGAAGCAGCTGGCCGCCCGGCCCGGGCAGCAGAGCATCCACCTGTTCCACCCCACGGCGGAATACTCGGAGGCTGCCATCGCCAAGCTGCGGGCCGATGCCGCCGCCGCGGGGGTGCATCTGCACCTGCTGGTGAGCCCCCGGGACGGCCTGCTGGATGGGGAACGCATCCGCCAGGCCGTGCCCGACTGGCGCCAGGCCAGCCTGTGGTTCTGCGGCCCGCCCGCCTTCGGCCAGGCCCTGCGGCAGGATTTCCAGGCCCAGGGCATGGCGACGGAACGCTTCCACCAGGAACTGTTCCAAATGCGCTGAGGCCCCGAAGGGCGGGCGGAAGGGAATTGGTCATCAAAAAGCCTTCCAGCCCGCCTACAATAGCGGTTTGATCCTCAGCACACTGCGCACGCACACGGAATTCGCCATGACTTTCAAGGTATTCATCGACGGCCGCCACGGCACCACCGGTCTCAAGATCGACGAGCGGCTCTCCATCCGCCCGGAAATCGAAATCCTCACCATCCCCGAGGACAAGCGCAAGGACCCGGCGGTCAAGGCCGAGTACATCAACAGCGCCGACGTGGTCTTCCTCTGCCTGCCCGATGCCGCCTCCCGGGAATCCGTGGCCCTGCTGGCCCCGGGCAACACCAGGACTCGCTTCCTCGACGCCTCCACCGCCCACCGCACCAACCCGGACTGGGTGTACGGCCTGCCCGAACTCAACGGCGGCCAGCGCGAGCGCGTCGCCAAGGCCCAGAAGGTGGCCGTGCCCGGCTGCCACGCCAGCGGCTTCATCATGCTCATGGCCCCCCTGGTGGCCGGCGGCATCGTGCCCAAGGACTACCCGGTCAGCACCTACTCCATCACCGGCTACAGCGGCGGCGGCAAGGAAATGATCGCCAGCTACGAAGAGCCCGCCAGCCTGCCGGACGCCATGAAGAGCCCGCGCTTCTACGCCCTCGGCCTCACCCACAAGCACCTGCCGGAAATGCAGATGCAGACCGGCCTGGCGCATCAGCCCCTGTTCACCCCCATCGTCGGCAACTTCGCCCAGGGCATGGTGGTGGCGGTGCCCCTGCTGCCCCGGATGCTCGGCAAGAAGGTCACCCCGGCCGACCTGCAGGCCTTCTACAGCGAGTACTACGCCGGCGAAGTGTTCGTGAAGGTGATGCCCCTGGATGCCGCCCCGGTGCTGGACAACGGCTTCCTGCCCGCCACCGCCTGCAACGACACCAACCGGGCCGAGATTTTCGTCTTCGGCCACGGCGAGCAGATCCTGGTGGCCTCCCGCTTCGACAACCTGGGTAAGGGCGCCTCCGGCGCCGCCATCCAGTGCATGAACCTGATGCTGGGGGTGGATGAGGCGACGGGACTGGCCGTATAACGTCGCCAATCCAATTGCACAAAAGGCCGAAGCGGAATTACCACTTCGGCCTTTTGTTTTCATGCTGCCCAGCCCTTGGGCTAAATTTCCGTCACCCTACTAGTCGGGACATCACCGCATTCTCCAGGGCCACACCCCGAACCACCGGGTACTGGACTTGCTCCACCACGAAACCAAAATGGCGAAAGAACGGCTGGGCCGTCAGGCTGACGTGGGAATGGAGATGCCGTAACCCCTGAGTCCGGGCTGTATTGAGCAGGTGGCGCATCAACCGCCCACCAACCCCTTGGCCGGCACAGTCCCCGTCGACAAAAAACTGGTCTATGTATCCCGAGGGCTGCAGGTCGGCAAAGCCCACCGGCGCCCCCTCAATCTCAGCAACGTAAGGCCGATTAGCCTGGATGCGTGCTATCCACTGAGCGTCGTAGTCAGCATCGGTCGTAAGCGGCGCCCATGCGTCAAGCTGGACCGCCGTGTAATCCCGGGCCGCCAGGTCATGTACTGACCTACGAAAGACAGCAAGTAATTCCAATTCTTCTCCGGGAATCACGGAGCGAATATGTACCATGTCAGTAGAGCAGGAAGGGGGCCCGTTCCGCCGCCCACGCCACCTCGTCCGGCCGCACCAGGGCGTCGAAATCGGCCGGGGTGGCGGCGGGGTCGTCCACCCATTCCCGCAGCAGGGGGCTGCCGTTGATGAGGTCGATGGCCAGGCGGTCCCGTTCGTATTCGTAGGGGAAGTCGCGCCAGATCGGGTAGTCGGGCTGCAGGCGGCGCAGGGCCTTGAAGGCCAGGGTCTGCAGGCGCCAGGGCTGGAAGGCGGCGTGGTCGTAGTGGGCCGGGTCTTCCACGTGGATCTGCACGCCGTGGCACAGCTTGCCGGCGTGCTTGTGGAAGGTGGGCTCGAACCAGCATTCCCGCAGCACGCAGCCCTTGAGCCACTGAGGGGCCAGGGCGCGCATCTCGGCGATGATCGCCCGGGCGTCGATGTCCGGGGCGCCGAAGAGTTCCAGGGGGCGGGTAGTGCCCCGGCCTTCGGACAGCGTCGTGCCTTCCAGCATCACCGTGCCGGCGTAGGCCCGGGCCATGGAGAGATTGGGGGCGTTGGGGCTGGGGTTAACCCAGCTGCGCTCGCCCAGGGCCCAGCCGTAGCCGGGGCCGGTTTCGGGCTGCCAGCCGGCCATGGTGATGACCTGGCAATCCACGTCCAGCTTGAGGCTGGCGACGAACCAGCGGGCCAGCTCACCCATGGTCAGGCCGTGGCGCATGGGCAGGGGGCCGGCGCCGACGAAGCTCTCCCAGCCCTGGCGCAGCAAGAAGCCTTCCACCGGGCGGCCGGCGGGGTTGGGACGGTCCAGCACCCAGACGCTCTTGCCGTGCTTGGCCGCCGCTTCCAGCACGTAGCGCAGGGTGGTGATGAAGGTGTAGATGCGACAGCCCAGGTCCTGCAGGTCCACCAGCAGCACGTCGAAGCTGTCCATCATGCCGTCCGTGGGCCGGCGCACTTCGCCGTAGAGGCTGAAGACGGGAATGCCGTGCAGGGGGTCCACGTAGTCCGGGGATTCCACCATGTTGTCCTGCTTGTCGCCGCGCAGGCCGTGCTGGGGGCCGAAGGCGGCGGAAAGCTCGAGGTCGGGCAGGGCGGCCAGGGCATCCAGGGAATGGGTCAGGTCCCGGGTGACGGAAGCCGGATGGGCGAGGAGGGCGACCCGCCTGCCCGCCAGGGGGCGGCGCAGGGCGGGGTCGGCGAGCAGGCGGTCGAGGCCAAACTGGATCATGGGATGTCCTACAGGTCGGGCAGGGCGAGGGGAACGGCAAGCGCGAATCCGTCCCGGTGGTGAAAGTCGGCTTTGCCGGCGGGGTGGGCCAGGGCCCAATAGGAGAGGGCGCCGTCGGCCTGCTCCACCACGGTGGTCAGGGCCAGATGCAGCTCGCCGTCGCCGGCAGGCAGGGCTTCGGCGGGCAAGGCAACGCGGAGGCTCAGGCTGCCCTCAGCCACCTGCCACTCCAGATGGGGGGCCGGCAGGGTGACATTTTCCAGGCGCTGGCGGTAGGCAGCGAAGGCGTAACCGGCCCACTGGCCGGAGGGGGAGAAGTTGTACTCCCGATACGCCTCGCCGCCCCGGCGGAGGAAGACCTCGAAACAGGTGTGGGCCCACAGCCGGTCGGGCGCCACCGGTGCGGCGGGGGAGGGCAGGCGCAGGGCGGCCAGATCGCCGCTCAGGTGGTAGTCCAGTTGCAGGCCGCCGCTGCCATGGGCGGCCACGGCCACCGCAATACCGGCCACGGCAGGAGCCGGATGCTCGGGATGGGGCGTCAGGGCGCGGTTGGCGGGCAAGGAGGTCATGGGCAAAAGAGGGAAGGCGCCGGGCATGGGGAAAATGGGCAAGCAGGGGCGAAGTTTAGCCCAGCCCGGGCCGCCCCGGATGCCGCGAGGCCGGCGAAGGGCCTTACAATTTGGCCCATGCTCCCGATCCGCTACGTCGAACCCGTGTTCCGCCCGCCCAGCGAGGCCGAATCCCTGATCCTGCCCATCACCGACGGCTGCTCCTGGAACCAGTGCACCTTCTGCGAGATGTACACCGCCCCCCAGAAGCGCTTCCGCGCCCGGGAGGAGGACGAGGTGCTGGAAAGCATCCGCCGCGTCGGCGCCCAGTACGGCAGCCAGGTGCGGCGGGTCTTCCTGGCCGACGGCGACGCCCTAGTGCTGCCCACCCGGCGCCTCCTGGCCTACCTGGAAGCCATCCGCAGCCACCTGCCGGCGGTGCGGCGGGTGTCCAGCTACTGCCTGCCGCGCAACCTGCGCAAGAAATCCGTGGACGAGATCAAAGCCCTCAAGGAGGCCGGCCTCTCCATGGCCTATGTCGGCGCCGAATCCGGTGACGACCTGGTGCTGGAGAAGGTGAAAAAAGGCGAGACCTTCGACAGCACCCGGGAGGCCCTGGAGAAACTGGGGGAGGCCGGCATCAGCCGCTCGGTGATGATCCTCAACGGCCTGGGGGGCCACGCCCACTGGCAGCAGCACGCGGAAAACTCCGCCCGCCTGGCCAACGCCACCGAGCCCGAATTCCTTTCCACCCTGGTGGTCAGCTTTCCCATGGGGGAAGAGCGCTTCCGCGCCGACTACCCGGAGTGGGAACCTCTCGACCAGTTGGGCCTGTTTCGCGAGATGGAGCGCTTCCTCTCCCTGCTGCAACTGAAGCGCACCGTCTTCCGCAGCGACCACGCCTCCAACTGGCTGGTGCTGAAGGGCAACCTGCCCACGGACCAGGACAAGCTGCTGGCCCAGGTGCGCGCCGCCTTGGCCGACCCGGCCCACGCCCCCCTGCGGCCCGCCTGGGCCCGGGGCCTGTGAGGCAGACGCCATGAGCCATGGCGTGCCCCTGCGCAGCTTCAAGGACCGGCTCCGCCAGGTGGCCCTCTTCGAACTGCTCGGCCTGCTGCTCATCACCCCGGGCTTTGCCTGGGTCTCGGGCCAGTCCATGGAAAGCGCCCTGGGCCTGCTGGCCGTGCTGTCCCTCATGGCTGCCCTGTGGAACGGCGGCTACAACACCGCGGTGGACTGGCTGCAGGCCCACCACTTCGGCACCCGGGCCGACCAGCGCGGCTGGCGCGGCCGCATCCTGCACGCCCTGTGCTTCGAGGGCGGCCTGCTGCTGCTCACCCTGCCGGTGATCGTGCTGTGGACCGGCCTTTCCTGGTGGGCCGCCCTGGTGGCGGACCTGGGCCTGGCCCTGGTGTATACCGCCTACGCCTTCGTCTTCAACCTGGCCTATGACCGGCTCTTTCCCATCGTCCCGCCGCCAGCGTAGACCGCCACCAGCCGCAGCCCCAGGGGCGAGGGCAGGGCCTGCAGGGCGAAGTCGAAGCGGTTGGCCTCGGCGCACAGGTCCAGGTCGGCGGGGGGCAGGTGGGGCTGGTCGCCGGCGGCGAAGCGGCGGCCGAAGTCCGACTGCCGCACCCGCTCGGAGAAGGGCTCCGGGGAAGGATCGCCGCCCTGCAGCAGGGCTTCCAGGTAATCGGCGCAGGCCACGTCCTCGTCGCCGTCCCGGTCCGTCCATTCGCCGGTGATGACCAGGGTCACCCGGGGCACGCCCGCGGCCAGGATCACCGCCGCCGTGGCCCGGGCATTGAGCAGGGCCGCGCCGAAGAGCAGGGGTGCCGTCCGGTAGCGGCTGAGGCCCCGCACCCCGGCGGCCGTGCAGTGGATCAGGGTGCGCCCCTGCAGCTCCGCCCCCTGCACCGCGCTGGGGGAATTGCCGTAGTGGTAGCCGGGAATGGGAGCGCCGCCGCCCACCGCCCCCACCAGCAGGGCCTGGGGCAGATGCTGCAACAGCAGCAGGCCGTCGCCGGGGGCGGCCACCGGGTACAGCTCCCGGGCGCCCCGATGGATGGCCCAGGCGGCGGTGGAAAAGGAGCGCAGCACGTCGATCACCACCACCGCCCCGGTGGGTTCGGGGGCGGCACTGAGTCGGTTCAGGTAGCGGCGTTCGACAAGGGGCGGGGGCATGGTGCCCCCATGCTAGCAAAGCCGGGCAGGGCGCGGAATCCGGGGCCTTTCCGGACGTCGCCGGGCTTCAGATGCGGCGCCCCATCGCTGCCCCGGGGAACGGCGGCCACGACACGGAAGAGGTCTATCCGCTGGCCCGCCGGTAGCCGACCAGCGGAGCGGAGTGGCCTGGGCCGGCAGCAGCGCTGCGGCGAGGGAAGTCAGCCGATGCCGCCCCTGCCGTTGCTCTACCGGGGAACACCGGCTAGCGCCCCACTCAGACGGCCGCCAGTTGCAGGCGGTTGCGCCCGGCTCTTTTTGCCCCGTAGAGGGCCTCGTCGGCCTGGTGCACCAGGGTTTCGGCATGCGCCTCCCGGCTCGGCACCACGCTGGCAATGCCAAGGCTGACGGTGACGATGCGGGGAGCGGTTGCCTCATGGGGCAGGGCCAGGGCCCAGATCGCCTGCTGGATGTTGCGGGCGATCTCCTGGGCCTCGGGGGCGGAGGTATTCGGCAGCAGCACGACAAACTCCTCCCCGCCATAACGCGCCACCAGATCGCTGGCCCGCCGCCCCGCCCGGGTGAGCACCCCGGCCAGGGCCTGCAGGCAGGCGTCCCCCTCCAGGTGACCGTAGTGGTCGTTGAAATGCTTGAAGAGGTCCACATCGAGCATGATCAGCGCCAGGGGAGCGGCGCTGCGCTGGGCCCGGCTCCACTCCTGCACCAGGGTCCGGTCGAAAGCCCGGCGGTTGGCGATGCCCGTCAGCCCGTCCGTATAGCTCAAGGCCTCCAGCTTGGAATTGGCCTCTTCCAGGGCCCGGGTGCGCTCCTCCACCAGGGCTTCGAGCTCCCGGTTGCGCTCGTGCAGGCCCTGGAGGGGATACACCTCCCCGTCCCGGACCAGGTGATAGGGAATGGAAATGCCGCTGTGGGCGATCATCCAGGCGCCGTTTTCCTGCTTGAACAGCAGCACCAGCCGGGCCGTCTCCCGGGACAGGATATGGTCGGGCAGCGGCAGGTGGATATGGAAGAAGGCCGTGACCAGGACCACGTCGGCACTGATGTCCTGCAGCGACAGATCCAGCATTTCGATGCGCAGGGGTTCGGCAACCTGGGCAAAGTCCTGGCGGGTGATCCGAACCCATTCGGCCTTGTCCTTCACCAGGAAATCACCGCCACCGGTATAGCCGCTGAAGTTTTCGCTGAAGCGGGAGGTCAGCCGGTCATCCCGGGTGGCGTACATCTCGATGTATTCATCAAACAGGGAGCGAATCAGGCGCTGTCGTTCTGGGTCCATGGGCAGTGTCATTGAGGAGATCGTCAGAGCCAATGATGCCTGAAAACGAAGGCGTAGAATGGCGCCTTGCGCCCTTCTCCCGGCACCCAACCCTCCGCCCGACCTGACGCCACGCCATGCTGCCCACCTTCCTGCAAGCCGACGCCGACCTGCAAGCCCTCAACACCCTGGCCCTGCCGGGACGCGCCGCCTTCCTCGGCACCATCACCGCAACGGCACAACTGGCGGCCCTCTCCGCCGTGCCTGCCCTGCAAGGCAAGCCCCGCTTTATTCTTGGCGGTGGCAGCAATCTGGTGCTCAACGGCGACTTCCCCGGCCTGGTGCTGCGCCTGGCCATCCCCGGCCGGGAGCTGGCGGCGGAAGACGACGAAGCCTGGTACATCCGCGCCGGTGCCGGCGAAAACTGGCACGACTTCGTGCGCTGGACCCTGACAGCCGGCTACCCAGGCCTGGAGAATCTCTCCCTCATCCCCGGCACCGTCGGCGCCGCGCCGATCCAGAACATCGGCGCCTACGGCCTGGAAGTGGGTGAACGCTTCCACCACCTGGAAGCGGTGGACCTGACCACCGGCGCAGCGGTGCGCTTCGACCGCCACCAGCTGCGCTTCGGCTACCGGGACAGCCTCTTCAAGCAGGAGGGCTGGCACCTAGACGGCCGCTACGCCATCACCCACGTCACCTTCCGCCTGGAGAAGCGCTGGCAGGCGGTGACCCGCTATGCGGACGTGGCCAAGGAACTGGCCGCAGCCGGCATCGCCGCCCCCACGGCGCTGCAGGTGTCGGACGCCATCATCGCCATCCGCCAGCGCAAGCTGCCGGACCCGGCCCAGATGCCCAACGCCGGCAGCTTCTTCCACAACCCGGTGGTGGACGCCGCCATCGCCGCCCGGCTGGCGGCCGAGTACCCGACCCTGCCCCAGTACCCCCAGCACGACGGCCGGGTGAAGCTGGCCGCCGGCTGGCTGATCGAGCAGGCGGGGTGGAAGGGGAGGAATCTGGGGCCGGCGGGGATGTATGAGAAGCAGGCGCTGGTGCTGGTGAATCGTGGCGGCGCCACGGGGGCGGATGTGGGGGCGGTAATGGGGGCCGTGCAGGCCAGTGTGCGGGAGAAGTTTGGCGTCGGGCTGACGCCGGAGCCGATTTTTCTCTGAGGTTGGTTTGGGGCCTTCGCTTCGGAAGGTAGGGCTTCGCTTCAAGCGTGATGGGGTGTTTTACGGCTGGGTTCCGCGCCTGACGCGCGGGTTACTTTTCTTGTCTTGCCAAGAAAATGTAACCAAAAGAAGGCGCGCCCGGTTTGGCGCCCCTTCGGGGTTCCCTGCGCTACTCGCTTCCGGCGGGGGCTGCGCAACTCGGGCCTAAAGGCCCTCAAACAGTGCTCGCCCTTTTCCCGCCAGAAGCTCCGTTGCTCGGCGCCGCACAGGGCGGACGGGGTGATGCCCCCAACGCTTAAAGTCACTGGCCTACAAACTCTCCGACCAAGTCATTTGATATGACACCCTAGGACACCGCGTAGTAACCATATATCGGAAGCGCACAACCATTTCGTACCTTCAGCTTATGGTAGTAAACGGTCTGCTGTACTGCTTAAAGATAGCTTCCGCATCATCACTGACTTGCGGCATACGGAAAATGGAACCCTCATCGCCTTTCAATGAGCACGGATATCTTCCACTCCATGTGGCCGCCTCTGAAAGTAGCGATAGAGACAATTCGTATTTTTCAAAAAGATCTTCATCAATTAGCTTTGCCAGTCTGACAAGATCATGTGTCTTTAGCTCTACAGGGAATGCAGCAACAGGACTCCACTCGTCTCGATACGGGGGGCCGAATTTTCTAAGAGTCCATATAGCCTTGAAGAGATTTTCTATACAAAACCCGTAAAGCATTGTGGCAACGTGCTCAAGGTCGATTTTTTCCCAAGGATCAATCAATACTGAGGCACGTTCTCGCGTAGACCTTGCTGCGGCCAGCAATGACCTCGAATGCTTAAACCAAGCCAAAGGGTTGCTAACCCTCTCAGCAAACATTCCAGAGATCACATCGAAATGTTCTTCGCTCATCTTATGTGCGTTCAAAAAGGGAAAGGTACATAGCCTGCTTGCAAGCGGAGTAAATACTTGACCGAACAATTAGCTATTTCTCAGGTTTCCTTTTCGCTTGGATTGCACAAGCTCATCAGCAGGCTATGCCTGGAAGGGAGGTGGGCCTCCCAAGACGTGACAACACGACCTTTGACGCATTTCGCATATGCCATAACCTCACTTACAACCTTCTTGAGCATAAGCAAACCCTCCTTTCTGACTGCAGACAACAAAGCAATGATTTCCGAAATTACAAACCCCAACCCAAAACTGGTCGGGCCAATAACAACATAAACCAGGCCTGCCATCATCAGTCTCAAGAGGCCACCCCTGAGAGACGTACCGAGTACGTTTCGGCTGTTAATCGAACAATTATTCAACTGGGCTGAATTATACGCAGGTCATTCACAGCACTAATTCACCCTAGGAGGAACGCTCCAATACATAAGCTACGTGGAAGGCATTGCCCTCTTCCCCTTCCACCCCCGCCGAGCAGCGCAAGGCGGGCGGGGGGACGTCGGCGAGGACTGTTTGAGCCCCCGCAGGGGGCGAGTTCCGCAGCCGCCCCGCTCGACTGAGCAGCGCAGGGGAGCCCGCAGGGCCGGGGGTGAGGGTTCCCCTTCTTTTGGTTCCTTTTCTTGGGGAAGCAAGAAAAGGAACACGCGCGGCGGCGCGGAACCCAGCGGTCAAACCTCATTCCACGCCCGAATCACCAGAGAGCCCGCCCCCTCTACCACCGCCAAACATCACCTTCGTCATATGTACATGACATCCAACAATCCCTACTATCCCGCCCGGCTCAACCGGCCTTGATGCGCCATCCCGGCGCGTCATCACATCATCACAGGGCGAGAAAATGAAAAACAAGCAAGTTGCATTGCTGGTCGCTGTCGCTGCAGTCAGCCTGACCACCGGCTGTTCCACCATTACCCAATCCGAAAACCAGCGCGTTTCCGTGACCGCTTCCTACGAAGGCAAGCCGGTCCCCGACGCGGACTGCTCCATCAGCAACGACAAGGGCACCTGGACCGCCAAGGCCCCGGGCCAGGTGGACGTGCGCAAGAGCGGCGAAAACCTGAACGTGGTGTGCAAGAAGGAAGGCCTGGTGGACGGCCTGCTTACCGCCGTTTCCCGCGCCGCCGGCTCCATGTGGGGCAACATCGTCTTCGGCGGCGGCATCGGCGCCATCATCGACCACAACAAGGGCACCGGCTACGACTATCCCACCACCCTGCCGGTGGAAATGGGCAAGTCCGTCTCCGTGGACCGGGCCCAAGAAAAGCAGCAACAGCAGTTGCAGCAGCAGGCTGCCGCCGACTGCCGCAACAACGGCAGCACCTGCTAAAGCGGGCGGGCCTTCCCGCCGCTTAGTTCCGGGGGCCAGGCAACTGGCCCTCTGCTTTCAGGGGTTCCCCCAGGCACACCGCCAGCCCCTCCGCCAGGCCTTGCGCCATGGCCTGCTGGCGGCTCCGGTCCCGCAGGGCCAGTTCCTCATCCCGATGCTTCAACACCCCCGCCTCAAACAGCACCGACGGCATCGCTCCGTGGGAGATGACGAACAGCGTGTCATAGAAGCGAACCCCGTTCTCCTCGTCCGCCCAGGGCCGGGGCGTGCCGGCGGCGGTGGTGCCGTGGTGGGTGGCGGGGATGAAGCCCCGGGCCCGCAGCGCCCGCCCCATGGCGGAGGCGCAGGCCAGGCTTTCTTCCAGCCGGGGATTGCGGTGGGAGATGAAGAGGGCGAAACCCCGGTCCTCGTCGGCGAAGTCCAGGTCTTCGCCCATCCAGTTCCAGGCGGTGAGCTTGAAGGACGAGACCGAGTCGTGATGGATGGAGAGCAGGAAGTCGCTGCCGGCGGCGGCATCCACCCGGGCCTGCAGGCTTTCGATTTCGCCGTCGAAGTTCACCGGCTGCACCGTGAGACCCCGGGCTTCCAGCACCGGCCGCAGCACCCGGGCCAGGTTGAGGTTGAAGTCGAATTCGGTGGCGCCCCGGGCGCTGATGGCGCCGGAGTCCCACAGGCCGTGGCCCACGTCCACCGCCACGGTGCCGGCGGCCCGGGCCGGGAGGGGGGCGAGGGCGGTCAGCAGCAGGCAGGCTAGAATGGCGGCCATGCTCCAGGGCCGGCGCTGCCGCCCTTCACTCTGACTCTGCGTGATTGCCATGGCCAAGAAAACTCCTTCCGTCACACTGCCGTCCGTCGATTACCGCCTGGTGCCGCTCCGGCCCGAGGCCCATCTCTTCCAGGTGACGTGCACCGTAACCGACCCGGACCCGGCGGGGCAACGCTTTGCCCTGCCCACCTGGATTCCCGGCAGCTACATGATCCGGGAATTCGCCAAGAATATCGTGCGCATCGAGGCCAGTGCCGGCGGCAAGGCGGTGGGCCTGACCCAGATCGACAAGGCCACCTGGCAGGCGGAGAAGGTGCCCGCCGGCACCGCCTTGAGCGTGACCATGGAGGTCTACGCCTGGGACCTTTCGGTGCGGGGCGCCCATCTGGATGCCAGCCACGGCTTTTTCAACGGCACCAGCGTCTTTCTCTGCGCCCTGGGCCAGGAAGACCGGCCCTGCCGGGTGGAACTGGTGAAGCCCCAGGGCAAGGCCTACGCCGCCTGGCGGGTGGCCACCAGCCTACCCGTGGCCAAAGGGGAAAAGGGAGAAATGCGGGGCGCCGCCGCCCTCTACGGCTTCGGCCGCTACCGGGCCGCCGACTACGACGAACTGATCGACCATCCGGTGGAAATGGGCACTTTCGCCCTCATCGAATTCAAGGCCCGGGGCGTGCCCCATGCCATCGCCGTCACCGGCCGCACGGACGTGGACCTGAAGCGTCTGGCCGCCGACCTCAAGCCCATCTGCGAATGGCAGATCGATCTCTTTGGCGGCAAGGCCCCCATGGACCGCTACGTCTTCCTGGTGATGGCGGTGGGCGACGGCTACGGCGGCCTGGAGCATCGCGCCTCCACGGCCCTGCTCTGTTCCCGGGACGACCTGCCCAACAGCAATACACCCGCCAGCGGCCCCCTGCCCGAGGCCTACGTCACCTTCCTCGGCCTGTGCAGCCACGAGTATTTCCACACCTGGAACGTGAAGCGCATCAAGCCCGCCGCCTTCGTCCCCTACGACCTCACCCAGGAGGCCTACACCCGCCTGCTGTGGGCCTTCGAGGGTTTCACTTCCTATTACGACGATCTTTGCCTGGTGCGCAGCGGCGCTATCGACAGCGCCACCTATCTCAACCTGCTGGCCAAGACCGCCAGCGCCGTGAAGAAGGGCCCGGGGCGCCACCTGCAGAGCGTGGCCGAATCCTCCTTCACCGCCTGGACCAAGTATTACCGGCAGGACGAAAACGCCCCCAACGCCGTGGTCAGCTATTACGCCAAGGGCGCCCTCATCGCCCTGGCCCTGGATTTGAAGCTGCGGGCCGAGAGCGGCGGCAAGGCGAACCTGGACCAGGTGATGCAGCTGCTGTGGCAGCGCCACGGCCGCACTGGCGTCGGCGTGGCGGAGGAGGGGCCTAACAGCGTCTTCGCCGCCGTGGTCGAGGTGGGCGGTGCAGCCACCGCCCGCTGGCTGAAGCAGGCGGTGACGGGCACCGGCGACCTGCCCCTGGAGCGGCTGCTGAAGCCCTTCGGCGTCACCCTGGCCTGGGAAGCGGCTTCCAGCCTGCCTGTCCTCGGTGCCAAGACCGGCGGCGAGGGTAGCGAAGTGAAGCTGACCAGCGTGTACAACGGCGGTCCGGCGGAAGCGGCGGGCCTCTCGGCCGGCGATGTGCTGATCGCCTGGGACGGCCTCAAGCTCACCCCCGCCGCCCTGGAGAAGCGCCTCAAGCGCCACCGGGCGGGGGATCAGGTGAAGCTGCACGCCTTCCGCCGCGACGAACTGATCGAGGCCAGCCTGACCCTGGCCGCCCCGGCCGCCGATACGGCCAAGCTCAGCCTCACGGCCAAGGCCGACCGGGCCGCCCAGGCCCTGCGCCAGGGCTGGATCGGCGCCTGATCCCCATGGAGAAGCCCGCCATGACTGCCCCCCGCGCCATCCACTTCGCCGACCCGCTGCCGGCGCCCACCCTGGACCAGCCCGCCCCGGAGCGCTGTATCGGCACGCCGCCCCGGCGCACCACCTGGGAGCTGTATGAGCAGCAGGGCATTTCTATGGGTGTGTGGGCCTGCGAGCCAGGGGCCTGGAAGATCGCCTTCCACGCCCATCGCCACGAGTTCTTCCAGGTGCTGGAAGGGCGGCTGCAGCTCATTGCCGACAGCGGCGAGGTACGGGAATACGGGCCCGGCGATGCGGCCATCATTCCCGCCGGCTTCAGCGGCGTGTTCAAGGTGATCGAGGCGGTGAAAAAGCGCTACGTGATGGTGGACCAGCCCGCCGGCTGAGGCGGGGTAAATACCCATGGCGGCTGAGGCCGTCCCCTCTTATGATGGAGCCAATGGCAAACGGGGAGGGCGGAATTTGTCCGTACTCAAGGCACTGTGGGGCGACCTGATCCTGGGCGTGCGCTGGCTCTTCAGCAAGCACGCCTGGAAATTGCTGCTGGCCGTGCTGGTGCCGGCCGGCCTGGTCATGTTCATCGGCTACCTGTCCCTGGCCAAGCCCCAGTTCTACCCCAGCTACCTGTGCCGTCTCTCGGAAAACGGCGCCATCGTCACCCTTTTCTACCTCTCCGCCGGCCTGGCCCTGAGCGGCATGGTGCTCATCGGCGAGGTGGTGAACCTGGTGGAAGCACAACGCCAGCAGCGCTCCCCGGACAATCAGCGGCGCATCGCCGTGGCCGGCATCCTGGCCCTGGCCTTCGCCGCGGCCATCGTCTTCGTCATGCGCAGCTGCTGAAGGCTGCCTTCAGTCTTCGTAGAAATCCTTGGCCGCCGTCCAGGTCACCGGCTTGCCCGCCAGATGGGCCCGGTCGAACATGCGGATGAAGGGCTGCACCCGCTGGGAGAGGGCCACCAGTTCGTGGGCCTCGACGCCGACGCCGCTGTCCGGCGCCGCCTCGGCGCTTTCCCCTTCCTTGTGACAGAGGGCCGCCAGGCGGGCCAGGGCCTCGGTCATGTCTTCGGGCACGATGACGCCCCGGGCGGTGGGCTCCTTGCCGAGGATTTTCAGCAGGACCCGGGCCACGTCGGCGAAAGTGATGATGTCGGCAGTGGCGACGGACTGGAACTTGACGATCATGGTGTGCTCTCCTGTGGCGGCAGGGCCCGCCGGGCCTGGGCTTGGCGCCCTGGTGCAGGCCTCGATTCTACCCCTCTCCCGGCCCTTCGCCCCCGACCTTCGACCTACCCGGCGCCATGGGGTAAAATGCCGTTATTCATAATTATGTAATGGAAGGCCATGCATGGCATCCAGTCTTGACCACCTTTTCGAACAGAACCGGATATGGTCGGAACGCATTCGTTCCGAAGATCCGGAATTCTTCGACCGCCTCGCCACATTACAGAATCCCGAATACCTGTGGATCGGCTGTTCCGATTCCCGGGTCCCGGCCAACCAGATCACCGGCCTGCAACCGGGGGAAGTGTTCGTCCATCGCAACATCGGCAACGTGGTGGTGCATAGCGACCTGAACTGCCTCTCGGTGCTGCAGTACGCCGTCGATGTGCTGCACGTGAAGCACATCCTGGTGGTGGGCCACTACGGCTGCGGCGGCGTCAAGGCGGTGCTGGACAACCTGCGCGTCGGCCTGGTGGACAACTGGCTGCGCCACATCCAGGACGTGCGCCAGAAGCATCTGGCCATGCTCAATGCCATCGCCGACCCGGCTGTCCGCCTGGACCGCCTGTGCGAGCTCAACGTCATCGAACAGGTGCTCAACGTCTGCCATGCCACCGTGGTCCGCGATGCCTGGGACCGGGGCCAGGACCTGACGGTGCACGGCTGGGTCTACGGCCTGGCCGACGGCCTGGCCAACGACATGAACATTTCGGTGAATTCACACCAGGACACCCACGCGGCCTACGAGGCTGCGATCGCCCAGATCGGCTCGCCGGCCTGATCTGACTTGCGGAGAGGCCGCCCGCAACACGGGCGGTTTTTTCACGTTAACGGACGCCCATCCGCGTCCCGCCGGCGTGCATCACCTTTGAGACCAGCCAGCCGCTGGACCCGGGCCACCCAAGAAAGTCCGGGCCGTTGCTGACCCCCACAATCAACAGCAGGAGTTTCACCCATGTCCGGAACCCGGATTCTCAACGCTGCCATGCGCAGCAAGATCATGTCGGCCGAACAGGCCGCCGCCCTCATTCAGTCCGGCATGAACGTCGGCATGAGCGGCTTCACCGGCGCAGGCTACCCCAAGGTCGTGCCCGCCGCCCTCGCCAAGCACATCATGGACTCCAATCTGAACGGCAAGAAGTTCAAGATCGGCGTCTGGACCGGCGCTTCCACCGCCCCCGAACTGGACGGCGCCCTGGCCATGGTGGACGGCGTGGAAATGCGTCTGCCCTACCAGTCCGACCCCACCTGCCGCAAGCGCATCAACGCCGGCGAAATGGAATACATCGACATCCACCTGTCCCACGTTTCCCAGTTCGTCTGGGGCGGCTTCCTCGGCAAGCTGGATGTGGCCGTGGTGGAAGTGGCCGGCATCACCGAGGACGGCAAGCTGATTCCGTCCTCCTCCGTCGGCAACAACAAGACCTGGCTGGACCAGGCCGACAAGATCATCCTGGAAGTGAACTCCTGGCAGAGCCTGGACCTGGAAGGGATGCACGACATCTATTACGGCACCGCCCTGCCGCCCCACCGCAAGCCCATCCCCATCATCCGCACCGAAGACCGCATCGGCCAGCCTTACTTCAACGTCGATCCCAGCAAGATCATCGCCATCGTTGAAACCAACAAGCCGGACCGCAACTCCGCCTTCACCCCGCCGGACGCCAACTCCAAGCTGATCGCCGGCCACATCCTGGACTTCCTCCAGCATGAGGTGAAGATGGGCCGCCTGCCGACCAATCTGCTGCCCCTGCAGTCCGGCGTCGGCAACGTGGCCAACGCCGTGATGGCCGGCCTCAAGGACGGTCCCTTCGAGAACCTCACCGCCTACACCGAAGTGCTGCAGGACGGTATGCTGGAACTGCTGAAGTGCGGCAAGATGACCTGTGCTTCCGCCACCTCCTTCTCCCTCTCCCCCGAGGCCCTGGCCGATCTCACCGCCAACCTAAAGGACTTCAAGAACAAGATCATCCTGCGGCCCCAGGAGATCTCCAACCATCCGGAAGTGATCCGCCGCCTCGGCGTCATCGCCATGAACGGGCTGATCGAAGCCGACATCTACGGCAACGTGAACTCCACCCACATCATGGGCACTTCCATCATGAACGGCATCGGCGGCTCCGGCGACTTCGCCCGCAACGCCTTCATCTCCATGTTCATGACCCCCTCCAGCGCCAAAGGCGGCACCATCTCCTGCATCGTGCCCATGGTCTCCCACGTGGACCACACCGAGCACGACGTGCAGGTGATCGTCACCGAACAGGGCCTGGCCGATCTGCGCGGCCTTTCCCCCAAGGCCCGGGCCAAGGTGGTCATCGAGAAGTGTGCCCACCCCAACTTCAAGCCGGCCCTGCAGGAGTACTACGAGCGCTCCCTGCGCTACTCCCCCGGCCGCCACACCCCGCACCTGCTGGACGAAGCCTTCACCTTCATGCCCAACTGGATGGCCAACAAGGCCGCCCGGGAAGCCTGGCGCGACGACTCCCTGGTGCAGGCCGACGCCTGGAAGAAGTAAGCCGGGCGGTTCTTTCCGCCCAAACGAAAACCGGCCCCTCGGGGCCGGTTTTTTTTCGGGGTGGGGCCCGTCAGGGCTTGCTGCTGGCGGCCTGCATCTCGGTCACGAAATCCCTCTGGATTGCCTTCAGCTGGGCGCCCATTTCCGCCATGGAGCGCTGGGACTCCTGGGAGATCTGACGCAGCACCAGGGGCATCTTCTCGATGGTGGCGCGGCCCGCCGGCGTTTCATAGAAGGCGAGCATGCCGGCCACTTCGTCCTCGGAGAAGGTCTGGGTATAAAGGCGCATGTACATCGGCTCCTGGCGCTCCCAGGACAACTGCTCCTGGATCAGGGCCACCATGCGCGCCGTCATCCGGGTGATGGCCGCCTCCTGGGCCGGGGTCGGCGACTTGCCCCGCAGGCTCTGCTGCGCCAGGCCCTGCATCATGCCCTGGGCCTGCTGCTGCACTTGCTGCAACAGGGCGCGGGCCTGGGTCACCTCCAGCAGGCGCCGGACCGAGGCTTCGCTGGCCGGCTCGGCCAGGGCTGCAGAACCCCCGAGCAGAAGGACAAGGAGCAGCAGGTTGCGGATTGATGAGCGCATGGGGATTCCAAAAAAGGGATGGGGTAAAAGACAAGGCTACGAGCCCGGGGATTATGCCGTCCGACTTGGCAAACGCCAATGCGGGCTGCCCCGCGTCCCGGCCGACTTTTCCCGCTCCCGCCCCTGTGCCAGAATGGCCCGCCTGCCATTTGCCGACGCTGCAATGCCCATCCCCGCCACCATCCGCACCATAGCAACCACCCCGCCTCTGCGGCTGCCGAGGGCGTGACCGTGCGTCTCGGCATCGACCTGGGCGGCAGCAAGATCGAGATCATCGCCCTGGGCGACGACGGCCGGGAACTGCTGCGCCGCCGGGTACCGACGCCCCGGGGCGACTACGGCGCCACCCTGCAGGCGGTGGCAGGCCTGGTGCGGGAGGCTGAAGCGGCGCTGCAGATGACGGGCAGCGTCGGCGTCGGCATGCCCGGCAGCGAATCGATCCTCTCCGGCCACATCCGCAACGCCAATTCCACCTGCCTCATCGGCCAGCCCCTGGGCCGGGACCTGGAGGCCCTGCTGCAACGGCCGGTGCGCCTGGCCAACGACGCCAACTGCTTCGCCCTGTCCGAAGCCATGGACGGGGCAGGGCGGGGTGCCCGCTGCGTCTTCGGCGTCATCCTCGGCACCGGGGTCGGCGGCGGCCTGGTCATCGACGGCCAGGTGCTGCGGGGTGCCAACGGCATCGCCGGCGAGTGGGGCCACATCCCCCTGCCCGGCGCCGGAGCCGACGACCTGCCCCTGCCGCCCTGCTACTGCGGCCGCCACGGCTGCGTCGAAACCTATCTCTCGGGCCCGGCCCTGGCGGCCGACCATCAACGCCACGGCGGCGAAGCCATGGAGGCGGCCGCCATCGCCACCGCCGCGGCCACCGGCGACGCCCGCTGCGAGGCCGCCCTGCAGCGCTACGAAGCCCGTCTGGCGCGGGCCCTGGCCACGGTGATGAATATCGTGGACCCGGACGTGATCGTCCTCGGCGGCGGTCTGTCCAACCTGCAACGGCTCTATGCCAACGTGCCCCGCCTGTGGGCACCCCACGTCTTTTCCGACCACATCGCCACCCGCCTGCTGCCGCCCGTGCACGGCGACTCCTCCGGAGTGCGGGGCGCGGCCTGGCTGTGGTGATTGCCTGAAAGTGAAAGCATGGCCCTGATCGTCTCCCGCCTCGCCGTCGGTCCCGTTTCCGCCCTGCCGGAAGGCCGCCCCACGGCCATCTACAAGAATGCCGTGGACGGCCCGCTGGCCATCGGCCCCCTTGGCCTGGAAGGCGACGCCCAGGCCGACCGGCGCGTCCATGGCGGGCCGGAGAAGGCCGTCCATCTTTACCCCAGCGACCACTACGGCAAGCTGGCGGCGGCCTTTCCCGAGGCGGCAAGCACCCTGGTGCCCGGCAGCCTGGGGGAAAACCTGGCGGTGGCCGGCACCGACGAGGCCCAGGTCTGCGTCGGCGACATCTACGTCTTCGGCAGCGCCCGCCTGCAGGTTTCCCAGCCCCGCTCCCCCTGCTGGAAAATCGACTCCCGCCACGGCGCCGACGGCATCGCCGCCCACATCGCCGAGCACGGCCTCACCGGCTGGTATTTCCGCGTCCTCACCCCGGGCTCGGCCCGGGTGGGCGATGCCCTGCAACTGGAAGCGCGCAACCCGGACCCGGTGTCCCTGGCCGAACTGTGGCAGGGCTGGCAGATCCACCGGCCGCCCCTGGAACTGCTGGAGCGCCTGGCCGCCACCCCGGGCCTGACCCCGGACTGGAGCCGGCGCCTGCGGCAGCGGGCCGACTGGCTGCGGGCCAATCCCCAGGCGGCTGCCGCGGCCGCCACCACCTGGCATCCGCGCCGCGACTGAATGCCCATTGTTTGACGTACGTTAAACCTCGCCGGCATCGGCATACTAGGATGGGATTAAAGTCATATAGGCGGAATGCACCGCCAGGAGCGGCTCCCATGGCCACAGGACGTGCCGATGAAGACTGACGCGCCCATCAGACCCCAGGTCTCCCTGCGCCCCATCCGGCGTGGTGTCGAGGCCTTGCCCCTGTTGCTGGCCCTGCTCCTCAGCGCCCTGCTGTGGGCGGCGGTGGATATCATCCTCGCCCACGAGAAGGAACGGGAGCTGGAACACGGCTACCGCCAGCTGGACTATCTGCGCCGCACCTTCCAGGAACACAGCCACAACACCCTGACCACGGCGGACCAGATTCTCCGCCTGCTCAAGGCCGAGTTCGAGGAGCGGCCGGGCACCCGGGAGTTCAGCGAATTCCGCCGGGCCCTGGAGCACAGTTCCATCTTCGTCCAGCTGGGGGTGATCGGGGCCGACGGCGAACTGCAGTGGAGCAACGTCCCCTTCAAGCAGGTCAACCTGAAGGACCGGGAGCACTTCCAGGTCCATGTGGACCGGGACAGCGGCCAGGTCTTCATCAGCAAGCCGGTGCTGGGCCGGGCCTCGGGCAAGTGGTCGATCCAGCTCTCGCGCCGCCTCAACCACCAGGACGGCAGCTTCGCCGGCGTCGCCGTGGCCTCGGTGGACCCCCAGTACCTGGCCCGCTTCTATCAGGAAGTGGGGCTGCAGGCCGGCACCGTGCTGGGCCTCATTGGCTACGACCGGGTGCTGCGGGTGCGCGTCACCGACAAGGAAACCGCCATCGGCCAGACCCTGAGCGACGGCGCCCCCCTGCTGCGGGCCCTGCACCAGGGCAGCGACGGGCGCTTCCGCGCCCCCAGTTCCTTCGACGGCACCATGCGCCTCTACAGCTACGGCCAGATGCCGGGCCTGGCCCTATCCGTGGTGGCGGGTTTCGACGAGGCCCAGGTCCTGGCGCCCTACCAGGAGCGGGCCCGCAGTTATCGTCGCATCACCGCCGCCAGCACCGCCGCGCTGCTGCTCACCGGGCTGCTCCTGTGGTGGCTGCTGGCCCGCCTGCGCCAGGCGCGGCAGGAAGTGGAGGCGGCCCACGCGGTCTTCTCCGCCTCCCCCGATCCCATGGTGATGCTGCAGCGGGACCCCGGCGGCCACTTCCACTATCGCTATTTCAATCCCGCCGCCCTGACCCTGGCCGGCCGCCGCGCCGAGGAAATGCAGCACCATCCCCTGGACCAGGTGCTGACGCCGGAAGATGCCCTGCGCCGCCAGCTGATGCTGGAGCAGACGGTGCGCAGCGGCCAGGTGCAGGAGGCCGAACAGACCACCACCTACCCCAGCGGCGAGCGCACCGTGCGCTGGACCGCGGTGCCGGTACACGATGGCAGCGACCACATCAGCCACGTCGCCCTGATCGGCCACGACCTCACCCAGCTGCGGGAAGAGCAGCGCCAGCTGTGGCTCTCCGACGCCATCGTGGCCCAGACCCACGAGGCGGTCATGGTCACCGATGCCAGCGAGCGCATCTTCCGCGTCAATCCGGCCTTCTGCCTGATGACCGGCTACGCGCCGGAGGAGGTGGAAGACCATTCCCCCGGCCTGCTGGCCTCCGGCGTGCACGACGCCGAGTTCTACCACCACATGCACCAGGCCCTGCAGAGTCGTGGTTTCTGGCAGGGGGAGGTGTGGCAGCGGCACAAGGACGGCCATCTCTTCGCCTGCCTGCTGGATATCTCGACCCTGCGCGACGGCGAAGGCCGCCTCACCCACTACGTGCACGTCTTTTCCGACATCACCGAACAGAAGCATCTGGCCGAGCAGATGGAGCACCTGGCCCATTTCGACGGCCTAACCCAGCTGCCCAACCGCAACCTGTTCCAGGACCGGCTCTGCCAGGCCCTGGCCCGGGCCGAACGCAACGGCACCGGCCTGGCCCTGATGTTCATGGACCTGGACGGTTTCAAGGCGGTGAACGACAGCGCCGGCCACAATACCGGCGACCGCCTGCTGGTGGAGGTGGCGCGGCGCATCACCAGCGTGCTGCGCAAGGTGGACAGCGTCTCCCGCCAGGGCGGCGACGAATTCACCGTGCTCCTGGAGAGTCTCAACAACGGCCAGGGCATTGCAGAAACGGAAGAGGCGGCGCGACGCATCATCGCCGCCATCAACGAGCCGGTGCTGCTGGACGGCCGCAGCTTCCGCGTCGGCGCCAGCATCGGCATCGCCTTCTACCCGGCGGACGGAGACAACGTGGAACTGCTCATGGCCCGGGCCGATGCGGCCATGTACCAGGCCAAGGCCCGGGGCAAGAACCGGCATCTGTGCTGGACGCCGGAACTGGCCCCGGGAGAGGCCTGAGGCCAGCCCTTCAGGTAGTGGCCAGATCCACCTGCTGCAGGGAACCGGCCTCGCCGTTCTCGGCCAGCCAGACGCCGGTCTGGCGCACCTGGCCCTGCTGCTGGTTGTCCCCGTCCTTGAGGCTGAATTCGCTCTGCACCGAGCCCAGCCAGAGGGCGCCCACCCCCGCTTCCTGCAAGGTCTGCAGGCCGGTGCTCTGGCCCTCCTGACCCGCCTTTCCGGCTGCCGCCGTGTCGGCACCGGGCTGCCACAGCCGCAGTTGGGAATAGATGGCGTCGGCTTCGTCGATCCAGTTATTGCCGTCCGTGTCGTAGGCCTTGAGATCGGCGAAGCCGTTGCCGGAAAGGGCGCCGAACAGCTCCCGGCCGTCGTTGATGGCGCCGTCGCCGTTGCGGTCCAGGGCCAGGAAGGCGGAGCCCCGGCCGAGGCCGGCCACCGACTCCTCGTCGCCGTCCGCATCCAGGTCGAATTCGAAGCGGGTGTCGGCCAGCTCGGCCGCCTTGCCGGGGAAGTTGAGCACCAGGGGATCTTTCAGTTCCCAGGTACCGCTTTCCTTCCGTTGGTAGTCGGCCTCGTACTGGCGTTGCATGGCCACCTCCAGGTCGAAGTCGATGCAGCGGCCGTCGGCGGTGCGCACGCTGCCGCTGGCGCAGACCGTGGTGGATTCGCTTTCCCGCACCTTGAGGTTGGTCTCCGACTCCCAGGTCATCACCCACACCCGGGGTGTCTGCGGCTGAGTTGGAGCGCCCCCCGCCGCCGGTGCACCGGCTGACGTCCCTTTGCCCTGGCCCAGGTCGGGCAGGCCGGTGCTGTCCTCGTCCTTATGGCAGCAGCAGTCCTTGCCTCCGGCGGTGAGCATGGCAAACAGCCGGGTGATCATCTCCTGCAGCAGCTGGTCCACCCTGCGCCGACGGCTTTCGTCGCCACTGGCGATGGCGCCGCTGCTCCAGCTTTCCAGCACCAGGGCGATGGCCGAATCTCTCGGCTCTACCTCCTGAGCGACGATCTTGCCGTCCTTGGTATAGCTTTCCAGCATGTTCTTGAACTCCTCGTCACGCCCGAACCGAAAGACATAGCTGCTCTCCCGGGTTTCGCTGGCCGTGCGCTGACAGCTGATATCCATCTGGCAATCCTGGATTCTCATGATTTCTCTCCACAAAAGCCCGGCCCGGAATGGGCTCGGGCCAGAGCCTCTGCAAGAGTCTTGCCAAATGTAAAAAACCTTGTGTTTCAGCGGATTGACGCGAAATTGAGGTATTCCATCGGGCTTGCCGGCGGCAATGATGGACGGTCTTTGCGGCAGGATGTGGCTGGGGGTGGCCGGCAATGGCCGCCGCCCCGGCTTCAGAATTCCAGGGGGTCCACTTCCAGATGCCAGCGCAGGCGGGAGGGCGCCTTGATGCCTTCGAGCAGGGGCCGCCATTCGGCCAGGAAGGCCTGCAGGGCGGGGCGGGAGGTGGATTCGGCGAGCAGTTGGGCCCGCTCCAGGTTGGCCCGGCGGGCCATGCGCATGGGCACCGGGTCGTACAGCAGCACCGGGCCGTTGCCGTTGAGGTCGGCCCCCAGGGCCCGGGCCTGGGCCAGGTACTCCAGGGCCGGCCCCATCTCCGGCGCCTCGGCCCGCAGCATGACCTGGTAGGAGTAGGGCGGAAAGCCGGCACTGCGCCGCTCTTCCAGCTGGCTGGCGGCAAAGGCGGCGAAGTCGTGCTGCTGCAGGGCGCCGTAGAGGGGATGTTCCGGGTGTTCGGTCTGGATCAGCACCTCGCCGGGCAGTTCGGCGCGGCCGGCGCGACCGCCCACCTGCATCAGCTGGGCGAAGAGGCGCTCCGGGGCGCGCCAGTCGGCGGCGAAGAGGGCCGCATCGGCGCCGGTGACGCCCACCAGGGTGAGGCGGGGAAAGTCGTGGCCCTTGGCCAGCATCTGGGTACCCACCAGGATGTCGGCCTCGCCGGCGTGGATCTTTTCCGCCAGGGCTTCCCACTGCTTGCGGCTCTTCGCCGAATCCCGGTCCACCCGCAGGATGCGGGCCTCGGGAAAGCGTTCCTGCAGGGTCGTCTCCAGGCGCTGGGTGCCGCGGCCGAAGGGATGGATGTCCTGGTTGCCGCAGCTGGGGCAGGCCCGGGGAATGCCGTTCTCGAAGCCGCAGTGGTGGCAGCGCAGGCGCCGGTCGGCCAGGTGCAACACCAGGTTGGCGGCGCAGCGGCGGCAGCGGGAAATCCAGCCGCAGGAAGGGCAGGCCAGCACCGGGGCGTAACCGCGCCGGTTGAGGAACACCAGGCTCTGCTCGCCCCGTTCCAGGCGCACCTGCAGGGCCGCCAGGAGGGCCGCGGAAAGGCCGTCCTGGAGCTTCTCCCGGCGGGTGTCCAGCAGCCGCACCGGCGGCAGGGAGGCGGCGGCGTTGGCCCGGTCCGCCAGGGTCAGCAGGGTGTAGCGCCGCGGCAAACCCTCGCCGGTGGCATTGGCCCAGGTTTCCAGGGACGGCGTCGCCGAGCCCAGGACGATGGGCACGCCCCGCTGCCAGGCGCGGAACACGGCCACGTCCCGGGCCGAGTAGCGCATACCGTCCTGCTGCTTGAAGGAGGGATCATGCTCCTCGTCCACCACGATCAGGCCCAGGTCGGGCAGGGGCGTGAAAATGGAAAGGCGGGTGCCGAGGACGATGCGGGCCTCGCCTTTGAAGGCCGCCTTCCAGTGCCGGGTGCGGGCGGCCTCGGTGAGTTCGCTGTGCAGGCTGACCAGGCCGACGCCGGGGAAGCGGCGCCGCACCCGCTCCTCCAGCTGGGGCGTCAGGTTGATTTCCGGCACCAGCAGCAGGGCCTGATGGCCGCCGGCCAGGGCCGCCTCCACCAGGCGCAGGTACACCTCGGTCTTGCCCGAGCCGGTGATACCGTAGAGCAGGAAGGGGGCGAAACGGGGCGCCGTGCCCACCCCCGCCGCCAGTACGGCGGCGACGGCCTCGGCCTGGCCCGGGGTCAGCTCGGGCGCCACCTGGGGCGCCTCCACCTTGACCTTGGCCTTCACCGCCCGGGCCTTGGGCGGATCGGTACGGCGCAGGCCCACCGGCAAAGCCGCCAGCATCACCTCGCCGATGGGGGCCTGGTAATAGCTGCTGCAGAATTCGGTGAGGCGGAACCAGTCCGGCGGCAGGGGCGGCACGTCATCCCGCAGGATTTCCGCCGCCTTCAGCTTGTCCAGGGGCAGGTCCCCTTCCTCGTCGGCGCCGAGCACGGCGGTGATGACGCCGATGCGCGTGCCCCGGCCGAAGGGCGCCCGCACCCGCCGGCCCACGTCGTCGGGCTGGGCGTCGGGGGCCAGGTAGTCGAACTGGCGGTGCAGGGGAACGTCGAGGGCGACGCGGATGACAGGCATGGGGATGGGCAAAGGGGCCGGCGACACATCACCGGCAAGGCCGGAAGCTTAAGGGATCGGGGGCCTTTGGGAAAGGCCGGCGGACCGGTGGGGATCTTCCGGGCCGGGCCCCGCTTCCACGGGCGGGATCTCGGCCCAATGCACAGCCCAACTCTCAGCCCAAGTTAGGGGCACAAGTTCGCCGTCTTTCTCCTGAATAGGAGCCAAGCCCTTTGCCCGAAAGGACTTTTTCACTTACTCACAATTCCTGTGGATAACTTTGTGGATTGTGCCGGAATAATTTTGCTAAGCAGGCCCCCCGCAAGGGTTTTTGTCACTTTGCTGCAAAATAAGGCACTCCTATCGCCCTTATAAATCAACAACTTACAAATATGCCCAAAGTAATAGCCGGCCTTTTGTAACAAATCGTCACCGCGCCCTCTTTCTGTGCATAAGTCAAGGGGAAGGAGCGAAAAAACTTTGGGGAACGGTCCCGTCCCCGAGTTATCCCCGGAATGGGGCAGGGGAACTGGAGGATGGCGAGGGCTAGGAGGAAAAGCAGGCGGGGAGCCGCTGACGGCAGGGGCCTCGTGGGGAAGGCCGACCCCCGCCATGCGGCGGGGAGGGGGATTGCAGACCGGCGCCCCGGGCGGAGCGCCGGGCAGGGCTGGATCAGCCCTGCTGCCGCAGCTTGCGGCTGTGGCCGTGCACCGCTTCCACCAGCGCCGTGACGTGGTCCGGCGGGGTGAACTGGGAAATGCCGTGGCCCAGGTTGAAGACGTGGCCGGTCTTGCTGCCGCCGGCGGCGTGGTAGGAATCCAGCACCTTCTTGGCTTCGGCCTGCACCACTTCGGGGGAGGCGAACAGCACATTGGGGTCCAGGTTGCCCTGCAGCGCCACCTTGCCGTTGGTGCGGCGGCGGGCTTCGCCGATGTCAATGGTCCAGTCCAGGCCCACGGCGTCGCAGCCGATGGCAGCGATCTTCTCGATCCACAGGCCGCCGCCCTTGGTGAAGACGATGCAGGGAATCTTTTCCCCGTCCTTCTCCTTGGTCAGGCCGGCAACGATGCGGCGCATGTACTGCAGGGAGAATTCCTCGTAGGCCGCAGCGGAAAGGCCGCCGCCCCAGGAGTCGAAAATCATCACGGCCTGGGCGCCGGCTTCGATCTGGGCGTTGAGGTAGGAGGTCACGGCATCGGCGGTCACCGAGAGGATGCGGTGCATCAGGTCGGGACGGTTGTAGAGCATGGTCTTCACATGCCGGTAATCGTCGCTGGAGCCGCCTTCCACCATGTAGCAGGAGAGGGTGTAGGGGCTGCCGGAGAAGCCGATGAGGGGCACGGAGTTGTCCAGGGCGCGGCGGATCTCGCTCACCGCGTCGGTGACGTAGCGCAGGTGCTCGTAGGGGTCCGGGGCCTGCAGGTCGCGGATGGCCCATTCTTCGCGCAGGGGCCGCTCGAACTTGGGGCCTTCGCCTTCGGCGAAATAGAGGCCCAGGCCCATGGCGTCGGGCACGGTGAGGATGTCGGAGAAGAGGATGGCCGCATCCAGGTCGTAGCGGGCCAGGGGCTGCAGGGTCACTTCGCAGGCCAGGGCCGGGTTCTTGCACAGGTCGAGGAAGCTACCGGCGCGGGCCCGGGTCTCCCGGTATTCGGGCAAATAGCGGCCGGCCTGGCGCATCAGCCACAGGGGGGTGTAATCGGTGGGTTCCTGCAGCAGGGCGCGCAGGAAGGTGTCGTTGCGGGGTCGGGTCACAGGGGGCTCCGCCGGGTTAGCTAGAAAGACCCGGATTATCCTTCGGAACCCCCACCCCTGTCATTGGGATAGATCAAGCCGCCCCCAGATCGGCCGACCTCACTTGCGCCAGAAGGCCGGTGTCAGCACCACCAGCAGGGTGAAGATTTCCAGGCGGCCGAGGAGCATGGCGAAGGAGCAGACCCAGGTCTGGAAGTCGCTCAGCACCGAGTAATTGGCCGCCGGGCCCACCGCATCCAATCCCGGGCCCGCATTGTTGAGACAGGCCACCACAGCGGAGAAAGCGGTGACGATGGGCAGGTCGCTGGCCGAGAGCAGCAGGGTCAGGCTGACGATGGTCACCATGTAGATGAAGCTGAAGGCCAGCACCGCGTGCAACACCGGATCGGGCACGATGACGCCCTGGATACGCACCGGATGCACCGCCGTCGGATGCATGGCCCGCACCAGTTCCCGGAACACCTGCTTGTAAAGGATGACGGCCCGCATCATCTTGATGCCGCCGCCGGTGGAGCCGCCGCAGGCGACGAAGCTGCAAAGGAACAGCACCCACAACTGGGCGAACATGGGCCACATGGTGTAGTCCGTGGTGGCAAAACCCAGGGAGGTGGCCAGGGAAATGACGTGGAAGGCGGTGTAGCGCAGGGCCGTACCGAAGCTGTCGTAGAGACCGTAGGGCATCAGGTAGAGGGCCAGACCGACGGCGCTGACGGCCAGTACGCCGAGATAGAAGGGCAGTTCGAAATCCCGCTGGTAGGGCTTCAGGCTCCAACCCCGCAGGGCGAGGAAATGGGTAGCGTAGTTGATACCGGAGAGCAGGGCAAAGCCCATGGCCACCAGTTCGATGGTCAGACTGTTGTAGTAACCCAGGCTGGCGTCCCGGGTGGAAAAGCCGCCCAGGCCAAGGATGCTGAAAGCGTGCATGAGGGCATCCCACCCTTCCATGCCGGCCCACCACAGGGCCAGGGCGCAGAGCACGGTGAACAGCAGATAGACGCCCCACAGCCCCTTGGCGGTTTCGGCAATGCGCGGCGTCAGGCTGGAATCCTTCATCGGCCCCGGCAGTTCGGCCTTGAACAGGGCCCGGCCGCCGATGCCCAGCAGGGGCAAAATGGCCACCGCCAGCACGATCACCCCCATGCCCCCCAGCCAGTGCAGGAAGGTGCGCCAGAAGTTGATGGAAAGGGGCAGGGAGTCCAGCCCCGACATCACCGTCGCCCCGGTGGCCGAAAGGCCGGAGGCGGCCTCGAAATAGGCGTCGGTAAATGAGATGTCGGGCAGGAAAAGCAGCAGGGGCAGGCTGGCGAAGAGGGGCAGGATGGTCCAGGTCAGAGCCACCAGGAGAAAGCCGTCCCGCACCCGCAGGTCCTGGCGGTAACGGCGGGTACAAACCCACAGCAGCAGGCCCACGCCCATGGTCACCACGATGGCCTCGTCGTAGGCCGCCGTGGCGCCATCCTGGGCGTAGGCGGATACCGCCAGGGGCGCCAGCATGGTCAGGCCGAAAATGAGGACGATCAGGCCCAGGATATGGAAGACGGGATAGAAGCGGCGCATGGTGCCCCCGTCAGAGAAAGCCGAAGCCGACCTGGAACAGTTTTTCCACCTTGTGCACCAGCTTCTTGTTCACGCAGAAGACGATGACGTGGTCGCCGGACTGGATCACCGTGTCGCGGTGGGCGATGACCACGTGGCCGTAGGCCTGGATGCCCACCGGGCCCTGGTAGCCGATGATTTCCGGCGTCTCCAGGTCGCGCACGATGGCGGCGATGGTGACGCCCTTGGGCAGGGGAATCTCGCCCAGGCTGCGACCCACCACCCGGGAGGAATTGCGGTCGCCGTGGGCCACCAGTTCCAGGGCCTCGGCGGCGCCCCGGCGCAGGGAATGGACCTGGGAGACGTCGGCCCGGCGCACGTGGGCCAGCAGGGTGCCGATGGAGACCTGGGCCGGGGAAATGCCGATGTCGATGGGGCCGCCCTGCACCATGTCGGCGTAGGCGCGCCGGTTGATCAGGGCCAGCACCCGCTGGCAACCCAGGCGCTTGGCCAGGGAGGCGGCCATGATGTTGTCTTCGTCGTCGTTGGTGAGGGCGAGGAAGAGGTCCATCTCGGCGATGTTCTCCTGCTCCAGCAGGTCCTCGTCCGTGGCGTCGCCGCACAGCACCAGGGTGTCGCCCAGGCGTGGCGCGATCCATTCGGCCCGGCTGCGGTTGTGCTCCACCAGCTTCACCTCCAGGCGCTGCTGCAGGGCGGTGGCCACCCGGTAGCCGATGTTGCCGCCGCCGGCGATCATCACCCGCTTCACCGGCCGCATCATGCGCCGCAGCTCCCGCAGCACCGGGCGGATGTGCTCGCTGGCGGCGATGATGAAGACTTCGTCGCCGGCATGGATCACCGTCTCGCCCTCGGGGATGATGGGCTGGTCCTGGCGGAAGAGGGCGGCGATGCGGGCATCCACCTGGGACGGCAGGTGCTCCCGCAGCTTGCGCACCGGCTTGCCCACCAGGGCGCCGCCCTCGTAGGCCCGCACCGCCACCATGACCAGGCGGCCCTCGGCGAACTCCAGCACCTGCAGGGCCTCGGGGAAATCCACCAGGCGCACGATGTAGTCGGTGATGTTCTCCTCGGGGCAGATGGCGAAATCCACGGCGAAGTTCTCGTCGGAGAGAAGCTGCTCGTCCTCGAGGAAATCGGCGGCCCGCAGGCGGGCAATGCGGGTCGGCACGTTGAAGCGGCTCTTGGCGATCTTGCAGGCCACCAGGTTGGTCTGGTCGCTCTGGGTCACGGCGATGAGCAGGTCCGCATCGTCCAGGCCGGCGTCGCCGAGGATGGACGGCAGGGCCGCATTGCCGCACACGGTGCGCAGGTCGAGCCGGTCCTGCAGGGCGGCCAGGCGCTCCCGGTCGTTGTCCACGATGGTGATGTCGTTGGCCTCGTGCACCAGGGCCTCGGCCACGCTGGCGCCGACCTGGCCGGCACCGAGAATGACGATCTTCATGCTTCCCCCAATGTCCTGGGCCGGCCATGGGGCGGCCGGCGGGAACCTGTTCTATTGCGTCGAGTGTAGCGCCGGCGGGGAAGGGCGGGGCGTGGACTGCATCACGCCCAGGCGGATCAGCCCTCGCCGCCGCGCTTGCCGGTGCTGACGCCCAGTTGCTTGAGCTTGCGGTAGAGGTGGGTGCGCTCCACCCCGGAGCGTTCCGAAACCCGGGTCATGTTGCCCCCTTCCTGGCGCAGGACGTGTTCGAAATAGAGTTTCTCGAAGGCGTCCCGGGCTTCCCGCAGGGGCTGGGAGAAAAGGGGCTCCAGGGGCGTGCTGGCGGCCTCGCCGTCGGTGGTGTGGAGCAGGCCGGCCACGTCCTCGGCGCTGATTTCCTCCTCCAGGGCGGTGAGGGCCAGGTTTTTCACCGCGCCCTGCAGTTCGCCCCAGCCATCGGCGCTCCAACGGTGCATGCGCAAGGCGTTGAGGGCGGCGCTGGAGAAATGGCGGGCCGGCGCTTCGCCCCGCTCCATCAGGTGGGAAAGCAGCAGGCCGGCGATTTCCGGCACCTCGTCGGCATGGGCGGAAAGCTGGGGCAGGGCCACCCAGACCTCGCCGAGACGGGCTACCAGAGCCGCATCCCAGCCGGTTTCGAGCAAGGACTGGAGCGGCTTGTGGCAGGCTACCACCAGTTGCAGCTTGTACTTCTCCAGGCGCTCCAGGGCGAAGGCCAGGTTCATCTGCTGCAGCTTGCCCAGGACCGCCAGGTCCGGCACGAAGAGGATGCCGCCGGAGGCCTGTTGCAGACGTTCCTGGGTCAGGGGCCCGGATTCGGCGGCCAGGTCGAGCCAGGGCGCGTGGGGCGCCTGCAGGGTGCGGGCGCAGATGTCGGCGATGGCGCCGGCGCCGCCCTTGAGCAGCAGCACCGGGGCGCTCTTGGCCGCCTGCTCCAGGCGCTTCTTCAGGTCCTTGAGCAGGGGCAGCTTGGCCAGGGCATCCAGGGTCAGGGGCGGCTTGACGGTCTGGGCGTCGTGCTTCAAGGCCTTCTTCACCGTGGCCAGGAGCTTCTGCAGGGCAATGGGCTTTTCCAGGAATTCCACGGCGCCGTGGCGGGTGGCCTCCACCGCGGTGTCGATGGTGCCGTGGCCGGACATCATCACCACCGGCATGGTCAGCAGGCCCGAGGCGCCCCATTCCTTGAGCAGGGAAATACCGTCGGTGTCGGGCATCCAGATATCCAGCAGCACCAGGTCCGGGCGCTTCTCGGCCCGCAGGCGGCGGGCGGCCGTGGCGTTTTCCGCCAGCCAGATGTGATGTCCCTCGTCCTCCAGGATTTCCGACAGCAGTTCCCGGATGCCGATTTCGTCGTCCACAACCAGTATTTGAGCCATGTTGCTTGAGATCCTCGGTTTTCTTATGGGTTGGCCAGGGGCAGGCGGATGCTGATCTGGGCGCCGCCTCCGGTGCCGTTTTCATGCTTGTTGGTGATGTCGATGCGGCCTCCGTGCTCGTCCACGATCTTGCGCACGATGGCCAGGCCCAGGCCGGTGCCCTTGGGCTTGGTGGTGACGTAGGGTTCGAAGGCCCGGGCCAGGATTTCTGCCGGGAAACCGGGGCCGTTGTCCTCCACTACCAGGCGGGCAAAGCGCCCGGCCGGCTCGGTGGCGAGGCGGATGGCCGGCGCCGGCTGCTCCGCCAGGGCGTCCTCGGCGTTGCGCAGCAGGTTGTGGATGATCTGCCGCAGCTGGGTGGCGTCCCCCAGCACCGGCGGCAGGTCGCCGGCCAGATGCACGTCGATGCTGGCGTGGGAGGTCTCGTAGAGCCCCAGCACCTCGCCCACCAGGGCGTTGAGGTCGAGCACCGCCAACACCGGCGAGGGCATGCGGGCGTAGTCGCGGAAGTCGTCCACCATGCGCTTCATGGCCTGGACCTGGTTGATGATGGTCTGGGTGCCCTTGTTCAGGGTCTCGGCCGCGGCCGCATCCAGCTTGTCCTCCAGCTTCATCTGCAGGCGCTCGGCGGAAAGCTGGATGGGAGTGAGGGGATTCTTGATCTCGTGGGCCAGACGCCGGGCCACTTCGCCCCAGGCAGCGCTGCGCTGGGCGGCGATGAGCTGGGTCACCTCGTCGAACACCACCACGTAGCCGCCGCCGCTGCCGGCCGGCAGCTTGGAGCCCCGCAGCAGCAGGACCTGGGGCGCCAGGCCGGGGCGGTCCAGCTCGACCTGGGTCTGCCAGTCCTCCTCTGGATGGGCGGCAAAGCCGTCGCGGATGGCCCGGCCCAGCAGGTTCTGCCGGGGCCAGGCTTCCACCGGCTCGCCGGAAAGGCCGACGAAGTCGTCACCAAGGATGGTGCTGGCCCCCGCATTGATGGCCCGCAGGACGAAGCGGGCATCGAAGGCGAGAACGCCGGCGGAGAGGTTGGCCAGGATTTCCTCCAGATAGGCCCGGGCCGATTCCAGTTCGCTGCGGTGCCGCTCCGTCTCCTTGCGGGCATCGTCCAGCTGGCGGGTCATCTGGTTGAAGGACTGGGTCAGCACCCCCAGCTCGTCCCGGCTGTAGATGGCCTGGCGCGGCGTGAAGTCGCCGGCGGCCACGGCCTGGGTGCCCTCGGCCAGGATCGAAAGGGGCGCCGAAAGGCGCCGGGCCAGCACATAGGCCACGGCAATGGCGGTAAACAGGGACAGCAACAGGGCCAGGGTCAGGGTCAGGGCGTAGATGTGGGTGAGGCCGCTGCGGGCCAGGGACAGCTCCTGATAGTCCCGGTAGACGTCCTGCACCGCATCGGCATTCTCGGCGATGGCCGGCGGCACCCCCTGGGTCAGCTGCAGGATGCGCGGCTCCTCGGTCAGGCCGTAGCCGGGAATGCCCACCAGCACCCTGAGGGTCATGTCCTTGCCTTCACCCTCGATGGAACCGATACCCCGGGAAAGACGGGCCTGCTTCAGCTGGGCGGAAGAGGGCAGGGAGGGCAGCAGGGAAGAATAGTCGCCATTGGCGCTGGCGATGACCTGGCCGTTGGCGGCGAAGAGGGCCGCGCTTTCCACCCCGGCCTGGTCGCGCAGGCGGTTGAGCAGCAGGCGGCGGGTGCCGTCGGGGCGGTCGGCCAGCTCCTGGGCCATCTGCCGGCCCTTTTCGGTGAGGTCGGAAAGCATGGCGTCGAGGGCGCTGCGGCCCAGGTTGAGGCCCGACTCCAGGGCGGTTTCCACCCGCACGTCGAACCAGCTCTCGATGCTCTTGGTGACGAACTGCACCGACACGGCATAGATGGTGACACCGGGCACCACCCCCATGAGGGCAAAGAAGACCAGCAGGCGTAGCTTCAGGCGGGAGCCGAAGACCTTGGCCCGGTGCTCCTTCCACAGGGCCCGCAGCTGCCAGGCCACCAGGCCGGCCAGGGCCAGGGCCACCAGACCGTTGAGGGCCAGCAGCCAGGGATAGTTGCGGGCGAAGAGGGCCGTATTGGCCGAGGCCGAGGCCAGCAGGAAGAGCAGGATGCCGCCCAGGGCGGCGACGATGACCAGGAGGACTCTCACTTGGCGCCCTCCCGCGGCGGCTCTTCCCGGGGCACGGAGAAGGGCCAGTTGAGCCAGTCGGAAGCCAGGTTCCATTCCCGGTTGGCCAGGGCGGTCAGCTGGAAGGGCTTGGGCAGCTGGGAGGGATCGAGGCGCAGGCGCAGGGAAGCCTGGTAGGTTTCCCCGGGCCGGAGGGCCACGGACTTGTCCAGCACCGTCCAGTGGCGCAGGCGGGAGAGGATGCGCAGGGCCTCCTCCAGGGAGGAGAAGTTCTGGTGCAGGGCACCGGAGGAAAGGCGGTACTGGCGGGTGAGGGCGTTGTAGGAGAGACGCAGGGTCTGGCTGCGGCTGGCCACCTTGTCGTCCAGCCAGTACCAGCGGACGCGGGTCAGCTCGAATTCCACCAGGAAGTTGAGCACCACCCCCCGGGTCACCGCCTCTTCCAGGCGGGAATTGAATTCGAAGGCGAAGTCGGCGGAAAGGGTGTAGCCGTCGTCCCCCGGGGTGAGCTGGGGATTGCGTACCTCCACCTCGCTCGCCGCCCCCAGGGCAGCCCAGAGACAGAGCCAGCAGATGGCGAGGAGCTTAAGCGGTCTTTTCCAGCAGCGCATAATAGAAGCCGTCATGTTCACTTCCTGGCAACAACTGCAACTCGTCGGCACCGTCGATGCCGATGCGGCGGGCATCCCCGTGGCGCGCCAGGAAGGCGCTCACCTGCTGGCTGTTCTCCTCGGGGAAAACGGAGCAGGTGGCATAGAGCAGGCGCCCGCCCACCGCCAGGGTCGGCCACAGCACCTCCAGGATCTGCCGCTGCACCCGGGCGAACTGGGCGATGTCGGTCTCCCGCCGCAGCCATTTGCTGTCCGGATGGCGGCGCACCACGCCGCTGGCGGAACAGGGCACATCGGCCAGGATGCGGTCGAAGGGGCGGCCGTCCCACCAGTCGTCGGGGCAGCGGGCATCGGCAGCACGCACGACGGCCCGAAGGCCCAGGCGGCTCAGGTTTTCCTCCACCCGGCGGCAGCGCAGCCCGTCCATGTCCAGGGCCAGCAGGTCCACCCCGGCCTGTTCAAGAATATGGGCCGTCTTGCCGCCGGGGGCGGCGCAGGCATCCAGCACCCGCTGGCCGGCCCGGGCGTCCAGCAACTCGGCGGCGCGCTGGGCGCCCCAGTCCTGAACCGAGACAAAGCCATCGAAAAAGCCGGGCAGGGCATCCACCGGCACCGGCTTCTGCAGCAGCAGGGCGGCGCTGCCCAGGGGTACAGCGGCAATCCCGGCGGCGTCCAGGCGAGCCTGGTATTCCTCCCGGGAGCCCCGGGCCAGATTGACCCGCAGGGTCATGGGCGGCTGGCCGTTGCCGGCCGTGGCAATGGCTTCCCAATCCCGGGGATAGGCCCGGCGCAGGCGGGACAGCCACCAGTCGGGATGCCACCAGGCCCCCGACGGCTTGCCGGCGGCCCGGGCCAGCAGCTCGGGCCGCTGCCGCAGATAACTGCGCAGCACGCCGTTGATCACCCCCCGGAAATTGCCCTTGGCCAGGGTGGCGGCAGCGGCCACGGCCTGGTCCACCACCGTGTGGCTCTGCTCCGGCCGGCTCTCCAGGCGGTACAGAGCGCACAGCAGCAGGCTCTGCAGCTGGGGTTCGGGCAGGGGCTTCTGCAGCAGGGCCGCCAGCACCGCCTCGCCCCAGCCATAACGGCGCAGGGCGCCGTAGGCCAGATCCTGGGCCTGGGCCCGGGTCGGCCCCAGTTCGCCCTTGGCCTGCTGCGCCAGCACTTCGGTCAGGCTGCGTCCAGCCTGGACGGCAGCAACGGCTGCACTGGCCAGCAGCAGGGCGCGGGCCAGGGAATCGGGTGCCGGCTCCGGAGCGGAGCGGACAGGAGAAGGGCGGCGGGCGGCGGGCGGGGAGTTGCGGGAAGACAAGGATTGCGGGCTCAAAAAAATCGGTAAAAAAGGCTGCCGGAAGTACATCGGCGTAGTCGAAGCAGTTTAGCATGGCCTTTCTGTCGCTCCGGCAGCACCGGAGCGGTTTTCGCCACTTTTCCCGCCGTCGCGGGTCCCTCGGGCCCGGGGCACTTTTGGGCGATAATCCGGCCATGCACACCAACACCTCCCTGACCCGCTACGCCTGGCTGTCCATTGCCGCCGCCATCGCCACCATCTTGCTCAAGGGGGCGGCCTGGTGGTGGACCGGCTCCGTCGGCCTGCTTTCCGATGCGCTGGAATCCTTCGTCAATCTGGCCGGCGCCCTCATGGCCCTGTGGATGCTGACCCTGGCGGCCCAGCCGCCCGACGAAAAGCACGCCTACGGCCACAGCAAGGCCGAGTATTTCGCCAGCGGCTTCGAGGGCCTGCTCATCCTGGTGGCGGCCCTGGCCATCGCCCACACCGCCATCAACCGCCTGCTGAACCCCCAGGCGCTGGAGCAGGTAGGCGTGGGCCTGGCCATTTCGGTAGTGGCTTCCCTGGTCAATCTGGGCGTGGCCCGGGTTCTCCTGGCCGCCGGCAAGCAGTACGGCTCGGTCGCCCTCAAGGCGGACAGCGCCCACCTCATGACCGACGTGTGGACCTCCGTCGGCGTCATTGCCGGCGTGGCCGCCGTGGCCCTGACCGGCTGGCTGTGGCTGGACCCGATCCTGGCCCTGATCGTTGCCACCCACATTCTCTACACTGCCTGGCACCTGATCCGGGATGCGGCCGCCGGCCTCATGGACGCTGCCTTGCCGGAAGAATTCCTCGGCAGCCTGGAAAGCACCTTGTTGCCCCACCGGCAGCAGGGCATCGGCTTCCACGCCATCCGCACCCGCCAGGCCGGCACCCGGGCCTTCATTTCCCTGCACGTGCTGGTGCCGGGGGAATGGACGGTGCAACGGGCCCACGAACTGGCCGAGCAGGTGGAGGAGGACATCCGCCGGGCCATTCCCGGCGCCCACGTCACCACTCATCTGGAGCCTCTGGAAGACCCCCTGTCCCACCAGGACATCGACCTGGACCGCTGATGCGAGCCAAGGCGCTGCTCCTGATCCTGGGCATCGGCCTCGGCGCGCCTCCTGCCCTGGCCTGGAACGTAGCGGGGCACCGCATCAGCGCCAGCATTGCCTGGAACAGGCTGTCCGTCCCGGCACGCCAGCAGGTGAGCCGCCTGCTGCAGGCACACCCGGACCTCGCCCGCTGGCAACGGCAACAGAAGCACTACGGCAGCCTGGAGCAAAGCCGGGTGCTGTTCATCGAAGCCTCCACCTGGGCCGACGACATCCGTCACGACAGCCGCTACCACGACAACGACGCAGAGACGCTTTCCGACACGCCGGACATGATGGCCCGGCATCGGGACTGGCACTACGAGAACCTGCCCCTGACGCCTGGGCGGGGCGGGCCGGAGGAGCGGGCACCGCAGCGGGGACAGCTGACTACCCGCATCAAGCAGTTGTCGACCCAACTGGCCGACCGGCGCCTGGGCGACCCGGAGCGGGCCTACGCCCTGGTCTGGCTGATTCATCTGGTGGGCGACATCCACCAGCCCCTGCACGTGGTCAGCCGCTACGACGAGGAAGGCAATCCGGATGCCGGGGGCAACGACCAGTCGGTGATCGACCCGGCCAACAACCGCAGACCCGAAACCAGCCTGCACACCTATTGGGATGATCTGCCGGGACCCTCCCGGCTGCGGGGAAACCAACTGCTGGATGCCGCCCAGTTAATGGACTCCGACATTCAGCACACACCACAGAAAACGGTTGCCGCCTGGCGGCAGGAGTCATTGCAACTGGCACGCACCCGGGTTTATCCCGGCATCGACAGCAATCTGGTGCCGGTACTGGATGAACGTTACAGCAGGCAAGCCAAGGCAGTCGCAGATAGACGGCTGGTTGAAGCAGGGCGCCGGCTGGCCGGACTGCTCAACAGGATATGGGGTAAGTGACGTTTCACGTGGAACAAAGCCGGCGAACGCCGCCGGGTGTTTCACGTGAAACAGGGCGGTGAGGACCGCCCTGTTTCTTTTGGGAAATTGTCAGCGGGCCAGCTGACGCAGCCGCGCAATGCGTTCTTCGGTCGCCGGATGGGTGGAAAACAGTCCGGCCAGACCACCCCCCGACAGGGGATTCATGATCATCATCTGGGCCGTTTCCGGATGGGCCTCCGCCGCCGGCATGGGAATGCCCCGGGCGTAGGCATCGATCTTGGCCAGGGCATCGGCCAGGGCCAGGGGGTCGCCGCTGATCTGGGCGCCGCCCCGGTCGGCCTCGAATTCCCGGGCCCGGGAAATGGCCATCTGGATCAGGCTGGCCGCCAGGGGCGCCAACAGGGCCACCAGGATGCTGGCCAGGGGATTTGCCGGTCGACCTTCTTCGTCCCGGCCACCGAAGAACATGGTGATATTGGCAAGGGCCGAAATGGCGCCGGCCATGGTGGCGGAAATGGTGGAAATGAGGATGTCCCGATGCTGCACGTGGGCCAGTTCGTGGGCCATGACGCCCCGCAACTCCCGCTGGGAGAGCATCTGCAGAATGCCGGTGGTCGCCGCCACCGCGGCGTTCTCGGGATTGCGGCCGGTAGCGAAGGCGTTGGGCTGAGCCTCGTCGATGATGTACACCCGGGGCATGGGCAACCCGGCACGGCCGGCCAGCTCCTTCACCATATTGTAGAGATAGGGGGAGGAAGCCTCGTCCACCTGCTGCGCGTTGTACATGCGCAGCACCATCTTGTCCGAATTCCAGTAGGCGAACACATTCATGGCGCCGCCCAGAAGCAGGGCGATCACCATGCCCTGGGCACCGCCCACGGCGCCGCCGATGACACCGAAAAGGGCGACGATGGCCGCCATCAGCAGGGTGGTCTTGAACCAGTTCGCACTCATCTCAAACCTCCGGACAATCTTGTATGGGTGGTTAACTCGGGGCGCCTGTCGCCAAATTCAAGCCGCCGGCAGTTCGAACCGCGCCCCTGCGGACACGCCGTGGCCGGCGAGGAACTGGGCTACGGGCAGGCGTTTGCCGCCGGCTTTCTGCAATTCGGTCAGCAGCAGGGAGCCACTACCGCAAGCCACCAGGATGCCGTGCTTGTCCGCCGCCAGCACGGTACCGGGGACACCGCTTTCGCTGCGGGGCAGGGCGGCCCAGACTTTCAGGGGCGCACCGTCCAGCACCGCGGTGGTTCCGGGGAATGGAGTGAAGGCCCGGATCTGCCGATCCAGCTCGGCTGCCGGACGGCGCCAGTCCAGGGGCGCCTCGGACTTGTCCAGCTTGGCGGCGTAGGTGACACCGGCTTCGGGCTGGGCGACCGCCGGCAGCGGCAGGCGCTGCAAGGCACTGACAATGAGCTGGGCACCCTGCACCGCCAGCTTGTCGTGCAGGGTCTGGGACGTATCCTGGGCCGTGATGGCCGTACTGGCGGATAGGAGCACGGGGCCGGTATCCAGGCCCGCTTCCATCTGCATGATGCAGACGCCGCTTTCTGCATCGCCGGCCAGGATGGCCCGGTGGATGGGAGCCGCGCCGCGCCAGCGGGGCAGGAGGGAGGCATGGATGTTGAGGCAGCCATGGCGCGGAATGTCCAGCACGGCCTGGGGCAGGATCAGGCCATAGGCGGCCACCACCATCACGTCCGGTGCCAGCAGGCGCAGCTTCTCCTGGGCCGCCTCATCCTTCAGGGTCAGGGGCTGGAATACTTCGCTGCCCCGGGACAGAGCCAGTTGCTTCACCGGGGAGGCCTGCAGGGTCATGCCCCGGCCCGCCGGCCGGTCGGGCTGGGTCAGGACCAGGGGAATGTCGTGGCCTGCCTCGTAAAGGGCGGCCAGGGCCCGGGCGGCAAATTCGGGAGTGCCGGCAAAGACGATTTTCATGGGGGGAGAACCGGAAGGAAGGAGGGCAGGGGAGCAGAGCTGCTCCCCCGGAAAATCAGGCGGTGATGCGGGCCTGCTTGGCCAGCTTGGCCTTGATGCGGCCCTGTTTGAGCTGGGACAGGTGATCGACGAAAACCTTGCCCTGCAGGTGGTCCATCTCATGCTGGATGCAGACGGCCAGCAGGCCGTCCGTTTCCAGGGAACAGGCCTTGCCGTCCAGGTCCAGGTAACGCACGGCGATATGCTCGGCCCGCTCGACCTTGTCGTAAATGCCCGGCACCGAGAGACAGCCTTCTTCGCCCACCTGCAGCCCGTCGCGGTGGGTGATTTCCGGATTGATCAGCACCAGGAGTTCGTCCTTGGTTTCCGACACGTCGATGACAATCACCTGCTTGTGTACATCGACCTGGGTGGCAGCCAGACCGATACCCGGCGCCTCGTACATGGTTTCCGCCATGTCCCGGGCCAGGGCACGAATGCCGTCGTCAATTTTTTCGACCGGAACCGCCACTTTTTTCAAGCGGGGATCCGGGAAGCGCAAAATAGGGAGTAAAGCCATAAAAAGCTTGCCCGAATAATCTATTACATGCAGAATTTAAACCAAATCCCTAGATTCGGGACATGGGTGTGGACAACAAAAGGGCCGCCCTTGTTCCGGCAGCGCGAGGACGCCACGATGATTCGACACCTGTTCGGCCGCCCTGGCCTGAACCCCGCCCGCATTATAGCCACCCTTCTGTTGGCTGTCGCCGCCTCCAGCGCCAGTGCCCAGGAATCTCCCCGCCTCGCCGACAACGCGCCGGACCGCCATATCGTGGTGCCGGGCGACACCCTGTGGGGCATCGCCGGCAAGTTCATCCAGGAACCCTGGCGCTGGCCCGAAATCTGGCGCCTGAACAAGGACCAGATCAAGAATCCCCACCGCATCTACCCGGGCGACGTCATCGTCATGGTCACCGGCGAGGACGGCAAGCCACAGCTCAAACTGGCCAAGTCGCTCAAGCTGCAGCCGCGCGAGTACAGCGAAGCGGTCAAGAACGAAATTCCCACCATTCCGCAAAGCATCATCGAGCCCTTCCTGTCCCAGCCCCTGGTGGTGGACCCCAGCGCCATGGACAAGGAAGCCCGCATCATCGCCACCCAGGAAGGACGGGTCTATCTTGGCGGCGGCGACCAGGCCTACGTGGTCGGGGTACGGGAGCCTTCCGAATTGTGGCAGGTCTATCGTCCCGGCAAGGCCATGCTCGATCCCGACACCAAGGAAGTGCTGGGCCATGAGGCGTTCTACCTGGGCACGGCCAGGCTGATCCAACCGGGAGAGCCCTCCGTCATGGAAATGGTGGAGGTGAAGCAGGAGGTCGGCAAGTTTGACCGGCTGATGCCCGCATCCCGCCCCGAACTGATCACCTATGCGCCCCGTCGTCCGGAAGCCAAGGTTGAGGCCCGCATCATCGCGGTGTACGGCGGTGTCGGCACCGGTGGGCGCTACTCGGTGGTATCCCTGTCCAGGGGCAGCCGCGACGGACTCGAGGTCGGCCACGTCCTGGCCTTGCTGCGCAGTGAAAAGGTCTATGAACAGCGCAACGAACAGGGCGAGCGGGAACTGGTCAAGGTGCCGCCCCAGCGCTATGGCCTGGTCTTTGTCTTCCGGACGTTCGAGCGGGTTTCCTACGCCCTGGTCATGGATGCTGCCTTGCCCCTGTCTCTGGCCGATCTGGTACGCAATCCCTGAGCCCCCGCCGTGGCTGATCCGGCCCTCACCGCCTGGCTCCGGCTGACGCTGGTTCCGGGCGTCGGGCCGGAGACCCAGCGCCATCTGCTGGCCGCCTTCGGCCTGCCGGAACAGGTTTTCTCCGCCCCCCGCAGTGCCCTCAAGCAGGTCGTCGGCAAGAAGGCCGATCTGCTGCTCGACACGGACAATCAGGAAGCGGTGGACCGGGCCCTGGACTGGGCCGGCAAGCCGGGCAACCGCATCCTGACCCTGGCCGATCCGGACTATCCCCAGCTGCTGCTCGAATCCGCCGATCCGCCCAGCCTGCTCTATGTGAAGGGCCGGGTGGAACTGCTCAACCGGCCTGCCCTGGCCATTGTCGGCAGTCGTAATGCCACGCCCCAGGGCCTCAAGGATGCCGAGGCCCTCGCTGCCGATCTAGCGGCCCAGGGGCTGACCATCGTCAGCGGCCTGGCCCTGGGCATCGACGGCGCCGCCCATCGGGGCGGGCTGAAAGGGGAGGGCGGCAGCGTCGCCATCATCGGCACCGGGGCCGATCGCATCTATCCCTCGCGGCACAAGGAACTGGCGCTGCAACTGGCGACCGAAGGCGCCATCGTTTCCGAATTCCCCCTGGGTACGCCGGCGGTGGCCCACAATTTTCCCCGCCGCAACCGCATCATCGCCGGCATGGCCAAGGGCTGCCTGGTGGTGGAAGCCGCCCTGGAAAGCGGCTCCCTCATCACCGCCCGCCTGGCGGCCGAACTGGGCCGGGAAGTGTTTGCCATTCCCGGCTCCATCCATTCGCCGGTGGCCAAGGGCTGCCACCGGCTGATCCAGCAGGGGGCCAAGCTGGTGCAGGAAGCCCGGGACATCGTGGAAGAAATCGGTCCCTTCGACCCCCCGGGCTGCAAGCCAGCAAGGACGCCACTTTCCACCGGCAATACGCCAACAACCGCGCCAATCCTTGATCCTGGCCAGGCTGCCGTACTCGATGCCCTCGGCCACGACCCGGCCAATCTGGACCAATTGCTGCAGCGCACAGGCTTGACGACGGAAGCCCTATGCGCCATCCTCGTGACGCTGGAACTGGCGGACCGCGTTGCCAGTCTTCCTGGAGGCCGCTACCAGCGGCTTTCCCCCACCTGATACGTTGCCAATGTTCGACATCCTCGTCTATCTCTTCGAAAACTACGTCGATTTCGCCGACTTCAGCAAGTCCGGCAATCAACCCGATTCACCCGATTCCCAGGCCGACACGGCCCTCAGCCGCAAACTCACCGCGGCCGGCTTCTCCGAAGAAGAAATCAGCGAAGCCCTGGAATGGCTCCAGGGCCTCAAGGCCACCCTGCCGACCCGCCAGCTGCAGGCCGATTCCCGTTCCCTGCGGGCCTACACGCCGAACGAAAGCGCCCACCTGGGTGCCGACGCCCTGGGCTTCCTGCATTTCCTGGAACAGGCCAAGGTCCTTTCCGCCGACCTGCGGGAACTGGTCATCGAGCGGGCCATGGCCCTGCCGGACGACCGGTTGTCCCTGGGCCGCTTCAAGGTCATCGTGTTGATGGTCCTGTGGAGCCAGGAGCAGAACCTGGATACCCTCATCGTCGAAGAACTACTCTCCGACGCGGAACCCGAACACCTGCATTAAGTCCATCCGTCGGGCCTGCCAGCCGGGGCGACTGAGGGGTCGCACCAGATGGCGCAGGCAGCATGATGGGCGAAGCACGCAATATGCAGGCTTCGCGCGTCAAATTAGTGGCTGCTTGCTTGCCAAGGCCCGTAAGTCCCTCTTATCATCCCCCGCACCTCCCGACCGGGACTGCCAGAGGCCCCTGCCATGGGCAAACAGCTCATCATTGCCGAAAAACCTTCCGTCGCTGCCGACATCGCCAAAGCCCTTGGCGGTTTCACCAAGCATGACGACTATTTCGAGAGCGACAACTTCGTTCTCTCCTCTGCTATCGGCCATCTGCTGGAACTGGTGATCCCCGAGGAATACGAGGTCAAGCGCGGCAAGTGGTCCTTTGCCCACCTGCCCGTGATCCCGCCCCACTTCGAACTGAAGCCGGTGGAGAAAACCGAGTCCCGCCTGAAGCTGCTGACCAAGCTGATCAAGCGCAAGGATGTGGACGGCCTGGTGAACGCCTGTGACGCGGGCCGCGAGGGCGAGCTGATCTTCAATTACATCGCCCGCCATGCCAAGTCCGGCAAGGCCGTGCAGCGGCTGTGGCTGCAGTCCATGACGCCCCAGGCCATCCGCGACGGCTTCGCCCGTCTGCGCCGCGGCGAGGAAATGCAGGGGCTGGGCGATGCCGCCGTGTGCCGTTCCGAATCCGACTGGCTGGTCGGCATCAACGGCACCCGGGCCATGACCGCCTTCAACTCCAAGACCGGCGGCTTCCACCTCACCACCGTGGGCCGGGTGCAGACCCCGACCCTCTCCCTGGTGGTGGAGCGGGAACGCAAGATCCGCGAATTCAAGGCCCGTCCCTACTGGGAAGTGGAGGCCACCTTCGCCGCCGCTGCCGGCGAATACAAGGGCAAGTGGTTCGACGAAGCCTTCAAGGGCAAGGACGAGGACGAACACGCCCGGGCCGACCGCCTGTGGGACGAAGCCCGGGCCAAGGCCCTGCAGGCCAAGTGCGAAGGCCAGCCCGGCGAAGTAAGCGAGGAGGCCAAGCCCTCCACCCAGCTCTCGCCCCTGCTCTTCGACCTCACCAGCCTGCAGCGGGAAGCCAACAGCCGCTTCGGCTTCTCCGCCAAGAACACCCTGGGCCTGGCCCAGGCCCTGTACGAAAAGCATAAGGTCCTGACCTATCCCCGGACCGACTCCCGGGCCCTGCCTGAGGATTACCTGGGCACGGTGCAGGCCACCCTGCAGATGTTCAACGGCGAAAACCTGACCAAGGGTTCCGACACCTCCGTGGTGGACCGCTACGGCATCTTCGCCAACAAGATTCTCAAGTCCAAGTGGGTGGTGCCGAACAAGCGCATTTTCAACAATGCCAAGATTTCCGACCACTTCGCCATCATCCCCACCACCCAGGCGCCGAAGAATCTCTCCGAGCCGGAACAGAAGCTCTATGACCTGGTGGTCAAGCGCTTCCTCGCCGTCTTCTTCCCCGCCGCCGAATACCTGATCACCACCCGCATCACCCGGGTCGCCGGCGAACCCTTCAAGACCGAAGGCAAGGTCCTGGTGAATCCGGGCTGGCTGGCCATCTACGGCCGCGAAGGCCAGGAGGGCGACGAGGGCAACCTGGTGGCCGTCTCCCAGGGCGAGAAGGTGCAGACCGAGGAAGTGGCGGTCAATCAGAACGAGACCCGGCCCCCGGCCCGCTACTCGGAAGCCACCCTGCTCTCCGCCATGGAAGGCGCCGGCAAGATGGTGGACGACGAGGAACTGCGTGCCGCCATGGCCGGCCGTGGCCTCGGCACTCCGGCCACCCGGGCCCAGATCATCGAAGGCCTGATCACCGAACAGTATCTGCACCGCGAAGGCCGGGAACTGATCCCCACCGCCAAGGCCTTCTCCCTCATGACCCTGCTCAACGGCCTGGGCATTTCCGAACTGACCTCGCCGGAACTGACCGGCGAATGGGAATGGAAGCTGGCCCAGATCGAGCGCGGCGACCTTTCCCGCAGCGCCTTCATGCAGGAAATCGAGGAAATGACCCGGCACATCGTGGACCGGGCCAAGAGCTACGACAGCGACACGGTGCCCGGCGACTTCGGCCTGCTCAAGTCGCCCTGTCCCAAGTGCGGCGGTCTCATGCGCGAGACCTACAAGAAATTCCAGTGCGGCGATTGCGACTACGGCCTGTGGAAGATCGTCGCCGGCCGCCAGTTCGAGCCGGAGGAAATCGAGACCCTGCTCACCGAACGCCAGGTCGGCCCCCTGATGGGCTTCCGCAACAAGATGGGGCGGCCCTTCAATGCCCTGATCAAGCTCAACGACAAGAACGAACCGGAATTCGACTTCGGCCAGGACCGCTCCGGCGAGGACGGCGGCGAACCGGTGGACTTCTCCGGCCAGGAAAGCCTGGGACCCTGTCCCAAGTGCGGCAGCCCTGTCTATGAGCACGGTCTGGCCTACGTCTGCGAAAAGTCCGTGGGTCCGGCCAAGAGTTGCGACTTCCGTTCCGGCAAGATCATCCTGCAACAGGCGGTGGAACGGGAACAGATGCAAAAACTGCTGTCCACCGGCCGCACCGATCTGCTCAAGGACTTCATTTCCGCCCGCACCCGGCGCAAGTTCTCCGCCTTCCTGGTGAAGGGCAAAGACGGCAAGGTCAGCTTCGAGTTCGAGAAACGGGAGCCCAAGGCCCCTGCGGCGAAAAAAACCGCCGCCAAGGCCGAGCCCAAGGCAGCGGTGGAAAAGCCCACCAAAGCCCCGGCAAAGCGCAAGGCGAAGGAAGCCTGAGGTTAAGCAAGGCAAAAGAAAAGGGCTCGGTGTGAACCGAGCCCTTTTTGCATCCGGGCCGCCGCCAGGCGGCGAAGCGTTGAATTTACTTATTCTTCGAGCAGGACGCGCAGCATCCAGGCGTTCTTTTCATGCACTTCCATGCGCTGGGTCAGCAAATCGGCCGTCGGCTGGTCGTTGGCCTTGTCCACCACCGCGAAGACCTGGCGGGCGGTGCGGGCCACAGCTTCCTGGCCGGCCACCAGCTGGCGGATCATGTCCTTGGCCTTGGGCACGCCGTCTTCCTCGGTGATGGAAGCCAGTTCCACGAAGCGCTTGTAGGAGCCGGGAGCCGGGTAGCCGAGGGCGCGGATGCGCTCGGCGATCAGGTCCAGGGAGTTCCACAGTTCGGTGTACTGGGTCATGAACATGGTGTGCAGGGTCTGGAACATGGGGCCGGTGACGTTCCAGTGGAAATTGTGGGTCTTCAGATAGAGGATGTAGCTGTCTGCCAGCAGGTGGGAAAGGCCGTCGGCGATTTTCTTGCGGTCTTTCTCGGTGATGCCGATATCGATCTTGGTTGCCATGTGGATTCTCCTTTCAAGCTTCTCAATAACCATGCGCCCATTGTGGCCGATGGCGGCCGCCCGGGCCAATGACTTATCCCTATGGATTGAATAGGGACGGGCAATACAGGCGGACTACAGTACCTTAACCCCGGGTGGCGGACATTGCAAAATAGCGGCCCGCACCGCATCGATGGCCTGGGGCCGGGGGAAGGTGACGCGCCAGGCCAGCACGATGCGGCGGGAAGGCTCCGGCGCCTTGAAGGGAATGACCCGGGCCAGGGACGGATCCGGCGGCGCCACCTCGACGGCGGAAGCGGGCAGCACGGCGACGCCGGTGCCGCTGGCCACCATCAGGCGGATGGTCTCCAGGGAGCCGCCCTCATAGGAACGTTCCAACCCACCCGGCTCGGTCAGGCGCGGACAGGCGGCCACCACCTGGTCGCGGAAACAGTTGCCCTGGCCCAGCACCAGCAGTTCCTCCCCCTTCAGTTCCCCCGCATCCACCGACTTCCGCTCGGCCCAGGGATGGGCCGCCGGCACCAGCATGCGGAAGGGTTCGTCGTACACCGGCTGGGTGACGATGCCCGGCTCGTCGAACGGCTGGGCCACCACGATCACGTCCAGCTCGCCCCGCTTCAGGGATTCGGCCAGCACGTGGGTGAAATTCTCCTGCAGGTAAAGGTGCATGTGGGGCACGGCCTGGTGCAGGGCCGGCACCAGCCGGGGCAGCAGATAGGGGCCGATGGTGTAGATCACTCCCAGGCGCAGGGGCCCGCTGAAGGGATCCTTGCCCCGCTGGGCGATTTCCTCGACCCGCTGGGCCTCGTTCAAGACCTTCTCGGACTGCCGCGCCACCTCTTCGCCGATGGGCGTCAACCGCACTTCGGCGGCGCTGCGTTCGAACAGCAGCACCCCCAGGCGCTCTTCCACCTTTTTCAGGGCCACCGACAGGGTGGGCTGGCTCACGTGGCATTTCTCGGCGGCGCGGCCGAAGTGGCGCTCCCGGGCCAAGGACACGATGTAGCGCATTTCCGTCAGGGTCATGCTGTGTATAACTCAGGTAAAAGTGGTGGAACCAATTGTGCACAACCTGGGCAGGCAAGGGTAGGGGAAAAATCCCTGCACAATCTTCCCACACCACTGCACAGAGGTTTCTCACAGGGATTTTTCGGACCTAAGCCAATGAATGGGATTGGCTTTTCAAAGTTATCCACAGACTTGAGGCTGAGTTAACTGGTTTACGTCTTTGTATACATAAAAAACAGTGAACAACCCCTAGGGAAAAGCCGTGAAAACCGGAACGGCTGAAAAAAGCCAAAGCGGGCGGGGAAAAAACGACCCAGGCCGGAAGGCAGAAAGGGCGGGTCAAAGGAAAGATGATGGCTGGAGAAGCGCTATTTTTCTTGCTCACAGGCATGGCACCCTGAAAATTGCCGTCATTCCTTGATTCCCCGGCACCAAAGAAAAAGCCCCGCGTTGGCGAGGCTTTTGTACTCAGGCCGGCTTCAGCTTTTCCAGATCCTCGGCTTCCAGCCAGCGCCACTCGCCCGGTGCCAGATCCGCGGGCAGGTCCAAAGCGCCGATCCTCACCCGCTTCAAACCCTCCACCCGGTTGCCTACAGCGCCCAGCATGCGCTTTACCTGGTGGTACTTACCCTGGGTGATGGTCAACCGCAGTACGGTGTCGCTGACGAGCTCGCAGCTATCCGCAACCACCGGCTCGTACTCGCCATGAAGGAGAACCCCGGCCAGCAGCTGATCGATCTGGGCCTGGTCGATGGAATGCTTGGCCGTAATCTCATAAACCTTGGGCACCTTGCGCTTGGGCGAACTCATCTGGTGGATGAACTGGCCGTCGTCGGTCATCAGCAGCAGGCCCGTGGTGTCCTCATCAAGGCGGCCGACGCATTGCACGTCCCGGTTCACCAGCTCCTCCGGCAGCAGGGTGAAGATGCTGCGGTGGTGCTTGGGCTTGTGGGAGCACTCGTAGTCCCCCGGCTTGTGGATCATCAGGTAAGCCTTTTCCCGGTAACGCCAGGGCTGGTCGTCCACGGTGAATTCAAAACCCTCGGGATCCACTTCCAGGAAGGGGTCTTCCACCACCACCCCGCCGATTTCCAGCCAGCCGTTACGCACCAGGGCCCGGCATTCCTTGCGGGTGCCGAATCCCTGGCTGTGCAGCAGTTTTTCCAGTTGCATGGTGACGCTCTCTCCTAATCCGGCCGCCGCGGCGACCGCTTACACACTTTTACAACCCCTTGCCGGGGTGAAACACCTGGGACGCCCTGGCCTTCCTATACTGGGCCCGTCGATTCAATGAACCCCGAACCCAGGAGAAACATCATGTCAGGACGCCATGTTCTCGCCTTCCTCGCCCTTGCCGGCTTCGCTTTTGCGGTACAGGCCCAGGAAGCCCCCCAGCCGGCCCCCAAGGGCCCCGCCATGCAGGAACGCTGCGCCGCCAACCCCAAGGCTTGCGAACGGCTCAAGGAGCGCCACGACGCCTCCTGCAAGGATAACCCCCAACGCTGCGAAGAGTTCAAGGCAAAACGGGAGGAAATGCGGCAGAAGTGTAAACAAGACCCGGCCGCCTGTGACAAGGCGCGGGAAGAAATGCGTGCCAAAGCCCGGGAACAGTTCGAACAGCGCTGCAAGGAAGATCCCAAGCGCTGCGACGACATGAAGAAGCGCTTTGTCGAGAGCCGGGGCAAACGCCACGGCGACCGGCCCGCTCCCGCACCGGCTGCACCGGCATCCGCTCCTCCCCAGAACTGAAGCCTCTTTTCTTCTCTTTTACCGCCCCCTTCACCGGGGGCTTTTTTTATTCAGCTCCAGCTAAGGGTTGTTCACTGTTTTTTATGTATACAAAGACGTAAACCAGTTAACCTGGCCCCAAATCTGTGGATAACTAATTTTTCTCCCGATACAACAATTGCTTAAGCCAGAAAAATCCCTGTGCAAAACGTCTGTGTAGCGCTGTGAGGCAATTGTGCAGGGTTTTTGCCAAACCAGCGAAACAGGGAGTTGTGCACAACTGGTACCCGATCCATACCCAAGTTATGCACAGGCTGTTAACAGGTGTTGGGGAACCGCCGCCATCGTTGCTACTCTGACAACCTCAACCCCATCCATCAGCGAGGAAATTCCATGAGCCAGACCGTTACCCTGGGCGGCAACCCCATTCGAGTGGCCGGCCAACTGCCTGCCGCCGGCAGTACCGGCCCCGCCTTCACCCTGACCGGCAAAGACCTGGGCGAAGTGACCCTGGCCGGCCTGGGCCCGGTGCGCAAAGTGCTGAACATTTTCCCCAGCATCGATACGCCCACCTGCGCCACCTCCGTGCGCCGCTTCAACCAGGCGGCCGGTTCCCTGGCCAACACCGTGGTCCTGTGCATTTCCGCCGACCTGCCTTTTGCCCAGGCCCGCTTTTGCGGCGCCGAAGGTCTGGAAGCGGTGCGCACCGTGTCCACCTTCCGCAATCCCGAATTCCTGCAGAACTACGGCGTGGCGGTGGAAAACGGCCCCCTCAAGGGTCTCTGCGCTCGTGCCGTGGTGGTGCTGGATGCCGACAACAAGGTCCTGCACAGCGAACTGGTCGGCGAGATCAAGAACGAGCCGAATTACGACGCAGCCCTGGCGGTACTCAAGTAAGGCTGCCTGAAAAAAATAAAACGCCCGGCTATGCCGGGCGTTTTTCATTGCGGCTTTGCTGGCGGATCGGCAAGCAACCCGCCCAAGTCTGAAGCGCCTCCGATCAGGCCCCCTTCCACGCCGGCACATAGCCGGCCGGAGTAGTGGAGCCCTGGGTCAGGCGGCGCCCCAGGGCTGCCGCCGGCTGCTCGATCCAGCGGTGAAACAGCTGCGCCAGCAGCACACTGCAGACAAACGCCAGCAACAGGCCCAGGGCCGCCTGCTCCGGCGAGTAGAGTTCCAGCCGGGTCCACAGGGCGCCGACAAACACCAGCACCGGGAAATGCACCAGGAACAGGCTGTAGGAAATCCGCCCCAATTCCAGTACCGCCTTGTGCTGCGGCCAGCGGGCGCCCCAGCCGCGCCATTCCGCGTGCCATAGCAGCAGGCCCACCAGCAGGGCGCTGAGCAGGCGCCAGCGCCATTCAAAACCCATGGCTGCCAGCAGCAGCAGGGCGTAGAGCCAGAACTGCAGGGGGGAACGGGCTTGGCGCACGGCATGGTGAATGACGATGCCCATGAAGAAGTAGGGGAAGAAATACAGCCACCAGCCGTCCAGGGCCCCATCCAGATTGAAGTGGAAGAGGGCAAAGGCCGCCGCCGGCCAGCCCAGCAGCAGGGGCATGTTGATACGGCCCCGGCCCAGACTGTCGCGCAGCCACAGGCTGCCGGCATACACCAGGGCCAGCTGAAAGTTGATGCAGACGAACCAGAAGCCCGCCGACAGTTGCTCATAGCCCAGCAAGCCCTGGAGGAAGAAGAGGTGGGCCAGCACCTGGGGCAGGCTCACGGGGGACCCGGTGATCTCCTCCGGCAGCCATTCCCGCCCATAGGCGTAGGCCAGGCACACCAGGATCATGGCCGCCAGGTAAGGCAGCCCCAGGCGGCAATAACGCTGCACCACGTAGCGCCCCAGGGCCGGCAGGCGCCAGTCGCGCCCGCTCATGCTGAGGGCCATCACATAGCCCCCCACGACGAAGAACACCTGGGTGGCCCGGGCGTGGTCCGCCAGCCAGTCCAGCAAGTGGCCCAGCAGGGGGGCGGCCCATTCCTTCAGCGGTGGATACAGGGCGAAGTGGTGCCAGGCGATGATTACCGCCGCCACGGCCCGCAGGCCGGTAATGAAATAACGCTTGTCGGAAGCCGGGCTCGCCGTGCTTCCGCCCTTGATGACTGATTGCATGGGCATGATGGCCGGCCGTGCAGCGCCGCAGCGGCATTGTCGGCAGAAGTATTGAAAAAGCGGGGCGGGTTGAGCCGAAGCAGCGCTGACGCGCTAAAACGCCGGAAAAGACCACCAGGGCGGCAGCCTTTCGGGGTGGGAATATCGGTTCCCTTTTGTGACTTTCAAGCCCTCGACCTGGAAGAAGAGGAGAGGCCTAAAGATGGACAGAGTCTAGGGAAAGTAACAGCCTGGGGAAAGCCGGGATTGGCGTACGGGGATTGACGGGCAGGGCGGTCATTCACAGGCAGCTGGTATTGGGTGCTTTTGTGTGAGTTGCTTCGATTCAAATACTGGCACGTTGGTGCAGCTTGAAAGATTGCTTCTCAGCCAATGCTGCCCTTACAGATAAGGCCAGTCTCTGCCATCAGGCGGATGAACTGCTCGGCGAGTAGGCGACGATAGCCGGCCCTCTTCGGTTAAAGTCTACATTTTTCGCAGTATGACGAATGCGAAATGATGGCCGTCAAAAGCCAATAACTGGGAGGAATAGTCTCGTATGAGTGCTATAACGCCGCATTACCGAACCGTGCAGCAATTGCTGCAAAGTCAGTCGTTTTCCATTGATGAGTACCAGCGCGAGTACAAATGGGAAAAGGAGAATATCGACGAACTGCTATCGGATTTGCAGGCAAAGTTTTTTAGCCACTATAAGCACGGGGATGAGACGCCCGCGGTCAGTGCTTATGGCGAGTATTTTCTTGGTTCGATCATTGTCAGCAAGCGCAACGGCAAGAACTACCTAATTGATGGCCAGCAGCGAGTGACTTCGCTGACCTTATTGCTGATCTGTCTTTATCGTGCAGCACAAGAAAATGGTTTGCCGGTGGTTCAAACCGTCGCGCCCTTGATCTTTAGCGACAACCTCGGGCAGCCGAGATTTAACCTTGACATTCCTGAACGTCTGCCGGTCATCAAGGCGTTGTTTGAGGGGCATTCGTTTAATCCTGATGGCAAGGATGAATCCATTCAAACAATGTATGCGCGCTATCAAGACATCGAGGACAACGATCTTTTCGATGAGTTAAAGGAAGCGCTGCCGCATTTTGTCTATTGGCTACTAACGCGGGTTGGTTTGATCGAAATCGCTACTGATAACGATAGCTATGCCTACGCGATTTTCGAGACGATGAATGACCGGGGTAAGCCATTGAGCCCTGTAGATATGCTTAAAGCCTATCTGTTAGCGCCCATCGAGGAGGCGCAGCCTCGATCAAAGGCTAATCAAATCTGGAAGCAAAACGTGCTGGAGTTGATCTCCTGGGGAGGTGAGCACGAGCCAGAGCGCGACGCAAATTGCATCAAGGCATGGCTGCGTGCGCAATACGCCGAAAGTATTCGCGAACGGAAAGCAGGCTCTACCGATAAAGATTGGGAGCTGATTGGTACGGTTTTTCACCGCTGGGTACGGGATCACAGCGAGCAGTTGGGGTTAGGTAATGCAGCCGCCAATCTGACGATGATTGTTGAAAGCTTCCCGTTTTTTGCAAAGGCTTACCGCCGAATTTTGGATGCCAGTAAGCACTTCACTCCGGGGCTGGAGGCGATCTACTACAACGCGCACAACGATTTTACATGGCAGAGCACCGTGCTCTTGGCGTCGCTGTGTGAATCGGATGATGACGATACAGTAAGGCGAAAACTTGCAGTGACAGCCACTTATCTGGATATCTGGTTGATGCGCCGAGTAGTTAATTACATCCGTGTTGGATACTCCAGTGTCTCCTACGCTATGTGGCTACTTTGCCGCGATATTCGTCGTAAGCCTTTCCTCGAGTTACAGACTATCCTCGCAAAAAAACTGGCTGATGATGATGTGACCTTTTCGGGTAGCCCGAGCAAGAACCGAAGCGGGATCGACGGCCTGGGATTAAATCAGTTCAGCCGCCGCTACATCTATCACTTGCTGGCGCGCATCACTGCGGCGACAGAAGCGGGTTCCGGACGTACTCAATCATTCGATAAATTAGTGGTTCGTGACGTCAAGAATCCATTTGATATCGAGCATATTTGGGCCGACAACTACGACGATGTGAAATCGCTATTCGCGAGCGAAACTGAATTCCGAGAGTGGAGAGATCATGTGGCGTCGTTGTTGCTCCTGCCTGCCGATGTGAATCGCAGTCTGCAGGATAAGCCTTACGAACAGAAGCGGTGTCACTACGCCAAACAGAACTTTTATGCGGCAAGCCTGGACGTAGGTGCATACCAGCATCAACCTCAGTTCCTTCAGTTTGCGGATGCTAATCAGCTACCCTTCGAATCTTTTGGCAATTTCACCAAGAGTGAGCAGCTACAACGACGAAAGCTCGTTGCGGCGCTAGTTGAATTGGTATGGTCGCCATCACGTTTGAGTGAGATTTGATGTGCCTGAAATTCAAAAGTTAGGACGGTGAGCGTAGACCGAGAAATCTGTTGTGGGTGTGTCATGAACTTTGTGTAAAGCAGCCATTGCGATTGGCTTTGTGGAAAAACTGCTTCGGCCGATGAGCAGACAAAAAAATGCCACTCACTGGGAGTGGCATTTTCATTTTATGAAGTCCAAGAAAATTTAGACTTCAGCCGAATCCTGCACCATCACACGTCGATGTTCTGCGCCCGCAGGGCGTTGCTTTCGATGAAGTTGCGGCGGGGTTCCACCAGTTCGCCCATGAGGGTGGTGAAGACTTCGTCGGCGCCGATGGCGTCGTCGATGCCGACCCGCAGCAGGCGGCGGACGTTGGGGTCCATGGTGGTTTCCCACAGCTGCTCGGGGTTCATTTCGCCCAGACCTTTGTAGCGCTGCTTGCTGATGCCCTTTTCCACTTCGTTGAGCAGCCAGGTCATGGTGCTGGCGAAGTCGGCGACGGCCATCTTCTTTTCGCCGCGCTGGATCAGGCCGCCGGGGCCGAAGAGGCCGTTGAGCAGTTCGGCGGTCTTGCGCAGCTGCAGGTAGTCGCCGGAGCGCAGGAAGTCTTCGTCGATGCTGCTGACCTTGCGGTTGCCGTGGTGCATCTTTTCCATGCGCACCTGCCAGCTTTCCTGGGCTTCGTTGTAGTGGGCGAAGACGTCGATGCCGTCGCTGGACACCTTGGCCAGCAGGGCGGCGCTGGCCTTGGCGGCGGCTTCGTCGTCCAGCTTCAGCTCCAGGTTGTGGTGCACCAGGGCGTGCAGCACTTCCGGGTTGATGTGGTTGGAGAGGCGGTTGATGACGGCCTCGGCCAGAAGGTATTCCCGGGCCAGGGATTCGAGGGCTGCGCCGCTGATGGGCTCGGCGCCGGCCCGGGGCAGCAGCTCGGTGCCTTCCATGGCCATCTGCAGCAGGAACTGCTGGTACTCGTGGTCGTCCTTCAGGTAACGCTCGGTCTTGCCGTGCTTGACCTTGTAGAGGGGCGGCTGGGCGATGTAGATGTGGCCGCGCTCCACCAGCTCGGGCATCTGCCGGTAGAAGAAGGTGAGCAGCAGGGTGCGGATGTGGGCGCCGTCCACGTCGGCATCGGTCATGATGATGATGCGGTGGTAGCGCAGCTTCTCGGGCTTGTATTCGTCCTTGCCGATGCCGGTGCCGAGGGCGGTGATGAGGGTGGCGATTTCCTGGCTGGAGATGAGCTTGTCGAAGCGGGCCTTTTCCACGTTGAGGATCTTGCCCTTGAGGGGCAGGATCGCCTGGAACTTGCGGTCCCGGCCCTGCTTGGCGGAGCCGCCGGCGGAGTCACCCTCCACCAGGTACAGTTCGCACTGGGTGGGGTCCTTCTCCTGGCAGTCGGCCAGTTTGCCGGGCAGGCCGACGCCGTCCAGGATGCCCTTGCGGCGGGTCATTTCGCGGGCCTTGCGGGCCGCGTCCCGGGCGCGGGCGGCTTCGACGATCTTGCCGCAGATGGTCTTGGCATCCACCGGGCGTTCCAGCAGGAATTCGGTGAGCTTGGCCGCCACCACTTCTTCCACCGCCGGACGGGCTTCGGAAGAGACCAGCTTCATCTTGGTCTGGGAGGCGAACTTGGGATCGGGCATCTTCACCGAGAGAACGCAGGCCAGGCCTTCGCGCATGTCGTCGCCGGTGATTTCCACCTTGGCCTTCTTGGCGATCTCGTTCTCTTCGATGTACTTGTTGATGATGCGGGTCATGGCCGCCCGCAGGCCGGTGAGGTGGGTGCCGCCGTCAGACTGGGGAATGTTGTTGGTGAAGCACAGCACCTGCTCCTGGTAGGAGTCGTTCCACTGCATGGCCACTTCGACGCCGATGGTGACGCCGGTGTCGCCGACCTTGGCTTCGCCGGCGGAGTAGAAGATGCTGGGATGCAGGACGGACTTGGTGCGGTTGATGTATTCGACGAAGCTTTGCACGCCGCCGGCAAAGGCGAACAGCTCTTCCTTGCCGTTGCGCTGGTCCACCAGGCGGATGCTGACGCCGTTGTTGAGGAAGGACAGTTCGCGCAGGCGCTTGGCCAGGATTTCGTAGTGGAACTCCACGGTGCCGAAGATTTCGTCGTCGGCCAGGAAGTGCACTTCGGTGCCGCGCTTGTCGGTATCGCCCAGCACCTTGAGGGGGGAGACTTCGAAGCCGTCGCGCACTTCGATGACGCGTTCCACCGGGACGCCCCGGTTAAACTCGATGAAGTGGCGCTTGCCGTCGCGGCGGATGGTCAGGCGCAGCCACTTGGAGAGGGCGTTCACGCAGGAGACGCCAACGCCGTGCAGACCGCCGGAAACCTTGTAGGAGTTCTGGTTGAACTTGCCGCCGGCGTGCAGTTCGGTGAGGGCGATTTCGGCGGCGGAGCGCTTGGGCTCGTGCTTGTCGTCCATCTTCACGCCGGTGGGAATGCCGCGGCCGTTGTCGGTGACGGAGATGGAGTTGTCGGCGTGGATGGTGACGGTGATGTCGTCGCAATGGCCGGCCAGGGCTTCGTCGATGGAGTTGTCCACCACTTCGAAGACCAGATGGTGCAGGCCGGTGCCGTCGGAAGTGTCGCCAATGTACATCCCCGGGCGCTTGCGCACGGCCTCCAGGCCTTCAAGGATCTGGATGCTGGATTCGCCGTAGGCGGGGGCCCCTTCCTGCGGGGTGTTCATTTGCGGGTTTTCTTCGCTCATTGTTCCTGTTCCACTTAAAACTGCAAAAGGTCCGCCGGGCGGCGGACCTTAGATCACGGCGTTCGGCGGCGATCAGATGCGCATGGGCATGACGACGTACTTGAAGCGGTCGTTGCCCGGCACGGTGATGAGGGCGCTGGAATTGGCGTCGTTGAAATTGAGGGTGACGGTGTCGCTGCTGACGTTGTTCAGCACGTCGAGCACGTAGCCGACGTTGAAGCCCACATCCAGGGAGTCGCCGGCGTATTCCACTTCCAGCTCTTCCTGGGCTTCTTCCTGCTCGGCGTTGGCGGCCATGACCTTGAGGCTGTTGCCCTGGAGTACCAGGCGCACGCCGCGGAACTTTTCGTTGGTCAGGATGGCGGCGCGGACCATGGACTGCAGCAGGGCGGTGCGGCCCAGCTCCAGGCTGTTCTTCAGGGTGGCGGGGATGACCCGCTCGTAGTCGGGGAACTTGCCGTCGATCAGCTTGGACACCAGCACCACGTTGCCGAAGGCGAAACGCACCTGGTTGGCGGAGAGGGTGATTTCCAGGGCGTCGTCGGAATCGGCCAGCAGGCGGTTCAGCTCGAGCACGGTCTTGCGCGGCAGGATCAGTTCCTGGCGGGGCAGCTCGGCTTCGATCTCCATGCTGGCGAAGGCCAGGCGGTGGCCGTCGGTGGCCACGGCGCGCAGTTCCTTGCCTTCGGTCAGCAGCAGCAGGCCGTTCAGGTAGTAGCGCACGTCCTGGGCGGCCATGGCGTACTGGGTCTGGGCCAGGAGCTGGCGGAACTGCTTCTGGGTGACGGAGAAGCGCTTGGCGTCGTCGTTGCCGATGGCCATGCGGGGGAAGTCGTCGGCGGGCAGGGTCTGCAGGGTGAAGCGGCTCTTGCCGCCGCGCACCAGCAGGCGCTTTTCTTCCAGCACCAGGCTGACTTCCGTGCCTTCGGGCAGGGAGCGCAGGATGTCCTGCAGCTTGCGGGCGCCGACGGTGACGGCGCCGTCGCCTTCACCGCCTTCGGCGGCGGCGCTGGTGGTGATCTGGATTTCGATGTCGGTGGCCAGGAAGGTCAGGGCGTCGCCCTTCTTTTCCAGCAGCACGTTCGACAGGATGGGCAGGGTGTGCCGCTTCTCCACAATGCCGGAGACCGATTGCAGCGGCGAAAGCAGCGTGTCGCGTTGGGTCTTGATTAGAAGCATAGAGATCAATCCTTAAAAGATAGTAGCGGCGCCAACTCTGTGGATAACTCGCGTTGATCCGATTATTGCAGAAGCCTGTGTTGCGAAAACCTGTTGCCTCCGGCTGCCCGCGCAAAAGGGCGGGTCACCGGGTGAAGCCTGGGAAAATCGGGGCTGCCCACGGCGAAACCTCGATTATCCACATTTCATCCCGGGAAAAAACCCGGGGCACGACATAAGTGCAGGCTTTTCAGCCTTTCAGGACCTGCAGCAGCACGTGCAGGTCGTGGTTCAGTTCGTTGTCCTTGGCCCGCAGGGTGTCGATGGTGCGGACCGCATGCAATACCGTGGTGTGGTCCCGGCCGCCGAAGGCATCCCCGATCATGGGGTAGCTGTGGGGCGTCAGGTCCTTGGCCAGCCACATGGCCACCTGGCGCGGCCGGGCGATGGCCCGGGTGCGTTTCTTGGAATAGAGGTCGGCCACCTTGATCTTGTAGTACTCGGCCACGGTCTTCTGGATGTTCTCCACCGTGATCTGCCGGTTGAAGGCACCGATGACGTCCTTGAGGGCGTCCTTGGCCAGGTCCAGGGCGATCTCGCGGCCGTGGAAGAGGGAATAGGCCAGCACCTTCTTCAGGGCGCCTTCCAGCTCCCGCACATTGGAACGCAGGTGCTTGGCGATGAAGAAGGCTACCTCGTCGTCCAGGGCCACGCCCTCGGCTTCGGCCTTCTTCTTCAGGATGGCCACCCGCATTTCCGTCTCGGGCGGCTCGATCTGCACCGTCAGGCCCCAGTCGAAGCGTGTCACCAGGCGGTCGTCGAGGCCGTTGATGTCTTTCGGGTAGGTGTCGCAGGTGATGATGATCTGCTTCTTGGCTTCGGTGAGGGCGTTGAAGACGAAGAAGAACTCTTCCTGGGTGCGGTTCTTGCCGTTGAAGAACTGCACGTCGTCCACCAGCAGCACGTCCAGGGACTTGTAATAGCGCTTGAAGACGTCGAAGGATTTCTGCTGGTAGGCCCGCACCACATCCGAGTAATAGTCCTCGGCGTGCACGTAGCGCACCACCTTGTCCGGATCGGCCTGCAGGATGGCGTTGCCGATGGCGTGGATGACGTGGGTCTTGCCCAGGCCGACGCCGCCGTAGATGAACAGGGGGTTGTAGGAGACGCCCGGATTCTGGGCTACCTGCATGGCGGCAGCCCGGGCCAGGTCGTTGGCCTTGCCCACCACCAGGTTGTCGAAAGTGAAGCCGGGAATCAGGCGGGTCTTCTCGTAGCTGCTCTGGGGGCCGTTATTGCGGCGGGCGGCGGGAGCCGGTGCCGGGGCGGCGGCAGGTGCCGGGGCCATGGTTCGGGGGGCGGCGGCGGGAATCTCGGCGGGTGCGGCTGCCGGCGCCGTGGGCCGGGCCACAGCCACGGCGGTGCGGCCGCCGCCGATGCCCAGGCTGATGGCGACAGGGGCGGAGAAGTGGCTGTGGGCCAGCTCCTCGATGCGGGACAGGTAGCGCTCCTTCACCCACTTCAGGATGAAGCCGTTGGGCGCGAGCAGGCGCAGGCCTTCGGCGAGGTTGTCCTCGCCTTCCAGCCGCAGGGGCTTGATCCAGGTGTTGAATTGCTGGGGCGGCAGTTCTTGTTCGAACTGGCTCAGACAGATTGACCAGAAACCGCTCATTACCTCAACCACTCGGAAACCGGACGCCGGGGGCGCCCCGTCAGCCGGGGACAAGTCCGGTTCGGAGGCCGCAGCCCCCGGGCCGGCAGGATGGGGCCCCGCAGGGCCCGACCCGGAAAATAAAAAAGCCTACGCTTCAATAGGCTGGGAACGGGGCACAGGCCAGGGCCGCGCCGCCGGGAATCGCGTGCTCCGGAAAAGGCGGCAGCGGGCTTGTTGCATTTTTACAATGGCGCTGCCGGCCAGAGCGAAGGCGCATTTTAGCCTGTCTGGGAAAAGTTATCCACAGGCCGGGGCGAATTTTCCCGGGGCGGCCAATCGTTTTGTTCTTGACAGCCCGGGGGTTAACCCATTCTAATTGCGCGTTTATCTTTCCCCAAGCATCAAGGACTTAAGACATGAAGCGCACTTACCAACCCTCCGTCGTCCGTCGCAAGCGTACCCACGGCTTCCTGGTCCGCATGAAGACCAAGGGTGGCCGCGCCGTCATCCGCGCCCGCCGCGCCAAGGGCCGCAAGCGTCTGGCCGTTTGATCGGACCTGACCTGCCCGGTAGCTCCGGGGAGGTGACGCCGGTGTCTGACGAGTCTCGACTCCAGGCCCCCCAGCGCTTTCCCTTCCCCAAGCGCTACCGCTTGACCAAAACGGATGAGTTTTCATCCGTTTTTGGTTTTCGGAGGGCCATAAAAGGCCCTTACTTCCTCCTGCACTGGCGTCTTTGCAGTCCGGAGGAGGCCCGACAGGGCGCCCGCCTGGGCCTGGTGGTCGGCAAGAAGCTGTGCCGTGCCTCCGTCGGCCGCAACCGGGTGAAGCGCCTGGCCCGGGAAGCCTTCCGCCTGCAGCGGCAGGATTTCCCGGCGGTGGATTTGATCCTGCGTCTGGGGGTTTCCCTGGATAAGGCCAAGCCGCGGCCGAGCAAGGCGGAAATGGCGGCCGAGATCGCCGGCCTGTTGCGGCGCCTCAGCCGTCGCCTGGCGGAGCCCCGGGATGCCGGAAACCCGCCGCCCGCCGCAAACCCGGCAGCACCGGAGCCTCGGTAATGAAACGACTCAGAGCCCTCAGCATCATGCCGTTCCTGCTGCTGTTGCGCGTCTACAAATACGCCATCAGCCCCATGCTGGGTCGTAATTGTCGTTTCGAACCGAGCTGTTCCGACTATACTGCCGAGGCTCTGAAGAAGCACGGCGTGATCAAGGGGCTGTGGTTGGGCTCGCGGCGGCTGCTGCGCTGCCATCCCTTCCATCCCGGCGGTTACGATCCGGTGCCCTAAGTGGCTGCGCCACGCCGCGCCATGAATTCCAAAACCTGCAATCGATAGGCTGTGCATGGATAACCGTCGCCTGTTCCTGTTCCTGATCTTCGCCGTCTCCATCATCATGTTGTGGGACGCCTGGGTGAAACATAACCAGCCCAAGGATGTGCCGGCCACCGCCGCTGCCACCCAGGCCGGGGCCGCACCCGCTCCCTCCGCCACGCTGCAGTCCGGCGCTGCCGCCGTTGCCGCAGCCGTCGCCGCGCCGGCGCCGGTCAAGGCCGAGACCGTCACCATCACCACCGACCTGATGGTGGCCGACATCTCCACCCAGGGCGGCGATCTGGTGCGTCTCGAACTGCCCGGCTACAAGTCGGCCACCGACGAGAGCAAGCCCTTCCAGCTGTTCGGCGAGGACCACCGCTACAGCGCCCAGAGCGGCCTGATCGGTGACGGCCTGCCGACCCACAAGACCATGTTCAAGGTGCTGCCCGGCCCCCGCGAGATGGGCGACAGCAAGGAACTGCAGGTGCGCCTGGAAGCCGTGACCGACGGCGTTAAGGTGACCAAGGTCTATACCTTCCGCAAGGGCTCCTTCCTGGTGGACGTGGGTTATGAAATCCACAATGGCAGCGCCAAGGCCATCGCCCCCCATGCCTACTTCCAGCTGGCCCGGGACGACAAGGCGCCGGCCGGCGAGTCCTCCATGGTCAGCGTTTATACCGGCCCGGCCCTGTATACCGAGCAGGACAAGTTCCACAAGCTGGCCTTCTCCGACATCGAGAAGGGCAAGGCCAAGGTGCCCCAGAACGCCGACAACGGCTGGGTGGCCATGGTGCAGCACTACTTCGTTTCCGCCTTCGTGCCCCAGGGCAAGTCGCCCCGCGAATTCTTCGTGCGCAAGGTGGAAGCTCCGGCCGACGGCAAGCCCGGCGTCTATTCCGCCGGCGTCATCGTGCCCGTGGCCCAGGTGGAAGCCGGTGCCCAGGGCAGCGTCAGCGTGCCCCTCTTCGCCGGTCCCCAGATCCAGTCCCAGCTCAAGCAGGTCGCCGAAGGCCTGGACCTGGTGGTGGACTACGGCTGGCTGACCGTCATCGCCGCGCCCATCTTCTGGGCCCTGGAGTGGATTCACAAGCTGGTGGGCAACTGGGGCTGGGCCATCGTGGTCCTGACCATCGCCCTGAAGCTGATCTTCTTCCCCCTCTCCGCCGCCTCCTACAAGTCCATGGCCAAGATGCGCCAGGTGACGCCGCGCCTGCAGCACATCAAGGAGCACTTCGCCGACGACCGCCAGCGCATGAACCAGGAGATGATGGATCTGTACCGCAAGGAAAAGATCAATCCCCTCGGCGGCTGTCTGCCCATCCTGATCCAGATTCCCGTGTTCATCGCCCTCTACTGGGTGCTGCTGGGCGCCGTGGAAATGCGCAACGCGCCGTGGGTCGGCTGGATTCACGACCTCTCCGCCCAGGACCCGTTCTACATCCTGCCGGTGATCATGATCGCCACCATGGTGATCCAGACCCGTCTCAACCCGACCCCGCCGGACCCCATCCAGGCCAAGGTCATGATGATGATGCCCTTCGTCTTCGGCTTCATGTTCTTCTTCTTCCCGGCCGGCCTGGTGCTGTACTGGGTGGTGAACAACGTGCTGTCCATCGCCCAGCAGTGGCAGATCACCCGCATGATCGAGGCTGGCGGCAAGGCGGCCAACGACGCCAAGGCCTGATGTCCGCGAAAAGGCCGCCTGAGGGCGGCCTTTTTTTCGTTAACGCTCCGGAATCCTCCCCGCCATGATGCCCCGCACCGACACCATCGCCGCCATTGCCACCGCTCCCGGCCGGGGCGGCGTCGGGGTCGTGCGCATCTCCGGCAGCGGCCTGCTGCCCCTGGCCGAACAGCTCACGGGCAGGCTGCCCCGGCCGCGCCACGCCACCCTGGCCGATTTCCGCGCCGCCGACGGCAGCGTCATCGACAGCGGCCTGCTGCTCTTCTTCCCCAACCCGTCCTCCTTCACCGGCGAGGACGTCCTGGAACTGCAGGGCCACGGCGGCCCGGTGGTGCTGCAGATGCTGCTGGCCCGCTGCCTGGACCTGGGCGCCCGTCTCGCCGAGCCTGGCGAGTTCACCCGCCGCGCCTTCCTCAACGGCAAGCTGGACCTGGCCCAGGCCGAAGCCGTGGCCGACCTCATCGACGCCACCACCCAGGCCGCCGCCCGCAGCGCCGTGCGCTCCCTGCAGGGAGAGTTCTCCCGGGAGATCCGCGTCCTCACCGACGAGCTGATCGAACTGCGGGCCCTGACCGAGGCCACCCTGGACTTTCCCGAGGAGGAGATCGACTTCCTCAAGGCGGCCAACGCCTTCGGCCGCCTGGACAGCCTGGCGGCCAGGCTGGAGGCGGTGTTCGACCGGGCCCGCCAGGGCCGCCTGCTGCAGAACGGCCTGCACGTGGTGCTGGCCGGCCAGCCCAACGTGGGCAAGTCCAGCCTGCTCAACGGCCTGGCCGGCGACGAGCTGGCCATCGTCACCCCCATCGCCGGCACCACCCGGGACGTGGTGCGGGGCAACCTGCAGATCGAGGGCATCCCGCTCCACGTCATCGACACCGCCGGCCTGCGGGAGACGGAGGACGAGGTGGAGCGCCTGGGCATCGAGCGCACCTGGCGCGAGATCGAGAAGGCCGATGTGCTGGTGCTGCTGGCCGATGCCCGGGAAGGCATCGCCCATGGGGAGGAGGCCATCCTCAGGCGTCTGCCGCCGGACCTGCCGCGCATCACCGTCTACAACAAGATCGACCTCACCGACCGGGCGCCGGAGCGCCATGAGGAGCCGGAAGGAGGGGAGGGCTGCGTGGCCATTTCCCTTTCCGCCAAGAGCGGCGCCGGCCTCGACCTGCTGCGTCGGGAGCTGCTGCGCATCGCCGGCTGGCACGAGGCGGAAGACGTCTTCATCGCCCGGGAGCGCCACCTGCGGGCCCTGGCTGCCGCCCAGGAGCACCTGCAGCTGTCGCGCCAGCGCCTGCCGGCCCTGGAGCTTTTCGCCGAGGAACTGCGCCTGGCCCAGAACGCCCTCTGCCACATCACCGGCGAGTTCACCGCCGACGACCTGCTCGGCGAAATCTTCGGCCGCTTCTGCATCGGCAAGTAGGCCCCGCCGGGCTAACCCCGGTGGCATTTTTCCTGGTCTAGAATGGGTTTTTCCCATTCCCAGCCGGAGGTGCTGCCGTGGCCACGCGTCTTTCTTCCCTCTCCCCCGCCGTCCTGGTCCTTTCCCTGGGGGCGGCGCACCTGTCGGCGGTCGCGGCCCCGGTCAGCTACGAAATGAACCTGCGCACCCTGTCCGGCCTCGGGGCCGGCGGCATGGGCGGGGTCATGGGCATGATGTTCGGCAGCAAGCCCGGCACCAGTCGCAGCATGGACCTGCGCCTGACCAACCCGGCCGACCTGCCGCCCGACTACAGCGCCAGCCACCAGGTGCCCGAAACCATGGGCATCGGCCCCCTGCTGCCCCTCAAGGGCGAGCGGCGCAGCGGCGGCCAGGGCGGCGGCAGCGATGGCGAGGCCGATGGCCGGGTGCTCATCTACTGGGGCTGTGGTCCGGCCGTGGCCAAGGGCCAGCCCGAGATCCTGGATTTCCGCACCATGGCGGGCAAGGTCTCGCCCGAGGTCATGGCCATGGCCCGCCAGGGCCGCAGCATGGGCAAGGGCGGCCCGGGCGCCGGGGTGGACGGCCTGCCGCCCCGCTCCCTGCACTGGCCCGCCGGTGACCGGGACTTCAAGGGCCTGCCCGACGGCGCCTCGGCAGTGGGCGAGCACGTGGTCAAGGCCAGCTTCCTGACGCCGGACATCCGCTTCACCCTGGGGGCGGCCATGGATTTCCTTGAGCCCATCAACCTCAAGGCCGGCAATACCAACCTGCGTAGCGCCGTTTCCCTGAGCTGGGACGCTTCCACCCGGGTGCGGGGCTACGATCTCAACGCCGTGGCCGCCAACGGCGACAAGGAGGTGGTGCTGTGGCTGGCGGCCCGCAACAAGAGCCCCATGCTGCCGGGCAGCCAGCGCGAATGCACGGTGCCCGAAGGCATCTTCGCCAAGGCCGAGATGGCCATGGTCTCCGCCGTGGCCCACGGGCCGAGCCAGGGCTTTGCCTATCCGCCGCAGAAGCCGGCGGAGAAGAAGCCCCTGGTGTGGAGCGCGGTGGTGCGGGTGACCGGCTACGACAGCCTGGCCCTGGGCCTGGAGCAGGCCGCCGGTGACGCGGCGGTGGAGTCGGCGGCTCCGGCCGGTGTCGGGGGGCTGCTGAAGGGCATCTTCGGCCGCTGATCCCGGGCGGGGCCGCCGCGGGACGCCCTTTCCGGGCCCCCACCGGCGCCCCGGGCCGGCACCATCCTCCTCCGGCGCCCGCTCTTCCCCTGGGGGGAGGGGGCCGGGTATGATCCTCCGCTGGGTGTGAGCCCCCGCCGTCCCGGCGGCACTAATATAAAAAACGCAGTGGAGGAGTCATGAAACTGAACGCCCTGGTGGCGGCATTGCTGCCGCTCGCCTGTATTTCCCTATCCCGTCCCGCCCTGGCCGACCTCAATGTCGGCATTACCCTCTCCGCCACCGGTCCGGCGGCATCCCTGGGCATTCCCGAGAAAAATACCGTGGCCCTGCTGCCGGCCAGCATCGGCGGGCAGAAGGTCAATTACATCGTCCTCGACGACGCCTCGGACACCACGGCGGCGGTGAAAAACGCCAAGAAGCTGATCGGTGAGCACAAGGTGGATCTCATCATCGGCTCCACCACCACGCCCAACTCCCTGGCCATGATCGACACCGTGGCCGAAGCGGAGACGCCCATGATCGCCATGGCCGCCTCGGCCCGCATCGTCGAGCCCATGGACGAGAAGCGCAAGTGGGTGTTCAAGACGCCCCAGAACGACGCCCAGATGTCCACCGCCATCGTCGAGCACATGACCAGCAACAACGTGAAGACGGTGGCCTACATCGGCTTTGCCGACGCCTACGGCGAAGGCTGGTACGGCGAGTTCGCCAAGGTGGCGGAGGTGCGCAAGCTGGCCCTGGTGGGCAATGAGCGCTTCAACCGGGCCGACACCTCGGTCACCGGCCAGGTGCTGAAGCTGCTCGCCGCCAAGCCCGACGCCATCCTCATCGGCGCCGCCGGCACCCCGGCGGCCCTGCCCCAGAAGGCCCTGCGGGAGCGGGGCTACAAGGGGCCGATCTACCAGACCCACGGCGTCGCCAACAATGACTTCCTGCGGGTCGGCGGCAAGGAGGTGGAGGGCACCCTGCTGCCCAGCGGCCCGGTGCTGGTGGCGGCCCAGCTGCCCAACGACAACCCGGTGAAGAAGTCGGCGGTGGAGTACGTGGGCAAGTACGAGGCGGTGCACGGCAAGGGCAGCGTCACCGCCTTCGGCGGCTATGCCTGGGATGCGGGCCTGCTGCTGGCCCAGGCCGTGCCGGCGGCCCTGAAGAAGGCCCAGCCGGGCAGCCGGGAATTCCGCAAGGCCCTGCGCGACGCCCTGGAGGCGAGCCGCAACGTGGCCGGCGCCCACGGGGTGTACAACATGAGCGCCCAGGACCACCTGGGGCTGGACCAGCGGGCCCGGGTCATGGTCACCATTCAGGACGGAGCCTGGAAGCTGGTCAAGTAGTCGCAGGACAACATCACAGGGAGAACGCACCATGCAAGGAAGCTGGAGTATTCCCGGGGCCAGGTTGGGCGCATCGCTGCTCGGCCTGTCCCTGTTGTTCGCAGCACCCGCCCGGGCCGACCTCAACGTCGGCATCAGCGTCTCGGCCACCGGCCCGGCGGCGTCCCTGGGCATTCCCGAGAAGAACAGCGTGGCCCTGCTGCCGGCCAGCATCGGCGGGCACAAGGTCAATTACATCGTCCTCGACGATGCCTCGGACACCACGGCGGCGGTGAAGAATGCGCGCAAGCTGATCGCCGAGCACCGGGTGGACGTCATCGTCGGTTCCACCACCAGCCCCAATTCCCTGGCCATGATCGACGCGGTGGCGGAGGGCGAGACGCCCATGCTGGCCCTGGCCGCCTCCAGCCGCATCGTCGAGCCCATGGACGAGAAGCGGCGCTGGGTCTTCAAGCTGGCCCAGAACGATGCCCACATGGCCACCGCCCTGGTGGAAAGCATGACCAGCCAGCAGGTGCGCAGCGTCGCCTACATCGGCTTTGCCGACGCCTACGGCGAGGGCTGGTTCAACGAGTTCGCCAAGATCGCCGAGGCGCGCAAGCTGCGGCTGGTGGCCAACGAGCGTTTCAGCCGCAGCGACACCTCGGTCACCGGCCAGGTGCTGAAGGTGCTGGCGGCCAGGCCGGACGCGGTGCTCATCGGCGGCGCCGGCACGCCCGCGGCCCTGCCCCAGAAGACCCTGCGGGAGCGGGGTTACAAGGGCCTGATCTACCAGACCCACGGCGTCGCCAACAGCGACTTCCTGCGGGTCGGCGGCAAGGAGGTGGAAGGGACTTTGCTGCCGGCGGGGCCGGTGCTGGTGGCGGCCCAGTTGCCGGCGGACAACCCGATCCGCAAGGTGGCCCTGGACTATGTGGGGCGCTACGAGGCGGTGCACGGCAAGGGCAGCGTCTCCACTTTCGGCGCCCACGTCTGGGATGCGGGCCTGCTGCTGCAGCACGCCGTGCCCCTGGCCCTGAAGAAGGCCCAGCCGGGCAGTCCGGAATTCCGCAAGGCCCTGCGCGAGGCCCTGGAAAACACCCGGGACGTGGTGGGCTGCCATGGGGTGTACAACATGGGGCCGACGGACCATCTGGGCTTCGACCAGCGGGCCCGGGTCATGGTCAGGATCGACAACGGCGCCTGGAAGCTGCAGCCCTAGGTCCGCCCCCGGCAAGAGAAAAGGCCCGGGCCGCCGAGGGGCGGCACCGGGCCTTTTTCATGTACCCTCGCCAGGAGGCAGGCGGGATGCGGCTGGCGGGGTAGGGATGGCGGAAACGGCCGTCCCTATTGCCTTCCAGACCGATGCCTCAGGCGGTCTTGTTCCCGCCCAGGCCCAGGTAGGTTTCGATCACCCGGGGATCGTCGGCCAGTTCGTGGCTGGGGCCTTCCAGGGAGACCTCGCCGGTTTCCAGCACGTAACCGTAGTCGGCCACCTGCAGGGCGGCCCGGGCGTTCTGTTCCACCAGCAGGATGGAGACGCCGGTCTGCTTCAGCTCGGCGACGATGCGGAAGATTTCCTTGATGATGAGGGGGGCGAGGCCCAGGGAAGGCTCGTCCAGCATCAGCAGTTTCGGCTTGGCCATCAGGGCCCGGCCCATGGCCAGCATCTGGCGCTCGCCGCCGGACAGGGTGCCGGCGGCCTGGGTGCGCCGCTCCTTGAGGCGGGGGAAGAGGGCGAATACCTCCTCCATGGTCTGGGCGTGGTCCCGCAGGCCGCTGCGGTAGCGGTGGAAGGCGCCCAGCAGCAGGTTGTCCTCCACGCTCATCTCGGCGAACAGTTCCCGCTTTTCCGGCACCAGGGTCAGGCCCTGGCCGACCCGCTCTTCCACTTCCACATGGGCATCGAGATTGTGGCTGACGTAGGCCACCTCGCCCCGGTAGGGCAAGAGGCCCATCAGGGCGGAGAGCAGGGTGGTCTTGCCGGCGCCGTTGGGGCCGATGACGGTGACGATCTCGCCCTCGCGGATGCGCAGGCTGACCTTGTGCAGGGCTTCCACCTTGCCGTAGGCGACGCACAGGTCGCTCACTTCCAGCACGGGCTTGGGTTCGTGCGCGGCGTTCATCATTCCACTCCCCCAAGGTAGGCTTCCAGCACCGCCGGGTTTTTCTGGATTTCCTCCGGCAGGCCCTCGGCCAGCTTTTCGCCGAATTCCATGACCACCACCCGGTCGGCCAGGCCCATGACGAAGTCCATGTCGTGCTCCACCAGCAGGATGCCCATGCCTTCGCCGCGCAGCTTGCGCAGCAGCTCGGCCAGGGCCTGCTTTTCCAGGTAGCGCAGGCCGGCGGCGGGCTCGTCCAGCAGCAGCAGGCAGGGGTCGGCGGCCAGGGCCCGGGCGATTTCGATGATGCGCTGCTTGCCCAGGGCCAGGCTGCCGGCGGCGTCGAACATGTGTTCGGCCAGGCCCACGCGCTCGATCTGGCGGGCCGCCTCGGCCAGCAGGCGGGCCTCTTCGGCCCGCTCCAGGCGCAGGCCGGCGGCCAGGTAGTTGTGGCGGCCCCGCAGGTGGGCGCCGATGGCCACATTCTCCAGCACCGTCATGCCCGAGAGCAGGCGCACGTGCTGGAAGGTGCGGGAGAGGCCGAGGCGGGCGATGTCCCGGGCCTCCAGGCCGGCCACCGGCTGGCCGAGGAAGCTGATGCGGCCTTCGCTGGGCGGATTGACGCCGGAAATACAGTTGAACATGGTGCTCTTGCCGGCGCCGTTGGGTCCGATCAGGGCCATCACCTCGCCGGCCTGCACCGTCAGGGCCATGTCCTTGTTCGCCACCAGGCCGCCGAAGCGCTTGGTGACGCCTTCGGCCTGCAGCAGCACGGTGCCGGCGGCGGGCATCTGGCGCCGCGGCAGGGGCTCGGCCGCGGCCACGGCGTGGCGCTCCTGCTTCGGCGCCGGCACCAGGCGGGCGATGGCCGGCCACAGGCCGTTGCGGGCCCGGTGCAGGACGAAGATCATCATCAAGCCGAAGACGATCACCTCGAAGTTGCCGCTCTGGCCCAGCAGTTCCGGCAGCAGGTCCTGCAGCCACTGCTTGAGCACGGTGATGAGGCCGGCGCCGACCACGGCGCCCCAGACGTGGGCGACACCGCCGATCACCGCCATGAAGAGGAATTCCACCCCCTGGTTGATGGAGAACGGGGTGGGATTCACGAAGCGCTGCAGGTGGGCGTAGAGCCAGCCGGAGACGCAGGCATAGAGCGCCGCCACGGTGAAGATGACGATCTTGGAGCGGGCCGTGTTCACGCCCATGGCCTCGGCCATGACGGTGCCGCCCTTGAGGGCACGGATGGCCCGGCCTTCCCGGGAATCCAGCAGGTTGCGGGTGGCCAGCATGGCCCCCAGCAGCACCACCCAGATCAGGTAGAAGAAGCTGCGGCTGTCCTTCAGTTCCAGGCCGAACAGGGACACCGCCGGGATGCCAGTCATGCCGGTGTGGCCCCCCAGCCATTCCAGGTTGCCGAAGAGGAAGTAGAGGCTGATGCCCCAGGCGATGGTGCCCAGGGGCAGGAAGTGGCCCGACAGGCGCAGGGTGATGAAACCCAGGCAGAGGGCGAAGGCCAGGGTCAGGCCCAGGCCGGCCAGCAGGGTCAGCCAGGGAGAGACGCCGTAGGCCGTGGTCAGGTAGGCCGTGGTGTAGGCGCCGAGGCCGACGAAGGCGGCCTGGCCGAAGGAGGTGAGGCCGCCGACGCCGGTGAGCAGCACCAGGCCCAGGGCCACCAGGCCGTAGAGGCCGATGTAGTTGAGCAGGGTGACGTGGAACTCCGGCAGCCACAGGGGGCCGGTGGCGAGGAAGAGCAGGAAGGCGGCCAGGATGGCCCGGGCCGGGGAGAGCTTGGCGGACATCATTCCTCCTCCTCCTCGACATGGTGGGAGGTGAGGGAGCGCCACACCAGCACCGGGATGATGAGGGTGAACACGATCACTTCCTTGAAGGCGCTGGCGTAGAAGGAGGAGTAGGACTCCAGCAGGCCCACCAGCACGGCGCCGAGGGCGGCCACGGGGTAGGAGGCGAGGCCGCCGATGATGGCGCCGACAAAGCCCTTCAGGCCAATGAGGAAGCCCGAGTCGTAGTAGAGGGTGGTCATGGGCGAGACCAGCACGCCGGAGAGGGCGCCGATGAAGGCGGCCAGGCCCAGGGACAGCTTGCCGGCCATGGTGGTGGAGATGCCCATGAGGCGGGCGCCGGTGCGGTTGAGGGCGGTGGCGCGCAGGGCCTTGCCGTACACCGTGCGCTCGAACAGCACGTAGAGCACGGCGATGAGGGCGGCGGAGGCGAACAGGATCCACAGGGTCTGGTGCTGCAGCAGCAGGGGGCCGATTTCCAGGGCGCCGTCGGAGAAGGGCTGGGTGCGGAAGCCTTCGGCACCGAAGAAGACCAGGCCCAGGCCGATCAGGGTCATGTGCAGGGCCACGGCGACGATCAGCAGTACCAGGGAGGAGGCCTCGGCGATGGGCTGGAACACCAGGCGGTAGAGCAGGGGGCCCAGGGGCACGACGATGCCCAGGGTGAGCAGGATCTGCAGGGGCAGGGCGAGGGCCGCCAGGGCCTCCGCCTCCAGGCCGGAGATCAGGCCCAGCAGCACCAGGGGCAGGCCCAGGTTGCCGAGGACGATGCGGGGCAGGCGCTTCAGGTTGCCGCTCTTGAGGGCCAGGCCGCCGTCGATCAGGACCACGGCGATGCCGAGGATGACGGCCAGCCATACCGTGCCCGGCAGCTTGCCGGCCTGGATGGCGGCCAGGGTGAGGGCGCCGTAGGCGACGAATTCGCCCTGGGGCAGAAAGATCACCCGGGTGACGGCGAACACCAGTACCAGGGCCAGGGCCAGCAGGGCGTAGATGGCGCCGTTGGTGAGGCCGTCCTGGCCCAGGAGCAGAAGAATTTGCAGATCCATGAGTGCTTTCAACGCCGCGGCCCCGGGGGAAGCCCGGGGCCGGCGTTTGGCTGGGTAATACGGTTAGGCGTTCAGCGGTTTACTTGATCAGCTTCCAGGTGCCGTTCTCGACCTTCACCATGACCCGGGCGCGCTGGTCGAAGCCCTGGTGATCCTGGGGCGTCATGTTGAAGATGCCGTGGGCGGCGGGCAGGTTCTTGCTGCCTTCGATGGCGTCGCGCAGGGCCTTGCGGAACTCCTTGGTGCCGGGCTGGGCCTTCTTCAGGGCGGCGGGAATGGCGTTGCTCAGCAGCACGCCCGCATCCCAGGCATGGCCGCCGAAGGAGCTGATGCTGCCCTTGCCGTGCACGCCCTCGTACTTCTTCACGTATTCCAGGGCGGACTTCTTCACCGGGTTGTCGTTGGGCAGCTGCTCGGCCACCATCATGGGGCCCACGGGCAGCAGGGCGCCTTCCACGTCCTTGCCGCCGACCCGCAGGAAGTCCGCATTGGCGACGCCGTGGGTCTGGTAGATGGCGCCCTTGTAGCCCTTCTCCTTCAGGGTCTTCTGCGGCAGCACGGCCGGGGTGCCGGCGGCGCCCACCAGCACGGCATCGGGCTTGGCGGCGAGAATCTTCAGGGTCTGGCCGGTGACCGAGGTGTCGTTGCGCTGGTAGCTTTCGTTGGCCACGATCTTGATCTTGCGGGCCTCGGCGATCTTGGCGAATTCCTTGAACCAGCCCTGGCCGTAGGCGTCGGCGAAGCCGATGAAGGCGACGCTATGCACATTGTTGTTGGTCATGTGCTCGACGATGGCGGTGGCCATGTGGGCGTCGTTCTGGGCGGACTTGAAGACCCAGTGGCGCTTGGCGTCCATGGGCTCGACGACGATGGCGGAGCCGGCCATGGAGATCATGGGGGTCTCATTTTCCACGGCCACGTCCATCATGGCCAGGGAGCTGGGCGTGGTGGAGGAGCCGATGACCAGGTCCACCTTGCTTTCGCTGATCAGCTTCTTGATGTTCTTCACCGCGGTGGTGGAGTCGGTGGCGTCGTCGAGGACGATGTAGTTCACCTTCTGGCCGGCCACGGTGGTGGGCAGCAGGGCGATGGAGTTCTTTTCCGGAATGCCGAGGGAGGCGGCGGGGCCGGTGGCGGCCAGGGAGACGCCCACATTGATGTCGGCCCAGGCAGGAACGGCGGCCAAACCGGTGGCCAGGGGAAGCAGGGCGGCGATCAGGGTTTTGCGGGACATCGTGGGTCCTTCCGGGGTTGAGAAAAGCCGCAAATGATACCAAAAAGCCCCTGGGATCAGGGGCCTGAGCGGGTTTTCCCCAAGTCGTCCCGTACGGCGCCGGGCCGGGCCGGCGACGCCGGATCAGCTGTCCGTATCGACCTGAACCCCGTATTTGCGGGCCACCCGCTGGTACATGTCGCGCCCGGATATGATGCGGGGGTCGTCCGGGGAGCGGCTGCGGGCCTTTTCCAGATAGCGGTGGGCCCGCTCCGCCAGTTCCGGCTGCCAGCCCTTCTGGTCCATCAGGGTGTAGATGGACTTGGCCGCATTGACCAGGAACTGCAGGTTGGGCACCCGCTCCGCCGCCTCGATCAGCAGCTGCACCGAGCCGTCGAAATCGCCGCTGCGGGCGGCCAGCACGCCCTGGTTGTTGATCTGGATGATCTCCCGGGAGACGTCCTCGAGCAGGGCCTTGCCCGCCTCGGCGTTGCCGGTCTTCTCGAAGACGCCCTGGATGTGGGCCAGCACGCCCCGGTCCTCGTTGTTCTCCGCCGCCACCTGGCGCAGCAGGCTCTGGGCGTCCGCCTCCTTGCCGTTGGCCATGCAGGCGTGGGCCAGGTCCACCGCCACCTTCTGCGACAGGGGGCGCTTCTCCTCCATCTTGCCCTCGGCCACCAGGACCTTGTGCAGCTCCATGGCGGCGGCAATGCTGCGGGCCGCCTTGTCCGGCGCCCCTTCCTTGGTCTGCACCAGGCTGTCGATGACCAGGGAGGCCAGCTCTCCCTGCTTGTCGCCGCGCCAGTCCCGGCGCAGGTCCTGGGCCACCAGCTTGGCGCCGGCCACATTGCCCTTCTCCAGCATGACCCGGGACAGGTTGGCGTAGTCGTCGATGCTGCGCAGGGAGGAGCCCCGGGCCCGGCTGAGCACCGTGTTGTAGGCCCGCTCGGCCGCTTCCAGGTCGTTGTTGCGCACCGCCATGTCGCCCACCGCCCGCTGGCGCATGGTGTTGTTGGGGGAAATGGCGGCGGCGGCCTGCAGGGCCTGCTGGGCACCGGTGGAGTCGCCCTTTTCCTCCCGCAGCCTGGCCAGGAAGTCGAAGGCGGCCAGGTATTCGGGGAAATCCTGCACCAGGGCCTCGAGCTGGGTCACGGCCTCGTCCACCCGCCCCTGGCCGTGCACCGCCACGGCCACGCCCATGCGGGCCCAGGCCAGGTCCTTCTGTTCCAGCATCTGGCGGTAGGCTGCCTCCGCCTCGACATAACGGCCCAGGCTGTTGAGCAGGTCGGCCTGCAGGTGGCGGGCGTCGTGCTGGTACTGGGGGTATTGCTGGATGATGTCGTCACAGGCGGTGACGGCGTCCTCGTAGCGGCTGCGTTCCACGTTGCGGTAGGCCTGGTGGAAGACGAACTTCTTGTACAGGGCCCGGGCCAGGCGCTGCTGCAGCTGCTCGCCGGTGAAGGGCTTGATCAGGTAGTCGTCCGGCGCCAGTTCGGCCACCGACACCACGTTCTTGTAGGCCCGCTCCCCGGTCACCACCATGAACAGGGTGGACAGGGAAATGAGGCGCTTGTAGCGCAGCTCTTCCAGCAGCTGCTGGCCGTCGCGGCCGTCCTCCAGCTGGTAGTCGGAGAGGATGATGTCGTAGCTGCTGCTCTTCACCAGGCGCAGCACCTCGGTGGCCGAGCCGACCCCCTGGACGCTGGTGATGCCGATGGTGGACAGCATCATGCGCATGGCGTTGCGGGCGTCCGGGTGGCGGTCCACCACCAGCACCTTCTTGTTCTTCAGTTCGCCCTGGAGCTTGTAGAGTTGTTGGGCGGCGAGTTCGTTGGCGTCCATGGTTGCGCTTGGCATTGATTTTGGCGGAAGTTACGTCAATTCCCGACTCCGCGGCAAGGGAATTCCTGACAAGGCCCCGGGCCAGTCTGCCGGTGGCGCTCCGGGAGCCGTGCCGGCAGGCTGCCGAAGCAATGCCGGAAACGTGCCGGCGGGCTCCGCCGGTTCGGGCGAAAACTGTTAAGTTTCATGGAACTGGCGTATCATTCGAGCCCCTTTGCCCTACCCGAGTGCCCGTGGGATTTGCCTGCGGGCCTTTTGCGTAAACGAGTCCCCATGCTGTTTCCCACCCGGTTCGATGTCATTGTCGTCGGCGGCGGTCACGCCGGCACCGAGGCTGCCCTGGCGGCGGCCCGGGCCGGAGCGCGCACCCTGCTCCTGACCCACAACCTGGAAACCCTGGGGGCCATGAGCTGCAATCCCTCCATCGGCGGCATCGGCAAGGGCCACCTGGTGAAGGAGGTGGATGCCCTGGGCGGCGCCATGGCGGCGGCCACCGACGAGGGCGGCATCCAGTTCCGCATCCTCAACGCCTCCAAGGGCCCGGCGGTGCGCGCCACCCGCGCCCAGGCCGACCGGGTGCTGTACAAGCAGGCCATCCGCACCCGCCTGGAAAACCAGCCCAACCTGACCCTCTTCGCCCAGGCCTGCGACGACCTGATCGTCGAAGGCGACCGGGTAGTGGGGGCCGTGACCCAGCTGGGGGTGCGCTTCGAAGCCCGGGCGGTGGTGCTGACCGCCGGCACCTTCTTGAACGGCCTGATCCACGTCGGCCTGCAGAACTACACCGGGGGCCGCATGGGCGACCCTCCCAGCGTCTCCCTGGCGGCCCGCCTGAAGGAACTGGCCCTGCCCCAGGGGCGCCTGAAGACCGGCACGCCTCCGCGCCTGGACGGCAAGAGCATCGACTTCTCGGTGATGGAGCCCCAGTACTCGGATGATCCCCTGCCGGTGTTCTCCTTCCTCGGCAACGCGGCCCAGCACCCGAAGCAGCTGCCCTGCTGGATCACCGACACCAACAGCCGCACCCACGACATCATCCGCGCCAACCTGGACCGCTCCCCCATGTACACCGGGGTGATCGAGGGCGTCGGTCCCCGCTACTGTCCTTCCATCGAGGACAAGATCCACCGCTTTGCCGACAAGGACAGCCACCACGTCTTCCTTGAGCCGGAGGGTCTGGATACCCACGAGATCTACCCCAACGGCATTTCCACCAGCCTGCCCTTCGACGTGCAGCTGCAGATCGTGCGTTCCATCCGCGGCATGGAGAACTGCCACATCCTGCGCCCCGGCTACGCCATCGAGTACGACTACTACGATCCCCGGGGGCTGAAGTCCTCCCTGGAGAGCAAGGCCATCAACGGCCTTTTCTTCGCCGGCCAGATCAACGGCACCACCGGCTACGAGGAGGCGGCAGCCCAGGGCCTGCTGGCGGGCGTCAACGCCGCCCTGCAGGTGCAGGAGAAGGAAGCCTGGTGCCCGCGCCGGGACGAGGCCTACCTGGGCGTGCTGGTGGACGACCTGATCACCCGGGGCGTCTCCGAACCCTACCGCATGTTCACCAGCCGGGCCGAATACCGCCTGCAGCTGCGGGAAGACAACGCCGACCTGCGCCTCACCGAAAAGGGCCGGGAACTGGGCCTGGTGGACGATGCGCGCTGGGATGCCTTCTGCCGCAAGCGGGACGCCATCGCCGCCGAAGCCGAACGCCTCAAGGCCACCTGGGTGCGCCCCCAGACCCTGCCGGAAGCCGATGCGGTGCGCGTGCTGGGCAAGGCCATCGACCACGAATACAACCTCTTCGAGCTGCTGCGCCGGCCGGATGTGAGCTACGCCGACCTGCTGACCCTGCCAGGGGCCGGCGAGTCCCTGGCCGATGCCCAGGCGGTGGAGCAGCTGGAAATCCAGGCCAAGTACCAGGGCTACATCGACCGCCAGCGGGAAGAGGTGGCCAAGGCCGCCGACTACGAGAACCTGGCGATTCCCGCCGACCTGGATTACGCCCAGGTGCACGGCCTCTCCAACGAGGTGCGCCAGCGCCTGGCGCGGCAGCGGCCCGAGACCATCGGCCAGGCTTCCCGGCTGCAGGGCATCACCCCGGCGGCCATCTCCCTGCTGCTGATCCACTTGAAGCGGAGCGCCCGATGAGCGGCTTCAGTCAGGCCCAGCAACTGGCCCAGGGCCTGGATGCCCTCGGAATACCCCTGGACGGCGCCGCACAGGGTAAACTGCTCGCCTACCTGGCCCTGCTCGCCAAGTGGAACAAGGTCTATGCCCTGACCGCCCTGCGCGACCAGGACAAGGCGGTGAGCCACCACCTGCTGGATTCCCTGGCCATCCTGCCCTTTGTGGACGCCCTGGCGCCCGCCAATGTGCTGGACGTGGGCAGCGGCGGCGGCCAGCCCGGCATTCCCCTGGCCATCGCCCGGCCAAGCCTGGCGGTGACCCTGCTGGACAGCAATTCCAAGAAGGTGGCCTTCTTGAAGCAGGCCGCCATGGAACTGCCCCTGCCGGGGCTCTCCGCCCAGTGCCTGCGGGTGGAGGCCTGGCAACCGGAACAGAAGTTTGCGGCCATCACCTCCCGGGCCTTTGCCGAGGTGGCCGATTTCGTCAGTCTCACCCGTCACCTGCTGGCGCCCGGTGGGCGCTGGCTGGCGATGAAGGGGATCTATCCCCAGGAAGAGCTCTCCCGCCTGCCGGCGGGGATTGTCGTCGAGGCGGTACACCCGCTGGCCGTGCCCGGAGTCGAGGGGGCGCGCCATCTGGTGGTTCTGAGAGAGGAATGAAGGCGTGAAGATCCTGGCCATTACCAACCAGAAGGGGGGGGTCGGCAAGACCACCACCAGCGTCAACCTGGCCGCCTGCCTAGCGACCTTGGGGCAGCGCGTCCTGCTCATTGACCTGGACCCCCAGGGCAATGCCACTACCGGCTGCGGCATCTTCAAGAAGGAAGCCCTGCCTTCCGTCTATCAGATCCTGCTGGGGGCGGCGACCCTGGAGCAGGCCACCATCAAGACCGAATTCGGCTTCGACGTCATTCCCGCCAACCGGGAACTGGCCGGGGCCGAAGTGGAACTGATCGACGTGGGCCAGCGGGAGCGCCGCCTCAAGGAGGCCCTGGACGGCCAGGCCTACGACTTCGTCCTGATCGACTGCCCGCCCGCCCTCAACCTGCTGACGGTGAATGCCCTGGCGGCGGCCCAGGCGGTGATGATCCCCATGCAGTGCGAGTACTACGCCCTGGAAGGCCTCACCGATCTGGTCACCACCCTGCGCAAGGTGCGGGCCAATCTCAATCCCGCCCTGGAAATCGAAGGCCTGCTGCGCACCATGTACAACTCCCAGTCCACCCTCAATCAACAGGTTTCCGCCGAACTGGAGAGCCACTTCTCCGGCAAGGTGTACCGCACCGTCATCCCGCGCAACGTGCGTCTGGCCGAGGCCCCGTCCTACGGCAAGCCGGTGATCGCCTTCGACAAGACCTCCAAGGGCGCCCTGTCCTACCTGGCCCTGGCCGAGGAGATGCTGGAGCGCATCGGTGGCGCTCCGCGGCAGCAAGAGGTGGCGGCATGAAGATGAAGGGACTGGGCCGGGGCCTGGACGCCCTGCTGGCCGGCGACGCCGCTGACGCCAAGAAGGACCAGCAGCGGACGCTGCCCATCGATGCCCTGAAGCCGGGCAAGTACCAGCCGCGGACCCGCATGGACGAAGGTTCCCTCAAGGAGCTGGCGGCCTCCATCCAGGCCCAGGGCATCATGCAGCCCATCCTGGTGCGGCCGATCAACGGCGGCTACGAAATCATCGCCGGCGAACGCCGCTGGCGTGCCTGCCGCATGGCGGGCATGACCGAAGTGCCGACCCTGGTGCGGGAAATCCCCGATGAAGCCGCGGCCGCCATGTCCCTCATCGAGAACATCCAGCGGGAAAACCTCAATCCCCTGGAAGAAGCCATGGGCCTGCAGCGCCTGGTGGACGAGTTCGAGATGACCCACCAGCAGGCCGCCGATGCGGTTGGCCGCTCCCGTCCCGCCGCTTCCAACCTGCTGCGTCTGCTGCAGCTGGCGGCGCCGGTCCAGGAACTGCTGCTGGAAGGCAAGCTGGACATGGGCCACGCCCGGGCCCTGCTCTCCCTGGAAGGGGCGGAGCAGATACAGGTGGGCAACCGGGTGGCCCACAAGGGCCTTTCCGTGCGGGAAACGGAGCGCCTGGTGCAGGCCCTGCTGAATCCGCCGAAAAAGGTCGAGAAGGCCAAGGACCGGGATCTGCTGCGGCTGGAGGAAGAACTGTCGGACCTGCTCGGAGCCAAGGTGACGGTGGCGGCCAACAGGAAGGGCGCCGGCAAGATGGCCATCGAATTCTCCAGCCTGGACCAGCTCGACGAACTGCTGGCCCGTTTCCGCTGAGTCCGGCTGCAAACGGCGACTGTGGCGGACGAGGACTGCGGTAAACCCGTAGGAGTCAGGGCTGACAAGGCCTGAAACCATTTGTCCTGCCATGGCCATGTCATCCCAACGACGCGGATGGCGCCCTGAGACTGGCAAACCCCTTATTTTGTTCCGGCGTTTCCATTGACTAAATAAGGGATAACTCTTATATTATTTATCTTTGTGTGCGGCGGCTGGCGACGTTGGTTCGGGTTTTGAACCGCTCCCTCCAGTTTGGAAAAACCGCGGAAAATCAATCATGTTCCGGGCAATCATTTTCCAAATCTGGGCGGTAGTAATCACGGCTGGCCTGCTTGGCATGTTCGTCGGAGGGCACGGTGCGGCCTCTGCGGCGGTGGGTGGTGGCGCTTGCCTGCTCCCCAACGCCCTGTTCGCCCTGCGCCTGGCTGTAGCGGCGCGGCGCCCGGGTGGTCCCGGCGTAGCGGGCTTCTTCCTCGGCGAATTCGTCAAGGTTGCCGCCACCATCGGAATTCTGGCTGTTGCTGCCAAGGTTTATCCCGAGATGCATTGGCCCTCCATGCTGCTCGGCCTGGTAGTGACGCTGCAGGCGAGTTTTTTGGCTTTTTGGAAGAAATCCTGAAATGGAAAACGCTCACGAGGCAGTCGCGGAACACGCCGCCAACGCCCCCACCGCTGGCGAGTACATCGTCCACCACCTGACCCACTTCAATTCCACCGGTCACGCCCAGTCCGCCGTTATTGACTTCTCCGTCATCAACGTCGACACCGTGGTTTTCTCCATCCTTATGGGGATCCTCGGTCTGTTCGTCATGTGGCGTGTCGCCAAGAGCGTTACCTCCGGCGTTCCCGGTCGCATGCAGGCCGCCGTGGAAATCGTCCTGGAAATGGTGAACAACCAGGCCAAGGGCATCGTGCATAGCGAAGAGTCCCGCAAGTTCGTGGCTCCCCTGGCTCTGACCGTGTTCATCTGGATCTTCCTGATGAACTCCATGGACTTCCTGCCCGTCGATCTGCTGCCCAGCCTCTGGCAAGCCGCTTCCGGCGACCACCACGCCTTCCTGCGCGTGGTTCCCACCGCCGACCTGAACGGCACCCTGGGCATGTCCATCGGCGTGCTGCTGGTCTGCATCTGGTACAACATCAAGATCAAGGGTCTGGGTGGCTGGGTGCACGAGCTCTTCACTGCTCCCTTCGGCAGCCATCCCCTGCTCTACCCGATCAACTTCGCCATGCAGATGATCGAGTTCCTGGCCAAGACCGTGTCCCACGGCATGCGGTTGTTCGGCAACATGTACGCCGGCGAACTGGTGTTCATGCTGATCGCCCTGATGGGTGCTGCCTGGGCCGGTACCGCCACCGGTGCGTTCCTCTGGGTCGGCGGCGTCATCGCCGGTTCCGTGTGGGCCATCTTCCATATCCTGATCGTTGCCCTGCAGGCCTTCATCTTCATGATGCTGACCCTGGTGTACATCGGTCAGGCCCACGAGAGCCACTAATCTCGTAACGGTTTCCCGTTTTACCTTTTCAACTTACTACCTCTACTTTTGCAAGGAGCAAACATGGAACACATCCTCGGTTTCGTCGCACTGGCCGCCGGTCTGATCATCGGTCTGGGTGCTATTGGCGCCTGTATCGGTATCGGCATCATGGGCTCCAAGTACCTGGAAGCCTCCGCTCGCCAGCCCGAACTGATGAACGAACTGCAAACCAAGATGTTCCTGCTGGCTGGTCTGATCGACGCCGCCTTCCTGATTGGCGTTGGTATCGCCATGATGTTCGCCTTCGCCAACCCGTTCGTTCTCAAGTAATTCGCGCCTCGAACAACTTTTTTTAAAGGGTTAGAGCCGTGAATCTGAACGCAACTCTGGTCGCCCAGCTCGTTGTGTTCTTCATTTTGGCGTGGTTCACGATGAAATTCGTGTGGCCGCCCATCGTGAAGGCGCTCGACGAGCGAGCGAAAAAAATCTCTGACGGTCTTGCTGCCGCCGATCGTGGCAAGCACGACCTCGAGCTCGCGACCAAGCGCTCGGCGGAAGCCCTGCGCGAAGGCAAGGAAAAGGCCTCCGAACTGATCGCCGGCGCTGACAAGCGCGCCGCCCAGATCATCGACGAAGCCAAGTCCCAGGCGAAGGTTGAAGCTGACCGTATCGTCGCCGCTGCCAAGGCCGAGATCGAACAGGAAGTGGTGCGTGCCAAGGAAGGTTTGCGTGAGCGCGTGGCTGAGCTGGCCGTTGTCGGTGCAGAGAAGATCCTGCGCCGCGAAATCGACGCCAAGGCCCACGCTGACATCCTGAGCACGATCAAACAGGATCTGTAACGCTTATGGCTGAATCCGTCACCATCGCTCGTCCCTACGCGGAAGCAGTTTTCCGCCTGGCGCGCGACGGAAAGGCCCTGGCTCAGTGGTCGGACACCCTGAAGCTGCTGGCTGTCATTGCACAGGACCCCGAAATGGTCCAGTGCATTGGCAACCCGAAGCTTTCGGCCGATCAGCTGACCCAGCTTTTCGTCTCGCTCAGCGGCGAGGCTGCCAAGAATGCCGACGTGACCGGTTTTATCCGGGTTCTCGCGGCAAACGAGCGCCTCTCCCTGCTGCCGCAAGTCCAGGAAATCTACGAGCAGCTCAAGAGTGCCGAAGAGGGCATCAAGGAAGCCGTTGTTTACAGCGCCTTCCCCCTCGATGACGCGCAAGTGAAAAATCTGTTGGGCCAACTTGAAACCCATTTCAGCTCCAAGCTCCAGCCCCGCGTGGTGGTGGATGCAGCGCTGATCGGTGGTATCAAAGTGGCGGTGGGTGACCAGGTCCTCGACGCTTCCGTACGCGGCAAGCTCGAAGCGATGGCTACGGCGCTCAAGAACTAGGAGAAATTCATGCAGTTGAATCCGTCCGAGATCAGCGAACTGATCAAGAGCAAGATTCAAAACCTGCAGGTGGGCGCCGAGACCCGCACGCAGGGTACCGTTGTCTCGGTGACCGACGGCATCTGCCGCGTTCACGGCCTGCAGGATGTAATGCAAGGCGAAATGCTGGAATTCCCCGGCAACACCTTCGGTATGGCCCTGAACCTGGAGCGTGACTCCGTGGGCGCCGTGGTGCTGGGTGAATACGAGCACATTTCCGAAGGTGACACCGTCAAGTGCACCGGTCGCATTCTGGAAGTGCCCGTTGGTCCCGAACTGATCGGCCGCGTGGTTAACGCCCTGGGCCAGCCTATCGACGGCAAGGGCCCCCTGGGCAACAAGCTGACCGACAAGATCGAGAAGGTCGCCCCCGGCGTGATCTGGCGGAAGTCCGTGTCCCAGCCCGTGCAGTCCGGTATCAAGGCTATCGATTCCATGGTTCCCGTCGGCCGCGGCCAGCGCGAACTGATCATCGGTGACCGTCAGACCGGTAAGACCGCTGTGGCCGTTGATGCGATCATCGCCCAGAAGGGTCAGAACATGAAGTGTATCTACGTGGCGGTGGGCCAGAAGGCTTCCACCATCGCCAACGTGGTACGCAAGCTGGAAGAACACGGTGCCATGGAATACACCATCGTGGTGGCCGCTTCCGCTTCTGACTCCGCTGCGCTGCAGTTCATCGCTCCCTACGCCGGCTGCACCATGGGCGAATACTTCCGCGACCGCGGTGAAGACGCCCTGATCATTTATGACGATCTGACCAAGCAAGCCTGGGCCTATCGCCAGATCTCCCTGCTGCTGCGTCGTCCTCCCGGCCGTGAAGCTTACCCCGGTGACGTGTTCTACCTGCACTCCCGTCTGCTGGAACGCGCAGCCCGTGTTTCCGAAGAATGGGTGGAAAAGCTGACCAACGGCGAAGTCAAGGGCAAGACCGGTTCTCTGACCGCTCTCCCCGTGATCGAAACCCAGGCTGGTGACGTGTCCGCCTTCGTGCCGACCAACGTGATCTCCATTACCGACGGTCAGATCTTCCTGGAAACCGACCTGTTCAACGCCGGTGTCCGTCCCGCTATCAACGCCGGTATCTCCGTGTCCCGCGTCGGTGGTGCTGCCCAGACCAAGCTGATCAAGAAGCTGTCCGGCGGTATCCGTACCGACCTGGCCCAGTATCGCGAACTGGCCGCTTTCGCCCAGTTTGCTTCCGATCTGGACGAAGCTACCCGCAAGCAGCTGGAGCGTGGCCGCCGTACCGTGGAAGTGCTGAAGCAGGGCCAATACACCCCGCTGAGCATTGCCGACCAGGCCGTGACTCTGTACGCCATCACCAAGGGCTACGCTGATGACATCGACGTGAAGCGCGTTCTCGAATTCGAGAAGGGCCTGCACGGCTACGTTCGTCAAAAGTACGCCGATCTGGTGACCAAGATGGAAACGTCCAAGGACCTGGATGCTGACGGCGAAAAGCAACTCGTCGAAGCGATCAAGGAATTCAAGGCCGCTTGGGTTTAATCCGTCCAGGAGAGCGTAATGGCTAGCGGCAAGGAAATCCGCAACAAGATCAAGAGCGTGGAAAACACGCGCAAGATCACCAAGGCCATGGAGATGGTGGCCGCGTCGAAGATGCGCAAGGCGCAGGAACGTATGCGTCAGGCGCGTCCTTATGGCGAGAAGATCCGCCGCGTGGCCGCCCACCTCTCTCATGCGCTGACCGAGTACAAGCATCCGTTCCTGGTGAAGCGTGATCCGATCAAGAAGGCCGGCATCATCGTCGTGACCTCCGACAAGGGCCTGTGCGGCGCGTTGAACTCCAACGTGCTGCGCAACGTCCTGAACCAGATGAAGGACCTGGAAAGCCAGGGCATCGCCATCCAGGCGACCGCCATCGGCAACAAGGGTCTGGGCTTCCTGCAGCGTTCCGGCGCCAGCGTCGTTTCCCAGGTCACCGGCCTGGGCGATACGCCCCACCTGGAACGCCTGATCGGGCCCGTCAAGGTTCAGCTCGATGCCTACATCAACGGTGAGATCGACCAGTTGTTCATCGCCTACACCCGCTTCGTGAACACCATGAAGCAGGAGCCGGTTATCGAGCAGCTGCTGCCCCTGTCCGGTGAGGTCGTGGGCTCCGAGTCCGCCCGTTGGGACTACGTCTACGAGCCCGACGCCAAGTCCGTGATCGACGACCTGCTGGTCCGCTATGTCGAAGCGCTGATCTATCAGTCAGTGGCTGAAAGCATGGCTTCCGAGCAGAGCGCCCGGATGGTGGCCATGAAGTCGGCTTCCGACAACGCCAAGAATGTGATCGGCGAACTGAAACTGGTCTACAACAAGACCCGTCAGGCAGCGATTACCAAGGAATTGTCCGAAATCGTCAGCGGCGCAGCGGCGGTCTAACTGGTTTCTATAGTTTGAGGGATTCAAAATGAGTCAAGGTATGATCGTTCAGTGCATCGGCGCTGTGGTGGACATCCAGTTCCCCCGCGAAGCCATGCCCAAGGTCTATGACGCCCTGATGCTCGATGTGGCCGAAGAGCACGCCAACATCGAAAAGGGTCTGACCTTCGAAGTTCAGCAACAGCTGGGTGACGGCATTGTCCGTACCATCGCCCTGGGTTCTTCCGACGGCCTGCGCCGCGGTATGAAAGTGAACAACACCGGCAAGCCCATTTCCGTGCCCGTGGGCCACGGTACCCTGGGTCGCATCATGGACGTGCTGGGTCGCCCCATCGACGAAGCCGGCCCCATCGCTTCCGACGAAACGCGCGCCATTCACCAGAAGGCTCCCGCTTTCGACGAGCTGTCCCCCTCCGTGGAACTGCTCGAAACCGGCATCAAGGTGATCGACCTGATCTGCCCGTTCGCCAAGGGCGGCAAGGTGGGTCTGTTCGGTGGCGCCGGCGTGGGCAAGACCGTGAACATGATGGAGCTGATCAACAACATCGCCAAACAGCACTCCGGTCTGTCCGTGTTTGCTGGCGTGGGTGAGCGTACCCGTGAAGGTAACGACTTCTACCACGAGATGAAGGACTCCAACGTGCTGGACAAGGTGGCCATGGTGTTCGGTCAGATGAACGAGCCCCCCGGCAACCGTCTGCGCGTGGCGCTGACCGGCCTGACCATGGCCGAGCGTTTCCGTGACGAAGGCCGTGACATCCTGTTCTTCGTGGACAACATCTACCGCTACACCCTGGCCGGTACCGAAGTGTCCGCTCTGCTGGGCCGTATGCCGTCCGCCGTGGGCTACCAGCCCACCCTGGCCGACGAAATGGGCCGCCTGCAGGAACGGATCACCTCCACCAAGGTGGGTTCCATCACCTCCATCCAGGCCGTGTATGTGCCTGCCGATGACTTGACCGACCCGTCCCCCGCCACCACCTTCCTCCACCTGGACTCCACCGTCGTGCTGTCCCGGGACATCGCTGCGCTGGGTATCTACCCCGCCGTGGATCCCCTGGACTCCACCTCCCGCCAGCTGGATCCCCAGATCGTGGGCGAAGAGCACTACAACGTGGCCCGCGGCGTGCAGATGACCCTGCAGCGCTACAAGGAACTGCGCGACATCATCGCCATTCTGGGTATGGACGAACTGGCTCCCGAAGACAAGCTGGCCGTGGCCCGCGCTCGTAAGATCCAGCGCTTCCTGTCCCAGCCCTTCCACGTGGCCGAAGTGTTCACCGGCTCTCCCGGCAAGTACGTGCCGCTGAAGGAAACGATCAAGGGCTTCAAGATGATCGTGGCCGGCGAGTGCGACAACCTGCCGGAACAGGCCTTCTACATGGTCGGCTCCATCGAAGAGGCCTTCGAAAAGGCGAAGACCCTCCAGTAATCAACCGGTAAGCCGCATCCCGTCCGGGGTGCGGCCATCCTGAGGGGAACCCCTATCATGGCATTGAGAGTACATGTAGACGTGGTCAGCGCCGAAGAGTCCATCTTCTCCGGCGAAGCTGAATACGTGGTGCTCCCGGGCGAAGCCGGCGAACTCGGCATCTACCCGCGGCACACCCCGCTGCTGACCCGTATCAAGCCCGGTACCGTGCGTATCAAGGTGCCGGATGCCGAGTTCGAGATGATCTACGTCTCCGGCGGCATGCTGGAAGTTCAGCCCACCATCGTGACCGTGCTGGCCGATACCGCTATCCGCGGTGGCGACCTGGACGAGGCGAAGGCGCTGGAAGCCAAGAAGGCAGCGGAAGAAGCCCTGCAGAACCGCTCTGCCGAAATGGACTACGCCAAGGCCGAAGCCGAACTGGCTGAAGCCGTGGCCCAGCTGGCAACCATCGAGCAGCTGAAGAAGCGCAAGCACTAAGCAGCTGATCGTCGCAGCACAAAAAAGGCAGCCTCCGGGCTGCCTTTTCTTTTGTGTGTTTGGGAAGTTCTGGCTGGATTGAGTCAGCCCTGCAGACGCTCCAGGCGGGCGGCCAGGGCATCGGCCTCCGTTGCAGCGGCGGAAACGGCCTGCTGATGGCCCTGCCATTCGCGGCGCCGGATGGGGCCGCCGGCGCCCTGCTCGTGTCTGAAATATTCGGCAAAGTTGGCGTTGAGGCGGCTCCAGGCCTCCTTTTGCCAATTGAAGAGGCTGGCACCCAGGCCCGCCAGGCGCCGGGCCGGAATGTCGCCCAGCAGGCGCGCCAGGTCTTCTTCCGCATCCCAGCGCAGGTTGCGGAAGACAAAGCCCAGGGCTTCGGCGAAATCGGCCGTGCCTTCCAGACGGGCAGCTGCCAAGGCTTCCTGGGGGTGGCCGAAGAAGCGAAGTGGGGCGTGTTCCGGCAGGCTGATGAGGACGTCGGGAGCGGCCAGGGGGCCGCCATGCAGGGTGCCGTCCTCGGCCACGGTCAGGTCCAGGCTGAACCAGGGCGGCAGGGAAATCCTGGCGCCGCGGCCGGCGAAGGGCCGCAGGCGCTGGCGCGCCCACGGCTCCCGGCCCAGCAGGTGATTGAGCCCGGCGAGGAAGGGACGGTCCAGCATGGGGTTCAGGACAGTTGCTGAATGCCGGCGACCATCCAGCCCCGGCTGCCGTCGGTGGGCTTGACCAGGTGCCAGACTTCGTCGAAGGGCGCCGGTGCCGCGTCCTTCTCTTCCCGCAGCAGGCCGTTGAAACGGACACTGGCGATGTGGCGGCCGGTCTCGCTGACCACCTCCAGCAGGCTGGCGTTGAGCTGCACCACATCGGTCTGCTGGGCCTTGCCGCCCCGCTCGCTCAGTTGCAGCTGCACTTCGGCGAACATCTCGGGGGCCAGGAACTCCCGCATGTCGTCCAGGTTGCCCTGGTCGTTGGCGGCCTGGAGGCGGACGAAGTTGAGCTTGGCCACCCGCAGGAAACCTTCGCTGTCGAAATCGGCAGGAATGTTGACTGCGGCGGCCGGCGCAGCCTCAGCGGCCGGGACGGCAGCGTTGCCGCCACCCACGGGCGTCACTTCCGGCAGGGGAGCCATGGAGGGACCGCCGACCCCGGCATACTGCAGGGGTTCGGAGCGCGGCGCCGCTGCAGCCGGGCGGCGGAAAATGAGGCGGAAAACGAACACGGCAGCCATGGCCAGCAGGGCGATCATGAGGAAGTTGGCCATGCCTTCGCCGAAGCCGAAGTGGGAAGCCAGGGCGGCCAGGCCGATGCCGGCGGCCAGGCCGGCGATGGGACCGAGCCAGCTGCGCTTGGGCGCAGCCTGGGGTGCCGGCGCACCGGCGGTGGCAGGCTGGGCCTGCTGGGCCGGAGCGGCGTTCTGCTTGGGGGCCGTGGTGCCGCTGGGGGCGGTGTTGTGCTGGGGCGTGACGCTGCGCTGCATGCCGCTGCTGCGGCCGCCGCCGAGGCGGGCGGCATCGGCATCGGGGGCGACCAGGGCCAGGCCCAGAACCAGGGTGCACAGGGCGATCAAGGGCTTCTTCACTGATGTCTCTCCTCGTTGTTGGTATGGGTACGCTTAGTACTTGTAACCGCGGTGCAGGGCGACCACGCCCATGGTCAGGTTGAAGTATTCGACCTTTTCCAGGCCCACCTGTTCCATGATGCCCTTGAGGGTTTCCTGATCCGGATGCACGCGGATGGATTCGGACAGGTAGCGATAGCTGTCCGGGTCCTTGACGATCAGCTGGCCCAGGCGGGGGATGACCTGGAAGGAGTAGAAGTCGTAGAAGGGCGCCAGGGGCTTCCACACCTGGGAGAACTCCAGCACCAGCAGGCGGCCGCCCGGCTTCAGGACCCGGCGCATCTCGGCCAGGGCCTTGTCCTTGTGGGTCATGTTGCGCAGGCCGAAGGCCACCGTGACCACGTCGAAATAGTCGTCGGGGAAGGGCAGCTTCTCCGCATCGCACTGGGCCACGGGGACGACGAAGCCCTTGTCGCAGAGGCGGTCCCGGCCCCGGGTCAGCATGGCGTTGTTGATGTCGGTGAGCCACACCTGGCCGCTCTTGCCGGCCTTCTTGGCAAAGGCCAGGGACAGGTCGCCGGTGCCTCCGGCCACGTCCAGCACCCGGCTGCCTTCGCGCACGCCGCTCTGGGCGATGGTGAAGGCCTTCCACAGGCGGTGCAGGCCGCCGGACATGAGGTCGTTCATCAGGTCGTAGCGCTGGGCCACGGAAGAGAAGACGTCGGCCACCTTCTGGGCCTTTTCGGCCTCGTCGACCTGTTGATAGCCGAAATGAGTTTTGTCGCCCATGATGGGAATCCGTTTAGCTAAGCGTTGAAATGGGGAAAGGTCAGTGCTTGCCGCAACCGCCCTGGGGGCGGGGCGGCGGCGGGGGCAGGTCGGCCGGGTCCCGGGAGAGGCCGGCGGCGGCGAGCTTTGCCAGGTACTCCTGCCACAGGGCGTCCCGGTTGAGGCCCAGTTCGTAGAGGTAGTCCCAGGAGTAGAGGCCGCTGTCGTGGCCGTCGGAAAAGACCAGCTTGATGGCGTAGTTGCCGACCGGCTCCACGCGCTCGATCTCCACCGCCTGCTTGCCGGCCTGCAGCCGTTCCTGGCCGGGGCCGTGGCCCCGCACCTCGGCGGAGGGGGAGAGCACTCGCAGGAACTCGTAGGCGAGTTCAAAGCGCTGTCCGTCGGCGAAGCTGATTTCCAGCAGTTGGGATTTCTGGTGCAGCTTGATTTCGGTGGGAATGGGAGTTTCCCGATTGAGCCCGGCCATGGCCGCAAATCCTGCAAAAAAGACGCGCTATCATAGCGCAGATGGGGCCTGGCCGGGACGTCGGGCCCGTGCCGGACGATCCGTTCCGGCTGTCATCAATTTGTCACCTGGCTGCAATAGACTTTTCTGCAAAGCTTAACGGACAACCAACCCAATGCCAGCCAACATCCTTGTCGTCGAAGACGAACCCTCGATCCAGGAACTGATCGCCGCCAATCTGCAGCATGCCGGGCACCAGGTGCTGCGGGCCTACGATGCCGAAGAGGCGGAGCGCAAGGTGCGCGAGGTGCTGCCCGACGTGGTCCTGCTGGATTGGATGCTGCCCGGCATGTCCGGTGTGCAGTTCGCCCGCAAGCTGCGGGCCGACGAGCGGACCAAGGACGTGCCCATCATCATGCTCACCGCCCGGGGCGAGGAGCACGACAAGATCGCCGGCCTCGAAGCCGGGGCCGACGACTACGTCACCAAACCCTTCTCCCCCCGGGAGCTGCAGGCCCGCATCAAGGCAGTGCTGCGCCGGCGGGCGCCCCAGATGACCGAGGACCCGGTGGATATCGAAGGCCTGCGCCTGGATCCCATCACCCACCGGGTGCTGGGCAACGGCAGCCCGGTGGACCTGGGGCCGACGGAGTTCCGCCTGCTGCACTTCTTCATGACCCACCCGGAGCGGGTCCACAGCCGGGCCCAGCTGCTGGACCAGGTGTGGGGCGATCATGTGTTCGTCGAGGAGCGCACCGTGGATGTGCACATCCGCCGCCTGCGCTCCGCCCTGGAGCCCACCGGCCACGAACGCCTGATCCAGACCGTGCGCGGCAGCGGATACCGTTTCTCCACCCAGGCCGGTTAAACTGCCGCCCTGACCACTTCTTCCTGATCGGTCTGTCCTCATGGTCAAAGCCGTCTGGCTGCGCGCCTTCTTCTTCCTCTTCCTGCTTTGTGCCGTCACCGGTCCCGTCTGGATCTTCGTCGGCCGCCAGCAGGCCTGGGAAACCTTCTGCGGCGGCCTGCTGCTCTACCTGCTGTACCACCTGTGGTTCCTTTCCAAGCTCATGCGCTGGCTGCGCGGGCCCCTGGACGCCCGGGTGCCCGCCGGCTGGGGCATCTGGGAAGTGGCCTTCGCCGGCCTGCACCGCCGGGTGCGCATCCGCCTGGAGCAGCAGCACTCCCTGGCCCGGGCCCTGGAGCGCTTCCGCCTGGCCGGCGAGGCCCTGCCCGACGGGGTGGTGGTCTTCAACCGGCACCGCCAGATCGACGGCCTCAATGCCCAGGCCGCCGCCCACTTCAATCTCAACCCGGCCACCGACCGGGGCCAGCCGGTCACCAACCTGATCCGCCAGCCGGAGATGGTGAGCTACCTCAGCGCCGGCCAGTTCGACGAGCCCCTGCTGCTGCAGAACGACCTGCACAAGGGCCAGACCTTGCAGATCCAGGTGATCCCCTATGGCGACGACCAGAACCTGCTCATCAGCCGGGACATCAGCCAGCTGGAGCGCCTGGAAAACATGCGCCGGGATTTCGTCGCCAACGTCTCCCACGAACTGAAGACGCCCCTGACCGTGGTCAGCGGCTTCGTCGAGATGCTGGTGGATGATTTCGACGCCTATCCCCGGGAAGACGCCCTGCACTACCTGCGCCTGGTGCAGGAGCAGTCGGGACGCATGCAGCACCTGATCGACGACCTGCTGACCCTCTCCGCCCTGGAGACCGGCAGCCTGACCCCCCTGGACGAACGGGTGGAAGTGCCGGCCCTGCTGGCCTCCATTCAGCAGGAAGCCCAGGCTCTCTCCGCCGGGCGGCACCAGATCAGCCTGGTGTGCGACGGCCCTCCGGTGCTGCTGGGCTGTGCCAACGAACTGCGCAGCGCCTTCGGCAACCTGGCGTCCAACGCCGTGCGCTACACGCCGGATGGCGGCCGGGTGGAACTGATCTGGCAGCGCACCGCCGACGGCGCCGCCTTCACCGTGGCCGACAGCGGCATCGGCATCGCGCCCCAGCACATTCCCCGGCTCACCGAGCGCTTCTACCGGGTGGACCGCAGCCGCTCCCGGGAGACCGGCGGCACCGGCCTCGGTCTGGCCATCGTCAAGCACGTGCTGACACGGCACCAGGGCCGTCTCGAAGTGGAGAGCGAGGCCGGCAAGGGCAGCCGCTTCTCCGCCTGCTTCCCGGCCCTGCGCATTCCCGACTGAGGCGCCGGCAATCGCCCTAGCCGCAGACGCTGAAGCTGACCCGCTCGAAATCGGCGCCGCCTTGCAGCAGCTCTTCCAGCTGCACCAGCCAGGTGCCGTCACTGTGGATTTCCACCTGGCGCCGGGCTCCGTACCAGCCCAGGGGCAGGATCAGGGAAGCCCCTTGTTCCAGGCTTGGGACCGGCGGCAGCAGAAAGGCCCGCACATAGGGCTCCGAGGGCGAATGGTCGGCGCCATGGTGGCGCACCGCCACTGCCTGGGGCCGGCCCGCCACCAGGCTGATGCCGGCCACCAGTCCGCCGGCCTCGGCGCCGTCCCGCTCCTGCATGACCCAATTGGCCTGGCCGAGCATGAACTGCTCCGCCGCCTCACCGGCCACCCCCACCAACTGCCCCTGCTGTAGCCGCTGGCCGGCGCCGTCCCGGCGCAGGCGGTAGCCGGCGGCCGACTCGTTGGCCACGCTCCAGGTATCGGCAGCGAAAGCCAGGCGGGCCGAGGCGACCGCCAGGGGCTGGCTCGGGTCCACCTGGTGGCGGAAGATGAAGAGGCTGTCGAACTCCTGGCGGGAATAGACCCGCACATTGTCGGGCTGCACGAACTCCCGGCCGGCGACAAAGTAGTGCAGGGCTTCCCAGCCGACGCAAAGACGCAGCCGGCCCTTGCCCGGGTGGCGCCGGAAGCGGCGCAGGGCGGGGGTCTGGGACCATGGGCGAAAAAGCAGGGCGAGCAGGTGGACGCACTGGCTGGCGCTGCAGCCTTCGCCCAGGCCGGCGTCCACCGGTGAGAGCCGGGCCTTGAGGCCCTGGTGGGCCTGGCGCAGGCGCAGGGTCAGGCGCGAAGTGTCGAGGCGGCGCAGGGTCGGTGCGTCCGCCGTCGCGTCATGGGGCTGGAGGCCGCCGTCCCGAAGCAGATCAACGACGAAGCGGGGCGCGCCATCGCCCGCTGCCAGGGCGTCGATCCCCACCAGGGGCGCCCATAGCCGGGCCCAGCGCCAGGCCAGTTCCAGCTGGCGCTGGGAAAGGCTGTAGGGGCCGGCCAGTTCCAGCAGCAGGGCGGCGTTGTAGATGGCGGCGCAATGGCCCTGGCCGTGTTCCGGCATCTCGGGATCGGCTACTGGCAGGGTGGCCACGCCCCATTCCTCGGCGCTGCCGAAATAGCCATGGAGCTCGAGCCACAGGCCTGCGTCCAGTTCGCGCCGGGCCCGGTAGTGCTCGACCATGACCAGGGCGGTGTAGTGCAGGCAGCGGTGCAGGATCAGGGCCAGCCGCTCCGGCGTGTCCTGGCCTGGCTCCAGCCCCTGGGCGACCCGGGCGTAGGCCTGGGCCATGCGTCGCCAGGCGGCCGTGACCGCGACGAAGGTCGTTTCTTCCTGGTCCGCCAGGGGCAGGGGGCGGTTGAGGTAGCGTCTGGCCAGCTCCTCCTGGGCGAAGGCGAGGGGCGTGCGGGCCTGCTCCAGGAGCTGCAGGGCGGCCAGGGGCGCCGGCGGGGCAGTCAGCAGGCTGTGCTGGAAGCGGACCAGGCCGTCATGCAGGAGGGGCGGGTCTGCCAGGGGCAGCCGCGCCAGGAAGGCCGCCCCGCTTGGCAGATCGGGGAAGGCCAGGGCGACGCCGGCAGCGTTTGGGTTGCCCATGACCTAGCCCTCCCGCCCGGACCGGCCGACGATGCCGGCTGGGGGGCTCGTGAGACCCGGGGAGCGGGCGCTGCCGGCGGCGTTGTGGCAGGAGGGGACGGGACCCGGAGGTCGCAGCGTGGACCGGCGGGGACATGCGGGGGCGGTGCGTGATGCACTGGTGGGGGCTGGCATGGCGGCGCTCTTCCTGGCGATGGTCCCGGGTCCGGCAACTGCCCGGGAATGGCTTGATTCTTGGGCCCCGGCGGGGCGCCGCCCAAGGAACTAAGTCACGCCGCCTCGTTGCTGCCGCAGCTCACCAGGTCGAAGTCGTGGCCGCTGAAGACCACCTTGTCCAGACGGTAGCGGCGGGACTGGCCCTGTTCCAGCTCCACCGGGCGGTTCTTCAGGTACCAGCCCCGGGGCAGCACCAGGTCGGGCAGGGCGCCCGGATCGGCACCGACGGGCTGGATGATGAAGCCGCCGACGCTGGCCTGGAGCGGCAGGTTGGCGCCCAGGGCCGTCACCGCCACCCCCAGGGCCAGGCCCGGCAGGCGCTTGGCCTTGGCCACGACGCCGCCGCTGCCGGTCTGCATCAGGCTGCTGAGGCGGGTCAGCACCAGCTGCCCGTCCTCCCCGGCAATGGCCGCCAGCTGGCCCACTGCGACCCGGGCGCCGCCTTCGGGGCGGTACAGGCGGAAGGCGTGGGCGCTTTGCTCCAGCAGGGTCCAGGTTTCGCCGCTGTAGCGCTGGCTGGCTTCTTCCCTGACGCTGCTGGCGTCGTCCCGGGCGGTGCCGAACACGGCCAGCCGCTCCGCGTCCTGGCGGGAATACTGGTAGGCGGCGGCCGCCGCCTTGGGTCGGTGCATCTCGCGGCCGGTGAGGCGGTAGTGGATGGCCTCGTAGCCGAGCACCACCTCCGCCGTGCCGATGGGCTGGCGCAGGTCGAAGGCCCGGGCGATGGCTTCCTGGGACCAGGGGTACTTGAGGTGGGCCAGCAGGCGCTGGGCGTCGCCGGGGCTTACCTCGTCGCCCAGCTGCAGGTCCGCCGGCGACACCGCCTCGGCCAGGCGCCGCCGCAGCTTGCGCATGTGGCTGGCCAGGTCGGCGGTGACGAGTCGGCGCACCTGGGGGCCGAGGATGGCGGAGGGCAGGGGCTTGGCCACCGGCCGGTCGCTTTCCAGGTCGATGACGAAGGGGGCCGGCTCGCCGGCGTCGATGCTGGCGATCTGCACCAGCTGGGCCAGGGCCCGGGACCAGCGCCACACCACCGGAATGTCGCGGGAACGCAGGGAATAGGGCTTGGAGAGGTCGAACAGCAGCACCGCCGCGTAGCTGCGGGCGCAACTGAGGCTGCGCCCCTTGGGGTCCTGGAACACCAGGTCGGCCACCTGGCGCCGTTCGCTCTCGGCGTAGATGGCGTGGAAGGACTGCCAGAGGCCGTCGGGAATCTGGAAGCGGGCCTCCAGGTGTTCGGCCAGGGCCATGCCGCGGCAGAACAGGGCCCGTTCCAGGACCGCCGCCGTGTCGGCGTCGCTGCCGGCCGGGGGCTCGGCGGCCAGCCAGGCGTCGGCGGCGTCCTGCCACAGCTGCACGGTGCGCTGGAACAGGGCCAGTTCCTGGCCCGCGTAGGGCAGGGGGCGGGACAGGTAGCGGCGGGTGGCTTCGTCCTGGACGAAGGCCAGGGCCTTTTCCGCCTGGGCCAGGACGGGAGCCTGCTCCAGGGGCGGCAGGGGATGCCGGGCCAGGGTGGTGAAGAAGCGGGTCAGGGCTTCATGGGTGCGCACCGGATCGGCCATGGGCAGGCGGCCGAGGAAGGCGGCAGCATCGGCACCGCTGCGCAATTCCAGGGGCTGGGCGGCGGTGAGGGTAGCGGGTTTCATCATGACGCACCTCCGGAGGTGACGTAGCTTTTTTGTTCTTTAAGCTTAGATGAGAATTCAGCCGGAAACGGGGGCGAGGCCGGTCTTATGGGCAGCCATTGTGCCTGCCGGGCCCCGAAACGCCAAGGCGCCACCGTATAATCGGAATCCCTGCTCCCCATCCCCGGCTCACCCATTCCATGAATGACCGTCAACTGGCCAGCCTCTGGCAGCAACGTCTTTCCACCCGCCGCTTCAAGGTCAAGGCCGGCGAGATCATCGAGGCCCGGGCATCCACGGCGGCGGAAGGGGCGGCGGGGCTGCGCACCGAATATCACATCGACCACGACCGGGTGGTCTTCTCCACCGCCTTCCGGCGCCTGGGGCGCAAGACCCAGGTCCATCCCCTGGCCACCCACGACCACACCCACAACCGCCTCACCCACAGCGTCGAAGTGGCCTGCGTCGGCCGCAGCCTGGGCAACCGGGTGGGGGCCATGATGGCCGAGCAGGGCTATCTGCCGGAGGGCATCACCCCCTTCGACCTGGGCATGGTGGTGCAGGTGGCCTGCCTGGCCCACGACATCGGCAATCCCCCCTTCGGCCACACCGGCGAGGATGCCCTGCGGGCCTGGTTCCGCGATGCCCGCAACGCTTCCTTCCTGACCGGCCTGTCCGAGGCCGAGCGCCTCGATGTGCAGACCTTCGAGGGCAACGCCCACGGCTTTCGCATGGTCTCCCGCCTGGAGATGTACGCCAACGAAGGCGGCATGCGCCTCACCGCCGCCGCCCTGGGGGCCATGATCAAGTATCCGTGGACCGTGGCCGCCAGCCCCAAGCCGGGCAAGTTCAATTTCTACCAGTCCGAACTGGCCTATTTCGAGGCCGTGGCCGAGGCCCTGGGACTGCCCCGGAGCGGCGACCGCTGGGGGCGCCATCCCCTGTCCTACCTGATGGAGGCGGCGGACGACGTCTGCTACGCCATCCTGGACCTGGAGGATGCGGTGGAAATGGGCATCCTGGAGGTGGAGGAGTTCGAGCGCCTGATCAATCCCCTGGCCGCCGCCGAGAGCGGCCGGGTGTGGGAGAGCCCCGGCGCCCGCCAGCGCTGCGCCATGCTGCGCGGCGTCGCCGTGGGGCGTTGCGTCAATGCCATCAGCGAAGCCTTCATCAAGAACCTGCGCTCCCTCACCGACGGCACCTTCAGCGAAAGCACCGGCGCCAAGGACCTGCTGGCGGCCTGTCCGGAGGATGTGGACCGGGTCCTCTCCGAGGCCAAGGACCTGGCCCGGCGCCGGGTCTACCGCCACAAGAGCAAGGTCATGACCGAACTGGCGGCCTATCCCTGCCTGGCTTCCATCCTGGATGTGCTGGTGCCGGCGGTGCATGCCCAGGTGACGGGCAGCGGCGAGGTGGACAACCGGCAGAAGACGGCCCTCTCCCTGCTGGAGGTGCCGGTGCGGCGCGAGGCCGGGCTTTACGCCGCCTACATGGAAGTGCTGGATTACGTCGGCGCCATGACCGACAACGCGGCGGCGACCCTGGCCCGGGAAATTTCCGGCGTGGGGATTATCTGAGGGCGTTGCGGCGCAGCCGGCGGCGGTCCAGCCACCAGGCGTAGAAGGGCAGGATCAGGGCTGAGCCCGGCAGCAGCAGGAACAGCAGGTAGGGCGAGAGGCGGGAGAGGCGCCGCAGGTGGCGCAGCAGTTCGGCCTTTTCCTCGGTGGTCCAGTGGCCGCCATTGCGGGTCTTCATCAGCAGGGGCATCAGTCCCCGCATCTGCAGCACTTCCGTGATGACCTGGCGCGACTGCCGCTTCTGGGCGGCGAGAATCTGCCGCAGCAGCGTTTCTTCAGGGACAGGGGCAGGGTCGGCGGCGGCGGTGGCCGCCGTGTTCTCGGGCGGGGCCATGGCTCAGCCCCGGCTGCGTTGGCTGAGGTCGTTCAGGCGCTGCCGCAGGGCAACGTAGGTCTTCCAGCCGAAATAGCCGCGCCGCAGCCAGCGGAAGACCCGCTTCGGCCGCAGGATGAAGCTGAAGGCCAGGCCGGCGCCCACGGTTCCCGGATGTTCCCTGAGCCAGCGCAGTCCCTGGGCCCCCGTGTCGGCGGCTCCCAGGGTGGTGGCCAGGGGCCAGCTGTCCCGGGCCAGGGCTTCGCGCTGGGCCTGGATCTTGGCGGAGAGGCGGCCCCGCTTGTGGGCCAGCTCGAGCAGGCGCTCGTTCATGGCCGGGGCTGTTCCCCGTCGGCCTCGGCCTGGGCGGCGCGCAGGGCTTCCAGATCGGCCTGCAGCTCACTGATGCTGCTGGCGAAGAGGCCGGAGCGGCGGCGGGAGAGGCGCAGGGCCGTGGCGGTGAGGGCCAGGCCGCCACCGATGAAGATCAGGGAGAAAACGGCAAAGATGACGATGCGGCTTTCCCAGAAGGCGGCAGCCACCAGGGCCACCAGCAGCACCATGCCGATGCACAGGAAGACCAGGGCGGCGACGCTGAACACCAGCAGCTGGGTGAGACGGATCTTTTCCTCTTCCAGCTCGGCACCGAGCAGTTCCAGGCGCGTCTTGCCCGTCGCCACCAGGGTGGCGAGCAGACGTTTCAGGGAAGCAAAGAAGCCCGCGCTTTGATCGGCCATGGGTTTACCGGAGTGGAAGTGGAACGGGATGGAACGGAAAAACAAACCCGGAAGGCGCGCCACGCGTGCCGGAGCACGCGCCGTCCTTCCGGGAGGCGTTACGGCTGCGGCTTAGCGGCGGCCGATGATGACGCCGAGCAGCAGGCCCACGCCGGCGGCGATGCCGACGGCCTTCCAGGGGTTTTCATGGACGAAGTCGTCGGTGGCGCGGGCGGCGGCCTTGGTCTTGTCCACCAGGGCGGCTTCGGCGTCGGCCAGGCGGATCTTGGCGTCCCGCAGGCGGTCCTGGATTTTCTCGCGCAGTTCGGAAACCTTTTCGCCGGCGGAGCTGGCGGTGGCGCGCAGCAGTTCTTCGGCGTCGGCAACCACCACCTTCAGGTCGGTGACCAGCTTTTCCTTGGAGACGGCGGACAGATCGGTATTGGCATTCATGGCGATTCCTCTTCTCGGAGTATGTTGCGGAAATCTTGCAGCGGGGCTCACAGCAGGGCCGTCAGTGCGAGTTGACCAGAGTAACGGGAGTCCGCCCCAAAATCAACGCGCCCATGCAGGCGGCAAATGACAGGGGCCTAGGCGGGGGCGAAGTCGTAGTCCACGATCAGGGGAGCGTGGTCGGAGAAGCGCTGCTCCTTGTAGACAAAGGCCTCCCGGGCGGTGGCGGCGATGCCGGGGGTGGCAATATGGTAATCGATGCGCCAGCCCACGTTCTTGGCCCGGGCCTGGCCCCGGTTGGACCACCAGGTGTAGGCCTCGCCGGTGGCTTCCGGATGCAGGCGGCGGTACACGTCGACCCAGCCCTTGTGCTCGAACAGGTCGCCGATCCAGGCCCGCTCTTCGGGCAGGAAGCCGGAATTCTTCAGGTTGCCCTTCCAGTTCTTCAGGTCGATTTCCCGGTGGGCGATGTTCCAGTCGCCGCACAGCACCACTTCCCGGCCTTCGGCCTGGAGCGCGGCGAGCACGGGCGCGAATTCGTCCATGAACTGGAACTTCGCTTCCTGCCGCTCCGGCGAGCTGGAGCCGGAGGGCACATACACGGAAATGACCGAGAGATTGCCGAAATCGGCGCGGATGTAGCGGCCTTCGGCGTCGAAGCCGGCATGGCCGATGCCTTCGCTGACCCGGTCCGGCTGCTGCCGGCACCACAGGCCGACGCCGCTGTAACCCTTTTTTTCGGCATAGTGGAAATAGCCGGTGAAGCCGGGCGGATTGGACATTTCCGGGGTCAGGTCCGGGGCCTGGGCCTTCAGTTCCTGCAGGCAGACGATGTCGGCGTCCTGGGCGGCCAGCCATTCGGCCAGGCCCTTGTTGAAGGCGGAGCGGATGCCGTTGAGATTGAGGGAGATGATGCGTAACATTGCCTTGTTGCGCCGCGCCAGGCGGCGATCGGAATAATTAGGAAACAGGATCGTTATGGATTTTCGTCAGGAGTTCATCGAGTTCGCCGTGGCCCGCCAGGTGCTGCGTTTCGGCGAGTTCAAGACCAAGGCCGGGCGGCTTTCGCCCTATTTCTTCAACTCCGGCCTGTTCAACGACGGGGACTCTCTCCTGCGGCTGTCCCAATTCTACGCGAAAGCCATCGCCGCCTCCGGCCTTGAGTTCGACCTGCTCTTCGGCCCGGCCTACAAGGGCATTCCCCTGGTGGCCGCGGTGGCCGTGGCCCTCGCCGGCCAGGGCCGCAATCTGCCCTATTCCTTCAACCGCAAGGAAGCCAAGGACCACGGCGAAGGCGGCACCATCGTCGGCGCCCCCCTGCAGGGTCGGGTGCTGATCGTGGACGACGTGATTTCCGCCGGCACTTCCGTGCGCGAATCGGTGGAACTGATCCGTGCCGCCGGGGCCACCCCGGCGGGCGTCGTCATCGCCCTGGACCGCATGGAGCGGGGCACCGGCGAACTTTCCGCAGTGCAGGAAGTGGAGCGGGACTACGGCATTCCGGTGGTGGCCGTGGCCACGCTGGAAGATTTGATGACCTTCCTGGCCAGCCATGGTGAGCTGGCCGCGCATCAGGCGGCGGTTGCCGCCTACAGGAGCCAATATGGGGTATCCCGCGTCTAAGCTGCTTTCCCTGGTCCTGGCCGGGGGCGTGGCGCTGCCGGCTTGGGCGGCCCCCCCCAGGTCCGGCGAAGACCCGAATCGCCTGGTCAAGCTTTATTGCTGCGAGGTGGACGGCCAGAAGACCTGCGGCGACACCCTGCCGCCCCAGTGCCAGAAGCGCGCCTACAAGGAACTCAATTCCCTGGGCGTGGCCCGGGAAGTGGGGCCTCCCCTGACGCCGGAACAGCAGGCGCAGAAGGTCAGGGACGAGCAGCGGCGCAAGGAGGAAGAGGCCGCCCAGAAGGAACAGGCGCGCAAGGATACGGCCCTGCTCAACACCTATAGCAGCGAGAAGGACATCGACCTGATCCGGAGCCGCAATGAGCAGGAAATGCAGGGCCAGATCAAGCAGTCCGAAAACAAGGTGGCCGATGCCCAGAAACACCTGAAGCGGCTGCAGGACGAAATGGAGTTCTACAAGCACCGCCCGGCGCCCTCCGAACTGGGCAAGAACATCCGGGATGCGGAATACGACCTGCGTCTGCAAAAGGAGCTGCTGGAGCGCAAGAATCAGGAGTTGCAGCAGATCCGCAGCAAGTACGACCAGGACAAGCGCCGCTACATCGAACTGACCCGGGCCCGGGCCGCCAATCCTGCCGGCCTGCATCCCGCCCTGGTACACCCCGCACCGCCACCGGCTGTTGAACGCCCCCGCTGAGACTTCCGGCCCGACTGGGGCCGGGCTGACGCCCCGGGGGGCTTTCCTCCTGGGATTACGGGCGCTGCTGCCCCTGCTGGTGGGGGTGGCGCCCTTTGGCGTCATCTATGGCGTGGTGGCGCTGCAGTCGGGCATCCCGCCCCTGGCGGCGGTACTCATGTCTTCCGTGGTCTTCGCCGGTTCGGCCCAGTTCCTCCTGGCCCAGCTGATCGGCGTGGGCGCTCCCCTTCTGCTCATGGTCGGCGCCGCCGCGGTGCTCAACCTGCGCCATGCCCTGTACAGCGCCTCGGTGGCGCCCCTGCTGGGACATCTGCCCTGGCGCTGGAAGCTGGCCCTGGCCTATCTGCTGACCGACGAGGCCTACGCCGCCGCCATTCCCTACCTGCTCGACCCGGCCCACAAGGCGATGCGCCACTGGCTGCTGCTGGGCAGCGGCCTGGCCCTGTGGAGCAGCTGGCAGCTGGCCACCCTGGCCGGGGTGCTGCTGGGGCGGGGGCTGCCGGCGGATCTGCCCCTGGACTTCGCCCTGCCCCTGACCTTCATCGCCATCGTGGTGCCCCTCATCAACAGCCGCAGCCGGCTGGCGGCGGCCCTGGTGGCGGCGGCCGTGGCCGTGGTTGCCGCGGCGCTGCCCTACAAGCTGGGCCTGTTCTGCGCCGCCCTGGCCGGTCTGGTGGCCGGCGTCCTGCTCCTGCCCCGGCGGGGCATAGGGGAGCCGCGGCCATGAACGGCGAACTGTGGCTGTTGTTCGGGGCGGCGGGGCTGCTGACCTTCCTCATCCGCCTCTCCTTCATTGCCGCCGAGGGGCGTTACCGGGCGCCCGCCTGGTTCGTTGCCGCCCTGCCGTTCGTGCCCATCGCCGCCCTTAGCGCCCTGGTGGCGCCGGAACTGTTCCTGGCGGCCGGGGAATTGCGCCTGGGGCCCCGCTTCTGGGCCGGCCTGGTGGCCATCGCGGTGGCGGCCTGGCAGCGCAATACCCTGCTCACCATCGGCAGCGGCTTCCTGGCCCTGTGGCTGTTCTCCTGAGCCCTCAGGGCAGGACGAAGGTGCTGCGTTCCTCCCGCCGGGTACGCGGATCGTCCACGGCGACAATGTGGAAGCGGATGGGCTGGATGCCTTGCCGCTCCGCCGGCCCCGGGACGGCCACGGTGACATGGACCGGGGCCGTGGCGCCGGCGGGGGCAGCGAAGCGCTGCGCTCCCTGAATCCGGATGCCCGGCAGGCCTTCCGCCCGCACTTCGAATTCTCGCTCCTGCTCCGCCAGGTTCATCAGCTTCAGGGTGTAGGCGTTCTCGAAGTCGCCCTCCGCCGTTTCCCGCACCAGGGAGCCCCGGTCCCGCAGCACGTCCACCAGCAGCAGGGAGCGCTCGGACAGGGTCCAGGCGCCGAGCAGGGTGAAGCAGCCCAGCACCGTGGCGTAGACGGCCAGGCGGGGCCGCTTCCAGTGGCGGGAACTCTGCCGGCCGCTGGCCAGTTCGGTTTCCGAGGCGAAGCGGATCAGGCCCCGGGGGCTGCCCACCTTGTCCATGACCGTATCGCAGGCGTCGATGCACAGGCCGCAGTTGATGCACTGGTACTGCAGACCGTCCCGGATGTCGATGCCGGTGGGACAGACCTGGACGCAGATGCCGCAGTCGATGCAGTCGCCCAGGCCGCTCTGCCGCCTGGCGCCGCGGGGCTCGCCCCGGGCCGCGTCATAGGCCACGTTGCGGGTTTCCGGATCGAACATGACACCCTGGAAGCGGGAATAGGGGCACATGTGCTGGCACACCATCTCCCGGGTGAAGCCGGCCTGCACATAGGTGAACAGGGTGTAGAAGATCAGCCAGAAGGCTTCCCAGGGGCCCAGGGTGAAGGCGGCCAGGTGGGGCAGCAGCTGCCGGATGGGGGTGAAGTAGCCGACGAAGGTGATGCCGGTCCACAGGGCGATGGCCAGCCACAGGCCGTGCTTGGCGCCCTTGCGCAGCAGCTTGTCAGCGTCCAGGGGCCGCTCGGCCAGCTTCAGGCGGGCCAGGTGGTCCCCTTCCACCTTGGCCTCCACCCACATGAAGATGCTGGTGTACACCGTCTGGGGACAGGCGAAGCCGCAGAAGAGGCGGCCGGCCACGGCGGTGACGAGGAACAGGCCGGTGGCCGAGAGGATCAGCACCAGGGCCAGCAGCAGGGCATCCTGGGGCCACAGCACCAGGCCGAAGAGGTACAGCTTCTCGTGCACGATGTCGAACAGCAGGGCCTGGCGGCCGTCCCACTCCAGCCAGCAGGCGCCGTAGAAGACGATCTGGGTGGCCCACACCATGAGCCAGCGCAGACTGTTGAAGCGGCCGCTGACGGCCCGGGGGTGGATCTGGCGCTTGTTGCGGTACAGGGCGATGCGGGCGCTCTGTACCTTGTTGACGGTCTTGTGGCTCATGCTCGGTCTTTCGCTGGCAATGGGAATAGGGGGATTTCCGTTGCTGCGAGTAGAACACCGGCCAGGATTTGGACACAGATTCAGTAAGTCGTGTTTTCGATAGGAACAGATTGCCGGCCGACCTTCATCCAGGGCACTCCCAGACCTGTACATGGCCTTGATTCCCATCAAATTATTGCCCCGATCCGAAGTGCCAGACTGGGAGTCCCGGCTGTTCCCATGGAAAAGCTCACCGGCTGTACCCGCCGCCGGGCGGCGGGAGGGGGAACAATGGGGCCCATGTCCGGACAGTCCGGACCGTGGGGTCATGAGGAGAAGCAGGATGGAGGCGGTCATCAAGCCGGAAATCGACATCGGCGGCCTGGGGCAGTCCGGGCCGGGGCATAGCCTTGCCCAGGGCAGGGGCTGGATTCCCGGCAACAAGGGCATCTGGGTCGGCATCACCTGCGAATTCGTCGAGTTCGCCCTGATGTTCGCCGTCTATTTCATCGCCCGGGCCCATTACCCCGAGGCCTTTGCCAACGGTTCGGAACTGCTCAACAAGACGGCGGGCACCACCATCACCGTGCTCATGGTCACCAGCAGCTTCTTCGTCGCCTGCGCCGTGGCGGCCCTGCGCGCCGGCCGGCCCCGGCGGCAGGCGGTGCTGTGGCTGGTGGCGGCCCTGGTGGTGGCCCTCGGCTACCCGGTGGTGAAGGTCTACGAGATCACCGGCAACCTGGCCCAGGGCATCGACGGCAGCGCCGGCATTTTCTACACGGTCTATTACTACCTGACCTTCAACCATCTGGTGCACGCCTCCTGGGGCATCCTGGGCATGCTCTGGGTGCTGGTGCGGCTGGTCCTGGGCGGCTATTCCCGGGAGGACCACAGCGGCCTGGAGGCCCTGGCCAGTTACTGGCACGCCACGGACATCATCTGGCTGATCCTCTATCCCCTGTTCTACGTCCTGGCCTGAAGGAGACCGACGCCATGCATCCGTCCTCCCCATCTTCCCTGCTGCCCCCCGGCGCGCCGGTTCTGCCCTGGCTGGCCCTGGTGGTCCTGACCTTCCTCAGCCTGTTCCTGGGGGAATGGTTCCACGGGGCGGCCTGGCTGCCCCTGCTGGTGGCCGCCATCTTGTGGGGCAAGGGCACCCTGGTGGCCCGCCACTTCATCGAATCCCACCGGGCCCACCCCTTCATCGCCTGGCTGTTGCGGGCCTTCATCCTGCTGACGCCCCTGCTGCTGTTGCTCACCGCCTTTTTCGGCCGGCCGGTGGCCCGCTTTTTCTCCCTGTAATCGCGTACTCCCGCCAGCCCCGGTCCGCCTGTCCCAGGCACCGGGGCTTTTTTGTCGTCCGGGGCAACTGTTCCTAGCGAATTAGCGAAGTTCTGACGCTGTTATTGCCGACAGGGGAATGGTCTACTCGGCTCCCATACAGTTCTTGGAGCCGGTGATGAAAGTCGTTGCCCTGTTGGTTCAGCCCAGCGGTGTGGAGTGGGATATGGCGGACATGGCGGAAATGGCAGCCCGCCTGCCGGGCCTGATTCCCCTGCAGTCCGTTGCCCCGGGGCAAGTCCCGGATGCCCTGTCCCTCAGCTGGGCCCCATTGCCGGCCGCTGCTCCGGGGGGGCCGGGCAAGAGCCTGAGGGAGCTGGAGCGGGAGTTCCTGGAGCGGGTCCTGGCGGAATACAAGGGCAACAAGAGCGCGGCGGCCAAGTCCCTGAAGATGCACCGCCGCACCCTGCAGCGCAAACTGGCCCGCGGCTCCTAGTCACGAATTGGAGGCGAGCCGATGCGCAACCTGCTGCCAGGTCTGATTGCCAACACGGAGCAGGGACTGGCCGACCGTCATGTCTGCCTGCGGCGCTACGGTCCCGGCCGCCTGGTGCTGGAAGGCTACGACCGGCCGGGCCTGTTCTACATCCAGCATGGCCGCATGGAGCTGCTGATCACCACGGCGGACGGCAACGAGCGCTGCATGCGCATCCTCGCCGAATCCGACCTGTTCGGCCTGGAATGCCTCCATGCCGGGGCCACAGTGCCGGGCTACCAGGTGCGGGCCATCACCTATTCCTCCGTGGTCCACGTGGATGTGGAACTGCTGGACCTGTGGCTGGCCACCGTGCCCGAGTTCCGGCACCGGCTGGCGGCCCGCATCGCCGCCGACATCGCCCGCCTGGAACAGGAGCGGGAAAAGACCGTGGCCTTCTCCGTGGCCGAGCGGCTGGTCTGCTACCTGCGTTGCGGCGAGACCTGCGCCCATTTGTCGCCGGCACCGCCGGAGCCGGCGGGCCCCCTGCCCATGGCCATCCTGGCGCGACGCATCGGCTGCAGCCCGGCCTATCTTTCCCGGGCCGTGCGCAAGCTGGCCCAGCAGGGCGTGGTGCAGCGGGTCAATCACCTGCCCCGCATCGACCGCATGGAAAACTTCTCGCCCTGTCCCTGCAGCGTCGTGCCGGAAGGCGGCGAGCTGCGCCATGCCCTGCGTCGCTCGGCCTGAAGTGCCCCGCGGTCGGCTACGGTTTTGATATCGGTGCCGATCTGTAGCTATCGGAAATCCGGTGTTCTGCCCCCGTTCCCCGGAGAGTCCCGGTGGTTTACTGACGCGGCAGTCATGGCAGCCCGTTTGCTGCCGTGGCGTCCGCCTCCGTCAGGGAGGCGGGTCCATATTTCAAAAGGGGAGCGTTCAATGAAACCTCAAAAACCCATTGCGGCCTTTCTCGCCGCAGCCCTGGGCATCGGCGCCCTGTGGGCCGGCTCTGCCGCCGGGGCCGAGTCCTTGCAGGACGTGATGAAGCGCCGCAACCTGTCCCAGCAGGACCTGCTGGCGGCGGCCAAGACCTATGTGCCGACGGGCAAGCGCGACGAGTTCGTCGCCTTCTCCTCCGGCGGCCAGTCCGGCCAGGTGATCGTGTATGGCATTCCCTCCATGCGCATCCTCAAGTACATCGGCGTGTTCACCCCCGAGCCCTGGCAGGGCTACGGCTACGACGAGGAATCCAAGGCGGTGCTGGCCCAGGGCAGGATCGACGGTCGCGACATCACCTGGGGCGACACCCACCACCCGGCCATGTCCGAGACCCAGGGCAAGTACGACGGCCAGTTCCTCTTCATCAACGACAAGGCCAATCCGCGCCTGGCGGTGATCGACCTGCGGGACTTCGAGACCAAGCAGATCGTCGCCAACCCCATTTTCCGTTCCGAGCACGGCGGCGCCTTCGTCACCCCCAATACCGAGTACATCATCGAGGCGGCCCAGTACGCGGCCCCCCTGGACAACAAGAAGTTCGTGCCCCTGGAAGAGTTCAACGAGAAGTACCGGGGCGGCGTCACCTACTGGAAGTTCGACCGCAAGGAAGGCCGCATCCAGACCAAGGATTCCTTCTCCGTCGAACTGCCGCCCTACAGCCAGGATCTCTCCGACGCCGGCAAGGGGCCGTCCGACGGCTGGTCCTTCACCAACTCCTTCTGTTCCGAGCGCTACGTCGGCGGCATCGAGAAGGGCCGCCCGCCCTATGAAGCCGGCTGTTCCGCCAAGGACACCGACTACATGCACGTGGTGAACTGGAAGAAGGCCGCCGAACTGGTGGCCAAGGGCATGGCCAAGAAGATCAACGGCCACAACGTGCTCTCCATCGAGACGGCGGTGAAGGAAGGCATCCTCTTCCTCATTCCCGAACCCAAGTCGCCCCACGGCGTCATGGTTTCGCCGGATGGCAAATTCATCACCGTCTCCGGCAAGCTGGACACCCACGTCATCGTCTATTCCTGGGAGAAGATCCAGGCCGCCATCAAGGCCGGCAACTTCGAGGCCAAGGATGCCTACGGCATCCCGGTGCTGGGCATGAAAGAGACCTTGCACAAGACCGTGCAGGTGGGCCTGGGCCCGTTGCATACCCAGTACGACTCCAAGTCGTGCGTCGCCTATACCTCCCTCTATGTGGACAGCCAGATCGCCAAGTGGGACTACTGCGAGGGCCGGGTGCTGGACAAGATCGCGGTGCATTACAACGTGGGCCACCTGATGACCATGGAAGGCGATTCCATGGACCCCAAGGGCCGCTATCTGGTGGCCATGAACAAGCTCTCCATCGACCGCTTCACCCCGGTGGGCCCCCTGCATCCGCAGAATCACCAGCTGATCGACATCAGCAACGACAAGATGCAGCTCCTGTACGACATGCCCATCCCCCTGGGTGAGCCCCACTACGTCGTCGCCATCGATGCCGCCAAGCTGAAGCCCGGCGTGCGCTACAAGGTGGGCACCAACAGCCGCACCGATGCGCCCAGTGCCGGTGCCGTGCGGGCCGGTGAAGAGAAGACGGTGAGAAAGGGCAACAAGATCGAGGTCTTCGGCACCCTGATCCGCTCCCACATCACCCCGGAAACCATCGAGGCCGAGGTGGGCGACGAAATCACCATCCACCTGACCAACCTGGAACGGGCCCAGGACGAGACCCACGGCTTCACCGTCTCCACCTACAACGTCCACGCTTCCGTCGAGCCGGGCAAGACCGTCACGGTGAAACTGAAGGCCGACAAGGAAGGCGTCTATCCCTACTACTGCACCGAGTTCTGCTCCGCGCTGCACCTGGAAATGCAGGGCTACCTCCTGGTCAAGCCGAAGGGCTGGAAGGCGACCAAGACCGCTGGTGCCGAGAAGGCGATCTACAGCGAAGACGACTACAAGAAGCAGCTGAAGAAGGTGGCCGATACCCAGGCCGTCATCGATCAGGTGGTCGGCTACATCACCTCCGTGAATTACAAGGACTTCCCGGATGTGGTGAACATGATGGACGACGCCGTCGATCAACTGAACAAGATCAAGGACGCCAAGGCCAAGCATGAAGACGCCGCCAGGAAGAAGGACTGGAACCAGGCCACCCTGTGGGCCGAGCAAGTCTGGCAGTACCAGGTGAAGGCAGCTGACCTCGGCCTGCGCGCCAAGACCTATCTGGAACAGAACGGCGCCCGCAAAGGCAAGTAGGCGGCACCCGCCAAAGAGTTACACGGCAGCAGCACTGCGGGGAACGGCCTTCGGGTCGTTCCCCTTTTTTTTGAGGTGGGGCAGCGGCAGCTGCCCGTGCCGTCGCGACGAACGCCCCGTCTTGGACCCGGCAAGCGTCCTTTATGAGGATTCGGCGGGAGGGGAAAATCGGGAGGGGGAAAAGTGCGGCGGGGCCGCGCCCCGCTTCTGTGCCCTTAGCGAGGCAGCAGGCTGTCGATGATCTGGCCAAGGACGGCGATGGCCTTTTCCGTCGCCGGCGTCCACGGGTGGCCGTAGTTGAGGCGCAGGCAGTGGCCGTATTCCCGCTTGGCGGAGAAGATGGGGCCGGGGGCGATGCTGATGCCCTGGTCCAGGGCCAGCCGGTGCAGCGCCAGGGTGTCCACGCCCGGGGGCAACTCCACCCAGAGGAAGTAGCCGCCGCTGGGCCGGGCCAGCCGGGTGCCGGCGGGGAAGTGCCGCTCCACCGCGCCGACCATGGCGATCTCCTGCAGGGAGAAAGTGCGGCGCAGGCGGCGCAGGTGGTTGTCGTAGCCGCCGTGCTTGAGGTATTCGGCCAGGGCGATCTGTACCGGCACCGTGGTGGCCAGGCTGGTGGTCAGCTTGAGGCGCTGGATCTTCTGGGTGAAGCGTCCGCCGGCCACCCAGCCGATGCGGTAACCCGGCGCCAGGGACTTGGAGAAGGAGGAGACGTGCAGCACCAGGCCGTGCCGGTCCTCGGCCTTGGCGTGGGCCGGCGCCTGGTCGCCGAAGTACAGTTCGGCGTAGACGTCGTCCTCGATCAGGGGCACCTGGTAGCGGGCCAGCAGGGCCACCAGCTCGGCTTTGCGGGCGTCGCTGAGGCTGCCGGTGATGGGGTTGGAGAAGTTCAGCATGCACAGGCAGGCCTTGATCGGATGCTGCCGCAGGGCATCCTCCAGGGCTGCCAGGCTGATGCCTTCCCGGGGGTGGGTGGGGATTTCGATGACCTTCAGGCCGAGGCGCTCGATGGCCTGGAGATTGGCGTAGAAGGTGGGGGATTCGATGGCCACCAGGTCCCCGGGCCGGGTCACTGCCTGCAGGCAGAGGTTGAGGCCTTCCATGGCGCCGGAGGTGACGACGATTTCCTGGGGCGAGACGTTGGCGCCCCGGGAGAGGTAGCGCAGGGCGATCTGGCGGCGCAGTTCCTCGTTGCCCGGCGGCAGGTCGGTGACCGTGGCCCGCGGGTCCAGGTGGCGGGCCGCGGCGGCGAGGCAGCGGCCCAGCTTGTCCAGGGGGTACAGCTCCGGGCTGGCGAAGCTGGAGCCGAAGGGCACCACCGCCGGATTCTTGACGCTTTCCAGAATCTCGAAAATGAAGTCGCTGACATCGAGGGCGGTGGATTGGCCCTGGGGCCGGGTCATTTCCGGCTCGGGCAGGGCCTGGCCCAGCCGGGCCCGGACGAAGTAGCCGGACTTGGGCCGGGCCTCGATCAGCCCCCGGCCTTCGAGCAGATAGTAGGCCTGCAACACCGTCACCGGACTGACGTCGTGGATGCGGCAGGCCTGGCGCACCGAGGGCAGCCGGTCGCCAGCCCGCAGCAGGCCGTCGCTGATCAGCTTTTCCGTTTGCAGGGCGAGGGTCTGGTAGCGGCTCATGGCGGCCATGGTAATGAAGCGCCCCCCGTTCCGGAAAGAGGTGAATCAAATCCGGGAAAAAGCGGGGCCGGCAAAGAAAAAGGGCAGCTGCTGCTGCCCTTTTCAGGAGTCTGGCCAAGGTTTGGCAATCAGCCGCCCAGCTTGGCCTTGAGCAGGTCGTTCACCTGCTGGGGATTGGCCTTGCCCTTGGCCGCCTTCATCACCTGGCCCACCAGGGCGTTGAAGGCCTTTTCCTTGCCGGCCTTGTACTCGGCCACGTTGGCGGCGTTGGCAGCCAGCACCTCGTCCACCAGTTTCTCGATGGCGCCCGTGTCGGTGATCTGCTTCAGGCCCTGCTTCTCGATCACTTCGTCGGCGCTGGCGCCGTCGCCGTTCCACAGGGCCTCGAACACCTTCTTGGCGATGTTGTTGGAGATGGTGTTGTCGGCGATGCGGGCGATGAGGCCGGCCAGCTGGGCGGCGCTCACCGGGGAGGCGGCGATGTCCTTGTCCTCCTTGTTGAGGCGGGCGGACAGTTCGCCCATGACCCAGTTGGCGGCGCTCTTGGCGTTGGCCGCACCGGCGGCGGTCACCACGGCGTCGAAGTAGTCGGCCACTTCGAGGGAAGCGGTGAGGGCGGTGGCGTCGTAGGCGGAGAGGCCCAGCTGCTCCATGAAGCGCTGGCGCTTGGCCTCGGGCAGCTCCGGCAGGGTGGCCTTGGTGCGCTCCACCCACTCCCGGGAGATGACCAGGGGCAGCAGGTCGGGATCGGGGAAGTAGCGGTAGTCGTGGGCGTCTTCCTTGGTGCGCATGACCCGGGTCTCGCCGGAATCCGGGTCGAACAGCACGGTGGCCTGCTGGATCTTGCCGCCGTCTTCCAGGGTGTCGATCTGCCACTGGATTTCGTAGTCGATGGCCTGCTGCAGGAAGCGGAAGGAGTTGAGGTTCTTGATTTCGCGACGGGTGCCCAGGGGCTCGCCGGGGCGGCGCACGGAGACGTTGGCGTCGCAGCGGAAGGAGCCTTCCTGCATGTTGCCGTCGCAGATGCCGATCCAGCGCACCAGGGCGTGCAGGGCCTTGGCGTAGGCCACGGCCTCGGCGGAGGAGCACATGTCGGGCTCGGTGACGATCTCCAGCAGGGGGGTGCCGGCCCGGTTGAGGTCGATGCCGGACTTGCCGTGGAAGTCCTCGTGCAGGGACTTGCCGGCATCCTCTTCCAGGTGGGCCCGGGTCAGGCGCACCACCTTCTCGTAAGCCTTGTCACCCTGGCCGACCTGGATGCGCACACCGCCGCCCACCACCACCGGCAGCTCGAACTGGCTGATCTGGTAGCCCTTGGGCAGGTCCGGGTAGAAGTAGTTCTTGCGGGCGAAGACGGACTTTGCCGCCACCTCGGCGCCGATGGAGAGGCCGAACTTGATGGCGCATTCCACGGCGCCCCGGTTCAGCACCGGCAGCACGCCGGGCAGGGCCAGGTCCACGGCGCTGGCCTGGACGTTGGGCTGGGCGCCGAAGGCGGTGGAGGAGCCTGAGAAAATCTTGGATTGGGTGGAGAGCTGTGCGTGGGTCTCGATGCCGATGACCACTTCCCAGTTGCGTGCGCTCATGTCGTTCTCGAAAGCAAAAATTCAAGCGTTAAAAACAGCTGCGGCGTTCCAGCTGGATGGGCCACAGGTAATCCACGGCCTCACCGCTGCATTGGGCCTGGCAGCCGTTGAAGGCCACCGTCACTTTCTTGTCCTGCTCCCACATGCGCACCGAGCAGCCGTCGGCGGCGGCCAGGCGCACCTGGGGCAGGGTTTCCACCTGGCGGAAGTCCTTCAGGGCGAACTGGCAGGAGCCCTTCTTCGGCACATCCACCTTGGCGGTGAAGCGTTTCACTTCGGCTTCCTTCACCTGCAGCTGGATGTTGCCCCGGTAGCCGGTGGGATCGCGGAAGGCGCAGTTGCCGGCGACGTTGAGGGGCCGGGTGGGAATGGGCTTCAGGTTGCGGCCGTTGAGGTGCTTAAGGGGCCGGCTGAAATCGTACTTGTCCGCCGGCGGCGGTTCGCTGGCCACGTTGTCCGGCAGAGGCTCGGCAGGGGGGGGCGGCGTGGCGCATCCGGCAAGGATCGTGGCGATGATGCCGCCAAGAACCAGTACCCATGCGCCGCGGCGACCAGGCAGCCCCATCCGCCTTACTCCAGGCCGGCGGGCGCGCGCCCGTGCCAGTCGGTGACCTGCTGGTAGCGGTGGGCGACGTTGAGCAGGCGGGCTTCGTCGAAGTAGTTGCCGATCAGCTGCAGACCCACCGGCAGGCCCTCGGCAAAGCCGCAGGGCAGGGACATGCCGGGCAGGCCGGCCAGGTTCACGGCGATGGTGTAAATGTCGGAAAGGTACATCTGCACCGGGTCGCCGGCCTTGTCGCCGAGCTTGAAGGCGGTGGAGGGGCTGGTGGGCCCCAGGATCACATCGCACTGCTTGAAGGCGGCGACGAAATCCTCGGCAATGAGCCGGCGGATGCGCTGGGCCTGCAGGTAGTAGGCGTCGTAGTAGCCGTGGGAGAGCACGTAGGTGCCGATCAGGATGCGGCGTTTCACCTCGGCGCCGAAACCCTGGGCCCGGCTCTTGGCGTACATGTCGTCCAGGCTGTCGTACTCGGAGGCGCGATAGCCGTAGCGCACGCCGTCGAAGCGGGACAGGTTGGAGCTGGCTTCGGCCGGGGCGATGACGTAGTAGGCCGGCACCGACAGCTTCATGTTGGGCAGGCTCACTTCCACCATCTCGGCGCCGAGGGCCTTGTACTGCTCGATGGCGGCCTGGATGGCGGCCATCACGGCGGCGTCGCAGCCTTCGCCGAAGAATTCCTTGGGCAGGCCGACCTTGAGGCCGGCCAGGGGCTTGGCGGAGGCGGGGGCGTTCAGCTCCCGGGTGTAGTCCTCCACCGGACGTTCCAGGCTGGTGGAATCCTTGGGGTCGAAGCCTGCCATGGCGTTGAGCAGCAGGCCGCAGTCCTCGGCGGAGCGGGCCATGGGGCCGGCCTGGTCGAGGGAGGAGGCGAAAGCGATCATGCCCCAGCGGGAAACCACGCCGTAGGTGGGTTTCAGGCCGGTGAGGTTGCACAGGGCGGCGGGCTGGCGGATGGAGCCGCCGGTATCGGTGCCGGTGGCGGCGGGGGCCAGGCGGGCCGCCACGGCAGCGGCGGAACCGCCGGAGGAGCCGCCGGGAACGCGGCTCTGGTCCCAGGGGTTCTTCACCGGGCCGAAGAAGGAGGTTTCGTTGGAGGAGCCCATGGCGAACTCGTCCATATTGGTCTTGCCCAGATTCACGGCGCCGGCGGCGTCGAATTTCTGGATCACCGTGGCGTCGTAGGGGCTGACGAAGTTGGCCAGCATCTTGGAGCCGCAGGTGGTGAGCCAGCCCTCGGCGCAGAAGATGTCCTTCTGGGCCAGGGGGATGCCGGTCAGGGGGCCGGCGTCGCCGGCGGCGAGGCGGGCGTCGGCCGCCTTGGCCTGGGCCAGGGAGCGCTCCGGCTGGGTGGAGACGTAGGCGTTGATGGCCGGGTTGAGCCGGTTGATGCGGTCCAGATACAGCTGGGTCAGCTCGACGCTGGAGATCTTCTTGCCGGCCAGGGCCTGGGCGAGTTCTTTAAGGCTGGAATTGAGCATGGTCGGTAGGGAGCGAGTCGGGGGCAGGGGAGGGCGCGAAGCAAGGGCGCGGCAGCGCTCCCGCCTATTCGATGACCTTGGGCACCAGGTAGAGCCCGGCTTCGGTTTCCGGCGCCACGGCCTGGAAGGCGGCGCGACGGTCGCTTTCGCTGACCACATCGTCCCGCAGGCGCTGGGCCAGGTCCTGGGCGTGGGCCATGGGCTCGACCCCCTGGGTGTTCACGGCCTGCATTTCCTCGATCAGGGAGAAAATGCCGTTGAGGTGCTCGAGGGTGGTCTGGACTTCCGCTTCGGAGGTTTCGATGCGGGCAAGATGGGCGATGCGCCGGACCTGATCGGGAGTAAGGGACATGGGCTGGCTGGGGGTGAAAGCCGGCGAAGCGCCGGGTGATTAAATTCTAGGCAAAAACTTATGCTGCAAAGCGATATAAGGTATCATAAATCCCCTTCTCCCCGCTGTTTTACGGATTCAATACCCCATGTTCGGCTTTCTCCGCAGCTACTTCTCCAACGACCTGGCCATCGACCTGGGCACCGCCAACACGCTGATCTACGTGCGCGGTCAGGGCATCGTTCTCGACGAACCCTCTGTGGTCGCCATCCGCCTCGAAGGCGGACCCAACGCCAAGAAAACCATTCAGGCAGTCGGCAAGGAAGCCAAGCAGATGCTCGGCAAGACCCCCGGCTCCATCACCGCCATCCGCCCCATGAAGGACGGCGTGATCGCGGACTTTACCGTGACCGAGCAGATGCTCAAGCAGTTCATCAAGAAGGTCCACGATTCCCGCATGTTCTCCCCCTCGCCGCGCATCATCATCTGCGTGCCCTGCGGCTCCACCCAGGTGGAACGTCGCGCCATCCGCGAATCCGCCATCGGCGCCGGCGCCTCCCAGGTGTACCTGATCGAGGAGCCCATGGCCGCGGCCATCGGTGCCGGCCTGCCCGTGGCCGACGCCACCGGCTCCATGGTGGTGGACATCGGCGGCGGCACCACCGAAGTGGGCGTCATCTCCCTGGGCGGCATGGTCTATGCCGGTTCCGTGCGGGTGGGCGGCGACAAGTTCGACGAAGCCATCATCAACTACATCCGCCGCAACTACGGCATGCTGATCGGCGAGACCACCGCCGAGAACATCAAGAAGGAAATCGGCTCCGCCTTCCCCGGTTCCGAAGTGAAGGAAATGGAAGTGAAGGGCCGCAACCTGGCCGAGGGCATTCCCCGCAGCTTCACCATTTCCTCCAACGAAATCCTGGAAGCCCTGACCGATCCCCTGAACCAGATCGTCTCCGCCGTGAAGAGCGCCCTGGAACAGACCCCGCCCGAACTGGGCGCGGACATCGCCGAGAAGGGCATGGTCCTGACCGGCGGCGGCGCTCTGCTGCGGGACCTGGACCGTCTGCTGATGGAAGAGACCGGCCTGCCCGTGATCGTCGCCGAGGACCCGCTGACCTGCGTGGTGCGCGGCTCCGGCATGGCGCTGGAAAAGATGGACAAGCTCGGCAGCATCTTCGCCTCCGAGTAAGGCCGTACCGGGTGAGGATGAGCATGGAACGGGAACGCCAGCCGATCCCCGACACCCCGCTCTCCTCCCTTCCCACCACCGCCCCGGCCAGTGCCGGGGCTTGGTTTTTTCCGCAGCCTTCGCGGCGCGGTCATGTAACTCCCCGGAAAGTCTGACGTGGCCGGCATCGACCACTCTCCACCGCCATTCTTCAAGCGCGGCCCGGCTCCCCTGGCCCTGCTCTCCCTCTATCTGGGCCTCTCCATCTCCCTGATGGTGCTGGACCACAAGTTCCATTACCTGGAATGGGTGCGCCAGGGCGTGGCGGTGTTCACCACCCCCCTGCAGATGCTGGCCCATGCGCCCTCCAAGGGCTTCTCCCAGGTGGACGAATACTTCGCCAGCCTGATTTCCCTGCAGAAGGAAAACGACCAGCTCAAGCACACCCAGCTGGAGGCGGCCACCATCCTGCAGCGGCACCAGCACCTGGAGGCGGAAAACCGCCACCTGCGCGAACTGCTGGGGGTCAAGGAACGCCTGCCCACCGGCGGCCAGCTGGCCCAGATCCTCTATGCCGCCCGGGACCCCTTCTCCCGCCGCGTCATCGTGGACAAGGGCATGCAGGACAACGTGCTGGCCGGCCAGCCGGTGGTGGACCACCTGGGCGTCATCGGCCAGGTGACCCGGGTCTATCCCCTGCTTTCCGAAATCACCCTGATCACCGACAAGGACCAGGCCGTGCCCGTGCAGGTGGTGCGCAGCGGCCTGCGCTCCGTCGTCTTCGGCCTCGGCAACGGCCAGCTGGAGCTGCGCTACATGCCGGCCAACGCCGACGTGCAGAACGGCGACGTGCTGGTGACCTCGGGCCTGGACGGCATCTTCCCCGCCGGCTTCCCGGTGGCCAAGGTGGTGCACATGGAGCGGGACACCACCTACTCCTTCGCCCGCATCATCTGCGTCCCGGTGGCCGGGGTCGAGCATTTCGGCGAAGTGATGATCCTCAACCCGCGGGAGGCCCTGCCGCCCCGGCCGGCCGAGGCCTCCGCCACCCCGGCCGAAGGTGACAAGCCTGCCTCCTCCAAGGTGCGCCGCATCAAGCGCAGCGTCGGGAACTAAGCCATGCAGCCGACCTTTACCTCCTCCCGCATCCTGCTGCCGGTCCGTCCCTGGTTCATCACCCTGACCCTGGTGCTCGCCCTGCTGCTCAATCTGATGCCCACCGCCCACTGGCCCGGGGTGCCCGACTGGGTGGCCCTGGTGTTGTGCTTCTGGAGCGTGCGCGAATTCCGCAAGGTGAGCATGGGCTGGTCCTTCATCCTGGGCCTGGCCATGGACGTGGCGGACGGCAGCCTCATGGGCCAGCACGCCCTGGCCTACGTGCTGATGAGCTACATCGCCTCCAGCCTGTCCCGCCGCATCCTGTGGTTTCCCCTGCTGCAGCAGGCGCTGCAGGTCTTTCCCCTGTTGTTCATGGTGCAGGTCCTGCAGCTTGCCGCCCGCATGGCCACCGGCGCTGCCTTCCCCGGCTTCGGCTACCTGATCGGCCCCCTGGTGGCGGCCCTGCTCTGGGTTCCCGCCACCTACGTCCTGCTCCTGCCCCAGTACCAGCCCGTGGAGCGGGACGAGAACCGCCCCATCTAAGCAGCAGGCCATGCGCTATACCGACCTCAGCAGTTCGGACCGGGAACAGGAGCAGTTCCGCTTCCGCCTCGGCTTCGCCGCCGGCATGGTGCTGCTGTGCTTCGTCATCCTCTTCGCCCGTTTCTTCTGGCTGCAGGTGGTGAAGCACGACTACTACTCCACCCGGGCCGAAGAGAACCGCATTTCCCTGGTGCCCATCATCCCCAACCGGGGCCTGATCGTGGACCGCAACGGGGTGGTGATGGCCCGCAACTATTCCGCCTTCACCCTGGAAATCACCCCCTCCCGCCTGCAGGAAGACCTGGAGACGGTGATCGAGCAGATCGGCACCCTGATCCCTATCACGCCCAAGGACAGGAAGCGCTTCAAGAAACTGATGGAGGAGTCGAAGAACTTCGAGTCCATCCCCATCCGCACCCGCCTTTCCGACGACGAGGTGGCCCGCTTTGCCGCCAACCGTTACCGTTTCCCCGGCGTCGAGGTGAAGGCCCGGCTGTTCCGCCAGTATCCCCTGGGGGACGTGGCTTCCCATGCTCTGGGCTACATGGGCCGGATCAACGACAAGGATCTGGAGACCATCGACAACGCCGAGCAGACGCCCAACTACAAGGGCACCGAGCACATCGGCAAGGCCGGCCTGGAGCAGAACTACGAGTTCCAGCTGCATGGCGAGACGGGCTACGAGGAAGTGGAAGTGGATGCGGGTGGCCGGGCGGTGCGGGTGCTGTCGCGCACGGCGCCGGTGTCCGGCAACAACCTGTCCTTGACCCTGGACTCCAAGCTGCAGGAGATCACCGAGCAGGCCTTCGGCAGCCGCCGCGGTGCCCTGGTGGCCATCGAACCGTCCACCGGCGGCATCCTGGCCCTGGTCTCCAAGCCCACCTACGACCCCAACCTGTTCGTGGACGGCATCCGCGGCGACGACTGGGACGGCCTCAACACCGACCCGGACAAGCCCCTGCTCAACCGGGCCATCTACTCGGCCTATCCGCCCGGCTCCACCTTCAAGCCCTTCATGGCCCTGGCGGCCCTGGTCCAGGGCAAGCGCACCCCCTCCCAGGCCATCGCCGATCCGGGCTATTTCAACTTCGGCGGCCACCAGTTCCGGGACGACAAGAAGGGCGGCCACGGCATGGTGGACATGTACAAGTCCATCGTCGAGTCCTGCGATACGTACTACTACATCCTGGCCAACGACATGGGCATCGACAACATCGCCGCCTTCATGGGCCAGCTGGGCCTGGGCCAGCGCACCGGGGTGGACATCCAGGGCGAGAGCGAGGGTGTGCTGCCCTCCCAGGCCTGGAAGAAGCGCCGCTTCAAGAAGCCGGAGCACCAGAAGTGGTATGCCGGCGAAACCATCTCCATCGGCATCGGCCAGGGCTACAACGCCTACACGCCGATCCAGCTGGCCCAGGCGGTGGCCACCATCGCCAACGACGGGGTCATGTACCGGCCCCATCTGGTGAAGTACATCACCAACAGCCGCAGCGGCGAGAAGACCATGGTGGAGCCCCAGCCCATCCGCGACCTCAAGCTCAAGCCGGAACACCTGGCGGTGATCAAGAACGCCATGGTCGGCGTGAACAAGGCCGGTACCGGGGCCCGGGCCTTCGCCGGCGCCGGCTACGAATCCGCCGGCAAGACCGGTACCGCCCAGGTGTTCAGCCTGAAGGGCGAGAAGTACGTGGAGGGCGCCACCAAGCACCACCTGCGCGACCACTCCCTGTTCATAGCCTACGCCCCGGCGGAGCAGCCCAAGATCGCCCTGGCGGTGATCGTGGAGAACGGCGGTTTCGGCGCCGCCGCTGCCGCCCCCATCGCGCGCATGGTGCTGGACTACTACATCCTCGGCAAGGTGCCCAAGGGCCCGGCCAACGAGGACGAGGAGGGCGACGATGGAGGCCATTAGGCGCTACTGGTACAAGGCCATCGAGCACCTGGACGGCCCCCTGCTGACCATTGCCCTGGTGATCCTGGGCATCGGCACCGCCACCGTCTATTCCGCCACCTACATCGGCCTGAGCCGCATGGGGCCCCAGGCGGTGAACCTGCTGATCGCCTTTTCCGTGATGTGGATGGTGGCCCAGGTGCCGCCCCAGAAGCTGCTGCGCTTCGCCGTGCCCCTCTACGTGCTGGGGGTGATCCTGCTGCTGGCGGTGTGGCTGTTCGGCATCAAGGTGAACGGGGCCCGACGCTGGCTGCATGTCGGCGTCACCCGCATCCAGCCCTCCGAGATCATGAAGATCGCCATGCCCCTGATGCTGGCCTGGTACTTCCACAAGCACGAGGCGGCCCTGCGCTGGCGCCACTACGCCACGGCCTCCATGCTGCTGCTGGTGCCGGTGGCCTTCATCATCAAGCAGCCGGACCTGGGCACTGCCATCCTGGTGCTGGCCGCCGGCTTCTACGTCATCTTCTTCGCCGGCCTGTCGTGGAAGGTCATCGTCGGCCTCATCGCCGCCGGCGCCGCCGCTGCGCCCTTCGCCTGGACCATGCTGCACGACTACCAGCGCAAGCGCATCCTGACCCTCATCGACCCCACCTCCGATCCTTTGGGCACGGGCTACCACATCATCCAGTCCACCATCGCCATCGGCTCCGGCGGCATCATCGGCAAGGGCTGGCTCAACGGCACCCAGACCCACCTGGAGTTCATCCCGGAAAAGCACACCGACTTCATTTTCGCGGTCTTCTCCGAGGAATGGGGCCTGATCGGCAACCTGGTACTGCTGCTCCTCTACCTGCTGCTCATCGGCCGCTGCATGATGATCGCCGCCAACGCCCCGACCCTGTCGTCGCGTCTCCTGGCCGGCGCCATCTCCCTCAATTTCTTCACCTACGCCTTCGTCAACATGGGCATGGTGAGCGGCATCCTGCCGGTGGTGGGGGTGCCCCTGCCCTTCGTCAGCTACGGCGGCACGGCCCTGGTGACCCTGTTCCTCGGCCTCGGTATCCTGATGAGCATCCACACCCATCGCATGCTGGTGAAGAAATGAAGCGTTCTCTCCTGCCGGGCCTGTGCGGCGCCTTCCTGCTGACCCTGCTGGCGGCCTGCGGCGGCCCAGCGCCGCGCCTCGAGCGGGCGCCGGAGGCCGGTGCCCGGCCGCCGGCCAAGAGCGGCATGAAGCCCAATCCCCTGGCCCGCCGGGGCGGCGGCTTCTACAAGGACGACGGCCTGCCCGAGGAAATTCCCGAGAACATCGACGACATTCCCGATGCCGAGCCCCGCTGGGAGCCCTTGCACCGCTTCGCCAACAGGCCCTACGTGGTGCTGGGCAAGGAATACGTGCCCATGACCCGGCTCCAGCCCTACAAGGTGCGCGGCATCGGCAGCTGGTATGGCAAGAAATTCCACGGCCAGAAGACCTCCATCGGCGAGCCCTACGACATGTTCGCCATGACGGCGGCCCACCCGACCCTGGCCATTCCCTCCTATGCCCGGGTCACCAACGTGGCCACCGGCAAGTCGGTCATCGTGCGCATCACCGACCGGGGCCCCTTCCATGCCGACCGGGTGATCGACCTCTCCTTCACCGCCGCCTACCGCCTCGGCTACGTGGCCAACGGCAGCACCGCGGTGGAAGTGGAATCCATCGTCCTCGAACCCGGCGCCACCTATGCCGCTGCGCCGGCCCTGGAAGTGGCCGCCATCAAGCGCCAGACGGCACGCCAGGAAGCCCGCCCGGCGCCGGCGCGGGAGGAGCGGGACCCCATCGCCGAAATGGCCATGGCGGCCCAGGCCCAGGACGAGCCGGCCGCCGTGCTGGCGGCGGCACCCGCCCCGGCTGCCGCCGCCGGCGTCGGCAATGTCTTCCTGCAGCTTGGCGCCTTCTCCAGCCAGGACAATGCGGAAAGCCTGAAGGCCAAGCTGGCCCGGGAACTGGACTGGCTCACCGACGCCATCCAGATACAGAGCAAGGGCGGCATGCACCGCATCCACGTCGGCCCCTACCGGGACCGCATGGAGGCGGACAAGGTGGCCGAGCGCATCCGACTGGCCCTGGGCTTCAAGCCCACTTTCGTCACTCGCTGATCAGGCGTTGCGCCTGGCCAGGTAGGCGGCGAACTCGTCCGCCGGCATGGGGCGGCCGAAGTGAAAGCCCTGGGCCTCGTCGCAGCCGTGGCGGTGCAGGATCTCCAGCTGCTCCGCGGTTTCCACTCCCTCGGCGATGACCCGCAGGCGCAGGCTGTGGCCCATGCTGATGATGGCCACGGCGATGGCCTGGTCGTCCGCATCGGCAACGATGTCGCGGACGAAACTCTGGTCGATCTTCAGCTTGTCAATGGGAAAACGCTTCAGGTAGGAGAGGCTGGAATAGCCGGTGCCGAAGTCGTCGATGGACAGCATCACCCCCATTTCGTCCAAGCGGCGCAGGCAGCGCACCGTGGCTTCCGCATCCTCCATCACCGTGCGTTCCGTCAGTTCCAGCTCCAGATAGCGCGATTCCAGGCCGGTGCGGCGCAGCAGCTCGGCCACGCTCTCGTGCAGCTCGCTCTGGCGCAGCTGCACCGCCGAGAGGTTCACCGCCACGGGGATGGCCGGCAGGCCGGCCTCCTGCCAGGCCCGGTTCTGACGGCAGGCCTCGTACAGCACCCAGTCGCCGATGGCGCCGATGAGGCCCGAATCCTCGGCCACGGGAATGAAACGGGCCGGCGGTACCATGCCCAGCTCCGGGTGCAGCCAGCGCACCAGGGCCTCGGCGCCGATGACCCGGCCGCTGCCCATGTCCACCTGGGGCTGGTAGTGCAGCACGAATTCCTGCCGCTCCACCGCCTGGCGCAGGGCGTTCTCCAGCACCAGGCGCTCGAAGGCCAGCACGTTCATTTCGGCGGTGAAGAACTGGTAGGCGTTGCGCCCCGATTCCTTGGCCTGGTACATGGCCGTGTCGGCGTTCTTCAGCAGGCTCTGGAAGTCCCGGGCGTCGTGGGGAAAGAGGCTGATGCCGATGGAGGGGGTGACGGTGAGCTGGTGGCCGTCGATGACGAAGGGCTGGCCCACCCGGTCGATGATTTTGCGCGCCACCTGGGAGGCCCCGTCCAGCTGGGCGTCGGCCAGCACCACCACGAATTCGTCGCCGCCCAGGCGCGATACCGTGTCCGAATCCCTCACGCAGCCCTTGAGGCGCTGGGCCACGGACTGCAGCAGGCGGTCGCCGGTGAAGTGGCCGAGGGAATCGTTCACCGTCTTGAAATTGTCCAGGTCGATGAAAAGCAGGGCCAGGGTCTCCTGTTCCCGCTCGGCGGCGGCCAGGCACTGGCTGACCCGGTCGTGCAGCAGGGTGCGGTTGGGCAGGCCGGTGAGTTCGTCGAAATAGGCCAGCTGGTGGATGCGGTCCTCCTGCCGGCGCTTTTCCGTGATGTCCTCCTTCACCGCGACGAAATGGGTGATGCGCTGGTTGTCGTCGGTGATGGGAGAGATGGTGGCGTGTTCCCAGTACAGCTCGCCGTTGCGCCGCCGGTTGTGGAACACCCCTTCCCACTGGCCGCCGCTGGCGATGGTGGACCACAGCTCCTGGTACACCTCCAGGGGCGTCTCGCCGGATTTGAGCACGCTGGGCTTGAGGCCCACCGCCTCCTCGGCGCTGTAGCCGGTGGTGCGGGTGAACTTGGGATTGACGTACTCGATGACGCCGTTGGTGTCGGTGATGACGATGGTGGCCGGGCTCTGCTCCACCGCCCGGGAGAGCTGGCGCAGTTGCAGTTCGGCGCGCTTGCGCTCGGTGGCGTCCTCGACGATGGCGATGCCCCCCAGCAGCTGGCCACCTTGGTCCAGCACCGGCGCCGCCACCAGGGAAACCCACAGCTGGCGCCCGCTGAGGCTGGCGCGGTATTCGCCCTCGAAGCGCCCGGTGCGGCCCTCCAGCACTGCCGCCAGGGCCGGCAGGGGGCGCTGGTCCTGCAGCTTGGCCATGTCCAGGTCCTGCAGCCGCTCCAGGGGGACGCCGATGATGTTGGCGAACTGCTGGTTGCTGTAGGTGATGTGCAGCTCGGTGTCGTAATGGATGATGCCCGTGGGACAGAACTCCAGCAGGCGCAGGTAGCGCTCCTCCAGGGAGTGCAACTGGGCCTGGCTCTGGCGCAGGGCCGCGTGCTCCAGGGCCAGGCTCACCAGGTTGGCCAGGGCCACGCCCAGCAGGCGCTGTTCCTCGTTCCAGGGCCGGGCCGGCCCCGCCTGCTCGTGGCAGAGAACGCCGGCCAGGCGCCCTTGCTGGCGCACCGGGTAGTCGAGCAGGGCGCCGATGCCATGGGGCGTCAGGTAGGCGTCGTTGAGGTCCCGGGTGGCCGGGTGGTGCAGGGCGTCGTCGGCGACGATGGGCTCGCCGCTTTCCAGGGCGGCGAAGTAGGCCGGGCAGTCGGCTTCCTGTAGGCGCTGGCCGCTGCTGTGGCTGCCGCCGGCCCGTTCAAAGAGATCGGCGCAGCGGATGGTGCACTGGCTGTCGTCGAACAGCCAGATGCCGACCCGGTCCACGCCGAGCAGCCGGGCGGCGGTTTCGGTGAGGTAGGGGTAAATCTCCTCCAGCCCGGCCTGGGCCAGAAACTCGGCCCGGCTCAGGCGCTCCAGCCAGGCAGCCCGGGACGGTGCACCGGGCCGGGGGCCGGCGGCGCACTGCTCTGTCTCGGGAAAAGCTGGCCAGGGGGGATGGGGGGGAAACGGCATCGGCGACTACCTCCATCGCCCCATGATGCCTGCCGCATCGTGAAATCTGCCTTGCGCTGGATCAAATCAACCCGGCGCCGGGTTCAGATGGAATCCTTGCCCGGCATGGTCTTGAAGATGAAGGCGGCCCGGTCCACCGGCGTCACCCACACCAGGCCGTCGCCGATCTGGCCGGTCTGGGAGACGGCGATGATGCGGTCCACGATCACCGTGGCCAGGTCGTCGTCGGCGATGATCTCGATGCGCACCTTGGGGGTGTAGTCGGTCAGCTCTTCCTTGATGTTGTGCGGCACGTGGCGGGAGGGCGCGCTGCAGCCCTCCGCCTTGCTCACCGTCATGCCGGGAAAGCCCGGGATGTCCCGCAGGGCCTCGCGCAGGGCGGGCAGCTTGTTGGGGCGCACTACGGCCTTGATTTCCTTCATCGGTGCGTCTCCTTACAGTTAGGCTTCCACCGGTTCTTCGTCGAACCAGCGGTAGAGGGTGGGCAACACCACCAGGGTCAGCAGGGTGCAGGTGATGAGGCCGCCGATGACCACGATGGCCAGGGGGCGCTGCACTTCGGAACCGGGGCCGGTGGCGAAGAGGAAGGGAATGAGGCCGAGCATGGCCACCGTCGCCGTCATCATCACCGGGCGGAAGCGCAGGATGGCGCCCTTGGTCACCGCTTCGTCAAGGCTGGCGCCTTCCTGGCGCAGGCTGCGGATATAGGATACCAGCACCACCCCGTTGAGCACGGCGATGCCCCACAGGGCGATGAAGCCCACCGAGGCCGGCACCGAGAGGTACTCGCCGGTCACCGCCAGGCCGATGATGCCGCCGATGGAGGCGAAGGGCAGCACCAGGATGATGAGGCTGGCCATGCGCAGCGAATTGAAGAGCAGGAACAGCAGGAAGAAGATGGCGCCGATGGTGATGGGGATGATGATGGTGAGGTGCCCCAGGGCCCGCTCCATGTTCTGGAACTGGCCGCCCCACTCCAGGTAGTAGCCTTCCGGCAGCTTGATCTTCTCTGCCACCTTCTGCTGCAGTTCGGCGACGAAGCTGCCCAGGTCCCGGTCCTTCACGTTCACGCCGACCACGATGCGGCGCTTGGCCGTCTCCCGGCTGATCTGGGCCGGACCGTCGGCCAGGCGGATCTCCGCCAGGGCTTCCAGGGGCACCTGGGCGCCGCCGGGGGCGCTGACCAGGATGTGGCGGATGGCCTCCACGTCGTTGCGGAATTCCTTGGGCAGGCGCACGGTGGCGGAGAAGCGGCGTTCGCCTTCATAGACGTCGGTGGCCACCTTGCCGCCGATGGCGGTCTCGATCACGTCGTGCACGTCGGCGGCGTTGAGGCCGAGACGGGCGATGGCCTGGCGGTCGATCTCGATGATCAGGTACTGCTGGCCGGAGATGCGCTCCACCCGCATGTCCTGGGCGCCCTGGATGGACTGGGCCACCTTGGCGATTTCCTCGGCCTTTTTCTTCAGGGTGTCCAGATCGTCGCCGAAAACCTTCACGGCGATATCGGAACGGACCCCGGTGACCATTTCGTCCACCCGGTCGGAGATGGGCTGGGCCATGACGATCTGCACCCCGGGCAGGGCCTTCAGCTTGTCGCGCATGGCCTCGGCGATGTCGTCCTGGTTCCAGCCGGAGGGCCACTCGCTGCGCGGCTTGAGGCTGACGATGGGGGTGGATTCGTTGGGGCCCTGGGGGTCGGCCGGGGATTCGCCGCGGCCGACGCCGGAGACGGCGGATTTGACCCCCGGCACTTCCATCACCAGCTTCATGGCCTGCATTTCCATCTTGATGGATTCATCCAGGGAAATGTTGGGCACCCGGTTGATGCCCGGCACCACGGAACCTTCCTTCATCTCCGGGATGAAGGCGGTGCCGAGGAAAGGCAGGATGGCCAGGGTGGCGACGAAGACGCCGACGCACAGGGTCACCGTCTTCCTGCCGTTGGCCAGGGACCAGTTGAGCATCTTCAGGTAGGGCTTCTTCATGGCGGCGATGGCCCGGGTGTCGTGGTCGCCCTGGCCCGGCGGCACCTTCAGCAGGTAAGAGCAGAGCACCGGCGACAGGGTCAGGGACAGCACCAGGGAGACAGCCAGGGCGATGGCGATGGTGTAGGCGAGGGGGGCGAACATCTTGCCCTCCATGCCCTGCAGGGTCATCAGGGGCAGGAACACCAGGATGATGATGCCGACGCCGAAGATCACCGGCGTCGCCACTTCCTTGACCGCGTTGAAGATGATGCGGATGCGCGATTCCCCCGTCTCCGCCTTGCGTCCCAGGTAGGCGAAGGCGTTCTCCACCACCACCACCGAGCCGTCCACCATGAGGCCGATGGCGATGGCCAGGCCCCCCAGGGACATCAGGTTGGCCGAGAGGTTGATCTGGTTCATGGCCATGAAGGTGAGCAGGGGCGTCAGCACCAGGGTGGCGACGACGATGATGGAGGAGCGCAGGTCGCCGAGGAACAGCAGTAGCACCACCACCACCAGGAAGACACCTTCGATCAGCACCTTGGTCACGGTCCACAGGGCCGCATCCACCAGCTCGGAGCGGTCGTAGTAGGGCACGATCTTGAGGCCGCCGGGCAGCATGTCCTTGTCGTTGATCTCCTTCACCCGCTCCTGGATGCGGCCGACGATCTGCTTGGCGTTGCCGCCGGCCAGCATCATCACCACGCCGCCCACGGATTCGGTGACGCCGTTCTTCACCAGGGCGCCCTCGCGCACCGCGTGGCCCAGGTCCACCGTGGCCACGTCGCGGATGTACACCGGCACCCCGTCCCGCTCCTTCAGCACGATGGAGCGGATGTCGTCCAGGTCCCGCACCAGGCCCACGCCGCGGATCAGGTACTGCTCGGCGTAGTGGGGCAGCACGCCGCCGCCGGAGTTGGCGTTGTTGCGGCCCACGGCCTGGTACACGTCGGCCACGGTGAGCTTGAAGTGGCGCAGCTTGTCCGGGTTCACCAGCACCTGGTACTGCTTGACGAAGCCACCCTGGGAGTTGATTTCGGCGACGCCGGAAATGGAGCGCAGCAGGGGGCGCACCACCCAGTCCTGGGCGACGCGGCGCTGGGTCAGCTCCTCCGGGGTCAGGGCCCGCTCGCCGTCGTCGGGCCGCTCCAAGGTGTACTGGTAGATCTCGCCGAGGCCGGTGGAAACGGGGCCGAGTACCGGGGTGATGCCCTCGGGCAGGCGCGAACCCACTTCCAGCAGGCGTTCCATGACCAGCTGGCGGGCGAAGTAGACGTTGGTGCTGTCGGTGAACACCAGGGTGATGAGGGAGAGGCCCGGCTTGTTCAGGGAACGCATCTCCGTCAGGCCGGGCAGGCCGGTCATGGCGATTTCCAGGGGCACCGTGGCGAAGCGCTCCACCTCCTCCGGCGAGCGGCCGGGGGCCTCGGTGGCGATCTGCACCTGGATGTTGGTGACGTCGGGGAAGGCATCCACCGACAGCTTGCGCGCGGCGTTGAGGCCGAACACCAGCAGGGCGACGGCGATGACGACGACGATCAGGCGTTGTTTGAGGGCGGCGCGAATCAGGGATTCGATCATGACATTCCTTCGATGCCCGGAAAGGCAATCAGCAAGCCACTCTCCAGCATATGTATGTGAAGAGTGGCGTCTTTACTGCGTTGTGGCGATGCTGCCTGTGAAAACCGGAGCCGGGGCTCAGCTGCCCTCCAGCTCCTTGCGCTTGCGTTCGTTGTTGAGGTGGAAGGCGCCTTCCACCACCACCACTTCGCCTTCCTTGAGGCCGGACTGCACCGGCCGCACGCCGCCGGCTTCGGCGCCGAGGATGACCGGGGTCAGGCGGTACTGGCCGGGAGCGACCTGGACGAAGACGTGCTCGTTGTTGTCCTCCCGCACCACGGCGGCGGCGGGCACGGCCAGCTTGGGCATGGCCTTGCCGGCGATGAGCATGGTGGCCAGCATGGCCGGCTTGAGGCGGCGGTCCGGGTTTTCCACTTCGGTGCGCACCAGAACGGTGCGGGTTTCCGGGTTGAGGGTGTCGCTGATGTAGATCAGCCGGCCGGTGAGCTTTTCGCCGGCCAGGGAGGGAATGTCCAGTTCCACCGACTGGCCGGTGCGCACCAGGGCGGCCTGCTGTTCCGGCACGTCGGCCACGGCCCACAGGCGGGAAAGGTCGGCCACGGTGAACAGGGCGTCGGCCGGTTCCACCACCTGGCCCTGGGTCACCTTGCGTTCCACCAGGGTGCCGGGAATGCTGGCCACCACCGGGGTGAGGGAGTTGATGGTGCCGCGGCTGGCGAGGGAGGCGATGTCCCGGGGCGCCATGCCCAGCACCCGCAGCTGGTCTTCCGCCGCCTGGCGTTCGGCCTGGGTCACGGCGGCTTCGCTTTCCCGGCGCTGCAGTTCGGCCTTGCCGATGACGTCGGCGGCGAAGAGGTGCTGGGCCCGCTCCACGTTGTTCCGTTCCAGGCTGGCCCGGGCGTTGGCCTTGAGGAAGGTCAGCTGGGCTTCGCCGAGGACGGTGGAGTTGATGATGGCCAGGGGTTCGCCGGCCTTCACCTCATGGCCGAGCTGGCCGCTGATCTGGGTGACGCGGCCGGTGACGGTGGCGCCGATGCGGGCGATGCGCTGCTCGTCGAAGTCCAGGCGGCCGGCCACGCGCAGAGTCTCGCTGACCGGCACGCTGCCCACCGGCGCCAGCTTCAGCTGGGCCTGCAGGGCTTCCGGCGCGGTCACCAGATTGGGGTCGGTGGGGGCGGCGGCGACCGGGGCCGGCTCCTTGCCGCAGGCCGTCAGCAGGCTGACGCCGGCGGCCAGGAGCAGGGCGGTGAAGGCGGGGGCGAGGCGGCGCGCGCTATGCGGGGATTGGGGGGCGGGGGCGGACATCAGTGCTTTTCCTCTTGGGCGGGAGCGGTCAGGGCGCCGGTGAGACGTTCGATGTCCACGGCGGCGGCCCGCAGTTCATAGCGGGCGGCGATCAGTTCGTTACGGGCGGCCCGGTACACCCGCTGGGCGTCCAGGTAGTCGAGAATGCCGCGCTCGCCGAAGCGGTAGGCCGATTCGGCCACCTTGAGGGCGGCTTCGGCCTGGCGCACGATGCCCTGCTCCAGGGCATTGACCTGGGCGGCGGCGATCTGGTGCTGCTGGTAGGCGTTTTCCAGGGCCTGGCCGAGACCGAATTCCATCTGCTCGAGCAGGTTGCGGGCCCGGGAAAGATTGGCGCTGGCCTCGCCCACGGGGCCGGAGCGGCGGTCCCACAGGGGAATGGTGACGGCGATGCCGACGCGGGAGGTTTTCAGGTCCGGCTCTTCGTCGCTGCTGGCCTTGAGCGCCACTTCCGGGGTGCGCATGCGGCGCTGCAGGTCCAGCTGGTGTTCGGCCTGGGTCAACTGGGCCCGGGCCTGGGCCAGGTCCGGGCTGCGCTGCAGCAGGGTCTGGCGCAGTTCGGGCAGGCTGCCCACGTTGAGGGGCAGCTGGGTGGTGGCCGGCACTTCGAAGTCCGCCGGCAGGCCGGTGCCCACGTTGCGGCGCAGGGCGGCCTTGGCCTGGGTCAGGCGCAGCAGGGTGCTCTGGGTCACTTTCTGGGCATTGAGCAGTTCCGCATCGGCCTTGATCAGTTCGTAGCGGGGCGCCTCGCCGACGCCGACTCGCACGCTGACCCGGGTGCGGATGGCTTCCATGAGGGCCTGGTCTTCCTGGGCCGCCTTCAGCTCGGCCTGGCGCCGCAGCACCTCGTAGTAGCCCAGCTTCACGCTGGCCAGCACCTCATGCTCGTAGCCCCGGCCGGCGGCGCTGGTGGCTTCCAGGTTGGCGCTGGCGGCGTCGATGCGGGCCGAACGCACCCAGGGCAGGTCCAGGCGCTGGGTGAAGGTCATGGTCTTGACGTTGCCGGGATTGGCACCCGCTACCCGGGCCTTGGCGTCGCCGCTCTGGTATTCGATCTCCGGGTTGGGGAAGGCGCCGGCGGTGGTGATGCCGGAGCGGGCCGCCTCCACCGCGTCGCGGGAGGCCTGCAGGCCCCGGTTGCCGGAGCGGGCCAGTTCCAGCAACTGGTCGAGGGAATAGACGTCGGCCAGGGCGCTGCCGCACAGCAGCAGTCCCAGCAGGGAGAGGAGAGCGATCTTGGTTTTCATGGGGTTGTCTCAGCAAAGGCCATGCCACAGGGCACAACCATGCCCCGGGCGCGCTCCGTAGGAGCGTAACCGATCCAGGACTTCTCAGGGAATGCCGTCAGGATGCGGCGATGGGGGGCGAATCCGCCGGGGTGTCACGCCAGGGTCAGAAACCTGACCGAAAACTGACACGGGCGAGTATAACGCACCGCCCAGGTGCATCGTGTCAGTGAGTTCACTTACTGCGGCAAGTCCCTAAGATCGGCAGGTTACGGCCGGTCCCGGCCGGAAGGGCCTGCCCGGCTGCGCTATAATCAAGCGCTTTTCTCCCGCTGGAGCCTGACCGGCATGTCTGACCGAATTTCCCGCCGCTTCTCTTCCGTTTTCCGTGCATCCGTCCTCGCCGGCTGCGCTTCCCTGCTGCTGGCCGGCCCCGCCGGCGCCCAGCAGATGCCCCCGGCTCCCGGCATCGCCGCCAAGGCCTGGCTGCTGGTGGAATTCGGCTCCGGCCAGACCCTGGTGGCCGAAAACGCCGACCAGCGCGTCGATCCCGCCTCCCTGACCAAGCTGATGACGGCCTACCTGACCTTCTCCGCCCTCAAGCAGGGCGTGCTGAAGCTGGACCAGGGCGTGCCCGTCACCGAGAAGGCCTGGCGCACCGGCGGCTCCAAGATGTTCATCAAGGTGGGCACCCAGGTGCCGGTGGAAGACCTGATCAAGGGCATGATCGTGCAGTCCGGCAACGACGCCTGCGTCGCCCTGGCCGAGGCCATCGCCGGCTCCGAGGAGCGCTTCGCCCAGATGATGAACCAGGAGGCGGCCCGCCTGGGGATGAAGAACACCCACTACATGAACGCCACCGGCCTGCCCGACCCGGAGCACTACGCCACCGCCCGGGACCTGGCCACCCTGACCACCGCCATCATCCGCGACTTCCCCACGGAGTACGCCAAGTACTACTCCATGAAGGAATTCCGCTACAACAACATCACCCAGCCCAACCGCAACCGCCTGCTGTGGGCCGATCCCACAGTGGACGGGGTGAAGACCGGCCACACCGAATCCGCCGGCTACTGCCTCATCTCCTCCTCCAAGCGCGGGCCCCGGCGCCTGCTCTCCGTCCTGCTCGGCGCCGAGAGCGACGGCATGCGCGCCCAGGAATCCCTCAAGCTGCTCAACCACGGATTCCAGTATTACGACGCCGTCTCCCTGTACACCAAGAACCAGACCGTGTCCGAGCTGAAGGTGTTCAAGGGCAAGGACAACACCGTCCGCGCCGGCTTCCAGAACGACTTCATCCTGGCCGTGCCCAAGGGCTACTCGAGCCGGATCCAGGCCCAGCTGGAATCGAAGCAGCCCCTGGTGGCTCCGGTGAGCCAGGGCCAGGTCATCGGCACCATGAAGGTCAGCCTGGACGGCAAGCCCTACGGCGAATACCCGGTGGTGGCCCTGGACGCCGTGCCCGTGGCCGGCATCCTGGGGCGCGGCATCGACAGCATCAAGCTGTGGTTCAAATAAACCGCTCCCCTAGCTGACGGAGGGAACATGCTGGCCTACCTCAACGGTAACTACCTGCCTCTGGACGAGGCCCGCATTTCCCCCATGGACCGGGGCTTCCTCTTCGGCGACGGCGCCTACGAGGTGATCCCGGTCTATTCCCGTCGCCCTTTCCGCCTGCAGCAGCACCTGGAGCGCCTGGAGCGCACCCTGGCCGCCCTGCAGCTGGCCAATCCCCTCTCCAAGGAGCAGTGGGCGGAGGTGGTGCAGCGTCTGGTCGATGACCACGGCAGCGAGGACCTGGGCGTCTACCTGCAGGTGACCCGGGGTGCCGCCCCGGTGCGGGACCAGGCCTTCCCCAGGCCGGCCGTGGCCCCCACCGTCTTCGCCTACGCCGACCGCCTGCCGACGCCATCCGCCGAACTGCTGGCCACGGGGGGCACCGCCCTCACCGCCGAGGACTTCCGCTGGCTGCGCTGCGACCTGAAGACCGTCTCCCTGGTGGCCAACGTGCTGCTGCGCCAGCTTTCCGCCGCCGCCGGCTGTACGGAGACCATCCTGCTGCGGGACGGCCTGGTCATGGAAGGCTCCGCCTCCAACGTGCTGGTGGTGCAGGACGGGGTGATCCTGGCGCCGCCCAAGAGCAATCTGATCCTGCCCGGCGTCACCTATGACGTGGTGCTGGAACTGGCGGCGGCCAACGGCATTCCAACCCAGGTACGTCCGGTGGCAGAAGCGGAACTCCGCAGCGCCGACGAGGTCTGGGTCACATCCTCCACCAAGGAAGTGCTGCCCATCACCCGCATCGACGACGCCCCCGTGGCCGACGGCAGGCCCGGCCCCCTGGCCGCCCGCATGAATGCGCTGTACCAGGACTTCAAGAATCAGGTGATGCGCCGCGCCGACGCCTGAGCCGAATCGAGCAAGAGAACACCATGAGCCAGACCCCAGCCAATCCCGACAATCCCCAAAGCCGGCAGGAAACCCTGCTCGAATTCCCCTGCGCCTTCCCCCTCAAGATCATGGGCAAGATGGAAGTGGATTTCGCCCAGACCATCCTCACCGTGGTGCAGAAGCACGATCCGGAATTCGACGGCGCCTCCATGGAAATGCGTCCCTCCAGCAAGGGCACCTACATCTCCCTGACCTGCACCGTCACCGCCACCTCCAAGGAGCAGCTGGACAACCTGTATCGGGAACTGTCCGGCCACCCCCTGGTGAAGGTGGTGCTGTAAGCGGCGGCGGACGGACCTAAGTGATTTCCCCGCTGGTCATCCGCGAACTGGGTCGGGCAGACTACGTGCCCACCTGGGAGGCGATGCAGGCCTTCACCGCCGCCCGCACCCCGGAAACCCCGGACGAGCTGTGGCAGGTGGAGCACCCGCCGGTCTACACCCTGGGCCAGGCGGGCAAGCCGGAACACGTGCTGCGGGACATCGGCATTCCCCTGGTGAAGATCGACCGGGGCGGCCAGGTCACCTACCACGGCCCCGGCCAGGCGGTGGTGTACCTGCTGCTGGACCTGCCCCGGCGCAACCTCAAGGTGCGGGAACTGGTGAACCGCATCGAGCAGGCGGTGATCGACCTGCTGGCCGAATACGGCGTCAATGCCGAGCGCCACGACGGCGCCCCCGGCGTGTACGTGGGCCCGGCCAAGGTGGCTGCCCTGGGCCTGCGCATCCGCAACGGCCGCAGCTACCACGGCGTCAGCCTCAATGTGGACATGGACCTGTCGCCCTTCCAGGCCATCAACCCTTGCGGGTATGCCGGCATGCCGGTGACCCAACTGAAGGACCTGGGCGTGGCCCGGACCCTGTCACAAGCAACGGCGGACCTTACCCGGCATCTCGTGGCACAACTGGAGAAGACTCAATGAGCAGCGAACGCGGCGTCAAGCAAAAAGGCGAACTGAAGACCGCCCGGATTCCCATCAAGATCGTGCCGGTCGAAGAGACGCTGAAAAAGCCCAGCTGGATTCGCGTCAAGGCCGGCAACGACGCCGGCCGCTTCGGCGAGATCAAGCAGCTGCTGCGGGAACAGAAGCTGCACACCGTGTGCGAAGAGGCCGCCTGCCCCAACATCGGCGAATGCTTCGGCCGGGGCACCGCCACCTTCATGATCCTGGGCGACATCTGCACCCGCCGCTGCCCCTTCTGCGACGTGGGCCACGGCAAGCCCCTGCCCCCCGATCCCCTGGAGCCGGCCCACTTGGCCGAATCCGTCTCCAAGCTCAAGCTCAAGTACGTGGTCATCACCAGCGTGGACCGGGACGACCTGCGGGACGGCGGCGCCCAGCACTTCGTGGATGTCATCAAGGCGGTGCGCGAATCCTCCCCCAAGACCACCATCGAGACCCTGGTGCCCGACTTCCGCGGCCGCCTGGAAGTGGCGGTGGACGTGCTCGGTCAGGGCCTGCCCGACGTGCTCAACCACAACCTGGAAACCGTGCCCCGCCTCTACAAGCAGGCCCGTCCCGGCGCCGATTACGAACACTCCCTGCAGTTCCTCAAGCAGTTCAAGGCCCGCTATCCCCAGGTGCCCACCAAGTCCGGCCTGATGGTGGGCCTGGGCGAGACCGATGAGGAAATCCTCGAAGTCATGCGCGACCTGCGGGCCCACTACGTGGAACTGCTGACCATCGGCCAGTATCTGGCCCCCTCCAACCACCACCTGCCGGTGCAGCGCTACGTCCATCCCGACGTGTTCAAGATGTACGAGGAAAAAGCCAAGGAAATGGGCTTTTCCGGGGCCGCCTGCGGCGCCATGGTGCGCAGCTCCTACTGGGCGGACCAGCAGGCCCATACTGCCGGTGTGGTGTAAATTCCATCAATATTTTGGACTGAACATTGATGATTTGGAACTTATAGCGGTATTTTGGACTACGCAGTTTAATACTACCGCTATAGAGGTTATTTCTAAGTTTAGCCACTCCGAAAGGAGTGGCTTTTTTATTGCCAATTATTAGGAGTTATAAATGACAGAAATTGCTTCTTTGAAGCTCTCAGACATATACGCTCAAAAACTGGTAGAGTCTGAAGAGCTATATTGTGTTGCCGACAGCGAAATCGATCCGGAACGCCGGCGACGCCTCCGTGAAAGCGCCGGGGCCCGTGAAGTTGAGGCCACTTGGATAGCTCACTGCATAGCTCTTTTCAGTGACCTTCCTCTATCGGTCGCAGTAGCCATGCTGACTGACCCCGCCAATTTCCAGATTAAAGATCGTCTGTGCTGTGGCGAGAATCCGTGGCTAAGGGGTCTTGAGATGCTTGCGGCGCTTTCTTCGACCTCAGCCGTTCCACATCTGCGTCAATCTCAATCTGTAGGCGCATAGCGGTAGTAATGTCTTTGCGTTCGGTACCGCCCTTCCATACGCTACCTTCGTAGATATAGTACAGGGGAATGATCTCCCCGGTTTTATCGTTCACTTTTAGAAAATAGCTATTAATGCCATTGCGCAGGACGTCAAAAAAAACTATCAACGGAGTTCGCTGACTGAGGTCCCTCATGGCGTTAAAGGAAGGTTCATCAGGGAAGTGTGTATTGATTACCTCAATTGCCACCCAAGGCCGAAATATTGACATTGCCAAGATTGGTGACTGGCTAAATAGGTCATGTCGAACAATAAGATCAGGCGAACAAATTCGATGAACCTCTTTACCCCAAAGATACTTCTCTAATATAAAGCGTGGCTCTCTTTCCAATACGCCATCTACAAATCTCCCAATCACAACAGTCCAAGTATTTTTCCCGGCCAGCATCTTAAGCAAATTGTCGACCCACGTATCATGCAAAGGGTTGGTCTCTCTAATAGAGACTCCACGCTTAGGGGCAGGATCAGGAGCATAAAAGTGTGAGCGCTTGTTGATATCCTTTGGAACACGCGGCCTTAATCTCTCTTGCTCTTCTTGGTCCGTAAGAAACACTGTTTTGGCGAGTTCAAGCGTATTCTTATCTCTCAAATCTTTTGCTTGGATGCAATGGCGTTGTCCATTGGCAAAATAGAACGCCTCCTCGTGCTCAAGTTTCCGTGGCATCGTTATTCCTTGGTAACTTCCTGCTTCACATTGAATGGTCAAGTGATTGACTAATCACTCACGCTTGCGTTTTGCCTTATCCCAAGTAGCTGGTCGATGCGTAATTGGCTCAAAAGCAGGTAACAGAGCAGAGTAGTCGTCCGGTGGGGCTATTCACGGGCAATATCTCAGCCAAAGTGGTCCGTAGGTGCGTGAATCGCTAACGGCTGCATTCCATCCAACGCCGACTGCCGGGCTCTTAGAAAGCGGCCTTTCAGAACACGGGGCGATGAGCCAGATTGCTGCAATACAAGCCTGACCCTGACCTCCTTATCCAATGCGCGAGTATGGGTAGGCGTTCTTGATCTGGTAATGCAAGAACTGTCCCTTCGAACTGGCCTGCATGAGCCCATCCACAAGCCCTTGCGGCACGTTGTAATACTGATAGATTCCCCCAGATTTGAACTCTACTTCGAGCGTCTGAGATGGTTCGTCGTAGCCAATTGTTACAATTGTGGAAGACGCAACAGGTTCTCTGTTCATTATTCACCCCCCTCTGTTTCTACCTCGTCAATCACTGGAATTCGGACGATTCCAACTTCCTTTGCTACCGCAAAAGTTCTCTGTGCTCGCCAAGATGCCACTACTCTGTCATAACCCTCAGCAACACGCTTATTTGCCCACGCCTCGGAAACCTTTGGATCGGAGCTCTTGGGACGGTGCTCAGGATTTGGAAGCGTGACCCGGCATCGAACCGGCAGTTTGGCTGCTTCACCCGCCACGATTGCTTCCCCCGTACGAAGTACAGGCAAAAGGTCGACAAGACCGCCAAGGTTGTCAGGCAGCGCTCCCCTAACACGGGCGCGGTCCTCCGGATTCGATAGTCGCAAAGCGAAGATCGTCCCGCACTGGGAAAGGATCGTTTCATCTACTTCGGCTGGACGTTGGGAGACGACCATCGCACCAACGCCGTACTTGCGACCTTCCTTAGCAATCCTTTTGACTACATCGGCGGCAGGGCCATCGTCCCTCGCACCAGAAAGATAACGATGGGCTTCTTCCATTACGACGAGAAGGGGCCGGTGTATCCCTCCCTCAGTCTTTTCGCGGCTCCAATAAAGCGCTTCATAGACAATTTTGAGGATTGAGCCAACGAGCGTTGTGAGAACCGAACTTGGAACGCCTGAAAGGTCGAGGATCGTTACGGGTTTTTCGTGCCCCAACCAGTCATCCAACAACTTATCAAGATCATGCTGAACAGTTCCATCCAGCGAGGGCTCCCACGAACCAGGATGCAGAATGAAATCGAAGCGATGATCCAGTAGGCGTGACCGCATCAGGTTTAACTGGCGTCGAATGCCTTTCGCTTGTTGGTTAAGGAACGGTCCAGCTGCCCCCATCGCAGCTGGTGTGTACTTTGGCGGGGTAAGCGTTTCAGCATTGCCGGCCTGCTCCAATGCAGGTTGATCTCGCTGAGGTCCGTTTAGTGTTCTAGTCTCGAAATCAATCAAGTCATACCAACATTGCTTGAGGCTGAATGGTACGGGACTATCCACTGTGAGCGATTGGGGATCCAAACCAGGCAAGGCTTTCGTGGCCAACACCTCCGCCTTCATTTCCTGAATCTTGTCGGAGAACGCAATCTCTTGGTTCTCAGTTAGACCGCCTGCCACAAAGTCCAAAAGATCTTTTGATTGGAGAGCCCAGTAAGGAACGAACAGAGGACGCTCACCTGGTTGAGGGGTAGCACTATAGACTCTCGCGAAATCCGCTAGTGCGTGTGTGTACTCGCCGTGAAGATCTAGCAGGAGAATGCGAGATGCAGGCGCTCCTCCAGCTTGGTTCGGGTGAACGATGGAGCGCAACAAGCTTGCCACAGTTGTCGACTTGCCTGAGCCTGTTGAACCCAGTACTGCAGAATGCCGCGTAACCAATGCGTCCAGAGACAGTTTGACGGCGATGCTTTCGGAGCTGGACAGCGTGCCAATAGAAATTTGATCTGGTCCTTCGCGGCCATAGATGCGTTTTAGGTCTGCCTCTGTGACGATATGCACCGCATCGTTGATTGACGGCAGTTGGCTCAGACCGCGCTCAAAGCTCAGACCGAGGGCCTCTCCAGCCAACTCCACTCTCATCCAACGCCCGCCATTAGCCGCCTTCGCGTCGGCCGATGCACCTACTTCGCTAACGATGCCGAAGAGATCCTGATAGCCCTGAGGAATGCGAACGAAACCACCAACCTGCGCAACACGGTACATGTGTCCTTCAATCAGAGCGATACCCGACGCAAGTGACTCAGCAAGGGAAACAGTGACGGTAGGCCCGGAAACAGAAGTAACTAGACCCAAAAATGTCGGATCCTGAGCGCTCACGCTTTTGCCTCTCCTGTATTCTCGGTTGCCGCCGCCGCATAGCTTTCTGGACTCAGGACTGTTGCGGTGGACTCCTGTGCATTTTGGGCGCTCATGTCTGTCGCTTGTGCAAGAGCGCAGAAGCGAGTGAAGAAGGCAAAGTCACCAAGCAGAAAGGCACTTTGTTGCCCAGGTGACCTAGATCCCCAGAACGTCGCGCGGATCTCTTCCCAATTCTTCGGTGGATCCCCTAGGCGCCAAGCTCCCTTTACTCCGCCAACAACCGCGCCATCCTCCGCATATACAGATAAATTTGGCCGATCATACGCGAGCTTGCAGGCTGGCTCCTCGGAGGCAAGAGTCGAGTATTGAAATGCAAGGACGGCGGCATTTGCGTTCATCGCAAGTGCCTCATCCAGAACGGCACAGATATGTGCGTCCCTAAATGAAAATCCTGTAGTAAGTAGCAGGCTATCGGGTGTCAGAAGAAACTGACGTAGACGTTCGAACAGCGCCGAGTACGGTTGTTTCTGTGTCAGCTCATATTTCAAGTGATCTGGATAAACGAGCTGCGCCGCATCACGTCCTCTGCCGCGTACCACGGAGTCTCCCTCGAGTGCCCAACCTAATGATCCGTGCAGTTTCCATAAGCGCGACCACCTAGGCGGTAGATCATCACTGGCAACACTAACGGGGTCAAAGAAGGGCATATGTCCGCCAGTGAAACCATCGAAGTACGAAGCACGAGATCGTTCAAACGCCTCTTCGAATAGCAAGTCGTAGTTTGTGGTGAAGATCTCAACCGGGTGGGTTCGCAAAGTACCGCTGACCCATGAGACCAGTTCTGTGTACGGATTCCGCTCGTTGGGCAACTTAGCCCCAACTACTTCACCGATCCTCTTGCATATCTCGGCCCCCAGCATTCGATAGCCGTCGGAGTCAAGGCCGTGAACCTGGGCTGGCCCTAATGCTTGCTGCAGGAGTCGGATGCGAGTAAGGATAGTTTCAATATTTGCCTCGACTCCGAGTTCTGATCGGATTGCCTCGGCGGCAACTTTCTGCTGACCTGTTAGAGCGTTGATGGCTTGACTTGTCAACGCTTCTACGCCGGGCATTAGGGAATGACCACCTTCGGCGACTAGCTCCCCGGCTCCATTTACCCGAAGAGCCATTGGTGCACCTGCCCCGACCAACAGGCCAATACGTTTGCGTCCTTGCGACAGTACCTGTCGGAGATCCGACATAAAACGGTCAGGATTGTGAAAAGTTTTCAAGCCAACTTCCTCCTCGAGTGCCCTCGGTATCCCTTTAGTGGCGGTCTGCACTGAGTGCGGACCGTTCGATTTTGTCGACTAAGGACGGCACCAAGCGCTCACTTGCACCCGCAGCAATACAAAAGGCGAGCATCATTGCGAGCCGACTGCCTGGAAATTGGACACCTCCCATAATGAGTCCGCCTTGAAAAGACAAGGCTACGAAGAGAGCTCCGATGAGACCCGCTCCGATTCTCGACAGACCTTCAAGCTGATGTATCTGTTGGCCCGCATTTGCATCCATTACGATACGGCTTGCTCTTGTGGTTACAGATAGTAGCGCACCTATAGCACCGCATAGGATGCCTAGAGAAACCTCAAAGGCTGCCCGACCTATAAAAGAAACAGCATAGGCACGCGCCAGCCATAGCAGAACTAAGCCAACAGCGCATGCTCCCGTGACCTTATATGCAGCAGTGAAGTACCACTTCCAGGCTGTTTCCTTGTTGCGAGCAGCAAGTAGGCGGTCTACTTCATCTAATAGCGCAAAACAATCTGATTTCCGATGGTTGCCAAGGCAGCGCGCTAAGCCTTCGGCGATCTGTCGGCGGATATTTCCCAGCGTATTCGGATCCTCAATAAATCCAGATCTCGCTTCAAGAATTGCTACCCTGCTTAGGATTTCGCCAAAATACTCTGGGGCTTGATGTTCGTCAGTGGTGCTCCATTGGATTGAGTGGTCGGAAGCAACGTAGACAAAATACGAGTCGGTGCTCAGGACCAAATCCTGAATGGTCTTGTTTAGCTCTGCGTGGTGGTCACCGTTCTTTAGATGAAAGTGATGCCCTTCAGGCAACTGCTTGCTGGGTACGGCTGCCTCGTTAGTATCTTCGCTCACGGGCGTATCGCAATGACGAGCTGCTGCGCGGTCAAGCATTTCGGAAGGTCTGCTTCGGGAGATTGCCTCTCCTTAGAGTCCCGAATAGTGGCGATACGGGCTTCGGAATGAGCACTTCCAACCGTCTTAAAAAGACTATATGAATCAATCGAGTGCGCTGCTTTAAGGAGGTTCCCCAAATACATGGCACCTTGGGGGGTGTCGTAGGACTTTTCGCCGATAGCACATGAATAAAGTCGTACTTGCTGATGGATCGCCTCCATGATGCGATCTTCATACCTGCGTCGAACCGATACAGATTCGGAAAATGATGCACTTAGTGAATCAAGCGCAATCGATTTGCGTACTGGTTCAACTATGGCCCGGCAACAATCAAAAATTGATAGCTGCCGAGAGCCGATATCGTGAAGTTGTGATTCAGAAATTGTTTCTCCACGACCATTCAGTTCAAGAATGGTCTGACGCGCTTGCCCGCCATGTCCGCTGAAAAGGACGAAGACATAGTCATTGGATTCTCGTCTGATACTGTCGAGCCTACGAAGAAGCTGATCTTTGCTTGGGTCTTCAAAAACCTCAATCTCGTTCGAATACCACCCCCCACCAACAGAACTACACAAAAAATTACCCGTACGTACTAGGTCAGTTTTTACACCCTGAAGGTTATGCGTGTTGCCAATTAGTATCGCTTTTCGCTTCATTTTTCTCCCCTGAAAGAAGTAAATACGCGGTATTCCGCAATAAGCAGCCGTTCGCTCACCGCCTTAAAACGTGACTTCGTCATATCCTATCAGAATCGGTCGCAGGTTTTTATGGATAGCGCCAGTGCTGACATGCGCTGGTTCTCGAGACTAAGGCTGGGGTATTAATCGTTCAACCGCATTCGCGGCCATGGACTGGGTTTTCCCCGTGTTTTCGCAAGTAACACAAGGCGTCAAATTAATGCTTACCATTGTTGCTAGCAGAGATATGTAAATGGCAATTTTGTAAAATTGACTTTACACTTTACATTTGAGAGTTGGGGTGTAAATCAAATACTAAGAAGTAGAGGCAAGTATGTTCTTGGCAAACCTGCAAAAACTTGTCGGATCCACCGAGAGAGGATGGAAGGGCTCTGCAGCTAAGTTTCTTGGGGTATCCCGTCCAACGCTCGACCGATATCTGCGATTAGCAGCTGAAGGGCAGCTGGATAAGATTCCCGGACTGATCCTGAAGGCCGTCGGGGTGGACGAGTCAAGTCCGACGGCCAGGATGCCAGGCATTCCCGAGTCTGAGGTCGGCAGCAGCGAATTCGACATGGTCAATTTGTTTGCGGCAGGCCTACGCAGGCTGCAGGAAGACATAGATCATCAAGGGCATATTCAAGCTCCCTACCCTGAACCTCTCTCTAGAGCGTTCAACCTAGCTGCCGCCTTCAATATTGAGCGCAGAACATCTTATCCAGTCGATCTTGCCTCACTGATTCGAGCCGCAGCCCGCCCAATATTCGAATGGTGTAGTGCATACGGTGAGTGCGAACATGGTGAAGCTTTCTTTGCGTCGCGCCTAATCGATGATGGGGAAATCACTCCGGATTGCATTTCGATGGCAGGCCTCACTGAAACAGATGCCGAACAAGCCTTTTATCAAATGCTGATGTCAGCATGCGCCGAACTCGACGAAGATCTCGGCCAGCGCTTCTACAGCGAGTGGCGACGTGCTGTCATCGAGAATCCCGTAGCGGAATCACATGCAATCTTTATTGCGAAATACGACGTATTGAGATCTAACACGATCCTGACGAAGAAGCTTGTCGACTTTTTCTATGAACGCATCCCTGAGGTTCACGCTGTAGACGGAAAGCTGGCCCTGTGTCCGCTCACCGGGACGCGCCTCAAGAAACATGCTAACCAGTGGGCCACGGAGATGCGTGATCCAGTCGCTGCACAGCACCTTCGAGACTACGGTCCCCGTTGGATCGAACACACGTCGGCGACCATAGAACTCAAGCGGCCCGTCAGGGTCTTTTGGACATTGCCGGGTTGGCATGAGCTACAGCTCCACAGGGAGGTGCAGGCCCGTGGCTGCACGTCCATCTTGTGGCCCGACTTTGACAGTGTGGATCTTCTGGTGTCGCAGCCCTCAGGAAGACGGTTTGCGGTAGATGTCAAAGATCATATTTCTCCCATCTCGCTATCGAGAACCAGTGGACAGCACAATCGTCGCCGACGCTACAAACGCGTCATCGTGATTCCCGACTATCTGGAGGATCGCCTCCCTCAATATAAGACACTGTTCTGCAAGGCGGCGCTCTCAGCACTGAAGGAGCCCGAGCAGATTATGACCGCATCTGAATTCCTTGAGCTGTTGGGGGATAAAGCGTGAGGGATATTTCAGGATTTCTAGACCGTTACAGGGATCTGGTGCTTCCTGGCGCCAGCGCTGTGAACAGATTCGACCTTAGGGACATCGCGCTTACGGACCTCTGCCTTCATTTTCTTTTTAGCTATGCGCCCTCCGAAAGGATCCATGTGATCCCCTCACTATTGCAGGGGCACCTGGCCGCGACACTGCCGGACGAGATGTCCCGCGCATTGTTTGTCCTACGGCAGTACGCCGGAAATCTTTGTAGTCGTTTAGCTTGGCGAAAGGCGCTCTCATCGCACGCCGAAGCAAGAAGCAGAACCGCCTACATCGTTTTCGCTGACGATGAGGTTCAGCAAAGAGAAGCAGTAGCCCCTGATTTGGTTACGCTCCTGAGAGATAGCCTTAAGAGTCCCCTTCCATATTCCCAACGGGAACTACGGTTTGCGGAGCCTGGTCACGCCAAAGTCGAATTGCGTCAGGGACAAGAGGTTCGGACATTCAAAATTCCCCATTTCCAAGTTCCGCCGCCAAACCGAAACTCTTTACCCAAGCGATCTGTTAATCCCCCAATTTCCATCAAATGGGAGCGTCTATTATCGATTGCACGGGAGGTCGACGCCCGGGAGGCTGCCCCCGGCTTTCCCGAATGGATGTCTCGACTCAACTTGCATTCTCGTCTCTCAAAAGTTCAGATCGAAAGCCTCTCATCTGACTTTTTCCAGAACGGCACAATTATCCTCGATGGAACTAGCCATGTTGTGGGGATGCTCTCCAGCGGTAAGAGCACCTTGCTGCAGGCATTGATTTTCGCGCTGGCTAGTCCAGATTATGGCAAGAGAGTGGTGGTGTTGTTTCCCGATACTGCCTCTGCCTCCCAACTAGTAGCCCGGCTGCACGCGCATGGCTATGAACAGGCTACAGTGATCAGCTCCCCACGAAATAGGGATGAACACCTAAGCATGGCGCACTGGAATGCTCAAGGCTACCCATCGGACGCCATGCTAGAGGCTACTGCAGCGATGACCCGAAGCCTTGGGGTAGCCTGTCCATTGGAGGGGTTCCAGGCTCCGCCCCAATTCTCCGATGGGACGTCATCGCGGACCGTTTTGAGGTTATCTGAGAAGCCGTGTCATCGGCTCAAGCAACTGGGAAAAAATCGAACTGAAGTCGACAGGTCATGCCCCCTTATAGGCGAATGCCCACTGCACGAACAACAAAGCAAGCTAGGCACTGCGAAGGTCATCGCCATGACGCCACAGGCATTGCTTCATATGACGGCAGACAAAGCATTCGTCGCCGAGGAAATGTCATTTCCGGAGCTATTTCAGTTCATTGCTGACGTCGTGCTGATCGATGAGGCAGACAGCGTTCAAGCTACTTTTGATAGCGAATGTACGCAAGAAAAGGACCTGCTTTCTCCCAACGAGTCAGCTTTCATGATTTCCAACATGCGAACCGTTGCAAAATCGCTAAGCGACAAGACAGGACGACAGTACCTTGCTGCGTCGAATGTTCGGTGGCATCGCGAACTCAATCGGCTACAGGACAGCATCTCGGCCATTTACCATCTGCTTTTAAAGCGAGGAGAGAATCTCAGTTGGTTTACCAACTGCAAAACCTTCACGGCTGCGAGCATCCTGGCCGATCTTGTTCCAAGCGGGGAATCAACGGGCAAAGATCGCGAATCCTCTGCGCGAGAGCGGAGCAAGACACTTGAGCAGATCGCAATCATCGCGGGCATGTTGTATGGCAAAGCGGCGGCAAGCGATGACAAAGAGGCGGGCGACGACTTAACAACTGGCACTCTGTCGGTAAACATGCAAGCAGCTCATGCGTTCCTCAATAGGCTGCTACCGGCCATCATCGACGCTGTCATCGAAGACGATCCGGAGGGAGTCATACACCAAATCGCCGAGGCCATCGATTCTGGTCCGCTAAGTGTGTTCGCATATCGAGGCCCCGCACTCAGCAAGCAACGTCGATCGGACAGTCCCTTCGCCCCCCCGATACTGCCCACCGACTCGCTATCTCGTGCATACGCGATAGCGCTCGCATTGCTCACAAACATCTGCCTTTCAAGCTTCGCTTACTTGGTAAGAAACCAAGCGGCTGTTGAAGACGACTTCGGAATCTCCGATGAAGATGCCTTCCGGGAGGCACGCCGACTACTGCGACACTACGGCAATCTAATTCCACGTCCGCTTTTTGGGACAGTGTTCGGCTTGATGTTCAGCCCAGCAGGGCAATCTGCACAGGGCGGAACGTTAAAGCTTGTGAATCATCTGGGAGTCGGACGGTACTTACTTACCCAATTCCATAGGCTCTTGGCCCATGAAGGGCAGGCCGGCCCCCACGTAATGTTGATGTCCGGAACTAGCTGGGCTGGAGGATGTTCTACGACTGCCTCTCCGACATTCGATGTGCAACAGCCAGTAAGTGCCATTCTCACTCAGCCACCTGGGGAGCTAGCTGCCCTCTCGCATAGTCGTTACGAGTTCGTATCGCTGGGCCCTGAATCAATCGTTGTATCGGGATCCGCACCCGATGAGCGAAGAGAAAATTTGAGGCGCGTGGCGCACTTACTTGGACGCTCGTCCGCGACGGGAACACGGTTAATGAACAAGTGGCACGACCTCGATACGCTTTGGCCGGAAGAGCGCGAGCGCACGATGCACCGTCGTCGTGCCCTTTTGGTTACTAACAACTATGGGGACGCTAAGATCGTTGCGAACGAGCTAGCACGCGTTGCTGGGCAAGCCCATAGCGTTTATTGCCTAGTAAGCGATCAATTAGCTAGAGCTGGTGAGTTAGAGCAAGATGCGACACGCAGTGGGGAGGAATTCCATCGGAACATTGTTCCGCTGCCTAGGTCACGAGTCGAAGACTTTGGGCAGTCGCCTCCCTTCTCAATCCTTGTGGCGCCGCTAAAGCCGATTTCGCGAGGACACAATATTGTTACGGATTCCGGTTATGCAGCCATCAGCACAATCTACTTTCTACATCGGCCACATCCGAGGCCGGACGACCATTCAAGCGTTATCGGGATGCTTAACCGCCTTGCAATGAGCGTGTTGCAAGAAGACGGTGTATTTCCTAAGTCCGGCAGGTCACTTGATTCTGTCAACAGGCGGTTCGTTTCCCTGGCGCATCGAGCGCTGAACGAGGGTTTTGCAATGCGTGTCGCGTATAGCGTCATGTCTGACGAAGCGAGAACTCAGTACTCCTGGGACCTAATGACCTCTCTCTGGCAAACAATAGGCCGAGGAATTCGTGGTGGTGTTCCGATATATGTTGGATTCATCGACAAGAAGTTTGCGCCAGGAATCTTTGGGAATCCACCAAAAAGAGACACCGCAAATTCAAGCTGCCTGAAGCAATGCCAGGAGACTCTTCAGTTGGCGATAAATGACGATGTTAATAAGGTGATAGCCGAACGGCTATATCGACCTTTTCTTGACGCGCTCGATCGACTATTTGGTGACGAACAGGGAGCAGAAATATGAGCGGAATAATCCACCCGTACCTTTACGAGATCGACGCATCTCTGCTCGAAAATCGCACCATTGTTCGGTACTCAATGCCTTCCGGCATCTACAACGCCATCAAGGAGGCACAAGGCATGTCGGCCGATCATGCAATGGCATTCTCAGGCCTACAGGCGGTCCTCGGCTGGGCTGCACCCAGTGTCGACTTAATCGGCATAGCAGCATCTTCGCCTGGCGCCCAGAAGACATTGACGATGACAGCGATCGATCCCGCACAATCAGCTGACGAGATGCGGCGGGAGATCGAGGTCGCGATATCCATATGGCTCGGTATCGTGCTCCCTGAAAAGGCTGCAGAAATCACGGCTATGCTGAATGATGGCAGAAGCGCGAGAGGCACCCCATGCAGCGTACAGCCAATACGTTCAGCCCTTTCATGGAATGGCGCGTGCGCATCTCCAGCCGATTTTGCATTGTTCGATTTAATCTCCCTCATCGCAGCTAGGGCACTTGAGGGCCGAGTATTGAATCGCGATACCCCTGACGAAGGAAAGTTGGTCTTGTCCGGAGCGCAGCAGAGTCTGTACTTCGGGAAAGCATTGCTGCGCCACGAGCCATCCCGTGTCGATAGAAAACGGAGTACAGGCTGGTGGACGGAGGTGTTCAATGTCGCCGCTGTTTCGACCCCAGAAAGCCGCAATCTCCGGGTCGCAATAAATGTTGGGATCAGGAATTTCGGTGAAATCCACGAAGCGCGGTTAGGTCGTAATCGTGCTAGGTATATGGATGTCTTTTTACCAGCTGATTCTGCATTAGCCCCGAGATCTGGACGAATTCGCTGTATTGAACTCGCCACGACTAGGCGCGATTGGTGGAATGCCGGACGCGGCCAAACAGAGAAAGAAAGTGCAGACCGGCGTGTCTTAAAGACGATTTTGGGTATGTCAGGACTTGAATTCGACGAAGCTACGTTGGGACTGACACCGTTACTTGGCGGGTCAGTTGGCTTATATCCACGGTTTGGTACAGTCCACGGCGACCAATGGGCCCCTGGCGGGACCGGGGTGCCCCACCCTGAACGCGAGGAATACCTCGCTTTTCTAGACAAACACCTAAGCACTGCCGGCTTCACGCGCGTGCGAATGGAGCGAATCGCAAAACGTGGGCCGAAAGAAAAGCTTGTCACGGTATTGGACAACAAGCCGTCAGATCTGAAAACTGCCTTGTCACGTCGCTTCGGCAGCAACGATGCAACGCTCGCATTGTTGCAGTCAAGGCCTACAGGTGCTGAGGTATTCGATGATGCGATACGCGCCGTCCTAGGAGAGCCTCACAGCATAATTGATGATGTATGGACATTCGGTGATGGACTATCACTCAAAGTCCAACACCGTCCGGCTGGACCATTCGCACAGATCCTCGATCCCATCGATGAGAGTAAGGTAACTGGTGTTCCGAAACACCTACAGTACAAAATACGAGACTCACTCCGTGGCGAAAGGGATAAGGTGGCACGAGAGGGCATGGCCGCTTATTTGGATCGTACCTTCCAATCGCTACCCCCAGGCTGGATGGGTTTGGTAGAAATGAATGAGGCATTGGCTGAAGATGCTGAGCGTGATCCTTATCTACTCACCTACCAGACCATTGCCAGAGGCAAGGGGGTAGCTCAGGTAAGACTTTACGATCCAGAAGGTGACCAGAATTTGGATTCTGCTAGTTTCGAGCATCCAACCTCCGACACAGATTCGTTTGCCTACCAAAACGCCATCCTCGATCTATTCCGGTCGGCTGGAGTAAGTCCTGTTAAGAATCAGGACTTGCGGCTTGCGGCATGGTGGGTAATCAATCTGAACGGCAAATCTGGGGAGCAGCAGGCCGGAGCCAAGGGAGGATTCTGCACACCCATATACATCGAATGCGACCAAGGAGCGATCTCAGTGTGCCTGATGGGACATAACGACGATCCAATCCGTTGCTCATATCCGGAAGCGGTTCGATTAATCGCAACGGGTGAAGTGGCCAATTTGAAGTTCAAGAAAGCAGACGAGCAATCGACCAGGATTGCGCAGTTTCTTGCGCAAGCGACGCCGCGCGATGGGAAGCGAACGGTGCTTTTCGTTGAGGCCACAAACATCAGGACGGCAGTTCCGGGGTTCAGGAACAGCGGTCATTTTGCATTCGATCGGCTGCAGCTAGGCAATGTTGGTGGTGCAGCTCCGGTGCGCGAAATTTTTCCGTCTGATGGCCTGTCCATCGTACGAATTACAGATGAACCAGTGAAGGCACCATGTTACTGGGTCGAGCAGAGCGTTCAGGGTACGACAGCAGGAATCTTCAAGGAACCAAACGCAACCCGAACCTATTGGGTTAGCCGCGGCTTGCCCACACCGCTGCAACTTAGCGCCGGGATGGCGAATAAGCAATCGAGACACGAACAAGGCGCAAGGCAATACAAACACCGCCGCTTTCCTTCGCTAAGCGAGGTAACGGTAGTTGTGAAGAGTGAGCATGACGACATGTTGGAGCTTGTTACTCTGACGCGAGCCATGATGCAGTGTCATATTGCGACCGACGAGAAAACAATCTTGCCATTCCCTCTACACGAAGGACTTCTGCTTTCAGGGGCTGCAAGATAGTGGTTGGTCTTATGCGGTAATGGCTATGCCAGAGAATAACGTTGAGATTTGAAATCTCATGATCCTATTTCTGGACACCGAATTCACTGACTTTAACGAACCTGACCTGATATCTCTTGGGTTGGTGAGTGAGTGCGGTCGCCAAGAGTTTTACGCAGAGCGAAATGACTTCGATTTGGCTCGGTGCAGTGATTTTGTCCAATCAAGGGTCCTGCCCAAGCTTGGACAGGGACCGAGTGGCGTGGATCGCGCTAACTTGGCCACCGCCTTGAGAGCCTGGCTTGAGAACGTGCATAGCCTCGACAGCCAAGGACCTGTTCTTGTTCTGTACGACTTCGACACAGACTTCGACTTATTTCGCCAGGCGCTGTTAGATCAGATGCCAGTCTGGATAGAAGGCACCAATGTGGCTGAAGAGGTCAATTCCATCAGTTGGGCCAGGGTAGGGCTGATGGAGTCTCCTGATGCGCACCATGCCCTTCATGATGCCCGGGAGCTTCGGGCAGATTGGTTAGCCGCCAGGGCCCATACACGATAGTCTCGATGTACCAGCCGCCACTCATTCCCCAACTGACGCCAGATGAAAGGCCGTGGCGGATTGACTGGTTCGGAGAGGTCGCCTATCCAGTCGTAGTTCAGCGCTTTCGCCAGCCAAGTATTAAGGTGGCGATATCCCCTTTGAAGGATCCTGGGCAGCCCATAAATCTGTTCTCCCGGATTGAAACTGATGTGGAGCAGCAGAGAGATGTTTGGATGCCAGTTGGTTCGCTTCCTCTATTGAGGATTGGGGATATTTGGAAAGGAGGGGCTGTCTCGGTAAAACCGCTGTATGAGAGTTACACCTGTTAATCAGCGTGCAAAACTGACCAGGCAACCGGGGATTTCAGCGTTGAATTTTGACCACCCTGGTTGAGTGATGATTCCGGCTTTTTTGGCTGGAGCAACCTGGAGTGATCAGCATGGAAAGT
>Ga0265332_10000027_pt1 | contig 190796 bp, 189 predicted proteins | sample 41926metaG_FD_202084 | JGI IMG/M metagenome (GOLD analysis project Ga0265332, IMG submission 202084) | Rhizosphere microbial communities from Carex aquatilis grown in University of Washington, Seatle, WA, United States - 4-19-26 metaG | ecosystem: Host-associated > Plants > Roots >...
CATCGGCCAGCGCCCGAACCTCGTGTTCCATCTTCATGGCTTCCAGGATGACGACCACGTCGCCGGCATAAACCGTGTCGCCGGGGGCGACCAGCCATTGAACAACTTGGGCTTGCAGGGGGGAGCGAACTTCAATCATGGTGGGGTGTTCTGTTGTGGCGTGGTTGCTGGCGTATCACGCCGGGTCCTTGAGCAGGCGGCGCAAGACTTTGCCCGCACCGGTGGAGGGGAGGGCGTCAATCAGGGTGACGTCGCGTGGCGCCTTGTACAGGGCCATGTTTTCGCGCGACCAGGCCACGATGTCGGCGACGCTGGCGGTCTGGCCCGGCTTGAGCACCACAAAGGCCTTCACGACTTCGCCCTTGTCCGGGTCGGGCACGCCAATCACCCCCGCCTGGGCGATGGCAGGGTGTTTGATCAGGATCGACTCCACCTCTTCCGGGAACACGCTGTAGCCTGACACCTTGATCATTTCCTTGAAGCGGCCAAGGAAGGTGAGGTAGCCGTCCTCGTCCAGGCGGCCCATGTCGCCGGTGTGGACCCAGCCATTGCGCAGCGTTTGTGCGGTGGCCTCGGGCTTGTTCCAGTAGCCTTTGAAAACGCCGGCGCTGCGCACCACGATCTCGCCGGTCTCGCCGCTGGCGCAGGCGCGCCCCGTGTCGGCGTTCAGGATGCGGATTTCATTGCCCGGGATCGCCTTGCCCTGTGTGCCCCAGCGGATCGCGTCGTGCGGCATGTAGGTGTCCACCGTGTGGGTTTCGCTCAGGCCGTAGGAAGCTTCGAAGGAGGTGCAGTTCGTTGCCAGGCTCTGCCATTGTGTGGCCAGCGCCTCGGTGAAAACGATGCCGAAGCTGGTGACCGGATTCATGCGCAGACTCGACAAGTCGAAGTTGCGGGCGGTAGGCACCTGCATCGCAAAGACATTCATGGGCGCAATGCTGTACCACCATGTGACGCGGTGTTGGGCGATGGCCTGCAGCACCGCCAGCGGGTCAAAACGGTACAGCAGCACGGAGGTGGCGCCGACCAGTACCGGAACATTAACGCCCATCACCATGCCTGCAATATGGTAGAGCGGCGCGATGCTTAGCAGCACATCGTCTGGCCTGACGCCATTGCAGTTCGCGGCGGCTGCGGTCTTGTACAGCGCGTTGCCATAGGTCAGCATGGCGCCCTTGGGCAAGCCGGTGGTGCCCGAGGTGTAGGTCATCAGCGCGACGTCGTCCATATCCAGCGCAACGGCGGGTGGGATGGCGGTGCCCCGGGTGGCGGTCAAAAAGTCATCCACGTCGGTGGGCAGGGCGCTCGGCTGGGCTCTTTGCGTTAGCAGTTCCGTCGGGATATCGATGCTGGGCTGCGCGGGGAGCAGGTCGGTGTAACGCACGCCAAACACGTGTTTCAGCGCGGTCTTGCTGCGTACCTGGGCCACCACCGGCAGCAGGTTTTCGGCAGCGATGATCACGCGCGCTTGCAGGTCATTGAGTTGGTACTCCAGCTCGTGCTCCTTGTTGAGCGGCCCGCACGGGCAGACGATGGCGCCCAGTTTCTGTATGGCGAAGTGCGCCATGAGGTACTGCGGACAGTTGTTCATGAACAGCGCCACAGGCTCGCCCTTCACCACGCCCAGGCTGGCCAGCCGTGCGGCAAAGGCGTCGCTGGCGCGGTCCAGCTCGGCGTAGCTGACGGCCTGCCCGTACCACAGGCAAGCCGCCTTGTCGGGTTGTGATTTGGCATGGGCGCGCAGGTGCTCGTGCAACGGCGCATGAAGCATGGGGGGGGTGGTTGTCGCCATGGTGTCACTTTCAGGGTAAGTACGCAATGCGTGGATCAATCCAGGATGATTCAATATATACCAGTTGGTAGAATTTTCCTACTGATTGGTAGAACCTAGGTGACAATGCACGGATGACCTCAACCACTTCCAGCAACCGGACGCGTCGCCAAAAGACAGCCACCCCAGGGACTGACGAAAAACGCGAACGCATTTTGAAGGCCGCCGAACAGTTGTTTGCCGCGCAGGGCTATGCCAATACCACAATGGAACAGATCGTGCGTGAGTTGGGTGTCAGCAAGCCGTTCGTGTACTACTACTTCCGCAACAAGCAGGAGATTTTCGAGACGCTTTCGTGGCGCCCGGCGGTGGCCTGCTTTACCGTGCTGGACTTTGCCAGCGACGATCCACGTCCCGCACATGTCAAGGTGGCGCGCGGGGTGGAGAGCTTGATCCGAGCTACTCTGGAGCACTATCCCGCCGCGTTCTTCGCCTACCGCGAGCCCCAGGTGTACCGCCCTGAATACCGGGATGCACAAAAGAAACTCGCAAACCACTTCTACGTGCAGCTTTGCGCCTTGCTGGAGCAAGGACGGCGTGAAGGTGCATTCGAGTTTTCCGAGACACGGATTACCGCTCAGGCCGCGTGCAGCTTGCCCGGTTTCCTCTACGCGTGGTATCGCCCCGATGGCCGCTTGCCCCCTGAAGATATGGTGCGCGAACTGTCGCAGTTGGCGTGGCGTGTCCTGGGCTTGCGCGTGACACCAGAGTCCCTTTCCCCGTCAACACAACCCAAAGGATTCCCATGAAATTCCGCACTGTCCCCGTCGCTCTGGCCGTGTGCATTTTGGCCGCTCCTGCTATGGCCCAGCAGACCTTCAAGCTGGCCTATATCGACCCCTTGAGCGGCCCGTTTGCCAACGTGGGCGAGTTGATGCTCAGCCATGTGCAATATGGTGTAACCGAGATCAACGCCAAAGGCGGGGTCTTGAATGGTGTTCCGCTGGAGTTGCTGAAGTTCGATAGCAAACTGTCATCTCAGGAGAGCTTGTCCGCCCTGCAATCGGCCATTGATCAGGGGGCCAGGGTTGTGGTGACGGGCGGTTCGGGATCGTCCGTTGTCGCGGCGCTGGTGGATGCGGTCTCCAAGCACAATGCCCGCAACCCCGACAAAGCGGTGATTGTGCTGAACCACTCGTCCATTGATCCCGATCTGACCGGGAAACGCTGTAATTTCTGGCATTTCCAGCTGGAAGCCAACACGGCCATGAAGATGAAAGCGCTGGCCAACTACATCAAGAAGCAGCCCGACATCAAGAAAGTCTACTTGTTCAACCAGGACTACGCACATGGTCGCCAGTGGGCACACTATGGTCAGGAAATGGTGGGCCTGGCCCGACCCGACATCAATTTCGTCGGGCAGGACTTCCACCCCATTGGGCGCGTGAAAGATTTTCTGCCGTATGTGGCCAAGATCAAGGCCAGCGGTGCCGATTCGGTGATTACCGGGAATTGGGGGCAAGACATGACGCTGTTGCTCAAGGCGGCCGGGGATACAGGAAGCAACTTTCGGTACTTCAATCACAGTGCGGGCTCTATTCCGGGCACGGTATTGGCCGTGTCGCAGGCCAAGATCGGTCAACTCACGTGGGTGGCAGAGTGGCATCCAGGGCAGGCCGACGCGCCCAAGGCGGCTGCGCTGGCCAAGGCGTATCAGGCAAAAACCGGGAAAGAGTTTCTGGCGCCCCGCATTGAATTTACTCCCCGCTTACTGGCTGCTGCCATCTCCAAGGCGCAATCGCTGGACACGCTCAAGATCGCCCGAGCGATGGAAGATCTGACCTTCGACACGGTGCTGGGGCCACTGCGCATGCGCGGCGAAGACCATCAGCTGTTGTTGCCCCAGGTGGTCAACACGATTGCGCCGGTAGATGGCAAGGCCGTGAAAGTTGGATGGGAGGGAACCGACTACGGTTTCCGCACCGATGCGGTCTACTCGGGCAATGAGCTGGCCCAGGGTACGGACTGCAAAATGAGTCGCCCGCAATAAGCTGTCTGGCTTGCAGGTCGCGCCGGATTGGGGGTGGCCGTGCGTTATTCCGTGCGCGCGACTACCAGTGCCGTGACGTGGGCCGCCCCGGCCCGGCGCAAGGCCAGCGCGGCGGCATGCAGCGACGCACCGCTGGTCATCACATCGTCCACCAGCACGACGCGCCGCTCCCGCAAGCGTGCCGCCTGCGACGGCTCCACCGCATAGGCATTTTGAACGCTGCGCAGCCGCTCGCTGCGGGGCAGGGTGCGTTGCGGTGGTGTGTCCTGTATCCGCAGCAGAATGTCTGGTGCCACTTTGGGCGCCTCCAGCGCGCGGGCCAGCACCTGGGCCTGGTTGTAGCCACGCTCACGCAGGCGCTTAACGGACAGCGGCATGGGGATGATCAGGTCTGCGGCATCGAGTGCCGGTTCCACCCACGGCGTGGCCCGCAGCAACTGGGCAAAGCTGGCAGCCCAGCCAGGGTGCTGGTGGAACTTGAAGTCTGCCACCAGCGCCGACCAGGGGTAGGCGTAGGACACGGCGGCCAGACAGGCATCCAGCGGCGGGGGTGTCCTTATGCAGGCGCCACACTGGCGCACGCCGGCTGGCACCGTGCAGGCACAGGTGGCGCAGCGGTGGACGGGTTGGGCGAAGGCGGCCACGCAGGCCTCGCACACCGGCTGCGCGGGCCAGGTGTGGCAGACTGCGCACTGGCTGGGCAGGCGCCGGGAAATCCCTTGTAGCAATTGGCGAAACACCGAGTCAATATACTCGTGCGCAACCCTTATCCCCGCGGAGCAACCCCGCGCCACTCCACCCATGCGTCCCGAGCTTCCTCCTACCATTGCCCCCAGTGCGGCCCAGCGTTGGCACTATCTGCTGCCCCCCAGTTCTCCGTGGCTGCACGAGGAGGTGGCCCGTCGTATGGAAGAACGGCTGGAGTGGATGAACATGCAGCCCCAGAGTTGGCTGCATTGGGAGCCCCAGCGCGGTGGCCTGCAGGCGCATGCGCTGCTCATCGCCCGTTACCCCAAGGCCCAGTGCCATGTGGTGCATGCCCATGCACACCACGCGCAGGCGGCCAGTGCGGTGCTCACGCCGTCCAGGTGGAGCGTGGCGCGCTGGACCGGCCCGCGCGTGCAGTTCGGTGTGCCCGAGCAACCGGTGCAGATGCTATGGGCCAATATGGCCCTGCACATGGCGGCCGACCCGCAGGCCCTGCTGGCGCAGTGGCACCGGCTGCTGGAGCCCAAGGGCTTCCTGATGTTCTCCTGCCTCGGACCGGACACGGTGCGCGAACTGCGCGCGCTGTATGCCGCGCAAGGCTGGCCGCCGGCCTCCCATGCCTTTACCGACATGCACGACTGGGGCGACATGCTGGTGCAGTCCGGCTTTTCCGAACCAGTCATGGACCAGGAGCGCATCACGCTGACCTTTGCCACGCCGGAGCGCCTGCTGCAGGAACTGCGTGAACTGGGCCGCAACCTGCATCCGCAGCGTTTTGGCGGTCTGCGCGGTCGGGCCTGGCATGCCCAACTGCTGTCGGCGCTGGCCACTTTGGCCCGTCCCGGGGCCGACGGGCAATTGCAGCTCACCTTCGAAATCGTCTACGGCCATGCCTTCAAGGCCCCTGCGCGCATGGTGGTGGCCGCGGAAACTAGGGTTTCTCTGGATGAAATGCGAGCGAATTTGCGTTACGTCAAAAAAAATGTCAAACCCGATTGATATTGGGGCTTGACACGCAAAGCCAAATCTGATTTTCGTTTGCGTTGCTGGGCTACAATAACTCGCTCACCGAGTTCTGGCCTGCCGTATCTGTTTGCTGCCCCAGGCGGCGGACAGCGCATGGTTTTGGCACTGTTTAATCTGATTCGACGAAAAAATGACCAAGATGAAGAGCATTTTCAAAACGTTGGCTACGCTGCTTCTGGCAGCCAGCGCCTGGGCAGGCACGGCGGCATTCACATTCGCGCACGCGGTCAACGATTTGCCCGGCGGCCCCGCGGTGAACCAGTTGAACCTGCACCCGCCAGTGACCAAGATCGCGGAAGATCAGCACTGGTTGCACTGGTTCATGCTGATCGTGTGTTCCATCATCTTTATCGCCGTGTTCTCGGTGATGTTCTATTCCATCTGGAAGCACCGCAAATCGCGCGGCCACCAGGCTGCCACCTTCCACGAATCCGTGGTGGTCGAAGTGGTGTGGACCGTGATCCCCTTCATCATCGTGATCCTGATGGCACTGCCCGCGACCAAGGTCGTCGTTGCGATGAAAGACACGACCAATGCCGACCTGACCATCAAGGTCACCGGCATGCAGTGGAAATGGGGCTATGACTACATCAAAGGCGAGGGCGAGGGCATTGGCTTTGTCTCCACACTGGATAACGCACAGCGCGAAATGTCCAACTCCGGCAAGCCACCTGACACAGATGACTACCTGCTGAAGGTTGACAATCCGCTGGTCGTGCCTGTGGGCAAGAAGATCCGCATCATCACCACCGCCACCGACGTGATCCACGCGTTTGCCGTGCCGTCCTTTGGCATCAAGCAGGACGCCATTCCCGGCTTCGTGCGCGACACCTGGTTCCGTGCCGACAAGGAAGGCGACTACCACGGTCAGTGCATGGAGCTGTGCGGCAAAGAGCACGCCTACATGCCCATCCACGTGAAGGTGGTCTCAAGCGCCGACTATTCCGCATGGGTTGCCGGTGAGCAGAAAAAACTGACCGCCAAGATGGATGACCCGACCAAGGTTTGGGCATTGGACGACATCCTCAAGCGTGGCGAGAAGGTTTATGCATCGACCTGTGTCACCTGCCACCAGCCTAACGGCAAGGGCGGCGGTCCGATCAAGCCGCTGGACGGCGCCGCCGTGGTGCTGGACGCTGACAAGAACAAGCAGATCAAGGTTGTGCTGAATGGCCAGAACAACGGCGCCATGCCGTCGTGGAAGTCGCTGAGCGACACCGACATCGCCGCCGTGATCAGCTACACCAAGAACCACTGGTCCAACAAGACCGGCCAGGTCGTACAGCCCGCCGATGTGCTGGCCTTGCGCAAATAGTCTGAGTCAGACCGCCCGACATTAGTGAATTGAGAAGGAAATCAGGATGAGTGCCGTTCTAGACCACCACGACCATGCCCATGACGACCACCATGACCACGCCCCCACAGGCTGGAAGCGCTGGGTCTACGCCACCAACCACAAGGACATTGGCACGCTGTACCTGCTGTTCGCCTTCACCATGCTGATGGTGGGTGGTGTGCTGGCGCTGATCATCCGCGCCGAGCTGTTCCAGCCCGGGCTGCAACTGGTCAACCCCGAACTGTTCAACCAGCTCACCACCATGCACGGCATCATCATGGTGTTCGGCGCCATCATGCCGGCCTTTGTCGGCTTTGCGAACTGGATGATCCCGTTGCAGATCGGCGCGGCCGACATGGCGTTTGCCCGCATGAACAATTTTTCATTCTGGCTGATGGTCCCGGCGGCCGTAACGCTGGTGAGTTCGTTCTTCATGCCCGGCGGCGCCCCCGCTGCCGGCTGGACGCTGTATGCACCGCTGACGTTGCAAATGGGTCCTTCGATGGACGCCGGCATTTTTGCGATGCACATCCTGGGTGCCAGTTCCATCATGGGCTCGATCAACATCATCGTCACCATCCTGAACATGCGCGCCCCCGGCATGACGCTGATGAAGATGCCGATGTTCTGCTGGACCTGGCTGATTACCGCCTACCTGCTGATTGCCGTCATGCCCGTGCTGGCCGGTGCCATCACTATGACGCTGACCGACCGCCACTTTGGCACCAGCTTCTTCAACCCCGCCGGTGGCGGTGACCCGGTGATGTACCAGCACATTTTCTGGTTCTTCGGTCACCCCGAGGTCTACATCATGATTCTGCCGGCCTTCGGCATCATCAGCCAGGTGGTTCCCGCCTTTGCGCGCAAGAAGTTGTTTGGTTATGCCTCCATGGTGTATGCCACATCGTCGATTGCCATCCTGTCCTTCATCGTCTGGGCACACCACATGTTCACCACCGGCATGCCGGTGACCGGCCAGCTGTTCTTCATGTACGCCACGATGCTGATCGCGGTGCCCACGGCCGTGAAGATATTCAACTGGATCGCCACCATGTGGCAGGGTTCCATGACGTTCGAGACCCCCATGCTGTTTGCCGTGGGCTTCATCTTCGTGTTCACCATCGGCGGCTTCACCGGCCTGATGCCGGCGGTGGCGCCCATTGACATCCAGCTGCAGGACACCTACTACATCGTCGCCCACTTCCACTATGTGCTGGTGGCCGGGTCACTGTTTGCGATGTTCTCCGGCTTCTACTACTGGTGCCCGAAGTGGACCGGTGTGATGTACAACGAGACACGCGGCAAGATCCACTTCTGGTGGTCCATCATTGCCTTCAACGTGACCTTCTTCCCCATGCACTTCCTGGGTCTGGCCGGCATGCCGCGCCGCTATGCCGACTACCCCATGCAGTTTGCCGACTTCAATGCGGTTGCGTCGGTCGGTGCGTTCTTCTTCGGCTTTGCACAGGTTTACTTCTTCCTGTTCATCGTGTTGCCTGCCATGCGTGGCAAGGGTGAAAAAGCCGTGCAAAAGCCCTGGGAGGCGGCCGAAGGCCTGGAGTGGGAAGTTCCCTCTCCCGCCCCCTTCCACACCTTTGAGACACCCCCCAAGCTGGACGCGACCGCGACCAAGGTTATTGGATAAGCACCATGATGACGCCTGAGCAAAAGAAAGCCAACGCCCGGACCGGTCTGATCCTGGCGTCCGTCGCCCTGATCTTCTTCGTGGGCTTCATGGCCCGCATGATTTTTTTGGGTAAGTAAGCCATGTTGGTACAGCGCGAAAACTTTCGGATGGTGCGCAAGCTGGCCGTCATCGCGGCCGGCATGTTTGCCTTCGGCTACGCGCTGGTGCCGATCTACAAGTCCATTTGCGAGATGACCGGGATCAACATCCTGGCGCTGGGCGAGCAGGCGGTTCCGGGTGTCCGGGCCACGCTGCCGGCCAACACGCAAGTGGACCTCACACGCAGCATCACGGTGGAATTCGATGCCAACTCGCGCGGCCCCTGGGAATTCAAGCCGGCGCAGCGCTCGGTCGTCGTGCACCCGGGGGAATTGACCACGGTGATGTACGAGTTCCAGAACACGCAGAACCGGCGCATGTCGGCACAGGCCATTCCCAGCTACGCGCCGCAGCAGGCGTCTGCACACTTCAACAAGCTGGAGTGCTTCTGTTTCAACCAGTACACGCTGGACCCGGGAGAGAAGAAGTCCTGGCCGGTGGCGTTCGTCATCGACTCCAAGCTGTCCAAGGATGTGAAGACCATCACCCTGTCCTATACCTTCTTTGAAGTCGGTGGCAAGACACCGGCGGCACCAAAGGGAGGCTCGGTATGACGGAACCCGTGAGCGGCTCGGCCTGGCGCAGCATCAAGATGGTGGCGTGGTCGTTTCTGGGCATTCGCAGCAATGCGGCCTACCAGGAGGATCTGGCCAAGGTCAACCCCATGCATGTGGTAGCGGTGGGGCTGGTGGCTGTGCTGTTGCTGGTGGTAGGGTTGATCAGCCTGGTTAATTGGGTCGTTGCTAAATAAGTTTTCGAAGGAATGGAGCTGAAATGAGTTCAACAACACACGGCGCAACACCGCATTACTTTATCCCCGGTCCCTCACGCCACCCGGCCATGGCCGCGCTGGGGTTGTTCTTCGTCATCCTCGGTGCCGGTCAATGGGTCAATGGCGTGGAGTGGGGTAAGTATTCACTGGCGCTGGGCATGGTCTGGTGGCTGACGGTGTTGTACCAGTGGTTTAGCCAGTCGATTTCCGAAAGCCAGGGCGGCCAGTATGGCCACAAGATTGACCTGTCCTTCCGCTGGAGCATGACTTGGTTCATTTTTTCCGAGGTCATGTTCTTCGGCGCATTTTTCACAGCCCTGTGGTGGGCCCGTGCCCACTCGGTGCCGGCCCTCGGCAGCCTGGATAATTCCCTGCTGTGGCCCAGCTTCAAGGCCGTCTGGCCCAGCCTGGCTGCTGGCGTGACCGCCTCTCCGGCTGGCATTGTTGAGCCCTTCACCACCATGGGCCCAATGCCCCTGCCAACCATCAACACGGCCATCCTGTTGACCTCTGGCGTGACCCTGACGATTGCCCACCACGCGCTGATCCAGGGCAACCGCGCCAAGACGCTGGGCTTCATGTGGGTCACCGTGCTGCTGGGCCTGACCTTCCTGTTTGTCCAGGGTTATGAGTACCACCATGCGTACACCGAGTTGAACCTCAAGCTCACCTCCGGTGTTTACGGTTCCACCTTCTTCATGCTGACCGGCTTCCACGGCTTCCACGTGTTTGTCGGCATGCTGATGCTGCTGTTCATCACGCTGCGCCTGCAAAAGGGCCACTTCACCGCCGAGCGTCACTTTGGCTTTGAGGGTGCGGCCTGGTACTGGCACTTTGTGGACGTGGTCTGGTTGGGCCTCTACATCCTGGTGTACTGGATGTAGGCTTCTCTGCTTTCCTGGCAAAAAGGCACCGCTTGCGGTGCCTTTTTGATGGTGGGTATGGGTCGGCGCCGTGTGGCGCGCGCCCTACTTGCCGGATGGAATGCCGGTGGGGTGGATGTAGCCCAGTTTCCAGGCCAGCAGAATGAGCATAAACAACAGGATGGACAATCCCACCCGGGCGCCCAGCGCCCGGGCCATATTGCGCGAGCCAACACTGCCCTTTTGTCCACCCCGCATCATGAAGAACAGGGCGGCTCCCAGGCTGGCGAGAATGGCGATGAATGCAATGATTACAAGGCTTGTCATGCACAAGATTATCCGGTGAATGCCCGTTTGAAGTTTGTCCTCATCACAGTGGCCACAGCGGTTGCCGTGGCTATTACCGGGAGCCTGGGGCTGTGGCAACTGTCGCGGGCGGCGGAGAAACAGTCCCGCCAGGCCGCCATGGATGCGCAGAGTGCCAAGTCCCCACTCACCGCCGCTGCCGTGCGAGCCGCGGCCGACCCGATGACCCTGCTGCACCAGCGCGCGCGCCTGCGTGGCACCTGGGCGGCCAACGCCCTGATTTTTCTGGAAAACCGGCCCATGGACGGTCGGGTGGGCTTTCTGGTGCTGATGCCATTAGTGCTGGAAGGCGAGGGCGCAGGTGCGGTGGTGGTGCAGCGGGGCTGGGTGCCACGCGGGTTTGAAGACCGAACCCTGCTGCCCCACATCGATACACCGGGGGGGATCGTCGAGATCGAGGGCCGCATGGCGCTGCCACCATCCGACCTATATGCCCTTGGTAGCCCTACGGTTGGTCCTATCCGGCAGAACCTCGACCTGCGACAATGGAAGGTTGAAACAGGACTGCCATTGCTGCCCATCACCGTGCAGCAGACAGGCACCAATGCCGAGGGGATGGTGCGGGCCTGGCCCGTCGTGAACCTCGGTGTGGAAAAGAATTATGGCTATGCCGTCCAGTGGTTTGGCATGGCCACGCTGTTTGTCGTGCTGTATGTCTGGTTTCAAATCGTCCGACGCTTTTTTATTCGCCCCAGGAATACCACACCCGATGTCTAGCGCTCCTCTTTCCGATGGACAACCCCTGGGCCTGACCGTGCACACGCTGCCCGATGTCGCCACGGTGGCCGATGCGCGCACCCGGATCGGGCGCTGGAAGATGCTGGCCGTGCTGCTGGTGTGCGCGGCGCCGGTGGTTGCCTCCTACTTCACCTTTTACGTGGTGCGCCCCGAGGGGCGGCGCAATTTTGGCGAGCTGATTGAACCGCAGCGTGCACTGCCCGATGTGGCAGCAGCCACGCTGGACGGCAAGCCGGTCAACCTGCGCACGCTCAAGGATCAGTGGCTGCTGGTCAGCGTGGCTCCGGCGGCCTGCGATGCCCAATGCGCCCAGCACCTGTATCTGCAACGCCAGTTGCGCGAAGGGCTGGGCAAGGACAAGGACCGGCTCGACTGGGTCTGGCTGATCAGTGATGCCGCTCCCGTGGCCGATGCGTTGCGTCCCGCACTCAAGGAGGCGACCGTAGTGCGCGTGCCCGAGGCCGATCTGGCGAAGTGGCTGCAGCCCCAGGCGGGCCACGCCCTGGCAGAGCATTTGTACCTGGTGGACCCGCTGGGCAACTGGATGATGCGCTTTCCCCCGCAGATCGACACCCAGGGCGCGGTCAAGGTGCGTCGTGACCTGGACCGCCTGTTGCGAGCGTCTGCCTCCTGGGACAAGGCCGGCCGCTGAGTGTCAAGACTGGATTGATCATGCACGCCTCCCTCTACGACTTTTCACCCGTTGCCCGCATGCTCCTGATGGGCGTGCTGCTGGCGTCCGGTCCGCTGCTGATGGTGTACCTGCGCAACCGCCGCAATACGCCGCTGGATCGCATGCACGCGCTCACGCTGGTGACGCTGTTCCTGACCTTTGATCTGGTGCTGTTTGGGGCCTTCACGCGTCTCACCGACAGTGGCCTGGGTTGCCCCGACTGGCCCGGTTGCTATGGCAATGCCAGCCCGCTGGGTGCCAGTGTTCACATCGACGCCGCACAGCAAGCCATGCCCACCGGTCCGGTCACACCCGGCAAGGCCTGGGTGGAGATGGTGCATCGTTACCTCGCCATGGGTGTCGGCGTCCTGATCACGGTGCTGGCGGTAGCCGCGTGGCTGGGGCGCAAGCGCCATGAGGGACGCGGTGCCATCAGTCCCTGGTGGGCCACGTCGACTTGGGGTTGGGTCTGTGTGCAAGGGGCGTTTGGCGCACTGACGGTGACCATGAAGTTGTTCCCGGCTATCGTTACGCTGCACCTGCTGGGTGGCTATACGCTGTTGGCGCTGCTGACCGCGCAAGGCGTGCTGTTGGCACAGCAGCAGGGGGTGCGCAGTGTGAGTGTGGTGACGTCGCGCATGCGGCTGGCTGTCGGATTCGCGCTGGCCTTGCTGCTGTTACAAGCCACGTCGGGTGCCTGGGTGAGTACCAATTACGCCGTGCTGGCCTGTACCGAATTTCCGAGCTGCCAGGGTAGCTGGTGGCCGCAGATGGACTTTGCCCATGGCTTTGAGATCTGGCGTCCGCTGGGCTATGGCCTGGATGGAGAACACATCAGCTTCCAGTCGCTGACCGCCATCCACTACACCCACCGCCTGCTGGCCGTGCTGACGCTGGCGCTGCTGGCGGCGCTGGCCGTGTACCTGCGCCGGGTGCCCACACTGCACAAGCAGTCGCGCTATCTGGCGGGGCTGGTGCTGCTGCAATTGCTCACCGGGACCAGCAATGTGGTGCTGGACTGGCCCCTGGTGGCCGCCGTGCTGCACACCGGAGGCGCGGGTGCACTGGTGGTGGTGCTGGTCTGGACGCTGGCTTCCACCCGTTCGCGACCGGTACGGGCTGTGGCGCCAGCGGGACTGAAGGCATGAGCAGCATGGCTCCACCCTCGGTGTTGCGCCAGTTTTACGCGCTGACCAAGCCGCGCGTCATCCAGTTGATTGTGTTCTGTGCCCTGATCGGCATGGTGCTGGCCGTGCCGGGTGTTCCCACGCTGGGGCAGACCGGCCTGGCAGCCATTGCCTGTCTGGGCATCTGGCTGGTGGCCGCCGCTGCCGCGGCCTTCAACTGCATCGTGGAGCAGGGCATTGATGCCAAGATGAAGCGCACCGCCTGGCGACCCACCGCCCGGGGCGAGCTGAGCAACACCCAGACGCTGATCTTCTCCGCCGTGCTGTGCGTGGCCGGTTCGGTGCTGCTGTATGTCTGGGTCAACCCGCTGACCATGTGGCTGACCTTTGCCACCTTTGTCGGCTACGCCGTGATCTACACCGTTGTGCTGAAGCCGTTGACGCCGCAAAACATTGTCATCGGTGGGGCCTCCGGCGCCATGCCGCCAGTGCTGGGCTGGGCCGCCATGACCGGGGACGTCGGACCCGAGGCGATGATCCTGTTCCTGATCATCTTCCTGTGGACGCCGCCGCACTTCTGGGCGCTGGCGCTGTACCGGGTCGAGGACTACCGCAAGTCCGGCCTGCCCATGCTGCCGGTCACGCACGGCAGCGAGTTCACGCGGCTGCAGATCCTGCTCTACACCTTTGTGCTGTTTGCCGCCTGCCTGCTGCCCTTTGTCTATGGCATGAGCCGCTGGCTGTACCTAGTGGCCGCCGTGGGGCTGGGCGCGGGCTTTTGCCTGTACGCCTGGTGGCTGTGGCGCGACTACTCGGACGCGCTGGCGCGCAAGACCTTCCGCTTCTCGCTGATCCACCTGAGCGCGCTGTTTGCCGCGCTGCTGCTGGACCATTACATTCTTTGATTCCTTTAGCCTTCACGTCACCATGAAAAAACGCACTGCTATTCAATTCATAGCTCGATACGCACTGTTTGCGGGGGCTGCGGGGCTGATTGCCGCATGCTCGCCACAGCAGGTGGCGTTTTCGTCGGTGGACGTGACGGGTGCCGAATACGCCAAGGGTTTTGAGCTGACCGACCATAATGGCCAAGTGCGGCATCTGACCGACTTTGCCGGCAAGGTGGTGGTGATGTTCTTTGGCTACACCCAGTGCCCGGACGTGTGCCCCACGACCATGACCGAGCTGGCCGGCATCAAGAAGGCGCTGGGCGCAGATGGTGAGCGGTTGCAGGTGCTGTTTGTGTCCATCGACCCGCAACGTGACACGCCGCAAGTGCTCAAGGGCTATATGGCCAATTTCGACCCCAGCTTCCTGGCGCTGTCGGCTCCGCCGGACAAGCTGGTCGAACTGGCCAAGGAATACAAGATTTACTACAAGAAGGTCGAGGGCAAGAGTCCCACCAGCTACACCATGGACCACTCGGCCGGCAGTTACGTGTACGACACCAAGGGCCAGTTGCGCCTGTTCACCCGCTACGGCAGCGACCCCAAGGGCCTAACCGAGGACGTGCGCATCCTGCTGAAGCAGGCGTCATAAGCCAAATCGGGCGCTAGCCCCCGTGGAATGTGCGTGAGGCGCTACTGAAAGCGTAGCGCCTCGGGGCGCCGGAAACCCGGTCAGGCGTAGTCCACCAGCGCCGTTTTCATCTTCTTCATGGCCGCCACTTCGATCTGGCGGATGCGCTCGGCACTGACGCCGTACTCGGCGGCCAGTTCGTGCAGCGTCATGCCACCCGAATTGTCGTCATTGACCTTGAGCCAGCGCTCTTCGACGATGCGCCGACTGCGGGCGTCCAGGCTGTCCAGTGCGGCGGCTATACCGTCGGTGGCCAGCACGTCGCGTTGGCGGGCCTCGATCATGGCGACCGGCTCGTGGCTGGTGTCGGTCAGGTAGGCAATCGGGCCGAAGGCGTCTTCGCCGTCGTCGCCCGGAGTGGGGTCCAGCAGCACGTCACCGCCGGACATGCGGGTTTCCATCTCGATGACTTCTTCGGGCTTGACCTTCAGTTCGCGCGCCATGGCGTCGATCTGCTCGGCGTTCAGCGTATCGCGGTGGGTGCCCAGGTCGGCAGCGGCGTCATCGCTCTTGAAGCGCTGCTTCATCGAGCGCAGGTTGAAGAAGAGCTTGCGCTGGGCCTTGGTGGTGGCCACCTTGACCATGCGCCAGTTCTTCAGGATGTATTCGTGGATTTCGGCCTTGATCCAGTGCAGCGCGTAGCTCACCAGGCGCACACCCTGGTCGGGGTCGAAGCGCTTGACGGCCTTCATCAGGCCCACATTGCCTTCCTGGATCAGGTCGCCGTGGGGCAAGCCGTAGCCCAGGTATTGGCGCGACACCGACACCACCAGACGCAAGTGAGAAAGCACTAACTTACTGGCGGCTTCAAGGTCATTCTCGGTCTTGAGCTTGCGCGCGAACTCCTGCTCCTCTTCCAAGGTGAGCATGGGCAGGCGGTTGACCGCAGAAATATACGCATCCAGATGACCCAGCGAGGGGACAACCGACCAGGGATTGGCCAGCGCCAGTGCAGGGGAAGCGGATCCAGTGGTGTGGGACATACCAGAAACTCCTTGTGTGTCGTTCGCCATATTAGCACTCTCTATGATGGAGTGCTAACAAAGAAGTTCAATGTCCCTGATCAATAAACGGGTGGATAGAAGCCCAGTCACACCCCCACAGCTACTCCGCCCGGCTCGCCGCTCCATTGCGCCGGTAGAGAAACAAGGTTGCAAGGAGTCCAGACAGCGCCGCGAAACTCATCCAGATACCGGGTGCCGCTTTATTGGCAGTCAGGTCGATGAGGTAGGTTGATATGGCGGGCGTGAATCCGCCGAAGACCGCTGTAGCCAGGCTGAAAGCCAGGGAGAAGCCGACCACGCGGACGTTGATGGGCATGACCTCGGTCAGTGCAACCACCATGGCGCCGTTGTACAAGCCAAAGTAGAACGAGAAAATCAGGAGCGTAATGAGCAAGTGCTGGAAACTTGGAGCCGCCACAAGCCAGGACATCGCTGGATAGGCGGTCAAGAGGGCGATCAGGGAGATCCCGATCAAGATCGGTTTGCGACCGATTCGGTCTGACAATGCACCTCCGACCGGAAGCCATATGAAGTTGGAGATGCCCACCAGCAAGGTGACGAGCAGGCTGTCGGCTGCGCTCAGGTGCAGTACGCTGCGGCCAAACGTCGGCGTATACACAGTGATCAGGTAGAAGGTTGTTGTTGTCATCGCGACAAAGAACATGCCGGTCAGCACCGTACTCCAGTTTTTCATCATCAAACCGAACACTTCACGGGTATCAGGATGGTGCCGGCGTGCCTGGAATGCCTGGGTCTCCTGAAGACTGCGCCGCAAAATGAAAATGAACGGCACGATCGCGCAGCCGATCAGAAACGGAATGCGCCAACCCCATGCGCTCAGTTCAGCAGGCGTTAGCAGCTGGTTCAATCCATATCCCAGGGCAGCGGCCAAAACAATGGCAACCTGTTGACTGGCCGATTGCCATGCCGTGTAAAAACCTTTGTGGCCCGGAGTTGCGATCTCGGCCAGGTAGACGGAGACGCCGCCCAGTTCGGCCCCTGCAGAGAAGCCTTGCAGCAGGCGACCGATCAGAACCAGCGCAGGCGCAAGCAGTCCGATGGAGGCATAGCCCGGAACCAGCGCAATGAGAACCGTACCACTGGCCATGATGGAGAGCGTGACGATGAGTCCCTTGCGCCGGCCCACTTCGTCGATATAGGCACCCAGAACAATCGCACCCAGTGGGCGCATCAGAAAACCGGCCCCAAACACCGCGAAGGTCAGCATCAAGGAGGCGAACTCACTGTCGGTCGGGAAGAAAGTCTTTGAAATATAGTTTGCGTAGAAGCCGAAAAGAAAGAAATCAAACTGTTCGAGAAAGTTGCCGCTGGTAACACGCAGCACAGCACCTATCTTCGACAGATTTAAAGAAACCGTGTTGTCCACGGTGGCGGTTTTGGAATGCATTGCAGTTGTCTCCTCTTGTATTGGGGTTGCTTATGACTCGGAGCCCAGTTGCAGTTTGTTGGGCTTGCGCTTTTCAATGGCGTTCTTGAGCAAGGCTGCCGAGCGGAAGATTCCGTGGGCAAACTTTCCATAGGGCAGCGTGAGAAAGAGCGCCATGACCACACCGAGGTGCAGGGCCAGCAGCAGGGCCATCGCACCGCTGTCTCTCCAGACCAGCAAAGCCAGTCCGGTGAGGCTTATGAGCAAGAGCAGCGCAATGAAGCCGCGGTCCATTGGCCGTTGTGCCACGTCACCATGCGCGGGATCACGCCTCAGGTTGAGCCACAACAGTCCGACCGGGCCAATCACAAGGCCTATGCCACCGGCGATACCCAGCAACACCGGCACACTTAAAAGTGGGTATGGCGCGTGCAGGTCCAGCATGTAGTGATAGAGGGTTGCAATGCTTGTCGCAGCGAAGCACAGCATGAAGCCGTAGAAGGTGAAATGGTGAAATCTGCGGCGCCAGAGTGTGAAGCGATCATCGGCGTTGTTGCAGCCTTCGCCGTGACCGCCGTCGAGGTATTTCAGGCGCAATATGTCGCTAACCGCTTCTGCCGTGGCGTCGCGATGTAACGCTGTATCACCTGGCTTATCAGGATGCAGTGCTGGCGATACCGTGCGCCAGAAGCGCGTGACGCCAATGCCCAGTGCCAGCACAGCGAAGCCGAACACCGCGCCGAACATCAGCGCCAACATGTTGTGCGGAAATATCGCGTAGAAGTTGCCGGCCAATGGTCCTGGCATCAGCGTGCCCCGTGCGGTGATCGTAAGCACCAGGAACAACACCAGCGCGCAGGCGGCAGCCAAAGAGAGAGTGAGACCATTGCGCTTGTACAGAGTTCCAAGCGCACCGGGCCATGCATACGCGGTATAGGTGTCGACACGCGCTTTGGCCATCGCCTGGGGCACGTTGACCGCAAACTCATGCGGTGGCGCATATTGGCAGGCGTGCAGGCAGGCACCACAGTTGTGGCACAGGTTGGCCAGGTAGTGGATGTCGGCCTTGCCGAACTCCAGCCGCCGTGTCATGGCCGGAAACACAGCGCAAAAGCCCTCGCAATAGCGGCAGGCATTGCAGATTTGCATTTGGCGAGCAACCTCGCTCTCGTTGGCGTTCAGGATAGGGATCACGGCTTTGCCGCCATTCGCCAAAGCGCTGGCCTCGCGTGTCAGTCGTTCAAGCTGTTGCATGGTCGATCTTCCTGGCGGCCGCGGCCGCCTGTGTTCCTGCAATGCGGCCAAACGCGGTGCCTATGGCCATGCCGACGCCGGCGGTGTAGCCCTTGCCGAGCACATTGCCTGCCATCATTTCGCCGGCAACGAAGAGGTTGGGACTGGGTCGCCCGCTGAAATGCACGGCAGCGTGCTCGTCGACTTTGAGGCCGAGGTAGGTGAATGTGACGCCCGGCTTGAGTGCGTAGCCGTAGAACGGAGGCTTGTTGATTGGCCTTGCCCAGTGGGTTTTTGCGGGAGTGAGCCCTTCGGTATGGCAGTTGTCGAGCGTGGTGTGGTCAAAGGTGCCGGGGATGCAGGCGGCGTTGTAATCTTCCACCGTCTTGACGAATTCCTGCTCGGGAAGCCCGAGTTTGGTGGCCAGTTCCGGCAGCGTGTTGGCCACGGTTCCGGGAAAGACCGGCGGCATAAATCTGCCAATCGCGTTCTGGTCGATGATGGAATAGCCGATCTGGCCCGGCTGTTGCGCTACCAACCGGCCCCAGATGGCGTAGCGTTTGGGCCAGAAGTCTTCGCCTTCGTCATAGAACCGGACACCGTCGCGATTGACCACGACACCAAGAGAAACGCAGTCAATGCGGGTGCAAATGCCACCGTCATACAGCGGCGCACGCGCATCAATCGCCACCATGTGCGCCTGGGTCGGATCGCCGATGGCGTCCGCTCCAGCGTCAATCATGTACTTGAGCAGCACGCCTTCGTTGAAACGCGTCCCGCGAATGAGGAAATTGTCAGACGGCCATTCACCGCGCGCGTTCTGGCCCCAGGCCTCGCGCAACCATTCACGGTTGGACTCGAAACCACCGGCGGCCAGCACGCAGCTTTTGGCGGTGATCCGTTCGCCCTTGGCGGTTCGGACAGCCACGAAACGGTCGTCGTCCAGTTCTACCGATACCACTGGTGTGTCGTATCGGACCTGCACCCCCAGCTTTTCGGCGCTGCGAAAGTAAGCGTTGACCAAGGCCTTGCCACCGCCCATGAAAAATGCGTTGGTTCGAGCGACATGCAGGGCGCCCGACAGTGGTGGCTGGAAGTGCACGCCATGACTGCGCATCCAGTCTCGGCAATTCGACGATGCGCGAATCGCCAGGCGTGCCAGCTTCTCATTGGTGATGCCACCGGTTACTTTGAGCAGATCCTGCCAGTACTCTTCTTCGGGATAGGCGTCGATCAGCACGTCTTGCGGCATGTCATGCATGCAGCGCAGATTGCGCGTGTGCTGCGAGTTACCGCCACGCCATTCACGCGGCGATGCTTCAAGCAGGAGTACGGACGCACCTGCTTCGCGGGCCATCAGGCTCGCACACAATGCCGCATTTCCGCCGCCAATAACCAGAACATCCACCATCTATTGCCTCCGTTGGGTGGGGGCAATCCTAGGTGGAGCGCTTCAATTCCGGTAGTGGTGTGCCAGGCAAGCCCTATTCACGTTTCATGAAGACTTGCACCCATCCATTGCGACCCCGCTAACAGGTCTCGCACAGCGTCCTTCAGCACAATCCGTGTGGCCAGTGCTGCCGGGGATAGCTCATCCTCTGGCAAACCGACCAACAGATTGCGCCTGCGAACGCTTTTATCGGATACCTCCACGAGCCGAACCACGGATGCAGGGAGACGCGAGGCGGCGGCACCCGGTTGAATCGTTGCAGCGAGTCCGGCACGCACCACGTCCATGAGAATGGCAAGACCGTCAATCTCCGCAACGATGTTGGGCTCGCATTTGGCCTGTGTGAATGCCTTTGCCACCGTCGCCCGCAGCCCGTGGGTGCCACTCGGCATGACCAGTGGCAGTGCACCGATATCCCGCAGGCGCACGTGTTTGCCCTTGGGCATGCCACTGAGTTTGGGGGAACCGACGACAAACAGGTGTTCATCCAGGAGGGGCGTCGCGCTCAAGCGCTTGGCTGCATCGGTCTCGAACAGAATGGCAAGATCGAGTTGCCGGGCATTCAGCATGGCAGCCAGGTTGCCTGACAGGTTTTCTACAAGGTGCAAACGAATGTCAGGGTAACGGGAACGCATGCTGCTCATGAAGGGCAGCGCCAAAACCGATGCGGTTGACGGCGCAAGTCCGACACTGACATGACCGGACATGCGCGCATGCTGTGCGGCACGCGCGGCCTCATCGACATGACGCAGAGCCAGTTGCGCCTGATGCCAAAACGCCAATCCGGCGTCGGTGGGGACCACGCCGGTCGTCGTGCGCCGTAACAGCCGGGTGGAGAGTTCGCCTTCGAGGCGACTGATTTGCTGACTCAATGTCGAGGTGACCACACCCAGGTCTACTCCTGCTCGGCCCAAGCTTCCCAATTCGACGACGCGTACGAAATATCGAAGTTGCCTAAGTTCCATCGCCTGAGTCCCTTGTGCGGACAAGAGCAAATCCTATCATGGGGATTTCGGCGACCATCACTGGCAAATAGGTGGCAATTGCCCGTTTTTTTTGCGGCATCGGCCGGCCGTGAATTGGCTATGGTGACGCGTGCACACAGGGAGCCATCCACATGAACATCAGCCAGCTCATCAACTCCGCGACGTCCAGCAATCTGACCAACAACGGTCAAAGCGCCACGCAGGCCACCAGCGCCACCAACCCGGTGTCGCAGGCGATGCAGAAGGCCGGTGCGCGCCTGCAGGCGCAGTTGGACACGACCACGGCGCAGCTCTCCTCGTTTGGCAAGCTCAAGTCCGCGGTTTCGGATGTGCAACTGGCGGCCAGTGCGCTGAACGCCTTCACCGCCACCACCGCTGCTGCTGACGTCAAAACCGCCGCCACCAAGTTCATTGCCAGCTTCAACGCGGTCGTCACCACCGCACGGGCCACGGCTGGCCTGCCGGGCGCCGTGTCGGTCGAGTCCAGCAGTGCCAACCGCATCAGCCGTGACATGGACAAATCCATCGCCCCCAACTCGGCGACGATGGACGCGCTGCGCAAACTGGGCGTCAAGCAGCTCTCCGACGGCACCCTGGCGCTGGATAGCGCCAAGTTCGATGCCGCGCAAAAGGCCGACCCGGCCAGTGTGCGCACGGCCCTGACCAAGATTGGCCAGCAGGCGGAAAAGGCCGCCGCCAAGGAGCTGGCCAGCGGTGGTGACGTCACCGATTCCATGGCTTCGCTGAACCAGCGTTCTACCAACCTGAAGACCCAGCAAAGCTCCATGCTGGCCGTGGCACAGAAGCTGGCAGCCTACCAGGTCAACTACTGACGTTGCACCCACTGCTGGCGTAGCGCGCCGTCAGGTCTGCTCGCGCTCCACCCACTTGTGCGCGCTGGGTGCCTGATAGCTGGCAAAGCGCTCCAGCAGCGCATCGGGCTGTTGCTCCACCAGCAGGATGGCGCGGTGCGGCGGCTTGACGAACTGCTCCGCAACTGCGTGGTCCAGAAACGTTGTCAGGCCGTCGTAGTAGCCCGCCACGTTGAGCAGGCCACAGGGCTTGGCGTGAAAGCCCAGTTGCGCCCAGGTCCAGATTTCGAAGATTTCCTCGAAGGTGCCAATGCCGCCGGGCAGGGCGATGAAGCCGTCCGACAGTTCGGCCATGCGCATCTTGCGCCCGTGCATGGAGTCCGTGATGTGCAGTTCGGTCAGGCCTTTGTGCGCCAGTTCCTTGCGCTCCAGCGCCTGCGGAATGACACCGATGGCGCGCCCGCCCAGTTGCAGCACCGCATCGGCTAGCAAGCCCATGATGCCGACACTGGCGCCGCCGTAGACCAGGCCCAGGTCACGCGCCACCAGCGCCTGGGCCAATGCCCGTGCACCGTCCGAATAGGCCCCCAGCCGCCCGGGGCTGGAGCCGCAATACACACAAATGTTCTTCATGCTGATGTCCGTATGAAAGGGAGTGGGGTCGCCAACTGCGCGGCGAAGGGTTCCATGATACGACGAGGAAGTTGACGCTATGTAATTGATAGCTGTCTACGCACAATCCACGAGGGCTAGCGGCCTGTTTGTCATGTGATGTGCGGCGCAGCCGGGCGTCGCAGACCGGCAAGCGCTATAGTGCAAGCCCCGCGCCTGCACGCGCAACCCCATCCGCCGCTGCCATGCATCCCAGCAAAGTTGACCGCACGCGCCTGCGCGTGCTGACCGACCTTCCGAACATCGGCCCCGCCTGTGCCAAGGACCTGCGCTTGCTGGGCATCCAGACGCCAGACCAGCTCGTCGGTCGTGATGCCTTCGAGCTGTTCGAGGCACTGTGCAGCATCACGGCCACCCGCCACGACCCCTGCGTCATCGACGTCTTCCTGTCCGTGACCCGCTTCATGGCCGGCGAGGCGCCGCGCCCCTGGTGGGCGTACACGGCAGAGCGCAAGCAGCGACTGACTGGTGCCTGACTTATGGCAGATACAGCTGCACCGCAAGCCACTGGCGGTACATCTGAAAGTCGTTGTCGATGCTGAAGATGGGCAGCTGGTGGTTGATGGACACGGCGCAGATCAAGAAATCGGTGTTGGAGCCTTGCACACCATGGGCCCGGCAGGTATTAAAGGCTTCGGCCGCTTTCTCGTAGTCCTGCATGGTCAGCGCTACGTCGTCGAATGCCGTCAGCGTGCTCTTCAACGCATCAAACTGCGCCTGCGTTTTGATGCCGCACAGCAGTTCCTGCCGGATCGCCCCCATCATCGCGGCGCGGCCGTCGCGCATCAGGTCGGCAAGTGCGGCGATGATGGCTTGTTGCTCGGTGCTGACTGTGACTTGTTTTGAGCGGCGCAAGGCCAGCGACCAGACGGAGGTGTCAACGAGGACCTTCATTTCAACGGGTCACTGCGCGCTGCGCCTTGTGGTTGTAGTTATCGTCGTACTCAACGGCGCCAAAGAGATCCAGCAATTTCAATTGCTTGCGCCGCTGCACGTACTCCTGCAATGCCTGCGTCACCACGTCCTTCTTGGTACGCAAGCCACCGAGTTGACGTGCTTCCTCAATCAAGGAGTCATCCAGAGCTAGGTTGGTGGCCATGATTAGTCCTGTGTAGTCCGGTTCAGGCCATTTTTACACATATTTACACACAATTGAATGTGTAATCATGATGATCGCATTGCATCACCGTTGATGGAGCCTAGACGTCAGCGGAAAAAAACAAGAAGTGCTGAATTTTGCTATCAATAGCGTAGCTGTCTGCACATATTCCACGAGGGCTAACGGCTTATTTCATTCATGGCCTGCACCACATTGACCGTTTCCACGCTCACCGTCGTCACGCGCGCCAGCAGGTCAATGACCTTGTCTTTGTAGTTGGCAAAGCGGTAGGTGTCGAACTTCTCGCGGATGGTGGGGTCTTTGGGCTTTTTCTCTTTGTACTGGTCCAGCACCCAGTCGATGGCGCTGCGGTTGCCCAGTTTGTAGGTCCAGGCCTCGGCAGGAATGCCACTCAGCGTGGTCTCGCTGTCCAGCGCAATGCTGCCAGCTTCCACGTCGGCGCGCAGCAGGGCTTTGGGTTGCAGGCCTGCGGCGCGGGCCTTGGCGTCGGGTACATCGGTGCGCACCAGCGCATAGGGCTCCACGCCTTCGTAGCCAATGTGCAGCGCCATCAGCGCCTCGCCCCACGCGGTCCATTGCCAGAAGTCTTTGTAAAACGGAATGCGGGGGAATTCGCGTTTCAGGTTTTGCGCGTACTTCTCGCGGTACAGCGGGTCGTGCAGCACGGCGTAGCAGTAGTGGAAGATGGCTTCCTTGGTGATCTTGCGGGCCAACTTGCCCTTGCCGATTTCGTCGGCGTAGTGGGCGGCGAATTGTTTGAGTGCCCAGTCGGTGATGTTGTCGTGGGTGGATCGCTCCAGGTCCATGCTGTGCAGCGGTAGTCCCACAGAGTCGCCAACAAAATGTAAATCAAACGGTGATCCGCTTCCCAAAACGCGAAACTCTTTGCCAAACGAAATACAAATGGTGGAGTCACGATTGGGGATGGACACCATATCGCCCGGACGATCCACCAACAAATTGGACGCATACAGCCAACGCTTGGCAAACGGCCGATAGGAAGTGACGCGCATTCGATCGGCTGCGAATTTCTCGACCGCATTTCCAGCAACCCGTCGTTTCAAAGTCTCCGACCACTTAACCGCCATATCCCAATGACCGAGCCCCTTGGTTCGATCTACTTCATTTAAGAGCCAGATTACCTTTCGCTGCAAAACGGTCGCGTCATCGTCATAAACCCATTCGTCCCGATTTGTTGAAACGCCTAGCGTAAATAACTTGAAAATTGCGCGCTCCCTAGTCGCCGTCTTGGCTGCCTTGGTGTCCTTGCTCGCCAGCGGAATCAATGTATCAAAGTCATTGCTGCTCAGGTTCACCCAGTTGTGCGTCTTGTCCGGCTGCACTTCGTCAAAGGCCAGCCCACTCATCGGGTGGTTGGCGAGAAAGCCCAGTTTCTCTTCCGCCGTTTCCATCTCCGGCCGGCGCACGTAGTGCACGCGGGCCACTCGTTTGTCCTTGGTGCCGCTGACCTTCTTGACCATGAAGCTGATGGCCACACCGGTCTGGATGCCAAACACGTTGTGCTTGGTGCCACTCAGCTTCGGGTTGGTGCGCACGTCGCCGCCCAGGTCCACCACGTAGATGTCTGCAAATTCGTTCGCCACGGTTTTGCGAAAGCCATCAAAGGTGCGGCTCTCGATGAAGCTGCGGTTGGTCACAAAGGCCAGCACGCCGTTTTCGTTCAACCGGTCACTGGCCCAGCGGAAGAAGCGGGCATACATGTCGTAGAGCTTGGTCTTCTGCGCGGTGCTCTCGGCAATGTAGGTCTGCTTGATGCGGGCATCAATCTGTGGGTATTTGCGGTTTGGGTTGTCTTCATTCTCATTCGCCTGGTTGGCGTTGTAGGGCGGGTTGCCAATGACGACGCTGATGCGTTTGCCGTTCTGGCGTTTGATGCGCGCCACGTTTTCCTCGCTAACGCTGCCAAACAGTTCTGCCGTGGTGCCCTTGGCGGCGGTGTGCAGGCCCACGTTGTCCAGCGTGTCCACAAAGCACAGGCTGGGGAACTCTTCGTATTGACCGGTGATGGCGGCGTAGGTGGATTCAATGTTCAGGTTGGCCACGTAGTAGGGCAGGATGGCCACTTCGTTGGCGTGCAACTCGTGCCGGTATTTGTGCTCCAGCTTTTTGGGCTGGCCGCGGAAATGCTCCAGCAGTTCGCAAATGAAAGTGCCTGTGCCCGTGGCGGGGTCGAGGATGTCCACATCCTTGTCGATCAGGTTTTTGCCGAAGTATTTTTCGCACAGCCAGTCGGCACCGTCGATCATGAAGCGCACGATCTCGTTGGGGGTGTAGACCACGCCCAGCCGGTCAGCCGCCTTGCTGTTGTAGACCTTGTAGAAGTTCTCGTAAATGATCTTCAGAAAGGTCTGCTTCTCGCCATGGCTGCTGATTTGCGCCGCTGCCGCGCGGATGGCGGCGTAGTAGGTCTCCAGCCCCTTCAGGGTTTGCTTCTTGAGTGCGCCGGTGAAGAAGGCGCCCTCCAGCGCATACAGCTCGCGCGCCACGTTGTTGTGCTGGTGAAAGTCGGAGTCGTCAAACACCTTGGCGAAGATTTCTTCGGTCAGGATGTGCTGGATCAGCATCTCGCGCACATCGGCGTCGCCCAGCGCGGGGTTGATGGCCTCCTGCGCATGCAACAGGAACTTGTCTTCCGCCGCACGGAAGCCGGGGTTCTTGTCGTGCTCCCGCTCAATCATTTCCCGCAAGGCCAGCAGCACGGCGGGCAGGTCGGCCTTGAACTGCTCCACGGCGGCGCGAAAGCCCGCAATCTCGGGGCGCTCGAAACTGAAGAACAGTTTGAGCAGTTTGGACAGCGCTTGCGTGTCGGTCATGTCGCAGCGCAAAACTTCGGCCCGGTTTTGCCAGAGCACGGCGACCGCGTCGTCGCTGAAGATGATGTTGTCTTGCGGGTAGCCTTTTTTGAACTTCTTGCTGACCTCTTCGTTCAGGTCGTCGTCAGCGTCTTTGGCTTCCCAATAGCCCAGCGGCATGCGCAACTCGTGCAACAGCGCGCCATCCACGTTGATGTTGGTCTTGGTAGCGGTTTTGAGCGGGTATTCAGCGAGGAATATGAGGTCATGCTGGCGACCCCAGGCCTTGAGCAAGTCCTTGAAGGCCTCGCGCACGATGGTTTCACGCTGGCTACCGCTGACTCGTCGGATGACGTCTAGCTGTTTGAGGTAGTCGTTAATGAGGAGTTGGCTCATGGGATCCCTGGTGTCGTTGGTGCATTCTAGGGGCCGCCAGGGCGCGGCAGATCAATGCCCCTGCGGCAGCGGCAAGAATATGAGAAGTGCTGCGCATTGCTATCAATAGCGTAGCTGTCTGGACATATTTCACGAGGGCTAGCGCCATATTTTGTTTGGAGTCATCCGGCTGACCCGTGCCGCTAACCAATCAGCGCCACCGCCTTGATTTGCACCCACACCGGTTTGCCAGCAACCAGGCCCAGGCCGTCGGCTGAGCGGCGCGTCAGGCGTGCCAGCACGGGCGAGGCGCCAACGCGCAGGCGCAGCAGGGCCAGCGCCGGGTGGTAGTCGCCGGCCAGTTGCTCCACCGTGGCCGGCAGGCAGTTCTGGATGCTGGTGCCGGCGGTTGGCTCCAGCGCAATGCTGACGTCGCGCGCCAGAATGCGCACGCGCACCGCGTCGCCAATGGCGTGGCCGCCGTCGCGCACCCACAGGCTGCCACCGGGAAACTCCACCCGGGCCAGGTGCCAGCCGGCGTCGCGCTCGGCCACCGTGGTCTGCAGCACCACGCCGGCGTCTTCGCCCAGGTGGATGGGCAGGTCCACGTTGGCCAGGGTCTCGGTCAACGGGCCGGCAGCCACGGCACGACCGGCTTCCAGAACGACGATGTGGTCGGCCAGGCGCGCCACTTCATCGGGTGCGTGGCTGACATACAGGACGGGGATGTCCAGTTGGGCATGCAGGCGCTCCAGGTAGGGCAGGATTTCCTGCTTGCGCTTGAGGTCCAGCGCGGCCAGCGGCTCGTCCATCAGCAGCAGGCGCGGGCAGAGGGCCAGGGCACGCGCCATGCCCACCCGCTGGCGCTCGCCGCCCGACAGCTGATCGGGTTTGCGCTCCAGTAAATGGCCGATTCCCAGCAAGGCAATCGCCTGGTCGAGGCCGGCGCTGGGTGCACCCGCAATGCGCTTGAGCCCATAGCGCAGGTTGCCCAGCACCGTGAGGTGGGGGAACAGGCTGGCCTCCTGGAACACATAGCCCAGTGGACGCTGGTGTGTGGGCAGCCAATGGGCGTCGTCCTGCCAGACCACACCGTTGACGGTCAGCCGGCCCTGTGGCGCACGCTCCAGACCCGCGATACACCGCAGCAGCGTGGTCTTGCCGGAGCCCGAGTGGCCAAACAGCGCTGTGACACCCCGCGCGGGCAGGTCCAGATCCACGTCCAGCGCAAACCCCGGCCAGCCGAGTTGGAAACGGGCTTGAATGCCGCCCATCTCAGGCTCCCTTCCTCGGACTGGGCCGCCAGACGTAGAGCGCCAGCAGCACCACGAACGAGAAGACCAGCATCACCGCCGAAAGCCGCTGCGCCTGCAGGTATTCCAGGGCCTCCACGTGGTCGTAGATCTGCACCGAGGCCACTCGGGTCACGCCGGGAATGTTGCCGCCAATCATCAGCACCACGCCAAACTCGCCCACGGTGTGGGCAAAGGTGAGAGTCGATGCCGTCAGAAAACCCGGCCGTGCCATCGGCACTGCCACGGTAAAGAACGCATCCAATGGCGAGGCACGCAAGGTGGCCGCCACTTCCAGCGGTCGGTCTCCAACGGATTCGAAAGCGGTCTGCAGGGGTTGCACCATGAAGGGCAGCGAGTAGAACACCGATCCAACCACCAGGCCCCAAAAGGTGAAGGGCAGCGTGCCGATCCCCAGCGCCTGCGTGAGCTGCCCCACCGGCCCGTTGGGCCCCATGGCCAGCAAGAGATAGAAGCCCAGGACCGAGGGCGGTAGCACCAGTGGCAGTGCCACTACCGCGCCAATCGGCCCCTTCCACCACGCCTTGCTGCGCGCCAGCCACCAAGCAATGGGCGTGCCGACCAGCACCAGGATCAGCGTGACGATGCCCGCCAGGCGCACGGTGAGCCAGATGGCCTGCAAATCACTGTCGTTCAAAAGCATGCCGCGATCTTACTGGCGCATTGCGGCCCAGGTTCCTAGGGCATCCCGTAGCCAAAAGACCGGATGACGGTTTTGGCCTTGTCGGATTTCAGGTACTTCATCAGGGCCTCGGCCGCCGGTTTGCCCTTGCCCTTTTCCAGGATGACCGCGTCCTGGCGGATCGGGGCATACAGCGTGGCCGGAACGATCCAGGACGAGCCTTCAATTTTTCCGTCCTTGAGCACCTGCGACAGCGCCACAAAGCCCAGCAGCGCATTGCCCGTGCTGATGAACTGGTGGGTCTGCGCAATGCTTTCCCCGGTGACGATCTTGGGCTGGATCGACTCATACACGCCCAGCCCCTTCATCACCTCGACGGCGGCCGCACCATAGGGCGCGAGCTTGGGGTTGGCAATGGCCAGGTGGTTGAAGCCTCCGTTCTTCAACACCGCGCCAGCTCCGTCCACGATGGCGGGCTTGGCCGACCACAGCACCAGCTTGCCGATGGCGTAGGTGAACTGGCTGCCCGCCACGGCGGCGTTGTCCTTGATCAGCCTGGTCGGGGTTTCCTCGTCGGCGGTCAGCAGGACTTCAAACGGCGCGCCGTTCTTGATCTGGGCGTAGAACTTGCCCGTGGCGCCGTAGGCGGCCTGCACCTTGTGGCCGGTTTCCTTCTCGAACCCGGCGACAATGACGTGCATGGGCGCGGTGAAGTTGGCGGCGACGGCCACCGAGATCTCGTCGGCGCGAACTCCAAACGAAGCACCGATCAGGGATGCCAGCAACCAGGACATCAAACGGGTAGGTTTCACAACAAACTCCTTCCAACACAACAACCAATCGAACACAAGCAACATCCCTCAATCGACAGAGGCCTGGGCGACAGTACCGGAATTAAACCGTTAAACAGTCCGCAGTTGAGGTTGATTCTCAGTTTGGCCAAATTACCGCACTTTGTGCAGTGCCGTCACTATCTTTACAGTCGGTTCACAGGAATTAGTCTTCTCTACGGGTTGACTCAAGTCCCTGTCAATAGGAAAATACGCCTATCTCAACAACGGAGCAATCCATGGAATCTGGCCCTAGTACCTGTTCGCCCCTGGCGAACTAATCAGCGAGTACGTAAGCGGCCTTTTTTCCGCACCGTCTCGCTGGTATCAGCAGGACGGTGTGTTGTAGTTTTTCTCATCCGATGTCAGTTCTTGGCATCGGGACACATCTCCTAATTGTTTGCATAAGCCTAGCTGTGCGTTTGCGCGCCTTTTGACTTTGTTCAAAGGCGCTTGATGCCTATGGCGATGGCTCGTGCATGGTGAATTAGTACCCCGCAAGGGGCAAACCCTATGAGGTGTTGTCATGACATTCAACATTCAATATTTCGCAGCCGTAGCCGGCCACACATTGCACATTGGACGTGCCTGGGCACACATGAAACTTGCTGAGCGTGCCCGCACGGCCCGCAACCACGACCCCGTTTCCACGGTACCCAGCACCCCACTGCTGTCCATGCTGGTCAGCACGCGCTGAACGACGCCCCTCATCCACGACATTCAGGAGAAACACCATGACGCAACTCCACGTAAATGATGACGCTGTGCAACTCAATGGTGGCGGTGCGGTGCTGGACATTGCCCATATCGGTGACATTCGCGGGGCCTTTGGCACCATCAAACAAGGTGACCATGGTGCGCGGACCAGCTGGAAGCAACGCTGGCAGACCCTTTTGGCTATCTTGGGTCCTGGCCTGATTGTGATGGTTGGGGATAACGACGCGGGTGCCTTTGGCACTTATACCCAAGCCGGCCAAAACTACGGCACGTCCTTGCTGTGGACGCTATTGCTCTTGGTGCCCGTTTTGTATGTCAACCAGGAAATGGTGCTGCGGCTGGGTGCTGTGACTGGTGTCGGACATGCCCGATTGATATTCGAGCGCTTTGGGAAGTTCTGGGGAGCATTCAGCGTCATTGACCTTTTTCTGCTCAACGCATTGACCATCGTGACCGAATTCATTGGCATCAGCCTGGGCCTGGACTATTTGGGGGTATCCAGGATTTGGGGTGTCGGTATTGCGGCGGTCATCATCATTGGCGCAGCCAGCACGGGCGACTTCCGACGCTTTGAGCGCTTCTCACTGTTTCTGGTGTTTGCGAGCCTGCTTCTGATTCCGATTGCGGTGATGGTGCATCCGGCCCCAGGGCAAATCGCGCACGATTTCTTTATTCCCCAAATGCCCAAGGACAGCAAGCTCAGCGATGTGATGCTGCTCATCATCGGCATTGTGGGCACAACGGTTGCGCCCTGGCAGTTGTTCTTCCAGCAAAGCTATGTGATTGACAAGCGCATCACCCCTCGGTTTATCCGCTACCAGCGGATGGACCTGTGGCTGGGCATTGTTCTGGTCATCGTTGGCGCGGTCGCGATGATTGCGTTCACTGCGCAGACTTTTGCGGGGCAAGCGGAGTTTGGCAATTTCACCGATGCTGCCGGTGTGGCGAGCGGCCTGGAGAAGTATTTCGGTCACGTGCCCGGAGTCTTCTTTGCCATTGCCTTGATTGACGCATCCATCATTGGTGCGTTGGCGGTGTCGCTGTCCACAGCTTACGCCATTGGCGATGTCTTCGCCGTGCGCCACTCACTGCACCGCAAGCCAAGTGATGCCAAAGCCTTTTACGCCGTCTATATCGGCTTGATTATTGTTGCTGCAGCTCTGGTGTTGACTCCGGGCACTCCCCTGGGCCTGCTGACCAACCTGGTTCAGACTTTAGCCGGCGTGCTGTTGCCCAGTGCCACTGTGTTCCTGCTGCTGCTGTGCAATGACAAGGCAGTGCTCGGTCCCTGGGTTAACTCCAAACGCCTCAACTGGTTTACCGCTGGAATCATTGCCGTGCTGGTGATGCTGTCGGTCATTCTCACGGCAGCCGTGCTGTTTCCAGACATCAGTGATGCCCACATCATGGGTGTCTTGATTGGCGGCACGTTGCTGGGCGTTGTGATGGCGTTTGGGGTCAAGGTATATGAAAGGCGTAAGGGCGAGCAGGTTGCCCAGGAAGCTACGCCCAGCTTCTCACAAGAAGAAATGGAAAACTGGCGTATGCCCGCCATGGAGACATTGGCACCAGCCCGTCTGAGTTGGTCGAGCCGCATGTGGATGTTGGTCTTGCGTGGCTACCTTGTCATTGCAGCGGGACTGCTGGTAGTAAAACTGGTGGTTCTGGCAATTGCCAATTAGCATCGGGTGCGGCGGTCGGTTCGTGCCCTGGCTTCGTCCCTCGCTATCGAGCGAACCGAGGTGCTTCTTCAATATCCCGCGCCCATTCGTCGCGGCGTACGTATTCCAACACCCAGCATAAAAAATGTTCTCTTTGGGTTAGCAGGGAACCGTAATGCCACTCCCGTTTCCTGCTACATCACCATTGAGCTAGCGAACGGCGATACTTTCCGCAACTCGACGCGCCCTGAATCCGTGGAGTCTTGTAAGGCGTTGCGTTTATCAATTTTGACAGAGTTATCCAAGCACGCATCTGGCACCTGACCGTCATTCTGCGGAGTGCCGAGACGCTGCACCTCTCGGTTCTCGCCGCGGCTTCAGAACCAGTACGCTACGACTACTTGTGAATGTCTCGAACGTCCACATAGTCACTTGCAGAGGCTCCCACTTAAACGACCGGGGTGAAGACTCTGCCAGTCGCCTTAAGCAGCTCATCAAGCAACTGCGTGCACAGGGCATGAATGGTGTCTGGGACGGCAAGAGCGATCTGCAACTGCTCAAGCCCTAATCCGCACCGCCGAGAAGCGTCGCGCGCTGCCCATCCTGGGCGACCCGGACCCCGAGAGGCTGTGGCACCTGGAAATCTTCTACAACGCGATTGCGGAGGCCATTGAACGCGAGATCGGCCAGATGGTCTGAAGATGAGTCACGGAGGCTTTGGCCGCATGGTGCTGATTGCAGGCCGCGTGGTGGTGGTCAACAAGCAGTTGCGCGATGTATACCGCTTTGGTTTTCCGTCGCTGGAAAAGCTGGCCCTAGCCGGCGGCAAGTTCTTTGATGAGACCGTCAGCATGATACGCACCTACCCCGCCGTAGTGCAATACGGAGCCTGAGCATGAGTACCGATCCCGATGAACTCAAGGCGCGGCTGAAGAAGCGCAACGCGCGCGCCAGCCACGGTCTGAGCAGGGGTTCCGCAGGGGCGCGGCGCGCGGCCCGGCGTGATGTGTCAAACTGCACCCTCATTTTCCTCTTTTAGAACTTGGGTAGACCGCGCTATGAGTTTGCAGACCTGGTGGCTTTTTGTGTTGATGACCTTTGTCGTGTCGGCCACGCCGGGACCCAATATGCTGCTGGTGCTGAGCATGAGCGCGCGCCACGGGCTGCGCTCGGCGGTGGCCACCATGCTGGGCTGCATGACGTCGTTGCTGGCGATGATGAGCATTTCGGCAGCCGGTCTGGGCGCCTTGCTGCAGATGTTTCCTGCCGTGTTCGACGCGCTGCGTCTGGCCGGCGCGGCCTACCTGGCCTATCTGGGCATCAAATGCTGGCGCGCACCGGTGCAAGACCAGTCCGTGAATGCGGCACCGGTGGTGGAGCCGGCGGTGAGCGCCGGCGCCCTGTACCGTCAGGGCATGCTGGTGGCGGCCAGCAACCCCAAGGCCATCCTGTTTGCCGTGGCCTTCTTCCCGCAGTTCATCAACCCCGAAGCCGCCCAGGCGGTGCAGTTTGGCATTCTGCTGCTGACCTTTTCCGTGATTGAAGTGGCGTGGTATTTTGTCTATGCCCTCAGCGGCAACCGCCTGGCGGCCTACCTGCAGCGCGCGAGTGTGCTCAAGGCCTTCAATCGATTCACCGGCGGCGCCTTCATCGGCTTTGCCGCCGTGATGGCGACGGTGCGCGAATAAACAGCCCGGCGGCCTAGTTGGCCGGTGCCACGGCGGCGGTCTTGACGAGCTTGACAAAGGCCGGGTCGGCGCTTCCGAGTTGGGCGGTGCGCCCGGCAATGCGGCCCTCAGAGTCAATCAGGATCAGCGCCGTGGTGTGGTTGAAGTCCCCGTTGCCAATCGCCCGGTACTGAATGCCCAGCAGGGCTGCCAGCTTGCGCACGTTCTTGGCATCGGTGCGGGCCAGGGTCCAGTGTTCGGGGTCGAGCTGGCGCTGGTCGGATGTCCGCTTGAGTGCCGCAACGCTGTCATGTTCGGGATCGAACGTGACCATCATCACACTTAAGTTGGCGCGTTCCCCGGCGCTGAGCTTGGCCTGTGTGGCCTGCAGCGCTTCGATCAGCATCGGGCACACAAACTGGCAGGAGGTGTAGAACATGCTGATCAGCATGGGGCGGCCACGGTGTTCATCGAGCGCAAAACTGCGCCCGGTCTGGTCCACCATTTGCAGCTTCAACTGGTAGATGGAGTCCGACGGCAGTGGCACCTCGGCCGTAGTGGCTGCGCACAGGGGTACGGCCGCCAGCAGGACGGCAACGCCCACCAGGGCGCGCAGTGTGCGATACAGCGGGGCAATGGCAAGGGTCATGGCAACTCTACGGTGATGGACGCACACAGCGAAAGCCCAGGCTGCTGGTGCTGGCCGTGGCATCCAGGGAGGACAGCAGCGCAATGCGCATCAGCACGGCGTAGTTGTCGCGGTCTTTCAGGTTGATGGCGCCGGCACCACAGAACTTGAGCTTGTCGGCGTCCTCCTGCGAGCGGCTGTCGGGGTTGACCAGCAGGGCGTTGAAGTCGTCCACCCATTCCCAGATCAGTCCATGCAGGTCGCGCACGCCGTACACGTTGGGCGCGCCGCCGACGGCGGGCAGGGCTGTGCTGGCAGGGCGGGCATACCAGCCCAGGATCTTGGCCAGCCACTGCGGGTCACCACGGGCGTCGGTGCGGGTGGCATCCGCGGCGGCGGCATATTCCCACTCCAGCCAGGTCGGCAGGCGCCCACCCTCGGCCTCGCAAAACGCCTGGGCGGCAAACCAGCTCACCTGCGTGACCGGGCTTTGTGCCAGGGCGGGGTCGGGGCTTTGGGCATTCCAGTCCTGCAGGTAGGTGCTGTCGGCAAACACGCGCGCCACGCGGGCCGGTTGCCACTGGGGGTGGGATTGCAGAAAGCCGGCGAATTCCGCACGCGTAACCGGGGTGGTGCGCATGGCAAAGGGTTCTACCGGCGTGGCATTGCGGTCGGCATCGCCGGCCAGCACGCTCACGATGGCGCCGCCCATGATGGGGACGTAATCCGCCGCCATGGCCGCGGTGCCCACCAGGGCAAGGCTCAGCACGCCGACCCATCGGCACAGAGGCTGCAGGGAGGGCTGGTGATGGGCTGGCCAGACGGGCTTGGGCATGGAGCGGGTATCAGTGCTCGGCGGGTGCTGCTGCGGGTTTGCTGGCGCGTTCCTTCTTTACCTCCTCGGTGGAGATGCTCCCACCGGGATTGCCCCAACTGTTCAACACATAGGTCAGGATGTTGGCAATCTCGTCGTCATTGAGCTGGTTCATGGACGGCATCACCGAGTTGTATTCGTTGCCGTTGACCGTGACCTTGCCGTTCAGACCACCCAGCACCACGCGGATGGCGCGGTTCTTGTCGGCGGCCAGAAAGTCGGACTTGGCCAGCGGCGGGAACACGCCGGGCAAGCCCGCGCCATTACCTTGGTGGCAGACGGAGCAGGTGCCGGAAAACAGTGCCTGGCCGGCCTGCACCTGGTCCTGCAGCGTCAGCGTGCCACTGGCGGAGTTCTGGGTGGCGATGGTGACGGCCTTCATGTTGGGCTGCGAGCGGTCGCCCAGGTAGACCGAGTCCAGTTCCTTGCCGGAATAGATGGTCTTGTTTTCCGGTCCATCGACCTTCAGAATGGCCAGTGCACCCTTGTTGAAGGCGCGGAAGATGGAGTGGTCAACCAGCACATAGCTGCCCGGCACCACGGTCCTAAATTTGACGACTGCCGCACCACCGGCCGGGATCAGCGTGGTCTGCACATTCTTCTGCACATTGCTGCCGCCTTCGTAGCGCACCTCGTCAAAGATCGCACCGATGACGTGAAAGCTCGACACCAGATTGGGGCCGCCGTTGCCGACGAACATGCGCACCGTTTCTCCGGTCTTGGCGGTGATGGCCCGATCACCGGTCAATGCACCTTCTGCACCGTTGAACAGCACATAGGTGGGCTGCTCGGCGATGGCCTTCTCCATGTCAAACGGCTGCTGGCCTTTTTCGCGGTACTTGCCGGTGGTGTAGAAGTCGCCCTGCATCACGTAGTACTCATGGTCCACCTTGGGCAGGCCTTGGGGTGGCTCCACCAGGATCAGGCCGTACATGCCGTTGGCAATGTGCATGCCAACCGGCGCTGTGGCGCAGTGGTACACATAGATGCCTTCGTTCAGGGCCTTGAACGTGAACTGTGATTCATGACCAGGCGCCGTGAAGCTGGAGGCTGCACCACCGCCCGGGCCGGTGACGCCGTGCAGGTCGATGTTGTGCGGCATCTTGCTGCTGGGGTGGTTCTTCAGGTGGAACTCCACCGTGTCACCCTGGCGTACGCGGATGAAGCTGCCCGGCACCGAGCCGCCAAAGGTCCAGAAGGTGTAGGACACGCCCTCGGAAATCTGCATTTCCTTCTCAATGACCTCCAGCTCCACGATCACCTTGGCCGGGTATTTGCGGTTGGTCGGTGGGGGCACATGGGGCGGGCTGGTCAGCACCGCATGGATGGGCGCACCCTGGGGAGGGCCGAAATCGCCCGGGCTCTTGGCAGTGACGGGTTTGGCCGGCGCTGTGGTGGCAGCGCTCACCACAGGGGCAATGCCCAGGCTGCATGTGATCAATGCCGAGTACAGCGCAGCTTTCAGACTGGGAATCATGCAAATCTCCTCGTTTTGGACTAACAGGCTAACCGTGAAGCCATTCTTATAACCGCTTTCTGATCCCGTTTTCCTTCTCGACTGCGCTAGGGCAATAAACAAGGAATAATTCGCATTAACACACATTCGCACGCACTTGCAAGGTTTGCCGACGGCCCATGGGCACACTGCCAATATGGGTATACGCCCCCTGTATTCTTGATCCAGATTTTGGATTTTCTGGTCACCACCGATTGATGGTGCTGGCGTAGCCGGCCTCGGTGAGTGGCTGTATTTCTCGTTGCGAATCCGTGCGACGCAGCAAAGACACCGATGTGTCGTAAACAATATCGTTGAATCTCGAAAGAGGGAGAGCAAGTCATGAGTTCATTTATCCGCAACCTGCGGTTCGCACACAAGTTCCTGTTGATCTCGCTGTTGGCCGGATTGATGTTGGTCGTGCCAACCGCGATATTTGTGCGGGTCAACCTGGAGCACATTGCCACCGCCAAGCAGGAGGTCAGCGGACTGGGCCCCATCCAGGACGTGATGAAGCTCACGCAGTTGTCCCAGCAGCACCGGGGCATGTCGGCCGTGTTGCTGGCCGGCAATGAGACACAGGCCTCGGCGCGTCAGGCCAAGGAGGCGGAGGTGGGCCAGGCCCTGAGCACGGTGCAGGCTTCCGTCGCGGTGCTGGGAGACGCCAAACTGGACGCACTGATCGGCAAGATTGGCAGCGACTGGAAGGCGCTGTCTGGCGCCGTTGGGTCCAAGTCCATCGCAGGCCCCGAGAGCTTTGCCCGCCACACGGCCCTGATCGCCGATCAGTTGGCTTTGTCGGAGGATATTGTCAACGCCACCGGCATTGCCCTGGACCCCACGGCCGCCGGCTACTACCTGCAACTGGCGGTGTTGCAGCACATGCCTCGGGTGACCGAGGGCCTGGGCCAGATCCGTGCCCGTGGCTCCGCCCTGTTGGTCAAAGGCAGTGCCGCGCCAGAGGACAAGGTGCGCATCGAAGGTCTGGGCGTCGGCATCCGCACCAGTATGGCCGCTGCGCGCAAATCGATTGACCTCGCTGCTGCGGTCAATCCGGTGCTCAAGGGCGCGGTGGGCGACGCGCTGGGCAAGGCGGTGGCCGCAACCGACGAGGGCTTGCGCCTGGTCGATGAAAAGATTGTTCGCGCGGAGGCTCTGAGCCATCCTTCGGCCGAGTATTTCGCGGCCATGACCAAGACCATCGACGTCCAGTTCGGACTGATCAACGTGGCCTTTGAAGCCCTGCACCAGCAGTTGGCCGATTCGGTGGCCGCTGCCCAGCGCGAACTGCTGCTGGGCAGCGTCATCGTGGTGCTTTTCTCCGCATTTGCGGTGTGGATCATGGTGCTGATCAACCATACGACCACCGGGTCTGTGAACCGCGCGCTGGAACTGGCCCGTGGCGTCGCATCCGGCGATTTGAGCCACGACATCGTACCCTTGGGCCGGGACGAAATGGGGCAGTTGCTGCGGGCGCTGGCGGCGATGCAGACCAGCCTGGCCAAGGTGGTGGCCGTGGTGCGCCAGGATTCGGATGGCGTGGCCACCGCCAGTGCCGAGATTGCCCAAGGCAACAATGACATGTCGGCCCGCACGGAAAGCCAGGCCAGCGCCCTGGAGCAGACCGCGGCCAGCATGGAAGAGTTGAGCGGCACGGTGCGCCAGAACGCAGAGAACGCCCGCACTGCCAACCAGTTGGCACTCAACGCCTCCACGGTTGCGGTCAAGGGGGGCGAGGTGGTGGCCCAGGTGGTGGACACCATGAAGGGCATCAACGATTCTTCACACAAGATTTCCGAAATCATTCAGGTGATTGACGGCATTGCCTTCCAGACCAATATCCTGGCCCTGAATGCCGCGGTGGAAGCGGCACGCGCCGGTGAACAGGGCCGTGGCTTTGCCGTGGTGGCCAGCGAGGTGCGATCCCTGGCCGGTCGCAGCGCCGATGCGGCCAAGGAAATCAAGATGCTGATCAATGCCAGCGTGGAGCGAGTTGAGCACGGCACCGCGCTGGTGGACCAGGCCGGTGTGACCATGAACGAGGTCGTCACCAGCATCAAGCGGGTCACCGACATCATGGGCGAAATCAGCGCTGCCAGCAATGAGCAGGCACTCGGGGTGTCCCAGGTGGGTGAGGCGGTCAAGCAGATGGATGAGGTGACCCAGCAGAATGCCGCACTGGTGGAAGAGATGGCCGCCGCCGCAACCGGGCTGAAGAACCAGGCCAATGACCTGGTGCAGGCAGTCAGCGTGTTCAAGCTGTCCGCCGAAACGTGCCCGTCCAAAGCGCTGGCCCTGCGCTAGCTGGCTGTAGGGAATTACCCTGAACTATTAAAAATGATAGCGGGTACGCCATATTCCACGAGGGCAATGGCCTGATTTTTCGATATGAAATCTGACACGCGGTTGTATTGATGCAACCCGGCGTCTTGGGCACGGCCAACTCCGTTTTGCAGCCCCCTTGATTCACCACAAAAAGATGTGTTACCAGGTGCTATCGGCCCCCGGAAGGGTGGGCGAATCGGGCACAATGCGCCATTGCCTTTGGGCTGCCGGGTATCCATCGCGATCCATTTTGCAGCCCAAATTTCGGCCCTTTCCGCAGGAGATAACTATATGAAGCGCGACCCCATTTCCCCACCGCACGGCGACATCATCATCCAGCCCATCAGCCACGACGTGCTGGCCGAAAAATACCTCAAACCCGGCGAGACCGGGATTGACGACCTGTTCCAGCGCGTTGCGCGCGCCCTGGCTTCGGTCGAGGCGGAGTCCGACCGCCCCAAATACGAAGCCATCTTCCTGGAAAACCTGTATGCCGGCGCCATTGGCGCGGGCCGCATCATGAGCGCCGCCGGCACCTCCATCCAGGCCACGCTGATCAACTGCTTTGTGCAGCCCGTGGGCGACTGCATCCAGGGTGTGGACGGCGATGGCTACCCCGGCATCTACGAGGCCCTGCGTGAGGCCGCAGAAACCATGCGCCGCGGCGGTGGTGTGGGTTACGACTTCTCCCGCATCCGCCCGCGTGGCGCGGCGGTCAAGGGCACGGCCTCCATGGCCTCCGGCCCGTGCAGTTACATCAATGTGTTCGACCAGTCCTGCTCCACGGTGGAAAGCGCCGGCGCGCGCCGCGGCGCCCAGATGGGCGTGCTGCGCATCGACCACCCTGATGTGCAGGAGTTCATCACCGCCAAGCGCTCCCCCGGGCGCTGGAACAATTTCAATGTTTCAGTCGGTGTGAGCGATGCCTTCATGCAGGCCGTGGCCGATGACCAGACCTGGGAGCTGGTGCACCCGGCCAAGCCCGGCGCCACCCTGATGGACAAGGGAGCCTACCAGCGCGACGATGGCAAGTGGGTGTACCAGACCCTGCCGGCCCGCACGCTGTGGGACACCATCATGAAGTCCACCTACGACTTTGCCGAGCCCGGTATCCTGTTCCTGGACCACATCAACAAGGACAACAACCTCAGCTACTGCGAGTCCATCTCCGCCACCAACCCGTGTGGCGAGCAGCCGCTGCCGCCGTATGGCTGCTGCGACCTGGGCCCCATCATCCTGACGCGATTCATCAAGCACCCGTTTGGTTTTGAAGGTGTGCCAGCCTTTGACTTCGAGGCCTTCGAGAAATCGGTGGCGATCCAGGTGCGCGCGCTGGACAATGTGCTGGACGTGACCTTCTGGCCGCTGCAGCAGCAGCGTGACGAATCCTCCGCCAAGCGCCGCATCGGCGTGGGCTTCACCGGCATGGGCAATGCGCTGGCAATGCTGTGCCTGCGCTATGACGCAGCGGAAGGCCGCGACATGGCCAAGCGCATCGCCACCAGCATGCGCGATGCGGCCTATACGGCATCCGTTGCCCTGGCGCAGGAAAAGGGCGCCTTCCCCAAGTTCAATGCCGATGGCTACCTGGCCCCCGGAACCTTCGCCAGCCGCCTGCCCGCGGCACTGCAGCAGTCGATTCGCAAGCATGGCATCCGCAACAGCCATTTGCTGTCCATCGCGCCCACCGGAACGGTCAGCCTGGCCTTTGCCGACAACGCCTCCAATGGCATTGAGCCCGCGTTCTCGTGGATGTACAAGCGCAAGAAACGTGAGGCCGATGGCAGCAGCAGCGAATACGCGGTGGAAGACCACGCCTGGCGCGTGTACCGCGAACTCGGTGGGGACGTCAACAAGCTGCCCGACTACTTTGTATCGGCACTGGATATGTCGGCCACCAACCACATTGCGATGATGGAAGCGGTGCAGCCGTTTGTGGACACCGCGATCTCCAAGACCGTGAACGTGCCGGCCGACTACCCGTACGACGACTTCAAGAGCCTGTACCAGCAGGCCTGGGCGGCACGCCTCAAGGGCCTGGCCACCTACCGCCCCAACGCCATCCTCGGTTCGGTGCTGCATGTGGATGCACCCAAGGCCGAGGCACCCAAGCCGGCCCTCGTGGTGGATCCGATGCGCACCGTGATTGAACGCCGTCCCAAGGGCGCCCTGTCTGCCGTGGCCGAGAAGATCGACTACTGGACCCAGGAAGGCCACAAGACGCTGTACCTGCTGGTGTCCTTCCTGCCCGTGACGACGGCCGACGGCAAGGGCACCGTGGACCGCGCCATCGAATTCTTCATGCCGGTGGGGCAAAGCGGTGAATCACAGCAGTGGATTACGTCCAGCATGCGCCTCTTGTCACTGGCTGCACGCGGCGGTTTCCTGGAGCGTGCGCTCAGCGACATGCGCAAGGTCGCCTGGGACCGCGGCCCCGTGCGCCTGGGCACGCACCAGAAGGAAGACGGCACGCAGGTCCCGATGTGGCACGACTCCGAAGTGGCTGCCGTGGCCTACGCGATCCAGAACATCCAGGCCCAGCGCAGCAGCCTGCAGGCCAAGGATGGACATCGCGCCACCCATGGCCCGGGTGAAAGCGACGGCCTGCTGCCGCGCCAGGAAAGCGCACTGGCCACCGCGCCACTGCCAGTTATGGCGGGCAAGAAATGTGCGGAGTGCGGCGCCCACGCAGTGATTCGCAAGGATGGTTGCGACTATTGCACGCAATGCGGGCACGTGGGTAGTTGTGGATGACACCTGGCAGGCCCTCGGCTGAGGTGCTGGCCGCGCTGGATCGCCATTGGCGCGCCCGCTACCTGTTGCTGGCGCCTCACCGGCTGGGCTTTTTTCTGGCCATGGTGGTGCTGGTGGCTTCGGGGGCCTGGTGGGCACTGGTACAGCTGGATCGGGTCAGCGTGGCCGTGGTCCTGCCGTACGCAATGTCACCGACACTGGTGCATGCGGCGGTCATGACCTTCGGGTTCATGCCGCTTTTTTTCTCCGGATTTTTGTTCACCGCTGCCCCCAAGTGGCTGCGCGTGGAGCCGATCGAGGCGCCACTGCTGCTGATGCCGTTGCTGATGCAGGCCTGCGGCTGGTTGTTGTGGGTGGGCGGCATCCACATTCATATGTTCATGGCGCTGGCAGGCCTGGCGCTGGCCTGGAGCGGCCTGGCGCGCATCACCTGGCTGTTCTGGCGTCTGGTCTGGCGCAGCCAGGAGTCGGATCGTTTACACGCCCGCACCGTGGGTCTGGCCTGTCTGGTGGGCTGTGTGAGCCTGGGGGGCTTGCTGGCCAATCTGGTGGTGGGCGCTACCGCCGTAGCGCTGGCCTGGGTGCTCACGGGCTTGTGGGGTTTTGTCGTCGTCGTGTTCGTGACCGTGGCACACCGCATGATTCCGTTTTTCACGTCCAGCGCCATGCCCTTCATCAACGCCTGGCGCCCCTTCTGGGCCCTGGGCCTGATGCTGAGCGCGGCCGCTGTTGAAGGTATCGCCGTCTGGGTGGAAATCGATGGTCCCTTGCACGGCCCTATGGCCCCGGTCTGGATGCTGGCGCGGGGCGCCTTTGAGCTGGCTGCCGGCGGCGTTCTGCTGTGGCTGGCCCAGGTGTGGGGGGTGATGCAAAGCATCAAGAACCGGCTGCTGGCCATGCTTCACATCGGCTTCCTGTGGCTGGGGCTGGCGCTGGTGCTGGGCGGGGTGGCGCAGATATTGGGTCTGTTGCAGGACACACCGGTGCTGAGCCTGGGCTCGCTGCATGCGCTGACCATGGGCTGCCTGACCTCGTTGATGCTGGCCATGGTGACACGCGTGTCCTGTGGTCACAGTGGGCGCGCCCAGGTGGCAGACCGCATTGCCTGGACGCTGTTCTGGCTGGTGCAACTGGCTACGCTGCTGCGCATCACCGCCGCCGCCCAAAGCGGCTGGGCCAGTTGGCTGCTGCTGCCCACGGCCCTGCTGTGGACCGGTACGATGGCCGTATGGGGTGTGCGCCTGGGCAACTGGTACGGCCGCCTGCGTCCCGACGGGCGCGCCGGTTAGGGGAGGGGGACACCCATGCACGACGCCGAGCTGGTCACCACCATTGCGACCCTGATGCAGGCACGCCAGACCATCCTGCCCAAGCGCCTGATGGCACCCGGCCCTGATGCCGAACAACTGCAACAAATTCTGGATGCGGCCGCTTCGGCGCCGGACCACGGGCAGTTGCTGCCCTGGCGCTTTGTGCTGGTGCCGCAGACGGCACGTGCCGCGCTGGCTGCCGTTTTTGGCAAGGCCTTGCTGGAGCGCGACCCGTTAGCCACGGCCGAACAGGTGCAGCAGGCACAGGAGAAGGCGCACCGGTCCCCCTGTCTGATGCTGGTCGTGGTGGATGCGCTGCGTGGCGACCCGGATATTGATCTGTTTGAGCGCATCGTCTCCGCAGGGTGTGCGGTGCAAAACCTGTTGTTGATGGCCACTGCCATGGGCTTGGGTTCTGCACTGACCAGCGGCAAGGCGCTGAAGTCGACCGCACTGCGTGCGCTCTTCGGGCTGCAGGATGGTGAGCATGCCCTGTGCTTTGTCAGCGTGGGTACGGTGCAATCCAGCAGGCCTGGACGCCTGCGGCCGCGGGCGCAAAACTATGTCAGCACGCTGGCGGTTTCGATGGATACACCCACTTCGGCCTGATTTTCGGAACACCGTGACACCGCGTCACGCGGCGGGGGGGCACCCGGCCCGTGTATTGCAGCAGCAGGGCCACCAGATGGTCCAGCTCAAAGGGCTTGCCAACGTGGTCGTTCATGCCGGCTTCCAGGCAAGCCGCCCGGTCCGATGCCATCGCGTTGGCGGTCATCGCAATCACCGGCAGGTCGGTCAGCCCCAGGTCCTGGCGGATGGCGCGCGTGGCGGTGTAGCCATCCATCACCGGCATTTGCACATCCATCAGCACCGCGTCAAAGCCGGGCTGGGTGTTGGCCACAGCGGCCACACCCAACTCGCCGTTCTCCGCCAGGAATACCTCCGCCCCCTCCTGGCTGAGCAGGCCCTGCGCCACCATCTGGTTGATCTTGTTGTCCTCCACCACCAGGATGCGCATGCCGCGCAGTCGCTGCACTTTCCCGGCTGTTCCTGCGGGGACTGGTGGTTGCGTCATGCGCTGTGGCGCCAGCGCAAAGCGCAACTCAAAATGGAAGCTGCTGCCCTGACCCTGGATGCTGTCGAGTTGCAGGTCACCACCCATCAGCGCCACCAGGCGTTTGGAAATGGACAGACCCAGCCCGGTGCCGCCATAGCGCCGTGTGGTGCTGGACTCGGCCTGCGAGAAGCCATCGAACACATGCGCCAGTTTGTCCGGTGCGATGCCAATACCGCTGTCGCGCACGGAAAAAGCCAGCAGCACATGCTGCGCGTCGCGTTCGACCAGCCGTATGCCCAGCACCACTTCCCCTTTGCTGGTGAACTTGATGGCGTTGCCGCCCAGGTTGACCAGTACCTGTTGCAGGCGCATGTCGTCACCCACGAGCAGGCGTGGAACGTCGGGGTCAACCGCAAAGTGCAGTGCGATGCTCTTGCCCTCCAGGCTGGTGGTGAACAGCACCGACAGGTTATGCAGTATCTTGTCCAGGTCAAAGGCGCGCGGATCCAGCGTCATCTTGCCGGCCTCCACCTTGGAGAAGTCCAGAATGTCATTGAGCAAGCCCAGCAGGGAGCGAGCAGCCCCCTTGGCGTTGGCCGCATAGTCATGCTGGCGGTTGTCCAGCTCGGTGTTTTGCAGCAGCGTGAGCATACCCAGGATGGCATTCATGGGTGTGCGGATTTCATGGCTCATATTGGCCAGGAATTCGCTCTTGGCGCGGCTGGCGGCTTCGGCTGACTCGCGGGCGTTCTTCAATGCGGTAATGTCGACTCGAAAGCCCACGGTCTGGCCCAGCTTGGTCTTGCGCTCCATGATGCGCAACCAGCGGCCATCGTTCAGATGCTGCTCAATCTGCCGGTTGCCGTTGCGGTGCTCGGCGAGACGCTCGTTCACCCATTCCTCCTCGCGGCCCACAGCGTCTGGGTATTGACCGTGCGCAATGCCATGGCGAACGATGGCTTCAAACGTGACGCCTGGCGCAATGATGTCGGCCGAGGCCTGGTAGATGTCTCGGTACTTCTCGTTGCAAAACAGCAGGCGGTCACTGGAATCAAAGACCACAAAGGCTTCATCCAGGGCTTCCATGGCCGCCATCAGCATGGTCTGCGTCGTATCGCGCTCCACTTCGGCAATCAGCAGCTCGCTGGCGCTTTCACGCTGGGCGTTCAACGACAGCAGGTGCTTGTTGTAGCCCTCCACCAATTGGCCGATCTCGTCCTGCGTGTCCAGGACAGGCAGGGGCGCATGGTTCTCAGCCGGTGCGTCTTGCAGGCGGCGAAATCCCGCCGACACGGCGCGGATCGGGGCCACCACGGTGCGGGCATAGCGCCAGGTCAACGCCAGCACCCCCAGCAGGCACAGCGTGAGCAGCACGGCAGTGGTCAGTGTGAGCTGGGCCACACGCCCGGTCACCAACTGGCGCGGCGTCATCACCACCAGGTAGCCATGGCCGCGGTCGGCCGGAGTCACGTCCAGCAGCATTTCCTGGCCGTCCACGGAGAGGTGCTGCGTGCCTTGGTGCTGGCGGATGATGTCCATCAGCTCACGCGAGAGCTGCTGCCCCACCTTGTGCGCATCGGAATGCAGGGCGACGTGCCCGGTGGGGTCGACCAGCATCAGCATCTGGCCCGAGGGCAGCGGCACCCGGCGCAGGTACTCCCGCATGATGTCATCCGACAGACTGACAACCAGCACCCCCACGGTATCGCTTTTTCCCGACAGGGCCGAGAAGTGGCGGATGGCGCGCACGACACTGGTCACCTGCGCATAGCGCGAACTGCTGTTGATGTTGGGACCAATGCCGCGCCACACACTGGGCGATTCGCCTTGTGTGGCCAGATCCAGCAAGGCCTGCGTCGTCTCTCTGGGCACGGCACTGGAGCTCAGGGTCTCGCCCACATGGAAATGGGCTCCTCCGACGGAAAGCAGGTCCAGTGAGACCAGCCCCTTGACGCGCACATAGCTGTTAAGCCGGTAGCCAATCTGCGCGCGCACATTGAGTGCGTCGTAGCTGCTGCTGGAGGGAGCGTCGGCGCTGCGCAGGGCGCCTCCAATGGTCTCATTGCCGGCGATATTGGTGGCCAGGTCCTCGATCTGGTCCTGGTACAGCGACAGGTAGGACGCGAAGCCACCCAGGACCCGCACGTTCTCGGTTTGCGCCTGTTCCAGCACGACGTGTTTGGAGATTTCCAGGGCGCTGAACCCCAAAACCACCAGCGGCACGATGCCGGCCACCAACAGGTAGCCCAGCAGTTTGACGGTAATGTTGAAGTGCAGCTTCACGGCACAGCGGATCGGACTATTGCAAAGTGTGGGTGGTCACCAGACGGGTATCAATCATCGTGACCGCAGGCACTTCCTTGCCTTGCAGCAGGCGCACAGCCAGCGCCACGCCCTGGTAGCCCTGCTCGGCCGCCTGCTGGTCCACGGTCGCTGTCAGATGGCCGCTCCTGATTTCGGCCAGGGCTTCCGGCAATGCGTCATAACCCACCACCCTGACCTGGGCTTTTCCGGATTCCAGCAGGTACTTGACGGCACCCAGGGCCATCATGTCATTGGCGGCAAACAGCAACTGGACGCCCGGGTGCTGTTTGAACAGCGTCTTGCTCACGGCATAGGCCTCGTCAATCTTCCAGTTGGCGGTTTCGGAGGCCACCACCTGGATGCTCTTGTTCTCCAGCAATGCCCGCTTGGCCCCTTCCATGCGCTGGCGGGCGTTGTCGGCACTGCGTATACCCTCCAGAATGGCGGCCTGCGTCGGCTTGGTGACGGACTCCGCCAGGAACCGGCCGGCCTTGTAGGCGCCAGCGTCGTTGTCCACGCTGACAAACGGAACGACACCCATGCCGGATTGTTTCAGTGTTTCGGGGTCCAGCCGGTTGTCGATGTTGACGATTTTGATGCCGGCATCGGCCGCTTTCTTGAGTGTCGGGACCAAGCGCTGGGAGTCACCGGGGGCGATGACGATGGCCGCGACCTTCGCCTCAATCAGGTCGTTGACCAACTGGATCTGCTGTTCAATCGAGGTCTCCTGCGCTGCCGTCTTGACGATCAGCGTCACGCCCAAATCCTTTTCCGCCTTGCGGGCGCCTTTTTCCATCTCGATAAAAAACGGATTGGTCAGGGTTTTCATCACCAGGCCGATCTGGTGCGTTGGCGCCGCATTGGCCGCCGGGGCCGATGCTGTCGTGTCGGAAGGGACCACACTGCTGACGTTGGGGCCGCTGGATTGGCCGCAGGCGAGCAGGCTCAGGCCGCAGAAGGCGGTGGAAATCAGGCGAAAAATGAGCATGGCTTGTCCCTGTGTATGGTTGCTGCGCGGGTCTGCGCATCGTAGCGCATAGCCGTGTTCCAATAGCCGGATGAACCCCGACGCACACAAACTATGGCACGCTCCGCAATGGGCTTTTGCGGTTTTGCTGGCCTTGCTGGGGATGCTCGGCCCCTTCTCCATCGATACCTATTTGCCGGCCTTTGCCGGCATTGCCCAGTCGCTGGACGCATCGCCCGTGCAGATGCAGCAGACCCTTTCGGCCTATCTGTTTGGCTTTGCCTTCATGAGCCTGTTCCACGGCGCCATTTCCGACAGCTTTGGCCGCCGTCCGGTGGTGCTGTGGGGGCTGGCAGCCTTTACCGTGGCATCGGCCGGTTGTGCGCTGTCCCAGAGCATCGGCCAGCTCATTGTATTTCGGGCCATGCAGGGCCTCTCGACCGGGGCCGGTATCGTGGTCTCACGCGCGGTGATCCGCGACATGTTCCCGCCGTCGCAGGCACAGAAGGTCATGAGCCAGGTCACCATCTTCTTTGGTGTGGCGCCCGCCATTGCGCCCATGGTGGGCGGCTGGATGCTGGTGCACGTCAGCTGGCACGGCATCTTCTGGTTTCTGACCGGGGTGGGTATTTTCCTGTGGGTAGCCATTTACCGGCTGCTGCCGGAAACCCTGCACACCACGCAGCGCCAGCACTTCCATCCCCGCCCACTGCTGGCGGGCTACTGGAAGCTGGGGTCAGACCCGCGCTTTCTGCTGCTGGCGCTGGCCAGCGGCATACCGTTCAACGGCATGTTTTTGTACATCCTGAGTGCACCGGTCTTCCTGGGTGAGCATTTGCACCTGGAGCCGCAGCAGTTCTTCTGGTGCTTTCTGATCACCATCGGCGGCATCATGGGTGGCGCGCTGGTGAGTGGCCGGATGGCGGGCAAGATCACGCCCAAACGCCAGATCCGCATCGGCTTTTCCATCATGCTGGCCATCGCCCTGGTCAACCTAGCGGCCAATCTGCTGTTCAAGGCCCATGTCAGCTGGGCCTTGCTGCCCCTGGGCGTCTTTTCCTTTGGCTGGGCGCTGATGGTGCCGGTGGTGACGCTGCTGGTGCTGGACCTGCACCCAGAACGCCGCGGCATGGCGTCCAGCCTGCAGATGTTCATCGGCTCCACGGCCAATGGCATCGTGGCCGGGCTGGTGTCTCCGCTGGTGATGCATTCCACGGTGGCGCTGGCTGCGTCATCGCTGCTGATGCTGTGCGTGGGCCTGGTGGCATGGGTCTACATCCGCCACCATTGGCCCGATATAGGACATACCATAGCGCATGGTTAAGGTGTCCTGGTTGCTCTTCGGCATACGGGCCGTGTCCCTGGTGTGGCACGGTGAAACGGTCGCCCAGGGCACCCTACGTGTGCACCACTCCGGAGTACACAAACACGCCGTAAAACCCGATCAGTACAGCGCCAACCGGTCTGGGTAGCCGTCCCATGAAGGCAATGCACAGGAAGTTCAGGGCCGCAGCGCCCAGAAGGACATAGATTCCCATCTGAAAGAAACCGGGGATCGTGATCTTGTCGAACAGCGCAAAGAGCCCAATGCACATCGGGATGCAGATATGGCCATCACCGACCTGAGAACTGACGACGATGTCCTGTCGACCGATGTACCCATAGTAGACGGCGATGAAGGCGTTGGGCAGAACCATGAGCGCGCCGCTGAGCCAGCCGAGGTCTTTCACGCCGATATAGGCACTTTTCACATGGGATAACCAGTCAACGAGGTAGTCCACGCTGTAGTAAACACCGTACGCGCCTAGTCCAATCAGTAATAAGTCCAGCACGATGGACCAGTGAAAGCCTCGATTTTTTCGGACGTTGTTCTTGAGGATTTCAAAGACATGCAGCACCTGCCAAAAGAGAAACAGACCGACAAGGACGGTCCCGTCATAGAAATCAATCACATGGTCTTTGGCCAGTGCCCACAGTGTTCCCGTGAACAGGAACAGGGCCACCAACGTCAGCAGCAACTCCAGTCGGTACAACTGGTGCGCCTGGGTTGGTGCCTTGCGTTTTGTGCCCACCTTGCCTTGGGCTGGCGTTGCGCCAAAGAAGATGGCAGACAGCCCAAGAATCAAGGTCAGGTTGGTGACATTGTTGACCAAGCAATTCTCGATGACGGCTTGACTCTTGCCGCCTGTGCGGCTCATCTCAAAGGCAAAGACCAGGTTCGCAAATCCCGAACAATACGGCATGATCAAGGTGCCCAGCACGGTCCCTTCAAAACCCTTGCTCTCAATGGTTTGAAGCCGCCAGATCATGAGGGCAGAAGCAAGCATGAACAGGCCTATCTGCGCGATCGGATTGGCAAGAAATGCGGATAGCTGATGGATGGTGCTGGGCACGGAAACTTGGCGATGGCAGGAATAGCGGCCTAGGATAAGCGCATTCCCATTGCAGGCGGGTTCAAGAGGGATAGTTGGGTACACTTTTCCTTTTTGGAAGAAATGCCTTCATGTCTATCGCGACAACTCTCAACGGTGACGCTTCTGCTGAACGCATCGTGCGCCACTTTCAGTCGGCTGGTTTTCCTGGCATCACAGAAGCTTTGCTGGTCCGAATTCGCCTGAAAAAAGGTGACAAACCGGAAGTGGATGCCGCATTTGACCTCGCCATGGAGCGTGAGATCACGCCGCCGGTACACGACTATTTTGAGATTCGAACCTACGGATTCTTCTCCGGTATCAGGACACTCGCAGCCGCCAAGGCCGCATTCACTGCCGACTTTGGACGCGCCTTGCGACATGCGCTGCCGGATATCTACTTTGAAGATGCGCCCGTTGTCGTCGATGATGCACTGGCCACTGGGACCAAATATGACGCCATGCTGAAGCTTGGCAACAATGTCGGTGATCAGGCCATTGCCATCTTGTTGAATGACCCGAATTCCTCGTTCTTTGAGTATCTGGACTCCAATCTGGGGTATGACTGGCAAAAAATCGTCGGCACATTGGATGCCGCCGTGACGTCGTTTAACTCGGACGAAGAGTTGCAGTAATCAGGACAGGACGGAAATTGCCAGCAACCGAAATCCAATGCAAGTCAGCCGGAGTTGTTGCTGGCAAGGAAATGCTCATCCCAACAGGCGTGGAGGGTAGCCTCATTCCCCACATTCAGGATTGGGTTACCGCCCAGCTCAAGGCCAAAAAGCCGGTCAAGGACATCAGCAACCAGGTGCTGGTGAAGGGCATCAAGCAATGGGCGGCATTTGAGGCCAAAAGCGGCTCCTCCAAAGTGCGAACCGTCTTCAAGATTACCTAGACTGGGATCAGCTTCTGTACAGCGCAGGCATGGCGGAATATACTGTATGTAAATACAGTTACTTCAAAGCCATGCCATGTCTGCCTCCGTTTCACCGCTACGCCGGGTCGATGTCCATGTGGACGTCTGGCAGGCCGACGCGCTGGCCGGCGCTCCGGCGCGGGTTTTGGCCACGGGCAATGCCCTGCTGGACGCCCAGTTGCCCGGCGGTGGCTGGCCGCTGGGGGCGCTGACCGAGGTTTTGCAGCCCGTTGGCGTGCACAGCGAATGGCGCCTGCTGCTGCCAGCCCTGGCGCGCAGCGGCACGGGCGCCGTGGTGCTGGTGGGGGCGCCGCAACAGCCGTTTGGTCCGGCCCTGGGTGCCCAGGGCCTGGCGCTCCAGCGCCTGCTGTGGGTGGATGCACAGGTGCCCGCCCAGCGCCTGTGGGCCACCGAGCAGGCCCTGCGCTGCGCCGATGTGGACGCCGTGCTGGCCTGGCTGGTACAGGTGCGCCCCGAGCAGTTGCGCCGCCTGCAGATTGCCGCCGCCGAGTTTGACAAGCTGCTGTTTGTGCTGCGACCGGAAGCAGCCCAGGCCGAATCCTCGCCCGCCGCCCTGCGCCTGTGGGTCGGCCCGGCGCCACCCGAGCGGGACGACGCGCTGGAGGTGCGCGCCCTCAAGCGCCGAGGGCCACCGCTGGTGCAGCCGCTGCATCTGACCGCCCGTCCGGCATACCTGGCGCGGCTACTCGCTGCCACGGAAATCCACCATGTCCACCCTGCATTGGATCGCACTGCGGCCCACGCCTGACGCGGCTGGGGACGCGCCGCTGGTCGATGCCGCCACCGCCTGGGCCTGGTGGGCGCTGCAGTTCACGCCGCTGGTCGCGCGCGTGGAAGATGCGCTGCTGCTGGAGGTATCGGCCAGCGCGCGCCTGTTTGGCGGTGCACCCGCCCTGCTGGATCAGCTGCTCAAGCCGAATTGGGCTCCAGCCCTCGTGCAGTCTGCGCAAGGTGCTACATCTTTGATAGCATTCGGGCGTTTGCAGTGTGCCGGCCGGGGCGGGGAGGCGGTTGACTCACTGCCCGCCGATACCTTGCCGCTGCCCACCCTGGCGGCCGCGCGGCCGCACCTGCCCACCCTGGCGCGGTTGGGGCTGCGAACCTGGGGGCAGTTGCGTGCGCTGCCGCGCGGCGGTCTGGTGCGCCGCTTTGGCGCAGCATTGGTGGATGCGCTGGACTGCGCCTACGGCCAGCGTCCCGAGGTCTACCCCTGGCTGACGCTGCCCGATGTGTTTGACGCCCCGCTGGAACTGCTTTCCAGCGTGGAGTCGGCGCCGGCCCTGCTGTTTGGCGCGCGGCGCCTGCTGGCGCAGTTGCGGGTGTGGCTGCGTGCGCGCCAGCGCGGCGTGCTGGCGTTGGAGCTGTTGTGGGAGCTGGACGCGCGGCGCTCTAACGCCCTGCATGTAGACGCCCACCACCACGGTGGCGCACATGGCCGGCTGGAGCTGCGCACGGCCCAGCCCACGCAGGACATGGGGCATCTGGCGCGCCAGTTGGCCGAGCAACTGGCGTGGGTGACCCTGCCGGCGCCGGTGCTGCATCTGCGGATGCGCTCGCTGCAGACTGAAGGGCTGGCCGGCGAGAGCGCGAGCCTGCTGGCCGAGGACATGCGCCACGGCGACAGCCTGCACCAGTTGCTTGAACGCCTGAGCGAGCGCTTGGGGCCAGGGCAGGTGCGCAGCCTCCAACTGCAGGCCGACCACCGGCCCGAGCACATGCAGCGTTGGGGATCGGTCGCCGATGTTGCTATCAAATCGGGAGCTGATTACGTATATTCCACGGGGGCTTCCCTCTATCCAACCTGGCTGCTGGCGACGCCCCTGCGCCTCGGCGTGCACCAGGGTTGCCCGCACTACCAGGGTCCTTTGCACCTGCTGATCGGGCCGCAGCGTCTGGAGGCTGGCTGGCTGGAGGGGGTTGCAGCCCTGCGCGACTATTACGTGGCACGCAGTGCAACCGCCGGTCTGGTCTGGGTGTACTGCGACCGTCTGGGGCCGTCGGGCATGGGGGCAGCGGCTGGCGCGCAGGATGCGGCGCGCTGGTATTTGCACGGTCTGTTCGCCTAGGCCGGCAAGTGGTGATATCCCTTGATGCTAATCAATGTTTGAGGTCTGTTCGCTGCAACGAACGCCCACCTGAATCGATGAAAGTGCCACACTCAGACCCATGCGGCAGGCCCTTTGCCGCCGCAGCAACTTTCAGAAGGCATGTATGAGTAGCTGGATGATGAACCTGGTGGTTGGCCTGTTTTCTCTCTTGGCGTTGACAGGTCTGTTCTTCTTTGTGCTGACGCGGGGGGCCCTGCTGGTGCGCGGCATGTCATCCGCGCAGAACAGCGCCAAGTCCCACGTGTACCCGCTGTATTCCGACATGCGACTGATCAAGCTGGTGGACTTTCAGCCCATCATCGCCGCCATCCTGCTGTTCCAGTACAGCACCCTGGTGTCCAAGATCGTGACCGGTCTGGGTGCCACCAACCTGAAGAACAAGAAGGTGCTGATCACCTCCTGCGCCTTTGGCAACGTGATTCCGCGCGTGGTGGATGCGGCTGTTCAGTCGGGTGCCGAACAGGTCGTGATTGCCGACATCATCAGCAACGAACTGGAGCATGCCCGGGGCAAGCTGGGCCAGTTTGACGGCAAGATTGACTACGTGGAGGACAACGCCACCGCGATGACGCGCCAGGAGGGCGGGGCGGACGCCAATATCATCTTCTTCCTGCTGCACGAGTTGCCACACCCGCTGAAGATCAAGGCCCTGAGTGAGGCCGGTCGCATGCTGGCGCCCGGCGGCAAGCTGTATCTGGCCGAGTTCCACCGCCCGGAGCTGCCCATTCTGCGGCTGCTGAGCTGGACCTACTTCAAGGTGTTCGAACCCTTTGGTCTGGCGTTATGGGACACGCACGACCCGGTCAACTGCCTGACCGAAATGGGTGGCTGGAGCTGCGAGCGCAGCACCTACTTCTTCGGCAACTTCCAGGTGGTTACCGCGACCAAGCTTTGACGGCCGGCGCCGCGGAGCGCGGCTGCTGCAGCGTGGGCTCGATCTTGACCGAGCCGACGTAAAAGCCGTCGTCCACCACCACAGGGGCAGGCGCCGCGACCGCGCGCGCCGTGGGAGCGGCAGCAAGTGGGGCCCGAACGGGCATGGGGGTGTCGGCAATGCCGATGTCGATGCTACTCATGGGAAATCCTCCGCTGCCGGTTGTTGGACATTCGTTTCTGTGAACAATTTGTCTCCTGCGGAGAATTACAGCGCATCGGGCGCCGCTTGGCACACCCAAAAGATTGAGTTACGGCAATAAATCCGTGTTTTGTGATTTATTGCCGAAGATTACCGGCATTCAGCCCAGGCGCAGCGCCGTCAGCGCGCGCACGCGCTTTGCGGCGGTCATGCATTACCTGTGGAGTGGTTAGGGGACAATACGGCCCGCACCATGACAACGACACCCGCACCCCAACCCCGCAACCCTCTGCACGGCATGACGCTGGAAGCCATCGTCACGGCACTGGCCGACCACTATGGCTGGGCCGACTTGGGCGAGCGCATTCCGGTGCGCTGCTTCACACACGACCCCAGCGTGGCCTCCAGCCTGAAGTTTTTGCGCAAGACCCCCTGGGCGCGCGACAAGGTGGAAGGGCTTTATCTCTTCATGCTGCGCGAAGCCCGCCGCCAGGGAGAATAGACAGGGACAATAGGCGCATGCAAGCCCCCGATACCACCGACCAGCGTCTGACCGAGCTGGAGATCAAGCTCAGCTTCCAGGAAGACCTGCTGGACCAGCTCAACACCATCATCGTGCGCCAGCAGCAGGAGATTGATCTGCTGCTGCGCGAAGTGCGCCAGTTGCGCCAGCAGATGCCAGAGGGAACGGGCCCGACCTTCAGCCGCGCCAGCGAAGAACTGCCGCCGCATTACTGATGGATGCGCTCCTTATGGAGCGCTCAGGCGGGCCGCGTCCAGCGTGATAGCCGATTGTGCCAGCACCCGACCCGTCACCACGGCTCCGGTACCGAGCGATACCAGGGTCTGGCTCATCAGGTTTCCCTTGAAGTCTGAGCCGGTGCCCAAGGTGGCCTTGCCGGACACTTGCCAGAACACGTTCTTGGCTTGGGCGCCACCGTTCAAGGTCACCAGAGCACTGCTGTTCACCGTCAGGTCCTGTGCGATCTGGAAGATCCAGACGGCATTGGGACCACCGGAAAGCGTCACGCCGGCGCCCGTCACCAACAGGCCGGTTCCCCACTTGTAGAGTCCGGGTGCCAGTGTCAGTCCACTGATGTTGCCCGCGCCCAGCTCGGTGAAGTCCGGCAGCGTTCTGCCGGCTGCATCGGTGAAAGCCGTTTGCATGTCACCGATGGCCGTGGTCATGGTGGTGGGCGTAGGGGGCGCGTAGTTGGCGGCGTAGACCTTTCCGGTCACCAGGGAGGATCGCGAAAATGTGTTCGAAGAATCCGCGATCAATGCGAAACCGGTGATGAAGCTGGCGGCCGCCGGACTCACGCCGATGTCACCCACGATGGCCGTTGTTCCGGTGGTGGAGATGCCGGTTTTGGCCAACGCAACAAAGTTGCCAGCGGACCCCAGATTGACTGGTGCACGGCCCGCCACGGCGGACACCGTCAGGATCGTGGAGCCAGTCTTGGCACCGGATGTCGCGGTGATCTGTGTAGTGCCGGCGGACAGAGCCGAGGCCACGCCCGAGGAGGCCACCACGGTGGCTACCAGTGGTGAGGAAGACGTCCATGCCGCGGTGCTGATGCTGGCCGTGGAACCATCGGAGTAGGTACCGGTGGCGACAAATGCCTTGGAATCACCGGGTTGTGCTGCTGCGCTTTGCGGTGTGACGGCTAACGACACCAGGGACACGGCGGGTACGGTCAGGCGCGCCGAACCGGACATGCCGCCGATGGCCGCACTGATATCGGCCGAACCGGCCGACACGCCGCTTGCAACGCCTGTCTTGGCCACGACAGCCACCACCAGCGGCGTATTGGATGACCAGACGGCGGTTGTCGTGATGTCAACGATGCTGCCATCCGAGTAGGTGGCCTTGGCCAGCAATGACTGGGTGGCGCCCATGGGAACGGATGCAGTCGCGGGTGAAACTGTAATGGACACCAGGAAGGCGGACGTCACGGTCAGGTTGGCCGTGCTGGTTTTGCCACCAAAGCTGGCCGTGATCAATGACAGGCCGCTGCCCACACCGGTGGCAACACCGGATGCCTGCACGATGGTACCCACACCGGCGCTGGCCGAAGTCCAGTCGGAATAGGGAGTCACGTCGCGGATGGAACCATCGCTATAGGTCGCGACGGCGGTGAAGGGCTGTATGCCACTGAGGGGTACGGTGGCGGCTCCTGGCGATACTGCAATGGAGACCAGTGTTGCCGACGTGACTGTCACGGTGGCACTGCCGGTCTTACCGGCGAAACTTCCAGTGATCAGGGTGGTGCCACTGGCAACCCCGGTCACCACGCCGCTGGCCTGCACGACGGAGCCCACTCCCGAGCTGGCCGAGGACCAACTGGTGGATGCGGTCACGTCGCGCGTCGAGCCGTCGCTGTAGCTTGCCGTCGCCATGAATGGCTGGATGCCACTGGTCGGAATGGTGGCCGCCGCGGGCGTTACCGCAACCGAGAGCAGAGTGGGAGTGCCAGGAGTCGGCACGTCCTGGCTGCTGCCGCCACCGCCACATGCTGTCAACAGCGTGCTGAGCATCAGTGGCAGCAGCCATGGCAGGGCACTGAAATAGCCGTCAAGTTTTTTCATTTCATTCACCTCTGGAATTGGGATCAAGTGAATACCAGTATTGGCTTCGCGCACCAATGGGTCTGTGCGCCAGCCAACCCTGGGTCAGAAAATCCGAGGCAAACAAAAGCCCCGCAGAGCGTGCGCTGTGCGGGGCTGTACCGTGACGGGAAACTTTACTGGGCGGGTGTCGCGGCAGTTGCCTTGGCCTTCTTGGCGGCTTTGGCTGCGGCGCGGTCTTTGCGGGCCTGTGCCTTGTCCGCCTTCAACTGGGCCTTGTCCGCCTGGAGGGTAGCGGCAGGTGCAGCGGCTGCCTTGTCGGTAGCCAGCTTTTCCTTGTCGGCTTTGACGGCTGCTTTGTCGGCCGCGAGAGCGGGAGACTGGGTTGCCGGTGCCACGGGTGTTGCTGCTGGTGTCGTCGTAGCCGCAGCAGGAGCCTGTGCAAAGGCGCCTACGGAAAACAGGCCAGCAATCAGGGCGGTAGCGGTCAAGGTCTTGAAGTTCATGTGTCGTCTTTCAAAGGTGGTTGAGATACTTCTACAACGACACGCCCAAGTGCCCAGTTGACTGCATAACGTCCCACAAATGTAAAGGTCTGTAAAGCGAAGGCGTTACTTGCGCACAATCGTGTTGCCCGAGGTGCGCACCCAGTCCCCGACCTGGAAGCCCGGGTCGGCGGTGAACTCGAAGCTGGTCTTGCTGTCGTTGGCATAGTGCACGGTGACGGTCCACACCGTGTGGGTTTTCATCTTTTCCTCGATGACTTTTCCGGCATAGGCGCCGCCCGCCGCACCGGCCAGCGTGGCCAGGTCCTTGCCAAATCCGCCACCGACCTGGTTACCCAGCACGGCGCCAATGGCACCGCCGGCGATCACGCCCACGGCGCTGGCGTCACCGGCCTGTTGTGTGATCGAGACGGCCATCACGCGTCCGCAATCCGGGCATGCCGCATCCGCGGGGGCGGTAGTCGATGCCGGTGTGGAGGGTGTCGCTACGGGCGCTGCCGCAGGCGCCGTGACGGGCTTGCTCCGGGCGACTGCGATGGCCTGGTCGTACTCGGCCTTGGCATCGCGTCGGCACTGCAGGCGTGCGCTGGAGGTGGTCTCGTCGTTGCACAGTTTCTTGTCGGAATCGTAGCGGACCTGCGCGGCCTTGGCCTCCGCACTGAGTGGGGTCTTTGCCGCGGTCGGGGTGGCGGCCCATGCGCTGCCGGCATGGATGCTCAGGGTGCACAACAGTGCCAGGCTCAGATAGGTGGTCTTGTCCATGGTGTTCACGTGCTTTTCTTGATGGTGCGGCGCAAGGCCTTGATCTGGTCGGCGCCCAGTCGCACCGGGTTCTTCAACGCCGTCCAGTTTACGCCTTCGGAGCAGGGTCAGGGCACACCGTGGGGTGTGGCTGTACTGTTGTTGGCCGCCGATGCGGCGATGTACCGCGCCAAACTTGCCGGGCGCAACCATGTGGAGGTAGGATAGCCCTCGTCGCAGCTGCGTGAGCTGCTATCAAAATGAAAGTGAATCGTTCCTTGACGTCCTCTTTTTTCAGCCCCGTGGTGGAGCGGCTCGTGCCCTATGTGCCGGGCGAGCAACCCAAGATCGACAAGCTGGTCAAGCTCAACACCAACGAAAACCCGTACCCGCCCTCACCCCGCGTCGTGGCCGCCATCCACGCGGCAGCGCAGCAGGGCCTGCAGTTGTATCCCGATCCCGAATCGACCGCGCTGCGCCAGACCATTGCCGCGCACCACGGGTTGGCTACCAGCCAGGTGTTCCTGGGCAACGGCTCCGACGAGGTGCTGGCCCACGCCTTCTTTGCCTTCTTCCAGCACGGCTGTCCGCTGCTGATGCCCGACATCAGCTACAGCTTCTACCAGGTGTATTGCGGGCTGTACGGCATCCCGATCGAGCGCGTGCCGCTGACCGACGGCATGCGCATTGCGGTGGCGGACTACGCGCGCGCCGATGGTGATAGCGTGGCCGGTGTTGTCATTGCCAATCCCAACGCACCCACCGGTGTCGGGCTGCCGCTGCAGGACGTGGAGTCATTGCTGCGCCAGCATCCCAACCGCGTGGTGCTGGTCGATGAGGCCTATGTGGATTTTGGGGGAGAGAGCGCCATCCCACTGATTGCCCAGTACCCCAATCTGCTGGTGGTGCACACGCTGTCCAAGTCCCGCAGCCTGGCCGGCCTGCGCATCGGATTTGCCTGTGGCCAGGCGCACCTGATTGCCGCGCTGGACCGTGTGAAGAACAGCTTCAACTCCTACCCGCTGGACCGCCTGGCCATTGCCGGCGGCGTGGCCGCCTTTGAGGACCAGGATTACTTCGAGCAGACCCGCCGTGCGGTGATGAGCAGCCGCGAAGGCCTGGTGCTGGCGCTGGAGGATTTGGGTTTTGAGGTGTTGCCGTCGCAGGCCAACTTTGTGTTTGCGCGCCATCCCAAGCATGACGCTGCCGCTCTGGCGGCGGCGCTACGGGCGCAGGGCGTGCTGGTGCGGCATTTCCGCCAGCCGCGCATCGAGCAGTACCTGCGCATCAGCATCGGCACGCCGATGCAGTGCGATGCGCTGCTGCAGGTGTTGGACACCTTGGTTAAGTCAGGCGGGTCTTCTCAAATAGAGCGTATCTGACCAGGTGGCGAGCCATTGGGGCCAATATTCGCAAGCTCATAGCCGGCCCATTGCGCCACGGACGCAACACCAGTGCGACGCAGACGGCCAGCATCAGCAGGGGGACTTCAAGGTGCATGGAAGGACGGCTCGGTCCTTTTCTTTGTCAGTCCCGCTATTTTGCATATACTGTATATATAAACAGTACATGAGGTTACTGCACCGTGAATTCCCCCGATCCCACGGCAGCGCCGGCCTATGCCGAGCTGCACTGCCTCTCCAACTTCAGCTTCCAGCGCGGGGCCTCCCAGCCGGAAGAGCTGGTGGAGCGCGCCGCCGCGCTGGGCTACAGCGCGCTGGCCATCACGGACGAATGTTCGGTGGCAGGCGTCGTGCGCGCCCATGTGGAGGCCAAGGCGCGCGACGTGAAGCTGCTGCTGGGCGCCGAGTTCCACGTTCCGCTGGCGCCGGACGGGTCGCGCTTCACCACGGTGGTGCTGGCGCACAACCGGCAGGGCTGGGGCAACCTGTGCCAGTTCATCAGCGCGGCGCGGCGTGCGGCACCCAAGGGGCAGTACCAGGTGGGCTGGAGCGGGTCACAGGACCAGGCGCTGTGGGCGCAGCTGCAGGATTGCACGGTGCTGCTCGGGTTTTCGGATGCTATCAATATGGAAGCTGCCTACGCAGTATCCACGAGGGCTGGAGGCCTATTTGGCTCCAACCTCTGGCTGCTGGCCGAGTCCGCGCTGGGCTGGGACGCCGCGCTGCAACGGGTGCGCCTGCAGCAACTGGCGCAGTGCACGGGGCTGCCGGTGGTGGCCGCCGGCAACGTCCACCTGCATGTGCGCTCGCGCAAGCCCCTGCACGATGTGCTCACCGCCGTGCGGCAGGGCGTGCCGGTGGCGCAGTGCGGCTTTGCGCTGCAGCCCAATGCCGAACTGCACCTGCGCAGCCGCGCCCGCCTGGCCGCCTTGCACCCGAGCGCGTGGCTGGCCAATACGCTGGTGATTGCCGACCAGTGCCGTTTCACCCTGGATGAACTGCGCTACGAGTACCCGATGGAATCCGTACTGCCCGGCAGCACACCGGCGCAGACGCTGCGCCATTACTGCGTGGAGGGCGCCCGCGAACGCTATCCGCAGGGTGTGCCACCGGAAGTTGTGCCGAAGCTGGAGCACGAACTGGCGCTGATTGCCGACCTGCGCTACGAGATGTATTTCCTCACCGTGCATGACATCGTGCGCTTTGCCCGCAGCCGGGACATCCTGTGCCAGGGGCGCGGCTCGGCGGCGAATTCGGTGGTGTGCTACTGCCTGCATGTGACCGAGGTCGATCCGATGGTGGGCAATCTGATGTTCGAGCGCTTTGTCTCCAAAGAGCGCAACGAGCCGCCGGACATCGACGTGGACTTCGAGCACCAGCGCCGCGAGGAGGTCATCCAGTACATCTACGCCAAATACGGCCGGGACCGCGCCGCCATTGCCGCCACCGTCATCAGTTACCGCCCGCGCAGTGCGCTGCGCGATGTGGGCCATGCGCTGGAGATTCCCGAGGCGCTGATCGTCGCGCTGTCCAAGGAGCACCCCGGCATGTACGACCGCGAGGTGCTGGTGGAGCGTCTGCAGTTCGCTATCGAAAAAGTAGCTGCCGACGCACAATCCACGAGGGCTAGGGTCGAATTTCCTTCGGAACAACGGCTGCAGCAGTGGCTGGCACTGGCCATCCAGCTGCAGCGCTTTCCGCGCCACCTGAGCCAGCACGTGGGCGGCTTTGTGTTGACGCAGGGGCCACTGACCCGCTTGGTGCCGGTGGAAAACGCCGCCATGGCGGAGCGCTCCATCATCCAGTGGGACAAGGACGATCTGGACGCCGTGGGCCTGATGAAGGTGGACGTGTTGGCCCTGGGCATGCTCAGCGCCATCCGCCGCTGCCTGGCCCTGGTGACCCAGTGGCGCGGTCTGCCCACTCCGATGCGCCTGCAGGACGTGCCGCGCGAAGACGCCGCCACCTACGACATGATCTGCCAGGCCGATACCGTGGGTGTGTTCCAGATTGAGAGCCGCGCGCAGATGAGCATGCTGCCGCGCCTCAAACCGCGCAAGTTCTACGACCTGGTGGTCGAGGTTGCCATCGTGCGCCCGGGGCCGATCCAGGGCGGCATGGTGCACCCGTACCTGAAGGCACGCGCCAACCCCGCCGCCAACCAGTCGCCCTATCCGGCCCTGCAGGAGGCGCTGGCGCGCACCCATGGTGTGCCGATCTTCCAGGAACAGGTGATGCAGATCGCCGTGCTGGCCGCCGGCTTCACCCCCGGCGAAGCCGATGGCCTGCGCCGCTCCATGGCCGCCTGGAAGCGCCACGGCAATGTCACCAAGTACCACGACCGGCTGGTGGGCGGCATGCTGGAGTGCGGCTACCCGCCGGACTTTGCCGAGGCCATCTTCAAGCAGATGGAGGGCTTTGGTGAATACGGCTTCCCCGAGAGCCACGCTGCCAGCTTTGCCATCCTGGTCTACATCAGTTGCTGGCTGAAAAAACACGAGCCGGCCTGCTTTCTGGCGGCCCTGCTCAACAGCCAGCCGCTGGGTTTTTACGGCCCCGCGCAACTGGTGCAGGACGCGTGCCGTCACGGCGTGGAGGTGCTGCCGGTTGACGTGTCGCACAGCGACTGGGATTGCACGCTGGCCAAACCGGCCATCCGTTTGGGCCTGCGCCTGGTCAGCGGCCTGCGCCAGGAGGTGGCCGAACGCATCGCCACTGCGCGCGGTCGGGGCGCGTTCACCAGCACGCAGGACCTGGCCCTGCGCTGCGATCTGAACGAGGCTGATCTCAAGGCCCTGGCCAGCGCCGATGCCTTGCTGTCCCTGTCCGGCCATCGGCGCCAGCAGGTGTGGGACGCGGCTGCGCTCAAGCCTGCACCTGCGCTGCTCGCCGGTGTGCCGATTGCGGAAGACGCCCTGCTATTGCCCGCGGCGGGCGAGGGCGAGGAGGTGGTGTTTGACTACGCCGCGCTGGGCCTGACGCTGCGCCGCCACCCGCTGGCCCTGCTGCGGCCCCAATTGGCACCCAAGCGGATACTGACCGCAGCGCAGATGGCCGACTACCCCAGCGGCCGCCTGGTGCGCGCCTGCGGCATCGTCACCGCGCGCCAGCGCCCGCAGACGGCCAACGGCGTAGTCTTCGTCACGCTGGAGGATGAGACCGGCAGTGTCAACGTCATCGTCTGGCGCACGGTCAAGGAGCGCTTTCGCCAGGTGGTCTACCAGTCACGCCTGATGGCGGTGTACGGCACCTGGCAGCGCGATGAGGACAGCGGCGGCCAGGTGCGCCACGTGATCGCCGGCCACCTCATCGACCTGACGCACCTGCTGGGCGATCTGAGCACCACCAGCCGGGATTTTCATTGATGCCGCATGCTCCCCGGAAAGTCGTAGACTTCACCAACCGCCCCCGCACCGCGCAGGCGCCCGCTGCACCGCCACCGGCCTATGGCAACCCGTCGTCCACCGTGGTGGGCTCGTGCAGACCGGTGACAGCACTGGGTCTGAGACATCGACGCCAAGTACAAGTAGCGCCCTGACGCCTACCGCAAGGGCCTCGGCTTATTTCTTGGCGGGTGAGGCCGCGTACTTGCGCACAATGGCATCGACCTTGCCGTCGTGCCGCAGCTTGTCCAGCGCGGCATCCAGCTTGTGGACCAGCTTGGGATCGGATTCCAGGTTCAGCGCAAAGTAATAGGCCCCCTCATTGCTGAGTTTCATCAGCCGGCTCACGGCATTGGGCGCCACGGCGGCGCGGCGCAGGTTCCACTGCATGCCCACTTCGGTGTCGACCATGGCGTCCACCGAGGAGCCCAGCAGCATGCGCAGCACGTCGGTGTTGGAGGCTTGCAGCACCAGGGCAGATTCCGGCACACCGGCAGCGATCAGGTCCTGCTGCGCTGCTTCGTCACGCACCACGCCCACGCGGTGGCTGGCCAGATCGGAAAATTCGTGGATCAGTTTTTCCTGCCCCTGGCGGCCATAGACCCAGGTCGTGCGCGGCAGGATCGGGCCAATCCAGATGAATTCGTGCTCGCGCGCGGGCTTGCGTGCCGTGGTGTAGAGCAGGGTGTTGGCCTTGTTGGAGACCGTGCGGTAGGCGCGGGCCCAGGGCACCATTTTGATCTCGCATTCCAGTTTGGCCGACTCGCACATGGCGCGCAGGATGTCGGTGGAAATGCCCTTGATGGCATCGCCCTCGGTGAAGTTGTAGGGAGCCCACTCCTCGGTGTAGGCGGTCAGGTCGGCACTGGCACTGTGTGCGGGTGCGGCGCACAGCATCGCCACGCTTGCCGCAAGGGGTGCTAACCAGCGTCCCTGTCGGAACGGTATTGTCAAGATCTGAAACATGGAATGTCCGTCTGCCATCAATTGCGCCAGAAATGCCCCGGCAACCCGCCATGCTACTCCACGGATACGACCGTTTGGGCCGCCGGTGCTGCCGGCTGGCGGGATTTCGCCAGCGCCTGCAGCTTGCGGTACAGGGATCGCTCGCTGATGCCCAGTTTGGCGGCCAGTTCGGCGCGGCTGCCGGTGTGGTTGGCCACGATGCTCTGTAGCGCCTGGTCCTGCAGGCTTTGCAGGGATGCCGGTTCGGCGCCGGCCGATGCTGCAGTCGGGCGGGCCTTGCGCCCCGACTGCAGCGCCTGCTGCACATGGGCCTCGCCGACCACCGGGCCATCGCACAGCAGCGCGGCGCGTTCCAGCAGGTTGCGCAGTTCACGGACATTGCCTGGAAAGTCGCAGCCCTGCAGTAGCGCCAGGGCCTCGCTTGCCAACTGCAGAGGCCGCTTGGGCGCCACCCGTAGCAGCAGGGCATCGGCCAGCAGGGCAATGTCCTCGCGCCGCTCGCGCAAGGGCGGCAGGTGGATGGGGAAGGTGCTGATGCGGTAGTACAGGTCTTCCCGGAAACGACCCTCTGCCACCATGCGGTCCAGGTCGCGGTGCGTGGCAGCCACCACGCGGATATCGGCGTGGCGCAGCTCGGTGCTGCCCACGCGCCGGTAGGTGCCACTCTCCAGCAGGCGCAGCAGCTTGACCTGCATGCTCAAGGGGATGTCGCCAACCTCGTCCAGAAACAAAGTTCCGCCACTGGCGGCCTCCACCAGGCCGCCCTTGGCGGCGGTGGCGCCGGTGAAGGCGCCGCGCTCGTGGCCAAAGAGTTCGGACTCGAACAGGTTTTCCGGCAGGCTGGAGCAGTCCACCGCCACCAGGGCGCGGCCGGCGCGCGGGCTGGCCTCGTGCACGGCCTTGGCCACCAGTTCCTTGCCGGTGCCCGATTCACCCAGCAGCAGCACCGTGGCCTGGGCCGGCGCCACGCGGGCCACCAGGGCCAGCATGCGCTGGAAGGCCGGCGCGCGTCCGATCAGGCTTTGCGCCTCGGGCCGGCCATGGGCCACCTGCAGGGGCTCCATGCGTTCGACAAAAAAGGCTTGTTCGCCGCTGGCGTTACGCAGCGGCGAGAGTTCGATGTTGACGTATTCCTCGCCCTTGGGCGTGTGGTGCAGGTGCAGCACGCGTTCGCGCTGGCCGGATTCACGCGCCCGCACCAGCGGGCAGGACTCACCCGCCTGGTCGCACGGCACATGGAAGTGGTGGGACACCTCGTAACAGGTGCGCCCCACCACGCTGCGCTCGGGGCTGAACTGGCGCAGATAGGCCGCGTTGGCCGCCAGGATGCGGTAGCGTGCGTCAAACAGGATGTGCGGCTCGGCCAGGCCCTCCAGATAGGACACCAGTTCCGGCAGGGGTTGGGTAATGGCCTCGGTCATGGAGGCCAGTGTAGGCCAAAGCTGCCAAATTGTCTGCCAGTGCTGCCACTTGACTGTCATATTTGGCAGTTCTTCGATAGCGGTGCAATGATCTGACTGGATTGCTGCGGCGTAAGTCCTTGAATTCAAAGGACATTGATCCAGGGCAAGTGTGGCATGGTTCTTGAAGTGCATTGCGCATGTACTTCCGCATCCTCTACGACGAATCCAGTGGTGAGATGAGCTACCTGCTGGCCGACGCCGATGCCCGCGAGGCCGTTTTGGTGGACCCGCACGGGCGCGACCTGCCGCTGTTGCAGTCGCTGCTGGCCGAGCGTGGATTGCGTCTGCGCTGGGTGCTGCGGACCCACCACCATGATGAGCGCATGCCGCAGGAGCCTGCACTGTTGGCGCGCCTGGGTGCCCCCGTGGTGCCGGGGCATGGAACAGGCACCCTGCATGCGGCAGAGCATGGCGATATGCTTGCGTTTGGCAACGAAATGGTGGCGGTGCTGGCCACACCCGGGCATACCGAGGGCTGCCGCAGCTTCGCCTGGCGTGACCGGCTGTTCTGTGGCGGCCTGCTGGCGGTGGACGCCTGTCCGCACCAGCCCTATCCGGCAGCGCCCGAGGCCCTGTGGGACAGCGTGCGCCAGCGGGTGTTCACGCTGCCCGACGAGACGCTGCTGTTTGCCGGCCACGCCCGCAGTGCGCGCGCGGTCAGCACGGTGTTGGAGCAACGCCGCTGGCACCCTTTCTTTGCCGGTTTGTCGCGCGACGAATTCCTGACCCGTGCGACCGCCCTGCGCGACAACCCCCCGTTTTGATCCTGACGCTCCATCGTGCAAGCACCGAATACCATGACTACCAAGGAAGCAACCGTGAACACCACCACCACCACCGAACAGGGGCGGGTCATCATTCCCATTGCCGTCTCACCGGACACGAGCCCGATCGAGCCGCCGCCCGGTGCCGACGCGGAAAAGGTGTCGCTGTACCAGGCGCACCAGAAGATCTATCCGCGCAGCGTCAAAGGCTTCTTTTCCAACTGGCGCTGGATCATGGTGTGGGTCACCCAGATCGTGTTCTACGGCCTGCCGTGGCTGGAGTGGGGCCAGCGCCAGGCCGTGCTGTTTGACCTGGGTGCGCGGCGCTTCTACATCTTTGGTCTGGTGTTGTACCCGCAGGATTTCATCTACCTGACCGGCATCCTGGTGATCTCGGCCTACTCGCTGTTCCTGTTCACCGCGGTCGCCGGGCGCCTGTGGTGCGGCTATGCCTGCCCGCAGACGGTGTACACGGAGATCTTTCTGTGGCTGGAAAAGTTCGCCGAGGGGGACCGCTCGGCCCGCATGCGCCGCGATGCCGGTCCGTGGAATATGGAAAAGATGGGCCGCAAGGCTGGCAAGCAGGCCATGTGGGTCTCCGTGGCGCTGGTCACGGGCTTCACCTTTGTCGGCTACTTCACACCGATTCGCGTGCTGGCTGGCGAATTTGCGCGCTGGGACCTGGGCTCGTGGGAAATCTTCTGGTCCTTCTTCTACGCCTTTGCCACCTACGGCATGGCCGGTTACATGCGCGAGCAGGTCTGCAAGTACATGTGCCCCTATGCCCGCTTCCAGAGCGCCATGTTCGACAAGGACACGCTGATCGTGTCGTATGACGCCGAGCGCGGCGAGCCCCGTGGTGCGCGCTCCAAGAAGGCCGACCCGGCCAAGCTGGGCCTGGGCGCTTGCGTGGATTGCAGCCTGTGCGTGCAGGTCTGCCCCACCGGCATCGACATCCGCAAGGGCCTGCAGTACGAATGCATCGGCTGCGGTGCCTGCGCCGACGTGTGCGATACCGTCATGGACAAGGTCGGCTACGCCCGCGGTCTGGTCAAGTACTCCACGCAGAACGCCATGAACCAGCACTGGACCCGCAACCAGACCCTGCGCCACGTGCTGCGCCCCCGCGTGCTGGTGTACACCGCCATTCTGGGCCTGGTGGTCACGGCGATGGCGGTCAGCCTGACACTGCGCATCCCGTTCAAGGTGGATGTGGTGCGCGACCGCGGCGCCCTGGCCCGCATCGCCGATGGGGGACGTATCGAGAACGTGTTCCGTCTGCAGATCATGAATGCGACCGAGGCCACGCAGCAGTTCCACATTTCGGTGTCCGGCATGCCGGAACTGACCGTGGTGTCGGAGAACGATATCGTCATCGAGTCCACGCAGGCGCGCTGGGTTGCCGTGCGCGTGCAGGGGCCGATGGAGGGCGCCGAGCCGGGCTCGCACCCCATCTACTTCGAGATTGCTGCCAAGAGCGACATCGGCAAGCTGGTCGAGAAGGCTGCCTTCATCGTGCCGCGCTGACCGGCTACCATGGCAGCCATGAACCTCTGGGACCAACGCTTTGCCGAGCCGGGCTACAAATACGGCCTTGAACCCAATGCCTTCCTGCGCGAGCAGGCCACCCGCCTGGCGCCGGCCAGCAGCGTGCTGGTGCCCGGCGATGGCGAGGGGCGCAACGGCGTCTGGCTGGCCGAACAGGGCCACAACGTCACGTCCGTGGACTATTCCGCCGTCGGCCTTCAAAAGGCACAGTCGCTGGCGGCCACGCGCGGCGCGGCACTGGCCACCGAGTTGGTGGACCTGGCGGACTGGACGCCGGATGCCGGGGCGTGGGATGCCGTGGTGCTGGTCTACACCCACCTGCCCGGCGCCATCCGCCAGTTGGCGCACCAGCGTCTGGCGCAGGGCTTGCGCCCGGGCGGCTGGATGCTGCTGGAGGCGTTTCACCCGGAGCAGCTCGCCCACAGCAGTGGCGGCCCCAAGGATGTGGACATGCTGTACACGCCCGAACTGCTGGATGCCGACTTTGCCGGGCTGTTGCGCTGCGAACTGTCGTGGCATGGCGAGGTTCAGTTGGCTGAAGGCCCCGGCCACCAGGGGCTGGCCCATGTGACCCGCTGGCTGGGCCAGCGACTATGAGCCAAATGGGCTGCTAGCCCTCGTGAAATGTGCGTAGGTAGCTATCAATTTAATAGTAATTCAAGAAGGAGCATTGCATGAAAACAGCCCACGACCTGGTCGCCGCCGCCAAGTCCCGCGTCCACGAGGTAAGTCTGGACGCCGCCGAACAGGCCATCCGTGATGCCGATGTGCTGGTCGACGTGCGCGAGGCCGACGAGTTCGCGGCCGGTCACCTGGCCGGTGCCGTACACATCTCGCGCGGCATGCTGGAGTTCAAGTTCAGCGCCAATCCGGCGCTGCAGTCGCGTGACCGCAAGGTCGTGCTGTACTGCAAGACCAGCGGTCGCGCAGCCCTGGCTGCTGCCGCCCTGCAGGACATGGGCTATATCAACGTGCAGTCCATCGCCGGTGGCTTTGACGCCTGGGCCGCTGCAGGCAAACCGGTTGCGAAGCCAGACGCCACACCGTTCGAATAAGCGACGGCTTCCGGCGCCAGCGGGCGCGGTTTGAGGTGGATGCCGGCCAGCATGCAGCGCACCGAGCCGCCGGCCAGCTCAATGGTCGGCACATCCAAGGGCAGCAGTTGCACACTGCGCTCCAGCACGGCGATTTGCCGCGGTGTCAGCGCTCGCAGCGCCCGTGCGGACAGCGCCAGCAAGCGTCCCTGTGCGCCTTGCAGCTCCAGCGCATTGCCGGCATATTCACCAATCTGCGCCTCGCTCAGTTCCACCAGCGCCCGGCCATTTTCCGCCAGACGCTCGCGCACTTCCTGGCGGCGGCGCGCGTCAGAAATCATGCCAAAACCGGCCATCGCGAAGTCGGTGCCAATGCACATCAGCACATTGGTGTGGTAGACCGCACGCCCTCTCGCATCGGCCGCATCGAGCAGCAGGGGCTCGAAATTGAAGTGGGTGCAAAAGCGCTCCAGCGCCAGCGGGTCGGCACGCTGGGAGCGCACCGCATAGGCCACGCGGTCGATGTGGTCCAGCACCATCGCGCCGGTGCCTTCCAGGTACACCTGGTCCTGCTCCAGGCCCGAATAGTCAATGACATCCTGCACCCGGTAGCGCGCTTTGAGCAGGTCGATCACGTCCCAGCGCCGCTCCTGCTGGCGGCTGGGAGCGGCCATCGGAAAGATTGCCACGTGGCCACCGGCGTGCGTGGAGAACCAGTTGTTGGGAAACACCGAGTCCGGTGTGCGCTGGCTGCGGTCTTCAAACAGGTGCACGGTGACACCGGCGGCCTGCAGTTGCGCGGCCATGGTGCTGACCTCACGGTAGGCGGCCTGGGACACTGCTGCCGTGGACGTCGTGGTGCCGCCCTGCTGGAACGCGTTGTCGCCCAGCGTGTCGGGGTTGGAGCGAAACGCGTGCGGGCGCACCATGACCACGGCGACGGGGGCCTGGGGTGAATGGCGCGAAGGCGCCCAGGTGGTCATGCCACGGCTTCCAACAGGGCGTGTGTCGCCGGGACCGCGCTTGCGGCGACCACCCCGCGGGGAACTGCCAATGCTGGCTTGATCAACTGGTACAGATCCTTGGGGTCGTCCAGTGCCGGGATCAGCGCCACAGCGGAGCCCAGGACCAGCGCCTGCGCCCGGTCGTGCACATAGCGTAGCGCGGAGAAATCCTCCAGCGCAAAACCTACCGAGTCGAACAGCGTGATCTGCTCGGCCGTTTCGCGGCCTGTGGTCTGGCCGTCCAGCACCCGCCACAGTTCGGTCACGGCAAAGCTGGCATCCATTTGCTGCAGGTCGCCCTCAATGCGGGTCTGCGGCTCGTATTCGACAAACACCTTGGCGGCGCGCAACACATCGGCGTGCAGCTCGGTCTTGCCGGGGCAGTCGCCGCCGACGGCGTTGATGTGTATGCCAGGCTGCAGCATGTCGGCGGTCAGGATGGTGGCATTGGTCTTGTCGGCGGTGACCGTGGTCACGATGTCGGCGCCGCGCACGGCCTCACGGGTGCTGTTGCAGAGCGTCAGGTGCAGGCCGGCGGCGTCGGGGTTGCTTTGCAGGTTACGCATCAGCTTGGTGCTGGCCAGCGGGTCCACGTCAAACAGGCGGATCTCGGTGATGCCCGCCAGGTGGTGGAAGGCCAGGGCCTGGAACTCGCTCTGCGCGCCGTTGCCTATCAGCGCCATGACGCGGCTGTCGGGCCGGGCCAGCGTGCGCGCGGCCAGCGCCGAGGTGGCGGCGGTGCGCAGCGCGGTGGTCAGTGTCAGCTCGCTGACCAGCAGGGGGAAGCCACTGGCCACGTCGGCCAGCACGCCAAAGGCCATGACCGTGGGCAGGCCGCGCGCCGTGTTCTTGGGGTGGCCGTTGACGTACTTGAAGGTGTAGGTCTGGGCATCGGCAATCGGCATCAGCTCGATAACGCCGTCCGGCGAGTGGGCGGCCAGCCGGGCGGACTTGTCGAAGTCGCTCCAGCGCAGAAAGTCCTGCTGCAGGTAGTCGGTCATGCCGCGCAGCGTGGCGGCCAGACCGGTGCGCCGGATGATGGTGGCCACATCCTGGGGGCTTAGAAACAGGGTGCTGGCGCGGGTGGAAATGGGTGGCGTAATCATGGTGTCTCCTGGCGGGTTGCAAGGGGTTGCAACCCATGGAAAGCAGTGTCGTCACCCGTCCAAACAATAACAATCGTCAGTTTTGTATAAAAAATGGTATAAATTTAGCGAAATGGCATGCTAAATTGCCACTATGGATGAAATTGACCAAAGACTGATCTCGCTGCTGCGCCAGGACGCACGTCTGACCGTGGCCACGCTGGCGACCAGGCTGCAGGTTTCGCGCGGCACGGTAACCAACCGCATCCGCCGCCTGGAGGATGACGGCGTCATCGTCGGCTACACCGTGCGGCTGCGCCCCGACGTGCGCCACAACGAGATCAAGGCCTGGATGAGCATTGCGGTGGACGGCAACCAGACCCGCGCCGTGATTGCCAGCCTGCTGGGCGAGCCCGGCGTGGCCACGCTGCACGACACCAATGGCCGCTGGGATCTGCTGGCCGAACTGCGTGCCGAGACCCTGCAGGAGCTGGCCTCGGTGCTGGAGCGCATCCGCCTGATCAAGGGCATCAGCAACACCGAAACCAGTATCCATCTGGAGACGTTTCGCGTGACGTAGGGGCCCGAGTCGGGCCTGTGTCGGGGAGCGTCATCACTCCGAGCGCAGCGCCTCCACCGGGTCCAGCCGCGCCGCGCTGCGCGCCGGTAGCACACCTGCTGCCAAGCCAATTGCAATCGCAATACCCTCGGCCAGCAGCACGAAGCTGATGGGCGTGTGCACCGGCAGGCCCGGCACTGCCAGGTGGATGATCTGGGCCAGGCCCATGCCCAGCGCCAGTCCGATCACACCGCCCAGTGCGGACAGCGTCACCGCCTCGCCCAGGAACAGGCCCAGGATGGTGTTGCGCGGTGCGCCCAGTGCCACCAGCAGGCCGATCTCGGCGGTGCGCTCGCTCACCGCAATGGTCATGATGGTGACGATGCCCACGCCGCCCACCAGCAGCGAGATGCTGCCCAGGGCGCCCACCGCCATGGTCAGGATGTCCAGGATATTGGATAGCGTGCGCAGCATGTCTTCCTGCGTGGTGATGGTGAAGTCTTCGCGACCGTGCCGTGCGTTCAACCGCGTCTTGATGGCAGCCACCACCTGCGCCGCGGGAACGCCTTCCTCATAGGCCAGATCAATCTTCATCAGGCCATCGCGGTTGTACAGCTCCAGCGCACGCGCGGTGGGGATGTAGGCGGCGTCGTCCAGGTCTACGCCCAGGAACTGACCCTTGGCCTCCAGCACACCAATCACGCGGAACTGCAGGTTGCCCACCCGCACGCGTGCGCCCAGGGGGTTGGCACTGCCAAACAGTTCGGACTTGAGTTTGGAGCCCAGCACCACGAAGGCGCGGGCGTTTTCCAGCGCCTCGTCAGGCAGGAACTGGCCGGTCTTGACCTTGATGCTGTAGACCTTGATCATGTCCGCGCCCACGCCGTTGACGGTGGTGCGGCGCAGGCGGCCATTGGCGCCGACCTCGGTGTTGCCCCAGACTGTTGCGGTCATGCCGGTGACGTGGGGCATGCTGCGCAACACGCGCGCGTCGTCCAGCGTCAGCGGTCGCACGGAGGACGGAATGCCGGTGGGGGCCGGCCCCGAGGTCTTGACCTTGCCCGGCGAGATGCTGGCGATGTTGGTGCCGAACTGCGTGAACTCCGCCAGCACAAAACGGTGAATGCCCTCGCCAATGGAGGTCAGCAGGATCACCGATGCAATGCCGACCGCAATGCCCAACAATGTGAGAAAACTGCGCAGCCGCTGCGCGGTGACGGCACGCAAGGCGAGGCGGATGGCGTCGATCAGCAGCATGGGACTAACGCTTGGAAAGGGCCTGAACCGGGTCCAGCTGCGCGGCGCGGCGCGCCGGCATCACGCCGAACAGAATGCCGGTGACCAGCGCCGTACCCAGGCCGGCCAGCACCGCCCAATCCGGCGGGTAGGCGGGGAAGGTGGGGTACAGCTGGCGGATCACCGCGGCTCCAATTTGCCCCAGCAGGTAGCCCACCAGGGCACCGGCGAGCGACAGCATGGTGGCCTCGGTCAGGAACACCATGCGGATGCCGCTGCCGGTGGCGCCCAGGGCTTTCAGCAGGCCGATTTCCGAGGTGCGCTGTGTGACGGACACCAGCATCACATTCATGACCAGAATGCCGGCCACGGCCAGGCTGATGGCGGCAATGCCGGCGACCCCCAGCGTGAGCGCGCCCAGCAGGCGGTCAAAGGTGGCCAGCACGGCGTCCTGCGTGATCACGGTCACGTCCTGCTCGCCCTCGTGGCGCACCTTGATGATCTCGGCCACCTGGGTCTTGGCGGATTCAATGGCCTCGCGACCATTGGCCTCGATCAGGATGCGAAACAGCGTGTTGCTGTTGAACATGGCCTGCGCCAGGGATACGGGCACGAACACCAACTCATCCGTATTCATGCTGAGTCCCTGACCGCTGACGGCCAGCACGCCGACGATGCGATAGCGCCGGTCGCCAATGCGCACCAGCTGGCCCAGCGCGGGCTCGCTGCCAAAGATTTCGTCGCGCACTTTGGCGCCAATCACGGCCTCGCTGGCGCCCCGGCGCCAGTCCCCGGTGGCCAGAAAGCGACCCTGGGCCATGGACATCTTGCGCACGTCCAGGTATTGCGACACGGTGCCGGCGATCATCACCTCGCGCAACTTGCCGCCAAAGCTGATCTCCGACGTGCCCACGGCCAGCGGTGCCACCTTGGCCACAGAGCTGGCACGCTGCAAGGCCTGCGCGTCGTCAACCGTCAGGTCGCGGGTCGTGTTGGTGATGGCGTTGCCGGGACTGAAACCACCGGTCTGCGAGCGCCCCGGCAGCACGATGACCAGGTTGCTGCCCAGCGAGGAAAACTCGTTCATCACGTAGCGCCGCGCGCCGTCACCCAGCGCGGTCAGAATCACTACCGCCGCCACGCCGATGGCCATGGCCAGCACCAGGAGCGAGGCGCGCAGCGGGTTGCCGGTGGCGGCGTCGCGCGCGAAGCGGATCAGGTCGGCGCTGCGCATGGTGCGGTGCTGGTTCCGTCAGCGGCATGCTGGCGCTGGTCGTGCTTGAGGGCGCCATCCTCCATCAGCAACTGGCGGTGCGCGCGTGCGCCCAGGGCGGCATCGTGCGTCACCATGATCAGGGTCACGCCGCGCGCGTTCAGACCTTCCAGCAGGCGGATGACCTCTTCGCCGGTGGCGCGGTCCAGATTGCCGGTGGGCTCGTCGGCCAGGATCATGGCCGGCTGCATGATGGTGGCGCGTGCAATGGCCACACGCTGGCGCTGCCCGCCGGAGAGTTCATCGGGCCGGTGGTCGGCACGGTGCTCCAGGCCGTAGTCCTTGAGCGCCTGCTGCACGCGTGCATGGCGCTCGGCCGGCGCCAGCCCGGCCAGCACCATGGGCAGGGCAATGTTCTCGGCGGCGGTCAGGCGCGGCACCAGGTGAAAGCTCTGGAACACAAAGCCGATGCGCTGGCTGCGCACCCGGGCTTGCTCGTCGGGCGACAACGTTGTCACATCGCGGCCTTCGAGGCGGTACAGGCCGGTGTTGGGGCTGTCCAGCAGGCCCAGCAGGTTCAATAGCGTGGACTTGCCCGAACCGGACGGGCCCATCACCGCCACGTACTCACCGGCGGCGATGGACAGATTCAGGTTGCGCAGCGCGTGCACCTCGGAGTCGCCGAGGTGGAAGACCCGCTCAATGCCGGCCAGCTCGATTTGCGCGGGGCTCATTTCTTGGCTTTGTCGTCAACCACATAGGCGGCGCCGGGCTTGACACCTTCGCGCTCCAGCGAGGTCACCACCTTGTCACCGGCGGCCAGGCCGTCCAGCACCTCGGTGAATTCCCAGTTGGCCAGGCCGGTCTTGATCGTGCGCTCCTGCAGCGTGCCGTCCGCACCGGCGACCAGGACGCGGCCGCCCTCCTGCAGCGCCGAGGTGGGCACGCGCACCACCTTGTCACGCACGGCCAGCACCACTTCCACGTCGGCGCTGTAGCCCACCAGCAGGCGCGGCAAGGCCTTGTCCGTCGGGTCGAGCGTGGCTTCGATGTCCACGGTGCGGGCCTGCTTTTCGACGGCGGTCACATACGGCGCCACGCGGCGCACCTTGCCCGCAAAGGATTGTTTGGGCAGCGCGTCAAAGCTGATGCGCACCGGTTGGCCGGCGCTGATCTTGGGTGCATCCACTTCGTCCATGGGGGCACTGACATAGAGGCAGGTGTCGTCGATCAGGTCGATGGCTGGCGGCGTGGGCACGCCGGGTGGCGAGGGCGTGGAGTATTCGCCGACCTCGCCCACGATCTTGGCGACGGTGCCGGCAAAGGGCGCATACAGAATGGTGCGACTTTGGTCCACCCTGGTGGCGCTGACCCGGGCCAGCGCCTGGATCACGTCGGCTTTGGCGGCATCGCACGTGGCGCGTTTGGCCTGCGCGTCCGCACGGGCCTGCTCGTCGCGTGAGCCGGAGACAAATCCCTGTTGGAACAAGGATGTCTGGCGCTTGGCTTCCGATTCGGCATTCACCGCCACCGTGCAGGCTTCGGTGACGTGCTTGTGCGCCGTTTCCACCTGCGTCTGGGCCAGGGTGCTCTGCGCCTGCTGGTCGTCGTTCCAGAGCTTCATCAGCAACTGGCCCTTCTTGACACGGTCGCCTTCCTTCACCGCCATGGTTTCAATGCGCCCGCCCATGGTCGTCGACAGTTTGGTGCGCTGACAGGCCTCCACCGAGCCAGCACGGGTGTTGGCAATGCTGGATTCGACCTTGCCCTGGTCAATCTCCGCCACCAGCACGGCAATGGGCTTGGGGCGCTTGGCCCACCAGATGGCGCCTCCCAGCAGGCAGATGACGAGCAGGGCCAGCGCAATGCGGCGAATCAGCGAAGAGGACATGCGGTCGGTTCCGAGCGTGGTGATCGCCCCATTCTAGGGGCCACCACCCGGCATGGCTTGACCTGCCGCAAGTGCCGCAGGACTGCCGGGTGCAACGCGGTGCGCCGGGCTTGCTATTGCAACGCTATAAAAATAGTAGCTTCTTACGCACTATCCACGAGGGCTGGTGCCACTATTGGCTGTGTTACATGAGGGCGGTTTCGCGGTCCAGCGCAATGGCGGCTTCCAGCGTTTCCAGCAAGACCTTGCGCACCTTGAGCTTGGTGCCCTTGTGGGCGCCTATGTTGAGCTTCTGCAGTTGCTGGGCCAATTCGCGCGCGGTGCCGAGCAACTGTTCGGGTGCCACCACCTGGTCCAAAAAGCCGGCGGCCAGCGCGCCCTGAGGCGTGAACATTTCGGCATTGATCACCGAGCGCTGGAAGGCCGGTGGGCTCAGGCGGTCGCGCGCCAGGGTGATGCCCACGTGGTGCATGGTCATGCCGATTTTTACCTCGTTCAGGCCGATGCTGAACGGGCCTTCCACGCCGATCCGGTAATCGGCCGACAGCAGCACAAACGCGCCCTTGGCCACGGCGTGGCCGGGGCAGGCCACGATGATGGGGAAGGGGTGGGCCAGCATGCGCCGCGCCAGCGTCGAGCCCTCGGCCACCAGGTTGATGGCGGCCTGCGGGCCGGACGTCATGACCTTCAGGTCGTAGCCGCCGCTCAGGATGCCGGGCTGACCGGTAACGATGACCACTGCACCGTCGGCCTCTGCGCGGTCCAGGCCGCGGTTGAAGTCGGCAATCAGTTCATGGGAAAAGGCGTTGACCTTGCCGTTGTTCAGGGTCAGGGTGGCAATGCCGTCGTCCAGGCTGTAGGTAACTAGTTCACTCATGGGGTGTCCTGCAAAAAAATCGAAAGAACCAGTCTAACCGTTGATGGCGGCCAAGGCGTCCTGCAAGCGGCGTTCGGCGTCACCGGTGATACAGGTGGTGGGCAGACCGACGTCCTGCAGGCAACGCAGGATACGCGCGTGCACCGTGGCACGCATGGCCTCGCCATCGCGCTGCAGGCCGTCGGCCACCCAGGGGATGTCGGGCGCCAGCAGCAGGGTGTGGGCGTAGCGGGCGTGCAGGGTGAGTGCCTCGGGGTATTGGCTGGCATCGCCAAACACACAGTCGCTGTAGACGGCGGTCAGCAAGGGCGCGGTGTCGCAGAACACCCAGGCGCGGCGTTGCTGGCGCGCCTGTGCCAGCGTGTCATCCTGCAGACGTAGTTGCGTTTGCAGGATGTGTGCCTGCTCGGCGTGCAGCGGTGTGCGTCCCTGCTGATCCGTGAATGTACGCAGGTACTCTGGCACCCACAGCCCGCCCATCTGCGCAGCCAGCGCCTGAGACAGCGTGGTCTTGCCGGTGCACTCGGCACCGATCAGGCAGATGAGACGAGATTTCACAATCAGTTGGGGTCAGAACTCCACCGTCACCCGTGCCCGAACGGTGCGCGGTGTGGAGGGGAACAGATAGGTGCCGCCCCAATACTGTGTCGGAGCTTCGCGCCAGTAGCTGCGGTCGGTCAGGTTTTCCACGTTGAGGTTCCACTGCGTCACCTTGCCGATCAGGTGGTTCTGGTAGCGCAGGCCGGCGTCTAGTTGCCAGGCGGCGGGCAGGGCCACGCTGCCGTCGGCGGTGACGGTCTTGCCGCTCTCGGAGGTCAGCAGGCCGTTGATCGACAGGCCGGGCACGGCAGCAATCTTGTAGTCGGCAAACAGCGAGGCCTTGGTCTTGGGCACATTGGTGACCAATTGACCGACCAGGCTGGGGTCCACGGCGGCGGTGTACTTGGCGTCCAGCAGCGTCAGGCTGGCCTGCAGCGACAGTTGCGTGTCCACCTGACCCACGGCACTCAACTCCACGCCACGGTGGCGGGCGGTCTTGCCACCGGCCACGCGCAGCGGAATGCCACTGGCCGTGGGTTGGTCGTCAGCAAAGGGTTTGTCGATGCTGAAGGCAGCAACGGACACCAGCAGGCGGGGATGGGCTTGCCACTTCACGCCCAGCTCGGTTTGCTCGCTCTTGAGCGCGGGCAACACCTCACCGGCGTTGACGAACAGCGTGGGGCGATTCGGCACGGCTTCCAGTTCCACGCCCTGGCCCCAGCTGGCGTACAGCATGGTGCTGGCCACGGGCGACCAGGCCAGGCCGGCCCAGGGGGTGGTCACGGTCTGCTCGAACGCAACCGCCTGAGACCCGTCACTGCGTTCACTACTGCGACTCAGGTGCGAGGTGCGCAGGCCGACAAAGCTCTGCACCGTGGCGGTCAGATCGCTGACCAGGGAGGCGGATGCATCGATGGCGCGTTCGCGGCTGTTGGTGTTGAGGTCCAGCGCCGTGCCGTCACCCGGCAGCGAAATGGGCGTGTTGATGTTGGTGGTGCCGACAAAGTTGTAGGCCTGCGTGGGGTTGAGTTCGGTCTTGGCGTTGCGGCCACTCAGGCCCAGGCTCACGCGGTGCTGCACGCCCAGTGCGGAGAGCTTGCCGTTGAGCTTGGCGTCCCAGGCCCAGGTGCTGCGCTCTTCGCCTTCGCTGCGGTAGTCGTAGATGTCCACATCACCATTGCCGCACAGGCCGGGGTAGACATAATTGGGTCCTGTGCTGCAACCATCGGGGAAGGCCAGGCGGTCCTGGATGACGGTGCGCTGCAGCCCCAAGCCCAGGCGTGCCTGCCAGTCGGCGTTGATCTGGTGATCCACGGCGAACTGGGCGTTGGTGCTGGTGGCCTCAAAGGGCTGGGACCAGCTCTGGTTGTTCAGGTTCAGGCGCGCGTAGTTGCTGGCCGGCAGCGTGTCGGCCACGCCGTCGCCATTGGTGTCCAGCAGGCCCAGGCCGGGGACTGAGGGCTGCTTTTTGTGGTGGTATTCCAGGTCGGCGGAAATCTTGGTGCCCGGTGCTACGTTGGTGGCCAGCGCCACGCTGGCAAATTCGCGCTTGCCATCGGCCCGGTCGAACTGCGTGTGCAGGTCTTCGGCCGCCAGGTTGACGCGCACGCCCACGCCGCCCCAGGCGGTGTTGGCATCCATATGCACCTTGCTGCCGCCATTGCCGTCCGCGCCCAGCGACACGGTGGTGAAGGCATCGCGCTGCGGCGTCTTGGTCACGAAGTTGACCAGACCACCGGGCGCCGATACGCCAGACTGCAAGCCAGCCACGCCCTTGAGCACTTCGACGCGTTCCTTGTTCTCCATGGCGATGGGTGCGTAGTTGGAAACCGGCAGGCCATTGCGCAGGAAGTTGGTTCCCGCATCCAGCAGGAAGCCGCGTACCGACAGGCCTTCAACGTAGCCGGTGGTGTTGTAGCTGTCCGCCAGCGAGGCATCGAGTTTGATCGCCTGCGACAGGCTGCTGCTGCTCGTTGCCGCCAGCAGGTCGGCACCCAGCACGGTGATGCTTTGCGGCGTCTTGGCCAGCGTCTGGCCGAAGCCGCCCACATCGGCACGGTCCACATCCAGCACCGGAGCGGCCTTGGAAGTCACCGTGACGGAGTCCAGGCGCTGAGTGGTGGTCTGGGCCCAGGCGGGTGCGGCAAACATCAGGGCCAGCGCGGCGGCACTGGGGGTGAGTGGGAAATGAAGACGGTGTGCCATCGAGAGTGTCCTTAGTCGACGGCAGGGGAGTGCAGATAGGCCAGGGCGCCCCATAAACGGAGCACTGGCATTTTCATCACGCTTCCCTGCGCAAGTATTACCTTGATCAAGTTCCAGGGTGTTATCTCAGCCGATGGTCAGACGACCCTCAGCACCCCTAGCGTTTACAGCCTGGCACGGTGCCAGGTTGATAGGCGTATTGTAAATCCCGGTTTAAGACCTGCGGCGAGCCGGGCTTTGCCGCCCTTACGTGCGATCAATCTTCCACTCCAGCGCGACCGAGGTCGTGGTCTTCACCACGCCATCGAAATTGCCCATCTCGTCCAGCAGCGTGTTCATGCGCAGTGCGGACTCGGCACGCAGCAGCACCACATAATCAAACTCGCCACTCACGGCGCAGAGTTGCCGTACCTCGGGCATGCGCTCCAACTTGCGCACCACATCGCGCCCGGCCTTGGGTTGCACGGTGATGCCGACAAAGGCCTGCAAGCCGTGGTCCAGCACATCCTGCCCCAGGCGCACGGTGTAGCCGGCAATCACACCCTCGCGCTCCATGCGGGACAGGCGCGCCAGCACCGTGGTGCGCGCCGTGCCCAACTGGCGCGCCAGGTCGGCGGTGGAGGCGCGGGCATTGGCCTGCAGCAGGGCCAGCAGGTCGCGGTCCAACTGGTCGCGCAGGCCGGCACCGTGTGCGGGCGCTGCGGCCTTGGTGGTGGGGCGCTTCCTGGGACGTGTGGTGGTGGCCATATGGTCGATTTGAATGTTGTGGCGGACGAATTGTCATTTATTCAATCCAGTTCGTCAAAACGGCTGTGCATTGTGTCTGAAACCGCGCCTAGACTTTATCTATACAAGTTACAACGAGGAGATGGTTCATGCGTGTTGTGTTGATGGGTGCCGGTCATATCGGCCAGACGATTGCGACCCTGTTGTCGCGCAGTGGCGACTACCAGGTCAAGGTGGTGGATCGCAGTGCCGAGGCGCTGGCCAAGCTGTCGCACTTGCCGCTGAAAGTGGTGGGCATGGACACGGCCGACGCCGCGGCTCTGCGGGCCGAATTGCGTGGCTATGACGCCGTCATCAACGCCTTGCCCTACCACCTGGCCACCATGGCCGCCACGCAGGCGCTGGAAGCCGGCTGCCACTACTTCGACCTGACCGAAGACGTGGCCGCCACGCGCGCCATCATGCGCCTGGCCGAGGGCGCCAACACTGCCTTCATGCCGCAGTGCGGCTTGGCGCCGGGCTTCATCGGCATCGTGGCCCATCACCTGAGCCAGAAGTTCACCCACCTGCAAGAGGTCAAGATGCGCGTCGGCGCCCTGCCAGCCTTCCCCACCAATTCGCTGAAATACAACCTGACCTGGAGTGTGGACGGGTTGATCAACGAATACTGCCACCCCTGCGAGGCCATCCGTGAGGGGGAGATCATCGAGGTGCTGCCGCTCGAAGGCATGGAGCACTTCTCGCTGGACGGCACCGAGTACGAAGCCTTCAACACCTCGGGCGGCCTGGGCACGCTGTGCGAAACGCTGCGGGGCCGGGTGCAGACGCTGGACTACAAAACCGTGCGCTACCCCGGCCACCGCGACATCATGAAGATGCTGCTGCAGGAGCTGGGCATGCAGTTCGACCAGGAGAACCTGAAGAACATCCTGCGCAATGCCATCCCGCTCACCATGCAGGATGTGGTGCTGGTGTTCGTAACCGTCAGCGGCGAGCGCGATGGCCAGCTGGTGCAAGAGGTGTTTGCCCGCAAGATCTTCGCGGACCGGAATGAGGCCGCGCCCCTGAGCGCCATCCAGATCACCACCGCCGCTGGTATCTGTGCCGCGGTGGACCTGTTCCGCGAGGGGCATTTGCCCCAGTCCGGCTTCATCCGCCAGGAACAGATAGAGTTGCCCGCATTCCTTGCCAACCGCTTTGGCAGTGCCTACCAGCAGTCGCGCCAAGTCGAGTCCATTGGTTAATTTGTTGCGGAGCCTTCATGTCTACCCACACCGATTCCGTTCAAGCGTTTTTCACTTCACTCAACGTGCCTGCCGCTGCATACCGTGCAGGCAACCTGCCATCGCGTTCACCGATTGATGGTTCCACGTTGGGGCTGGTGCGCACCACACCGGTCGCCGACGTGGCCAGCATCGTTGCCCGCTCCCACGCGGCCCAACAAGCCTGGCGCAGCGTGCCCGCACCCCAGCGCGGCGAACTGGTGCGCCTGCTGGGCGAGACCCTGCGCACCCACAAGCAGGCGCTGGGCACGCTGGTGTCGCTGGAGGCTGGCAAGGTCTTGTCCGAAGGCCTGGGCGAAGTGCAGGAGATGATCGACATCTGCGACTTTGCCGTCGGCCTGTCGCGCCAGCTCTACGGCCTGACGATTGCGTCCGAGCGCCCCGGCCACCGCATGATGGAAACCTGGCACCCGCTGGGCGTGGTGGGTGTCATCACCGCCTTCAACTTCCCCGTCGCCGTGTGGGCCTGGAACGCCGCGCTGGCCCTGGTGTGCGGCGACAGCGTGGTGTGGAAGCCGTCAGAGAAAACACCGCTGTGCGCGCTGGCCGTGCAGGCGATCTTTGAGCAGGCCTGTCAGCGCTTCGGCGCCGACCGCACGGCCGATCTCTCGCAACTGCTGATCGGCCACGCCGATGTCGGCCAGGCCCTGGTGGACCACCCGCAGGTAGCGCTGGTGTCTGCCACCGGCAGCACCCGCATGGGCCAGGCCGTGGGGCCTCGCGTGGCGGCACGGTTCGGGCGTAGCCTGCTGGAGCTGGGCGGCAACAACGCCATCATCGTCGCCCCCTCGGCCGACCTGGACATGGCCGTGCGCGCCGTGGCCTTTGCTGCCGCCGGCACCGCCGGCCAGCGCTGCACCACCGCGCGCCGGCTCATCGTCCACACTGCGGTGCATGCCGACCTGGTGGCACGCCTGACCCGCGCCTTTGCCAGCTTCACCATCGCCTCTCCACTGGAAGACGGCACGTTGGTCGGCCCGCTGATCGACCAGGACGCCTTTGACGGCATGCAGACCGCTCTGCAACAAGCCCGCGAGCAGGGCGGTGTGGTCACCGGTGGCGAACGAGTCTTGCAGGACCGTTACGCAGACGCCTACTACGTGCGCCCGGCGCTGGTGCAGATGCTGGCGCAAACCGAAGTGGTGTGCCACGAGACCTTTGCGCCCATCCTGTATGTGATGCAGTACACCGACCTGCAGGAAGCCATCTCCATGAACAACGCGGTGCCCCAGGGGCTGTCGTCGTCCATCTTCACGACTGATGTGCGCGAGGCCGAGCAATTCATGTCCGCCGCCGGCTCGGACTGCGGCATTGCCAATGTGAACATTGGCACGTCGGGCGCGGAGATCGGTGGAGCCTTTGGTGGGGAGAAGCAGACGGGTGGTGGGCGTGAGTCTGGCTCGGATGCGTGGAAGAGCTATATGCGCCGGGCGACGAACACGGTCAACTATTCGCGGGAGTTGCCGCTGGCGCAGGGGGTGCGGTTTGAGTTGGGGTAGGCTAAGCTGCTTGCTATTGAATTGGGAGCTGCTTGCGTATATTCCACGAGGGATGGAATGGTATTTGTCTTAAAAAGACCTCTGCTACAACATCCGTTTTGATGAAAGCAAAGTCGAAGTCATGTGGTTTATCAATAGGCGACGAACTGATCGCTAGGTTTCCCCAGTAAAGCCGTTGTTTAGCCTTGAAGTTAGGCCGCTTCATCCTTGGGGGGCCGTGAAGTAGTCGGTGCGAAATCGGCGATCCTCTGTGCCGTCTCAACCATTTCGCGCAGCCAGTCCGCGAGTTCAGTGAACTTCACTTCGCGCGTCCCGATTACTAAACGATCAATCGTTTTTACTGTCTGGCTTTGTTCAGTTGGGTGCGGAACCTCTGGGCCGTCAGGCTGGAGCGCAAACGGTTGTCCCGGCTGAAGTCTGCCGTCAATTACCAACTCCTCCATGTGGTGTATTTCGTTGCGCATCTGCCGGAAGCGATCACCAATCGCATCGGTGGCGAAGTCGGGCCGCTCGGTGTTTATGTGCACGCACAATGGATCACGAGAGGGATGTCGACGCAGTTTGCGAAAGCTGTTCGCAGCGCGGTACATATTGGACAAACAGCTTTCGAAGTGAGAAATCGACCTGTGCATTGCACTCAGGTTAAGTGAGCTGCTCGTACCCCAAAATTCTTTGAGCTTCATTTGGGCTAAGTTGTATTCGGCAATCGCTGCTTCAACAAGACGCATGTATGTTCCCGCTAGTGCGTTGACCTGATACTCCTTCGAGATTGATCCGATAAAGATGGTCTTCGTCCAATAAGGCAGGAGAATCTTCTCGAACTTCTGCAGGTCTGGCGCATCGAACTCGACATACATGTTTATTGCCCAGCGTAGAAGTCGTTGGTTCAGCGATGCATCATTTCGCGGTGTTCGTGTGGACTGCTGGGTTCGCCAGTGACTCTAGAAGTTGAGCAGTTGTCTTCGCAAACTGTTGGAGAAACTCAAGATCAATATGTGCTGAGCCTCTCTCGTAAATGTATCGCCACTCGACGAACGCACTGGAGATGGCGCCGATCTTCTGCCGAAGTGCCCATTCTTCGAGCGATAGTGCAGCGGCAATGGACACTTTTGATTGTGGCGTCAATTTGATGAATAGCTTGAGCAGATCATGGCCCGTTGCTTTCCCTTTTTCGATTGCGATTATTGCTTTCAAGCTGAGCTCAATCCCGAACACAGCGCATACCACTGCAGGAACCAACGGCGCTTGAATCTGGCCGCTAGGTAGCGGCCTCTTCTCAAAGCATCGTTCGGCTGCTGTGAGAAAGCTAGAGGCAGTGTTTTTGATGTGCTGTGGATCATGCGCCATTCATGGCCTCGTATTGTTAACGTTTGAATTCACCGGGCTGCGCGGCTTTTCGCGCAAGTCCGGCGGCATGAAGGGTTAGCCCACATCTGGCGGATCTACAAGAAGATTACGTCGACGCTTGCGAGACGAAAGGCCCCGTGAGAACCGCTCCAGTACGAATTCCATTGGTCCTTCGAGACGATCAATGGCCCGAAAAATTCCTTCGGAAGGCGGCTGATCCTTTTCGCGAGCTCTGTTTACCTGCTCACGAAGAGCAACCCACCGTTCGGCAAGATCCTCAAATACCGGATGCCCCTCTATTCGTTCCCTTGATAAACCAAGAATGCTTTCCAAATATCCCGGTGGTAGAAGGGAAGTTGGGTCGTTGAGAACTCGGTGTTGCTGCCGTACGAGTTCTAACACCTCCTCAAGAATCTCGCTTGGCTCTGCATTTGCCGGAGCAGAACTGGATGCTGTCAAGGCAGAGAAAGGGGTGGTCTTTTCGAGATCTTGGAGTTGCTTCTCCAACTGAGGCCACCAGACTTCGAATACCGTGTTAAGTCGAATGTCTTCCAGAGCGCCTTGTGGAGTTGCCGAGTTGATGCTGTGAAGGAGTTTTCTAACGTCTTCCCGCTCAGCAATTGTCGATTGGAACTGGAGGATTGGTCCGGTTTTGACTTCTGATCGCTTTATGGAAAATAGGAAAGGTGAAACTCGTCCCTTCTCGACGGACTTAGAAAGAGCCCCAGCCTCGAAATTGAGCCAAGGTGCTTCCACGTTATCGCGAGTAACGCAGAGAATTCCGTATCCAGAAGACTCCAGTTCCTTGGCAATATCAGTACTCCACCGTGCCCCCTTGTCAATGTCTTCCGAGGAAACATATGGCTCGATAGACTGAATCACGGATGGAAGCCAATCACGAAGGATTGTTGCCACTTTGTGACTGTGCTCACCTGACCAGCTCAAGAATACTTTCAATTGTGCCTCCCTATCGTGATACTTGTGTGCGACCGCAATGCATATCCTCGGATACCCTGGCAATTCCAGCTTAGCCGGTCAGACAAGAATACATTCATCCGCTGCATGTGCACGATCCCATCGCGCGCCAAAGCGCATGCAGTCTTGGGCTGCAAAGAACCTAGCCGAAAAATGAAATGCATTGCCGTCCCTGTCGATGTGGCCGCCTATGCTGGCGACTTGGTGTGTGCGTCGGGCGCTTGCCCCGCTTCAACGTGGGGACACTATAGCCCAGCCGGTGTGGCACATCAATGGCCTGTCGCGTGGCATGCGGATGTGATGCCGCGCTAAGCGTCATCGCCGGATGGTCATTGACAAAAAGTGGTGCTAGCCCTCGTCGATACTGCGTATTAAGCTATGAATTTGGTAGCGTCCGAGGCTACGGCTTTGCCTTGCCCAACAGCGCCAGAAAGCCCGCCGTGGCCGTGCGTGCGGCGGGCAGGTTCAGCAGTGTGTGGGGGGCGTTGGGCACCAGCAGCACGGCGGCGCGCGGGTTGTCTTTCAGGGCGGCGGTGCAGTGGCCTTCGGCCTGCGGATTGCCCAGCCAGGTGTTGGAGCGGGAGAAGAAGGGGTCCGTGGTGCTGATGACGTTGAGCACTGGCTTGCCGGGCTCGAAGGCGTTGAGCGGTTCCTTGACGAAGTAGTTGGCTTCACAACTCCAGGCATACAGCATGCGTGCGCTGAACTCCGTGCCGGTGTAGCGGGCCACGGGCACTGCGCCCTCGCTGGTGCCGGCCAGTATCAGGCGGGCCGGGTCGGCCCAGGTCTGATTCTTCAACGCCGCCAGCGTGGGTGCGATCTCGGACGCGCGCAGGGCCAGAATCTTCTCGTAGGCATCCTTGTCGATGGGCGACTTGTAGGTTACGTGGCCGGCCAGCGTGAACGAGTCGGGCGCGATGCTGGCGTAGCCCAGGCTGGCCAGCCATTGCTGCCACTCACCAATGGCCTTGAGCCCAAGCCCGGACGAGCCGTGCAGAAACACCACCACGGGGAATGGGCCGCCGCTGCGCGCGGGGATGTCCTTGAACTTGCCGCAAAACGCGGCTCCGCCCGCTGGGCCAGCGGGCAGGCAGACGTCGGCCTGCTGGGCAGTGGCGGCGAGGGATGCGGGTGTGTGGACCCAGGCGTCGCCCTTGATCTCGCCAACCGGCGCGGGCGTTTGTGCGCCAACACTGGCGCCGGCGAGGGTGAGGGCTGCTGCAATGGCACGGATGATGGGCTGCATGGGTGCGGACTCGCGGATGTGGGGTGGATGGGTGGTGTCCAGTTTATACAGCCGCACGCGCAGCGCCAATACGGAGTGCGCGTTATGCTGGCGCCCTTGTTCATTGAAAGGTGTCTATGCCCAGGTTTTACCGAACCGTATCCCTGGCTGCACTGAGCGCTTGGCTGCTATCCGCGGCCAGTGTGTGCTTGGCGGCCGTTGTGACCACCCCACCGGTGGCTCCCGTGAAAGAAGTCAGCGAAACACTGCATGGTGTCACGCTCAAGGACCCGTACCGTTACATGGAGAACCTGCGCGATCCGGCCGTGCTGGCCTGGTTTCAGGGCCAGGGCGATTACGCCCGCGGGGTGCTGGACCGCATTGCCGTGCGTGACGGGCTGGAGCGCCGCATCACCGAACTGACCGCCGCCAGCGGCGATGCCATCAAGGACATCAGTCGCATGCCGGGCGACCGCATCTATTACCTGAAGCGCCCCAAGGGCGAGCGCCAGTTCAAGCTGGCCATGCGCGTGGGCCTGCAGGGCGCCGAGCGCATTCTGGTGGACCCCGAGGTGCAGGCCCAGCGCACCGGCGTGCCGCATGCCGTCAACTACTTCCGCCCGTCGTGGGACGGCAAGTACGTGGCCTACGGTCTGTCGGCCGGCGGTTCGGAAGACGCCTCGCTGCACATCCTGGATGTGGCCGCAGGCAAGGACACGGCCGCCGTGTTCCCGCGCGTGCACGAGATGGCTGTGAACTGGCTGCCCGACAGCCGGTCGCTCACCTTCAACCAGCTCAAGGAACCTACACCCGGTGAGCCCGAGTCCGAGGCGTATATGGACAGCCGCGTCCTGTGGCACGCCGTGGGCCGCGCCGCTGACAAGGCCGTGCCGGTGTTTGGCCCCACGGTGACCAAGAGCCTGGGCCTGGCCCGGTTGGATGTTGCCTCCATCCTGTTTGCGCCGGGCAGCCCCTGGATGCTGGCCCGCACCACCGACACCACGCTGCCCGAAGGCCTGCTGTTTGTGGCGCGCGTGGCGGACCTGGGCAAGCCCGGCATCCGCTGGACCAGGATTTCGGGCTACGAGGACAAGATCACCGACATTGCGCTGCGTGGCAACGATCTGTTCTTCATGACCCACGCCAATGCGCCCCGCAAGCACATCCTGCGGTTGGATCTGCGCAAGCCGTCTTTGCACAACGCGGTGGAGGTGGCCGCATCGCCTTCGGACGGCGTGCTGGAAGATTTCTCGGTGACGCGTGACGCCATCGTTGGTGCCGTGCGCCAGGGGACCGAGATTGTGCTGCGTCGCTACACCGCGGGCCAACCGCAGGGCGAGGCGGTGGCCATGCCGTTCAACGGTGCCGCGCACTTGGCGGAAGACTTGGCCCACGCCTACCCGGATGTGCTGTACACCCTGCGCGGCTGGACGCAGATGCCACGCACCTTCGTCCTCAAAAATGGTGTGTCGTCAGACGCGGGCCTGCCGGTCAACCCGGTGTTGGTGGGGCTGCCCGAGGTTGAGGTGGTGAATGTGGACGTGCCCAGCCACGATGGCGTGCTGGTGCCCATGACGCTGCTCTACAAGAAGGGCCTCCAGCGCGATGGCAGCAACCCGACGCTGCTCTATGCCTATGGCTCCTATGGAATGTCCGAAACGGCCGGCTTCTCTCCGGCACGCATGGCCTGGATCGAGCAGGGCGGCGTGCTGGCGTTGGCCAATGTCCGCGGCAGTGGGGTGCATGGCGACCCCTGGTACCGCGCCGGCCAGAAGGCCACCAAGTCCAACACCTGGAAGGACGGCGTGGCCTGCGCCCAATACCTGATTGCGCAGGGCTATGCCACGCCCAAGACGCTGGGCGCAATGGGCACCAGCGCGGGTGGCATCTTTGTCGGTCGCACGGTCACCACCGCGCCGGAGCTGTTTGCTGCCGCCATCTTTGACGTGGGTGTCATGGACGCCGTGCGCGCCGAAGACAGTGCCAACGGTGCGACCAATATCTCGGAATTTGGCAGCTACACCAACCCCAAGGAATTCCCGGCCCTGCTGGAGATGAGCACCTACCACCACATCCAGGACGGCGTGGCCTATCCGGGCGTGCTGATCGTGCAGGGCATGAATGACCCGCGGGTCGATGCCTGGCACGCCGGCAAGGCCGCCGCCCGCCTGCAGGTGGCCACCAGCAGCAAGCGGCCCATCCTGCTGCGCCTGGACATGCAGGCCGGCCACGGCATGGGCAGCACCGCCACTCAGCGCAATGCCATGGCGGCCGACATCTACAGCTTTTTGCTCTGGCAGATGGGCAAGACCGGTTTGAAGGAGTAAGGCGATGCGCGCACCACTGTTGAACCCGCTAGCGTCTCTGGAGGCCACCTTCAAGCGTCTGCACCACTTCGGCCATCTGGCCTCCATGGCCGGATGGGACCAGGCCGCCATGATGCCGCCCAAGGGCGCTGGTGCCCGGGCCGCCGCCATGGCCGAGCTGCAGGTGCTGATGCACCAGACCCTGACCGACCCGCAACTGCCGGTGCTGCTGGACGCGGCCGAGCAGACCGACCTGAGTGACGCCGAACGTGCCAGCCTGGCCGAGATGCGCCGCGAGTGGGCATTGGTGAACCGTTTGCCGCAGGACCTGGTGGAGGCCCAGAGCCTGGCCGCTTCCCGCTGCGAGCATGCCTGGCGCACCCAGCGCACGGCCAATGACTGGCAAGGCTTTGTCGGCAACTTCCGCGAGGTGGTCACGCTGGCGCGCCAGGAATCGCGCCTGCTGGCCGATGGCACCGGCGCGACGCCGTATGAGGCGCTGATGGACAAATTCGAGCCCGGCATGCGCGAGAGCGCCATCACCGCCCTGTTCGGCGAGGTCAAGACCTGGCTGCCCGGACTGATCGCCACGGTGATGGCGCAGCAGCGTACCCAGACGGTGCTTGCCGCCGAAGGCAGGTTCCCGGTGGAGCGCCAGCGTGCCTTGGGCGTGGACATCATGGGCCTGCTGGGTTTTGACTTTGAAGGCGGTCGCCTGGACATTTCCACGCACCCGTTTTGCGGCGGCGTGCCGCAGGACGTGCGCATCACCACCCGCTACATCGAGGCTACGTTCGCACCCAGCCTGATGGGCATCATCCACGAGACCGGCCACGCCCGCTACGAGCAGCGCCTGCCGCGCGACACCGTGCACCTGCCCGTGGGCCGCGCCCGCTCCATGGGCGTGCACGAGAGCCAGAGCCTGTCGTTCGAGATGCAGTTGGCGCGCAGCCCGGCCTTTCTGCAGCTGATCGCGCCCCTGGTCAAGCAGCACCTGGGTGAACAGGCCGCATTTGAGGCCGACAACCTGGCGCGTCTGTTCACGCGGGTCAAACCCGGCTTCATCCGCGTGGATGCGGACGAGCTGACCTACCCGGCGCACGTGATCCTGCGCTTCGAGATCGAGCGTGCGCTCATCAATGGCGAGATCGAGGTGGACGACATCCCCGCGCTGTGGGCCGAGAAGATGCGCGACTACCTGGGCGTGGATGTGGCCGGCAATTTTGAGAACGGCTGCATGCAGGACATCCACTGGCCCTCCGGCATGTTTGGCTACTTTCCCAGCTACACGCTGGGCGCCATGTACGCGGCCCAGTATTTCGCCACCATCCGCCGGCAGCACCCCGATCTGGACGCGCGCATTGCCAGTGGGGATTTGTCACCGGTTATGAACTGGCTGGACGCCAACATCTGGAGCCAGGCCAGCCGCTGGTCCACCGACGAACTGGTGAGCCGCGCCACCGGCGAGCCGCTCAACGCCAGCCACTTTCGCAAGCACCTGGAGGCGCGTTACCTGGGCGTTTGAGGCGGGCCTGCGCTATTTCAGGCTGGCGCAGTCGGCGCCGCCGGTCAGGTGCACCTTGAGCGGGGCGGTGGCGCCTTCCTGGTACCTGCTCCACACGCTCTCGGGCACGTTGCAGGTCCAGGTCTTGCCACCGGAGCCCAGCGTCAGCACATAGCTTTCACGCCGTGGGCCCTCTCGCTCAGAGCCCAGTGATCCCACGGTGCCTCCCAGAAAGTTGGCGTTCAGGTTGTTCACCGTGGGCCAGACCGGGTTCAGGGAGCTCTGCGTGTCCGCCTTCAAGGATCGCACCGTGCGCCAGCGGTTGACCTGGTAGCGGCAGCGGTCGTCGTACACCGGTTCGTCCCGGTAGCGCGTCGTGCATTCCCGGTGCTTCACAAACGTGCCGTCGCCCTTGTCGATGCGCTCGTCATGGCAAGTCTGGCCGTCTGGTACCTGGCGGGTGGAGCGTTGCTCGCGGCTGCGCGAGATGCCGTAGGCGTCCCCCGGAACGCTGTCGCACCAGGCCGAGTCCGACACCCGCGCCATCTGCTCGATCTGGATCTCGCGCGTCCAGGTGCGCTGCGCGACCGTGGCCGTGGTGTCCTTGGTGTGGGTGAACAGAAAGACCATGCCGATCACCACCAGGGCCAGCGCGGCGAATGCCCAGCGCAGCCAACCGAAACTGCGCTTGGTTGTCGGAGCCGTGGGTGCAGGGGGTGGAGCGGCGGTGTCCACAACCAAGGCCACGGGCTTGGTGCCGTCCTGTCCGGCGCCACAGTTGGTGCAGTGCGCGGCCGCGCGCGAGTTGGGCGAGCTGCAATAGGCGCAGCTCCAGTCGGCGCCGACGAACCGGTGGTTCTTGGCCTCGACCTCTTCGCCTTCCTTGGGGAAGTAGCGCTTGGTGGGGTCCTGCGCCGCGCCACAGGTCGGGCAATGCCGATGGCTGTCGCCCAGCAGGCCCTTGGTGTTGCACTGGGCGCAGTCCCAGAGCATTTCGTAGTAAGTCTCTTGTTCGGCCATGAATTGCTATGAAAACAGTAGCTATCTACGCATATTCCACGAGGGCTGTAGGCCTATTTGATCGAGAACGACTCTGGCTACCTGGCCCTGTCGGTAGCCAGAGCGTTTGATTCCATCAGTACTGGTACACGCCTCGCCCGGACTTGCGACCCAGGCGACCCGCAGCCACCATCTCGCGCAGCAGCGGACAGGGGCGATATTTGCTGTCGCCGAACTCGGTTAGGTAGACCTCCATCACAGCCAGGCACACGTCCAGGCCCACCATGTCGGCCAGGGCCAAGGGACCTATGGGCTGGTTGCAGCCCAGCTTCATGCCGGCGTCAATGTCTTCGGGGGTGGCCAGGCCTTCATACAGCACAAAGAACGCTTCGTTGATCATGGGCACCAAGATGCGGTTGACCACAAAGCCGGGCGCGTTCTTGACGGTGATGGGGGTCTTGCCCAGGGTCTTGGCCATGGCCTGCACGGCGCCGTGGGTGTCGTCACTGGTTTGCAGGCCGCGGATGATCTCCACCAGTGCCATCATGGGCACGGGGTTGAAGAAGTGCATGCCGATGAAGTGGTCGGGGCGGCTGGTCACGGCGGCCAGCTTGGTGATGGAGATCGACGAGGTGTTGGATGCGATGATCACATGGGTGCCAACGATGGCGTCAATCTGCTTGAGGATCTTGACCTTAAGATCAAAATTTTCGGTGGCCGCTTCGATCACCAGTTGGGCGCTCTTGAGGTCGTCATAGCTGGTGCTGCCCTTGATGCGGGCCAGCACAGCGTCCTTGTCGGCGGCGGTGATCTTGTCCTTTTTCAGCAGGCGGTCCAGGCTGCCGGACACGGTGCTTAGCCCCTTGGCCACGGCGGCGTCGGAAATGTCGACCATGACGACGTTGATGCCCGATGTGGCACACGCCTGTGCGATGCCGTTGCCCATGGTGCCTGCGCCGATGATGCCTACTGTCGTGATGCTCATGATGTTCAAAACTCCGTTCAAAAAAAGAGAAATTCGTCTATGCCGCTATCGTACCGCCGTGTACCGTCAGGAGTGCTACGTAGCGACCAGCCGGATGGTGAAGCAGGTGTGCCCCTGAGACGAAGTGACGGCTATCTGCCCGCCGTGCGCCTGCACGATGGCCTGGGTAATGGCCAGGCCCAGGCCTGTTCCTTCACCACCGGCACTCTGTCGTGAGGGGTCGGCACGGTAGAAGCGCTCAAACAGGCGTGGCAGGTGCTCCGGCGCTATGGGCTCACCGGGGTTTTCAACGGTCAGCACGATCTGGTCGTGCTCCCGTGCCATGTGAATCCGCACACTCTGGCCCGCCGGTGTGTAGCGCAGGGCGTTGGACAGCAGGTTGCTCAGCGCTCGGCGCAGCATCAACCGGTCGCCAGGGACCTGTGCGGCACCCATCAGCTCCAGGCGAACGGCCTTCTCGTCCGCCAGGGCTTCGTAGAACTCGAAAAGGCCTTGCACCTCGCGCGCCAGGTCCACGGTTTCGCTTCGCGCCATCAGTTGGGACGCGGCCAATGCGTTGTCGGCCTTGGCCAGGAACAGCATGTCGGCAATCATGCGGGCCAGACGATCCAGCTCTTCCGCGTTGGACTCCAGAATGCCCCGGTAGCTGTCCGCATCGCGCGGGCGCGACAGCGACACCTGGGTTTGCGTCATCAGGTTGCTGACAGGCGTGCGCAACTCGTGGGCGATGTCGGATGAAAAGTCAGACAGGCGGCGAAAAGCCTCTTCAAGGCGCGCCAGCATTTCGTTGAGCGTGGTGGCCAGTTCCGCCAGTTCGGCTGGCACGGCATCGGTGGGCAGGCGCTGGTCCAGGCTGTGGGCGGTCACGCCAGCCGCCCGTGTGCGCATGGCCTTAAGCGGGGCTAGGCCGCGGCTGGCGGCAAACCAGCCTAGCAGGCCGGTAGCCAGTGCCGCACCCGCAACAAACAGCCACAGGGTCTGCATCAGCGTGTCCATGAAAATCTGGTGGTGGGCAATGTCCACCGCAACCGCCACCTGTAGCGGCGCCGCACCAGGAATGCCGGTGGGCATGGCAGCCACCAAGCCGCGGTAGTGGCTTGCACCAACGGTCCAATCCAGCAACTGGGAACCATCCGCAGCAGCGTCCACAGGCAGCCAGTTGCCAGAGAACTCGCCATTGGGGGGCGTCAGCAGGACCTGCTGGTCGGGACCCGTGATGTGCACCATCAGGTCATGGTGGCCGGTGGCGGTATCGCTCAACTGGGATGGCAGGCGGGCCAGTTCGGCCGTGGTGCTGACCCGCGCAATGGCATGGTGGGCCAGCATTAGCTTGGCCTGCAGGGCCTCGCGGTCCAGTTCCTCAAAGTGGCGCTCAATGGAGCCGCTGACCAGCCAGCCCAGGGCCAGCAGTACCACGCTGGAGCCGGTGGCAAAGAGCAGCGTGAGCCGCGTGGTCAGTGACAGGGGTTGTGGCATGGACGCGATGGATGGGTGGGTGAACGGCGCAGTCTGCATTGTGCCCACTCGTGGCCTGGAGTAGTGCTCGCCTGTGCTACCGTGCAGTCTGACTGATACAAATGCATACCGCGGGTGGGGGAGTTGTTCGTATGGGACGTGTGTGGCTATGGGTGTTGTTGCTCCTGGGGGCGGGTTGCCAGGCGGGGGAACGCGTTCGCATTGGTGCAGAGGATGACTGGCGCCCGTTTTCTTACGCGGTAGCGGGGCAGCCCACCGGGTTCGCAGTTGATGTGGTGCGTGCTGCCTGGACGGCTGCGGGTGTTGAGTTGGAACTGGTGTCGTTGCCCTATGCGCGTTGCATGAAGGAAGTGGATCGCGGCCTGTTGGCAGGCTGTTTCGACACGCTGCGCGATGCCTTGCTGGAGTCTCGGTATCGCTGGCACCAGCAACCCCTGTTCCGGGCCATGATCGGCATCTATGGTCGCGCCGGTGCAGTCGATGCACGCAGCCCATTGACGCTGGAGAGTCTGCGCGGCAAGCGGGTAGGAACGACCCATGGCTACGATTATGGTGAAGCGTTTGATGGGGACCGCAGCATGCAGCGGGATGTCGCACCGTCCGATGTGTCTTCGCTGCGCAAGCTGGTGGCCGGCCGGATCGACTATGCACTGGTATACGACCGGGCTGCCAACGCAATTGGCCGGGCCAACCCCGAGTTGGCCCAAGGGTATGTGCGCATGGGTGTCTTGGCCGAGCAAAATTTGTATCTTTCGTTCTCGCGCGACTTTCCTGGCATTGAACGTCTGATTGTGTTGTTTGATCAGGGGCTGACCAAGGTGCGCAGTTCCGGCGAATACGCCCGCATCGAGGCGCGCTGGCGCTAGCCAGCTTTACCGTTGCTTCACGTCTTTACAACCGGGCAGTTAAGTTGGCAGGCCATCATGTCGGCATGCACAAACCACTGACAGACCTGATTCGTACTTTTCATGGCCATCGCGGACTGATTGCGCTGGCCTGGGTTCTGGCAAGCGCTGCCTTGCCCAACCCGGTGCAGGCGCAGATGCCCGCACTGCCCGCAGCCATGGTGTCCGGCCTGCCCGACATGAGCAGCATTGCGGCCCGTTTTGCTCCCAGTGTGGTGAATATCAGTGTGCGCGGTGTGCGCAAGGTGTCCACCGTGGCACCTCCGACCAGCGCCGATGGCGAAACGCCATCGGACTCGCAGGAGGATCTGTCCATGCGCGACTTTCTGCGCCGCTTCCAGCAGCAGTACGGCGGCTTGCCGCCCCAGTTGAACCTGCCGGTGCGGGGCGAGGGTTCGGGCTTCATCGTGCGCGGTGACGGGGTGATCCTCACCAACGCCCATGTGGTCAGCGATGCGGATGAGGTGGTGGTCAAACTCACGGACCGGCGTGAATTCACGGCCAAGGTGCTGGGGACCGACAAGACTACCGACATTGCCGTGCTGAAGATCGATGCGCAGAACCTGCCTGCGGTTCCGCCGGCGCTGCCGCAGTCGCTGCGCGTGGGGGAGTGGGTGGTGGCCATTGGCTCGCCGTTTGGCTTTGAGAGCACGGTGACCGCCGGTGTCATCAGCGCCACCCGTCGCGCGCTGCCGGGCGATGGCGCGGTGTCCTTCATCCAGACCGATGCGGCGGTGAACCCGGGCAACTCCGGCGGCCCACTGATCAATATGCGGGGCGAGGTGGTGGGTATCAACTCGCAGATATTTTCCCGCTCCGGTGGTTACCAGGGCGTGTCGTTTGCCATTCCCATTGATGTGGCCTACCGCATCCAGCAACAGATTCTGGCCACCGGTCAGGTGCGCCACGCCAAGTTTGGTGTAGGCGTGCAGGAGGTTGATCAACTTCTGGCCGAGTCCTTTGGCCTGCCCCGGCCCGCCGGGGCCCTGGTGTCGGAGGTGGTGCCCGGCGGTGCGGCCCAACGGGCCGGTCTGCAGATGGGCGACGTGGTGCTGGCCGCCAATGGCGAGGTCATGGAACGGGCCGTGGATTTGTCGGCCGTCGTCGGCATGGCGCAGCCCGGCACACCGTTGGCGCTGCGCATCTGGCGCGCCGGCAAGGAGTTGACGCTGAACGCGAAGCTGGACGATGCCGCACCCAACCGCACGCCGGTCGCGCCCGAGAGTGTGGCGCAACCCACCGGGCGCCTGGGCCTGGCACTGCGCCTGCCAAGCCCCGATGAACTGCGTGATTCCGGTGATGTCGCCGGTCTGTATGTTGAAAAGGTCAGCCCGGCCGCCGAGCGCGCCGGGGTGCAGGTGGGAGATCGCCTGCTGGCGATCAACGCAGAGACGGTGAAGACCGTGGACCAGGCGCGCGTGCTGGCCGAGCGGTCCGGCAAATCCGTGGCGCTTCTGCTGTGGCGCGAAGGCTTACGGGTGTATGTGCCCTTGCGGCTGGGTTAGCGCGGCTGGGCTGGGTCAGGTGCCGTCCGGCACCTCCAGCACATAGCCCATGCCGCGTGCCGTGCGGATCAGGCGCGGCTCGAAGGGGTCGTCCACCTTGGCGCGCAGGCGGCGGATGGCGACCTCGATGACATTGGTGTCGGAATCGAAATTCATGTCCCACACCTGGGACGCAATCATGGAGCGCGGCAGCACCTCGCCCTGGCGGCGCAGTAGCAACTCCAGCAGCGCAAATTCCTTGGCCGTGAGTTCGATGCGCGTCCCCGCACGCGTGACGCGCCGGCGCAGCAGGTCCAGTTCCAGGTCGACGGCGCGCAGCACCGTGGCCTCGATCTGCGTCTTGCCCCGGCGCAGCAGCGTGCGCACGCGGGCCAGCAGCTCCGAGAACGCAAAGGGTTTGACCAGGTAGTCGTCGGCGCCCAGCTCCAGGCCCTTGACCCGGTCTTCGATCTGGTCCTTGGCGGTCAGGAACAGCACCGGCATGTCCTTGCCGCCCCGGCGTAGCCGCTCCAGCACCTGCCAGCCGTTGAGCCCGGGCAGCATCACGTCCAGCACCAGCAGGTCAAAGTCGCCGGTCAGCGCCAGGTGCAGCCCGTCCATGCCGTTAGCCGCCAGCTCGGTCACAAAGCCGGACTCGGCCAGGCCCTGGCGCAGGTAGTCGCCGGTCTTGTGCTCGTCTTCAACGATCAAAATTTTCATGGGTGCATTGTGCCCACAAACACGCTGTCAGTAGCCTGTAGCTGGCGCAGGGCACCGTCTATGTGCTGGAGCGCGCCGGGCTGGGGCAGGCCATGGTGACGCTGGGTCTTTTAGCGGACTACTGCGTCAGCAACTGGCGCAGCACATAGGGCAGGATGCCGCCGGCCCGGTAGTAGTCCACCTCAATGGGCGTGTCGATGCGCAACAGCAGCGTGTGCGTGCTGCGCGTGCCGTCGGCCCGGGTGATGACGAGCTGCGCCTTGCTCTGCGGCGTGAGGTTCGCGTCGGGCACGATCTCAACCGTTTCATTGCCGGTCAGGCCCAGGCTCTGCCAGCTTTGGCCGGCCGTGAACTGCAGCGGCAGCACGCCCATGCCAACCAGATTGGAGCGGTGGATGCGCTCAAAGCTGCGTGCCACCACCGCCTTGATGCCTAGCAACTGCGTGCCCTTGGCCGCCCAGTCGCGGCTCGACCCGGTGCCGTATTCCTCGCCGGCGAACACCACGGTGGGAATGCCTGCGGCCCGGTAGCGCTCGGCGGCATCAAAAATGGACAGCTGCTCACCGGTGCCATCCGGCCCTTGGTACAGCGTGATGCCGCCTTCCGTGCGGGAGCCGGCGGCGTCGCTGGGGATCATCAGGTTCTTGATGCGCACGTTGGCAAAGGTGCCGCGCACCATGACTTCGTGGTTGCCGCGGCGCGCGCCGTAGCTGTTGAAGTCGGCCTTCTGCACGCCGTGGGCCAGCAGCCACTGGCCGGCGGGAGATGACTCTTTGATCGAACCGGCTGGCGAGATGTGGTCGGTGGTGATGGAGTCACCAAACAGCGCCATGATGCGTGCGCCCGAGAGCTTTACGCCATTTTCGCCTGCAGCCCTCGTGAACTCTGCGTGAGTCGCTACTTGTTTGATAGCAAAGTCGTCAAAGAATGGTGGCCGGGCGATGTAGGTGCTGGTCGGCCAGGTGTAGGCTTGGCCGGACACGCCCTTGATTTTTTTCCACAACGCGCCCGGCTCGGACTGGACCTTGGCGTAGTTGTCGCGGAAGGCCTTGCCTTTCATCGCGTACTTCATCAACGCATGGACTTCATCGCTGCTGGGCCAGATGTCGCCCAGGTAGATATCACGTCCGCCCTTACCCTGGCCCAGGGGCTGGGTCATCAGGTCGACGGTGACGCTGCCGGCAATCGCATAGGCCACCACCAGCGGCGGGCTGGCCAGGAAGTTGGCCTTCAGGTTGGGGTGGATGCGCGCCTCGAAGTTGCGGTTGCCCGAAAGCACGGCGGCGCAGACCAGGTCGTTGCCGGTGATGGTGGCGTTCAACTCCGGCGTCAGGTCGCCCGCGTTGCCGATGCAGGTGGTGCAGCCGTAGCCGGCCAGCGCAAAGCCCAGTTTTTCCAGGTAGGGCAGCAGGCCGGCTTCCGTCAGGTATTCGGTGACGATGCGCGAGCCCGGTGCCAGGCTGGTCTTGATGTGTGGCTTGACCTTGAGGCCGGCTTCCACCGCCTTCTTGGCCAACAGACCGGCGGCCAGCAGCACATAGGGGTTGGACGTGTTGGTGCAGCTGGTGATGGCGGCAATCAGCACGTCGCCATGGCCCACGGTGATATCCGGACGGCCGCTGGCCGCCGCCGTGGCGGACGGCGCGGCCGCTGCATGGTGAGCCGCCAGTGTGGGTTTGTTGGCCTCCATTTCGACCAGATCGCGCGCGGCACCCGGACGGGTGGGTGGCGCCAGCGGCACGCCGGCTGCGGCGGGTTCGCCAAAGGCCCGCACCAAGTGGCGGGTGCGGAAGGTGGCGGCCGGCTGGTTGAACCCGTTCTCGGCGTTGGGTTTGGAAAACAGCGATTCAAACTGGCCCGCTACCTGGCCCAGTTCGATGCGGTCCTGTGGTCGCTTGGGGCCGGCCAGGCTGGGCGTGACGCTGCCCAGGTCCAGCCGGACCACGCGGGTGTAGGCAATGTCCTGCAGGGTCTTTGGGGCTTCCATCGTGCCGGGCACGCCGAACAGGCCCTGGGCGCGGAAATAGGCCTCGAAGGCCTCGATCTCGCCCTTGCTGCGGCCAGTGCCTTTGAAGTAATCCAGCGTGCGCTGGTCCACCGGGAAGAAGCCCATGGTGGCGCCATACTCGGGCGCCATGTTGGCGATGGTTGCGCGGTCCGGCACGGCCAGGCTCTGCGTGCCCTCGCCAAAGAATTCCACAAAGGTGCCGACCACCTTTTCGCGGCGCAGTTGCTCGGTCACGGTCAGCACCAGGTCGGTGGCGGTCACGCCCTCGCGCAGGCGGCCTGTCAACTCAAAGCCAATCACATCGGGTGTCAGAAAGTACACCGGCTGACCCAGCATCGCGGCCTCGGCCTCGATGCCGCCCACGCCCCAGCCAACGACGCCAATGCCGTTGATCATCGTGGTGTGGCTGTCGGTGCCGACCAGCGAGTCGGGGTAGTACAGGTTCTTGGCCTTGTGCACGCCGCGCGCCAGAAATTCCAGGTTGACCTGGTGCACGATGCCAAAGCCGGGCGGCACGACGCCAAAGGTGTCAAAGGCCTGCATGCCCCATTTCATGAACTCGTAGCGCTCGCGGTTGCGCTGGAATTCCAGCTTCATGTTCAGGTCCAGCGAATTCTTCTTGCCGTAGTGGTCCACCATCACCGAGTGGTCCACCACCAGGTCCACCGGCACCAGTGGTTCGATGCGACCGGGGTTCAGGCCCAGGCGCTGTGCCGTGCTGCGCATGGCGGCCAGGTCGGCCAGCAGTGGTACACCGGTGAAGTCCTGCAGCACCACGCGGGACACGACAAACGGAATCTCCGCGCTGCGTGCGCCCTGTGCCTGCCAGTTGGCCAGCTCGGCCACATGTTCGGGCGTGACGCGTTTGCCATCGCAGTGGCGCAGCACGCTTTCCAGCACGATGCGCAGCGAGATCGGCAACTGGTTGATGTGGGGGAACTTGCGCGCCAGGGCCGGCAGCGAATACAACGTGCCGGTTTTACCCGAGGCCGTCGTAAAGGATTTGATGGTGCTAGAAAAGGCGTGGCGCATGGGTTGCTCCTGTTCCGGTGGGGTTGGCTGCATTGTGGCAGCACGTTTTGGCATAACCTGTGACAATCGCCCGAAAATGCGCATCCAGCCAGAAACACCGCTTGCTGCCGGATCGACCGACCCGCGTGCCCAGCTGCGCGAGCGTTATGCGGCGGTGCGGGCGCGCACGCTGGCGCTGGCCCAGCCGCTGTCGGCCGAGGATCAGTGCGTGCAGTCCATGCCCGACGCCAGTCCGACCAAGTGGCACCTGGCGCACACCAGCTGGTTTTTCGAAGCCGTGGTGCTGCAGGCATTCCAGGCTGACTACGGTCTGTTCAATGCGCATTACCTGTACCTGTTCAACTCCTACTACGAGGCGCTGGGTCCGCGCCACCCGCGTCCGCAGCGCGGCCTGCTGACCCGGCCCGCGCTGGACGAGATCCACGCCTACCGCCGGCATGTGGATGCCGCCATGCAGGCCTTGCTGGCGGCAGCGGATGCGGCCCAGTGGCCGGCGCTGGCGGATATGGTGGAACTGGGTTTGCAACATGAGGAGCAGCACCAGGAGTTGCTGTTGACCGACATCTTGCATCTGCTGTCCTGCAACCCCCTGCTGCCCGCCTACCAAGCCCCTGTGCCTGACGCGGATATTGGGGTGGTGGACGCGACGCCACAGTCATGGTTGGCGGTGCCGGGCGGCCTCTATCGCATCGGGCATGGGGGGGATGGCTTTGCGTTTGACAACGAAACACCGCAGCACCAGGCGCTGCTGCACCCGTTCCAGATGGGCAGTCGGCTGGTGACCTGCGGCGAGTACCTGGACTTCATCCACGACGGCGGCTACCGCAATGCTGCCTGGTGGCTGTCGGATGGCTGGGCCCTGGTCAACGGTCAGGGCCTGGGCGCACCAGACTACTGGCTGGCACCGGGTGATCCGCGTGCCCCCAGTGACCACTGGCAGCAGTTTGGTCTGCACGGCGTGCAGCCACTGGACCGCCACGCCCCGGTGACCCATGTCAGTTTCTACGAGGCCGCCGCCTACGCCGAATGGGCCGGTGCACGCCTGCCCACCGAGTTCGAGTGGGAGGTGGCCTTCGATTCACCCGGCGTGGCGCAGATGCTGGGCGCTGCCTGGCAGTGGACGCGTTCGTCCTACGACCCGTACCCCGGCTTCCAGCCCCGCAGCGGTGCGGTGCGCGAATACAACGGCAAGTTCATGGTCGGCCAGCAGGTGCTGCGCGGTGCCAGCGTGGCCACGCCACCGGGCCACAGCCGCAAGACCTACCGCAACTTCTTTCCGCCGGCGGCGCGCTGGCAGTTCTCCGGCATTCGGCTGGCAAAGGATTCAGCATGAAAGACAACCTGGCGTTTGTACTCAGCAGTCCGGCACCGCTGGATGCGGACGCCGCCAACGAGGCGGTGGACAACGCACCGGCGGTGGCGCACCGCGCATTTCTGCACGACCTGCAACAGGGCCTGGTGCGCTCGCAAAAAAGCATCTCGCCCAAGTATTTTTACGACGCCGCGGGCTCCGCGCTGTTTGACCGCATCTGCTCCCTGCCGGAGTACTACCCCACGCGTACCGAGCTGGGCATCCTGCGGCACCACGCGCGGGACATGGCGGCGCACATCGGGCCGCATGCGGAGATTGTGGAGTTTGGCGCCGGCTCCATGCGCAAGGTGCGCCTGCTGCTGGACGCCATGGAGCAACCCCGGCGCTACATTCCCATCGACATCTCGACGGAGCACATGACGCAGGCCGCGCACAGCCTGCGCCAGGCCTACCCGGTGCTGGACGTGCACCCGCACAGCGGCGACTACACGCAGGACCTGGTGTTGCCACCGCACGCGCCTGGACACGGGCGGCGTGTGGGCTTTTTCCCGGGCTCCACGCTGGGCAACTTCGAGCCGCATGAGGCTCTGCGCTTCATGCGCCAGTGCGCAAAGGTGTTGTACGGCGGGGCGCTGATCCTGGGTGCTGATCTGGTCAAGAGCCCCGATGTGCTGCACGCCGCCTACAACGACGTGCAAGGTGTGACGGCGGCGTTCAACCGCAATATCCTGGTGCGGGCCAACCGCGAGCTGGGCGCCAACTTCCATCTGCAGCAGTTTGCGCACAGCGCGTTTTACAACGCCGCGCTGCAGCGCATCGAGATGCACCTGATGAGTACGCGCCGCCAGACCGTGCGCGTGGGGGAATACGCCTACGACTTTGCCGAGGGCGAAACCCTGCACACCGAAAATTCCTACAAGTTCACGGTCGATGGTCTGCACCACTTGGCCCAACAGGCCGGTCTGGTGCCTGGCCCGATCTGGCTTGATCCCGAAAAACAGTTCTGCCTGCTATGGCTGGACGCCCCACCCACAAGGAGCCATGCATGAAAGCCGTCTGGTACTACCCGGACCCCAAGCCCGAGGCCGCACAGATCAAGGGGCGCGTGGCGTTCTGGAAGGGCGTCGTTGTTTCCTGAGTTGCAGGCTATCGGTTTTGCAACAGCGATCCCAGCATTCCCACCAGTTCGTCCGCATTGCCCAAGCCACCAGCCGGCGCCGTGCCGTGCGGGGTGAGCTTGTCGATCAGTCCAGGCAACATGGCCGATAGCTGGTGCGAGGCCTGCGCCGGGTCCAGGCCCAGTTGACTGGCAATATTGCCCAGCGTGCCGTTGCCCAGCACACTGGCGATCTGATCGGCCGAGATGGGGAGGTTGTCACCATGGCCAATCCAGGAGCTGATGACGTTGCCCAGGCCGGCCTGGTTGAACTTCTCGGTCAAGCCGTTCAACCCACCCAGCTCGGAGTTGTTGGCCAACAGGCCGCCCAGCACCTGGGTCAAGCCGCCCTGTTGTTGCAGTTGGCTTGTGACGGCGCCAAGTACAGAGTCCAGTAGTCCCATGGTGTGCTCTCCTGTGAAGTGGAAGAGGGCATCGTAGCAAAGTTGGTGATGGTGCGCCACGAGCCGCGTGCCATCAGACCGGGGACGCTGCCAGCTTGAATGTGCCGCCAGGACCTGCCAGGATCAGTCCCCTGGCGACCAACTTGGCAACGGATGCGCCGATGGACCCTTTGGGGATGCCTATGTCGCTCGCCACCGAAGACTGGTTGAGCTTTGCGAAGTCTTCGCGGTTGAGCAGCACCTGCAAGCGCTGCCACACCTTGCCGGTGTTGCCGGACAGGGGGCGAGGGCTGCCGGCCGCCTTGGACCGGCGCTTGGCGGCCTTGCGGGGTGAGCGCCTGACCACGGCATCGGTTGCCTGGATTTCCTGCAGTACTTCCAGTGGCTGCTCCTCGGTCGCCATGGGTACTCCCAAGGCCGGGACCATGCTCAGTGTCGGCAGGGCGGCGGTGGACATGCTGGAGGCTGCATCAAAGATTTTTCTGAACTCCGCTTCGATCTGGGTCAGTGCCTGCGACAGGCGGGCAACCGTCTTCCAGTCTTCGAACAGCGTGTCGTTCGCCAGATCAAACGGGTTTTGCAGCATGGCTTCCTTGACCTGGTCGGCATAGGCCTGCGCAGCGGTCTTGAGTTCGGCATCGGCGGCGTAGACGGCGGCACCGGCGGACTGGATGGCAGAGAGGATTCGGGTGGGCAGTGGCACGGGTAAAGTCCTAATGAACGGTGGGGTAAATCGCAGTATGGATCAGATTGTGAAACAGGGAAAAGGCGGCTAGGGTGTTGCGACTCTGGGCTGGCGCCAGACCAGCACCACCAGCGTGGCGGCAACCGCCTGCATCAGGCCAATGACCAGCGCCGAGCCGCTCCAACCCCAGCTCTCATAGGCCAGACCTGCCGCCCACGTGCCGGCCGCTCCACCGCTGTAGTAGCTCAGGTAGTAGATGCCCGTTGCCAGCGAGCGGCCTTCAGTAACGCTCTTGGCGATCGAACTGATGGTGGCCGACTGGCACAGGAACACCCCGGTGGAACAAACAGCCAGTCCGGCGACCACCGCCCACAGCGAAGGAAACAGCGTCAGCGCCAGGCCACCAGCAGAAATGCTGAGTGCGCCCAGCATGGACAGCATGAAGCCCAGGCGGTCAATGTGGCGGGCAGCCAGCGGCGTGACAAACACGCCCACCAGGTAAACGGTAAACACATTGGCCAGGCCGGCGGCCGTCAGGCTGAAAGGGGGGGCGGCCAGATACAGGTTTACATAGGTGAAGGCGCCTACCAGAGAGAACAGCACGCAGAAGCCCACTGCACAGGCCGCCATCAGTCGCCGGTTGCGCAGATGGCTCCCCAGCGTGGCGATGGCGCCGCGGAAATTGCGGTTGGGCACAAAGTGGCGTGATGCGGGCAGGGACCTCCAAACCAACAAGGCACCCAGCAGGTTCAGAATGGCCAGCGTCACGAAGGCGCCGCGCCATCCGAGCAAATGCCCGGCGTGCCCCGTGATGAATCGCCCGCAAAACCCGCCCATAACGGTGCCGCCCACGTAGGTTGTCGTCATGCGGACCACGCCGCCATGGCGAAATTCTTCCGACAGGTAGGCAATCAGCACGACGACGATGCCTGGCACCGCCAGCCCTTGCAGGAAGCGCAGCGCGATCAGCGTGTTCAGGCTGTGCGCAACCGGAATCAGCGCGGTGGGCAGCGTCAGCGCAAACATCGACGTGCACAGGATCGCCTTGCGCCCGAACGCGTCGGACAGCATGCCCATGAACGGTGACACCAGACCCACCGCCAGCACCGTGGCACCGACCGTCAGACCGGCCTGCAGTGCGGATGCGTGGAAGTCGTCCATCACCATGGGCAGCACGGACTGCACCGAATAGACGTTCAGAAAGGCAAAGAAACCGATGATCCAGACGATGGGCCGGGACACCTGTACGCCGTCGCCCAGAATAAAACGGCGCATGTTGTTGGCTACCATGGTGCGATTTTAGAAGGGAGTCGCCCTGGCATGTTTTGTCCCATGTCGTGCAAGCCCTTTCCATCCCCTGTAGTCACCAGTCTTCTGGTGCGCGCTGGAGTGTCCGCCATCCGGCTGGAAATGGCTGCACGAATGATTACCACCATTAGCCAACGCGGTTGGCAGCGTACACACCCTCCGCAGGGACAGTCGGGTCTGAGGTGGTGATGCGTAACTGCTACAAAAATAGTAGCTGTCTACGCAGATTTCACGAGGGCTGGCGGCCTATTTTGCTGTGCGCTTGGCCTTGGCAGATGGGGCCACTGATGCGGCGATGGACGCACCCTTTTCTAGTGCGGAGTCCAGCGCGCTCTCGGCGTTGGAAGCGGCGGCCTTCAAGCCCTTGGCGACGGGTGCAAAGCTTTCGGCTGCGGGATGGGCCTTTTGCACCGCATCGACCGTGTCATGAAACTGGGTCACGCTCAGGGCGACGGCGTCTTTCAGGTTCTTCTGAAACTGGGCAATTGTCGCTTCGGACGAGGCCTTGAACGCCTCAAACGCGGCCTGGGGATCCTTGGCGCCCTTGACGGCTTCCACGGTCTCCATCAGCGTCGCTTGCGCTTGGGCTGCCTGACTCTGTGCGAGGTCCGCCCATGCCTTCAGGTTGTCTTGAACGGGGCGCAATGCCTCCTGAGCCGCCGCCAGGTCGATCTTGGGAGCGGACTCGGTCATGGACTTGGCAATGGCTTCGAAGGGAGTGTTCTTGAACATGGTGGACCTTTGTTAAAAATGTTGCAGTGCAGCAATTATGAACGCAATTGGCGAAAAGCGCCAGTTAGTTGGCAAACAGGGGGCTCACGTCTTCGATCCCTCGATCATGGATTGGGACATCAACCCGTAAAACTCGGCCCAGGCATCTTGCGTGTCGGGTGTGAAATCGGGTCCCAGGAACTCACCCAGCGTCAGCATCAGCGCATCGCCAAAGCCCAGATAGTGCGACTCCATCACGCCATAGGCGACATGTCTGCGACCGAAATCGCGCAAGGTTCGGACGAATAGCTCCCACTGGTCCAGCAGGCCGATGGCGACATCAATCACCTTCATCATGCCGGTGACCTTGGCACCGTTGTCGCTGACAAACAATGACTGGGCCTCGTGATCCTGATTGAACAGGTGGATGTGAAATCGTGAAACCAGCTCTGGCGATTGCCAGGCCACCTTGGACCAGGATTTGCTGATCAACTCAACTTGGTTTTGGGTCATCTGCGACTCCAGAATGTGATCGCTTGCTACTGTAGTTGAAAAACCGCCGATATGCCAAGGAAACGCAATCGCTATATCCTCGGACGCTCATTCGGGCTTTACGGGGAATTCATGCTGATAGCAATCATCATTCTTGCGGGACTCTGGGCAGGTCTGCAAAACTCTTTGGCTGGCGGGGGATCTTTCATTACCTTGCCGGTTCTGATGCTGTCTGGCATGTCGCCGCTGGCTGCCAACATCACGTCAACGGTGGCCTTGTTTCCAGGGCAGGTGACATCGGGCCTGACAGGACGGCGGCTGGTCACCGGTGCCGGGAAACTGGGCTTCTGGGCCCTCTTCGGGATCAGCGTTTTGGGTGGCGCCGTGGGTGGCTTGCTGTTGCTCAATACGCCGTCGTCGGTCTTCACGTCCCTGGTTCCGTGGCTGGTGCTGTTTGCCACCACCGTCTTCGCCTGGGGCAGCTTTTTCAGCAAGCCCGGCCAGTTCAAGGCGCACCTGGGGCCTGTGGGGGCTGGCGTCGCCCAGTTTCTGATCGCTATCTATGGGGGGTATTTCGGTGGCGGGATCGGGTTCCTGATGATCGCCGCGCTGACCATGGCCGGGCTGCCAACACGCAATGCGGGCGCCACCAAGAACGCGCTGGCCGGCGTCATGAATGCCTCGGCCGTGCTGCTCTTTGTGACCTCACCGCAGGTGCATTGGCTGGAAGCCATCGCGTTGGGCGTCGGTGCCATCGTTGGCGGGCTGTGCGGCACCTGGGCACTGCACAAGGTCAACGAAAAGGTCCTTCGCATCCTGATTGTCTGCATTGGCATCGCTCTGACCGTAGGATTGTTCATCAAGCCCATCGCGGGGTAGTGGGGCCGTCACCATGCAAGCAGATTCGCAGATGGGAGGTGCCGCCTGGTCAGGGCTTTGAGCAAGGCGGTTAGACCCTAGCCTGGATGCCGGCGGGCAGGTTCCTGCTCCGTGCGTCAAGCAGGAGGCACAATGGAGCCGCGCGGGTTGCGTCCCTTCATGCAACAAGCGCTGTCCAAGTGGAGGCTGCATGCTTGAGAATCGTTGCAATGATTGCGCGGAAAAGCGGCAACTGGAGTTGATCCAGCGGGTGGGACGCGTGGGCTATTGGGAATACGACCCGGCAACGCGCGCCATGGTCTTGCCGCTGGCTTCACAACAGCTTCTGCGCAGCGTTGTCGGCAGCGAACGTGAGCCCTGCCAATCCCTGCTGGAAGCCTTGTCCGAACCCGAGCGGCGGCGGTTGCACAGTGCGTTGGACCAGGCGCATGCCAGGCGTCTGCCGTTCAATCTGGAGTTGCGTCTGTCGGACGGCACGCCCGAACCTGCGCATCTGGTGGTGCGTGGCGCACCGCTGTCAGCGAATGACGGAGCCCCGAGCTTGGCCGGCACCTTTCAGGACATTACCCAGAGCAAGCGCATTGAAAACGAACGTGAGCAGGTCATCACGCAGATGCAGGCCCTGCTGGATGCCTTGCCCCAGGGCGTGAGTGTGATGGACCGGGACTTGCGCCTGATCTTGTGGAACCGGCGTTTCTTCGAGATTCTGGGCCTGCCACAGAGTCTGGTGTACCGCTATGCACGGTTCGAAGACCTGATCCTGTACAACGCGATGCGTGGTGAGTACGGCCCGGGGGATCCGCAGGAGCAGGTGCAGGACTTCGTGGCCCGCGCCCGCGCCTTTCAGCCACACCGTTTCGAGCGCCACCAGACGGGTGGCGGCACGCTGTTGGTCGAAGGATCGCCTTTTACGTTTGGTGGAGAGGTGTCGGGCTTTGTCACCACCTATTCCGACATCACCGAACGCAAGCGCACGGAAGAGCAACTGACACGCCAGCGGGATGTCATGAAGACCATCATCGACAATTTCCCCGGAGCCATTTCGCTGTTTGACGGCGATCTGAGAATGGCGGCTTGCAACGAACAGTTCAGAATCCTGCTGGACTTGCCTCCGCACCTGTTTGAAAAGAGCGATGTGCACTTCGAGGACTTCATCCGATTCAACGCCCAGCGTGGCGAATACGGCCCCGGGGATGTGGACCAATTGACGGCCGCCAGGCTGGAAACGGCGCGCAACTTCCAGTCGCACCATATCGAGCGCGCCCGCCCTGGCGGTAAATGGCTGGAGATCACGGGAACTTCGATTCCCAGCGGCGGTTTTGTTACCAGTTACATCGATATCACCGAGCGCAAGAAAGCCGAAGAGCGCATCCGCGTGCTGGCGTTGCAAGACACCTTGACCGGGCTACCCAATCGGCTGAACCTCAATGAGCAACTGGAGCAGGCATTGCAGCGTGCACAGACCGGAGAGCCGGGTTTTGCGGTTTTGTTCCTGGACCTGGACGGGTTCAAGAAGGTCAACGACAGCTGCGGCCACGATGTGGGTGATGCGTTGCTGGTGCGTGTGGCGCAAACGCTCAGGACGGTGGTGCGCCAGACCGATGTAGTTGCCCGGCTGGGGGGCGACGAATTTGTCGTGCTCCTGCACGACACCACGGACGACGCCACGGTGGTGGCGCTGGCGGACCAGATCGTGCAGGGCATTGGCGAGCCCTGCGTGCTGCTGGGCCATGCCGTGCAGGTGGGAGCCTCCATCGGCATTGCCGTCCATCCCCGCGATGGGGTGACGCGCGAAGGCTTGCTGAAGGCCGCCGACCAGGCCATGTACGGCGTCAAGAGCCACGGCAAGGGCGGGTATCGTTTCCGCGGCCCCGTTGGGTGAGTTGGGGGCCGAGCCCGTCAATGAACCGCGTGGCGCCGGATGCGATACTTGGGGCTGGTGGGCTTGCGCCCACCGCCTATTCCCACTGATGGACAGTTTTAGCGATGCAGCAACCCACGGTCAAACCCCAGAATCCGAATTTTTCTTCCGGCCCCTGCAGCAAACGCCCCGGCTACGATGTCGCCGCGTTGCAGCTTGACACCTTGGGGCGTTCCCATCGCTCGGCCATTGGCAAGCATGCGCTGGGTCTGGCCTGTTCCGAGACGGCCCGCATCCTGAACCTGCCGAAGGACTACCGCGTGGCGGTGGTGCCGGCCTCCGATACCGGTGCGGTGGAAATGGCGCTGTGGTCGTTGCTGGGCCCGCGCGGCGTTGATGTGCTGTCCTGGGAGACGTTTGGATCCACCTGGGTCAACGACATCGTCAACCAGTTGAAACTGCCCAACGTCAACCGGTTGCATGCCCCCTATGGCGAGCTGCCCGACCTGGGCCGCGTGAATTTTGACAACGACGTGGTGTTCACGTGGAACGGCACGACCTCGGGCGTGAAGGTCCCCAACGGCGACTGGATTGCGGCCGACCGCGCCGGATTGACTATTTGTGACGCGACATCCGCCGTCTTCGCCATGGAGCTGCCGTGGGACAAGCTCGACGTGGTCACCTTTTCCTGGCAAAAGGTGCTGGGAGGCGAGGGTGCGCACGGCATGCTGATCCTGGGGCCACGTGCCGTGGCGCGGCTGGAGAGCTACACCCCACCGTGGCCCATGCCCAAGATATTCCGCATGACCTCGGGTGGCAAGCTGATGGAGAGCCTGTTCAAGGGCGACACCATCAATACTCCGTCCATGCTGTGCGTGGCCGATTACCTGGATGCATTGGCCTGGGCCGACAGCCTGGGTGGTGTACCCGCCACGATTGCGCGCAGTGAGGCCAACCTCAAGGTCTTGGCCGAATTTGTAGCCGCCAATGACTGGATTTCCTTCCTGGCCAAAGACCCCGCCACGCTGTCCAACACCAGTGTGTGCATGACGCTGGCCGCGAGTGACGAACAGGTCAAGGCCATGGTCAAGCTGATCGAGGCCCAGGGTGTGGCCTACGACATTGGCGCCTACAAGGATGCCCCGGCCGGCCTGCGCATCTGGTGCGGCGCCACGGTGGAGGCATCCGACCTGCAGGCCCTGCTGCCGTGGTTGGGCTGGGCCTATGCCGAGGTTGCCGGCCACTGAGTGGCCCGCCGTGCGGTCGCATCCCCTCCGTTCGGTTTTCTGGCGTCTGCTGCTGGCACTGGCCTGCGGCGCTGCCCTGCTGGGGCTGGATGTGTGGCAGCGGCCCACCGCCCCGCCACCTGCCCACGCGGTGTGGCCACAGGCCGCGTCCGTGCCGGACCTGAGCACCTTGCAGGTGGTCGAACGTGGCCCCATTCCGATGCCCGAGGGCATGGCTGCCGCCCACGCCAGCACGCTGCTGGCCATGCCAGCCAGCCATCCGGCGGCGCTGACCGTGTTCTGGTTTTCGGGCGACCGCGAGAGCGGGCCCAATGTGCAGATCGCCGCATCGCAGTACCTGCGTGCCACGCACCAGTGGACGCCGGCCCGCTTTGTCGTCAACCGCTTTGTGGCGGGCGAGCAGTTGGGCTTTGGCCTGCGCCGTCTGGGCAATCCGGTGGCGTGGATGGACGGCCAGGGCCGCATCAACCTGTTTGTGGTGGCCACTGGCGGCGGCGGCTGGGCGGCGTCGCGCGTGCTGCACCTGCGCCAGAGCAGCGCGGGGCAGGCGCTGGACGAACTGGCGTTTGCGCCGGTACGGGTGCTGCCGCTGTCGTGGCTGTGGAACACCAGCTTTCTGGTGCGCAATGCGCCGTTGCCGTTGGCCGACGAGGGTATGGTGCTGCCCGTGCACTTTGAGCTGGGCATCAAGTACCCCAGCGCCGTCCGCTTTGACCGCGATGGCGGCTTCCAGGGCCTGGAGCGTCTGTCGGCGCGGCCCTATCTGTTGCAGCCGTCCCTGGTGGCCCAGTCACCGACGCAGTGGCTGGCCCTGATGCGCGACGAGCGCGCCCACGGCAAGATCGGCGTGGCGCAGACCGACGATGGCGGCCACCACTGGACCGATCTGCCGGATCTGACACTGGACAACCCCGACGCGGCGGTGGCCGGCCTGGGCCTGGCGCCGGGGCAGATGCTGCTGGCGCACAACTCGTCCATCGCATCGCGCGGCACGCTGGACCTGAGCGGATCAACGGATGGCCGCAACTGGGCTCGCATCCAGACACTGGAGCACGGTGCGCCGGACGATGAGTTCTCTTACCCCGCCCTGCTGTGGCTGGATGGCAGCCTGTGGGTCACATACACCGTGGAGCGCCACCGCATCGCCTGGATGCGCCTGCAGCCCGCCACGCCTGCACCGGGAGTCAAGCCATGAGTGCCGACCTGGCAAGCCACGCACCGCTGCTGCCGACGGCGGGCGCGATGCAGCTCTGGCTTCACCTGGGCTGGAGCGTGGTGCTGGCCTGGCTCGCAGCCTGGTGGGTGCCGCGCCGGCCGTGGCTGGCGGCGTTGCTGGCCGCGCTGTGGGCCTGGGCGCCGGGTGCCTATTCACCGGCCTATTGGCTGGGGCTTGCGTTCCAGGCGCCCAGCGTGGCCACGGTGCTGCTGTGCGCGGGCGGGCTAGCCGCCTGGGCGGCACAGCGTTTTGCTCCGTGTCCCCCGCCCGCTGCGCAGGCTCCTCCTGGTACGGAGCAGAACGCTGTGCCGCCCAGGCGGCTAGCGGACCGCCGCGTGCTGGCGCTGGCGGGCCTGGGCGCGCTGGCGGGCTGGGTGCTGCTGCTGGACACGTTTGCGCTGCTGTCCGCTCCAATCTACGCCTGGGGTTTCAGCCCGCTGGCGGTGGGGCTGATCGCGCTGGTGGCCGTGCTGCCGTGGGCATGGGGCCCGGCGGGTGGCACTGCACAGGGCTGGCGCCTGGCGGTTGTGCCTTTGGCGGTGCTGGTTTTCGTGGTCTGGCGGTTGCCCGGTGGCAATGTCTGGGACGCCGTGCTGGACCCCTGGCTGTGGCTGGCACTGCAGGTCCAGTTGGCCCGAATGGTATTGAATTGCTACAAAAAGCGTAGCTGATTACGCAATATCCACGAGGGCTAGGGCCTGTTTCGCTGCACCAGCCATTCGTGGCGGAACAGCCACTGCTGTGGGTACCACAGGTTGGCCAGCGTGATCTCGCCCTCCTTGTGGCGGCTCAGGATGTGCCAGCGTGTGCCCAGTAGCGTGCAGCGCGGCAGGCAACTCGGTGCGGTCTGCTCCAGGCTGTCCTGCAGCCAGACCACGGCATCGAATTGGTCGAGCAGAAAGGCCAGGCGTTTCACCGGCGGCAGGTCGGGGCGCAGGGCGCCGGTGTTGCGGCCTTCGGCGTCATAGGGTGTGATGCGGGCACCGGGCAGCACGAAGTGGAAGCGCTCGTACTGGCCGGTAAAGCCGTTGGGCACGGCCACGCGCTGGCTGCGCATCTGCGCTTGCACGTCGGCGCTGTAGCTGGCGGCCTCGGTGCTGATGGGTTGCACCATCAGGCTGAAGCTGGCATACAGAGCGAGCACGGCGAGCAGGCTGGCGTTTCTGCACCAATCCTTACGGATCAATCCGGCGATAGCCCACACTAAACCTGCGCAGACGGCTATCAAAGTCATAGCAACTTCGGTGGAAGAAGCGATCTGCATTTCGCCCATGACCCAACCGATACGCCCCAGCATGACCAGCGCTGGCAGCGTCAGGATCAGCGTGACCCAGAACCAGGCCTTGGGAATCTTCTCCCAGGCCAGCGCCATGAGCATGGCCACCGCCGGCATGGCCGGAATCAGGTAGCGTTCCGAGCGCTGGCTGGGAATGGTGAACACGACCAGCCACACTGCCAGCCAGAGCAGCAGGATGCGCAAGGCCGGCGAGAGCCTGGCGTAGGTGTCGCGCCGAACGGCAACCTTGAGCCCGACCCAGCCCAGGCCCAGCACGGTAAAGGCCAGCAGGCCGGCGTTGAATGGGTAGGCCAGCAACTGGATCCACATCGGGTAGGTGCCAAACAGCGCGTTGTGCCAGTAGCCCTGGGTGTTGGACATCTTGCCGGCGTTCTCGGCCAGCACGAATTCCTGCCAGACGGATGCCGGGTCCGGGTCCAGCACAAACCACAGGGCGAAGAGGCCCACCGCCAGCGCCGTGCTCCAGGCCACGCCTGCGGTGGTGCGCGCAGTCAGCGGCCAGCGCAGCGCCGGTGCACTGAACAGCACGGCGCACCACAGGGCTGCCGCCGTCGGTGCCGCCAGTGCAAAGGACTTGTAGGCGCAGCCCAGGCCGATGGCCAGACCGAACAGGGTGTAGGTGCCAATGCCCCATGTCCCGGGCTCCCGCAACGGTTTGGCGGGACGCAGGTGATCCCACAACAACCACCACGTCGGCAGGGCCAGCCAGAAGGTTTCGGGCGCCGAAGTCAGGTAGACCCGGCCATAGCGGAAGGTGGAGAAGAACAGCAGGTACAGCGCCGCCGCCAGGCAGGCTGTGCGCAGGCGGCCACTGATGCGTTGGGCAAAGAAGGCCAGCAGGGCGGTGGTGGCAAAGGTGTAGGCAATGCTGGGCAGGCGCAGCGTGAACAGGCTCCAGTGATCGCCCCAGCCGCCGGCTACCATGGCCTGCCAGAACAGCAGCGGCGGCTTGGTGTTGCGCGTGTCCACAATCTCCGACTGCAGCGGCAGCCAGTGGCCGCTCTCGGCGGTCATGCGGGCGATGTGGATGTAGACCATCTCGTCGCCATTGGTGGGGGCGTAGGGGCTGCCCAGGCCAAAGAGGTACAGCCCCGCCGCCAGCACCACCAGCATGATCCAGGGCCAGGGCACTGAACCGGTGGAGCGTGGGGGCATCATTCCTTTTCGTGCCGTTTGAAGGTCCAGCGGTCATTGGCCAGGAAGTTGCTGACGCTGGCCGCCAGAATGGCGACGATGTTGGCAATGCGGTAATCCATGGAGCCCGACAGTAGCAGCGTCAGCACATATTGCAGTGCACTGCCGAATGCGGACGCCGTGGCGTACTGGCCGAACTCCAGCCCCAGCAGGCGCAGGCTGACGGGTTGGGGTTCTCCGGCCTCCAGCGCACGCACGCGGTCGGCCCAGGTCCACAGCCGGTTCCAGGTAAAGTTGTTCAGTGTGGCCAGCGTAATGGCCAGCGCCAGCGAGAGATAGGGCTTTTTGTAGCCGGCCTCGATGGCGTTGAAGATGTATTCGTGACCCATGTGCAGCACGGCCAGGTTGACTACGACGCCGCTGGCCCCGACGATGCCGAACTTGATGAAACGGTAGCGCTCCAGCAGGCCCAGTGCCCACAGGGTGGCACGCTGCACACGGTGAAAGAGGCTCATGCTTCCGACCGCAGGAAACCCAGCGCCTGCTCCAGCACCGGGTCGGGCGCGATGCGCTTCAGGCACTGGTTGTCGCCGTCGCAGAAGGTCAGGCGGTGGTTGTAGGCGGTCAGGCAGGGCGAGCAGGCAATGCCGCTCTCCAGCATGATGGTGCGTTTGCCCAAGGGACCGTACAGCTTGCCGGTCTCGGGGCCGAAGAACACCATGGTCTGGATCGGCGTGACGGTGGCAAAGTGGCTGGGGCCACCGTCGTTGGTGATCAGCAGGCGGCTGGCGTGCATCAGCATCAGCAGTTCGCGGATGCTCCTGGTGTAACCGGTCAGATCAATGCAGGCGTCGCTGCCGACTTGTGTTTTCAAATCCCGCGCCAGCACGGCGTCGTCCTTCAGGCCGATCAGGCCCACCGCGTGACCGGCTGCGCACAGGCCCTGCACCACGCGGGCGTAGTGGGCGGCGGGCCACGCGCGCTCGGGCAGGATGCCACCGCCGGCATACACCAGCACCAGCTGGCGCGTCGTGGTCACCGGGTGGTCGGCCTGGACCTTGGCGCGGTAGGTGGCCAGTTCCTCCGGCGTGAAATGCACGGACAGCTCGGGCTCGGCCGGGATTTCCCGGATGGCACCAGCGCGGTTGCGCGGCATTTCGGAAGGTGACTGCAGCGCATCCACCAGCGACAGGAATTGCTTGCTGATGTGCTGGTAGGGGTTGTAGGGAATGCTGTGGTTGATGAAGCTGCCGCGGTACAGGCCCTCCTGCGTGTGCGGCGTAAAGCCCGAACGCACCGGCGCACCGGTGGAGAACGACAGCAGGGCGCTGACGCGCGAGAACAGCTCGCAGTCGATGACGGCGTCCAGCCCCAGGCGGCGCATCTTCAGGCTGACCGACAGGATGTCGCGCACCAGGGAGCCGCCGGAACTGTCGTCCAGCGTGTGCATGTGCTCCTCTTCCGTGAGGGACAGCAGCTTGGAGACTTCCTGATTTTTCTTGAGTTGCAGGATGTGGATGGCCGCCCCCGGGTATTGGCGGCGCAGGGCCGCAAACATCGGGCCGGCCAGCACGATGCTGCCCATCTCGGAGAGCAGGATCACAAGGATGTTCTTCGGCGCCTTGGGCATGCGCGCCGGCGTTCCGAACAGGCTGGTGAGCCGCACCCAGGCAGACACCGCGCCGCACAGAAGCTGGCCTACCCAGCGGTCAATGAAGCGTTGTGTCTGCAGTTTCATAGGCGGTTGCGAGCGCGGATTCGTTACTTCAAGCCGGCAGCGGAACGCAGTGCCTGGGTCTTGTCGGTACGTTCCCAGGTGAACTCCGGCTCTTCGCGGCCGAAGTGGCCGTAGGCGGCGGTCTTTTCGTAGATCGGGCGCAGCAGGTCCAGCATCTGGATGATGCCCTTGGGGCGCAGGTCAAACACCTCGGCCACGATGCTTGAGAGCTTGTCATCGGGAATGACGCCGGTGCCTTCGGTGTAGACCGTGATGTTCATGGGCTTGGCAACGCCGATGGCGTAAGCCACCTGCACCTGGCACTGCTTGGCCAGACCTGCGGCGACCACGTTCTTGGCCACGTAGCGGGCAGCGTAGGCGGCCGAGCGGTCGACCTTGCTTGGGTCCTTGCCGGAGAAGGCGCCACCGCCGTGGGGGCAGGCACCACCGTAGGTGTCGACGATGATCTTGCGACCGGTCAGGCCGCAGTCGCCCTGCGGGCCGCCGATGACGAAACGGCCGGTCGGGTTGATCAGGTACTTGGTGTTGATCAGCCATTCTTTGGGCAGCACCGGCTTGATGATGTCTTCGATCACGGCTTCGATGAAGGCTGGCTTCATGTGCTGGCCGTCGCTCATCTCGGGGCTGTGCTGGGTGGACAGCACCACGGTATCGACGCTGTGGGGCTTGCCGTCCACATAGCGCATGGTCACCTGGCTCTTGGCGTCGGGGCGCAGGAAGGGCAGACGGCCGTCCTTGCGCAACTGGGCCTGGCGTTCCATCAGGCGGTGGGCGTAGTAGATGGGTGCAGGCATCAGCTCGGGCGTTTCGTCGCAGGCGTAGCCAAACATCAGGCCCTGGTCACCGGCGCCGGTGTTGAGGTGGTCGTCGCTTGCATGGTCCACGCCCTGGGCGATGTCGTTGGACTGCTTGTCGTAGGCCACCAGCACGGCGCAGCCCTTGTAGTCGATGCCGTATTCGGTATTGTCGTAGCCGATGCGCTTGATCGTGTCGCGCGCCACCTGGATGTAGTCCACGTGGGCGTTGGTGGTGATTTCACCGGCCAGCACGACCAGACCGGTGTTGGTCAGGGTCTCGGCTGCCACGCGGGACTTGGGGTCCTGCTTGAAAATCGCGTCCAGGATGGCGTCGGAGATCTGGTCAGCCACCTTGTCGGGGTGGCCTTCGGAAACAGATTCGGACGTGAAAAGGAAATCGTTCGCCATGTTGCTTACTCCAATAAAAACATCAAGTCGCGTTGCTTGGGCTTTGGAGCTTGCAGCGAACGCTTTAGCAGATTTGTCGGTTTCGACAAGGCACAATGGCAACCCAATCAAGAATCACCACCGTGTGGGTCGCCCTGCAAGTAGTTCCATAACTCAGCGACTGGCGCCATTTTACCAGACAGGAAAGCGCAATTGGATGAAATGACATCCCTTTTGCCCGCAGGGGCATGGATCAGTCCGGCGGGTGTCCGCGCATGGTGACCCGCGTTCTTCTGCTGTTGATCCGCGCCATTGCGCTGTTGCCGTTGCCTCTGGTGCGAGGGCTAGGTGCGGCGCTGGGGTGGCTGCTGTCCGCATTGGTCGCGACCCGCCGGCGGGTCGTCATGACGAATCTTGCGCTGTGTTTTCCGCAGTGGTCGCAGGACGAACTGCGTGCCCAGACCCGCAGGGTGTTTGTCCGTTTTGCGCAGAGCTGGCTGGATCGCGGCTGGCTGTGGCATGCGAGCGAGTCGGTGTTGCGCCGCCGCCTCATTCTGGAAGGCGATGTGCAGGCGTTGCAGGGCGACACGCCCACTGTGCTGTTTGCCCCGCACTTCATGGGGCTGGACGCTGCCTGGACGGCGCTGACAATGAATAGTGCGCGGCGCTTTGCCACCATTTACTCCCCGCAGATGAATGCAGCGGCCGATGCCTGGATCTATGCCGGGCGCCAGCGCTTTGGCGCGCCGGAAATGGTGGCGCGGCTGGATGGCGCCAAACCGATCGTGGCGGCCCTGCGGGCGGGTGAGCCGCTGTACCTGCTGCCGGATATGAACTTCGACCCAAACGAGTCGCTGTTCGTGCCGTTCTTTGGTGTCAGTGCCTGCACCGTTCCCTCGCTGTCGCGCTTTGCCCGGCTGGGGCGCGCCCAGGTGGTGCCCATCGTGACCCGCATGACGCCGGGCGGCTATGCGGTGCGGGTGTTGCCGGCATGGACCGACTTTCCGACGGCCGATCTGGTGGCCGACACCACGCGCATGAACCGCGAGCTGGAGTCCTACATCACGCCCGATCCGTCCCAGTACTACTGGGTGCACAAGCGCTTCAAGGACCGGCCAAACGGCGAGACACCGCCCTATTGACGACGTGACCGGCGCCACTGTTTGCTATTAAATGAATAGCTTTATACGCCCGTCTCACGAGGGCTGGCGCAGGAAATCGCTTAAATGTCTTTGGACCAGCGCAGGCTGCTCGTGGATGATCCAGTGCGAGGCACCGGGAACCTTGTGCAGCCTGAGGTCGGGCACATAGGCGTCCAGGCCGTCAATCAGCTCGGGCGGCAGGGCTGCGTCGTCCATGCCCCAGACCACCAGCGTCGGCAGGGTAATGGTCAGCATACTGGTGGGCAGTTCCACGGCCGCGGCGGCCGGGTCTTCGGGCCGCGGTGGGCGCAGCGGCGAGGAGCGGTAGTAATTGCAGCCTCCACGCAGGCCTTGCGACCAGACAACGCGGTACTGGTCCTTGACCGCCTCGGTCAGCCACGGCGTGGGCCGCTCGCCAGTGAATTCGTGGGTCAGGAAACCCCAGAGCCGCTCAAAGTCATTGGCGGTCAACAGCTCTTCCGCATCCTCGCGGATCAGGAAGTTCATGTAGGCACTGGCCTTTTGCTGGGCCGGATTGCTCTTCAGTTCGCGCAGGAATGTGCCAGGGTGCGGCGAGTTGATGATGGCCAGCCTGCGGGTCAGGTGTGGCAACTGGTTGGCAAAGTTCCATGCCACGGCACCACCCCAGTCGTGGGCAACGAGGCATTCCAGCAGCTGGGTGCCACCGGTTTCGATGGCTACCAGAGCCGCAATGTCCTGCACCAGGTGCTTGGGCCGGTAGGCGCTGACCTCCGCCGGGGCGGAAGAGTGTTCAAAGCCGCGCAGATTGGGTGCCACGCAACGGTAGCCACCGTTTTCATCTTGAGCAAAGTGCTCCAGCAGTTCGTCCCAGACAAAGGCGCCTTCGGGAAAACCGTGCAGAAACAGCAGGACCGGGCGGCCCGGCTCGCCAGTGGCGCGGCAACTCAGGGTAATGCCGTGGGGCAGAGGCTGCTGGTAGGTGGAAATCATTCCGGTGTGGTTGGGGCGGGTCCTGGCGCTTCTGGCGCAACAGGGGCCTTGTCCTGGGGGTGCGCCCATTTCCACAGCAGTTGGGCGACCTCATCAATGCCCTTGCGTTTGGGGGCGGAAAACAGCATGACCTCGCCGCCACCGGCCTGCAGCTTGGTGATCGACAGGATCTTGGTGGCCTCGCTGCGGGTGAGCTTGTCGGCCTTGGTCAGGACGATCAGAAACTTCAAGCCTTCCTGCACCCGCGGGCGGATCACGTCGAGCAGAATTTCGTCGAGCTCGGTCATGCCATGGCGCGGGTCGCACATCAGCACGATGCCCATCAGGTTCTTGCGCGTCACCAGGTAATTGGCCATGACCTGTTGCCAGCGGATCTTGTCCTGCTTGGGTACGGCCGCGTAGCCATAACCGGGCAGGTCGGTCAGCACGGCGTCCATGACGCCCTGCTTGCCGAGTGCAAACAGGTTGATGTGCTGGGTGCGCCCGGGCTTTTTGGAGGCAAAGGCCAATTGCTTCTGCTGCGTCAGCGTGTTGATGCAGGTGGACTTGCCCGCATTGGAGCGGCCCACAAAGGCAATCTCGGGAACATCCAGGGCGGGCAGGAAGTGCAATTCCGGTGCTGTGGTCAAAAATTTGGCGGTATGCAGCCATCCCAAAGCGACGGTCGCCTGGGACTTCTCGCCAGCGGCGGGGGAGGCCTCGGGTCGGGAAAGGGTGGGTTTGTTTGTGTTGGTAGTCATTGATGGTGGCGGGGGACCCGAGCCGCCATTGTAGAATGGCGCAGTTTTGCCCACTAGACACACAGTAGCACCATGAAGTTGATTGCCCACTTGCTTATCGCCGCCACAGCGGCAGCCGCGCCACTTTTCGCTTTTGCTGCGGACCCGGCGCCCGCACCCGCAGCGCACGCGGAGGCCGCTCCCAAGGCGGCCAAGCCTGATCTGGCCAAAGGTGAGGCGATGTTCACGGCGGTGTGCGCGGCCTGCCACGGTCCGGACGGTAACTCGATTGCCCCCACTTTTCCCAAACTGGCGCAGCAGCACCCGGAATATCTGGTCAAGCAATTGCAGGAGTTCAAGTCCGACAAGCGCGTCAATGCCATCATGAAAGGCTTTGCTTCCATGCTGTCGGATGAAGATATGAAGAATGTTGCGTATTTTGTGACGACCTTGAAGGCCAAGCCTGGTGCATCCTCCGACAAGGACTTGGTGATGTTGGGCGAGCGCATTTACCGCGGTGGCATTGCAGACCGTCAGATTGCAGCGTGCGCCGGCTGCCACAGCCCCAACGGTGCTGGCATCCCTGCCCAGTTCCCGCGTCTGAGCGGTCAGTATGCGGATTACGCCGCAGCCCAGTTGACGGCCTTCCGTGACGGTGGCCGCAAGAACAGCGTGCAAATGACGATGGTCGCTGCCAAGCTGAACGACCGCGAAATCAAGGCAGTTGCCGACTACATCGCCGGTTTGCGCTAGCCGCAACCCTCTGGTCCTTGGTTCCATAGGGAACCATTCCGGCAGAAATCTCCCAAATGGGGCAGACTCATCGCACGATGGGCCTGCCCTTTTTGCTTTTGTGGCGTAAGAAACAGGCCCCAGGGTCGACCAAGCTGTAACCGAGGAGAACTGCCATGCTGATCAAGACCCGTAACGACGGCTTCACCCACCCCACGTCCAGCGACATCACCGACCGCGCGGTGGTTGAGAACCGCAGGGACATCCTGAAACGCATGGCCACCGGCGTCGTCGGTGCCGCCATGGCCGGCTGGGCGGCCCGACAGGCCTTGGCCGAGAGCGCCGCTGTGGTGCAACGCCCCGGCAAACTGCAAGCGCTGAATGCCAGGCCCTCCAGCGTCGCCGGTGCCGTGACCATGGACAAGCCCACCACGTACAAGGACGCCACCTCGTACAACAATTTTTATGAGTTTGGTACCGACAAGAGTGACCCCGCCGCCAATGCGCACACGCTGAAGACCAGCCCGTGGACCGTCGAGATCGAAGGGCTGGTCAAGAAGCCCGGCAAATGGGCGCTGGAAGACCTGCTCAAGCTGAGCCCCATGGAGGAGCGCATTTACCGTTTGCGTTGCGTCGAGGGCTGGTCCATGGTGATCCCGTGGGTTGGCTATTCACTCTCCGACCTGATCCGCCAGGTTGAGCCGCAAGGCAGCGCCAAGTACGTTGAATTTGTCACGCAGGCCGACCCCAAGACCATGCCCTTTGTCGGCTCGCGCGTGCTGGACTGGCCCTACGTCGAAGGATTGCGCCTGGATGAGGCCATGCACCCGCTGACGCTGCTGACCTTTGGCATGTATGGCGAGGTGCTGCCCAACCAGAGTGGCGCGCCGGTGCGTCTGGTGGTGCCATGGAAGTACGGTTTCAAGAGCGGCAAGAGCATTGTCAAAATCCGCTTCACCGACAAGCAGCCGGGCACGGCCTGGAACAAGGCTGCCGCCAATGAGTACGGTTTCTATTCCAACGTCAACCCGAATGTGGACCACCCGCGCTGGAGCCAGGCCACGGAGCGGCGCATTGGCGAAGACGGCCTGTTTACCAGGAAGCGCAAGACGCTGATGTTCAATGGCTATGAGGCCCAGGTCGGCCAGTTGTACGCCGGCATGGACCTGAAGAAGTTCTATTGAACATGGGCCTGCAAGCTGCACCCAACCGCTGGCTGTCCGGCAGGCTCGCCAAGCCGCTGGTGTTCGTGGCCGCGCTGGCGCCGGCCCTCTGGCTGGTGCTGGCCGCCGCCATGGACTGGCTGGGAGCCAACCCGGCGGAGGCGCTGGAGCGCTCCACCGGCGACTGGGCGTTGCGCATGCTGTGCGTGGTGCTGGCCGTCACGCCGCTGCGCACCGTGGCGCCATTGCCGGCGCTGGCACGCTTTCGGCGCATGCTGGGGTTGTTTGTGTACTTCTACGCCGTGCTGCACCTGCTGGCCTATGGCTGGTTCGATATGGGTTTCGAGCTGGCGGACATCGCCCGGGACATCCCCAAGCGGCCGTTCATTCTGGTCGGATTCACCGCGATGCTGCTGCTGACGCCACTGGCGCTGACCTCGTTCAACCGCGCGATCCGCGCCCTGGGCGGCAAGCGCTGGCAGGCTCTGCACCGTCTGGTGTATGGGGTTGCCGGCCTGGCCATCGTGCATTTCTTCTGGATGCGCGCGGGCAAGCACAACTTTGCTGAGGTCGCGGTCTACGCGGCGATTCTGGGGGTGTTGCTGGGCTGGCGTCTGCTGAGGTTTGTTAGAAAAATAGGGCTGCAGCCCTCGTCGCTATTGCGTAGGCAGCTATCAAAACAATAGCTACCTGAAAACCATCTCTTACAGCAGTTGTTCGCCGCGCATCTGGTCTGCGATGCTGTCGCGCTGGCGGATCAGGTGGGCCTGATTGCCGTCCACCAGCACCTCAGCCGCACGGGGGCGGGAGTTGTAGTTGCTGGACATGCTCATGCAATAGGCGCCGGCCGACAGCACGGCCAGGCGGTCGCCGGCCTGCACGCCCAGGGCGCGATCATGGCCGATCCAGTCACCGCTTTCGCAGACCGGGCCAACCACGTCGTACACGGGCGAGCCGGATTGGGCCTGCTTGTCCTGGTCCAGCGGAACAATCGCGTGGAAGGCCTGGTACAGCGCGGGGCGGGGCAGGTCGTTCATGGCGGCGTCCACAATGCAGAAGTTCTTCTGCTCGCCGGGTTTCATGAACAGCACCTCGGTCAGGCACAGGCCGGCATTGCCGACCAGTGAGCGTCCGGGCTCGATCATCAGCATGCGCTGGCCAAAGCCGCGGGCATCCAGCTTGGCCAACAGCTTGGTCCACAGGCTGTCAGCGGACGGTGGCGTGTCACCCTGGTAGTCAATGCCCAGGCCGCCGCCAAAGTCGATGTGGTGGAGCGGAATGCCTGCCGCTTCAATGGCGGTGACCAGATCCAGCATGCGGTCCATGGCATCCAGGTAGGGCGCTTCCTGGGTGATCTGTGAGCCGATGTGACAGTCGATGCCGACCACAGTCAAGCCGGGCAGGGAGGCCGCGTGCTGGTAAACGGCTAGCGTGCGCTCATGCGCAATGCCGAACTTGTTGCCCTTCAGGCCGGTGGAAATGTAGGGATGGGTCTTGGGGTCCACGTTGGGGTTGACGCGGATGCTGATGGGGGCGACCTTGTTCAGCGACAGGGCCACGGTGTTCAGCACGTCGATCTCGGCTTCGCTTTCGACATTGAAGCAGCCGATGCCGGCATTCAGCGCCTGCGCCATTTCATGGCGGGTCTTGCCGACGCCGGAGAAGATGATCTTGGCGGGGTCTCCACCTGCTGCCAACACCCGCTCCAGCTCGCCGCCGGACACGATGTCGAAGCCGCAGCCGGCTTGCGCGAACACCTGCAGCACCCCCAGTGACGAATTGGCCTTCATGGCATAGCAAATCTGCGCCTTGCGCCCGGTAAAGCCGCGCTGGTAGGCCGCCAGGGCCGCCAGCATCGAGGCCCTGGAGTAGACAAACAGCGGGGTGCCGTAGGTTGTGGCCAGGGTGTCCAGTTGGCACCCCTCCACCTGGAGTTGACCGTTGGCGTAGTGGATATGGGGCTGGCCGGGGAGTGTGGATGGGGTCATGAAAAAGTTCAGGAAGCGGCGGGTGCGGAGGCCGGCGTTGCGGGGCGGGTTGGCAAATACAGCGAACCCGTCTGTCCGCAACCGGTCAGGCTTGCCACAATCGCAGCAAGGACAAGCGCACTGACTAGAATTTGCTTTGCATTCAACATGGTGAAATTGTAATGACTGATACCGAATACATGGACCAAGCCGAAGCCCTGCTCAAGGCGGTGGAGGTGGCTTGCGACCGCATCAACGACGAAACCGACGCGGATGTGGACAACCAGCGGGTGGGCGGCATGGTCACGTTGACCTTCGCCAACCACAGCCAGATCGTCATCAACCAGCAAAAGCCGCTGCACGAAATCTGGATGGCCACGCGCGCTGGCGGGTTCCATTACCGTTACCTGGACGGTCAGTGGCAGGACACCAAGGGGCAGGGAGAATTTTTCACCGCCCTCTCCAGCAACGCCACGCAGCAGTCAGGCCGGGCGTTGCGCTTCGCGCCCTGATCAGTTGCGGAACAGGTCGAGGATTTTTTTCTTTTCCTCGGCCGGTGGCAGCGTCAGGGTCGAGGGTTCCGGCTTGGCTTCCAGCCCGACACCGGATACACCGGAGCTCTTGGCGTATTCGTCGTAGTACCACTCGCCACCAACATGGACCACGCCTTCCGGCGCTGGGGGTTCCATGACGGGTACGTTCTTGAGCGCACTTTCCATGAAGGTGATCCAGACTGGCAGGCTCAAGCCCCCGCCGGTTTCGCGGTCGCCGAGTTTGCGCGGGGTGTCGTAGCCAATCCAGGTGACCGCCGTCAGCGTGGGGTTGTAGCCGGCGAACCACGCGTCCATGGAGTCATTGGTGGTGCCGGTCTTGCCGTAGATGTCGGGGCGCTTGAGCGTGGCCTGGGCGCGCGCGGCGGTGCCGGAGCGGGTCACTTCCTGCAGCAGGCTGGTCATCATGAAGGCGTTGCGCGGCTCAATGGCGCGTTCCAGGTCTGCCAGGACCGGTGTCTTGGTCTCCACCAGCGTCTTGCCACGTTGCTCACTGATTTTGGACACCAGCCAGGGATTCACGCGGTAGCCGCCGTTGGCAAAGACGGAATAACCGACCACCATTTGCATGGGCGTTACCGAGCCCGCTCCCAGGGCCATGGTGAGGTAGGGTGGGTGCTTTTCTGCGTCAAAGCCGAAGTGGGTGATCCATTCCTGCGCATACTGGGTGCCGATGGCGCGCAGAATCTGGATGGAGATCATGTTCTTGGACTTGGCCAGGCCGCGGCGCAACGTCATCGGACCCTCAAAGGTGCCGTCATAGTTCTTCGGTTCCCAGGGCTGGCCGCCAGTCACGCCGGCGTCGAAGAACAGAGGTGCGTCGTTGATGACGGTGGACGGCGTAAAGCCTTTTTCCAGGGCGGCCGAGTAGATGAAGGGCTTGAAGCTGGAGCCGGGCTGGCGCCAGGCCTGGGTCACGTGATTGAACTTGTTCTTGGCAAAGTCGAAGCCACCGACCAGCGCCTTGATGGAGCCATCCCGCGGGTCAATGGCGACAAACGCGCCTTCGACTTCCGGCAACTGCGTGATCTCCCAGGTGTCCTTGGGCGTTTTGGCCACGCGGATCACGGCGCCACGGCGCAGCTTGATGTGGGGCGGTGCCTTGTCGGACAAACCGGACTGGGCCGGCCTCAGGCCGTCACCGGTAATTTCCAGCGTGACACCACCCTGGCGCATCGCCTTGATCTTCTTGGGTTCTGCCTCCAGGACCACGGCCGACATCACGTCGCCGTTGTCCGGGTGGTCGTCCAGCACGTCGTCAACCGCATCTTCAACCTCCTGGGGATTGGTGGGGAGGGAGATAAATTTCTCCGGGCCGCGGTACACCTGGCGCCGCTCGAAATCCATGATGCCCTTGCGCAGGGCCTTGTAGGCTGTGTTCTGGTCGGCGGTTCTCAAGGTGGTGCGAACATCGAGCCCGCGGGTGTAGGTTTCGTCACCATACTGCGTAAACATGAGCTGACGCACCATTTCGGCCACATATTCCGCGTGTACCTGGTGGTTGTCCGGACCGGATTTGACCTTGAGTTCCTGGTTTTTGGCGGCCTCGGCCTCTTTGTCGGTGATGAAGCCGTTTTCCTGCATGCGGTCAATGATGTAGCGTTGGCGGATGTGCGCACGTTGCGGATTGCTGATGGGGTTGTAGGCGGACGGGGCCTTGGGCAGTCCAGCCAGCATGGCCGCCTCGGCGACCGTGATGTCCTTCAGAGGCTTTCCGAAATACGTCTCGCAGGCCGCCGCGAAGCCATAGGCGCGGTTGCCCAGAAAAATCTGGTTCATGTAGATTTCCAGAATCTGGTCCTTGCTCAGCATATGTTCGAGCTTGAAGGTCAGCAGAATCTCGTAAATCTTGCGGGTAAAGGTCTTCTCGGACGACAGATAGACATTGCGCGCAACCTGCATGGTGATGGTGGAGGCGCCCTGGCTTTTGGCCTTGCCCACATTGGCCAATCCCGCGCGCAGGACACCCAGGTAGTCCACGCCGCCGTGCTGGTAGAAGCGGGCGTCTTCAACGGCCAGCACCGCATTGGTCATGACCTTGGGGATTTCAGCAATGGGTGTCAGGTTGCGCCGCTCCTCGCCAAACTCGGCCAGCAAGTCCCCTTCTGCCGAAAAAATGCGCAGCGGTAATTTGGGTCGATAGTCCGACAGATCCGAAATATCGGGCAAATTGGGAAATGCCACCGCCAGCGCCAATGCGATGACCATGAGCACCGACAGTAGGCCCGCCACTCCGGCGGCCATAGTCCACAAGGCCACACGCACAGCCCAATGCATGGGAGCCCTTTGTTGGTGTTTTCGTGGGGATTCTTTTTCAGACGGTGTGGGTGTGGTGGACATAAAAGTGGCTTTGGGTCGCCTCGCATTATAAAAACGGGCTTCGGGACGGATTGCGACGGCAAGCGCAAGCATTGTTGCCGCATCCTGCAAAGCCTGCGATATTCGGCTCTGGAATCCGCCTCAGGGCAAAAAACCGTCTGCTTTTGGCAACGTTTACTAGCGCCTAAAATCGAAAAAACCTTTGCGGGACAAGGAGCTTACTGATAGCATTGAAGTGATTTCTTAAGTCTGACCGGCGCTTGACCGGTATGTTTCAGGGGACCGTTTTGATCTCATTGGGGTCGTTTTTCAGTCGTCAGCCCGCTCCCATGTTCGGGTTGGATATCAGTTCTTCCAGTGTAAAGCTGGTGGAGTTGGGTCGTGACAAGGCCGGAAATCTGGTGCTGGAACGTTGTGCCATTGAACCGCTGGAGCGGGGGTGGATCACGGACGGCAACATTGAGAAGTTTGAGGAAGTAGCCAACGCCTTGAAGCGCTTGGTCAAAAAGAGCGGTACCAAGACCAAGAACGTGGCCATGGCCCTGCCGCCGTCTGCCGTCATTACCAAGAAGATCGTTTTGCCTGGTGGCATGACCGATCCGGAACTCGAAACGCAGGTTGAAAACGAAGCCAATCAGTACATTCCATTCCCGTTGGATGAGGTGAGTCTCGATTTCTGCGTCGTCGGGCCCAGCGCCACATCCGCTGGCGATGTGGAAGTGCTTATCGCTGCCTCACGCAAGGAAAAGGTGCAGGACATCCAGGGTCTGGCCGAAGCAGCCGGTTTGACACCAGTGGTGGTCGATGTGGAGTCGTACGCATCGCGCCTCGCCGCGGGGCGCCTGATTGAGAATTTACCCAATAAGGGTGCGGGTCTGATTGTCGCCCTGTTTGAGGTGGGGGCGTTGACGACCAGCATGCAGGTATTGCGTGACGACGAGGTTTTGTATGACCGGGACCAGGCGTTTGGCGGCGCCCAGTTGACTCAGTTGATTGTGCGGCAGTATGGCTTTTCTCAGGAAGAGGCGGAGAGCAAGAAGCGCAGTGGAGAGCTCCCCGATGACTATGAGTCGACCGTATTGCGGCCATTCATTGAAACCATGGTTCAAGAGTTGGGCCGTGCGCTTCAGTTCTTCTTTACCAGTACCCCCCACAACAAAGTGGACTACATCATGTTGGCCGGCGGGTCGGCTGCATTGCCGGGACTGACTGCCGCGGTCACGCAGCACACCACCTTCCCCTGCAGTTTGCTCAATCCGTTTGACGGCATGGAGATTGGTGACGGTGTACGCTTGAAAAAAATGACCCGTGAGGCGCCGTCTTACCTGACGTCCTGCGGTCTGGCTCTGCGGAGGTTTGCGCAGTGATTCTGATCAACCTGCTCCCGCACCGCGAAGCCGCGCGCAAGCGCCGTCGCGATCTGTTCAATGTGTCCCTGGCGGCGTCGGCTTTGGTGGGTGGACTGATCGCCGGGGCGATCTTCCTCTGGTATCAGGCGGCTATTTCGGCGCAGGAGGGAACCAATCAGGCGCTGCAGACCGAAATCACAAAGCTGGAAGGTCAGATCAAGGACATCCAAGGCCTGGAGTCCGAAATTGCAGCATTGCGTGCACGGCAGCAGGCTGTGGAGGATTTGCAGTCGGATCGCAATTTGCCGGTCCATTTGCTGACGGAGATCGTCAATCAGCTGCCAGATGGCGTATACGTATCCAAGATGGTGCAGGCGGATCAGGTTGTGACAATCAATGGTGTCGCGCAGTCCAATGAACGTGTTTCGGAGTTGTTGCGCAATTTGTCCAGCAATACGCCGTGGTTTACCAAGCCGGAGTTGGTGGAAATTGTCGCTGGAACCGTAACCCTGGCTGCACGAGACCAACGGCGTGTTTCCAACTTCACGATTCGCTTCCGTTTGGTGCGCGCCAGTGAAGCGGAAAAAGCAGCAAAGTCTGGCGCCAGCGCGCCAGGTGCAACACCTTCGGTGATGCAGCCCGCCAGTGGCGCAGCAAAAAAATAGCAGGAATCTAAATGGCTTCCAAATCTTTAGGTTCAATCGATTTTGCGCAGTTGCAGCAAAAGCTGCTGGCGCAATTTAGTGGGCTTGATCCCAAGGACCCGTCCGCGTGGCCGACTGTTCCTCGGTTTGCCCTGTTTGTTGTAACAAGCATCGTGATTGTTGTGGCCCTGTGGTTTGTTTGGCTCAACGGTTCCGATGAGCAACTGGTTCAGGAGCAGGAAAAAGAAGTCAAACTCCGCGCGGATTACAAGACGAAGTTGACCAAGGCGGTCAACCTGGATGTGCTCAAGAAGCAGCGGGAGCAGGTTCAGCAATATGTGACGCAGTTGGAGAAGCAACTGCCAAGCAAGGCGGAGATGGATGCATTGTTGTCCGATATCAATCAGGCAGGGTTGGGACGCAGTCTGCAATTTGATTTGTTTCGACCTGGGCAGATTGCTGTCAAGGACTACTATGCAGAATTGCCGATCGCAATCAAAGTCAGTGGCCGTTACCACGATATCGGAGCATTTGCATCCGATATCGCCAATCTGTCCCGTATTGTCACGCTGAACAATCTGACAATCGCTCCCCGGCAGGATGGTGCGCTGATTCTCGACTCAACTGCCAAGACGTTCCGGTACCTGGACAAGGATGAAGTGGCTGCGCAGAGTAAGGCTTCCAAGGGAGCCAAGAAATGAAACAAATTTTGTTATTTGTTGGTGCTGGTTTAATGCTGCTTCTGACTGGTTGTGGATCGTCCAGCGAGGATGACATTCGAAAATGGATGGTCGAAGAACGGAACCAGACGCGACCCAAGGTAGACCCCATTCCTGCGCCCAAGCAATTCAAGCCTGAGGCGTATTCCAATGCTTCGGCCATGGAGCCGTTCAGCAAGGAAAAACTCACACAGGCCTTGAAGCGGGACTCAAATCAAGTGGCTGCCAATGGCGCGCTGGTGGCACCGGAGTTGGCCCGACGCAAGGAACCGCTGGAGGCTTTTCCGTTGGATGCCATGAATGTGGTGGGGAGTATTTACAACGCCGGGCAACCGGTTGCATTGGTCAAGGTAGATAACTTGCTGTACCAGGTCAAGGTGGGAAGCTACCTTGGGCAAAACTATGGGCGGGTTACCAAAATTAGTGAAACCGAGGTGACATTGCGTGAAATTGTGCAAGACGCGGTCGGTGAATGGATTGAACGCGTTGCAACACTTCAGTTGCAAGAGAGGTCAAAATGAATAATCAGAATCAGCGATTGGGCTTGCGCATGTGGCAGGGTATTGTTTTCTTGGCTGCGTTCCTGTTGAGTGTCGGGGCGCAGGCGCAGACGGCGATTGAAGCCGTGTCGGGCTCCGTTCAGGGGGGCGCCGAGGTCGTTCGTATTGATTTGTCAAAAGAGTTGACCGCTGTCCCGGCCGGGTTTGCCATCCAGTCCCCTGCACGAATTGCTTTGGACTTTCCCGGCGTTTCTAGCTCTATGGGACGCTCCACTATCGATATGAATCAGGGCAACCTGAAATCCGTTAGTGTGGTGCAAGCGGGCGAACGGACCCGGGTTGTGCTGAATTTAAAGAATCCGGCCGGATATACCGCCGAGATTCAAGGCAAATCGTTGTTGATTATGCTGGATTCGGCGACACGTAGCGCACCAGCGGCGGCGGTGACGGCAACGTTTGCGGAAAACCGGAGCCGGGAATCCGCACCGTTGAAGGACCTGGATTTCCGCAGAACAACGGATGGTTCTGGCCGCGTTGTGGTGACCTTGCCTAACAACCAGGTGGGAGTCGATATTCGCCAGCAAGGTCAAGGCTTGGTGGTGGAATTTATGAACTCCTCGTTACCTGAAGGCATGCGCAGGCGTCTGGATGTCGCCGATTTTGGAACCCCTGTGAAGTCGATTACCACCACACAAACAGGCGATCGGGTTCGCATGGTCATTGAGCCCACTGGTCAGTGGGAACACAGCGCCTACCAGAGTGATGAGCAGTTCGTCGTTGAAGTCAAGGAAATCAAGGTTGACCCGAGGAAACTGACACAAGGTGCCGGCTACACCGGGCAGAAACTATCCCTCAACTTCCAGAATATTGAGGTGCGTTCGTTGTTGCAGGTGATTGCCGACTTCACCAATTTCAACATTGTGACATCGGACTCCGTTGCCGGTTCGGTCACCCTGCGTTTGCAGGATGTGCCATGGGATCAGGCACTGGACATTATTTTGCAGGCCAAAGGCTTGGGGCTGCGCAAGAGCGGAAATGTGTTGTGGGTTGCCCCTAAAGACGAAATTGCCGCCAAAGAGAAGTTGGACTTGGAGTCCGTGGTGGCAGTGCAAGGGCTGGAGCCTTTGCGCACACAAAGTTTCCAGATCAATTATGCGAAGGCTGAGGAAATTGCTGCTTACTTCAAAGCAGACGGGGGTGGAGAGAAGGGCAGCGCACGCATTCTCAGCACCCGGGGAAGTGTGATCGCAGAGAAACGCACGAATCAATTGTTCGTTACGGATATTCCCAGCAAGCTTGAGCAGGTTCAGCAGTTGATCGCCAAGCTGGACATCGCGGTCCGTCAGGTTTTGATTGAGGCCAGGATTGTTGAAGCGACCGATACGTTTGGTAAATCGCTGGGCGTGAAGCTGGGGGCCACAGATGTCCGCGCCAACCAAGGTGGAAATGGTGGCTATCAACTCAACGGAGACAATCGGGTTGCCTTTGGAACGAGCTACAGCAATGCGGTCGCTTCCAGTGGTGCTGGGGGAACAACGGATACTTCGGGCCAGTTCCTCACGATGCCGGCAGTGGTGAACTATCCGACGCTGGCAGCGCCGGCAGCGTTTGCTGTATCGATCTTCAACGCCAGCGCCAATCGCTTCCTGAATCTGGAAATCTCCGCACTGGAAGCAGATGGAAAAGGTAAAGTGGTTTCTAGCCCGCGGGTTGTGACTGCCGACCAGGTGCAAGCAACCATCGAACAGGGCGAAGAATTGCCCTACCAAGTTGCTACAGCCAGTGGCGCAACCTCTATAGCGTTTAGAAAAGCCAATTTGAAGCTGGAAGTCACGCCACAGATCACACCAGAAGGCAGCATCATCTTGAAACTGGATGTCAGCAAAGATACTGTTGGTCGTCTTACGACTGCCGGTTTTGCCATTGATACCAAGCACATCAAGACTGAGGTTCTTGTTGAGAACGGCGGCACTGTCGTCATCGGCGGCATTTACGCGGAGACATCTAAAGAAGATGAGACCCGTGTACCGGTTCTTGGTGATCTCCCTGTCCTTGGCAATCTTTTCAAGACCAAGGCTCGCTCGACAAGCAAACAGGAACTGTTGGTGTTCATCACGCCAAAGATGATTTCTGATCGCGGGGCTACGCGATAATTCTTTCAACCAGACAACACACACGAGTTCACCATGCGTATCTTTTCATATTTGCTGTCTATCCTGATTGCGGCCCTACTTTCTGCTTGTGGTGGTGGTGGTGGCTCTCCTGGCTTGAGTTTAGGTCCTATCTCCGCCTTTGCAGTGGTTGCCCCGGCGGCCGTGACGCTGCAGGTGGGATCTTTGCAGACATATGCGATTCAGGGGGGGGTAAAACCCTACACGCAGTTTAGTAGCGACCCAGCTATTGCAACCGGCTGGATCGGGGGGGACGATGTTCTGTATGTTGGAACGGTGCGTGCTGGTAAGGCCACGATTACGACGGTGGATGCCAAAGGAAGTAAATTTGATATTGCGGTTACCGCAGGTTCCAGCACTGCGTTTTACACCACCGCTGCATCAGCAATGACCATAACACCTGGCGCTGCATTTGCCCAGACCTACACCTTGGGAGGTGGTACAGGACCCTATGTTGCGACGAGCAGCTTTCCGTCGGTTGCTACAGTTGCTGTGAATGGCAATCAGATGACGATTACCGGTGTGCAGATTAGTGCAACGGTGTCTAACATAACCATTCGCGATGCCGCTGGCGCGACGTTGACCGTTGCTGTAACAGTTGGAACCGTGCCTTTGGCAATTAATCCCTCGTCCCTGACGGCGCCAATCGGGGCTACCTTTAGGTCTATTATTACCGGCGGGACTCCTCCGTACCGCACAGTGGTACTGGATAACTGCACGACGAGCGCCCAGATTGTGCAAGGTAATATTCTGCAGGCTACGACTGCCCTTGCATGTACGGGGGCCGCTATCACGGTTTATGATGCAAATAATCAGACGGTTTCAATGACTTTTACGGTTAGTGCCGGGCTAGTGGGCTTGCAGCTGGCACCTAGCTCTTTGATGATTCCAGAGAACGCCAATACGCCCAGTTTGTCGCTGTTGGTCTATGGCGCAAACGGTCCTCTTCAGGTCTTCAGCACGGATACGACGATGCTTGCGCCGCAGACGCCGGTCAGCAACGGCGACGGAACCTACACGATCGCGCTGGCGGGCGGCAATACCTGCTCGGCCACTGTCGTGGCGGCTATTCCAGCAGTCATTGTTGGCGGGGTGATTACGACGCCTGCCGTTCCAGCGGCTGGTGGTGATCGCACCATTACGATTACCGTGATTGATTCCACCGGGCGCCAGGGCACCAGTGTATTGACTGTCACGGATACCAATAAAGTGGCTGGTTGCTGATGCCTCTGCACGGCTAAGGCGATGTGAGCAATCGTTTGCCGGGCAATGCTTCAGCCGATGGAATTGACAGATTTTGCTCCGGTTGTGTTGTCTGAACCCAAGATGGGAAGACCGGTTGGAGTTGCTTGCTGCCTAGATTCTATCGACGAGGCGATGGAGGCATGATCGCCCTCGTCGGCCTTCCCGGCTCCGGCAAATCCACCGTCGGGCGGCAACTCGCCCGACGGCTGCAACTGCCGTTTTACGACTCCGACCACGTCATTGAAGAGCGCCTGGGTTATTCCATTCGTGAGGCATTCGAGCGTGATGGTGAGGCGTCCTTCCGGGACCGCGAGGAAGCTATCCTTGATGAACTAACCCAGCTTCCCAAAGCAGTCATTTCAACCGGTGGCGGGGCTGTCATTCGACCCGCGACACGCCAACGCCTGCGGGAGCGCGGGCAGGTGGTGTATCTGAACTCCACACCTGAAGAAATTTTTCGTCGCCTTCGGCACGACCAGAACCGTCCCCTGCTTCAGGTGGCCAACCCATTGACCAAGCTGCGTGATCTGTATACCGCGCGTGACCCTCTGTACAGGGAAACGGCGAATTTTGTGATTGAAACCGGGCGCCCCTCGGTAGCCACGCTGGTCAATATGATCGTGATGCAGTTGGAGCTTGCCGGCTTTCTGCCCTGACTGTGGTTTCGTCCTTGCCAGGCCAATCCTCTAAACTAGTGGCCTATGCAAGAACCGACTTCTACCCGGTGTGTCCAGATTGACTTGGGCGACCGCAGCTACCCCATCTTGATTGCCCCGGATCTTCTGGATCATTCAGCCACCTTTGCGGGGCTTCCGGCGGCCACTTCCGCCCTGATTGTTTCCAACACGGCGGTTGCGCCGCTGTATGCCCAGCGCCTTCACGCGTCGCTTCAAGGCCATTACAAGACCGTCCATCTGGTGACCTTGCCCGACGGCGAGGCGCACAAGAACTGGCAGACATTGAATTTGATTTTTGATGCGCTGTTGAACCACGGTTGTGACCGCAAGACCGTGCTGTTTGCGCTGGGCGGTGGCGTCGTCGGTGACATGACCGGTTATGCCGCGGCGAGCTACATGCGCGGAGTGCCCTTTGTGCAGGTGCCCACTACCCTGTTGTCGCAGGTGGACTCGTCGGTGGGCGGCAAGACCGGCATCAACCATCCGCTGGGTAAGAACATGATTGGCGCGTTCTACCAGCCACTGCGGGTGGTGTGTGACCTCGACACGCTCAAGACCCTGCCGGATCGTGAGTTGAGTGCCGGTCTGGCCGAGGTCATCAAGTACGGGCCGATTGCCGACCTGGCGTTTCTGGACTGGATTGAGGCCAACATGGATCGCCTGCTGGCACGTGACGCCGATGCATTGGCCCACGCGGTGCAGCGCAGCTGCGAGATCAAGGCCTGGGTCGTGGGCCAGGACGAACGTGAGTCGGGCCTGCGCGCGATCCTGAATTTTGGCCACACCTTCGGCCACGCCATCGAGGCGGGCATGGGCTACGGCCAGTGGCTGCATGGCGAAGCGGTGGGCTGCGGCATGGTCATGGCCGCGCAGCTCTCGTCTGAACTGGGTCTGGTGGATGCCGCCTTCGTCCAGCGCTTGCGCACATTGATCCAGCGCGCCGGTTTGCCCGTGGTAGGCCCGCGCCTGCGTGCGGACGACAATGCCGGGCGCTACCTGGACCTGATGCGGGTGGACAAGAAAGCCGATGCCGGTGAAATCCGCTTTGTCGTGATTGACGGGCCGTCTAGCGCCAGTCTGCGCGGTGCGCCCGACGCGGTGGTACGCAAGGTGATTGATGCATGCTGTGTCTGATTGCTATCAAATGAGTAGCTGCTCACGCAATATTGGCGAGGGCTACGCCCCCATTTGATATGACGAGTCTGGCCCCGTATGCCTGCGATCCGGCGCACTCGTGCGGTCGGCGCTTTGATGAACCCGCAGCGCCGACGCGCACGGCATTCCAGCGCGACCGCGATCGCATCGTGCACTCCACGGCGTTTCGCCGCCTGGTCTACAAGACCCAGGTCTTTCTCAACCACGAAGGGGATCTGTTTCGCACCCGGCTGACGCACTCGCTGGAGGTGGCGCAGCTCGGCCGCTCGGTGGCGCGGTCGCTCAGGCTGGATGAGGATTTGGTGGAGGCGATTGCCTTGGCGCACGACCTGGGGCACACGCCCTTTGGTCACGCCGGGCAGGACGTGCTGAATGAATGCATGCAGCCTTTTGGGGGCTTTGAGCACAATATGCAAAGCCTGCGCGTGGTGGATCACCTTGAGGCCCGCTACCCCCAGTTCGACGGCATCAACCTGTGTTTTGAGACGCGCGAGGGCATTCTCAAGCACTGCAGCCTGGTCAACGCTCAGGCGCTGGAGGCGCGCGAGCCGGGTGGTGTGGGACGGCGCTTCATCGACGGAACACGTCCGAGTCTGGAAGCGCAGCTGTGCAATCTGACAGACGAGATTGCCTACAACTCCCACGACATCGACGACGGCGTACGCTCCGGCCTCATCAGCATGGAGCAGTTGGGCGAGGTGGCCTTGTTTGCCGAACACCACCGGGCGGCTTTGCATGAATATCCACAATTGGCCGCTGCCCACAACCAGCGCCGCCTGCTGTACGAGACGATTCGGCGCATGCTCAGCGCCCAGGTCTATGACCTCATCGCGCACAGCAGTGACGCCTTGAAGGCGGCGGCGCCAACCTGTGTGGATGATGTGCGCCGCTTGCCGCCACTGCTGGCCTTCAGCGACGGCATGCGCCAGCAGTCCCGCGAACTTAAGCGCTTCCTGTTCGCCAATCTCTACCGCCATCCGCAGGTTCAGCAGACACGGGTCAAAGCCACGCAGATACTCAGCGAACTGTTTGCCGCCTACATGGCTGAGCCCAACAAGCTGCCCACCGGGCATGCGCCCTTGCCTGGTGAAGCCGCCGATACGGCCCGTATTGCCCGGGCGGTGGCCGACTACATCGCCGGCATGACGGATCGCTTTGCGGCGCGTGAACACGAACGCCTGACGGGTCTGCAATTGCTGGCGTAAATACTCCAGGGCGCCCGGAAGTGGGTCAGTAGAATTGGGGTACCTAAAGGGCAGCGGAGGGGCTGTGAGTTTTCTCAATGAGTTGAAGTCGCAGGCGACCGCGCTGCAAAGCAAACAGGCAGTCCAGCTTGAAAATTTAGAAGCCAACACCGCGCAGGCGGAAATGGCGTGCCTGGTGGTCTGGAAATATCTGCAGGATCTTGCGCGGCACCTGAGTGTGATCACCCCGCAGGCGCCGAGGTTCTCTCTGGATGGCAAGACGCCGTGGCCCCCGATGAAGCTGGCCGACTTCCGTGTCGACTTTCGCAAGAAGATGTTGCGCGACAAGGAGGTGTATGACTACATCGCCATGGGGTGGGACATCGTCCCGCAGTTTGGAGCACCGGTGGCCGGCGTGGTGAGCGTGAATTTCCCGCCAGACCTGGAGCGGGTCCAGAAACGATTGGCGTTCGGCCATGTCGAGCATGAGCGCAAGGACGTGCGCCACCCCGAGAAAAACACGCTGCAGGCGATTTGCTTCGAATACACCACCAAGGCGCGCGGCAATATCTTGGTCACGACGGACCACGACAACGGCCATCTGCAATTCCGTCTGGCCAATGCGGACGGGTTTGCTGTCGTCACCACGACGTGGCCGGCCAATCGCATCGAACACAGCCTGATGGACGAGCTGGCCAAACTTGTTGTGGCCCAACCCAGCCGCTTCCTATGAGCATTGCTGTCGAACCTACCGATGCCGTAGTCATAGCAGACACCCGCCGCTGGTTGCGGCGCGCCGTCATTGGCCTGAACCTGTGTCCGTTTGCCAAATCGGTGGATGTCAAGGATCAGGTGCACTATGCGGTGACCCGCAATGTCGGCTTCAAGGACCTGCTGGCAGACCTGAAGCAAGAGCTGGATGCGCTCGTAGCCCTCGACGCCGCTGAGCGTGATACTACACTTTTCATAGCGCCTGATGGTCTGACGGACTTTCTGGAATTCAACGATTTCCTGGCCCAGGCCAACCGCCTGCTGGTCAAGCTGGGTTATGAGGGTGTCTTCCAGATCGCCAGCCTGCATCCGCAGTACCAGTTCGCCGACGCGCCGCTGGATGCCATCAGCAACTGCACCAACCGCGCTCCCTATCCCACCCTGCACCTGTTGCGCGAGGACAGCATTGACCGCGCGGTCAAGGTCTTTCCCCATGCGGAGGCCATTTTTGAGACCAATATGCGCACTATGGAGCGCCTCGGCCCCGACGGTTGGGCGGCGCTGGACGTTGGTGCCAGCGCCGGGCGTGGCAAACTCAGCCCATGAAACAGCAACAACCGCGTGCCACCAAGGCCGCACCGCCCGCACCAGGCAAGTCCATTCCCGCCCATCCGCTGGCCGAAGAGGTTCGCCCGGGCCAGAGTGTGGAACTGCTCAAGGAGTTGCACATCCTCACCCGTGAGGCCAAGCTGAATCAGGATTCCCGGCGCAAGCTCAAGCAGGTCTACCACCTGTACCAGTTCATCGAGAAGCTGCTGCTCGAATTGCCGCAGGGCGGCGAGGGCGCCACGCTGGCCGACCACGGCGCGGGCAAGTCCTACCTGGGCTTCATCATCTACGACCTGTTCTTCAAGAACCTTAAGAGTGGTCATATTTACGGTATCGAGACCCGGCCGGAGCTGGTGCAAAAGTCGCGCGAGCTGGCGCAGCGTCTGGGCTTTGATCGCATGTCGTTCCTGAACCTCAGCGTGGCCGAGTCCACCGCATCAGACGATCTGCCGGATCACATTGATGTGGTCACGGCCTTGCACGCCTGCGACACCGCCACCGACGACGCCATTGCCTTCGGGTTGAAAAAGCAGGCGCGCTATCTGGTACTGGTGCCCTGCTGCCAGGCCGAGATCGCCCGCTGCCTGAATGCCAACAAGGCACTGTCGCTGCGCCGCACGCCATTGGCCGAACTCTGGCGCCACCCGTTGCACACGCGCGAGATGGGCAGCCAGATCACCAATGTGCTGCGCTGCCTGTACCTGGAGGCCAGCGGCTACCAGGTCACCGTGACCGAACTGGTGGGCTGGGAGCACAGCATGAAGAACGAACTCATCATCGCCCGGCGCACCGGCAAGCCCAACCACGCCGCGGTCCAGCGCCTGCTGGCGCTGCTGGAAGAATTCGGCCTGACGCCGCTGCTGGCCACGCGCTTTGCGCTGCACGCGGATGTGCTGCCGGTTGCGGATAGCGTTTCGGGGTGACCCCTCACCATGGCCCGCCTTCCCCGCCTGACACTGCCGGGGTATCCCCACCACGTTATCCAGCGGGGCAATAACCGCCAGGCCATCTTCGTAACGCCTGGCGACTACCAGATGATGCTGGACCTGCTGGAGGAGAACGCCCGCAAGTTCGGTGTCGCCCTCCATGCCTATGTGTTGATGGACAACCACTTCCATCTGCTGGCCACGCCCCAGACCGCCACCAGCCTGCCGCAGATGATGCAGGCCGTGGGTCGCAGCTATGTGCGCTATTTCAATGGCACCCAGAAGCGCACGGGCACGCTGTGGGAAGGGCGTTACAAGTCGACGTTGATCCAGACCGAACGCTATCTGCTGGCCTGCATGGCCTATATCGACCTCAACCCGGTGCGCGCCGGCATGGTGGCGCAGGCGCGCGACTATCCCTGGTCCAGCCACGCGCACTACATCGGTCTGCGCATCGACAAACTGGTCACGCCGCACCCATTGGTGTGGGCGCTGGGGAACACTCCGTTTGCACGCGAAGCAGCTTATGCCGAATTGGTGCAGGCCGGCATCACGGCAGGGCAGCAACAGGCGCTGACCGATTCCGCCCTGCGGGGCTGGGCGCTGGGGGAGCCGGATTTCGTCAAGAATTTGCAAAAAATGACGGAGCGCCGTGTGTCCAAAAGTACGGCTGGCCGGCCGCTTTCAGCCAAGTTGCTATCAACAAAATAAGGGCATAGCCCTCGTCGTTACTATATATATTGCTATCACATTTAATGTGTCCCCAATTAAATATTGATTGAATTCATTCGGAAATAATTGGAATCTGACCCCAATTATTTTGCTTGGCATCTTTGTTGCGTTGCAGTATTCTTCGAATCCACTGCAAAACCCTTAATCCCGCAAACACTCAGAGGAACGCCATGACCACGGCAGCCGAGATCCAACATCTTCAGAACAACGGTTTGTATTCCACCGCCAACGAGCATGACGCCTGCGGCGTGGGCTTTGTGGCTCATATCAAGGGAACCAAGTCGCATGACATTGTCAAGAACGCGCTGAAGATCCTGGAAAACCTGGACCACCGGGGTGCGGTCGGTGCCGACAAGCTGATGGGCGACGGCGCCGGTATCCTGATCCAGTTGCCCGATGCGCTGTACCGCGAGGAAATGGCCGCCCAGGGTGTGACGCTGCCGCCACCCGGAGAATATGGAGTGGGCATGATCTTCCTGCCCAAGGAACATGCGTCCCGCTTGGCCTGCGAGCAGGAGATGGAGCGTGCCATCAAGATGGAGGGCCAGGTGCTGCTGGGCTGGCGTGATGTGCCGGTGAACCGCGACATGCCCATGTCGCCCACCGTGCGCGAGAAGGAGCCCATCCTGCGCCAGGTGTTCATTGGTCGCGGCAACGACGTCATCGTGCAGGACGCGCTGGAGCGCAAGCTCTACGTGATTCGCAAGACCGCCAGCGCCCATATTCAAAGCCTCAAGCTCAAGCACAGCAAAGAGTATTACGTACCCAGCATGAGCAGCCGCACCGTGGTCTACAAGGGCCTGTTGCTGGCCGACCAGGTCGGCACCTACTTCCGCGATCTGGAAGATGTGCGTTGCGTTTCCGCCCTGGGTCTGGTGCACCAGCGCTTTTCCACCAACACCTTCCCCGAGTGGCCGTTGGCCCACCCCTACCGCTACGTTGCGCACAACGGCGAAATCAACACCGTCAAGGGCAACTACAACTGGATGAAGGCGCGCGAAGGCGTGATGTCGTCACCCGTGCTGGGTGCTGATCTGCAAAAGCTCTACCCCATCAGCTTTGCCGGCCAGTCCGACACCGCCACGTTCGACAACTGCCTCGAACTGCTGACCATGTCCGGCTATCCCATCAGCCAAGCCGTGATGATGATGATTCCCGAGCCCTGGGAACAGCACACCACCATGGACGAACGCCGCAAGGCCTTCTACGAATACCACGCCGCGATGCTGGAACCCTGGGACGGCCCGGCCTCCATCGTGTTCACCGACGGCCGCCAGATCGGGGCCACGCTGGACCGCAACGGCCTGCGCCCTTCGCGCTACTGCATCACCGATGACGACCTGGTCATCATGGGTTCCGAATCCGGCGTGCTGCCCGTGCCCGAGAACAAGATCGTGCGCAAATGGCGCCTGCAGCCCGGCAAGATGTTCCTGATCGACCTGGAGCAGGGCCGCATGATCGACGACGAGGAGCTCAAGGCCGGCCTGGCCAACAGCAAGCCGTACAAGCAGTGGATCGAGAACCTGCGCATCCGCCTGGACGATGTGGTGGTCCCGACCGCCGGGGAGTCGCCGCAGGAACTACCGGCCAACGCCACCGAGCCGCAAACCACCGGCATGGAGCATGTCAGCGCCGATTTGTTGGACCGCCAGCAGGCCTTTGGCTTCACGCAGGAAGACCTCAAGTTCCTGATCGCCCCCATGGCGACGGCGGGCGAGGAGGCTATCGGCTCCATGGGCAATGACAGCCCGCTGGCCGTGCTCTCCGACAAGAACAAGCCACTGTACAACTACTTCAAGCAGTTGTTTGCGCAGGTGACCAACCCGCCCATCGACCCGATCCGCGAAGCGATCGTGATGTCGCTGGTGTCCTTCATCGGGCCCAAGCCCAACCTGCTCGACATCAACCAGGTCAACCCGCCCATGCGGCTGGAGGTGAGCCAGCCCGTGCTGGACTTTGCCGACATGGCCAAGCTGCGTGACATCGAGAAGCACACGCAGGGCAAGTTCCGCAGTTACACGCTGGACATCACCTATCCGCTGGCCTGGGGCCGCGAGGGCGTGGAAGCCAAGCTGGCTTCGCTGTGCGCCGAAGCGGTGGACGCCATCAAGGGTGGCAAGAACATCCTCATCATCAGCGACCGCGGCGTGAGCGCCGACCAGGTGGCCATTCCTGCGCTGCTGGCGCTGTCGGCCGTGCACCAGCATCTGGTGATTGAAGGCTTGCGTACCACCACCGGCCTGGTGGTGGAAACCGGCACCGCGCGCGAAGTGCACCACTTCGCTGTGCTGGCAGGCTATGGCGCCGAAGCCGTGCACCCTTACCTAGCCATGGAAACGCTGGCCAGCATTCACCAGGACCTGCCGGGTGACCTGAGCGCGGACAAAGCCATCTACAACTATGTCAAGGCCGTGGGCAAGGGCCTCTCCAAGATCATGTCCAAGATGGGAGTCTCGACCTACATGAGCTATTGCGGTGCCCAGCTGTTCGAGGCCATTGGCCTGTCCAGCGCGACCGTGGCCAAGTACTTCACCGGAACCCCCAGCCGCGTCGAAGGCATCGGCGTCTTTGAAATCGCCGAAGAAGCCATCCGCATGCACAAGGCCGCCTTTGGCAACGACCCGGTGCTGGCCAACGCACTGGACGCCGGCGGCGAGTACGCCTGGCGTACCCGCGGCGAAGAGCACATGTGGACGCCCGACGCCATTGCCAAGCTGCAGCACAGCACGCGTTCCAACAACTGGAACACCTACAAGGAATACGCGCAGCTCATCAACGACCAGAGCAAGCGCCACCTGACGCTGCGCGGCCTGTTCGAGTTCAAGATCGATCCGGCCAAGGCCATTCCCGTAGACGAAGTCGAACCCGCCAAGGAAATTGTCAAGCGGTTTGCCACGGGCGCCATGTCGCTGGGTTCTATCAGTACCGAAGCCCACGCCACGCTGGCCATTGCCATGAACCGCATCGGCGGCAAGAGCAACACGGGCGAGGGCGGTGAAGATCCGGCGCGTTACCGCAACGAACTCAAGGGCATCCCGATCAAGCAGGGCCAGACCATGGCCGAAATCATCGGCAAGGACGTGGTGGAGGTCGACATCCCCATGAACGCTGGTGACAGCCTGCGCTCCCGGATCAAGCAGGTGGCCTCGGGCCGTTTTGGCGTCACCGCCGAGTACCTCAACAGTGCCGACCAGATCCAGATCAAGATGGCCCAGGGCGCCAAGCCGGGCGAGGGCGGTCAGTTGCCCGGCGGCAAGGTGTCCGAGTACATCGGTCGCCTGCGCCACTCGGTGCCCGGCGTCGGCCTGATCTCGCCGCCGCCGCACCACGACATCTACTCCATCGAGGACTTGGCGCAGCTGATCCACGATCTGAAGAACGTGGCGCCCCATTCGGGCATCAGCGTCAAGCTGGTATCGGAAATCGGTGTCGGCACCATCGCTGCCGGTGTGGCCAAGTGCAAGGCCGACCACGTGGTGATCGCCGGACACGACGGCGGCACGGGCGCCTCGCCCTGGTCGTCCATCAAGCATTGCGGCAGCCCCTGGGAAATCGGCCTGGCCGAAACCCAGCAGACCCTGGTGCTCAACCGCCTGCGCAGCCGCATCCGCGTGCAGGCCGACGGCCAGATGAAGACTGGCCGTGACGTCGCCATTGGCGCCTTGCTGGGTGCCGACGAATTCGGCTTTGCCACCGCACCGCTGGTGGTGGAAGGTTGCATCATGATGCGCAAGTGCCACCTCAACACCTGCCCGGTGGGCGTGGCCACGCAGGACCCGGTGCTGCGCCAGAAGTTCTCCGGCAAGCCCGAGCACGTGGTGAACTATTTCTTCTTCATTGCTGAAGAAGTGCGCCAGATCATGGCCCAGTTGGGCATCCGCAAGTTCGACGACCTGATTGGCCGCTCCGACCTGCTGGACATGCGCTCGGGGTTAGAGCACTGGAAGGCCAGCGGCCTGGACTTCGGTCGGCTGTTCGCCCAGCCCCAAGTGCCGGCCGAGGTACCCCGCTTCCAGACGCTGGAGCAGGAACACGGCCTGGAAAAGGCGCTGGACAACGTGCTGATCGCCAAGAGCCGTGCCGCCATCGACAAGGGCGAACGCGTGCAGTTCATGGAAGTGGCGCGCAACGTCAATCGCTCCGTGGGTGCCATGCTCTCGGGCGCGGTGACCAAGGTACACCCCGAAGGCCTGCCCGATGACACCATCCGCATCCAGCTCGAAGGCACGGGCGGCCAGTCCTTCGGCGCGTTCCTGGCCAAGGGCATCACGCTGTACCTGATTGGTGACGCCAACGACTACACCGGCAAGGGCCTCAGTGGCGGGCGTGTCGTCGTGCGCCCCAGCATTGATTTCCGGGGTGAATCCATCCGCAACACCATCGTGGGCAATACCGTGATGTACGGAGCGACCACGGGCGAGGCGTTCTTCAGCGGCGTGGCCGGTGAGCGGTTTGCCGTGCGCCTGTCGGGCGCCACCACGGTGGTGGAAGGTACGGGCGACCATGGTTGCGAATACATGACCGGCGGCACCGTGGCGGTGCTGGGCAAGACCGGGCGCAACTTTGCCGCCGGCATGAGCGGTGGCATTGCCTACGTCTACGACGAAGACGGCCAGTTTGCCAAGCGCTGCAACACCGCCATGGTGTCCATGGAAAAGGTGCTGACCGCAGCCGAGCAGGAAGCCAGTGTCGACAAGGCGGTCTGGCACCGTGGCCAGAGCGACGAAGCCCAACTGCGCAAGCTGCTGGAAGACCACAACCGCTGGACCGGCAGCAAGCGCGCCCGCGACCTGCTGGACAACTGGGACGTTTCCCGTGCCAAGTTCGTCAAGGTCTTTCCCAACGAGTACAAACGTGCCCTGGGCGAGATTCATGCAAAGAAATCGGCTGTAGCCCTCGCCAAACCTGCGCAAGCTGCTACAAAAAAAGAAGCAATCGCCGCTAAGTAAGCAGAAGGAAGAATCATGGGAAAAGTCACTGGCTTCATGGAATACGAGCGCATCGAAGAGGGCTACAAGCCCGTTGCCGAGCGTCTGAAAAACTACAAAGAGTTCGTCGTCGGTCTGGATGACGCGCAGGCTTCCCGGCAGGCCGCGCGCTGCATGGACTGCGGCACGCCGTTCTGCAACAACGGCTGCCCGGTCAACAACATCATTCCAGACTTCAACGACATGGTGTACCGCAGCGACTGGAAGGCCGCCATCGACACCTTGCACAGCACCAACAACTTCCCCGAGTTCACGGGCCGCATCTGCCCCGCGCCCTGCGAGGCCGCCTGCACGCTGAATGTGAACGACGACGCGGTGGGCATCAAGTCCATCGAGCACGCGATCATTGATCGCGCCTGGCTTGAGGGCTGGGTGTTGGCGCAACCCGCCAAGACCAGGACGGGTAAAAAAGTGGCGGTGGTGGGCTCTGGCCCGGCCGGCCTGGCGGCGGCCCAGCAACTGGCGCGGGTGGGCCACGATGTGACCCTGTTCGAAAAGAACGACCGCGTGGGCGGCCTGCTGCGCTACGGCATTCCCGACTTCAAGCTGGACAAATCGCACATCGACCGCCGCGTCGACCAGTTGGTCAAGGAAGGCGTCACCATCCGCACCGGCGTGCTGATTGGTGAACTGCCGAAATCGGGTCCAGGCTCCAAGGTCACCAACTGGGCCAAGGAAACCATTTCAGCGGCTCAGCTGCAAAAAGACTTTGACGCCGTGCTGCTGACCGGCGGTTCCGAGCAGTCGCGCGACCTGCCGGTGCCGGGGCGCGACTTGGACGGCGTCCATTTCGCCATGGAGTTCCTGCCCCAGCAGAACAAGGTCAATGCGGGCGACAAGCTCAAGGGTCAACTGCGCGCAGATGGCAAGCACGTCATCGTCATCGGCGGTGGCGACACCGGCTCCGACTGCGTGGGCACCAGCAACCGCCACGGTGCCGCCAGCGTCACGCAGTTTGAGGTGATGCCCCAGCCGCCCAAGGAGGAAAACCGCCCCATGACCTGGCCCTACTGGCCGATCAAGCTGCGCACCAGCTCCAGCCATGACGAGGGTTGCTCGCGTGAGTTCGCCATTTCCACCAAGGAATTCATCGGTGAAAAGGGCAAGGTCACCGGCCTGAAGACGGTGCGCGTGGAGTGGAAAGACGGCAAGATGGTCGAGGTTGCCGGCTCAGAGCAGGTGCTCAAGGCCGATCTGGTGCTGCTGGCCATGGGTTTTGTGAACCCGGTTGCCACCATTCTGGAAGGCTTTGGCGTGGAAAAGGATGCCCGCGGCAACGCCAAGGCGACCACCGACTTCATCGGCGGCTATGCCACGAACGTACCCAAGGTATTTGCCGCCGGTGACATCCGCCGCGGCCAGAGCCTGGTGGTGTGGGCCATCCGCGAAGGCCGCCAGGCCGCCCGCTCCGTGGACGAATTTCTGATGGGAAGCAGTGATTTGCCCCGGTAATGTTGCCCCCACGCTCGCCCACTGTGTGTGGCTCGCTGCCCCCCAAAGGGGGCCGTAGTCGCCTTGGGGCGGCACGGCGGCGACTTGTGGTTGAAACACAGGGTTTACCTTAATCCTTTATCATTCAGAAGCCGGAAATAGCCCGGCTTTTGTTTTTTTATGGCCCCAACCCCTTCCACATCGCTCGTAGAACTGCGCCACCTGACCTTCGGTTACGGCGAGCGCGTGATCCTGGACGACGTGTCACTGAACGTGCCGCGTGGCAAGGTGACCGCGTTGATGGGTGCCTCGGGGGGCGGAAAGACCACCATCCTGCGGCTGATTGGTGGCCAGAATCGGGCGCAATCCGGGCAGATGCTGTTTGATGGCCAGGACGTCACCCACATGGACCAGACCCAGGTCTATGCTGCACGGCGGCGCATGGGCATGCTGTACCAGTTTGGGGCCTTGTTTGCGGACATGAGCGTGTTTGATAACGTGGCCTTTCCGCTGCGCGAGCACACCGACCTGGGCGAGGGCATGATTCGGGACATTGTGCTCATGAAACTCAACGCGGTTGGCCTGCGTGCTGCGCGCGACCTGATGCCCAGCGCACTGGCGGGCGGCATGGCGCGGCGTGTGGCGTTGGCCCGTGCGATTGCGCTGGATCCCGAACTGGTGATGTACGACGAGCCTTTTACTGGTATCGACCCGATTTCGGTGGGCACTTCGGCCCAGCTGGTTCGCAAACTCAATGACACCATGGGCTTGACCAGCCTCTTTGTGTCGCATGAGCTGGAGCAGACCTTTGCCATTGCGGACCACGTCATCATCCTTGCCAATGGCAAGGTGGCGGCACAGGGCACGCCTCAGGACGTGCTGCACAGCACCGACCCTCTGGTGTACCAGTACGTGAATGCCCTGTCGGAAGGACCGGTGCGTTTTCACTACCCGGCACGCACCGTGGAAGATGATTTTGGCGCCGCAAACGGGGCGGGTGCACAGAAATTCGGAGTGTCGCTATGACCTGGTACAAACCCGCCGATGTCGGATTTGCAACCCGCTGCAAGCTGTCGGATCTTGGCTATGGTGCCCGGCTGTTTTTCCGGTTGCTGGTGTCGGCCGTGCCCACCTTCCGCCGTTTTGGCCTGGTGCGCGACCAGATCCACTTTTTGGGCAATTACTCGCTGGCGATCATTGCGGTATCGGGGCTGTTCGTCGGGTTCGTGTTTGGTTTGCAGGGCTACTACACGCTGCAGCGTTATGGTTCATCCGAGGCGCTGGGCCTGCTGGTGACCCTGAGCCTGGTGCGTGAACTGGGGCCCGTTGTCACGGCCCTGCTATTTGCCGGACGGGCCGGAACTTCACTGACCGCCGAGATCGGCCTGATGAAGGCTGGCGAGCAGATCAGTGTCATGGAAATGATGGCGGTGGATCCGATCCAGCGCGTGCTGGCACCCCGGTTCTGGGCCGGTGTGGTGGCCATGCCGCTGCTGGCAGCGGTGTTCAGCGCCATGGGCGTCATCGGCGGCTGGGTGGTCGGCGTGTTGATGATTGGCGTGGATGCGGGCTCATTCTGGAGCCAGATTCAGGGTGGTGTCGACGTCTGGCAGGACGTGGGCAACGGGGTCATCAAGAGTGTGGTGTTTGGATTGACGGTGACCTTCATCGCCGTGTTCCAGGGGTTTGAGGCCCAGGCCACGCCGGAAGGAGTGGCCAGCGCCACGACCCGCACGGTGGTGGTGGCTTCGCTGGCGGTTCTGGGGCTGGACTTCATCCTGACCGCCATGATGTTTACGATTTAAGAAGAAGGTATTTCATGCAGCGCTCCAAGAACGACGTATGGGTGGGGATGTTTGTCATCATCGGGGCCGTGGCCATCCTGTTTCTGGCCTTGCAGTCGGCCAATCTGTTGTCCCTGAATTTTCAGTCCACCTACCGGGTGTCGGCCAAGTTTGAAAACGTGGGCGGTCTCAAACCCAAGGCGGCCGTGCGCAGCGGTGGGGTGGTGGTCGGGCGCGTCGAGTCGTTGACATTTGATGACAAATCCTTTCAGGCGCGCGTAACGCTGGCGCTGGAAAGCCGTTATGCCTTTCCCAAGGACAGTTCGCTGAAGATTCTGACCAGCGGCCTGCTGGGCGAGCAGTACATCGGCATTGAAGCGGGTGCGGCCGACACCAATCTGGTGGCCGGTGATGTCATCGGAGCCACCCAGTCCGCCGTTGTGCTGGAAAACCTGATCAGCCAGTTTCTCTACAGCAAGGCAGCCGAGGGTAGTAATGGGGCCGCACCCGAGAAGGCACCGGAGAAGAAATGAACGTGGAGCAAGCGACCATCGCGTTGAAACAGACGACCTGGGGTACGCACGGTCGGTCGGGCCGCATCTTGCGTTGGTGCCTGTTGGTTGGCGTCGTCGTGCTGCAGGCCTGCGCCACCGTCGCCAATCCCGATCCGCGGGACCCGATGGAGTCCTGGAACCGCGGCGTGTTTGGATTCAATGATGCGGTGGACGCTGCCGTGGTGAAGCCGGTCGCGACGGCCTATCGCGATGTCTTGCCGCACTGGTTGCGCAGGGGAGTCGGCAATTTCTTCAATAATCTGGAGGACATGTGGTCGGTGGTCAACAACGCCTTGCAGGCGCGCGGTGGCGACACGGTGGATAGCCTGGGTCGCGTGCTGATCAATACGACGGTGGGCCTGGGCGGCTTGATCGACGTGGCCAGCGAAGTGAACATCGAGCGTCATCCCGCCAATTTCGGTCTGACTCTGGGGCGCTGGGGTGTGGGGCCGGGGCCTTTTGTAGTCATTCCCTTCCTGGGGTCATCGACGTTACGTGACACCGTGGCACTGTCTGTCGATATCCCTGCCAATCCGGTGCGGCGCGTGGAAGACGACGCCACGCGCAACGGCTTGACGTTGCTGAACTTGATCGACACGCGTGCGACCTATCTGAAGGCCGGTGAGGTTGTCGAAGATGCGGCACTGGATAAGTACAGTTTCACTCGGGACGCCTTCCTGCAACGGCGGCGCAATCAGGTGTATGACGGCAACCCGCCGGACGATGATCTGCCGCCGGAGCCTGCTCCCGCACAATGATGCATGCAACCTTCTGAAGGGATTGAAATATGAACATGAAGCGAACTTTCTTGCGCCAGTTGCTGGTCACCTCGGCTGTAATGGCCTTTGCCTTGGCGGGCTCTGCCGTGCGCGCCGAAGACGAGCAGCCTGACGCGCTGATCAAGCGGCTGTCTTCCGACGTGCTGGAAACCATCAAGAACGACAAGGCCATTCGCGCTGGCGACATGGCCAAGGTGATTGCGCTGGTTGACTCGCGCATCATGCCCAACGTCAACTTCCAGCGCATGACGGCATCGGCAGTAGGCCCCGCCTGGCGCCAGGCCACGCCTGAGCAGCAAAAGCGCTTGCAGGAAGAGTTCAAGACGCTGTTGGTGCGCACCTACGCCGGTGCTCTGGCCCAGGTGACGGACCAGACCATCACGATGAAGCCCCTGCGCGCCGCGCCGGAAGACAAGGAAGTGCTGGTGCGCTCCGAGATCAAAGGTGGTGGCGACACCATCCAGCTGGACTACCGTTTGGAAAAAACGCCTGGGCAGGGTGCCGGCTGGCGGATTTACAACCTCAATGTGCTGGGTGTATGGCTGGTGGAAACCTACCGCAGCCAGTTTGCGCAGGAAATCAATGCCAAGGGCGTGGATGGACTGATTGCCACCCTGACCGAACGCAACAAGGCCAACGGGAAAAAGGCCTGATGTGCTGAGCCTGCCCGTTGAATTGACCCACAATCAGGCGAGAGCCTGTCTGGCCCAACTGGTGGCGGGCGTAGACACTGAGGTCTCGCCTGTGGTCGTGAACGCCACGCCCCTGCAGCGTTTTGACTCTTCGGCGCTGGCTGTGCTGCTGGAATTGCGCCGCACCTGCATCAAGGCGGGCAAGACCTTGGAGGTGCAGGGGTTGCCACCGCATCTGGGCGATTTGGCCACTTTGTATGGAATTGAGGGGCTGCTGCCCCGTTCCTGAGCCGTGGCCGCCTAAAATGGCGGTTCTCCATGCCTGCCATTTCCTTCCAGTCCGTTTCCAAGTCCTATCCATCGCCACGCGGCCCCCATGGTGCCACGTTCCTGGCGCTGGACAACGTGCAACTCGATATCGAAGAAGGTGAGTTTTTCGGCCTGCTGGGGCCCAATGGCGCGGGCAAGACCACGATGATCAGCATTCTGGCCGGCCTGACGCGCGCAACCAGCGGTCGGGTTACGGTTCAGGGGTTTGACGTGCAGAACGACTATGCCCAGGCACGGCGCAAGCTGGGCATCGTGCCGCAGGAGCTGGTGTTCGACCCTTTCTTCAATGTGCGCGAGGCGCTGCGCTTCCAGTCCGGCTATTTCGGTATCAAGAAGAACGACGCCTGGATTGATGAGCTGCTCGACAGCCTGGGGCTGGCCGACAAGGCTGGCGCCAACATGCGCCAACTCTCGGGTGGCATGAAGCGCCGCATGTTGGTGGCGCAAGCGCTGGTGCACAAGCCACCTGTCATCGTGCTGGATGAGCCCACCGCCGGCGTGGACGTGGAGTTGCGCCAGACGCTGTGGCAATTCATCTCCTCGCTGAACAAGCAGGGCCATACGGTGCTGCTAACCACCCACTACCTGGAAGAAGCCGAGGCCCTGTGCGGACGCATCGCCATGCTGAAGTCCGGCCGCATCGTGGCGCTGGATCGCACCAGCGACTTGCTCAAGGCGGCATCGGGCAACGTGTTGCGCTTCAAGACCGCAGGCGATTTGCCGCCGGCCCTGGCGGCGCGTGCGCGCGTGACCGGCACGGTGGTGCAGTTGCCAGCCCATAACGCGCTGGAAATCGAGCAGTATCTGGCGGCCGTGCGTGAGTCCGGCCTGGTCGTGGAAGATGTAGAGATGCGCAAGGCCGATCTGGAAGACGTGTTCATCGACATCATGAATCGGCATGCCCCGGCGAAGCCGGCAGTGGAAGCGGTATGACCGGTTGGAAAACACTTTTTTACAAAGAAGTCTGGCGTTTCTGGAAGGTCGGCTTCCAGACGGTCGCAGCACCGGTGCTCACCGCCATGATGTACCTGCTGATCTTCGGACATGTGCTGGAAGACCATGTCAAGGTGTACAACAGCATCGGCTACACCGCGTTTTTGATTCCCGGGCTGGTGATGATGAGCGTGTTGCAGAACGCCTTTGCCAACAGCTCCTCGTCCCTGATCCAGAGCAAGATCATGGGCAATCTGGTCTTTTTGCTGCTGACGCCGCTGTCGCACTGGAGCTGGTTTGTGGCCTATGTGGGATCAAGCATCGTGCGCGGGCTGGTCGTCGGGCTGGGCGTGCTGCTGGTGGCGGCCTGGTTTGCCCCATTGGGTTATGCCGCTCCGCTGTGGATTGTGGTGTTTGCCGTGCTGGGGGCTGCCTTGATGGGCGCACTGGGTCTGATCGCCGGCCTGTGGGCCGAGAAGTTTGACCAACTGGCCGCATTCCAGAACTTTGTGATCATGCCCATGACCTTCCTCAGTGGCGTGTTCTACTCCATCCAATCGTTGCCAGGCTTCTGGCAGGGCGCGAGCCACCTCAACCCGTTTTTCTACATGATCGACGGATTCCGCTACGGTTTTTTTGGTGTCAGTGATGCCTCTCCCTGGCTGAGCCTGGGCGTGGTGGGCACGGCTCTGGCAGTGGTCAGTCTGTTGGCCATGCATCTGCTGCGCACCGGGTACAAAATCCGCAGCTAAACCACCTGGTATTTCAAAATGACCGCTGAAGACATCCAATCCCTGATCGCCGGCCATATGGCCTGCGATATCTGCCACGTGGACGGCGATGGCCGCCACTGGTACGCCACTGTTGTTTCTGCCACCTTTGAAGGCCTGCGCCCCATCGCCCGCCACCAGCGCGTGTACGCCGCCATGGGCTCACGCATGAAGACGGACGAAGTGCATGCCCTGTCCATCAAGGCCTACACCCCCACCGAGTGGGCGGCGCAAACGGCCTGAGACCGACGACAACCATGGACAAATTACTGATTCGCGGCGGCGCGCCCTTGCACGGTGACGTGCAGATTTCCGGCGCCAAGAATGCGGCCCTGCCCGAGCTGTGCGCCACGCTGCTCGCCGCCGAGCCGGTGACACTGCGCAATGTGCCACGCCTGCAGGATGTGTCGACCATGCTCAAGCTCATCCGCAACATGGGCGTGCAGGTGGAACAGGGCGCCGACGGCACGGTGCGGGTGGATGCCGGCGGCCTGAGTTCGCCGGAGGCTCCCTACGAGCTGGTCAAGACCATGCGTGCGTCCGTGCTGGCGCTGGGGCCGTTGCTGGCGCGTTTTGGCGAGGCGACAGTGTCCCTGCCTGGCGGCTGCGCCATCGGTTCGCGTCCGGTGGACCAGCACCTCAAGGGGCTGGCGGCCATGGGGGCTGACATCGTGGTCGAGCATGGCTACATGCTTGCCAGGCTGCCCAAGGGGCGCACCCGGCTCAAGGGCGCGCGCATCACCACCGACATGGTCACCGTGACCGGCACCGAGAACTTTTTGATGGCCGCCAGCCTGGCCGAAGGCGAGACCATTCTGGAAAACGCGGCGCAGGAGCCGGAGATCCCGGACCTGGCCGAGATGCTGATCCGCATGGGCGCGAAGATCGAAGGCCACGGCACCAGCCGCATCCGCATCCAGGGTGTGGATGCCTTGCATGGCTGCACGCACCAGGTGGTGGCTGATCGCATCGAGGCCGGCACCTTCCTGTGCGCGGTCGCCGCAACCGGCGGTGACGTGGTGCTCCGGCATGGGCGACTGGACCACCTGGAAGCCGTGGTGGAAAAATTGCGCGATGCTGGTGCGAACGTCTCGACCGTGGAGGGCGGAATTCGCATCCAGTCACAAGGGCGGCTCAAGGCGCAGAGTTTTCGCACCACCGAATACCCGGGCTTTCCGACTGACATGCAGGCCCAGTTCATGGCGCTCAACTGCATTTCGCATGGCCACAGCATGGTCACGGAAACCATTTTTGAAAACCGCTTCATGCACGTCAACGAACTGGTGCGCCTGGGCGCCAACATCCAGATCGACGGCAAGGTGGCGGTGATCGAAGGGGTGAAAAAATTGTCCGGTGCCACCGTCATGGCCACCGACCTGCGGGCATCGGCCAGTCTGGTGATTGCCGGCCTGGTGGCCGATGGTGAAACGGTGGTCGACCGCATCTACCACCTGGACCGTGGCTACGACCAGATGGAAGCCAAGTTACGCGGCATTGGTGCGGACATTGAGAGAATCAAATCATGATTACATTGGCCCTGTCCAAAGGACGCATCTTCGAAGAAACCATGCCCCTGCTGCGTGCTGCGGGCATTGAGGTGCTGGACGACCCCGAAAAGTCGCGCAAGCTGATCCTCGACACCAACCTGCCCGATGTGCGGGTGCTGGTGGTGCGCGCCACCGATGTGCCCACCTATGTGCAATATGGCGGCGCCGACATGGGCATCACCGGCAAGGACACCTTGCTGGAGCATGGCAGCCAGGGTCTGTACCAGCCGCTGGACCTGCAGATTGCCAAGTGCCGCATCAGTGTGGCCGTGCGCGCCGATTTTGATTACGCCTCCGCCGTCAAGCAGGGCTCGCGCCTGACCGTTGCCACCAAATATGTGGCCATTGCGCGCGAGTTCTTTGCCTCCAAGGGCGTGCACGTGGACCTGATCAAGCTCTATGGCAGCATGGAGCTGGCGCCCTTGGTGGGCATGGCCGACGCCATTGTCGATCTGGTGTCCACCGGCAACACACTCAAGGCCAACAAGCTGGTCGAGGTGGAGCAGATCATGGACATCAGCTCACGCCTGGTCGTGAACCAGGCCGCGCTCAAGCTCAAGCGCGAACCCATTCGCAAGATCATCGATGCATTCGCTGGCGCTGTTTCCGTGCCGGCCTGATTCCTTTCCGCCATGACTGTGACCGCCGCACCCCTACGCCTTTCCACGCTAGATAGCCAATTCGAGGCAGCCTTCAAGGCGCGCCTGCATTGGGCGGCAGACACGGATGCGGCGATTGAGACCAGCGTGGCCGAGATCCTGCAGGACGTGCAGCGGCGCGGCGACGTGGCCGTGCTGGAATACACCGCGCGCTGGGACCGTGTGCAGGCGGCCAGTGTGCAGGCACTGGAACTGACCCAGGCCGAGCTCAAGGCCGCCTTTGACAGCATTCCCGCCAGGCAGCGTGACGCCCTGCAGTCCGCCGCAGCACGCGTGCGCAGCTACCACGAGGCGCAGAAGCGCGCCAGCGGCGAGAGCTGGAGTTACCGCGATGAAGACGGCACGCTGCTGGGCCAGAAGGTCACGCCGCTGGACCGCGTGGGTATTTATGTGCCGGGCGGTAAGGCCACCTATCCGTCCTCCGTGCTGATGAACGCCATTCCGGCGCATGTGGCCGGCGTTGGCGAAATCATCATGGTCGTGCCCACACCGGGTGGCGAAAAGAATGCCATGGTGCTGGCCGCGGCCTATGTGGCGGGCGTTACCCGTGCCTTCACCATCGGTGGCGCCCAGGCCGTGGCGGCCTTGGCCTATGGTACGGCCACCATCCCGAAGGTGGACAAGATCACCGGCCCCGGCAACGCCTTTGTGGCTGCGGCCAAACGCCGCGTGTTTGGCACGGTGGGCATCGACATGATTGCCGGCCCCAGCGAAATTTTGGTTCTGGCGGATGGCAGCACGCCACCGGATTGGGTGGCCATGGACCTGTTCAGCCAGGCCGAACACGACGAGCTGGCCCAAAGTATCCTGTTGTGTCCCGATGCGGCCTATATAGCCGCCGTGCAAGAATCCATCAACCGCCTGTTGCCGACCATGCCGCGCCAGGACATCATCGCCAAGAGCCTGACCGATCGCGGCGCCCTGATCCAGACCCGTGACATGGAGGAGGCCTGCGCCATTTCCAACCGCATTGCGCCCGAACACCTGGAGGTGTCCAGCCACGACCCGCACCGCTGGGAGCCATTGCTCAAACACGCCGGCGCGATTTTCCTGGGTGCCTTCACGTCCGAGAGCCTGGGTGACTATTGCGCCGGTCCCAACCACGTGTTGCCCACCAGTGGCACTGCGCGTTTCTCCAGCCCGCTCGGCGTCTATGACTTCCAGAAACGCTCCAGCCTGATCGAGGTCAGCGAGGCCGGCGCCCAGGTGCTGGGCCCCATCGCCGCCGAATTGGCCTATGGCGAGGGCCTGCAGGCGCATGCACGCGCGGCCGAACTGCGATTGAAGTAAGAGTTTGCCCGCCCACGCGACTGACCGGTATGCGAACACCCTTGTTGATTTCTGTCCGGTCGTGGTTGTTGCTGATGGCAATCGTGATTGCGTGCACCAGCGCGTCTGCCATGAGTCTGCGCGAACTGCGGGGGCTGGAAAAATCGGGCAAAAGCGGCCCCGACTACGTGCAGTACTACCTGGTCGGTGTCATGGAAGGGGCGCTGGAAGCCCATGACCAGGCCGTGCGCGCCGGCGCCCAGCCCACGATTTGCCTGAATGGCCGCCGCCTGGAGCCGCGCATGGCCAAGCCACTGTTCGACGCTGAGCTCAAGCGCAACGCGGGTGTGTACGAGGCCGACATGCCGGTGCAACTGGTCATGGTCAATGCCCTGACCACGGTCTATACCTGCCAATAATTTCTTAAGAGTGTTTCTTTCATGTCTTCCGCGACCGACTCCGTGCAATCCCTGATCCAGCGTCGCATCCGCCAGGACATCGTGTCCATGCATGCCTACGCCATCCAGGAGTCCCAAGGCATGGTCAAGCTCGATGCCATGGAGAACCCGCACCGTCTGCTGCCCGAACTGCAGGCGGAGTTGGGCCGGCGGCTGGGCGCGCTGGCCATCAACCGTTACCCGGACGGCCGTGTCAACGACCTGCGCCACGCGTTGGCCGCCTACGCCGGTATGCCCGAGGGCTTTGACATCATGCTGGGCAACGGCTCGGATGAGCTGATTTCCCTGCTGGCCATGGCTTGTGATGTGCCGGTGGCTGCTGGGGGCAAGAAGCCGGTGATTCTGGCGCCGCTGCCCGGTTTTGTGATGTACGCCATGAGCGCGCAGCTCCAGGACCTGGACTTTTGTGGTGTTCCGCTCACCGCCGACTTTGAACTGGATACGGCGGCGATGCTGGCGGCGATTGCCCAGCAGCAACCCACCATCGTCTACCTGGCCTACCCCAACAACCCCACGGCCAATCTGTGGGATGGCGACGCCATGGCGCAGATCGTGGCCGCAGCCGCACAGGCGGGCAGCATCGTGGTCATTGATGAGGCCTACCAGCCGTTCTCCAGCCGCAGCTATATCGATGTGATTCGCCAGAACCCGGCGCAACACGCCCACGTGCTGCTGATGCGTACCCTGAGCAAGTTTGGTCTGGCGGGCGTGCGGCTGGGTTACATGATGGGCGCCAAGGCCCTGGTGGCCGAGGTTGACAAGGTGCGCCCGCCCTACAACATCAGCGTGCTGAACACCGAATGCGCGCTGTTTGCGCTCGAACATCACGAGGTATTTGCGGTGCAAGCCCTCGACATCCGTGCGCAACGTGCTATGCTTTTGGAAGCATTCGGCAAGTTGCCCGGCGTCCACGCCTGGAACAGTGATGCCAACATGATCCTGATCCGCGTGCCGGACGCGCAGAAAGTGTTCGATGGCCTGAAGGCGCGCGGGGTGCTGATCAAGAACGTTTCTAAAATGCACCCATTGCTGGCCCAATGTTTGCGTGTAACCGTCGGCACCACCGACGAAAACACCCGCCTGTTGGCCGCACTGAAAGAAAGCTTATGACCAACCGCTCGTTGATGGAATTGCCCCCCAACCCTTTGGCCGACCGTATCGCCGAAGTCGCCCGCAACACGGCGGAGACCCGCATCCGCGTCAAGGTGAATCTGGACGGCACCGGCCAGTCCCGCCTATCCACCGGCATTGGCTTCTTTGATCACATGCTGGACCAGATCGCCCGCCACGGGCTGATCGATCTGGACATCGAGGCCGACGGCGACCTGCACATCGACGGCCACCACACGGTGGAAGACGTCGGCATCACGCTGGGCCAGGCCGTGCACAAGGCGGTGGGTGACAAGAAGGGCATTCGCCGCTACGGTCACGCCTACGTGCCGCTGGACGAGGCGCTGTCCCGCGTGGTCGTGGACTTCTCCGGCCGCCCGGGCCTGGTCATGGATGTGCCATTCAAGAGCGGCATGATCGGCACCTTCGACACCCAACTGACCCACGAATTCTTCCAGGGCTTTGTGAACCACGCATTTGTGACGCTGCACATCGACAACCTCAGGGGCGAAAACGCCCACCACCAGGCCGAAACCGTGTTCAAGGCCTTTGCCCGCGCGCTGCGCGCCGCACTGGAGCGCGATCCGCGTACCGCCGGCACCGTTCCCTCAACCAAGGGTACGCTCTGAGATGAAGAAAAAAGTTGCGGTGGTGGACTATGGCATGGGCAATCTGCGCTCGGTCACGCAGGCGGTCATGCATGTGGCGGCAGACGCCGGTGTCGAGGTGGTCTGGGCCCGTACGCCGGCCGAGGTCATGGCCGCCGAGCGCGTCGTGTTGCCGGGTCAGGGCGGCATGCGCGACTGCATGCGCGAGTTGCACGAAAGCGGCATGTATGGCGCCGTGATGCACGCTGCCCAGCACAAGCCGCTGATGGGCGTCTGCGTGGGCATGCAGATGCTGCTGGACCACAGCCAGGAGCTGGACACCCCGTGTCTGGGACTGATCCCGGGCGAGGTCGTCAAATTCGAGCTGGCCGGCCAGATCCAGCCCGACGGCAGCCGCTACAAGGTGCCGCAGATGGGCTGGAATCAGGTCTGGCACAGCAATCTGGGCCATCCCCGGCCACATCCGGTCTGGGGAGACGTGCCGGATGGCAGCTATTTCTATTTCGTGCACAGTTACTTTGCACGACCGTCGGATGCGCGCCACAGCGTGGGCGAAACCGACTACGGCCAGCGCTTTTCCGCGGCCATAGCGCGCGATAATATTTTTGCTACCCAGTTCCACCCGGAAAAAAGTGCCGAACACGGCCTCTCTCTCTACCGCAACTTCCTTCACTGGAATCCCTGAAACCTTCTGGTTTTCGTTGACACCATGCTCCTCATTCCTGCCATCGACTTAAAAGACGGTCACTGCGTGCGCCTGAAACAGGGCGATATGGATCAATCCACCACCTTTGGCGAAGACCCCGGCATCATGGCCCGCCAGTGGGTGGTCAAGGGCGCCCGCCGTCTCCACCTGGTGGACCTGAACGGCGCGTTTGCGGGCCAACCCAAGAATGAGGCGGCCATCCGCAAGATCCTGAAATCCGTGGGCAGCGAGGTGGATGTGCAACTGGGCGGCGGCATCCGCGATCTGGACACCATCGAGCGTTATCTGGACGCCGGTCTGCGCTACGTCATCATCGGCACTGCCGCGGTCAAGAATCCCGGCTTCCTGCAGGACGCCTGCACCGCCTTTGGCGGCCACATCATCGTCGGCCTGGACGCCCGTGACGGCAAGGTCGCCACCGACGGCTGGAGCAAGCTCACCCGCCACGATGTCATCGACCTGGGCAAGAAGTTCGAGGACTACGGCGTCGAATCCATCATCTACACCGACATCGGCCGCGACGGCATGCTGTCCGGCATCAACATCGACGCCACCGTCAAGCTGGCCCAGGCGCTGACGATTCCGGTGATTGCCTCCGGTGGCCTCTCCAACATGGCCGATATTGAAGCCCTGTGCGCCGTGGAAGACGACGGTATCGAAGGCGTGATCTGTGGCCGTGCGATCTACAGCGGTGATCTGGATTTCGAGAAGGCCCAGGATCGGGCGGATGAGCTGAACGGATAAACGCAGTGGTTGTGGGTTTCTCCTTTATACTTGCACCATATTCTGTACAAGTCAAAAGGAACCCGACATGAAGGTCATCACCTATTCCGAAGCGCGCAGCGCACTGAAAACGGTGCTGGACCGTGTGCATGACGATGCCGACGTGACGGTCATCAGCCGTCGCGATGGGGCTGACGCGGTCGTCATGTCGCTCGAACACTACCAAAGCATCATGGAAACCATGCACTTATTGTCTACCCCGGCCAATGCGGCGCATCTGGCCAAGTCGATTGCGCAGCACAAGGCTGGCGAGGCCGTGCGGCGCAAGTTGGCCCCGGCCTGACAGGGTCTGTTGAAGCATGGCGCGCGCCATTCGCTTTACCCCGGCTGCATGGGAAGACTACCTGTATTGGCTAGGGCAAGACAAAAAAACTCTCAAACGTATCAACACGCTGATCGCCGCAGCGGTTCGCGAGCCCTTCGCTGGCATTGGCAAGCCTGAGCCTCTGTTGGGCAACTTGACCGGCTACTGGTCACGCCGCATTGATGAGACCCATCGACTGGTGTATGCCGTAGACGATGCCGATCTCGACGTGATCGCGTGCAGGGGGCACTACGATGATTGACCAAGTCCCCACAAGTCGCCCCTCTACAATCCCAGCATGCTAGCCAAAAGAATCATTCCCTGCCTGGACGTGACCGGTGGTCGTGTCGTCAAGGGCGTCAATTTTGTCGAGTTGCGCGACGCCGGTGATCCGGTGGAAATCGCTGCCCGCTACAACGCCCAGGGCGCGGACGAACTCACGTTTCTGGACATCACCGCCACCAGCGATGGACGCGATCTGATCCTGCACATCATCGAGGCCGTGGCTTCCCAAGTGTTTATTCCGCTGACCGTGGGTGGCGGCGTGCGCACTGTGGACGATGTGCGCCGCCTGCTCAATGCCGGCGCCGACAAGACCAGTTTCAATTCGGCTGCGCTGGCCAACCCGCAGGTCATCGAGGATGCTGCCACCAAATACGGCTCCCAGTGCATCGTGGTTGCTATCGACGCCAAGCGCCGCTTTGGCGACGACGTGCTCTCGCGTGGCGAGGGCTGGGACGTCTACAGCCATGGCGGGCGCAAGAACACCGGCCTGGATGCCGTGGCCTGGGCTACCGAAATGGCGTGCCGCGGCGCTGGCGAAATCCTGCTGACCAGCATGGACCGTGACGGCACCAAGTCGGGCTTCGACCTGGCCCTGACCCGCGCGGTCAGCGATGCGGTCGGCGTGCCGGTCATCGCCTCCGGCGGCGTGGGTACGCTGGACGACCTGGCCGATGGCATCACCAAGGGCGGCGCCGACGCCGTGCTGGCCGCCAGCATCTTCCACTATGGGGAATTCACCGTGGGCCAGGCCAAGACCCTGATGGCCCAGCGCGGCATCCCCGTCAGGATGTAGGTTATTTCGGGCTCCAGCCCTCGTAGAGACTGCGTAAGCAGCTATAAATTAAATAGCAAATGTCAACCTCCGAACCAACCTCTGTGAGCTGGATCAAATATGTCCGCTGGGATTCCAAGGGCCTGGTGCCCGTCATTGCCCAGGAGCAGGGCACGGGCGACGTGCTGATGTTTGCCTGGATGAACCGCGAGGCCCTGCAAAAGACGGCCGAGTTGGGCCGCGCCGTGTATTTCAGCCGCTCGCGCAACAAGCTCTGGTACAAGGGCGAAGAATCCGGCCACGTGCAGACCGTGCACGAAATCCGCATCGACTGCGACCAGGACGTCATCCTGCTCAAGGTCACGCAATTGGGTCACGAACCCGGCATTGCCTGCCACACCGGCCGCCATAGCTGTTTTTTCAGCGTGCTGAAGGACGGACAATGGCACAGCGTCGATCCGGTCCTGAAGGACCCCGAGAGCATTTACAAATAACACCCATGAGTTCCCCTGTGAATACATCCGACGCACTGGCGCGCCTGGCCGCCGTCCTGGAATCGCGCAAGCCGGCCAATGGCGGTGACCCCGCCACCAGCTATGTTGCGCGCCTGTTGGCCAAAGGGCCAGATGGTTTTTTGAAAAAAATTGGCGAGGAAGCCACCGAAGTGGTCATGGCCGCCAAGGACGTGGACCACGGTGGCGACAAGGCCAAGCTGGTCGGCGAGGTGGCCGACCTGTGGTTCCACTGCATGGTGGCGCTGGCGCATTACGAGCTGGCCCCTGCCGCCGTGATTGCCGAGCTGGAACGCCGAGAGGGCACCAGTGGCATTGAAGAGAAGGCGAAGCGCAATGGCTGATCACGACTCCAACTGCCTGTTTTGCAAGATCGCTGCGCGCCAGATCCCGTCGCGCATGGTGTACGAGGACGATGAGTTCTACGCCTTCCACGACATTCATCCGTGGGCGCCGGTGCACTTTCTGATCATCCCCAAGCAGCACATTCCGTCCATGGCCCAGGTTGGCCCCGAGCAGGCCGCGATGATGGGGCGCATGATGGCGCTGGTGCCCCAGTTGGCGTTGCAAGAGGGTTGCAACCCCTATCCCCAGGGCGGTTTCCGACTGGTGACCAACACCGGGGCCGAGGGCGGCCAGGAGGTTCAGCACCTGCATTTCCATGTCATGGGTGGTCCGCGGCCCTGGCTGCGCGGTTGAGCACCTAAAATACCGTATCTACCAAGGAGTAAGCCATGGGCTTGTCTACTACGCACCTAATCATTTTTCTGGTCATCATCATCCTGATCTTCGGTACCAAGAAGCTGAAGAACATCGGCTCCGACCTCGGCGGCGCCGTCAAGGGCTTCAAGGACGGCATGAAGGACGGCAGCACCCCTGAGAAGCCAGCCGAAGCCCCGGCACCCACGCTGGTCGCAACCGAGAAGACCGAAGCCAAGTCCACCATCGATGTCGAAGCCAAGATCAAGAGCTGATGCCGTCTGTTGGCAGTCTGACCGCGTGACCCGCTTGCCCCATGTTTGATATTGGGGTCAGCAAGCTCGCCATCATCGGCGCCATTGCGCTGGTGGTGATCGGACCGGAGCGCCTGCCCAAGGTGGCCCGCATGGCCGGCAACCTGCTGGGGCGTGCGCGCAGCTACATGGCCGATGTCAAGGCCGAGGTCAACCGCTCCATGGAGCTCGACGAGCTCAAGAAAATGAAGGACTCCATGGAGAGCGCGGCGCGCGACGTCGAGCAATCCATCCAGGCGACCTCTGCCGACATGGAAAAAAGCTGGGCCGAGGCCACCAGTGCGGCGTCCCTGGACCCGCCGGAGACCACCAGTCCGCGCGTGCCGGAGTACCGCCATCCCAACAAACACTGGCGTGTGAAGCGCGGTGCCGTGCCCAGCTGGTACAAGGCGCGCAGTGGTGTGCGCACCAAGGCCCTGTCCGGTGCTGCCCGCGTGGCGCGCTTTCGCCCACCCAAGACCTACTGATGGCCGACGACAAGAATCCCACCGACGACGAACTCGCCGGTACCGAGCAGCCCTTTGTGCAGCATTTGATCGAGCTGCGCGACCGCCTGATGTACTGCGTCTACGGTATTGGCGCCATCTTTGCCGTGCTGGTGTTTTACCCTGGCCCGTCGGCGCTGTATGACCTGCTGGCGATGCCGCTGGTCAAGACCCTGCCTCAAGGCTCCCACATGATTGCGGTGGGCGTGGTGTCGCCCTTTCTGGTGCCCATCAAGGTGTCGGTGCTGGCCGCCTTTGGCCTGTCGCTGCCCTGGGTGCTGTACCAGGTCTGGGCCTTTGTGGCTCCGGGCCTGTACAAGCACGAAAAGCGCCTGGTGATGCCGCTGGTGGTGGCCAGCACCTTCCTGTTTTACCTGGGCGCGGCGTTTTGCTATTTCTTCGTGTTCGGTCAGGCCTTTCCGGCCATCCAGAAGATGGCGCCGGCCTCGGTGGCCGTGAGCCCCGACATTGACGCGTACCTGGACTTTGTCATCACCATGTTCATCGCCTTCGGCGTGGCCTTTGAGGTGCCGATTGCCGTGGTCATCCTGGCGCGCATGGGGGTTGTCACGGTGGAGCAGCTCAAGTCGTTCCGGGCCTATTTCGTCGTGGGTGCTGCGGCCGTTGCGGGCGTCGTTACCCCCCCCGATCCGGTGTCCATGCTGGCCCTGCTGGCACCCATGTACCTGCTGTACGAGGTAGGCATCTGGGCGGCGGCCATTTTCATCAAGCACACCCAAGCGCCGCCGGACGACGACGTGGCCGCTACGCCGTCCTGATATTTTTGTCAAATCGGGCGCTAGCCATCGTGGAACGGGCGTAAGCAGCTATCAAAAAAGTAGCTAATGTTCGGAGGGCTTGGGCCGCGGCCGCACGCCGGGGGTCACATCCAACTCCAACGGCTGGTTCTTGCGCTCAATCGCAAAACGCGCGGCCGCACCGGGTTTGAGCGCCGCCACCTGCGACAGCAGATGCGTCACGTCTGCCACCGGCTGGTTGGCAATCTTCACAATCACGTCACCCGGGCGGATGCCGGCCTGGGCCGCCGGACCGTTCTGCAGCACGCCGGTGATGATGACGCCCTGCTGCGCTTTCACGTTGAAGGTTTCAGCCAGTTCGGGCGTCAGGTCGTTGGGTTCCACGCCAATCCAGCCACGGGTGATCTGGCCGTCCTTGACGATGCCCTCCAGCACCTGCTTGGCAATCGACACCGGAATGGCAAAGCCAATGCCCATGTTGCCGCCGGAGCGCGAGTAGATGGCGGTGTTGATGCCCAGCAGATTGCCATTCGTATCCACCAGCGCGCCGCCCGAGTTGCCGGGGTTGATGGCGGCATCGGTCTGGATGAAGTTCTCGAAGGTGTTGATGCCCAGTTGGTTGCGCCCCAGCGCGCTGACGATGCCGCTGGTCACGGTCTGGCCCACGCCAAACGGGTTGCCAATGGCCAGCACCTGGTCACCGACCTGGGCGCCGTCGGAGTTGCCCAGCACGATGACGGGCAGCTTGTCGAGTGCGATCTTCAGGATGGCCAGGTCGGTATCGGGGTCCGTGCCAATCACCTTGGCACGGGCGCTGCGGCTGTCGTTGAGCACCACCTCGATCTCGTCCGCACCTTCGACCACATGGTTGTTGGTCAGGATGTAGCCGCTGTCGCTGACGATGACGCCGCTGCCCAGGCCGGCCTGCGGCTCATTGCCCTGGTCGCCAAAGAAGAAGCGGAACCACGGGTCGTTGCTGTTGGGGGGGCGCCGCGCCGCCTTGCTGGTGTTGATGCTGACCACCGCGGACGAAGCCTTTTGTGCTGCGGCGCGGAAGCTGCCTGCGGGCGGGGCGCTACCAGAAGTTGGCGCAGCCTCGATCAGCGCCACGGCGCTGCCCAGCGATGTGTTGTGTCCTATCCACTGCGGTTTCAGCGTGGCGACGACGAAATACGCGGCCAGCAGAACAGTGGTGGTCTGAGAGAACAAAAGCCAAAGACGTTTCATGGAATTTCCAGTGGGTGCGGCACGGCGCCGCATGCGTGCCGCCAAATTGTAGAGTGCCAAGAGTGACCACGGTACAGTGCGGGGCACACATGGCACACATTGCGCGCACCATTCCCATTCATCCCGAGGCGCCGCCCAAGGTTCCCCTGGGCGCGCCCTGCAACGGCTGTGGCGTGTGCTGCCTGTTTGAGCCTTGCCCACTGGGCATGCTGCTGTCGCGCAGGCGGTCCGGCGCTTGTGTCGCGCTGCGCTGGGAGGCTGGCCGCTACCGCTGCGGCGCCCTGGTGGCCACGGGAGAGGTTCTGGCGCAGGCCTTGCCGCGCGGCATCCGGGGATTGGCGCCGGTGCTGGCGCCCCTGCTGCGCCGCGTGGCGTGGCGCTGGATAGCCGCCGGCTCTGGTTGCGACAGCAGCCTGGAAGTGGAGCCTTCCGGGGAGCACCATCGGGCGGTTCCGCCCAAGGCACTGGGTTCAACGACAATGCCATCCACGGATACACCACCCACACCATGACCGACCGACAGGAATTTCTGACCGCGCTGGACGCCCTGCTCCAGCCCGAGCGCTTCAAGGACTATGGCCCCAACGGCCTGCAGGTTGAGGGTCGGCAGACGGTGCGCAGAATCGTTTCGGGCGTCACCGCCAGTCTGGCCCTGATCGAAGCCGCCGTCGCCGACGGTGCCGACACCATCCTGGTTCACCATGGCCTGTTCTGGCGCGGTTATGACGGTCGCGTGACCGGCTGGATGCGCCGGCGCTTGGGGTTGCTGCTGGCGCACGACATCAATCTGTTCGCCTACCACCTGCCGCTGGATGCGCACCCGCAGTGGGGCAACAACGCGCAACTGGGCCAGCGCCTGGGTCTGCGCGCCACCGGGCTGTTTGGCGAACAGGATCTGGGTTGGCTGGGTGAGACGGACTGCGCGGATGCGCAAGTGCTGGCGAGGCAGGCCGAAGCCGTGTTGGGCCGACCGGTGTTATTGGTGCCGGGCAAGGGTGGTGCGCTGCGGCGCGTGGCCTGGTGCACCGGCGGAGCGCAGGGTTACTTCGAAGCCGCCATTGCAGCCGGGGCCGATGCCTTCGTCACCGGCGAGATTTCCGAGCCCCAGGTCCATCTGGCGCGCGAATGCGGCGTCGCCTACCTGGCCTGTGGCCACCATGCGACCGAGCGTTACGGCGCGCCGGCACTGGCAGCTCACGTGGCCGCGCAGTTGGGGCTGGAACACCGTTTCGTTGATATTGACAGCCCGGCATAGCCGGACAAAGGGGCAGGGCAGCACATGCGCACAGAAGACGTCCGGGCAAAGGCCTTGGCCATCACCATGGGGGATGCGGCCGGCATTGGCTCCGAAATCATTGCCAAGGCCTATCGTGAGCAACCGCAATGGATGCAGGGCAGCTTTGTGGCGGGCGATGTGGAAACGCTGCGCCGTGCTGCGCGGATGGTGGTGCCCGCCGGCGGTCTGCCATTGCCCGTGGCAACCATCACCGTGCCAGAGCAGGCCCTTGATGTGCCGCCGCACTGCATCCCGGTGCTGCAGATCGGTGAGCCGTTGCCACCCGTGCCGCTGGGTCGGGTGAGCGCCAGTGCCGGAGCCATGGCCGGCAGGTGCGTCGTGTGGGCAGCCGATGCGGCCTTGCGCGGCGAGGTTGCCGCGCTGGTGACGGCACCCTTGCACAAGGAGGCGCTGCATGCTACCGGTGCGCCCTATGACCGGTTTCCGGGTCACACCGAGTTGTTGCAGGATCGCGCGGCGCGCCATCTGGGCCGGGCGGTATCGGACGTGCCGGTGCGCATGATGCTGGCCAATGATGAGCTGCGGACCGTGCTGGTGAGCATCCATGTGTCGCTGCGTGACGCCATTGCGGCCGTGACGCTGGACAACGTGCTGCAAACCCTGCTGATCACCCATGCGGCACTTGCACAGTTGTTGGGCCGCGCACCGCGCATCGCGGTGGCGGGCCTGAATCCCCATGCCGGGGAGGGTGGGTTGTTTGGCAGCGAGGAACTGGACATCATTGCACCGGCCATCGCCGCGGCACGCGCGCAGGGCTGCACGGTCAGTGGCCCCTGGGCACCCGACACCGTGTTCATGCGGGCACGCACGCCGGTGGGAACCACGGGCGAGTTTGACGTGGTGGTGGCCATGTACCACGACCAGGGGTTGATCCCGGTGAAGTACCTGGGCGTGGAAAAGGGCGTCAATGTGACGCTGGGGCTGCCCCTGGTGCGCACCAGCCCGGACCACGGCACGGCGTTTGACATCGCTGGCACCGGGCGGGCAGACGCTGCCAGCCTGTTGGAGGCGGTGCGCATGGCCCGCGCATTGATCCAGGCGCCGGCGTAGCGGAGTTGGCTCGGCTTATTTTTTTAGGCTGTCTCGGATCTCACGCAGCAACAGCACGTCTTCCGGCGTGACGACTGATGGGGCTTCGGGTGCGGGGGCTTCCTTCTTGAGCTTGTTGATCTGTTTAACCATCAGGAAGATGATGAACGCCAGAATGGCGAAGTTCACGGCCACGGTGATGAAGCTGCCATAGGCAAACACCGGCACGCCGGCCTTCTTGAGGGCGGCCAGCGTGGTCTCGGTACCATGTGGCACAGTGCCCAGCACGACAAAGAGGTTGGAAAAATCCAGCTTGCCGATCACGGCGCCCACCATGGGCATGATCAGATCGGCGACGACGGAGTCCACAATCTTGCCAAAGGCGCCGCCAATGATGACGCCAACGGCGAGGTCAATCACATTGCCTTTGACCGCAAAATCCTTGAATTCCTGAATCATTCCCATCGCGATACGCTCCTGTTTATTAAAATGGTGCAGTATTGCCGACAATTGCCGTATGTCAAGAGCCGGATTCCGTGGGACGCCGGACTCGAAATGAGGGGTTGGCCGTCAGCTACAATCCGCGGTTATCCCTAGTAAGTAGTCTGTTCATTGAGGATTCTCATGAGTGCAAGCCTTGTCGACATCCAACCGTCCGACCCCAGTAAGCGAACCTGGCTCATCGCATCCAGCTGCGCTGGTGCGGTAGGCGTTGGTGCAGCCGCCGTCCCTTTTATCAGCACTTTCCAGCCTTCCGAGCGCGCCAAGGCCGCCGGTGCGGCCGTGGAAGTGGATATCGGGGCCATGAAGCCCGGTGAGAAAATGACCGTCGAGTGGCGCGGCAAGCCGGTGTGGATCGTTCGGCGTACGCCCGAACAGTTGGCTAATCTGGCCAAGAACACGCCGCAGCTGGCGGACCCCGAGTCCAAGCGCAAGCCTGCCGAACTGACGCCCGAATACGCCCGCAACGAAGCGCGGTCGATCAAGCCCGAATATTTTGTGGCCGTTGGTATCTGCACCCACCTGGGCTGCTCGCCATCCGACAAGTTCCAGACCGGCGCCCAGCCGTCGCTACCGGACGACTGGCAGGGTGGTTTCCTGTGTCCTTGCCACGGGTCGACCTTTGACCTGGCAGGTCGTGTGTTCAAGAACAAGCCCGCACCCGACAACCTCGAAGTGCCGCCCCACATGTTCCTGTCCGACAGCAAGCTGCTGATCGGTGAAGACAAGAAAGCCTGAGGACACAAGAAATGGCTGATTTCAAGGAAATTTCTCCCAACGCGTCGGCTGGTGCCAAGCTCACCAACTGGTTTGAGAATCGTCTGCCGACGGCGTTCGACATGTACAAGGTGCACATGTCGGAGTACTACGCTCCCAAGAACTTCAACTTCTGGTACATCTTTGGCTCGCTGGCCATGCTGGTGCTGGTGATCCAGATCGTGACCGGCATTTTCCTGGTCATGCACTACAAGCCCGATGCGGCCCTGGCTTTTGGCTCGGTCGAATACATCATGCGCGACGTGCCATGGGGTTGGTTGATCCGCTACATGCACTCCACCGGTGCCTCGGCCTTCTTTGTGGTGGTGTACCTGCACATGTTCCGTGGCCTGATGTACGGCAGCTACCGCAAGCCGCGCGAGCTGGTCTGGATCTTCGGCTGCGCCATCTTCCTGTGCCTGATGGCCGAGGCCTTCATGGGCTACCTGTTGCCTTGGGGGCAGATGAGCTACTGGGGCGCCCAGGTGATCGTGAACCTGTTTGCCGCTGTTCCATTTGTCGGCCCCGACCTGGCGCTGCTGATCCGTGGCGACTATGTGGTGGGTGATGCCACCCTGAACCGCTTCTTCAGCTTCCACGTCATCGCCGTGCCGCTGGTGCTGCTGGGTCTGGTGGTCGCACACTTGATGGCCTTGCATGATGTGGGTTCCAACAACCCTGATGGCATTGAAATCAAGGCCACCAAGGACGACAAGGGCATTCCGCTGGACGGCATCCCGTTCCATCCGTATTACACCGTGCACGATATCTTTGCCGTGTGCATGTTCCTGATGGTGTTCTCCGCCGTCATCTTCTTTGCCCCCGAGTTTGGTGGCTACTTTCTGGAATACAACAACTTCATTCCTGCGGACCCGTTGCAGACCCCCTTGCACATTGCTCCAGTCTGGTACTTCACGCCGTTCTACTCCATGCTGCGTGCCATTACCAGCGAAATGGTGCTGGTTCTGATCGCTTGCGTGGTGGGTGCCGCCCTGTTTGCCGTGGCCAAAGGCAAATTGCCGGCCATCTTCAAGGGCGCCATCGTGGTGGGTGCTGCCGTTGTCGTGGCCATGATGTTGTCGATTGATGCCAAGTTCTGGGGTGTCGTGGCCATGGGTGGCGCGGTCGTGATCCTGTTCTTCCTGCCCTGGCTGGACAACAGCCCGGTCAAGTCGATCCGCTACCGTCCAAGCTGGCACAAGTATCTGTACGCCGTGTTCGTGGTCATTTTTGTGATCCTGGCATATCTGGGTACACAGCCTCCGTCTCCCACTGGTGAGCGCGTATCCCAAGTGGGCACGTTGTTCTATTTCGGGTTCTTCCTGCTGATGCCCTGGTGGAGTCGTATTGGTGAGGTCAAGCCCGTGCCGACCCGAGTCAATTTCGCTGCCCATTGAGCTGGAGATTACGCAAATGAAAAAAATATTGTTGACGTTGCTGGCAGCGCTGGGTTTCATGGCTGGCGCACAGGCAAACACTGGCGGTATCGCCTGGGACAAGGCTCCTGATCGGACCAACGATCTGGCCGCCCTGCAAAACGGTGCCAAACTATTTGTGAATTACTGCCTGAACTGCCACTCGGCGGCGTTCATGCGCTTCAATCGCTTGAAGGACATCGGTCTGACCGAGCAACAGATCAAGGACAACCTGTTGTTTACGACCGAGAAGGTTGGCGAGACCATGAAGTCGGCGATTGATCCCAAGCAGGCCAAGGAGTGGTTTGGTGCTAATCCACCTGATCTGACTGTGATCGCGCGGTCGCGCGCCGCGCAGGGTAAGGGCACTGGGGCGGACTATCTCTACACCTACATGCGCACCTTCTACGCGGATGATGCCAAGGCCACTGGCTGGAACAACTTGGTTTTTCCCAATGTGGGCATGCCCCATGCGCTATGGGAATTGCAGGGTAAACGCGAAGCCGTTTTTGAAACCGTGACCGAGCATGGACAGGAAGTGCATGTTTTCAATGGCTGGAAGCAAATTACTCCCGGCACTTTATCTCCAGAGCAATACGATCAGGCGGTCGGTGATTTGGTGAACTACTTGCAGTGGATGGCGGAACCCGCCAAGAACACCCGAGTTCGTGTTGGTTTCGGCGTCATGTTGTTCCTGCTGTTCATGACCTTCATTGCGTGGCGACTGAACGCTGCGTACTGGAAAGACGTCAAGTAACGCGGTTGTTCACCAACCTGGCGGTGTCTGATGATGCCGCCTAATGGTTCCGGAGTGGGTTGGCAACAGCAACCCACTCTTTTTAATTTTTAGGAGTCAATCGCCATGATGGTGCTGTATTCAGGAACAACCTGCCCCTTTTCTCACCGCTGCCGTTTTGTCCTGTTTGAAAAAGGCATGGACTTTGAGATCCGCGATGTGGACTTGTACAACAAGCCCGAAGACATCAGCGTGATGAACCCATACGGGCAAGTGCCCATCCTGGTCGAGCGCGACCTGATCCTGTACGAATCCAACATCATCAACGAATACATCGACGAGCGTTTCCCGCATCCGCAGTTGATGCCCGGCGACCCGGTGGACCGCGCACGCGTTCGCCTGTTCCTGCTCAATTTCGAGAAGGAACTGTTTGTCCATGTGTCGACTCTGGAGGCACGTAGCTCCAAGGGCAATGAGAAGGCGCTGGAAAAGGCGCGGTCCCATATCCGCGATCGACTGACCCAGCTGGCCCCGGTGTTCCTGAAGAACAAGTACATGCTGGGCGATAACTTTTCCATGCTGGATGTAGCCATCGCTCCCCTGCTGTGGCGCCTCGACTTCTATGGTATCGATTTGAGCAAGAATGCCGCGCCGTTGTTGAAGTATGCGGAACGCATTTTCTCCCGCCCGGCGTACATCGAAGCGCTGACACCGTCCGAAAAGGTCATGCGCAAATAGTAGCGCCGCTGCCATGCTTGACGCTGCTGAATCCAGTTCGACCCGCCCGTACTTGATCCGCGCCATTTACGAATGGTGTACGGATAATGGTCTGACCCCGTTTATCGCCGTTTTGGTGGATGAGACGGTGCGCGTGCCCAATGAGTATGTGAAGGATGGCGAAATCGTATTGAACATCAGTTTCGATGCAACGAGTTCGCTCAGTATGGGCAACGAGTACATCGAGTTCAAAGGTCGATTCGGTGGTGTGGCGCGCGATATCTTTGTACCTGTGGACCGGGTGGTGGCCATCTATGCCCGCGAGAACGGGCAGGGCATGGCCTTTCCAATGTTGGCCGGCACCGGGCCGACCGAAGAGGCCTCGCCTGCCACCGAGAGCAAAACCGGTGGCCTGACACCCGTACCCACCACAGGATCGGAGAGTGGTTCGGACGCACCACGTCCACCCACCGGTGGCAAACCGTCCCTCACGCGCATCAAGTAACTTCGCTTGCATCACCCGGCACGCGATTTTGGCGCCGATAGCTGATGTAGAATGGAAGACGTGCCGCTTTAGCTCAGTTGGTAGAGCAACCGCCTTGTAAGCGGTAGGTCGTCAGTTCGAATCCGACAAGCGGCACCATTCGCGCCTATTTGGCAACTCAGGAAGATACCCCGGGCGTTTGCACCTTCAAACGGATGGCACTTACGTCCCAGCCCTTGGCCCGCAGATGGGATTCAAGGGCCGGCAAGAGTTGGCGAATTTTCGCGGCAATGGCATTGTTGTCCAGAATCAGGCACCAGACCGAGCCCTCAATGGGACCCGCCCGTACAGCCGAGCGCAAGGCTGCGGGAATGAGCGCTTCAACCGATTGAAGTCGGGCCGCGGATTCCGCAACAAGTCCAGTCAGACGCGCCAATGCGGGCGAGTCCTGTGTGGCTTGCAGTAGCGTATAGGATTGGTTGCGGCGGTTCATGAGCTTAGATGCGAAGGGAATTTGAATGCAATTGATTATCACGGATGCGTGGCTGATCAAGAGTCGGGCTTTCCATCTCAGCGGCACCAAACTTCTGCTTGCCGTACTCGCGTCCTCCCTGGCATTGATGTTGGTTTCCGCGGGCTTGTACCACTGGGTGTTTCTCAAGGGGGCCCGGGAAGGCTGGCCCGTCATTGGTACCCTAGTTCGGCTGGTGGTCAAAGACGAGGTAGCGCAGCAAGACCGTTTCATGCGCGAGAACATTGAAGTCATGGCCAGGAAGCTCGGCGAGATGCAGGCCAAGATGCTGCAATTGGAGTCGCTGGGGGAGCGGGTCTCCGGTCTTGCGGGCGTGAATCCTGCGGACATCAAGATCAAGCCAGGACAAGGTGGCAGACTGGTTTCGGGTCGCGATCTGACCATGCTGGAATTGCAGGCCACACTGCAAGAGCTGGATCAGACGGCCAGTCAACGTACTGATTTGATGACCGTGCTCGAATCCCGTCTGTTCGAGCAAAAAATCAAGAAGATGATGGTCCCGACGCAAACGCCGGTCCCCAATGCGAATTTGGGCTCCATGTTCGGCTGGCGCATTGACCCGATTACCGGTCGCTCTGCGCTGCATACCGGTCTAGACTTTCCGGCTACGCCGGGCACACCGATCTATGCTGCCGCCGGTGGCGTGGTGGTGACCCAAGAGTACCAAGCCGAATACGGCAATATGATCGAAGTGGACCATGGCAATGATCTGATCTCGCGCTACGCCCATTCTTCCAGGGTGCTGGTAAAAAAAGGCGATTTGATCAAGCGGGGCCAGAAAATTGCCGAAGTCGGCAACACCGGTCGCTCGACTGGGCCGCACCTGCATTTTGAGGTGTTGGTCCAGGGAATCCCGCAGGATCCCCAGAAGTTTCTCAATGCAGGGCGCAACCTTGCGTTCACACAACTTGCACAGGGCAATTCAACCGTTGCTGCCGCAGTGCCGGCCACAAAAGTCAATTTGGCCGGAGCGTCGCCCGCGCAACGCTAAAATCAGCGCTTTGGTTTTCCCGGTGTCAGGCTGAGCACGACTGCGTGCTTGCATTTCACCAGAACATCCCCATTTCACCCAGACTAGAAAAAGGACTGCGCTGCGCTGCGAACCCATAGTGGGTCCAGGCCAGTCTTGCATTCATGGCCATCAATATCCTTACCAAAATCTTCGGCAGTCGCAATGACCGCTTGCTCAAGCAATACCGCACCGGAGTGGCTCGCATCAATGCCCTGGAGTCACAGTACCAGCAACTGTCCGATGAGGCCCTGAAGGCCAAGACACAAGAGTTCAAGGACCGCATAGCCAAGGGGGAGACGCTGGATGGATTGCTGCCAGAGGCGTTCGCCGTGGTGCGGGAAGGCTCCAAGCGCGTCATGAAGATGCGCCATTTCGATGTACAGCTGCTGGGAGGGATGTCGCTGCACTACGGGAAGATTTCCGAAATGGGTACGGGTGAGGGTAAGACCCTGACGGCCACACTGCCGGTCTACCTCAATGCGCTGACGGGCAAAGGGGTGCATGTGGTCACCGTGAATGACTACCTCGCCAGCCGGGACGCGCAGTGGATGGGGCGCCTCTACAACTTCCTGGGTCTGACGGTGGGTATCAATCTGCCCCAGGCGCCGCGGGAGGAGAAGCAGGCGGCCTACCGCGCCGACATCACCTACGGAACCAACAATGAATACGGTTTCGACTATCTGCGTGACAACATGGTCTACGAGTCGGCAGACCGGGTGCAGCGCGAACTGAATTACGCGATTGTCGACGAGGTGGACTCCATCCTGATCGATGAGGCGCGCACGCCACTGATTATCAGCGGGCAGGCGGAGGACCATACCGACATGTATGTTGCCATCAACAAGGCCGCCCCCTTGTTGGTACGTCAGGAGGGCGAAGCCGATCCCCGCACGGGTGAAGGTGTCACCAAGCCGGGTGACTTCACCCTCGACGAGAAGAGTCACCAGGTTTTCCTGACCGAACAGGGACATGAAACTGCGGAGCGCATCTTTGCCGAGATGGGCCTGATTCCGGCCGGCGCATCCTTGTACGACCCCGCCAACATCACGCTGATGCATCACCTGTACGCTGCATTACGTGCCAACAACCTGTACCACCGTGACCAGCACTATGTGGTGCAGCAGGGTGAGATCATCATCGTGGACGAATTCACTGGCCGTCTGATGACCGGTCGTCGCTGGAGCGATGGTTTGCATCAGGCTGTCGAAGCCAAGGAAGGTGTTGCCATCCAGGCCGAAAACCAGACCCTGGCATCGATCACCTTCCAGAATTATTTCCGCCTGTACGCCAAACTCGCCGGCATGACCGGCACGGCAGATACCGAAGCCTACGAGTTCCAGGAAATCTACGGTCTGGAAACCGTGGTCATTCCGCCCAACCGCGTGAGCCGCCGCGAGGACCAACTCGACCGCATCTACAAGACCACGCGCGAAAAATACAACGCTGCCATCGCGGACATCCGTGAATGCTATGAGCGCGGACAGCCGGTGCTGGTGGGCACTACCTCTATCGAGAACTCCGAAATCATTTCGGAGTTGCTGAACAAGGAAAAACTGCCGCACCAAGTGCTCAATGCCAAGCAGCACGCACGAGAGGCGGATATCGTGGCGCAGGCCGGTCGCGCCAAGATGATCACCATTGCCACCAATATGGCGGGCCGTGGTACCGATATCGTGCTGGGTGGCAGTATCGGAAAAACCATTGAAGGCATCGAGGCCGATGAAGCGCTGGACGACGCAGCCAAGCAGAAACAGATCGAGGCCTTGCGCGCGCAATGGTTGATCGACCACGAGCAGATCAAGGCCCTGGGCGGGTTGCGCATCATTGCCACCGAACGCCACGAGTCCCGTCGCATTGACAACCAGTTGCGCGGACGTTCGGGCCGTCAGGGTGACCCCGGTTCTTCGCGCTTCTACCTGAGTCTGGATGATTCGCTGATGCGCATCTTTGCCGGCGATCGGGTCAAGGCCATCATGGACCGCCTGAAGATGCCCGATGGCGAGGCGATCGAAGCCGGCATCGTAACCCGCAGCATCGAAAGCGCACAACGCAAGGTCGAGGCGCGCAACTTCGATATCCGCAAGCAATTGCTGGAATACGACGATGTGTCCAACGACCAGCGCAAGGTGATCTACCAGCAGCGCAATGCCATCCTGGACGCCAAGGACTTGAGCGCCCAAATCGCGTCCCTGCGCGAAGGTTGCTTTACCGATCTGGTGCGCCAGTACATTCCTGCGGAGTCTGTCGAAGAGCAGTGGGATATTGCCAACCTGCAAAAGGTGCTGGCAGACGAATGGCAAATCGGTCTGGACCTGCAAAGGCAGGTGCAGGAGGCCAGCGCGATTACCGACGAGGACCTTTTGCATTCCGTGGCCAAGGCCGCCGATGCGACCTTCCATGCCAAGGTGGAACTGGTTGGCCTGGAGAACTTCACGCAGTTTGAGCGCATGGTGCTGTTGCAAAGCATTGACACCCATTGGCGTGACCATCTGAGCTCGCTCGACTACCTGCGCCAGGGCATTCACTTGCGCGGCTATGCGCAGAAGCAGCCCAAGCAGGAGTACAAGCGCGAGGCGTTTGAGCTGTTTGGCCAATTGCTCGACTCGGTCAAGAACGAAGTGACCAAGGTTCTGATGACCGTCAAGGTGCAGTCCGGCGAGCAGCTCGAAGAGGCTGCGGACGCCATGGAAAGCCGGGGCGAGAGCATTGCCAACGTCACCTACAGCGCGCCGACCGAAACCGGCGAGGTGCAGACCGTGGTTGACCCGGAAACCGTGCATGCGACGTCCGCCCAGGCTATTGATCCCTTCCTGCGGGTTGGGCGCAACGACCAGTGCCCCTGTGGCAGCGGAAAGAAATACAAGCACTGCCACGGAAAACTTGCCTGAGAGACAGCGATGCCAGTCAATTTGCCACTTCCTGATCAAGATTCCCTGTACCCGATTGCAGGCGTTCGCATCGGCGTGACCGAGGCCGGTGTGCGCAAGGTCGGGCGCAAGGACCTCACCGTGGTGCTGCTGGATGCGGGCGCTTCGGTGGCCGGTGTCTTCACCACCAACCGGTTCTGTGCCGCGCCAGTACAGATCTGCCGCGAACACCTGCAGGCCGGCCAGGGCGTGCGTGCGATGGTGATCAATACCGGCAACGCCAATGCCGGCACCGGAGCCGATGGCTTGGCACGGGCTCGCAGCACCTGCGCAGCGTTGGCGCAGCGCCTGGGTGTCGCCGAGCAGCAAATCCTGCCTTTCTCCACTGGCGTGATCATGGAGCCGCTGCCCAATGACCGCATCGAAGCCGGTCTGGCGGCAGCCATCGCCGATGCCCAAGCGGGCAACTGGATGCGCGCGGCTGAAGGCATCATGACCACGGATACCGTGCCCAAGGCCTTTGGCGCCAAGCTCAACATCGCTGGCAAACCGGTCCGTGTCACGGGTATCAGCAAGGGTGCGGGCATGATCCGCCCGAACATGGCGACCATGCTGGGCTTCATCGCCACCGATGCATGTGTCAGCCAGGCTGTTATGCAACAACTCGCCTTGGAGCTGGCCGAAGGCTCCTTCAACCGCGTGACGGTCGATGGTGACACCTCCACCAATGACTCCTTGGTGGTGATCGCCTCCAACAAGGCCGGACATGCCGAGATCACGTCGCTCGACAGCGCCGACGGGCAGGTGTTGAGGTCCGCCATGCTGGAAGTGGCACGCAAGCTGGCGCAGGCCATTGTGCGTGACGGCGAAGGTGCCACCAAGTTCATTACCATCCAGGTGGAAGCTGGTCGCGACAGCGCCGAATGCCGCAAGGTGGCATATGCCATTGCCCATTCTCCTTTGGTCAAGACGGCATTCTTTGCCAGTGACCCCAACCTGGGCCGAATTCTGGCTGCGGTAGGCTACGCCGGTATTGACGATCTGGACCAGGAGCGTATTGAGCTGTTCCTGGATGATGTGCATGTCGCTACCCGGGGTGGTCGCAATCCGGCCTATCGGGAAGAAGATGGCCAGCGGGTCATGCGCCAGAGCGAGATCACGGTCCGCGTGGGCCTGGGTCGCGGTAGCGCCGCCGACACGGTGTGGACCTGCGATTTGAGCCACGACTACGTGACCATCAATGCGGATTACCGTTCCTGAAGATATGACGACGGAGCCTCTGATCGCGTTCCTGGCGCGGGCCGAGTTGCTGATGGAGCGAATCGAGGCGGCCTTGCCGCATGCGCTGATGCAGCCCGACTGGAGCCAGTCCATTGCCTTTCGGTATCGTCGCCGCAGTTCCGGGCAAGGCGTCATCGCGCCGATTGCCCATGTTGGCAGCATCAGCTTGGGCGATCTGAAGGAAATCGACGCCCAAAAGGAAAAGATCCACCGCAACACCGAACAGTTTGTGCTGGGGCTGCCGGCCAATAACGTGTTGTTGACTGGTTCCCGCGGCACTGGCAAGTCGTCGTTGATTCGTGCCTGCCTGCATGCGTTTGCCGGCCAGGGTCTGCGTCTGATTGAGGTGGACAAGGCGGAGTTGGTGGACCTGCCGGACATTGTGGAACTGGTGGCGCAGCGACCCGAAAAATTCATTGTGTTTTGTGACGACCTGAGCTTTGATGAAGGCGAGGCCGGCTACAAGGCGCTGAAGTCGGTACTGGATGGCTCGGTGGCCGCCGCAACCCCCAATGTGCTGATCTACGCCACCAGCAACCGGCGCCATCTGCTGCCCGAGTACATGGCGGAAAACCTCAGCTACACCCACACGCCGGACGGGGAAGTGCATCCGGGTGAGGTGGTGGAAGAAAAAATTTCCCTGTCGGAGCGTTTTGGCCTGTGGGTCAGTTTTTATCCGTTCAGCCAGGATGAGTACCTGCACATCGTCGCCCAGTGGCTGTCGGCTTTGGGCGTCGATGAGACCCATGCCGCGCAGGCACGACCGGACGCGTTGGTCTGGGCTCTGGAGCGTGGCTCGCGCAGCGGGCGCGTGGCCCTGCAATTTGCCCGGGACTACGCCGGGCGCCACGCCACGACGCCATGACCGGCACACCGCTGGTGGCCGACCCCACAGCTGAGCGCCACGGTGGCGCAGACCGCAAGGCCGTTGACGTGGCGGTAGGGGTTCTGGTGCAGACCGACGGTTGTTTTCTGATCACCTCACGACCGCAGGGCAAACCGTATGCCGGTTATTGGGAGTTTCCAGGTGGCAAGCTGGAGGTCGGTGAGTCGGTGGCGCAGGCCCTGGCGCGTGAACTCCACGAAGAGCTGGGTATTCACATTGGAGCAGTGCACCCCTGGAAGGTGGAACTGGTGGACTATCCCCATGCGCTGGTAAGGCTGCATTTCTGCAAGGTTTTCGAGTGGTCCGGCGAACTGGAAATGCGGGAAGCACAAAGCTGTTCCTGGGAACAGCTGCCCGTTAAAAAAAGCCCGGTTTTGCCGGGAACCATCCCGGTGTTGGAATGGCTGGCAGCTGAACGGCAGTTTAAGGGCGCTACATATTTTGTAGCTGCTCCCGCAGTCGATTAGAGGGCTAGCGGCCGATTTTGTTTATAAGAACTGACGCGGGGACGCTACTGGAGGTTTGAGTCGTCCAAGTCTGAGGCATCCTGCGATGGCGTCGTCGGCACACGGAAACTCTCACTCGCCCAGGCACCAAAGTCCATGTTTTTGCAGCGTGCGCTGCAAAAGGGGCGGGCGGGATTGGAGGCCGCGTACACGCTGTCACCCCCGCAGTTGGGGCAACGCACAATGCGGTGCTTGTTCTGATCGACTGAATCCATGTCCAATGCCAGCCGGCCTATGAGCACAGTGTGAGTTCAAAGGCGCCATCTTCCGTGGCGGTGTGCAGGCGGTCATCCTCCGCGTGGCGCATCAGACGGATGGACACCATCAACCGGTTACCGCTGATCTCCGGAATGAGGTTCAGGTTTTCGTTCAGCGCCAGACGCAAAAGTTGGAATGTGCGCCCTTGTGGCAGGTTCTGTTGGAATTGCCCGCCGACTGCGATCACTTTTTGGGGAGAGCCTGAGTCACGCAACAATTTGAGCAGCAGGTGAATGGAGTCTGCCAATGGCGCCAGTGTGGAGGCCCAGCGTTGCAGGTCCGTCTGGCGTGCAGTCGTATTGCGGTGTTGCCAGGCGAAATAAGCAGGTAGGTCAAATTCACAGGTGCCACCCGGAATACCGACGCGGCTGCGGATGCTCATCAGCCAATCGTTCTCGGTGAGTGCCTGACCGGCCTTGCCAGGTTGTGCGTTCAGTGCGGCAAAGCAGTTTTCCAACTTCTGGATGATGTTGTCGAGTACACCCTCCGCAATCGCCGGATTGCCACGGTAGCCATTGAGGATCTGCTTTTGTTTATCAAGGTCTTTGAGTACATCGGACTTGAGGTCCGCACGCGCACCCACATCCATGACCTCAAACATGGTGGCAATCGCAAAATGGTGATCCAGCGGCGTTTCACGCGACACCAGTTCAGACAAGCGCAGGAACAGGTGCTCCAGACGCAAATAGGTGCGAATTCGCTCGTTGAAGGGGTATTCGTATAGGATCACGCTGATATTTCCGGTGGGCGAATCATAGCCCGAACTGGCGCCCGATTTCACGCACCTGTTGCGCAAGATATTCGAGGGCAATTCCGTCGTTGAACAGCACACCATCCGCCGCAGCCAGGCGCTGCGAGCGGGGTGCTTGGCTCACAATTATTTTTTGCACATCGGTGACGCTCAGGCCGCTGCGCGCCGCTACGCGCGCGATTTGGGTCTCTTCCGTACAGTCAACAACAAGGACGCGGTGCAAGGATGGCCGCCAGTGGGCCGACTCCACCAGCAGCGGGATGTCAAACACGATGCAAGGGGCACCCGCCTGTTCTGCAGCCTGGGCCCTTAGCGCAATGGTCTGACCGACCAAGGGGTGAACAATATTCTCCAATTGTTTCTTTGCGCCGGGGTTGGAGAACACCAGCGTGCGCATTTTGTCTCGGTCCAAGGCGCCATTCTCAGTCAACATGGCGGCGCCGAAGTGTTCCAGGATACTCGCGATGGCGGAACCACCTGGACCCGTAGCCTCACGCGAAATGGCATCCGCATCGACGATGCTGGCCCCCAAGTCCGCAAGCATGGCGGCGACGGTACTTTTTCCGCTGCCGATTCCACCGGTCAAACCCACACGATGTGCCATAGCCAATTTTGCCTACAGGCCAACAGCCTGGCGTAGGGCATTCGGCCCCAAAAACAAAGCCGTAAATCCCGCACCAGCAAGAAAGGGGCCAAATGGGACATAGCCCCCTTCCCGCAGGCCAGTGCTGAATTTCATGGCGATACCAATGACTGCCCCGATAACCGACGCCATAAGAATCATGGGAATCAGAGTCTGCCAGCCAAACCAGGCGCCCAAGGCCGCAAACAGTTTGAAATCGCCAAATCCCATGCCCTCTTTGCCCGTCACCAGCTTGAATGCCCAGTAAACCGACCACAGTGACAGGTAACCTGCAACGGCCCCCCACAGGGAAGAATGCAAATCTACCGGAATCCATTTCATGGCAGCGGCAATCAAGCCCAGCCAGAGCAAAGGCAGCGTCATGTCGTCAGGCAACAGCGTGGTGTCCCAGTCGATGAGGGCCAAAGACAGCAAGGCAGCGCAAAATATGCACCACACCAATCCCGTCGATGAAGCGCCCCAGCGCCATGCACAGAGAAAGAACAGGGCGCCAGTCACCAACTCAACCACAGGGTAGCGTGGGCTGATGGTGGCTTTGCATGATGAACAACGACCCCGCAGTGCCAAGTAGCTGAAGACGGGAATGTTCTCGTACCAATGGATGGGGTGGCTACAGTGGGGACAACGGGAGCGTGGAACCATCAGATTGAAGGGCTCCGCTTCCTCTATCTCTTTACCAGACAATTCGGCGCACTCAGACGCCCACTGATGCTCCAGCATCTTGGGCAAGCGGTAGATCACTACATTGAGAAAGCTGCCAATGAGCAACCCCAGGATAGAGGCCATGGAAGCCTCAAACCAGCGTAACTCCATCGGCATCAAACCACCTGGCCCAACTTGAAGATGGGCAGGTACATGGCCACCACAATTCCACCGATAACAGTACCTAGAATCACGATGATGATAGGTTCCATCAGGCTGGAAATGCCGGCAACCATGTCATCCACTTCGGCTTCAAAGAAGTCCGCTGCTTTGCCCAACATGTGGTCAATGGAACCGGACTCTTCGCCAATGGCACACATCTGCAAGACCATGGACGGGAACAGGTTGGCGTTGGTCATTGCGGCAGTGAGCGCGGTTCCGGTAGAGACCTCTTGCTGGATTTTCAGGGTTGCATCAGCAAACACGCTGTTGCCCGAGGCTCCGCCAACGGAATCCAGCGCTTCAACCAACGGGACACCGGCGGCAAACATGGTCGAAAGTGTCCTGGTCCAGCGGGCAATACAGGATTTCTCCACCAGAGTACCGAAGATGGGTAACTTCAGCATGATTCTGTCCATGATCGCCTGCATTTTCTTGTTGCGCTGCCATGCCTGCATGAAGAAATAAAAACCCCCACCGATCCCACCGAAAATCAGGTACCAGTATTTGATGAAGAACTCGCTCATGGCAATCACCACCAGCGTCGGCATGGGGAGTTCGCCGCCAAAAGAGGTAAATACCTGTTTGAACGACGGAATAACAAAAATCATGATGACGGCAACCACTACAAAGGCCACTACCAGAACCGAAATCGGGTACATCAATGCCGATTTGATCTTGGACTTGATGGCCTCGGTCTTTTCCATATAGACAGCCAGCCGGTCCAGCAACTGATCCAGAATACCTGCGGATTCACCGGCTTCGACCAGGTTGCAATACAAGTTGTCAAAATACAAAGGGTATTTTCGAAATGCAACGCTCAAAGAGGTTCCAGTCTCCACGTCTGTACGAACATCGTTGAGTAGCTTGGTGACGCGCGGGTTAGGGTTGCCGCGCCCCACGATGTCAAACGCCTGGAGCAAAGGCACTCCAGCTTTCATCATGGTCGCTAACTGCCGGGTAAATATGGCGAGATCCTTGGGCTTGATGGACTTGCCCGAACTCATGCGGCGTTTCTTGATCTTGGTTGGTGTGACACCTTGTCTACGGAGTGACGCCTTAACCTGGTTTTCGCCGGCGGCCCGTATTTCACCACGTACCTGTTTGCCGTTACGGTCCTTGCCTTCCCATTCGAAAACAGCGTCTTTGCTGTCAGCTGTCTTGGCAGTCGCCATTGATTTCCTCCAGTTTTCTTGTTATTCGTTGGTCACTGCCAACACTTCTTCCAGCGAAGTCAGGCCCAGGCGAACCTTGTTCAAGCCTGATTGGCGCAAGGAGCGAACCCCTTCTTTTTCCGCCTGCTGAGCAATATCCAAGGCGCTGCCATCACGCAGGATGATGCGCTGTATCTCCTCGCTGATGGGCATGACCTGGTAGATGCCCACGCGCCCCTTGTAACCGTTGTTGCACATGGAGCAACCCACTGCCTTGTAGGGCTTCCAGTTACCCTCCAGTTCCGATTCCTTGAATCCTGCGCTGATGAGCGTTGAGCGTGGCAGCTCCACGGGTGCCTTGCAATTCAGACACAGGCGGCGTGCCAGGCGCTGTGCGGTGATCAATATCACGCTGGATGCAATATTGAAGGCCGCAATACCCATATTGCGCATACGGGTGAGTGTCGCCGGTGCATCGTTGGTATGCAGGGTGGACAGCACCAGGTGACCCGTCTGTGCGGCCTTGATCGAAATGTCTGCCGTTTCAAGGTCACGAATTTCGCCAACCATGATGATGTCGGGGTCCTGGCGCAGGAACGACTTCAGGGCAGCAGCAAAAGTCAGTCCGGCCTTTTCATTGACATTGACCTGATTGACGCCCGGCAAGTTGATTTCCGATGGATCTTCGGCTGTAGCAATGTTGACCCCAGGCTGGTTGAGCAGGTTCAAACAGGTATACAAGGACACGGTCTTGCCGGAGCCTGTGGGGCCGGTTACCAGAATCATGCCGTAGGGACGACCAATGGCCTTAAGAAGCCGCTCTTTCTCTTCGGGCTCGTAACCCAGAGCGTCAATGCCCAACTTGGCGCTGCTTGGATCCAAAATCCGAATCACAATCTTTTCACCAAACAACGTCGGCAACGTACTGACGCGGAAGTCGATTACACGGTCTGGCCCCACTTTGAGCTTCATGCGCCCATCTTGGGGAACCCGCTTTTCCGAGATGTCCATACGCGAAATCACCTTGATCCGCGAGGCCAGCTTGTCCTTGATTGCTATGGGCGGGGAGGCTATCTCCCGCAACTCACCGTCGATACGAAAACGGACCCGATAGTTGTGTTCATAGGGCTCAAAATGCAAGTCGGATGCACGCATGCTGAAGGCATCCATCAACATCTTGTGCAGGAAGCGGACTACTGGGGCATCTTCGACTTCAGAGGTACTGGCTTTCTCGTTGTCGACAATCGCCTCGGTGGCCGCTTCATCGAACTCAAAGTCTCCGCCAATAATGTCTTCCATGGCCTCCGTGGCCGTGGTGCTGTTGGTTTCCACCAATTTCGACAGTTTGTCATACTCGGCGATCACCCAGTCGACACCCATCTGAGTCGAAAATTTGATTTTTTCTGCCGCTGCCTGGTCGGAAGGGTCGGCGGTTGCCACGATCAGCCGGTTACTGCGTTTGCTCAAAACCACGACCTTGTAGTCGCTGCAGATTTTGCTGTCGAGCAAGCCTTTCGGCAGTCGGTTGGTGTCGATGGCGTCCAGGTCCAGCAGCGGCGCAGCAAATGCGGCAGTCAGCGTGTGCGCCAGGTCGGAGGCCGAAACTGCACCAGAGCCGACCAGCTCTGCAATAAAGCTGCTTTTGCTGGAAAGCGCTTTTCGGTATATGTCTTCCGCGGATTTTTGTCCCAATTTACCGGCGGTAATCAGGGCTCTCCCCAGCCCGGGCAGAGCTATGGAAGGGGTCTCGCGTTGAATGGGATCGACAGTAGCCATGAACCGATAGGAGTAGACGTTCCAAAAAATACTCGTGCATCATCGCCGATTGCACCGTCAAAGTAAATCGCCCGGGCTGATATTACCTCGCAGTCCGCAGCTCTTCAGGGCGCGCTGTGATACGCTGCAAGCGGTCCATCTTATAGTAAGCAGTTGCGACATGAATTCAACCGAGCGCATTGCGCCAGACACCTTCATTCCCGTCGTCATGTGCGGCGGCAGTGGCACCCGATTGTGGCCGCTGTCCCGCAAGGCGTTACCCAAGCAGTTTGTGCCTCTGATACAGGGGAAAAGTCTGTTGCAATTGACGCTCGAACGGGCAGGTTCCTTGGGTGCACACCAGATAGTTGTGGCCAGCGAAGATCATCGCTTTCTGGCGCAGGAGTGTGCGGATGCCGCCGGGGTGCACTCGACCATACTGCTGGAGCCGGTTGCGCGCAATACGGCAGCGGCCATGGCCGTTGCGGCGCTCAATGCACCCAGCGACGCACTGCTGCTTTTCCTGCCCGCTGACCACCACATTCCGGATACGCAGGCCTTTGTGGCGACGATTCGTCAAGGGGGCCCGGCAGCACGCAGTGATTGCATCGTCACCTTTGGAGTCCATCCCACGTTTCCCAGCACAGCCTACGGATACATTCAGCAGGGGGACGGGTTGTCAGGTATGGGAGTGGCCCGGAGCGTGCGACGGTTTGTCGAAAAACCAAGCGCGCAGCGTGCGCAAGAATTATTGCTGGAAGGCGGATATTTTTGGAATGCCGGAATCTTCCTGGTGCAGGCGAGTACGTTACTGTCCGCGCTGCAGACCCATGCTCCCGACATCCTGATTGCCTGCCAGCAGGCGGTGGCTTGTCAGACCACGGATGGTGATTTTCGTCGCCTGGGTGCGCAAGCCTTTGGCGCCTGCCGCTCGGAAAGCATTGACTATGCGGTTATGGAAAAGGCCGCGAACGTGGCCGTGGTTCCATTTTCCGGTGCCTGGAGTGACGTGGGTAGCTGGAATGCGGTGGCCGAATTGAGTCAAGCCGATGCACAGGGCAACAGGATTCATGGGCAGGGCCATACCTTGGATGCGAGCAATACCTACATCCATGCCCCCCACCGCCCTGTAGTGGCTCTGGGAACCCATAACTTGCTTATTGTCGATACGTCTGATGCTCTTTTGGTTGCGGACGTGGCGCATGCCGAGCAGGTCAAGACCGTGGTGGCCCAACTCGAAGCCCAAGGCATTCCCCAAGCCCTACACCACCGGCGCGTTGTGCGGCCCTGGGGTTCCTATGATTGTGTTGACGCCGGGGAGCGTTTTCAGGTCAAACGCATAGTCGTTAAGCCGGGCGGTTCATTGAGTTTGCAGATCCACCACCATCGTGCCGAGCACTGGATCGTGGTGAGTGGAACGGCGCAGGTCACCAATGGCGAGTCCGTCATGTTGCTGACCGAGAATCAGAGCACCTACATTCCCGTAGGGCAGGCGCATCGCTTGGTCAATCCAGGCAAGGTCCCATTGGAAATCATTGAGGTCCAATCAGGTGCCTACCTGGGGGAAGACGATATCGTGCGGTTGCAGGATACCTATGGGCGGGCGGGTTGATTGCCCAAAAAAATGGTCGGGGTGAGAGGATTCGAACCTCCGGCCTCTACGTCCCGAACGATTGGTACTTGCGGCTATTTTACTAATGCATTAAGGTGATTCCTGATTTGTTGGGACAAATATGGGACACGGACATGGGAACCATCACGAAGCGGGGAGAGTTGCAATGGCAGGCGAAGGTGAGGCGCAGGGGCTTCCCCGCGCAGTCGCGTACCTTCTCGTACAAGGAGGACGCCGAGAAGTGGGTGCGGGCCGTCGAACGGGAACTGGAGACGTCTGGCTTCGTGGATCGTCGCGAGGCGGAAAAGAACACGCTGGCTGAGGTGCTCAAACGGTATCAGAAGGAGGTCACGCCCGCCAAGAAGTCGGCCAACATTGAGTCGATCAAGATCAATGTCATCTTGAAGGACGCTTCGCTTACTAAGCTCAAGATGTCAGCAATCACCAGCGCTGCCGTGGCAACCTGGCGGGACCGCCGCTTGAAAGAGGTCAGCGGGGCAACGGTCAATCGGGAAATTGATGTGCTGTCTACCGTGCTCAATCATGCACGACGCGAATGGAGCATCCACGTCGAGAACCCGATTCCCTATGTGAAACGCCCTGAGAAGGCCAGGGCGCGAGAACGCCGGTTTTCAGTGGAAGAAGAGCTCTACTTGCTGGCGGCCCTTACAGGTGGTGAGCGGTTGCCTGACGGCACGTTCAGCAAGGGGGCTCGCAACCCGTGGTTGCTACCACTCGTCCAACTCGCGCTGGAGACGGCCATGCGGCGCGGTGAGCTGCTTGCGCTGGAGTGGGAGAACGTAGACTTGAAGCGACAGACAGCACACTTGCCAGACACGAAAAACGGCGACGCCCGGACGGTGCCGCTTTCGACCAAGGCTGTCACAATCCTGGCCGCGCTTCCGAACCCAGACGCCGACGAAGATGCCGGGGCCGAGGATGACATGCAAGCTAGCCGGATAGGCAAGGTCTTTGCGACCACTGCCTTGGCGCTACGCAAGGGGTTCACGCGGGCCATCGAGCGCGCGCAGGAGCAGTACATCGTCGATTGCAAGGCGGCTAAGCGCAAGCCCCTTGGCGGCTTCCTGGCAGATGTCCATTTCCATGACACGCGCCACGAGGCTGCGTCCCGTCTGGCCGAGAAGCTTTCCAACGTCTTGGAGCTTTCCGCCGTGACCGGACACCGAGACTTGAGGATGCTCAAGCGCTACTACCACCCGCGTGCTGAAGACCTTGCAAGGAAGCTAGGGTAGCTCCGATAAATCGCCCCCTAAACCGGGCCACTGTACCTCCCTTAGTTTTTTCTTCAATCCTTTTGGTAATTGAAGGTGCGTTTTCTGTGAAAAGGGGCCCAGATGGTGAGCAAATCCCTCCACACGCGGGGGAGGAGCTGCCGGTCCGGGTGAACGACAACCGCGTTTTCGACGGTCAAGAAGGTCCCAGACTTGTATACGGAAATATTGGCGCCGTTGTTGGTCTTTTGGAGGCCGCTGGACAAGGTGTCCAGCGTCAGGTTCGCCGATAAGTCGTGGTAGCTCAGCAATGCTTTGAGCACGTCTTTGTTGGTATCCTCAATTTATCCCAAGTCCGTACCAGATTCATCTGGGATGCATCCACATTCCGTGACGAATCAATCGCGAACTGATCCTGAATACGGTGCCGACATGTTGCAAATCTAGTGCAAACCTGTCCTGAGTCCAGATGAATACCAAGGACAGGATGCCGGATAGGGGCCTGACGGCGCCTATCCAGGGTTTTGACCACTATGTCGCATTGCGCCCGTGGCAGTCAACTCAGGGCCGCGCCCCGAGACCCAATGCCAATGTGCTTACCCACTGTGGACGTTAGTCCCGGCGTAGGGCTACTTCACCTGCTGGTTCTGAGCGCGTTGCAGGACGCTCCAACTGTTCAGGCGTGTACCACGCGGGGCTGGCATCCACACAGATATACACCAATCGGGAAGGCAGGGGGGGGCTATCCGGAGCGGATCGCGACTTTGGAAATTCAATACCGATGAAAAGGAAAATCGATATCACAGCGACCCTGCTAGAGGCTTGGAAAGGGAGTGTGACAAGAAGATCAGGATGGCCCAGCGGGTCTCGGGGCGAAGCCCTGAGTTGACTGCGACGGGCGCGAAGCGATCTAGCGGTCGAAACCCTGGATGGGTGCCGTCAGGCACATATCCGGCATCCTGTCCTTTGTGTTGATTTAACTTTAGGGCAGATTTTGGATAGATTTGCAACGACATTGCACCAGATCCAGAACACTCGTTGGGCAGCCGTGACATGCATCTCGGTTGCAAAAGGAGGAAATCAAAATGGAATTGAGATGGATATGCTCCGGAGTTAAAACAAGTCAGACATCGATTCGTTGCCGATTCGCTATGCAAGGCGCTTGAAGTTCGTCAGAAATTGCGGTGAATATTGGATGGGTCCGCACCACGTTTGACACGGATTTGGCATGCTTTTACAGTGCGCATAAATTCTGGAAGCATGTGACATCAATGGCCACAACTACTGCAGCAACATCGCCAAAACCACGAACCGGGCCAATTGAGCGCGGCGCAGGGAGCCAGTTCGCGTTTGCTGACGATGTTTTTGTACACAGCCTTATAGCCTGATGGTTCCAGTGAATCAGTCACAGCGCCAGGCCTTCAAACAACTTATGCCGCATCTCTATGCGCTGCGGGAAAAAGGGTGCTCGTTTCAGCAGCTCACCGGCCTACTTAACCAGTGCGGTTTCAAGCTGCAGCCGTCTACGGTGCGCCGCTACTACAACGAGATGCTGCCTGATCGCATGGAGGCCTGCAAACACCAGATGAAATTGCAGATGGAGTCCTTGGCCGCTGTGAAGCGGGAAAACCTCGGCATCGACATGCAGGCCATTGCCACCAAGCTTGATAAAGCGGCTGCCCAGCGTCGTTACGATGTAGACGCCATGCTGGCCCACATGCTCGGCATAGAGTACCGTAAGCCGGCGCATCCCGCTGCACCCGGCCGCGCAGAGGGATCCTGAAATCCCCGTGTTGCGGCAGCCCGTGCCACCAGTCACGAGGGCACTTGTCGCCGTATCCAGCCGTGCTGGCACCCCTTATGCAGGCCCAGCGCAACCTGCTCGCAGTGCCCTTGAACCGGTGCTGCTAGACGATGCGCCGACGATTCCCGTGCGCAAGCCACAAACGGCATCGGCCCCAGCGGCGCCAGTGAGGCCCTCGCAAACAGAGCCAGCGCCTACGGCGCCTCGGCACAAGTGCGGACCGTTGAAGCCGTGCCCCCCTCAAGAAATATCGCGCCAAAGTGGCGCTCCGGTCTGCGAGACCGGCGATTTCGAACACCCTGCCATTCCCAATTTGATGTTGAATCTGGACCAGCGGCTCAATGGCGCCTATCTGGACAACTTTGATTAGAACGATGGCTCCATACGCATGGAGACCATTCAAGAAAAGCAATTCAGGATTTTGTGGAAACAGCCGATTCCGATAACACCCTCGCGGCCTCGGTGGATTTCACCAAAATGAACTTGGCGCTCGTCCTCGAAATACCAAGAAGATAAATCGGCGGCGCTTCGCGCCGTCCCAAGCCTGGAACTGAGCGCTGAGCCTCACTTTTCCGGGGAGACGGTACTACGGTACCGCGCTGCCTGTTCGTCACTCAAGTCAAGCAACAAGTCAGATTCGGCGTGCAGCAACACACGCTCAAGGATCTCTTTGGCGGTTGCAGTGTGGTACTTGGCCATGCGGTCGAGGGCGAGCTTCGCATCGGGCGCCAAGATCACCTGCAGGCGTTGGTCATTGCCCTCCTTCAGGTGCGCGGCGCGGTATTTCCGCTGGCGAAGTGTGCCAGCTGGAATCTTTTTTTCCGGGTCATCTTCTTTCCCCATGCAAATCCCTTCCAAAAGTCTGTATTGTCTTGTATAGTTACAGTGTAACGTTTAGTAATGAATGAGCGATAAGGGAGAAGATCATGGCATTCCGTGATGGTGAAGTGGTTGGTTACGAACGGTATTTGCCCAAGGAAGGGCGCCTTCCTGGCATCTTGCTGCCAACCGCGCTAGTGGTTTCAATGTACGCCGAGTCCAAGGCCGCCGAAGCCACGAAGACCAAAAAGGCGCTGCAAATTCGTGGTGGTAAGCCGCTGCCCAAAATTCCGCTCAACCGAGATGGGAAGACGTTGCGCGCTGCGCAGGCCTTCGCCAAAGGATTTCTTCATGGCGTGCCAGCGCCTGGCCTGTTGACCATGAAACTCTCCGTGGATCTACTCACGGCGGTTCTGATCGACTGCATCCACACTGACCCTAGCATGGGCTGGCTTAATGTCATCAGCTATCCAACTGACCCCGGCTGGGATTCACCGCAGCAGATGTTTCGCCTCGGCGGCTTCTCAGCCATCGATACCGGTCGTCAACCCGAAATCGATAGCTGGATCACCCAATTTTGGGAAGCCCTTCCGAAGGATCTGGGTGACTACCCGAAGGCGTTGACTCGGCACTGGCGCAGCGCATTGGATCGACTTGAGAAGAAGGCTCCGAGACTCAAGAAAGAAGCGGCACCGCTAGCGCCTCCGCCAGCCGTCGTCGTCTTCGCTCCAGACAAACTCGAAAAGGCCGTGGAGCGTCTGCAAGAAATGCCCAGCGAGCGTAAGAGCGCTGGTCATCGCATCCTCGAAGCGGCTCGTGCCGAGTCGGGCAAGCGTCTTGTGCCCGATGGGCTGGCGGCTGCGCAGCGACTGGATGCCACAAAGCTCGAATTTGAGAACCTGGTCGAGCCGATTGAACGCCTGCAGACGGACTTGATTCTGGCGTCCAAAATGGCCCCGGAAGAATTCCGCGTTTCACCGATCCTGCTATTGGGTGAACCCGGCATTGGTAAGACGTACTTGTCAACTCAATTGGCCAAAGCACTGGGCGTTCCGAGTGACAAGATTGGCGCTGGAGGTGCCCAAGGCGGCTTCGTGTTGACGGGTTCGCACTCCTCGTGGGCAGGCGCGAAACCGGGAGCCATTACGACATTACTGGCCTTGTCAACATCCGCCGCACCCGTGATGGTTGTCGACGAGGTGGACAAGATTGGGGAAGACTCTCGCTACCCGTTCTTACCGGTGCTCCTGGATCTCCTGGATGCAGGTACGTCGCGGCGGTTCAAGGATGAGTTCTTTGAGATGCGATTCAACGCGAACCACGTCATCTATGTGCTCACTGCAAACAGCATCGAGAAGGTGCCGCCTGCGCTCTTGTCGCGTGTTGAGGTGTTTGCTGTGCCCTCACCTGGTCCTGAACAACGGCTGCGCATCATTCAGCAGACGCTAGCAGGCCTAAACAAGAAGACCGGTCAGCATATTGAGTTGGTGGCCGACGGAGCCGAGCAACTGGCCGAGCAGGTCAATTTCGACCTGCGCGCGCTCAATCGGTTGGTCACAACGGCGTTCGCCAAGGCCATCCAGTCGGGGGAGCAAGAGCTAGATCTGGGCGACCGAAAGGTAACGGCCGCGCTCAAGTCGGCATTAGAAAAAATGTCGAGACCGGTCCTGCGATGACTGCGATCCTGCCCGACCATGCTGGTTTTTCTGGACACTGAATTCACCACGTTTGCCTCTGCGGATCTCATTAGCTTGGCACTCGTGAGCGAGGATGGTCCCGAGTTCTATGCTGAGCGGACAGACTATGACGCGCAAGGCGTGTCCAGACTTTGTGCGCGTTACCGTTCAACCCCTGCTGGGCCGCGTGCCGGGTGCGGCCTGCAATCGCTTGCAAATGACCGGACGTGTGCACGATTGGTTTCGGCAACTGCAAGAACCGGCGACCGTCACTTACGACTACGCCGGAGATTGGGATTTACTGATAAAAATTATCCTAGGGCGCGCTAGTGCGTACCTGGAGCCGCCAGACAACTTCGGGGAAGAAATCGAGCTGGCGGGATCAACGACCACGCACCCGTTATTTGCAAAAGCTGCGATTGCCACCTATAGCGAACGGTGGCCACCACACCATGCATTGGCCGACGCGCGGGCGCTGAGGGCCGGCTACCGCGCCTGGCGCGCATTCATGGAACCCATCTGGAGGATTGAATGACGATGCCGCATCAGAAAACCAGGGCGTTGGTCAATGCGGTGGAGTTCTTGCGCGAGTTGGGTTAGGCCGCCGATACGTCAGCCAGCATGCGCGATCAGCCCGATATTTCACGCTACTGGATCTGCACACACTCTTCGTACAGGCCTGGCTCGCAACACCGTTAAGCGTAAGCAACCGGTCAACACACGTTGACGGCCGAATGGTTACATGATCAGCGGTGCCCAGTTGTGCGGCAACAATTCCCCGATCTGACTGGCCCGCTGCGTGGGCAAGCGTGTGAGCACGTCTTTCAGATAGGCGTACGGATCGTGCCCATTGAGCTTGGCGCTCTGGATCAAACTCATCACGGCTGCTGCACGTTTGCCCGCACGCAGGCTGCCGGCAAATAGCCAGTTGTTGCGACCAATGGCGATCGGTCGTATCTGGTTCTCGATGTGGTTGTTATCCACCGGCAGTTGCCCGTCATCGACGAAGCGTGTGAGGGCTGCCCAGCGCTTGAGGCTGTAGTCCAGGGCTTTGGCCGTGGCGGTGCCATCGGTGATTTGATGCCGAGTGGTGATGAGCCATGCATGCAATTCATCGATGAGAGGTTTTGTCGTCTGTTGCCGTATTCGCCTTCGCTCGTCAGGTTCGAGTTCCTTGATTTCACGTTCGATTTTGTAGATTTCGGCGAACTGTTGGAGCGCATTGCTGGCAATCTGGCTTTTGCTTGCCGCATGTAGATCAAAGAACTTGCGCCGCGCATGTGCCAGGCAGCCCACCTCGGTGACGCCGTCCTTTATCAACTGCTTGTAACCACTAAAGTCGTCACACACCAGCTTGCCGCGCCACTCACCCAGGAATGCTTTGGCGTTCTCGCCGGCACGCGATTCACAGAAGTCTGACCTTGCCCCTGTTTCGTGGAGCTCTTAGCCCAGGGATTACGCGGCCTTTTTGCGCTGTGCCTCGTACCAGCGTTGCTCATAGTGCATTGGGCTGAGATAACCCAGTGTCGAATGAAGCCTT